>Ga0310827_100014_pt1 | contig 378167 bp, 289 predicted proteins | sample WT_ome_2_FD_201309 | JGI IMG/M metagenome (GOLD analysis project Ga0310827, IMG submission 201309) | Sorghum-adapted microbial communities enriched on wild type (WT) sorghum from Joint BioEnergy Institute, Emeryville, California, United... ... | reverse complement strand
CGGACGTATTTCGGCCCAGCATCGCTCACTCGCTCCCGCAATGAAGTGGTCCCAGTGCTCGATGAAATCTACTCATCGCGCATCTCAGACACCATCTCCTTGCGGACGTTTTTCAACAGCCTTTTAGACGGTGCGGCCGGAGGGCGGCCGCTGCAGGGGGCCACGACTTGGGTGGTCAGGGGTATCCATCCGTGAGTCGATCCTGGCGGATGTCGATATACGGGACGGAGTGATGGAGAAACTGAAGATCGAACTGCTCGGCGCGCCGATCCTTCGCGAGCGGGCGGCCGAGGTGGATGAGGTCGACGACGAGGTGCGTCGGCTGGTGGAGGGGATGTTCGCCGCGATGCACGCCGCGAACGGGCAAGGGCTCGCGGCCCCGCAGGTCGGTGTGTCGAAGCGCGTCGTGGTCGTGGATCTCCCCCATGAGGGGGTGCCGGCGATGGCGCTCGTCAACCCGAGGATCGTGGAGCGCAGCGCCGATCGGGTTCGGGGCGAGGAGGGGTGCCTGAGCATTCCCGGGGTGTCGGAGGTGGTCGAGCGGTCGGCTCGCGTGGTGGTCGAGGCGCTGGATGGGGGAGGCGAGCCGGTGCGAATCGAGGCTGAGGACGAGTTCGCGCGCTGCCTCCAGCACGAGATCGATCACCTGGACGGGATCCTCTACATCGACCATCTCTCGCCGCTCAAGCGGAAGATGCTGCTGGACCGCTACCGCAAGCGGCAGCAGCAGAAGGCCGGGGCGAGGTGATCGTCGTTCGGGTGGCGACGTTCAGGCGCGGGCGCGGGCTCGGGGGCGTGGCCACGCTCGGGGTCGCGGAGGGTGTGGCCGCGGTTGCGCCATGCGACGCCGTCTACCCGGGTGCGGGGCGCGTCCCGAGGAGGCGAGGCGGCAGCGCGTCAACGCCTCGCGGCCGCGCGGCCGTCGAGGCCCGAACGATGGAGGATCGGTGAGCAGATCGAGCGGCATGCATCCCATACGTCTCAAGCGGGTCTACGACTCGCCCTCGCCGGAGGATGGCGTGCGCGTGCTGGTCGAGCGGCTCTGGCCGCGGGGGCTGACGCGGGAGGCCGCGTCGATCGACCTCTGGCTGAAGGCGGTCGCGCCGAGTGCGGAGCTTCGGAAGTGGTACGGGCACGACACGGATCGCTGGGAGGAGTTCCAACGGCGTTACCGGGCGGAGCTCGAGGGTCAGCCCGAGGCCATCGACGAGCTCCTCGCCCTCGCGCGGCGCGGGCCGGTCACGCTCGTCTTCGCCAAGAAGGATGTCGAGCGGAGCAGCGCGATGGCGTTGAAGCGGTACCTCGAGGAGGTCGGGGGCGCCGGAGAGGGGGCGTAGGGCGTAGAGTGTTGTGGTGGGCTACGGGTACGGTGAGGCCGGGTGAGGGGCGATGGGGACGAACTCGCCGAGGCGGACGTCGAGGATCGAGACGCTGCCGTCCTCGATGACGTAGTGCCAGCCGTGGAGGGAGAGGTCGCCCCGCTCGACGCGCTCGCGGACCATGGGGTAGCTCATGAGGCGACCGAGCTGGAGGACGACGGATCGCTGCTCCGTCCTGCGCAGCATGGGCTCGGTGACGGGCCCGTCGACCTTCGCCTCCTCGCCCAGGCCGAGCCAGCGCGAGACGTGGGGGGAGGCCGGGTCGGGCGGAGCGTAGAGGGCGCGCACGGCGCCGCAGTGGCTGTGGCCGCAGACGACGATGTCGGTGACGCCGAGGGCGAGGACGGCGAACTCGATCGCGGCCGAGGTGCCGTGGTAGCCGGCGTCGGGCTCGAAGGGCGGGACGAAGTTGCCGATGTTGCGCACCACGAAGAGCTCTCCCGGGAGCGTGTCGGTGAGGAGATGGGGCACGACGCGGGAGTCGGAGCAGCCGATGAAGAGGGTGCTCGGTCGCTGGCCCTCGGCGACGAGCCTCTCGTAGTGCTCGCGGTAGAGCGGGAATCGCTCGGTCTGGAAGCGGCGGATCCCTTCGATCAGGTGCTTCGGCACGGAGTCCCTCCGATCGGTGTCGTGATGTCGGGGCCGGGCGCGGTGTGACGCGGTCGTTCCGGTCGTTCCGGCGCCGCGCCCGGAAGATGGCGGGACGGGTGCCGGAATGGAAGGCGAGGCCGTGCTCGGCGCGGGACTTGGGGATGCTCCGGTGGGCCGCGCCCGGTTCGGTGTCAACGATGCGTGGGGTGTGAGGCCGTCGGGGCCCGGGTCCACGCCAGGAGATGGAGTCGACAAGGATGCCGCGGGTTCGTCGCGCGCCGGTGTGGCGCAGCGGGCGGCTGTGGAGGGGGAGCACGTGAAGGATACTGAGGGGACGGCGTCACTCGTGGAGGCCGAGGGGGACCGGATCGCGTTCGACGCCTTTTCGCTGGCGGTGCGCGTGGTGATGCACGCGTTCGGGATCGACGCGCCGGGGAGCGAGTTCGAGAGGCCGTGGGCGTTGCTGCGGGAGATCGCGGAGGGCCGGACGACGCTCGCGAGTCCGGCGGAGATGGTGGCCAAGTTCCCGGACATGCGGGACTTCGTCTACGATCGCGTCAACCGAGTGGTCGAGAACGACCGGGTGGTGGCTGAGCGGGTGTTGCGGGGTCTTGGCCGTGCATTCTGAGTGTCTCGCCGGGTGTCGAGCCGCCGACGTCCTCGGCCGGGTCGACTCGCGAATCGGCGGGCGCGGCCCGTGGGGCGGAAGCGCCGGGACCCGTGGCCGGCGATGGGCCGCGAATCCCCGAGTGCGGGGCGCCGGGGATTCGGCCGGGCCGGCGGTTGCACGGGGCGCGGGCTTCGGGCGGCGCCCCCGATTCAGGACGCGCGGGAGAGCGACCCCTCGGTCAGGAGTTCGGCGGCGAGAGGCGGCAGGTGCTTGAGCGCCGTCGGGGTGAGTGGTATGTCCGGGACGTGACGCCAGCGATGCATCCGCGCGATCATGCAGATGTTCTCGGGGGTCGTGTCGAAGATGTCCGCTATGGTCGCGTACTGCACCCCTTTTCGGGCGAGGGCGCGGATGCCGATGACGCAGAGGGCATCGAGGCGGGCGTTCGGGTGTTTCTCCCCGCGGCGAACGGAGGCCGCGCCGCCGTTCGGCCGGGCCGGCCGGCGATCGCGGGTTCCGCCCGGGAGATCGGTCCTGGCGGTCCCGCGGCCGAGCCGGACGACGTAGGAGGAGGAGATTCCGTGGCGATCCGCGATCTCGCGGACGGTGCTCCGCCCTTCGGCGTACTCGGCGCGGATCTGCATCACCTCTTCGGCCGAGAGGCGGTCGCTCCTCCGTCGCTGGCGGGTGCGCTTCGGGCTCTTGAGCGCGCCCGGCAAGTCGCTGTACGTGTGCCCGTAGACGCAGGCCTGTACGGCCCGTTCGGATACGCCGAGGCGCTCGGCTAGCTCGCGGCAGGTCGCTTGACCGGACCGAACCTGCTCGCGACACGAGACGACATGCTCCGCAAGTGCGTGCCGACCCATCGCGGTATCTACTGCTGCTCGGGAATGTTTGGTGAATTGATCCGCAAAATAGTCGATTGCGGGGCGATGTCAATGCCGTTCGTGCGCATAGATGGTGGACGGCGTGGCGGACGCCATGGAGCGGCGGGTCCGGGCGGGCTGGACGCAGCCCCGTGTGGCGTCGTACTTTAGATCGAATGGTCGGGTCCGTGTGGCGACGTCGCCGGGCGGGCCCCGAGCGATCTTCATCGACGCGTCGGTCCCGTGCCTTCGATTCTCTTCCGTTCGGAACGCTCCCCGGCCCGGCCCGCGACCGGCGAGTTCCACTGCCCGCAGTGCGTCGCGCTCCGGCCTTACCGGCGGGCGGTGGTGCGCCGCTCGTTGGGCCTCGGGTCGATCAAGGTCCCGTTCGGCAAGGCGGGCGAGTCGATCGAGTGCGAGGCGTGTCTCTGCACCTTTCGCCCGGAAGTGCTGGCCTTCCGCGGGGATTCGACCCGCGCCGTGCTCCCCGAGTACCAGCGTACGATGAAGCGGCTCCTCGCGCTGATGGTCGTGGTGGACGGGAGGGTTCGGGAGCCGGAGATCAAGATCGTCCGCGACATCTTCAAGAGCCTGACCGGGATCGCTCTGAGCCGGGCGGACGTGCTGGAGGAGGCGGAGGCGGTGCATCGCACGCCGATGACCGCCGCCCGGTATCTCGCCGGCGTCGTCGGCTACCTGAACGATTACGGTAAAGAGCAGGTGCTCCGGGCGGCGGCGCTGGTCTCGCACTCCGACGGGTTCCTCCATTTCCGCGAGAGCGACATGGTTCACCGTCTCGCCGGCGTCATGAAGATCGACGCCGCCCGTGTCGACGAGATCCTGGAGGAGTTGGCGTAGGTGCGTGTCCCGGTGGTGGGGCGGCGGGTGGGCGGCGGTCCCCTCGAGGGGCCCGCGTCCCCGGGCGGTGATCGTGGAGTCGGCCCCTGGTCGCAGGAGGTTCGGATGATGCGCTTCACGGCGGTCCTCGCGCTGCTCTTGGCGGGTTGCGCCTCGGCGTTCGGCGGCCGGACGGATGGTGATGCCGAGGGGACGGGGTTCGGCCGCAAGAAGGTCGTATCGAAGCGCCCGCCGATCCATCTCGTCGCCTGGGACCGGACGGTCTGCAGCGTCTCGGAGGAGCAATACCGCAAGACGGGCCTTGGCGAAGCGATCTGGTGCCACTGGCGGCGTGACCCGGAGGCCATAGCCGGGCGGGATCGATCGGGTCCGTTGACGCCGGACCCCGCGCCGTGGCCGCGGTGGCCGTAGGCGGCGGGGCGGGCGGGGGCGGGGCGGAGCGCGAGGTGCCGACGAGGGAGGCGACGTCGCCGCCGGAGTTGCCGGCGCGCGCCCCGACCGGGGCGGGCGGGGGGCGTGGAGCCCGGGGCGGCGACGTCGCCCGACGCCATCCCCTGGTCCTTGCCCGCCTCGGTTTCACCCTCGCGCTCGCGGTCTACGGCGCGGTCGCGCTCCGCCATCCCGAGCGCTACCGGTTTCTGGACGGCGTGGACCTCCTGATCCACGAGGCCGGCCACGTCGTTTTTGCGCCGTTCGGCGAGTTCGTCAGCTTTCTCGGCGGCACGCTCTTCCAGCTCCTGATCCCTCTGGCGTTCCTGGCCTCGTTCCTGCAGCGGGGGCAACCCTACGCCGCCGCGGTCATGCTCTGGTGGGTCGCGCAGAACCTCGGCAACATCTCCGTCTACATCCGCGACGCGCGCACCCAGCTCCTCCCACTGGTCGGCGGCGGGGTGCACGACTGGGGTTACCTCCTCGGCCGGCTCGGCCTCCTCGCCCACGATGCGACGATCGCCGATGCGGTGCGGCTGGCGGGTGTGGCGGTCTGGCTCGCCGCGGTCGCGCTCGGGATTCACTTCGCCCAGGGCGACGGCGCGGCTGCGCCCCGGGCGGGTCGTCGGCGGTAGGCGGACCGGAGGCGGGGCGGCATGCCCGAATCGTTCCGCAGCAAGCTGACCCGGTGGGGGTTCAACCTCTTCCCCGCGTTCCGCGGGACCGGGGCGAGGATCACGTACCTGGCGGACGACTGGCGGGAGGTCCGGATCGAGCTGCCGCTGAACTGGCGGACCCGCAACTATGTGGGGACGATCTTCGGCGGGAGCATGTACGGCGCCGCGGACCCGGTCTACATGCTCATGCTCATCAAGAATCTGGGCCCCGAGTACGTGGTCTGGGACAAGGCCGCGTCGATCCGGTTCCGGCGTCCGGGTCGGAGCCGGCTTTACTTGCGGTTCACGCTGGAGGCGGCGGAGCTGGACGCGATCCGCGAGGCGCTCGCGGAGGCGCCGTCGGTCGACCGGGTGTACACGATCGACCTCGTCGATGCCGACGGCGTGGTGCATGCCACGGTCGAGAAGACGATCTACATCACCCGGCGGGAGGCGTACGGGGCGCGGGCCCCGTCCTCGCTTGGTGCGCCCGGTGCGCGAGGTTAGATTCCGGAAGCGTACGAAATCTCGGGAAGGACATCCAGCCATGAATCGGAAGTTCGCTGTCGCGGTCGTCGCTCTCCTCGCCCTGCCCCGTGGGGTCGCCGCCCAGGCCGGCGGGGTCGCGGGTGCGCAAGCCGTTGTCGCGGAGTCGGCGATCGACGCCGATCGGCTCCTCGCCCACCTCCGCTACCTCGCGGCGGACGAGCGTGGGGGCCGGCGGACCGGCTCGCCGGGGAACGCCGCGGCGAGGGAGTACCTGCTGGCGGAGTTCCGGCGGCTCGGCCTCGAGGCGCCGGGGGGGACGCACACGCAGGGGTTCGAGTTCGTCGGCCGTCGGGACAGCGTGACGTACCGCGGGGTCAACCTCCTCGGCCTGGTGCGGGGCACGACGAACCCGGACCGGTACATCGTCGTCACCGCGCACTACGACCATGTGGGCGTGGGGCAGGCGGACGCGAGGGGGGACTCGATCTACAACGGCGCGGACGACAACGCTTCGGGGACGGCGGCGCTGCTGGCGCTCGCGGCGTACTTCCGGGCGCATCCCCCGGCGAACTCGATCCTCTTCGCCGCGCTCGACGCCGAGGAGATGGGGCTGCAGGGGGCGAGGGCGCTGGTGGCGTCGCCGCCGGTGCCGCTCGAGGCGATCGTCGTGAACGTCAACATGGACATGGTCGGCCGTAATGCCCAAGGCGAGCTGTACGTGGCGGGGACGTACCACTACCCCTTCCTGAAGCCGTACGTCGAGCGGGTCGCGGCGCGGTCGGGGGTGAAGGTGCTCCTCGGTCACGACCGGCCGGACCTCCCGCCCGGCGACGACTGGACCGGCGCCTCGGACCACGGCGCCTTCCATCGGGCCGGGATCCCGTTCCTCTACTTCGGCGTCGAGGACCACCCGGACTACCACAAGCCGAGCGACGAGATCGAGGGGATCGATCCCGAGTTCTACGCTCGTGCCGTCGCGACGGTGCTGGACGCGGTCCGCGAGCTGGATGCGAACCTCGCGGCGGTCGCGGCGGCGCGACGAGCCGCGGGGGCGCGATAGCGTCGCGATCGGGCCGGTCGGTCGGATCGGGCGGCGTGGATGCTGTGGCCACCGGTCGCCACGAAACGCGCGACCCGGGCGGCGCCCATGGGAGGGCGCCACGGGGTGGCGCCGAACGAATGGCGTCGAGCGGACCTCGCCGCACCGGTGGCCCCGGGGATCAGCTGTCCGCGGGCCCGATCGTGAAGATGACGGTGGGGTGGCGGGCGCCGTCGCGGAGCCGGATCAAGAGGCTCCGGCCCTCGCGTTCGTAGAGGATCGCCTTGGGGTGGATCAAGGCGAGGGTCCAGTCGCGGGCGTGGGCCGGGTCGAGGTAGAACTCGCGGATCGAGTCGGCGGGTGCGGCGACGGAGAAGGCCCAGGTTCCGCCCTCCGCGTTCGGGGTCGGGAGCCCCCAGGCCGAGACGGTCGCGGGGTGGAGCGCGATCCCCCAGGCCCGCACCTCGTCCGGCGCCTTCGACTGGCGGACGAGGACGAAGGTCAGATACGGCGTGAGGACGGCGACGCCGATCGCGGCGACGGCGCGGTAGCGGCGGTAGTAGCGGCGTCGTCCGGTGAAGCCGAGCCAGGTGGCGAGCGCGGAGACGGCGAGGACCGCGCCGAGGAGCCAGAGCACCGTGGATTGCATCGGTTCCCCCAGGGCGGAATCGATCTGAACCGGGCTGAAAGATAGTATCGGCGAGCGGGGCGGCCAGACGGCACCCGCGGTCGAGAGGCCGTGGCGTGGCGCCTTGGCGGGGTGGGGTAGGGTGGGGGGGGATCGGACGGGTGCCGGATCTCGGCCGTGATGGCGCGGCATTACCGGTTCCGCCGTGCCCCGCGGATGTGAAGGAAAGGACGCAGCGATGATGGAAGAGAAGGTCGATCCGGCGGAGGTGCGGGTTCAGGGCTTGCGCGATGCGCTCGTCCGCGTCGCCGATGAGCTCGAGGCGCCGGGCACGATCGTGGTGGGCGATCTCCTCGCGCGGGTGCGAGGGGCGTGGGAGGGGGTGGCGGAGGGCGACCTCGGCCCGGACGAGGCGATGGTCGCGGCGCAGTTCGAGGCGATGTTCGGGCGGCTGGGCGAGCTCGCCGGGAGCCACCCCGGGCCGGTCCCGACGAGTGCGCTGGGGCTGCCGGCGGATGCCCGTTTCCTCCGCGACATGGCGACCTTCCTGACCCGGCGGTACGGGCTGGTCGACGCGTGAGTCCCTCCGCGCCATCGAGGTTCGATCTCCAGGGACACCGCGGCGCGCGGGGGCTCTACCCCGAGAACACGATCCCCGCCTTCCTCGCCGCGGTCGAGCTCGGCGTCGACACGGTCGAGCTGGACGTGGTCGTCACGGGAGACGGACGGCTCGTGGCGTCGCACGACCCCTGGTTCGACCCGGTGATCTGCTCGAAGCCGGACGGCGGCGCGATCGGCGAGGATGAGAAGCGTCGCTACCGGATCTACGCGCTGCCGTATGACGAGGTCGCGCGGTTCGACTGCGGGCGCCGGGGCCACCCGGACTTCCCCCGGCAGCGGCGCATCCCCGTGGCGAAGCCCCTGCTCCGCGATGCGATCGAGGCGGTCGAGGCGCGGGTCCGGGAGCTGGGCCGCGCGCCGGTCGGGTACAACATCGAGACGAAGTCGTGGCCGGAGGGGGATGGCGAGCTCCACCCGCCGCCGGCGGAGTTCACGCGGCTCCTCTATCGGGAGCTCGTCGACCTCGGCGTTCTCGATCGTACGCTCGTCCAGTCGTTCGACGTGCGGACGCTCCATGCGATGCGCGACCTCGACCCCGGGGTCGCGCTCTCGCTCCTCGTCGAGAACGACCTGGGGCTCGAGGCCAACCTCGATCGGCTCGGCTTCACCCCCGATGTTTACAGCCCCGACCACCGCCTCGTCGACGCCGGGCTGGTCGCCGCGGCGCACGCGCGGGGGATGCGCGTGATCCCCTGGACAGTCAACGACCCCACGGAGCTGGAGAGGATGATCGACCTCAACGTCGACGGGGTGATCACCGACTACCCGGACCTCGGGCGGGAGGTCGTGGTGCGGCGACTCGGGCTCGGGGGCTGATCCCGCCCGGCGCCGAAGACGTCGATCCCGTTCCCGGCCGTCCTCCGGGAACGGGATCGATTTCTTTTGCGGTACAGGAGCGGGGCGCCGCGTTACGTGGCGGGCTGGAGCTTCCTCGTGAGCGCCGGCGTCGTGCCGAGCATCCGGACGCACATGGCGAGCTGGCCACGATGGTAGAACTCGTGGGTGATCCCGAACTGGAGGGCGGCGAGCCGGGTCGTCGAGTGTCCGAAGGTGCGGATCTGCTCCCGCAGGAATGCCGGATCGGCGTTGCGGATCCGCTCCGCGTTCTCCTTCTGTCGACGGAGCGCCGCGATCAGCTCGTCCTTGCTGTGGGCGGTCAGGAGATCGGCGGCGTACTCCTTCACGAGCTCCGGCCACGGCTTCCTGTGGAAGTCCCCATCCGGTCGGAGCGCCTCACCCGCGACGACGCGTTCCGATTCGATGATGTGGAGGACCAACTCGCGGATCGTGCGGCTCCCCGGCGCGGGCCGGAAGTCGAGGTCGGACTCGGCGACGAGCTCGAGCTCGTCGATCACGCCCTGGCGTGCGTTCTCCCAGGCGGCGGCGGTCTCCGTGGCGAAAATACGATCGTCGGTCATGCAAGTGTCTCCTGAGCGTGGGTCACAACTTGGACGGCGACCCCCTCGGCGTCACTCCCTGGTGTCGACGGCGACCAGCTCGACGTCGAAGACGAGGTTCGCGTAGGGCGGGATCGGGCCGTTGCGGTAGGGGCCGTAGGCGAGCTGCCAGGGGATGACGAGCTTGCGCTTGCCGCCCTCGCGCATCCCGGCCAACCCCTCGTCCCACCCCGGGATGACCTGTCCGACGCCGAGCACGAAGCCGATGGGATCGCCGCCGCGGCTCGTGTCGAATTCGGTGCCGTCGGCGAGCCAGCCGGTGTAGTGGGCGTAGACGGTCAACCCGGCCTTCGCGGTGTCGCCGGTCCCGACCACGAGATCCTGGGTGTAGAGCCCCGTGGAGGACTTGGTCATCTTGCTCAGGTCGATGCCGAGCTCGGGGGCGAACTCGGTTTCCTCGATGGAGACCGGCTTGGGGCCGACGTACTCCTTGGTGTCGAGGCAGGCGGCCGCCGCGAGCGCGAGGGCCAGGCCGAGCAGCGGGAATGCGATGCGTTTCATGGAATGATCACTCCCTGTAGATCCCGACGAAGATCCGGCCGTCGCGGTCGATCGAGCCGCGATACATCCCCTCGCTGTTGAACGGCATCGCGATCTCGCCGTTGCGGTCGATGGCGATGATGCCGCCCTCGCCTCCCTGGGCGACGAGCTTCTGCATGACGACCCGGTCGGCCGCTTCGCGGAGCGAGAGACCGCCGTACTGGACGAGGGCGCAGACCTCGTGGGCGACGACGTTGCGGATGAAGAACTCGCCGTGGCCGGTCGCCGAGACGGCGCAGCTCTCGTTGTTCGCGTAGGTGCCGGCGCCGATGATCGGCGCATCGCCGACGCGGCCGAAGCGTTTGTTCGTCATCCCGCCGGTCGAGGTGGCGGCGGCGAGGTTGCCGTGGCGGTCGAGGGCGACGGCGCCGACGGTCCCGTACTTCCGGTCGTCGGGAGTGAACGCCTGAGGGCCCTCGGGTTCGGACACCGGCTTCCCCGCTTCCTGGGCCTTCGCGCGCTGGAGCGCGTCCCAGCGGTGCTGGGTGAAGAAGTACTCCGGGTCGACGAGCTCGATCCCCTGCTCGGCGGCGAACGCCTCGGCGCCGGCGCCGATCATCATGACGTGGGGCGAGCGCTCCATGACGGCGCGGGCGAGGGTGATGGGGTTCTTCACCCGCTTGACGCCGGCGACGGCGCCGGCCGCGAGGGTGCGACCGTCCATGATCGCGGCGTCCAGCTCGTTGGTCCCCTCGCTCGTGAAGACCGCGCCCTTTCCGGCGTTGAAGAGGGGCGAGTCCTCCAGGATCCGGACCGCGGCGACGACGGCGTCGAGGCTGCTGCCGCCGCGCTCGAGGATCGCGTAGCCGGCGCGGAGCGCCTCTTCGAGCTTGCCGCGGTACGCCGCCTCGGCCTCGGGGGTCAGGTCGCCGCGGCTGATCGTGCCGGCGCCGCCGTGGATGGCGATCGCGATGTCGCGACGCGGCGCGTCCTGGGCCGTGGCGTCGCATGCCGCCGGCGCGGTGGCGAGCCCGAGGGTCAAGGCCGGGAGCAGGAATCTGTGGATGAGCGTCGGTCCCCTCTGCATGTGTGCACCATCGCGTCAGGATTCGGTCGTCCGGGTCGATCCGTCGGGAAAGTACGGAGTCGTCGGGCCGGGGAGCAAGGCGATCCGGCGCCCGTAGGTGTGGTAGCGCCGTGGGGCCGGGATGTTCCCGCCGCCGGTGTTCCGAGGGGTCGCCGGCCCGTCGTCATCCGATGGGCGCCGGGGCGGGGAGCGTTTCCCGCAACGGGCGCAACGCGACCCGTTCAGGGGACGCTCTCGTTACCTCCTCGCGTCGTCGGCCGCCTGCTTCGTGGGCTGGAGGACGATGAAACGCGCGTCGTCGGCGGAGACGGCGCGGAGCCAGGCGATGAGCTCGCCGATGCGTTCCGGCGGCTCGATCCCGGTGGCGCCGGTCATCTCCCGGACGATATGGAGGACCCGGCCCTCCTGAGTGTACTTGGCGCTGTAGTGGCCGAAGACGCTCTCGGCGGAGACGTTGGCGGGGAGCCGCGCGCGCCACCCCGGGGGGAGGGTGACGTGCATCTCCCACCGTGCGGCGGAGGGGCCGACGACCTGGGCGACGTCGATCGGGAAGCGGCGGGGGGCGGCCTCGAGCTCCGCGGCGAGGGCTTCGAGGGCGAAGGTCGGGAGCGGGAGCGTGAGGATGCGGGCATCGCCGGCGTCCGAGACGGCGCGGGCGTTCCCGATCCGCATGGAGACCCGGGGCTCGGCGCGGAGGTCGCGGCCATCGAAGAGGACGAGGCTGTCGCCGGCGGCGCCGGCGAAGATCGAATTCGCCATGGTGCGGGCGAGCTCGAGCTTTTCGGCCTCGGTGTGGGGGGCGCCGAAGGCGGCGCGGAGCCCGTACTGCCGCGTCCCGGTCGCCGCTTCCTCGAATCGGCCGTGGAAGAGGCCGTCGGCGCCGAGCTCGCCGACGATGCGCGTCTCGGTGCGATTCGCGGTCGGCGGAGCGGCGGGGAGCGTCACCGTCCTGCCGCGGCCGTCCTCGTGGACGACGAGGGCGAAGCGGCCCTGGACCGGCGGGGGGAGCTCGCCGAGCGGGGTGTACTCCGCCGTCAGGTCGACGAAGAGGTCGCCGTCGTCCCGCTCGACGGCGGCGATCATGTGGTCGAAGTGGAGGACGGACGGGAGCGAGGGGTCGGGATCGCTCTGGACCCTGAGGAGCACGGGGTGCGCGCGGAGCCCGATGCGCCGGGCGAGGGCGATGAAGAGCGTCGCCTTGTCCTTGCAGTCGCCGTAGCGGGTGCGGAAGACCTCCTCGGGCGTGCGCGGCCGGTAGCTGCCGATCCCGAGGGAGAGCGAGACGTAGCGGAAGTCCTGGGCGACCCAGCGGTGGATCGCGCGGAGCGAGTCGTCGGCGGTGGCGGCGCCGGCGAGGACCCCGGCGAGGGCCTTCTCGATCTCGGGGGTGAGGACGTAGCGGTCGTGGGAGAGGGCGTGGTACCACCGTGCGACGTCGTCCCAGGCGATGGGCGCCGCGATCTCGATCGTGGCGAGGACGCCGTTCGAGTCGGCGGCGAAGGGCTCGGGCTCGACCTTCTCGATTTCGGCGGCGGCCCAGGTGTAGACCCTGCGGCCCCCGACCACCGTGACCGTGGGTTCGAAGGGGATGTTCCGGGCGCGGATCCGCGGCTCGATCGAGGCCGGGACGTCGACGACGAGGCGGGAGCGGCGCGTCGGTCGCCCCGTCGTCACATTCCACGCGGAGAGGAAGTCGCCGGGGAGGACCGGCTCGACCGTCTCGATCGTGTAGCTGTAATCGACGATGGTTCCCGGCTCGATCCCGCCGAGGGAGATGCGGCGCAGGCGCTGGTCGGTGAAGACCGGATAGGCCTCGGGGATGGGCGCGTCGGACTCCTGCTCGTGGGCCGGGCGGTCGGCGACCACGGAGCCGTCGGGTCTCAGGACGCGCGCCCAGTTGAGGGTCAACTTCTCGCGGGAGGCCGAGTACCCGAAGGTTTGCTCGCCCCACGCCTCGGCGGCTTCCCGGGTCAGCACCTGGACGATCTGGCGGTAGGTGCGGGTGCCGCGGCCGTCGGCCTCGAAGCGGAGCACGCCGTCGTCGAGGAGGAAGATGTAGGGTTCGCCGGGGTGGTCGGCGGGGTTGACGGCGAGGCGGTAGATGGTGTCGGCGTCGATGGATGGATCGCCCGCCGGTCCGATGATCGGCGCCTGGGCCGAGAGCGGCGGCGCGAGCCCCGCGAGAAGGAGCAGCGAAACGAGTCGCACGGATGCGTTCCTGGATTCGGGGAGAGGTGGGGTGGGCCGGCCGCGTGCTTCGGATCGGAGCGCCGCGTGGCCGGGTCCTGCCCCCACGGGCGGCCCGGAGAGCCGAAGCGGCACCGGGCCTGTCGACAACGTACACCGCGCGAGGACCCCGAGCAATCGGCGGGGGAAAGAGGAACGGCCGCGGGGAGGTCCCCGCGGCCGTTCGCGTACCGGCATCGGTGGGGTCGCGCTAGCGCACGCCCGCCCGGTCGGCCGCGTTCAGCGTCACGGCGTTGAAGAAGAGCTTGAAGGTCCCGTGGGGCTGCGCGCGGTTCAGGATCTCGGGGCCGAAGAGGATCAGCTTCCCCTTGCCGACGGGCGCCTCGAGGGCGGCGAGCCCGCCTTCGAGGTAATGCTGGCCCCACGCCCAGCCGCTACGGAGCGGCTCCTTGGAGTCGTACCACGCGATGGTCCGGATCCCCTGCGCCTCCGCGCCCGACTCGAGCTTGAAGACCGGCGACAGGTTGAAGAAGAAGTCGGCGCGGTCGTTCATCCCGTAGGCGAGCGGGTGCGAGTTGTCGACCCTCGCCTGGAGGATCGAGCCGGGGACGTAGAACTGCTCGGAGCGGAGCGGCCGGCCCGACTCGTCGACGAGCTTGCTGGCGACCGGGAGGCCGAGGTGCTTGGCCAGGGCGGTCGAGCTGCCGATGGTGACGACCGTGCCGCCCTGCTCCATGAACTTCTTGAGCTCCGGCACCGTCTTGGCGACGGTGACCTGGCCGAGCATGTGGTGGTACTCGGCGGGGATGCGGTCCTCGGAGATGCTGCCGAAGCCGCCGAATCCGCCGCGGCCGCCGTTGTCGCGCTCGGGGATCGCGCCGTCGACGAAGACGATGATGTCGTACTTCTTGTGCAGGTTCCCCGCGTCGAGCTGCTTCGGGTAGACGACCTCGAAGGGGAAGTCGAACTGCTCCATGATCCAGCGGGTCCAGCCGGAGGGCATGGAGCCGCCGTAGCGGTCCCAGAGGGCGATCCGCGGCTTGCGGAGCCGGTAGTGGTTGCCGGCGGGGCGCTCGGTCGCGGCGTCGAAGTTGATCCCGAGCTCGGTCGCGAGGGTGCGGATGCGGCCGAGGGTCGAGCCCTGGGCGGGGATGTAGAAGGTGCCGGGCTCGTAGCGCGTGCCGCGGTGCTCCCAGGCCTCGGCGAGGCGGTAGACGCGCTCACCCTGGGCCATCAGCAGGTTCGCCGCCTTGAAGGCGTCGTTGTAGCGCGTCGAGAGGAGGTAGCCGCGGACCTGGCCCTCGGCGGTGCCGACCTTCCCCGGGAGGATCGGCGCCTTGGTCCCCTCGACCACCTCGAACGGCCCGTCGAAGCCGTCGAGGATGCGGTCGAACTCGATCCCCATCTGGAAGGCCAGCGTCCACCCCGCGTTGTCGTACGGCGGGATCGGCGGGCCGCCCTCGTAGCGGAAGTCGTTCGGGTGGTCCTGCGGCTCGAACATGTCGAGGATGTGCGGCCGGAACGCTTGGGCCGTCTTGATGACGAAGGAGCCGGCCGGGTACGTCTTGCCGTTGACGGTGAACGGCGCCGTCGCCCGGTGGACCTTGATCCCGGTCTCGAGGAGCGCCTCGACGAACTTGGTGGCGGTCGGGAAGTCGGGCTGGTCGGCGGGGATGATGTAGCCCCGCGGGTCACGCAGCTCCGGCGCCTCGAGCATCGCCTTGTACTGGAGGGATTCCTCGAGCCCTGGCGCGTTGCGCATCAGGCCGCCGACGGCCATCCCGTCGGCATCGACGGAGGCCTTCCGGGCCTCCTCCATCGCCTTGCGTACGGCGTCGATCCGCTTCGGGTAGACGGTCCAGTTGTCGCGGCTCCCCTTCTCGATCGAGTTCCTCCCCATCTTGTAGATGTTGTAGAGGAACTGGTCCTTGTGGCGGGAGACGACGTCGAGGACCGCGTAGTTCGCGGTGACCGAGTAGTCGATTGACTGCCGGAAGTGCCACTTCTGCGGCGCGATCGGGAAGGGCAGGTCGGCGTTCGGGAGCTGCCGGTTCGGGACGAACGGGATCTCGATCGGCGTCGGGTTACCGATCGTCTCGGTGAGCAGCCCGATCATGTTGTGGAAGTAGACGGTCGTGCGCAGCCCGCCGTTCCACCACGTCGAGTAGTTCGCGCCCCGGCGCATCGTCACGCCCGGCTTGTTCTCGAGCACGAAGCGGTTGTGCATCGACGCGCCGACGAGGTCGAGGCCCGTGACGATGAGCGGGTCGTAGACGTAGTTGAACGGGTCACGGAACGGCGGCGCGAACATGACGGTCCCGGTCGGCCCCGTCTGGTGGTGGTTGTACATGACCTGCGGGAACCACTCCAGGTAGAGCTGCCGGTTCATGTTCTCGGTTTCCGGCTGCGTCGACGCGTAGAAGTCCCGGTTGTTGTCGTGGCCGATGTACTTCTGGTAGAGGCGCGGGATCCCGGCGGTCGACCGCTTGGTCGGCTCGGGCTCGCGCATGTACCAGTCGGCGACGAGGTCGTGGCCGTCGGGGTTGGCGTGGACGGCGAGGATGATCAGGTCATCGAGGAAGCGGAGCGTCTCGGGGTCGTCGCGGCTGACGAGCTGGTAGACGGTCTCGAGGAGCTGCTGGGCGCCGAGCACCTCGGTGGCGTGGAGCCCGCCGTCGATCCAGACGACGCCTTTGCCCTCGTGGGCGAGGCGCCTTGCCTCCTCGTCGGAGAGCCCCTCGGCGAGGGCGAGCCGCTTGGAGATCTCTTTGTAGCGCTCGAGGTTGCGGTGGTTCTCCGGCGAGGTGATGATCGCCATCAGCTGGTCGCGGCCCTCGGCGGTCTTGCCGATCGAGACGACCTTCATGCGGTCCGACTCGGCGTCGAGCTTGTGCCAGTAGGCGGCGAACTGCTTGTAGTTGGGGAGCACGTAATCGGCGCCGATCGGGTGGCCGAAGAACTCCTCCGGCGAAGTGACCCGTGTCTGTGCCTGTACGGCGTTGACCCCCGCGAGCGCCAGCGCCAGGAGCGCGGCGGGGATTCGGCGTGACTGGGTCCTGAGCATGGGTGCGGTCTCCTTCTGGTGGAAAGGTGCGCGGCGCCGGGCGGACCCTTCGCCCGGTCGGCGATGCGTCTGGCATGGCGAGAGACGGGTATGATAGTGCATGCGGCGCCGCGCGGCCAGAGTGGAATGGGGCGGCGTGTTTTGGGGAGGGGGCGGGGTCGCGCCGGGGGCTCGGGCGGGGGCGCGTCGAAGGTGGGTGTGCGGGGGGCGAGCGGGGTGCCCCGCAGGGCCGGAGTCGTGGGGAGGATGCGTTCGGCGGGGGCCGGAGGCTGGGCGTCTACGCCGGGACCTGCGGCTCCGCCTCGGCGCGCCGGAGCGGGGAGAGCCAGAGGATGCGCCGGACGCGGAAGGCGAGGAGCACGGCGACGACGGCGAGGGCGAGGGCGAGGCCGGACCAGACGCCGCGGGGTCCGAGCGGCGTGTGGAAACCGAGGAGGTAGGCGGTCGTGAAGCCGATCCCCCAGTAGCCGAGGGCCGCGATCGCGGCGGGGACCTTGGTGTCGGCGGCGCCGCGGAGGACGAAGATCCCGGCGACCTGCCCGCCGTCGAAGATCTGGAAGGCGGCGGCGAAGGCGAGGAGGGTGGTGCCGAGCTCGATCAGCGCCGGATCGGAGGTGTAGAGTCCGATCAGCCTCTCGGGCGCGACGAGGAAGGCCAGCGCGCAGAGCCCCATGAACCCCACGGCGAGGAGGTAGCAGGCGATCACGGCGCGGTGGACGCCGCGGCGGCGGCCGGCGCCGATGTGCTGGCCGACGTGGATCGACCCGGCGGTGCTGACGCCGAGCGCGACCATGAAGGTCGTCGCGGCGATGTTGATCGTGATCTGATGGGCTGCGAGCTCGACGGCGCCGAACCACCCCATCATCACGGAGCCGAAGGCGAAGAGCCCGACCTCGAGGCCGAGCTGCGCGCCGATCGGCGTGCCGATGCGCACGATGCGCTCGAGGAGCCGCGCGTCGGGGCGCCAGCGCACGCCGGCGAAGGGGCGGAGCTCGGGGTGCCGGACGAGGTAGGCGAGGATGGCCGCGAACATGGACCAGCGCACGAGGGTCGTCGCCCAGCCGCTACCGACCACGCCCATCGCGGGGATCCACCCCTCGACGCCGTAGATCAGCACGCGGTTGGCGACGATGTTGATCCCCAGGCCGAGGAGGGTGATGACCATGGCGGGGCGGGTGATCCCCATCCCTTCGAGGTACTGGCGGAAGACCATGAAGAGGATCATCGGCAACGAACCGAAGGCCATGGTCCAGAGGTAACCGCCGGCGAGGACGGCGACGCCCTGCTCCTGGCCGAGTCCGCGTGCGATCGCCTCGCCTTCGACCGAGCTCCAGATGAGCGGGATGCTGAGGACGAAGGAGAGCCAGATCCCCTGGACGAGGACGTGGCGGCAGCGCTCGCGGTCGCCGGCGCCGAACGCCTGGCTGACCAGCGGGATCATCCCCATGACCACGCCCGTGCAGATCCAGAGCACGGTGTTGTGGACCGCGCCGGAGAAGGCGGCGGCGGCGAGGGGCGTGGCGCCCAGGGGGCCGACCATCATCGTGTCGACGGTGTTCATCCCGACCACGCCGAGCTGACTGACGACGATCGGCCCGGCGGTGCGGAGCAGCCGGCTCGCCTCATGGAGGAAGAGGCGGGTGCGGCGGTTCCGCGAGGGGGCACCGTGCCGTCGGTTGCGGTCCAGAGACCGTTCGGTCCGGGTGGTGGTCTTCGTCTCCATGGTCGTCATCGATGCATAACGCGGCGCCCGGATCCGATATGCACGGGAGGCTCCCGCGCTCCTCGCGGTCCTCGGGCCCGTGGTACGGGGGGCGTGAACGCCTCGGGCTCTCGCTCGAGGCGCTCGCGGTCCGCGGAGGCGTAGGGCGGGGGCCGGGCGCCACCCGATCGGTCGAGCCGAGCCCGCGTGGTACCCGGGAGGCGGCGCGGGGTGCCCGGGGAGCGGTGCTGCCCGATGGGGCGCGGGGGAGGTGGGGACGGGGATGGCGTTGCTCGCCCGGGGGATGCCCGGTGCGGCCGGTGTGGGGGCGACGGCCGGGCGTGGCGGGTCGGCAGACCGGAGGGTCGGCGGCGCGCTTCCGCTGTTGACGGGTTAGGGCTCGCCGCGACCGACGCCGTCGTGTTCCGCCGCGGCCGACGGGTCGTGACCGGCGCCGTCGAGGATGGGCCTGAGTCGCCGGGCAAGGAGACCGGTCGCCGCGTCGAGGTCGATGTCCGCGACCAGGAGGCCCTCCTCGCCGTAGGGCTGGTAGGCGAGCACCGTCCCATCCGGGGCGATGATGGCCGACGTCGTGGGCGAGCCCTCGCTCGCGTAGTTCACCGACGCGAAGTAGCAGGTGTTCTCGGCCGCGCGACAGAGCAGCGCCTTTTCGTGGAAGGTGTTGGCCGGGTCGGCGAATGCGGCCGGCCGATAGGCACCGTCCTCCGCTTCGTGGAACTGCGGATGGAAGACGACGTGGGCGCCTCGCCGCACGGCCCAGCGCACGGTTTCCGGGTACCGCCAGCCCTCGTGGCAGATGACCACGCCGAACGTGAGTCGGGCGACCCGGAAGATCCTCCGCTCCCTCCCCGGCGCGTAGGTCCGTTCCTCCGAGGGGTCGAGCTGGACCTTGTCCTGGAAGCCCGCGACGGAGCCGTCGCGGTCGATCACGATCGACGACGCGACGAGCCGCCCGTCGACGAGGCGCTCGGTCCCGAGGACGACGGCGACCCGCGACCTGGCGGCCGCTTCCGCGACCGCCGACCAGGCGCTCTCGAGGAACGCGGCGCTCGGCGGCGGCAGCTCCCTGCCGGCGCCCCGATAGCCCGGCACGTAGCACTCGGGGAAGCAGACGATCCCGGCTCCGCGTTCCGCGGCCTGGCGCACCGCAGCCCTGGCGAGCTCGACCGACTCGTCCGGTGAGCCGGGGTAGCGGATGTTGGCGAGGGCGATGCGATAGGGGGTCGGCATGATCTCGGTGCCTCTCCGTTCCTCGGCCCCGACCGCGACGGTTTGATGGGCAAGGCGCAGCGTGCGCGTGCCCGCGACGAGAATATGCCAACCGAGACGAACGCTCACAACGTTCGCGCCCCTGCGCCCGGGTCCGTCCCGCACCCCCACCCGGGCCGGCGACCCGGTCGCCGGGGCGACCTCGGCCCGCCGCCCCGGCGTCGGCCCCGATCCTGCCGTGCGCCGTGTATCGCGATTCCCGCGACCCCTCACTCGATCTCCACGGCAGGTGCCCCATGCCTCACGCCCTCCTCGCCGTCACCGCCCGCGGCCTCGCGCGCCTGACGCCCATCGACGGCGGCTGGGACGCCGCGCTCATCCTCGACGACGCGACGCTGCAATGCGTGGCCGTCGACCCGCGCGACCCGGCGCGGCTCCTCGCCGGCTCGCGCGGCCGGGGCGTGTGGCGGAGCGACGATGGCGGCGCGACGTGGTCGGACGCGGGCCTCCCCGAGCGCGACGTCTTCTCCCTCGCCGTGAGCCCGGCCGACGGCGCGGTCTACGCGGGGACGGAGCCGAGCAAGCTCTTCCGCAGTGACGATGGCGGCCGGAGTTGGCGCGAGCTCGAGGCGCTGCGTCGCCTGCCGTCGGCATCGACGTGGAGTTTCCCGCCGCGGCCGTGGACCTCGCACGTGCGGTGGATCGCGCCGAACCCCCGGGACGCGAGGCTGCTGCTCGTCGGGATCGAGCTGGGCGGGCTCATGCGGAGCAAGGACGGCGGCGCGAGCTGGGAGGATCACCGGCCGGGCGCACAGCGGGACGTGCACGCGCTGGCGTGGCACCCGGTGGCCACGGAGCGGGCGTACGAGGCGGGTGGCGGCGGCGCGGCGTGGAGTCGCGACGGCGGCCGGACCTGGGAGCCGGCGGACGAAGGGCGCGAGCTCCACTACACCTGGGCGCTCGCCGTCGACCCGGAGGACCCGGACCTCTGGTACATCTCGGCGGCGCCCGGCCCGCGGCAGGCGCACGGCGGGGCGGGGGGCGCCGCGGCCCGGTCGACCGGCGGCTCTGCGGGCGGCGAGGCGGGGGGCGCCCGTGCGCACCTCTACCGCTGGCGGGGCGCGGGGCCGTGGGAGCGGCTCGGGGGCGGGCTCCCGCAGCCGCTGGAGAGCATGCCGTACGCGCTGGTCGCGACGAGCGACGTCGTCTACGCGGGGCTCCGGGATGGACGGATCTACGCGAGCCGCGACCGGGGCGACACGTGGGCCGAGGAACCGGTCCACGGCGAGCCTCTCGCCGGGCTCCGGGCGCTCGTCCTCGCCGGAGCGCCGACAGCGTCGGGCGCCGGGCGGTGATCTCGCTTCCCGCTGCCTCGGTGCCATGCTATCATTTCCGATAAGATCCGAACCCCAACGAGGATGGGCCGATGCCGCTCACAGCGTTTCAGAAGCACAAGATCCGCCGGCTGTTCTCCGTCCTGGATGCGAACGGGGACGGGCGGGTGGACCGGAGCGACTTCATGCGTCGCGTCGAGGCGCTCGCTCGGCTGCGCGGCTGGACGGAGGACTCGCCCGAGTACGCGCGCAACCGGCACGCGGTGCTGCTGGAGTGGGAGAGCATTCGTGAAAGCGCCGACCTGGACGAGAACGGCGCGGTCACGGCGGAGGAATACCTGCGCTACGCCGAGATCTTCCTGGACGATCGGGACGCGGTGCGCGCGTACGCCCGCGGCGATGTCCAGCTCCTCTTCGACGCCATGGACACGGATGGCGACGACCGGATCACGGTCGACGAGTACCGGGCCTACCTCGAGGCCTGCGGGGTGGACGCATCCGCCGCGGATGTGTTCTTCGCGCACGCCGACCTGGACGAGGACGGCCTCCTGACGCGGCGGGAGATGTCGCATGCGGTCGAGGAGTTCCTGATCGCCGAGGACCCGAAGGCGGGCGGGAACTTCATCTTCGGCCCGCTCCCCGAATTCCGCGACCGGGCATCCGAGCCGGCCGGGGCGTGAGCGCGCCGGCCTCGGAGCCGCACCGGCGAGGCGTCCCACACCTCCGCCGGTGAGGGGGCGCGCGGAACTCCGAGGCCGTCTCCGACCAGGAGGATCGGACGACGACGTCGCCCGCCGCGCGGATCGCCGCGGCGCCACCCGAACGGATCGACATGGAACGCGACGAGGACCGAGAGCTTCGCGACCACCCGACGCCGAGCCATCCGGTGGTCTCGCGGCCATTCACCACCCGGGAGCTGGAGGCGGTGATCCGGCGGGCGGTGGAGCTGCAGGCCGGGACCTCGGCTCGGGAGGACGGCGTCTCCGAGGCCGACATCGTGCGGATCGGCCAGGAGCTCGGCCTCGAGCCGGCGATGGTCCGGCGCGCCATGGCCGAGGTGCGAGCCCGGCCGGCCGAGGAGAGCGGCATCCTCGTCCGGGTCGCGGGCGCCGGCACCGTGCGGGCGAGCCGAGTGCTGCGGAGCCCGGCCGCGAGCGTCGCGGCGACGCTGGACCGCTACCTGCGCGAGACGGAGCTGATGGTCGTGCAGCGGCGATTCCCGGACCGCACCCGCTACGTGCGCGACACCAGTCTGGCCGCCGAGCTGGGGCGGATCGCACGCACGTTCGTTCGCTCGCACCCGCCGCTCAAGGTGAAGCAGCTCGACGTGGCCGTAACCGCACTCGACGAGGAGAGCTGTCTTCTCGAGGCCAGCGTCGACCTGAGGGGCACCCGCGGGGGACTCGTCGCCGGGGTACTCGGCAGCGGGGGCGCCCTCTCCGTGGGCTGGGCGGCGACGGTCTGGGCGACGGCGTTCCCCGACCCGCTCATGCTGATCGGGATCCCGGTCGTCGCGGGGTCGTGGTGGGGGATGCGCGCGATCTACGCCGCGATCCGCGGGTCGCTCCAGGACCGGCTCGAGTCGCTCCTCGACCGGCTGGAGCACGGCGAGCTCAAGTAGGTCGGGCGGGGGCCGGACCTCGGTCCCGGGCGGCCGTCAGGCGACCCGGCCGGCGCGCACCGCGAGGGGCCAGCGGACCGGCCGAGGCGCGTCCCCGTCGCCCCACGCCCGGGCCAATTCCTCCTCCAGCGCCTCGACCCCCCCGGGCCCTTCCGCCCTCTCGAGCGCGCGCACGGCCGACCACGTCCGCACGTAGCCGAGCAGGTCCGCGAGCGTCCACTCGGCGCGCATCTCCAGGTCCGGCGCGGGGATCTCGTCGAACGCGAACGGGAGGGAGCGGTAGCCGTCCTCGACGTGACGCCGCTCGGGGGGCCAGTAGGGGCCGAGGACGTCGGTGTAGAAGCGCGCGATGATGGGATCGACGTCGTCGCCCACGCGCAGCAGGTCGTAGCAGACGAGGGCGACGACGGCGCCGGGCCTCGCGACCCGCCTCACTTCGGCGTAATAACCCTCCAGATCGAACCAGTGTGCGGCCTGTGCGGCGACGGCGAGATCGGCGCAGCGGTCGGGTAGGCCGCTCGCCTCCGCCGTGGCGATGCGGTACTCGATCCGCGGGTGCGGGGGCGCGTGGGCGAGCTGTTCCGCGCTCGGATCGGTCGCGATCACGCGGTCGAAGCGGGCGGCCAGCCCGACGGTGAGCTGCCCCGAGCCGCACCCCGCCTCCCACGCACGTTCCCGCCCCGGCGCCGCATCGGCGAGGAAGTCGACGAGGGCGCGCGGGTAGCGGGGCCGGTGCGCGGCGTAGCCGGCGGCGCGGTCGGAGAAGTGGTCGGCGAAGCCGCGGCTCACAACCGCTCGTCCGCCGTCGGGCCGTAGATCGGCGGGAGCGGCACGTCCAACAGTCTCAGGTAGACCGTCAACTGCCCGCGGTGGTGGATGAGGTGGTTGAGGTGCTGCCGGACCGTCTCGCCGCGGGGCGAGGTCATGAGGACCCGTTCGCCCATCCTCAGCGACCAGGGCTCGTCGAGGGCCGGGCCAGTGACCTCGCCGAGCGCGGCCCGCGCCTCGGCGACGTTGGCGTCGAAGGTCGAAAGCAGCTTCTCCGTCGGCTGGAAGCTGTACGACCCCCCGCTCGCCAGGTCGATGTGCGGCTCGCGCAGGGTGCGCGCGATCCAGCCGGGCATCCAGGCGACGAGCTGGGCCAGGTGGCCGAGGGGGAAGGACTTCTCGTGCGGCTTCCAGGGGCCGCGCTCGGAGGGGACGCGCTCGAGGAGGCGGCGCGTCGCGGCCATCTCGGCGTCGAATTCCCTGAGCGGGATCGCGGGTGTGGACACGTCGGTTCGATGGGCCATGGTTCCAATCACCTCGAGAGGTGAACGAAGGGTTCCCCGAAAATGTGCATGACTCGCCGGCCGAGGGGAAGTGGGATCGCGGCCGCCAGGCGATCGCACTCGCGCCCGGTACCGGTGCGGGCGCCGCACGTCCTCGACCGTCCTCGAGGGGTGGGGGGCCGCCGTGTCGAATTCGGCGCCTCTCGTTCGACGTACGGGTGAAGGGCCGGATGGACCGGCCCTGGAGCGTTCACCGAACCCGTGCCCAGGAGGACGTATGTCGACGATGATCTTCGTGAACCTGCCCGTGAAGGACCTCGACCGCTCGAAGGAGTTCTTCACCCGCCTCGGCTACCGCTTCAACCCGCAGTTCACCGACGAGACGGCGGCCTGCATGATCATCTCGGACACCATCTACGCCATGTTGCTCACGGAGGAGAAGTTCCGGGAGTTCACGCCGAAGGAGGTCTGTGACGCCACGCGGTACACGGAGGTCCTGGTGGCGCTCTCGGCGGAGAGCCGGGAGGCGATCGACGAGCTGGTGCGGAAGGCGGTCGCGGCCGGCGGGTCGACGTACAGCGAGCCGCAGGACCACGGGTTCATGTACCAGCACGGCTACCAGGACCCGGACGGGCACATCTGGGAGCTGGTCTGGATGGACCCGAGCGTGGTCCAGCCGGTTCCGGAGACGGTCTGACGGGGGGAGCGCGGGGGGCGCTACGGTGCGCCCTCTGCGCGCCACGGCGATGAACGGCGAGAACGCGCGTCCATGGGCGGTGGACGCGCGTTCGTCCTTGCTGGGTCGGTTCGTCCGGGACAAACCCGGGGGTGCGCAGGGCGGCCGGACGGCGTCGGGCGAGCGGTTCACCCGTAAGTTGCGGATCCAACGTCGCGTACGGCATATTGTGCGGCCCGAGGCTTGACCCGCCGTGCCGACGTCTGCGGCCGGGACTGCGTTCGCGGTCCGCGCCCGGACCGCGGCACGTTCCGGACTCGATCCGTTCCCAGACACCACCGGAAGATCATGCGACGCACGCACTCGACGCCCCGAGCCGGGCTCCCGTCACGCGCACTCGCGGTTGCCGCGGCCGCCGCGCGTGCCCTTGCGCCGAGCTCCGCCCCGGCGCCCGTCCTCGCCCTGACCGCCGCGACGGCGATCCTCGCTCTCCCGCCCCGTCCCCTCGCCGCGCAGGAGCCGGCGGCCGGGAAGGCGGCGGACGGCGTGGCGACGAAGTCCGCGAGGTGGGACGTGACCGAGCCCCACGGCCCGGTCCGCGAGATCGCCTTCGAGACCGACGAGGGGACCTGGATCTCGCTGGACGTGAGCCCCGACGGGAAGACGATCGTCTTCGACCTGCTCGGCGACATCTACACGATGCCGATCACGGGCGGGCGGGCGACGCTGTTGCGGGGCGGGCCGGCGTACGAGACGCAGCCTCGCTTCAGCCCGGATGGCCGCAAGATCGCCTTCACGAGCGACCGGGACGGGCTCGAGAACATCTGGATCATGAACGCCGACGGCTCCGACGCCCGCCAGCTCACGAAGGAGAAGGAGCGGCAGGTCATGGATCCGGTCTGGACGCCGGACGGCGAGTACATCGTCGCGCGGAAGCACTTCCGCAACACGCGCTCGCTCGGCGCGGGGGAGATGTGGCTCTGGCACGTGGGCGGGGGGAGCGGGCTCCAGCTCACGAAGCGGCGGAACTGGGAGCAGAACTCGGGGGAGCCGGAGCTCTCGCCGGACGGGCGCTACCTGTACTACAGCGAGGACATCACCGGGGGCGGCGGGTTCCAGTACAACCGCAACCCGCACCCGGGGATCTACGCGATCAAGCGGCTCGACCGGGAGACGGGGCGGACGGAGACGTTCATTTCGGGGCCGGGCGGCGCGGTGCGGCCGACCCTCTCCCCCGACGGCCGGACGCTGGCGTACGTGAAACGCCAGGGCATCAAGACGGTGCTGGTCCTGCACGACATCGAGAGCGGGAGGGAGCGGGTCCTTTACGACCGCCTCGACCACGACCAGCAGGAGGCGTGGTCGATCTTCGGCGTCTACCCGCGCTTCGCCTGGACGCCGGACGGCGGATCGATCGTGATCTGGGCGGGGGGGAAGATCCGGCGGGTCGCCGTCGCCTCGGGCGGCTCCTCGGTGATCCCCTTCACCGCGACGGTGAAGCAATCCATCACGGATGCGGTGCGCTTCCCCCAGGAGGTCGCGCCGGACCGCTTCGACGTGCGGATGCTGCGCTGGGTCACGGTCTCGCCCGACGGGCGAAGCGTGGTCTACAACGCCCTCGGCAAGCTCTGGATCCGGCCGCTCCCCGACGGTGAGCCGCGGCGGCTGACGGACGACGACCGGCGCTTCGAGCTCTATCCGGCCTGGTCGCCGGATGGGAAGAGCCTGGCCTTCACGACCTGGGACGACGAGGAGCTGGGCGCGGTCTGGACGATCCGCGCGGACGGGAAGGGGCGGCGCAAGGTGACGACGAGGCCGGGGCACTACGTCGAGCCGTCGTGGTCGCCGGACGGGCGGGAGATCGTCTACCGTCGGATCGGCGGCGACGAGCTGCGCGGCCGGCTGCACACGCGCGAGACCGGGATCTACCGGGTCGCCGCGACGGGTGGCGAGCCGATCCTCGTGACGGAGCGGGGGAGCCGGCCGCAGTACGACCGTGCGGGCCGGCGGATCTTCGTCTTCGACTTCGAGGACGGGAAGCGCGCGCTCGCGAGCGTCGACCGCAACGGCGGCGATCGGCGGGTGCACCTGATCTCCGAGAACGCCGTCGCGATCCTTCCGTCGCCCGACGAGCGCTACGTCGCGATCAGCGAGCGGTTCCACGTGCACGTCGCGCCGTTCCCGAAGACGGGCCAGCCGGTCACGATCGGGCCGAACGAGACCGAGTACCCGATGGCGCGGGTCTCCCGCGAGGCGGGGTTCAACCTGCACTGGTCGGCGGACTCGCGGCGGCTCTACTGGTCCCTCGGCCCCGAACTCTACCACCGCGACCTGGCCGAGACCTTCGCCTTCTTCGACGGCGCCGACGCGGCGAACCTGAAGGCGGCGCCGGAGGCCGAGGGGCGGCCGATCGGGTTCACGGCGCCGTTCGCGCGGCCCGAGGGCGAGGTCGCTCTCGTCGGCGCGACGGTCATCACGATGAAGGGCGATGAGGTGATCCGCGACGCGACCGTCGTCGTCCGGGGGAACCGGATCGCCGCGGTCGGGCCGTCGTCGTCGGTGCAGGTCCCCGCGGGGGCGAAGCGGATCGACGCGAAGGGGAAGTACATCATCCCCGGTCTGGTCGACGTGCACGCGCACATCGGGACGGGGAGCTCGGGGATCACGCCGCGCACCGGGTGGTCGCTCTACGCGAACCTCGCCTTCGGCGTGACGACGATGCACGATCCGTCGAACGATACCGAGGCGATCTTCGCGGCCTCGGAGCTGGTCAAGGCGGGCGAGATCGTGGGGCCGCGGCTCTTCTCGACGGGGACGATCCTCTACGGCGCCGAGGGGTCGTACAAGGCGGTGGTCACGGAGCTGGAGGACGCGCTCGCGCACCTGCGGCGGATGAAGAAGGTGGGCGCGTTCTCGGTGAAGAGCTACAACCAGCCCCGCCGCGACGCGCGGCAGCAGATCATCGAGGCGGCGAGGGAGCTGGGGATGATGGTCGTGCCGGAGGGCGGCTCGACGTTCTACTTCAACATGACGCACGTCCTGGACGGGCACACGGGGCTGGAGCACAACATCCCGGTCGCGCCGCTCTACAAGGACGTGCTGACGCTGATCGCGGAGTCGAAGAGCGGCTACACTCCGACGCTGATCGTGAACTACGGCGGTCTCTCGGGGGAGTACTTCTGGTACCAGCACACGAACGTCTGGGAGGATGCGCGGCTGCGGGCGTTCACGCCGCCGTGGACGCTGGAGGCGAGGTCGCGCCGGCGGGAGATGGCGGCGGACGACGACTACTTCTACCAGGAGGTCTCGCGGGCGGCGAAGGCGGTCCTCGACCGGGGCGGCAAGATCCAGCTCGGCGCCCACGGCCAGCTCGACGGGCTTGGCGCGCACTGGGAGCTCTGGATGCTGGCGCAGGGGGGGATGACGCCCCACGAGGTGCTGCGCGCGGCGACGCTGCACGGGGCCGAGTACCTGGGGCTGGATCGGGACCTCGGCTCGATCGAGACGGGGAAGCTCGCGGACCTGGTGGTGCTGGACGCGAACCCGCTCGAGGACATACGGAACAGCACGGCGATTCGGTACGTCATGGTGAACGGCCGGGTGTTCGACGGTGCGACGATGGATGAGGTGGCGCCGGGCGGGAGGGCGCGGGGGAAGTTCTGGTGGGAGCGATGAGGTAGGCGCCGCTGGCGCGGCGCGGGGGGCGGCCGGCTGCGCCGGCGGGGGTGGCCCTTGGGGCGGGGGTGGCCGCTGGAGGCGGCGGGGGCGGCCGGCCGTGGGCCGGCGGGGGCTGCCGCGGGGGCGGCAGCGGGGGGGGGCGCCGCCGTTGGCGGCGCGGGGGTGGCCGGCCAGCGGCCGGGGGGGGGGGGCGCGTTTTGGGGGGGGGGGGGGGGGCCGGGCGGGGGGCGGGGGGGGGGTGGCTCGGTTGGCTATGGGAATGCCCGTGTTCAGCCTTCATGAATGCGTCGTGCCCTTGGGAGGGAGGGTATGGACGCGTTCGATCATCGGAAGTTGGAGGTTTACCGGAGCGCGGTGCGGTTCGCGGAGGTGGCGGAGGGGGTGGCGGGGCGGTTGCCGCGGGCGCACGCGGGGCTCGCGGATCAACTCAGGCGGGCGGCGGCGTCCATCGTTCTGAACATCGCCGAGGGGGCCGCAGAGACCCGCCCGCGTGAGAAGGCGCGGTTGTACCGGCTCGCTCGCCGGTCGACGGCGGAGTGCTCGGCGATCCTGGACCTGGTGAACGCCGTCGCTCGGGCCTCGACCGTCCCGTCCTCGGCCCGTTCGCTCCTCTTCCGACTGAGCCTCGTCCTGGACCGCCTGGTCGAGCGCCACGACCATCCCACTCCCCCCGCGTGATCCCCCGCCGCGCGGCCGCCCCCGCGCCGCCGCAAGCCGCCACCCCCAACCGGAGAGTCCACCCCCCCCCGCCGACGCAGCCGGCCGCCCCCGCGCCGCGAAGCGGCGCCGCCCCCGCCGCCCCAGCGGCCCCCGCCGCCGAAGGCGGCCGCCCCCCGCCCCAAAGGGGCCACCCCCGCCCAACAGGCCACCCCCCGCGCCGCCCCCGCGCCGCGAAGCGGCGCCCCCCCACTCCCCTCGCCGCACAGATTTGCCCCTCCCTCCCCTCCGACGTATCGTTACGCGATGACGTAAGCGGCCCGAGGGCGCGCCCCGGAGGCCGTGGGTGCATCCGCCGCGGCGGTCGCCTCTCGGGGCGCGTGCCGCGCCAACCGAAGTGGGAAGTGAACGACCGACTGATCCGCGCCCTGCGGCGCGAGCCTGTGGACGCGACGCCCGTCTGGTTCATGCGCCAGGCGGGCCGCTCGCTCCCGAGGTATCGGGAGAGCCGGGCGGAGCAGGGGATGTTCGAGATCATCCGCGACCCCGAGCGGGCGGCGGAGATCACGGCGATGCCGCTCGAGTACTATCCCGTCGATGCCTGCGTCCTCTACAACGACCTCTCGACGCCGTTCTTCGGCGCGGGGCTGGACGTCACCCTGGTGCCGGGTGTCGGGCCGGTCGTCGACCGGCCGATCGAGCGCCCGGGCGATGTGGACCGGTTCCAGCCCTTCGACGTGCGGGCGGCGTTCCCGTACATCTACGAGCAGATCCGGATCCTGAAGGCCCGGCTCGAGGTCCCGGTCATCGCCTTCGTCGGCGCGCCGTTCACCCTCTGCTCGTACCTGCTCCGGCCGCAGGGGGGGAAGAGCCGGGAGGTCGAAGGGCTGAAGGCCTTCATCTTCCGCGACCCCGCGGCGTGGGACCGTCTCGCCGGGTACTGGGCCGATCACCTGGCGGAGTTCGGGATCGCGCAGCACGAGGCCGGTGCCGCGGCGATCCAGCTCTTCGACTCCTGGGCCGGCGCGCTCTCGCCGCAGGACTACGAGCGATACATTCTCCCGTACAACCGTCGGATGCTGGATCGGCTGAAGGCGGCCGGTGTGCCGACGATCCACTTCGCGACTGGGAACCCCGCGCTGCTTCCGCTGATCGCCGAGGCCGGCGGCGATGGGATCGGCGTCGACTGGCGCGTCCCGATCGACGCCGCGTGGGACGCGATCGGCCACGACCGCGCGATCCAGGGAAACCTGGATCCGGCGTCGATGCTCGCGGGTAGGGAGGTCGCACTGGCGAAAGCACGGGACGTCCTGGAGCGGGTCGGGGGCAGGCCGGGCCACATCTTCAACGTGGGGCACGGGATCCTGCCGGGGACGGACCCGGAGGTGATCCGCGCGGTCGTCGAGGCGGTGCACGCGTTCGGCTGACGGCCCCGCAACGCGCCGCGGCCCTGATGCCCCGGGCAGCGCGACGGCGCGACGTGGCGATGAGGCGACGTTGCCCGGCCGCCCCGACGGTGGGAGCGGCGGGCGTTCGGAGGATAGAACGATGATGACGGCGATCCTACTCTTGAATTTCGGTGAGCCGGAGGAGCCGACGCTGGAGGCGGTCGTGCCGTTCCTCGAGCGGATCTTCGCGACGAACATGTCGCTTGAGGGGCGGCTCCCCGCGGAGGCGGCGAGGGCGAGGATCCGGCAGCTCGCGGAGGAGCGGGCGCCGGGGTTGATCGAGGAATACCAGTCGATCGGCGGCTCGCCGCTGAACCGCCAGGCGCGGGACCAGGCGGATGCGCTGATGGTCGAGCTGACGCGGCGGGGCCACGAGGTGCGCGCCTACGTCGCCTACCAGTTCTCGGACCCGCTGATCGCGGATGTCGTGCGCCAGGCCCGTGAGGACGGCGCCGGGCGGGTGATCGGGCTGCCGGTCTATCCGCTCTGCGGCCCGTCGACGACGGTCGCGGCGCTCGCGGACCTGCGCCGCGCGGTGGAGGAGGCGGGGTGGGACGTGCCGGTCGCCGAGGTCGGCGGTTGGCACCGGCACCCGCACTTCACGGCGATGTGGGCGGACCGGGTGCGCGAGACCGCGGCGGCGGCCGGCCTCGACCTGGCCGACCCGCGGGTCGCGCTCGTCTTCTCGGTGCACGGCACGCCGATGAAGTACATCGAGGAGGGGAGCCGCTACGTCGAGTACGCCGAGGAGGCGTGCGCGGCGGTCGCGGCGGCGGTGGCCGCGCCCGACTACCGGATCGGCTACCAGAACCACACGAACCGGCCGGTCGCGTGGACGCAGCCGGACGTCGAGAAGGTGATCGAGGAGATCGACGCGGACCACGTCGTCGTCGTGCCGATCGCCTTCATGCGCGAGCAGTCCGAGACGCTCGCCGAGCTGGACCACGAGCTGCGGGGCGTGGCCGAGGCGCGGGGGCTGGGGTTCCACCGGGTCCCGGTACCCCACGACGACCCCCGGTTCGCCGCGCTCCTCGCCGATCTCTGCGAGCCGCTGATCGAAGGCGATGTCGCGGCGGTCGGCGCCGGGCTCGACGCCTGCCGGTGCCGCGAGGGCGCGGTCTGCCGGCGGTGAGGCGGGTCGCGAGGCCGTAGCACGGCGGCGCGGGGCGCGGCGCACATAGCACTGTAGCGCCGTAGCCCCATAACCCCGTAGCGCCGAAGTGCGCCGAAGCGCCGAGGCCCCGTAGCGCCGGCCGGCAGTACCGTCGGTTCGCGGCGCGGCCCTACCGCGCTGCCTTCCGCGGTGGCCGCGAACGAGCGGCGCCGCCGTCCACCGGCGGCACGACGTCGCAATACCGACACACCGGAAGTCCGGAACACCGGATTTCTCGAATACAGACGCACCATAGCACCGCGGCGCGATGACATCGCAAGCCGACGCGGGTCGCCGGGCACTCGGCGACCCCCCGGCGACCGCGTGCCGCGCGGCGCTCCCCGGGCCCCCACGTCGACGATGTGCGGGGCCCTAGCCGATCCACACGCTCCCGAAGGGACCCTCGTATGCAGCTCGTCGTCATCGGATGGCTCCAACTCGCGGCGGTTGCCGGTGCCGCCGACCCCGGCCCCATCCACCCCGGTCCGGTCTACCACGGGGGGCGCAACGAGCTGGAGGTGGCGGTCCCACGGCTGGAGCGGACGATCGTCGTCGACGGCCGGCTCGACGAGCCGGCCTGGCTCGAGGCCGCGGTGCTGACCGGGTTCTCGCAGTACGCCCCCGTCGATGGCGTGCCCGCCGCCGACTCGACCGAGGTCCTGGTCTGGTACTCCGCCGACGCGATCCACTTCGGGATCCGCGCCTTCGAGCCGCACGGGCAGGTCAACTCGACCCTCGCCGACCGCGACAGGATCGCGAGCGACGACGCCATCGAGATCCTCCTCGACACCTTCAACGACGGCCGGCGCGCGTTGGTCTTCGCCGTCAACCCGCTGGGGATCCAGTCGGACGGGGTGCGCAGCGAGGCGAACCGCCAAAGGTCCGGCTCCTTCGATGCCGGGCCGGACGAAGCAGGCGTCGACCTCAGCCCGGACTACGTCTACGAGTCGAAGGGGCAGCTGACGGAGTTCGGCTACCAGGTCGAGGTCCGGATCCCGTTCAAGAGCATCCGCTACCAGGCCCGGCGGGTTCAGGACTGGGGGATCAACGTGGTCCGGCGGGTCCAGCACTCGGGGCACGAGCAGACCTGGACCCCGGCGAGGCGGGGGCTCGCGTCGTTCCTCGCGCAGAACGGTCGGCTGCGGGGGCTGACCGGGCTCGACCAGGGGCTGGTCCTCGACCTGAACCCCGTCGCCACGATGAAGGTCGACGGCGCGCGGTCGGCGAACGGGTGGCGCTACGGCGATGCCGAGCCCGAGTTCGGGTTCAACGCGCGGTGGGGCGTGACGGCGAACCTGACGCTGAACGGGACGGTCAACCCGGACTTCTCGCAGGTCGAGTCGGATGCGGGGCAGCTCGTCTACGACCCGCGCTCGGCGCTCTACTTCGCGGAGAAGCGCCCGTTCTTCCTGGAGGGGAGCGAGCACTTCGAGGTGCCGAGCCAGCTCATCTACAGCCGTCGCATCGTCGAGCCGGTCGCGGCGGCGAAGCTGACGGGGAAGATCTCGGGGACCGACGTCGGGATCCTCTCGGCGGTCGACGACCGCGTCCACTCGGCAAGCGGCGAGGACCACCCGGTCTACAACATCGTCCGGCTGCGGCGTGACGTGGGGTCGGCCTCGACGGTCGGCGTGGTCTACACCGACCGGGTCGACGGCGACGCCTACAACCGCGTGGCCGGCGCGGACGCGCGGCTCGTCTTCGGCGGCGTCTGGGCGCTCTCGCTCCAGGGCGCGGCGAGCATCGATCGGCGGGGCGGCGAGCAGACGACGGCGCCGCTCTGGGCGGCGTCGCTCACGCGACGTGGCCGCCGGTTCGGGCTCACGGTGAGCGTGGACGGGAAGGATCCGGAGTTCCGCGCAGGGAGCGGGTTCATCAGCCGGCCCGGCGTGGCGAACGTGGGGATCACGCCGCGGATCACCTTCCCCGGCGCGCCGGGGGCGAGGATCGAGAGCTGGAGCACGAGCCTGGCGATCCTCGGCAACTGGGATTACGACCGCTTCGTCCGGGGCCTCGCCTCGCAGGACCGCAAGCTGCACCTCAACAACACGATCGTCCTGCGAGGCGGGTGGCGGCTCGGCGCCTCGGTCCTCCTCGAGTCGTTCGGCTATCCGCCGGACCTCTACCGGGACTACGCGGTCGAGCGGCAGCTCGGCGGCGGCGCGACCGACACGGTCCCCTTCGTCGGGACGCCGCGGATCGGGAACCTCGACTTCGTCTTCGACATCACGACGCCGGAGTTTTCGCGCTTCAGCGGAAGCCTCTTCGCGATCGTCGGGCGGGACGAGAACTTCCACGAGTGGGCGCCGGCGTACGTGGCGATCCTGACGGCGAGCGCGGACTGGCGTCCGACCGAGCAGGTGCGGGTCCAGTTCACGCACAACCGCCAGCAGTACATTCGCCCGGACGACCGGAGCACCGTCTCGGTGCGCGACATCCCGCGGCTCAAGCTCGAGTACCAGCTCACCCGCGCGATCTTCGTGCGCTTCGTCGGCCAGTACGACGCCTTCGAGCAGGACGACCTGCGGGACGACACGCGGACCGGCGACCCGATCCTGATCCGCAACCCCGCGACGGGGGTCTACGAGCGGGCGCTCGGCTACTCGACGAACGATTTCCGCGTCGACTGGCTCTTCTCCTACCAGCCGACGCCGGGGACCGTGATCTTCGCGGGCTACGGCAGCAGCCTCGCCGAGGCGGACCGGCTGCGTTTCAGGGGGCTCGAGCGCACGGCCGACGGGTTCTTCCTCAAGCTGAGCTACCTGTTCCGGGTGTAGGCGCCCTACCCCTCCTCGTCCAGCCGCCCGCCGGTCACGACGAGGACGGCCGTCCGGCCGTCGAGCGGCATTTCGTCGCGGAGGCGGATGAGCCCGGCGAGGGTTGCGGCGCTGGTGAACTCGGCGACGATGCCCGCCTCCTCGGCGAGGAGGCGCTGTGCTTCGGCGATCGCGTCGTCGGGGGCGGCGACCATGCGGCCCTCGCTCGCGTCGAGCTCGCCGAGGAGCCGCAGCGCGTTGCGCGGGCGGCGCACGGCGATCGAGTGGGCGCGGGTCGTGGCGGCGGCGACGTCGCCCGACGGAGACTCGCCGCGGTGGCGGTCGACGAGGGGGCGGACCGCCTCGGCCTGCACGCCGAGGAGGCGGGGCAGGGCGTCGAGGCGGCCGAGGCGCCGGGCCTCGCGGAACCCCTTCCCGATCGCGCCGAGGGTGCAGCCGTCGCCGACGGGGGCGACGACCCAGTCGGGGGCGCGGCCGCCGAGCTGGTCGGCGATCTCGAGCGCGGCGGTCTTCTTCCCCTCGACGAGGAAGGGGTTGTAGGCGCAGTTGCGGCTGTACCACCCGTGCTCGCGCCCGGCGGCCTCGGCCTCGGCGAAGGCCTGGTCGTAGTCGCCGGCGGAGACGCGGACGTCGGCGCCGTAGCGGCGGAGCCAGTCGAGGCGCACGCGGGAGGCATAGCTCGGGACGAAGACGTGGCAGGGCCACCCGAGGTGGGCGGCGAACCCGGCAAGGGAGATCGCGGCGTTGCCGGCGGAGGCGCAGTAGACCTCCCGACGGCCGAGCGACTCGGCGATCGCGACGGCGATCGCGGTGGCGCGATCCTTCAGGCAGCGCGTCGGGTTGCGGGTCTCGTCCTTGATGTAGAGCGCGCGCAGCCCGAGGCGCGCGGCGAGGCGTGGGGCGGGGATGAGGGGGGTGCCGCCCGCCGGGAGCCCCGGCCCCGGCTCGCCGACCGGCAGCACCGGGAGGTAGCGGAAGAGGTCGTCGCGGGCGCCGTCGAACGTCGCGAATCGGCGGGCGGCGCCGTCGTAGTCGTATTCGACGTCGAGGATCCCCGGGTCGCCGCCCGCCACGCCCTCGCCGCAGGCCTCGCAGAGGTACGCCCGCAGCTCCGCGGGGTATCGCCGCCCGCAGCGCAGGCAGCGGAGTCCGGTCACGAACAAGAGCGGTCCTCCATTCGGGGAAGGGGGTGGGCACGGCACGAGGTTACGCGATCGTCCCGGGCCGAGCAAGGCGCGGCCGTGCGACGGCCCATCCCGCCCTTGCCACGCCTCGCGCCCCGTCGTCATTATCCCGCCGGAAGATCCACACGCTCGAACCCATCCCCGGATTGACCCGCGGCCGAATGATGAACCGACCCCTCACCGTGGCGTCGCTGCTCCTCTGCGCGCTCCCGCTCGGGTGCCGCGGCGCGCTGCGGCTCGCACCCGACGACTCCGCCACGGTCCTCGCCGAGCACCGGCTCGACGCCCCGGACCCCACGATCCCCGGCCCCTACCGCGTCCGCACGCTCTACTACGGGAGCGGCACGGACCGGCGGCGGGCGGAGTACCGCGACTCGGTCGCGATCCGGACCGACCCGGTCGACGCGTCGAAGCTCGTCTCGATCGAGCCGAAGGCGGCGAAGGAGCGGAAACGGTACTGGGGCTTCGGGCCCGACGCCTACCCGCTGAACGGGCGGGTCTGGTACCCCGAGGGCGACGGCCCCTTCCCGCTGGTCCTCGTCGTCCACGGGAACCACGACATGAAGGACTTCTCGGACCCGGGCTACGCCTACCTCGGCGAGCTGCTCGCGAGCCGGGGGTACATCGTCGTCTCGGTCGACATGAACTTCATCAACGGCGCGATCCGGGGGGAGAACGACGCCCGCGGTTGGCTGCTGCTGAAGCACCTCGAGGCGTGGCGGGGCTTCCACGCGACGGAGGGGAACCCCTTCCACGGGAAGGTCGACCTCGACAGGATCGCGCTGATCGGCCACTCCCGCGGGGGCGAGGCGGTCGGGCATGCGGCGGCGTTCAACCGCCTGAAGCACTACCCCGACGACGCGAGTCTCGAGTTCGACTTCGGCTTCGGCATCCAGGCGCTCGTCGCGATCGCACCGGTCGACGGGCAGTACAAGCCGACGGGCCGGCCGGTCCCTGTGGAGGACGTGAGCTACCTCGTCTTCCACGGCTCGCACGACGGCGACGTCACGACCTTCCAGGGGCTCAAGCAATACCAACGCGTGAGCTTCACCCGTCCGGGTCCATGGTTCAAGGCCGCGGTCTACGTTTACCGCGCGAACCACGGGCAGTGGAACACGGTCTGGGGCCCGAACGACAACGGCCGGCGCAGCGGGCGGATCCTCGACCTGCGGGGGCTCCTCGATCCGGCGGACCAGCGCCGCTTCGCCGAGGTCTACATCTCGGCCTTCCTCGACGCGACGCTCCGGGGCGACCGGCGCTACCTCCCGATGTTCCGGGACCATCGCCTGATCGGCGGGTGGCTGCCGAAGACGATGTACATCACCCGCTTCCAGGAGAGCAGCTTCCGGTCGCTCCTCTCCTTCGAGGAGGACATCGACCTGACGACGGGGGGCGTCCCCGGCGTCACGCTAAGGGGCGACAGCCTCGCGAGCTGGAAGGAGGCGCCCGTCCCCTACCGCGTCAGGGATGCGGTCCAGGACAACAACGCCGTCTGGATCGGGTGGAACAACCGGATCGCGGGCGAGGACACGACGCGGGTGGGGCCGCCGGCGTCGTTCGTCGTCACGCTCCCCGACACGCTGGCCGCGAGCTGGCGGCTCGACCGGAACGCGGCGCTCTCGTTCCTCCTCGCGCCGACCGACGCGGTGCCGTCGCCGCGCAAGGCGCCGCGCGATTCGGCCGCGGCCGCCGGCGATTCGGGCCGGGAAGGAAAAGGGAAGCGACCGGAGCGCAAGGCCCGGAAGGACAAGGATGGCCGGCCGGAGAAGGACCGCGAGCCCGTCGACCTGACGATCGAGGTCGCGGATGCGGCGGGCGAGGTCGCGCGGGTGCCGCTGAGCCGCTACGGCGTGGCCCGCAAGCCGCTCGAGACGCACGTGCTGCGGCGGTCCGACCGCGAGAAGCAGCGCTTCGCCACGCTCCACGAGCTGGTGCTCCAGACGTACACGATCCCGCTGGCCGATTTCGCCGAGGCGAACCCCGCGCTCGACCTCGGACGGCTGCGCGAGGTGCGCTTCGTCTTCGACCGTACGCGGGCGGGCACCGTCGTCCTCGACGACCTCGGGTTCGCGACGCCCGACCCGGCGTTCCTGGCCGATGCCGCCCCCGCGCCCGGCCGCCCTCGACCCGAAGAGTCCACGACCCCCCACGACGGAGGGACCCCGTGAAGCGATCCCTGCTCCTTGCCCTGATCCTCGCGATCCTGCCGCGCGCCGCCGCCGCCCAGCACCCCCTCGCCGAGGGCGGGCCCTACGACCCGGCGGTCCCGACGCCGCGGAGCGTCCTCGGCTACGAGCTCGGCGACCGGTTCACGCCGCACCACCTGTTGCACCGCTACTTCGAGCGCGTCGCCGAGGCGAGCCCGCGCGTCCGGCTCGACACGATGGCCGTGAGCTTCGAGGGGCGGGAGGTGCTCCTCGCGGTCGTGACGAGCGAGGCGAACCAGCGTCGCCTTGACGAGATCCGCGCGGACGCCCGTCGCCTCGCCGATCCCCGCGGCGCCTCGGCTACGGAGCTCGAACGCATCGTGGCGCGCATGCCGGCGCTCGTCTGGCTCGGCTACACGGTGCACGGCAACGAGGGGTCGGGCGTCGAGGCGGCGATCGCGATGCTCTACCAGCTCGCCGCCGGGCAGGACGCGGAGACGCGGATGATCCTCGACAGCGCCGTCGTCCTGATCGACCCGGTCCAGAACCCCGACGGCCACGAGCGGCACGTGCAGGACGTGATGCGCGCCCGCGGCGCGCTCGGGATCCCGACGACCCCCGGCGCGATGGTCCACCAGGGGAACTGGCCGGGCGGGCGGACGAGCCACTACCTCTTCGACCTGAACCGCGACTGGTTCATCCACTCGCACCCCGAGACGCGCGGCAGGGTCGCGCGCTTCCTCGACTGGGCGCCGCACGTCGCCGTCGACCTCCACGAGATGGGCTCCAACTCGACGTACTTCTTCGCCCCGCCGATGGAGCCGTTCAACAAGAACGTGCACTCCAGCATCCTGAAGTGGTGGGACATCTACGCGGCGTCCAACGCCGAGGCGTTCGACCGCCACGGCTGGTCGTACTTCCGGCGGGAGGGGTACGACGAGTTCTACCCGGGCTATGGGGTTTCCTGGCCGATCCTGACCGGGGCCGTGGGGATGACGTACGAGCAGGCGTCGAGCGCCGGGGGCGCGATCCGCCGCCGTGACGGGACGGTGCTGACGCTCCGCGAGGCGGCGAGCCACCACTACGCCGCGGCGTGGGCGACGGCGCGGACGTCGGCGGCGAGGCGGACCGAGCGGGTGCGCGACTACCTCGAGTTCCGGCGCAGCGCGGTGACCGACGCGGAGCGGGGCGCGATGCGCGCCATCGTCTTCGAGCCCGACGCCCAGGGGCGGGCCGACTCGCTGGCGGCGAGGCTGCGGGCGAACGGGATCGAGGTCCGGCGCCTCGCCGCGGCCGCGGAGGCGCGGGACGCGACGCCGTACGGCGAGGCGACGGCGGGGCGGGTCCGGTTCCCGGCGGGCGCCTACGTCGTCGACCTGGCGCAGCCGCAGGGGCGGCTCGCGAAGGCGCTCCTCGAGCCTGACGCGCAGCTCGACTCGACCTTCATCGCCGAGGAGCTGGAGAGCCGCCGGACGGGGCGGAGCAATCGCTTCTACGACGTGACCGCCTGGTCGCTCCCCTACACCTACCGCGTGCGCGCGTGGTGGACCCGCACGGTGCCGGGGCCGCTCGAGCCCGAGGCGACGTCGCCCGCGACGGTCGCCTCGCCCGCGCTCGCGACAGCGCGCTACGGCTACGCCTTCGAGGCGGGGAGCGAGGCCGCGATCCGCATGCTCGCCGGTCTCCTCGCCGACGGCGTGCGCGTCTGGTACGCGCCCCGGGCGTTCCGCTCGGGGGAGCACGCCTTCCCGCACGGCGCCTTCGTCGTCCGGGTCGCGGCCAACGGCGACGACGTCCACGAGACGGTCCGCCGCCTCGCCGCGGAGTCGGGCGCCCGCGTCGTCGCGCTCGGCTCCGCCCTCGTCGACGAGGGGACCGACCTCGGGAGCAACAGCGTCTTCCCGGTCCGTCCGCCCCGCGTCGCGCTCGTCGGCGGCGATGGTGTCTCGGCGTACTCGTTCGGCTTCGCCTGGTTCGCCTTCGACCAGCGGATCCGCTACCCGGTCACGACGGTCCGGCTCGCGTCGCTCCCGGGGCTCCTCGAGGAGTTCGACGTCGTCGTGCTGCCGTCCGCGCAGCCGGGCGCGATCGACCGGCAGCTCGGCGACGGGGGGCGGGAGGCGCTCGCGGCGTGGGTTCGCGCCGGCGGGACGCTGATCACCCTCGACGGCGCGACGGCGTGGCTCGCGGCGGAGCGGACCGGGCTCTCGCGGCTGCGGCTGAGCCGCGACACCGCCCGCGCCGATGGCGAGCCCGGCGCGCCGCTCCCGGCGTCGGTGCCGGGCGCGATCGTGCGCGCCGTCGGCGACACCCTCTCGCCGCTCCTCGCCGGGATCCACGATCCGGTCTTCCCCGTCTTCGTCGACGGGAGCGAGATCTACGGCGTGCCGAAGGACCTGCGGCCGGGGGAGGCGGTCATCCGCTACGAGGCCGAGCCGCGGCTCCGCCTCGCCGGGTATCTCTGGCCCGAGGTCCCGGCCCGCCTCGCCGGGACGCCCTACCTCTGGACCGAGCGCGTCGGCCGGGGCCGCGTGATCGGCTTCGCACAGGACCCCAACTTCCGCGACCTCTGGCGCGGACTGCTCCCCCTCTTCGCGAACGCGGTCTTCTTCGGGCCGAGCATGTAGTGGGCGTGGGGTCGGGCGGGGTGGGAGGCGGCAGCGCCGCCCCCCACCCCGCCCCCCTCGCCGCGATGTTCCGTTGATCGGCCGAAGGCGGGGAGACGAATGGGACCGCCGCGCCGACCGCGTGAAATCGGCGGCTCGGGCGCTCGCCCCCGCCGGTGCCGGTCCGGCGACCTTGTCCATCACCCCCGTTGCGGACGGGGGCGGTGGGCCTCAGATTTCCACAAGCACTTCCGTAATGTTCCCCCCACTCTCCCAACCGGAGGCTACCATGAAGGTCTCCATCGGCATTGTTGCGACATCGCTCCTCGGGCTGGGCTGGATCGTGGCCCCGGCGCCGAAACCGGTCGAGATCACCGAGTGGGCCGTCCCGTGGGAGAACACGCGGCCCCGCGACCCGTACGTCGGCCCGGACGGGCGGGTCTGGTTCGTCGGCCAGACCGGCGACTACGTGGGCGTGCTCGATCCGGCGAGCGGGAAGTTCGAGCGCTTCGAGCTGGATGAGGGGACAGGCCCGCACAACCTGATCGTCGGCGCCGACGGGATGATCTGGTACGCCGGGAACCGTGCGGCGCACATCGGCCGGCTCGACCCGCGGACGGGGAAGATCGTGAAGTACCCGATGCCGGACCCCGCGGTGCGCGACCCGCACACGCTCGTCTGGGACGCGAACGGCGACATCTGGTTCACGGCCCAGGGCGCGAACTTCGTGGGGAAGCTGATGACCCGGACGGGTGAGGTCCGGCTGATCCCGGTGCCGACGGAGCGGGCGCGGCCGTACGGGATCGTCCTCGACTCGAAGGGCCGGCCGTGGATCAACCTGCTGGGCACGAACAAGCTCGCGACCGTCGATCCGGCCACGATGCAGCTCCGCGAGATCGAGATCCCGCGGGCCGAGGCGCGGACGCGGCGGATCGGCGTGACCTCGGACGACAAGGTCTGGTACGTCGACTACGCGGCGGGCCACGTCGGCGAGTACGACCCGGCGACGGGGAAGTTCCGGGAGTGGCTGATCCCCGCGGGGGAGGGCGGTCGCCCGTACGCGATGGCGGTCGACGACCGCGACCGGATCTGGTTCGTCGAGACCGGCGTCCGGCCCAACCGCTTCGTCGGATTCGACCCGCGGAGCGAGGAGTTCTTCAGCATCACCGAGATCGGGAGTGGCGGCGGGACCGTGCGCCACATGGTCTTCCACCCCCAGACGCGGACGATCTGGTTCGGGACCGACACGAACACGATCGGCCGCGCCGTGATCCCGGGCGAGCTGAGGGCGATGGGTCAATGAGGCCCCGGCCGTCCACGGCGCTCCCCGCAGCGGCCGCGCTGGCGGCGGTGGTCGCGGGGGGGCTCGGCGCCTCGCCCGGCCGGCCGTACCCCGCCTCGCCGCCCCCCGCCCACACCGGCGGGTTCGGCGAGCCGACCTGTTACGAGTGCCACTTCGAGGGGGAGCTCAACGAGGCGGGCGGCTCGCTGATGCTGGACGGGCTCCCCGAGGCGTACGAGCCCGGCCGGACCTACCGGATCACCGTCACCCTCACCCGCCCCGGCTTGGCGCAGGGCGGGTTCCAGCTCGCGGCGCGCTTCGCCGAGGGCGCGACGGCGGGACGGCAGGCGGGGACGCTCCGGGCGATCGACGAGCGCGTCGAGGTCGTCCGCGCGGGCGAGCCGGCGGTCGAGTACGCGAGCCACTCCTTCGAGGGGACCGAGCCCGTCTCACCCGACACGGTGCGCTGGGCCGTGGAGTGGAGCGCGCCGGCGGAGGCGGGGGGCGACGTCGCCTTCCACGCGGTGGGGAACGCCGCCGACGGCGATGCCTCCCCGTTCGGCGACAGGATCTACGCGACGGCGCGCTCGATCAAGGCTGCAGCCGCGATCGGCTCCGCCCGCCGGATCACGACCTCCGGGGTCCCGTGCCAGGCGGCGCACTCCCGGATGGCCGAGGCGATGTCCCGGACCAGCGCGTCCGAGAGCCTTACCCCCGGCTCGAGGTAGAGCGCCTTCACCTCGAAGACGCCGGCCGCGCGGTGGGCCTTGGCGTCGAGCCGGCCGACGAGCGCGCCACGGCGCAGGATCGGGAGCACGAAGTACCCGTACTTCCGCTTCGGCGCCGGGGTGTAGCACTCGAGGCGGTAGTCGAAGCCGAAGAGAGCCAGCGCCCGGGCCCGGTCCCAGACCACCGGGTCGAAGGGGGAGAGGAGCGTCGTCAGCGTCGGCCGGATCGCGCCCGCCGCCGCCCGCTCCGCCAGCTCCCGGTGGGCGGGGTGCAGGTACCACGGCTCCGACCATCCCTCCACCGAGACGGGGAGCAGCGCGCCCGCCTCCGCCAGCGAGCGCACGATCGCCGGCGTCTCCCGTTTCGACATCCGGAAGTAGTCGGCGACCCAGCGGGCCGGCGCGATCCCGAGGGCGCGGACCGCCTCGAGGGCGAGCGCCCTCAGGGCCTCGTCCCGGGGGGGGAGGAGCGCATCGTCCCAGGTCGGGTGGACCCGCTCGCGCAGGTCGTAGACGCGCTGGAAGTTGTGGCGGCGGGCGATCATCAGCTCGCCCGCGGTGAAGAGCGTCTCGAGGGCCCGCTTCTCCGTCTTCCACTCCCACCACCCGCCGGCCTTCCCGTCGTTCCGCTCGAAGTCCGCGGCGCGGACCGGGCCGTGCTCGCGGATCCGGTCGAGCACCCTCTCGACCTCCGCGCGGTGCTGCTCCAGCCACTCCACGTGGTACTTCCACCCCATCCCCGAGGGGTCGAGCATGCGGTGCCGGAAGAGGGCGTAGTGCTCGATCGGGAGGAAGCACGCCTCGTGCGCCCAGTACTCGAAGAGCGCGCCCTCGGCGAGGTGCTCGTCGAGCCACGCCGGCTCGTAGTCGCCGAGTCGGCTCCAGAGGACGAGGTAGGGGCTCCGCGCGACGACGTGGATCGTATCGATCTGGAGCGCGCCCATCCGCCGGATCGCCGCGAGGACGTCGGCCTTGCGGGCCCGCCGCCGCGGCCGCCGGTCGAGCCCCTGCGCCGCGAGGTGGAGGTTCCGCGCGGCGGCGAGGGTGAGCGAAAGCCTCGGGTGCGTCATGGCTGGCGCCCCAACTGCGGCGTCGGCGCCAGGGGCGCGAGGCGACTCTGCGACGGCCCGCATCACCGTGCCTTTCCCGCGTCCGCCGCACTCGCCGTCCCCCCCGCCAGCCCCGACGGGAGCCGGGGCGAGGAGAGGAGCGCGGTGAACTCCGCCCAGCGCCGCTCGGGTCGGTCCGCCGTCCCGCCCCGCGACTCGACGTGCCGCGCGACCAGGTCCCGACCGAGGTTGTAGTTGATCACGTAGCTGCGGTAGGTGTCGAAGAAGCGCACCCGCTGCCGCGCCCGCTCGGGGGCCATCAGCGCGTACGTCGTCAGCCACTCGGCGGCCTGCTCGGCGTCGATCTCGCCGTTCAGGTACCGCCTCGCCGCTTCGTTCCCGGCGTAGCTCAGCTCGGCGACGAGGGTGAAGACGCGGTAGTACTCCTCCACACGAGACGGGTCGAGCCCCGCGAGGGGGAAGAGGATGTCGCGCTCGAAGGCGAGCCGCTCCTCGCCCGGGAAGGCGACGTCGATCCCGTAGTTCGCGCTCCCCTCCGCGATCAGCGACTGCGGGCTGAAGAGCGGGTAGACCGAGAACTCGACCCACCCCCGGCCATCGACGAGGTGCTTCTCCAGCAACGCGTTGTAGACGTGGTGCCCGGGGTACCCCTCGTGCGCCGCCAGGTCGATCGCCCGGTCGATCGTGATCGGCAGGTCCGTGTTGACCTGGATCACGCTCCGGCCCCCGCCCTGGTACCAGTTGTAGCCGCTCCACGGCTTGTCGGTCACGAACTCGACGACGAAGCTCTCCCCCTCCGGGAGCTCGATGTGCTCCAGCGTCCGGCGCCTCGCCTCCGCGATCGCCGCGCTGAAGACGGTGTCCAGCCGCTCGCGGGGGATGACGAAGTCGGCGCGGAACCGCTCGAGCCGATCGATCAGCGGGCCGTCGCCGGGGAGGAGCGAGTCGAGGCGGTCGAGGACCTCGCGGAAGCGGCTCTCCGGGATCGTCGGCGCGACGGCGTCGTAGAGCGCCGCCGACTCCCGGTCGAAGCGCGGCGAGGCGCCTTGCAGCATCTCGACACGGGCCGCGAGCGCCTCGAGCTGCCGCGCCAGGTAGCGGTGCCGCAGCGCGACGAGCTCCTCCGCGCGGGCGACGTCGATCGCCTCGAGCTTGTCGATCAACCGCGCGGCCTCCGCGCCGATCGCGTCGAGCGGCCGCTCCATCGCCTCGGCTTCGGCCTTCCACTCCGGCGGGCCGTAGTACGCGTCGACGTAGTTCGGATCGTGCCGGCCCACGGCGAGGACCAGCTTGACGTAGGACTCGGCGATACGGTCCATAGCATGCTCAGCCCCGGATGGGCCGGCACCGCAGCCGGCCGCGGCGGCGGCAAGGGCCAGGAAGAGTGCGGATCGGACCGATCCGGTACGGCGGTGCATCGGCGCTCCCGGGTGCGGGTGGAGGTTCGGCGGCGGTCGCCGCGCGTTCGGATACGCCCCGGGGATGGTGCGGTTCCGTGGGCGGTGGGGCAAGGGGGGGGGGCAATGTTCGGTCGGCGCCGCCCGCCATGGGGAGGCGCACTGCAGCCGGCTGGGTGGAAGGGGCGCGCGGGTCTCGGCCCGGCCGGCACGCCCCTTGACACGCCCCCCGCCATGCGTTTACACTCGGACCCCACGGGCCTGCGGGGGTCGCAGGCCATCGACCGACGGCGCCGTGCGCCGAGATTGCCGAGCATGATGAAGCAGCCCGTCCACTCGATGATGTGCATGTGCATGTCCATGTGCGGCTCTCCTCCGGGAGAGGCGGACGGGCGTCCACGTGCGTGTAGTGGACGGATGAGCTGACCGAGTCGAACTCGGAACTCTGCCCGGCCCTCTCTCTCGGAGAGGGCCGGGTTTTTTTGTACCCGTACCCGGAGCAGAGAACCATGAGCAGCGCAACCGAGACGAACCCTACGTATCGGCGGGGCACCCTCGCCGTCCACGCCGCACAGGAGGAGGCCGATCCGGCGACGGGATCGCGGGCGGTCCCGATCTACGCCACGACGTCGTACGTTTTCCGGGACCCCGAACACGCGGCCAACCTCTTCGGGTTGCGGGAGTTCGGGAACATCTACACGCGGATCATGAACCCGACGAGCGACGCCTTCGAGCGGCGGATCGCGGCGCTGGAGGGCGGGGTCGCGGCGGTGGCGACGGCGAGCGGCCAGGCGGCGCAGACGCTGGCGCTGCTGAACCTCGCGCAGGCGGGTGACAGCATCGTCGCCTCGTCGGCGCTCTACGGGGGGACCTTCACGCTGCTCAAGTACACGCTCGGCCGGCTCGGGATCACGACGCGCTTCGTCGACGCCGGCGATTTCGACGCCGTGGCCGCGGCGATCGACGGGACGACCCGCGCGGTCTACGTCGAGACGATCGGGAACCCGAAGCTGGAGGTGCCGGACCTGCGGCGGCTGGCGGAGATCGCGCACGCGGCGGGGGTGCCGCTCGTCGTCGACAACACCTTCGCGACGCCGTTCCTCTGCCGCCCGATCGAGCACGGCGCGGACATCGTGGTGCATTCGGCGACGAAGTGGATCGGGGGGCATGGGACGGCGATCGGCGGGGTCGTCGTCGACGGGGGGACCTTCGACTGGTCGGCGAGCGAGCGATTCCGCGCCTTCTACGTCGACCCGGAGCCGGCGTACCACGGGCTCTCGTTCTGGAACGCCTTCGGCCGGCTCGCCTTCGCGGTCCGGCTGCGGACCGTCCTGCTGCGCGACGTGGGCGCGGCGCTCTCGCCGTTCAACTCCTTCCTCTTCCTCCAGGGGCTGGAGACGCTGCACCTCCGGATCCGGCGCCACGCGAATAACGCGCTCGCCCTCGCGCGGTTCCTCGAGGCGCACCCGGCGGTCGCGTGGGTGAGCTATCCCGGGCTGCCGTCGCACCCGTCGCACGCGACCGCCCGGCGGTACCTGCAAGGCGGATTCGGCGGGGTGCTGACTTTCGGGGTGCGGGGCGGTGAGGCGGCGGCCCGGCGGGTGATCGAGGCGGTGCGGCTCTTCTCGTTCGTCGCGAACGTCGGTGATGCGAAGAGCCTGATCATCCACCCCTGGAGCACGACGCACGAGCAGCTCACCGACGAGGAGCGCCTCGCCGCGGGGGTGACCCCGGACCTGATCCGGCTCTCCGTCGGGATCGAGGATGAGGAGGACCTGATCCGGGACCTCGACCGAGCGTTGCGGGAGGCGGTACAATCATGAGCGGCGACGTCGTGGTGCTGAAGTTCGGCGGCACCTCGCTCGGCTCGCCGGGCCGGGTTCGGCTCGCCGCGCGGCGGATCCGGGCGCACCGGCGGCGGGGTTGGGCGGTCGTCGCGGTCGTGAGCGCGATGGGGCACGCGACCGACCGGATCCTGAGATGGGCGGCGGGGGTGGCGCCCGGTCGGCCGGTCGCGCCCGTGGGCGGGGCCGTCGGCGGGGGAGCGCCGCCGGCGGTTGGGCCGGAACGCGGCGAGGCGTTCGGCCGGGACCTCGGCCGCGAGCTCGACCGCGCCCTCGCGACGGGGGAGGACCTCTCGGCGGCGCTCCTCGCGCTGGCGCTGACGGCGATCGGCGTCCCCGCGCGGAGCCTGCGGGGCGGGGAGGCGGGGGTGTGGGGCGGGGGCGCGTTCGGCGCCGGCGAGATCCGCCGGGTCGACTGCGGGCCGATCCGGCGGCTCCTCGCCGACGGCGTCGTCCCTGTCGTCAGCGGGTTCCAGGCGGCGAGGGACGATGGCGAGACCGTGACCCTCGGCCGCGGCGGCTCCGACACGAGCGCGGTCGCGATCGCCGCCGCGCTCGGCGCGGCGAGGTGCGACATCGTGACCGACGTCGACGCGGTCTACGACCGGGATCCCCGCCTCGACCCGGCGGCGAGGCGGTTCGAGTCACTGGATTACGCGTCGCTCGTCGCGCTGGCGGAGGGGGGCGCGCAGGTCGTGCACCCCGCCGCCGCCCGGCTCGCGGCGAGCTACGGCGTGCCGCTGCGCGTCTACGCGTACCGCGCGCCGTGGCGGGGGGGCGGGACGACGATCGGCGAGAAGTCATGGGAGGCGGCATGAGCGAAGATCGAACGCAATGGCACCGCGTCGAGCGGTTCGAGCTCGAATCGGGCGCGGTACTCACAGGTGTGGAGCAGGCGTACAGGCTCGAGGGGCGGCTGAACGAGGCGCGCGACAACCTCGTCGTCGTCTTCCACTCCTTGACCGGGACGCCCGACGTACTGGCGTGGTGGCCCGAGGTCGTCGGCCCCGGCCGCGCGGTCGACACCGAGCGGTACGCGGTCCTGTGCACGAACCTCCTCGGCTCGTGCTACGGGACGACGCGGCTCCCGCGCGGGGCCGACGGGAAGCCGGTCGCCGTCACGACGCGCGACATGGCGCGACTGGTCGGGATCCTCGTCGACGACCTCGGCGCGCGCTCCGTCGCCCTCGCGACCGGCGGCTCGCTCGGGGGGATGGTGACCCTCGAGTGGGCCGCGACCTTTCCGGACCGGACGCGCTGCGCGATCGCCTTCGCCGCCCCCGCCGCCCACACCGCCCAGGGGATCGGGTGGAACCACGTGCAGCGGCGGGCGATCGAGCTCGCGGGGGTCGATGGGCTCGCCCTCGCCCGGATGGCCGCGATGCTGACCTACAGGACCGCCGAGGAGCTCGAGGCGAGGTTCGGCAGGGAGCGGCGCGACGACGGGCGGTTCCAGGTGCAGTCGTACCTGGACCACCAGGGCGAGAAGCTCGTGAGGCGCATGGACCCCGACGCCTACCTCGCGCTCATCGGCGCGATGGACGCCCACGACGTGGGCCGGGGTCGGGGCGGCATCGTGCCCGCGCTGCGGGCGTTCCGCGGGCGGCTCGTCGGCGTCGGGATCCCGGGGGACCTCCTCTACACCGACCGGGATGTCCGGACCTGGACGCAAGCCGTGGGCGCCGAGTACCGGGAGATCCACTCGCTTCACGGGCACGACGCCTTCCTCCTCGAGCCCGCTCAGGTCGCGGCGATCGTGCGGGAGGCGCTGGATACGGAAGCAACGCAGGCCCTGGCGCCGGCGACACGATCGGGGGCCGCGGCCCCGGGGAGCAGCGAAGCATGAGCACAACCACCGAGCCGCGGGTCATCCGCGTCGCCCTCGCCGGGTGCGGCGTGGTCGGCGCGGCGCTGGTCCGGCTCCTCCGCGACGAGGGGCCGAGGATCGAGGCGGTGCACGGCGTCCGCTTGGAGGTGACGCGCATCCTGGTCCGCGACGTGGAGCGGCCCCGGCCGGCGCCCCTCCGGCACAGCCTCCTCACCGCCGATGTCGACGCGTTCCTCGCCGCCGACGCCGACCTGGTCGTCGAGGCGATGGGCGGGCTCGACCCCGCGCTCCGCATCGCCCGCGCGACCCTCGCGGCCGGGCGGCGCTTCGTCACCGCCAACAAGGCGCTCGTCGCGGCGCACGGCGCGGAGCTCGCCGCGATCGCCCGCCGGACTGGCGCGGGGTTCGACTTCGAGGCTGCCGTCGGGGGCGGCGTCCCCGTCGTCCGCGCCCTCCGCGAGGCGCTCGCGGGGGCCGGGGTACGCGCGGTGCGCGGGATCCTCAACGGGACGTCGAACTTCATCCTGACCCGCGTCTCGGAGGGGATGACGTACGACGCCGCCCTCGCCGACGCCCAGCGCGCCGGCTTCGCCGAGGCCGACCCCTCCCGCGACCTCGACGGTCGCGACGCCGCCGACAAGGCCGCGATCCTCGCCTGGCTCGCCTTCGGCCTCGATCCGGCGCGGGCGCAAGTCGAACGCCGCGGCATCCTCCCCGACCCCGACCGCCTCGCCCGCGATGCCGCCGCGTTCGGCGGCGTGCCCCGCCTGATCGCGGAATGCGTCGAACGGCCGGGCGGGATCGCCGTCGTCGTCGAGCCGGTCGTCGTCACGCGCGACTCGCTCTTCGGCGCGACCCGCGACGAGGAGAACGCGATCGTCGTCGAGACACGGTGGAACGGGCGCATCCGGCTGGCGGGGCCGGGGGCGGGGGGACCGCCAACCGCTTCCGCGCTCCTCGGCGACATGATCCACCCGGCGCCGCGGGTGCCGGCGTGCGGCGGGCCCGAAGACTCAGCCCCCGTCCTCGCGGTGCCGGACGACCGGAGTCACCGCTGGATCGTCTCCGTCCTCGGGGAATCGCCCGACTCCGCGGACAGCCGCGGGATCCTCGCCGCGGCGGGGATCGGGATCGACGAGTGGCACCGCGGCGGTCGAGAACTCCGGATCCGCACCGCGCCGTGCCCCCGGGAGGCGATCGCCCGCGCCGTCGCCGGTCTCGAGGCGGCCGGCGGAAAGCCCCGCCTCGCCCGGTACGAAGGGACGTGCTGACGGATCAGCGGTCGCGCGCTTCGCCGCTCCGATCCACGAGTTCCGAGGCGTCCCCCGCCTCGAGCTCGTCTCGCAACTCGCGAATCCAGTGCGGAACGGCGAGGCGACGCGCCCGATAAACGGTCTCGAGGAGGTCGACGATCGCCGTGCCGACCCCACGGCGCTCCTCCGAGGGCAGCTCGCGGGTGAGCACGTGGAGCGCGGCGAGGGCGGAGCCCGCGCCCGGCCCGTCGGCGTAGCGGCTCGCCTCGCGGACGAACCAGCGCTCGAGTTTGCGGCGAGTCGCGGCGTAGGGGGTCGCGCCGTCGAGGAACTTCCGGAGCCCGGTCGGGCTCATCCCCACATCTCGGGCGACCTGGCGGAGCGAGCGGGCCTCGACGCCCCCCGCCACCGCCTCACGCAGCTGGTCGAGAGGCACACTCCCCCTAGACGCGAGCATTGACTCGCCCGCGGCGAGGGCCTATAATGGCCCGTCCACTCTGTCCACTTTCGATGGGCTTACACTCGATACAGTAGGCGGTCCGACGCCGGTTCACAAGCGGGTGGGGAGATGGGCCCGCCATGGCGGGCCCACGGCATCGGAGGGGGAGATGGTCGCGCGAATCCTGGTCGTTGACGACGATCCTCTGATCCGGTCCCTGTTGGGGTGGCACCTCCGCGCGCAGGGTTACAGGGTCGACGAGGCGGAGACCGCCGACATTGCACTCGAACGGCTCGCCGCCTCACGGTTCGACCTCCTGATCACCGATGTGCATCTCCCCGGCTCCTCCGGCCTCTGGCTCCTGGGGGAGGTGCGCGCGCGCTGGACCGACCTTCCGGTCATCCTGGTGACCGGCGAGTTCCCCGCGGGCGATGCCCACCGCGCTGCCGACGCCGTCCTCCTCAAGCCGTTCCGCGTGGTCGACCTGCTCCGCCACGTCGACCGGGTGCTGCGGGGCTGAGCGCCCTTCACCGGGATCGTTTCCACGATTCCGCCCGCCCCGTCCCGCCGCCGTGGAGCCCGGCTCGGCGGTGCACGCGACCGGCGTCGTCGCCCGTCACCGCGCCTCGAAGACCCACGCGACGAGCGGCGCCAGCAGCGCGAGGAGCGCGATCGAGATCAGGTTGAGCCAGATCCCGGCCCGCGCCATCTGCCGGATCGTGACCCGCCCGGTGCCGAAGACGATCGCGTTCGGCGGCGTCGCCGCCGGGAGCATGAACGCCATCGAGCTCGCCAGCGCCGCCGTCGCCATGAGGACGATCGGATCGGCGCCGATCCCCGCGGCCACACCCGCCATGACCGGCATCGCCATCGTCGCCGTGGCGGTGTTCGAGGTCAGCTCGGTCAGGAAGACGAAGAGCGTGGCGACGATGGCGATCACGCCGACGGTCGGGAGCGCCGAGAAGTGCGCGACCTGGTCGCCGATCCAGGCGGCGAGCCCCGTCGTCTCGAAGCCGCGGGCGAGGGAGAGGCCGCCGCCGAAGAGGAGGAGGACGCCCCAGGGGAGCTTCGCCGCCCACTCCCAGTCGAGGACGAAGGTGCGCCGCTCGAGGGAGACCGGCGCCATGAAGAGGACGAGCGCGCCCGCCACCGCAATCGCCGAGTCGGTCACCATCGGCAGCCAGGTCGTGATCCCCGGGATCTCGACCCCGCCGATGCGCTTCGGGTCGAGGAGGATCCAGGCCAGCGCCGTGAGAGCGAAGACGATGGCGACGACGCGCTCCCCCGCGCCCATCGGCCCCAACGCCGCGCGCTGCGATCGCACCACTTCCCGCGCCTGCTCCTCCAACCCAGCTCCCGCCGGGAGCCGGAAGACCCCCCGGACCAGGAGCAGCCACGTGAGGAGGAGGAGCGCCACGGCGAACGGCACCCCCACGTAGAGCCACTCCGCGAAGCCGATCGTGCGCCCCACGAGCTCTTCCGCCGCCGCCGCGAAGATCGCGTTCGGCGGCGTGCCGATCAGCGTCGCGACCCCGCCGATCGACGCGGCGTAGGCGATCCCCAGCATCAGCGCCGCGCCGAGCGGGCCCCCCTCGTCCGTCTCGAGGAGCGAGAGGATCGCGATCCCGATCGGCAGCATCATCATCACCGTCGCGGTGTTCGACAGCCACGCCGAGATGAACCCCGTCGCCAGCATGAAGCCGAGCACCATCCGGCGGGGCGCCGTCCCCACCACCGACACCACGGCGAGTGCGATCCGCCGGTGCAGCCCCCAGCGCTGCATCGCGAGCGCGATCATGAACCCGCCCATGTACAGGAAGATCAGGTGGTTGGCGTACGGCGCCGTCGCGTTCGTCGTCGACATCACGCCCAGCGTCGGGAAGAGGACGATCGGCAGGAGGGACGTCGCGGGGAGGGGGAGCGCCTCGGTCATCCACCACGTCGCCATGAGGACCGCGACCGCGGCGACCCGCTGCGCCTCGGGGCCCAGCCCCTCGGGGGCGGGGAGGAGCAGCACGGCGAGGAAGAGGATCGGCCCGAGCCAGAGCCCCGCCCGGGCCCAGCCCGTGGCGCCGCCCGGCGATTCCCCGTCGTCCGCCGCCCCCGCGGACGCCGCATCCGCCGGCCGCGGTCCGACCGCCTGCCGATCGGTGATCGTGCTCATCGCATTCTCCCGCAATGTTGGCGTGAAATCGAATAATAGTGCGGCGTTGCGCGGAGGGATAGAGTGTGCCCGCCGTGGCCGGGGACCGGCCACCGCGCGCCTCGCGGGGGCCGTGGGCACGGGGCCGAGGCCCGATTGTGGTGGATCGGCGCGGGATGGTTACCCTGTCACCCCGGCGGGCCGGACGGGCGGGGAGGAAGAGACGCGGGTTGCTGGGCTCGGGGAGCCGCGGTACTTTGCGCGGGTACCAGAAAACGTTACGTGCGCGGCCGAGGCGCCGTGCTTGTCGGAATCCCCCGGACCGCCGATGACCACCTGGGTCCAGCGTCTGATCATCGCGAACGTCGCGATGTTCATCCTCTCGTACGCCATGCCGGAGATCTACCGGCTCTTCGTCTTCGTCCCGGCCCTGGTCGTGGTGCGGCCGTGGACGCCGTTGACCTACATGTTCCTGCACGCGGGGGTCGGGCACCTGCTCTTCAACATGCTGGCGCTCTTCTTCCTCGGCCCGCGGGTGGAGCTGCAGCTCGGCGAGCGGGACTTCCTGCTCCTCTACCTCGTGAGCGGGTTGGTGGCGGCGGCGTTCTCCTTCGTGCTGGCGCCCGGCGCGCCGATCGTGGGGGCTTCGGGGGCGGTCTACGGCGTGTTGCTGGCGTTCGCGCTCTTCTGGCCCCATGAGCGGCTGCTGATCTGGGGGGTGCTCCCCGTCGAGGCGAGGTGGCTGGTGATCGGGCTGGCGGCGCTCTCGCTCTTCAGCGGCGTCTCCGGCGCGGGCCCCGGGATCGCCCACTTCGCCCACCTGGGCGGGTTCGCCGGGGGCTGGCTCTTCCTGCGGTGGCGAGGCCGGCGGATCGCGGCGAGACGGCTGGGGCCGCGGGGCCCGTCGACGCTCGACCGCGTCTCCGGGAAGACTCGCCGGGAGGTCGAGAGCTGGCGGGCGATCCCCCTCGACCGGCTGCATCCGATCAACCGCGAGGAGGTCGAGCGCATCCTCCGCAAGCTCGATGCGCACGGCGACCGAAGCCTGACCCCCGACGAGCGGGCGTTCATGAACCGGATGAGCGGGATGGGGTGAGGACGCCCCGCCGTAGTCGGGCGCCCGTCGGGACCGCTCGCGGCTCCCGGCCGCGGGTCCCCGCCTCTGGCCCGCGTACGCCGATCCCGCTACCTTCCTCGACTCCGTTGATCAGGTAGAACCCACGGAAGGCGCTGTCCGAGGACCCGTCCGGGAGGACGGCGCCCCGGCCGGGCCGCGGGCGCGAGTCGAGCAACACCAGGTAGCCGCAAGGATCGATCGTGTTCTTCGTACCGTTCTTCCTCGCCGTTCAGCAGTCGTTCATCGCGGCGTCCGACCCCGGCCACTCCGGCCGTGGCTCGCCGGCGGTCGAGATCCCCCGCATCGAGGCCGAGGTCGCCATCGACGGCCGGCTCGACGAGCCCGTCTGGGCCCGAGCCGCGCGGCTGACCGATTTCTCGCAGTACGAACCGATCGACGGCCGGCCCGCACAGGAGCGCACCGAGGTCCTCGTCTGGTACGCGCCCGACGCGATCCACTTCGGCATCATCGCCTACGACAGCCGCCCGGACGCGATCCGGGCGACGGTCGCCGACCGCGACAACATCGACGGCGACGACCACGTCGTGTTGTACCTCGACACCTTCAACGACCGGCGCCGCGCCTTCTTCTTCGCGGTCAACCCCCTGGGCGTCCAACAGGACGGCGTGCGGACCGAGGGGGGCGGGAGCGCGGGGCGGACCTTCGGCGGCTCGACCGACAAGAGCCCCGACTACTGGTACGAGTCGCGGGGACGCATCACCGAGGAGGGGTACGTCGTCGAGGTGCGGATCCCCTTCAAGAGCCTGCGCCTCCCCGGCCATGGCCCGCAGAACTGGGGGTTCCAGGTCGAGCGCAAGATCCAGCGCACCGGGTACACCGACACCTGGACCGATGCACGGAAGGCGAGCGCGAGCTTCCTCCGTCAGGCCGGCACCCTCGCCGGGCTGCGCGACCTGCACCGGGGCGTCGTCCTCGAGGCGCAACCGGTCTTCACCGCGACCGCCGACGGCGTGCGCGACCCCGAGACCCGCGCCTTCGACCGCGGCTCCGTCGAGCCGGAAGTCGGCGTCAACCTCCACGTCGGCTTCAGCAGCCTCTCCCTCGACGCGACGGTGAACCCCGACTTCAGCCAGGTCGAGGCCGATGCCGGGCAGGTCACGGCGAACGAGCGTTTCGCCCTCTTCTTCAACGAGAAGCGCCCCTTCTTCCTCGAGGGGATCGAGCTCCTCGCCGCGCCGAGCCAGCTCGTCTACACCCGCCGGATCGTCGATCCGCTGGCCGGCGCGAAGGTGACCGGGAAGCTCGGCGGCGTCTCCGTCGCCCATCTCACCGCGCTCGACGAGGCCGCCGGCGGCGACGCGCTCTTCAACATCACTCGACTTCGCAGCGACTTCGGCGAGAGCTCCCTCGCCGGGATCCTCTACACCGACCGCACCCGCCTCGAGGGGGAGGGGTACAACCGCGTCCTCGCCGCGGACGTGCGCCACGTCTTCGGGCGGATGTACTTCGCCGAGGCGCAGTTCGGACAGTCGTGGACCCGCGACGAGACGGGGGTGCGCGACGCGCCGCTCTGGAAGCTCGAGGTCGACCGCACCGGCCGGCACTGGGGGTTCAACTACCGCATCGACGGGATCGGCGACGACTTCGTGACCGAATCCGGGTACGTCCGCCGTTCCGGCGTCGTGACCGGGAGCGCCTTCAACCGCCTCACCTACCTGGGCGGGGCGGGGAGCACCGTCGAGCGAATCAACCTCGTAATGCGGCCGGAGCGCGTCTGGCGCTACGGCAACGTCGGCCTCGACCGGGCGATCGAGGGGGGCGAGTCGGTCGACGTGTCGGTCCGCCTGCGCGGCGGCTGGGAGATCGGCGTCGAGGCCGGCCGGGACTTCTACGTCCTCGACCCGGTCGATTACGGCCGGTACACGGTCCTCGAGGGCGGGACGCCGACCCCGTACCGCCCCCTCGACGAGGTCTCCGGCCCCTCGTTCGAAGTCAGCGGCAAGACCCCGGTCTTCCAGGGGTTCAACGCCAGCGCCTCGGCGGGGATCGGTCGGCACGCGATCTTCGCCGAGGGCTCCGAGGGGCGCGTCACGGCCCTCGACGGCGAGGTCGCGCTGCGGCCCAACGCATCGCTCCGCCTCGCCCTCTCGGCCACCTACCAGCGCATCACGCGCGAGCGCGACGGCTCCGAGTTCGCCCGCACGGTGATCCCCTACATCAAGGCGGAGTACCAGCCGACGCGCGCTCTCTTCTTCCGCGCGATCGGCGAGTTCCGCTCCGAGCGCCGGGCCGCCCTGGCCGACGCCCGGACCGGCGCGCCGCTCCTCATCGACGACGTCGCCGTGTCGGGGTTCGAGCAGGATGGGCTGAGGCTCGATCTCCTCGCGTCGTACGAGCCGGTGCCGGGGACCGTCGCCTTCTTCGGCTACGGCAGCTCCCTCGCCCGCGACCGCGTCTTCGGCCCCACGGCGCTCGAGAGGACCAACGACGGGTTCTTCGTCAAGCTCGCGTATCGGTTCCGGCGGTGAGGGGTTAGGGAACGGCCGCCCGAGGGCGGCCGTTCAGCCGGCCAGGGGCGGCCGACCTCGCAGGCGGTGCGGGAAACCGGCGCGTCATCGCCGGGAGCTCGCGCGGACCCTCGTCCGGATCGACGAGTGAGGGGCGTCCACTCGGGTGGGCGGGGGATGCGGCCGCGGGAGGACACCCCGGATGCCCGACGCACCCCCGCCCCGGACGCCTTCCGCCGGCCCGCCGGATCCGCTGCGCCCACCCGTCGACTGGCGCGGATGTTGCGACGCCGCCGCCTCCCCGCCGCACGCGTCCGGTCCCTTCTCCTCGCTCACGATCGCCCGGACCGCCGCGGACGGCGGGGGGATGGAGCGCTCACGCTCCCCCGCCATCCACGCCGTTCCAACCCGGAGCACGTCATGATCCAGGCACGCATCGCGACGACCGCGCTCGCCCTCGTCCTCACGAGCCTCGCGCTGGCCACCGAGGCGGGAGCCCAGGTCTGCATGGGGCTCCCCGCGACCGACGGCCAGATCTCACTCCAGGGCGATGTCTTCACCCGAGACACCGAGACGAGCTACGGTGGGCGTCTCGGGATGAACTTCAACACGGAGTTCTCCATCGACGTCTCGCTCCGGCGCCCCCGCTTCGAGAACGGGAACGGGACGACGATCACCGGGCGGATCGGCTACGAGATGGACGAGTACGAGCCGCCGGTCTGCTTCCTCTTCGGCGTGCGCCACGAACGGCGGCCCGACCTCGACGGCGAGGACCTGACTTCCACGATGATCCCGGTCGGGGTGGGGATAGGAAAGCGCCTCGGCTCGGCCAAGGCGCTTTCCCTCGCGATCTTCGTCATCCCCGAGTACGTCTACGTCCTCGACCCGAAGCCGGTCGTGGAGTCCGACGACTTCTGGGCGAAGCTGCGCGAGCGCAGTCAGGGCCGCGGCGTGCTCGGGCTGCTCCTCGCCAGCCCGTTCCTCTACGCCACCGGCTCCATCGAGGTCACCACGGTCGACGACTTCGAACCGACCTTCTCGATCGGCCTCGGAGTGACGTTCTGAACACGCGGCCCTACTTCACGAAGAGCATGTCCCGGTAGGTCGGGAGCGGCCAGAGGTCGTCGGGGACGACCTTCTCCAGCCGATCGACGACCGCGCGCACCGCCGCCATCGCCGGGACGATGTGGTCGCGCATGTGGTGCGCTTTCGAGTGCACGTCGTCGCCGCCCAGCTCCGCGTTCTGCCGGATCAGCTCGTCGAGGGCGTCGCGCAGCTCGTCGACGAGGGCGGCGACCTCCTCGGCGGTGCGGTGCACGCCGCGGAGCTGGATCCCCACCTCGTCCGCACGCTCGAGGGCCGCCAGGAGGTCGTTCAGGTACCGGACCGCCGCCGGGAGGAGCATCGTACGCACCATGTCGGCGGTCGTCTCCCCCTCGATGTTGATCGTCTTGAAGTACTGGTCGACGAGGATCTCCTCGCGGCTCTCCAGCTCCCGACGGGACAGCACGCCGTACTTCTCGAAGAGCTCGACGTTCTTGTCCGCCGTCAACCGCTCGATCGCGTCGAGCGAGTTCGGGATGTTGAGCAGCCCACGGCGCTCGGCCTCCGCGTGCCACTCGGCCGAGTAGCCGTCGCCGTTGAAGATGATCCGCTTGACCCGCGGGATCTCCCGGGAGAGCAACGCCCGCATCGCGCCCTCGAGGTCGCGGCCGCTGGCCAGCTCCCGTTCGAGCTCGTCGGACAGCTCGTCGACCGACTCGGCGACGATCGTGTTCAGCACCGTCGCCGGGAACGAGATCGACTGCGACGCGCCCAGCGCACGGAACTCGAACTTGTTCCCCGTGAACGCGAAGGGCGAGGTCCGGTTGCGGTCCCCCGCGTGTGCGGGGAGTCGCGGCAGGACCGGCGTGCCGAGACCGAGCAGCCCTCCGTTCTTGCTCGACTTCGCCTTCCCCGCCTTCTCGATCTGCTCCAGGATGTCCGTGAGCTGATCGCCCAGGAAGACCGAGATGATCGCCGGCGGCGCCTCGTTCGCCCCCAGCCGGTGGTCGTTCCCCGCGTAGGCCACGGTCGCCCGCATCAGGTCCTGGTGCCGCTCGACCGCCCGCAGCACCGCCGTGCAGAAGAAGAGGAACTGCAGGTTGTCGTGCGGGTTGTCCCCCGGCTCCAGGAGGTTGTGCTCCGGCGTCGCGAACGACCAGTTCAGGTGCTTCCCGCTGCCGTTCACCCCCGCGAACGGCTTCTCGTGCAGCAGCGCGACCAGCCCGTACTTCGGCGCCGTCTTCCGCAGCATCATCATCATGAGCTGCTGATGGTCCGCGGCGACGTTCGCCGTCTCGTAGATCGGCGCCATCTCGAACTGCCCCGGCGCGACCTCGTTGTGCCGCGTCTTGACCGGCACCCCCAGCCGGTACAGCTCCCGCTCGACCTCCATCATGAAGGCCAGCACCCGCTCCGGGATCGAGCCGAAGTAGTGGTCCTCCAGCTCCTGGCCCCGCGGCGGCTTCCCGCCGAAGAGCGTGCGCCCCGTCGTCACCAGGTCCGGACGCCGGTAGTAGAACTCCTGGTCGATCAGGAAGAACTCCTGCTCCGGGCCCATCGTCGGCTGGACGGGCCCGGCCTGCACGCCGAAGAGCGCCAGCGCCCGCCGGACCGCGCGGTCCAAGGCATGGACCGACCGCAGGAGCGGCGTCTTGTTGTCCAGCGCGTCCCCCGTCCACGACGCAAACGCCGTCGGGATCGCCAGGTACGAGCCCGACCGCGTCTCCACGATGAACGCCGGCGAGGTCGGGTCCCACGCCGTGTAGCCGCGCGCCTCGAAGGTCGCCCGCAGGCCCCCCGACGGGAAGGACGACGCGTCCGGCTCGCCCTGGATCAGGTCCTTCCCGCTGAACTCGGCGATCGCGCCGCCCCCCACGTTCGGCGTGATGAACGAGTCGTGCTTCTCCGCCGTCAGCCCGGTGAGCGGCTGGAACCAGTGGGTGAAGTGGGTCGCGCCCCGCTCCGTCGCCCACTCCTTCATCGCGAGCGCCACCGCGTCCGCGACGCTCGGGTCCAGCTCCGAGCCGTTCCGGATCGTGTCGACCAGCGCCTTGTAAGCCGCCTTCGGCAGGCGAGCCTTCATCTCGGCCAGGCCGAAGGTGTTCTCGCCGAAGATCTTCTCGATGTCCATTCCGCCGACGTGGCTGGTCGGCGCGCCGTTCGCGGTCCAGTTCGTCGCCGCCGCGAGCGTGTCGAATCGTGTGGTGCGGGTCGCCATGCGTGCCATCCCGGGCTGGGGGTCGACCTGTCTCGGGTCGCGTGCGCGGTCGCGCCGGCACAGGTCTCGCCGCGCGACGCACAATGGTAGCAGGAAACGCGCCAAGTGTCAATGTAGCGTGTGACACTTGGCACCATTTCGCGGTACGCCGATCACGCGATTCGCCGAAACGCGTGCACGGTGTACATCTGAAAACGTACAAGTGTGCAATGTGTGTTTGACGGAACGGGCGTCCGGCACGCCCGAAGGCGCCGGGTGTCACCGGATGCGTGCACGGCGGCACGTGTCGCCGTGCGCAGTCGCACGCGACCTGGCCCAGGGGGAGGCGATGAAACGTCGAGGAGGGGCGGGAGGGAATCGTGGGGCGCCGAGGGCGTAGCCGGGTGGCCGCGGGGCGGGGAAGGGGGGAGGGGTGATGCTCACCCTTTCGGCGTCGGTGGGACGGAGGGCGGGAGGGGCGGCGGCTTCGCCGGCGTTGCGACGGAGGTCGGCGAAGCCCCTTCGAACGGCGGGCGGCAGGACGGGGAGCGCTGCAGGGAGCCGTACCCGCCGTCATCGGCGGGAAAGGCCAGAGCTCACGGACCGCGGTCCGGCGTGCTCATCGGGCCACCGCCAGCTCGCCGGACGGCTGCATCCGGAAGCCGATCGCGAGACGGTTCCAGGTGTTGATCGCACAGACAGCGAGCGTCAGCGCCGCCAGCTCCGCCTCCGTGAACTGCGACCTCGCCTCGTCGTACACCTCGTCGGGGACCTGTCCCTCGGCGACGAGCGTCACGGCCTCCGTCCACGCCAGCGCCGCGCGCTCCCGATCCGTGTACCAGGGGGCCTCCCGCCAGGCGGAGAGGGCGTCGAGCGCGCGCTGCGGGACGCCGGCCTGCCGAGCATCGTGGGCGTGCATCACGAGACAGAGTTGGCAGCCGTTGAGCTGGGAGGCCCGCAGCCGCACCAGTTCCAGGAGCGCTCGTTCCAGCCCGCGGCTTTGCACGTAGGTGTCGAGCGCGCGGACGGCGTCGCGCGCGCCGGGCGCGACGGCTTCCAGATCGATCCGGGGCTGCAGGGAATGCATCATCGATCCTCCTTGAGGGTGTCGTAGTGTCGCCGTGGTCGAGGTTGCACGGCCTCGCGCACCAAGATTACCGTAGATTGGAACGGCTACAAGCTCCAATTATCGCGAATTCCATGGAGCCAAATAGGGTGAGGCGACGTCGGGTGGCCGAGGCGCCGGAGCTGCTGGTGGCAATCGATCGGGAGTCGTCGCGGCCGCTCTATCGGCAGCTCTACGATGCGCTTCGGGAGGCGATCGTGACGGGGCGGCTGGCGCCGGGGCAGCGCGTCCCTTCGAGCCGGGTGCTCGCCGCGGAGTTGGGGGTGAGCCGCAACACGGTCATGAATGTCCTGACGCAGCTCCGGACCGAGGGGTACGTGGTGGCGAACCGGGGTGGCGGCACGCGGGTGCGTCGGGACCTACCGGATACGTTGCTGAGCGTGTCGCGGTCGGGTGCGGCGCTGCGGTCGGGTGATCCGCGGTCGGGGCCGGTCGGGCCCGGGCGGGGCGTGCCGGTGCCGGTCGCGACGATATCGGGGACATGGACGCCGGGGGCCGGATCCGCTCCGGGGCGCGCGGTGGAGGCGGCGGATCGCGGGGGAGTGATTCGCGCGGGCGATGATGGGGCTGCCGATCCACCTCCGCTTTCGCGGCGGGGGGCGGTGCTGGCGGCCGCGGGGATGCCGATGGCCGTGCGCGGCGGGGTTCGCCCGGTGCCGTTCAAGCTCGGGGTCCCCGACACGGAGTTCTTTCCGTCGAAGGTCTGGGCGCGTCTGGCGGCGCAGCGGTGGCGGCGGGGTCGGGTGGGGTTGGGGGATGGCGATTCCGGGGGAGAGCCGGCGCTGCGTGCGGCGATCGCGGAGTACGTCGGGAACGCGCGCGGGGTTCGTTGCGGGGCGGATCAGGTGATCGTGGTGAGCGGGACCCAGCAGGCGCTCGATCTGGTGGCGAGGGTCCTCCTCGATCCGGGCGACGAGGCGTGGGTCGAGGATCCCGGCTACCCGCACTCGGTGGCGGTGCTGCGGGCTGCCGGTGCGCGCCCGATCCCGGTCCCGGTGGACCGCGAGGGGTTGGTGGTGAAGACCGGGGAGCATCTCGCGCCGGGCGCCCGGTTCGCGTACGTGACGCCGTCGCACCAGTTCCCGCTGGGGTCGGTCATGAGCATCGCCCGGCGGATGGCGCTCCTCGCCTGGGCGCGGGGGGCGGGGGCGTGGATCTTCGAGGACGATTACGACTCGGAGTTCCGGTACGAGGGGCGCCCGCTCCCGAGTCTCCAGGGGCTGGACGTCGAGTCGGGGCCGGACGATGCGCCCGGGTGCGTGGTCTATGCGGGGACCTTCAACAAGATGCTGTTCCCGGGGCTCCGGCTCGGGTACATCGTCGTGCCGGAGGTGCTGGTGGATCCGCTGCGCGCGGCACGTGCGGTTCTCGACCGGTACGCGCCGATGCTGCATCAGGGCGTGCTCGCGGACTTCATCGGGGAGGGGCACTACGTGAGGCACCTGCGGCGGATGCGCTCGCTCTACGCCGAGCGGCAGGCCGAACTCCTCGCCGCGGCCGGGGAGCTGCTCGATGGGCGGTTGACCCTCGAGCCCGACGCCGCCGGGCTGCACCTGGTTGGCTGGCTCCCGCGGGGTGTGGACGACGTCGCCGCGGCGGCGAGGGCGCGGGGGGCGGGGGTCGTGGTGTACCCGCTCACCCGCTTCCGCGTCGCGCCCGATCCGCAAGCCCTTCCGGGAGCCCTTCTCCTCGGCTACGCCCCCTTCGACCGGGCCGCGATCCGTGATGGCGTGCGACGGCTCGCCACCGCGCTCGCCGATCTCTGAACCGGACTCTCTCGGCAGCGCCTCGGGGAGATCTGTCGCGTGGGCCGGCGTCGTCGCGCCCCCGTCAGCCCCGTGGGGTGGCGGTGCACGAGCGCCGTCGTCCCGTCACCTCGTCAACCGTCGGCGGCCAGCGCCGCCTCGAGGAGGGCGCGGACGCGCTCCGGGTTGGCGCGGCCCCCGGTGCGCCCCATGACCTGCCCGACGAAGAAGCCGAGGAGCCCGGTGCGACCGGCGCGGTACTCCGCGATCTTGGCCGGGTTTGCGGCGAGGACGTCGTCGACGACGGGGCGGAGCGCGGCCTCGTCGCTGACCTGCCGGAGTCCGCGGCGCTCGACGATCGCGGCGGGGTCGCCGCCCTTGTCGGCGAGCTCGGCGAGGACCTCGCGCCCGGCGCTGCTCGAGATCACGCCCTCCTCGACGAGGGCGACGAGGGCGCCGAGCTCCCGGCCCCCGAAGGGCAGCTCGCCGATCTCGCGATCCCTGCGCTCACGCGGCAGTTCGTGGATGATCCAGTTGGCGACCGCGCGGGGGGAGGCGCCGCCGCCGAGCGCGGCCTCGAAGAGGTCGGCCGTCGCCGCGTCGCGGGTGATCAACTCGGCGTCACCGGCATCCAGGCCGTAGGTCTCCGCGTAGCGGCGGGCCCGAGCCTCGAGCTCCGGCGCCCGCGCCGCCGCCGGCCGGGCGCGAGCCTTCTCCCCCGCGCCCCGCTCCGCCCCTCCCGCGCCCCGCGCCGCCCCCGCGCTCTGCGCCGTTCCCGCGGCCTTGGCCGCCCCCGCGCCACCCGGCGCCGCCCCCGCGCCCCGCGCCATCCCCGCGCCCGCCGCCGCCCCCGCGCCCGCCGCCGCTCCCGCGGCCCCCGCCGCCGCCCCCGCGGCGCCCCCGGCGCCCCCCTTCCCCCACGAATCCCTCAGCGTGACCGTGCGATTGAAGACGAGCGCGCCGGGCCGGGAGTCGACCTCGTCGCTGATGAAGTAGCCGAGCCGCTCGAACTGGTAGCGGGTCCCCGCCGGGTCGTTCGCGACGCTCGGCTCGATCCTCGCCTCGGCGCGCACGACCAGCGACTCCGGGTTCAGGAAGTCCTTGAAGTCGCCCTCGTCGCCCGCCGCCGCGTCGGGGTCGGGGACGGTGAAGAGACGGTCGTAGAGCCGGACCTCGCAGGGGAGCGAGTGCTCGGCCGAGACCCACTGGATCGTCCCCTTGACCGTGCGCCCGTCGGCGGTCGCGCCGCCGCGGGTCGCGGGGTCGTAGGTGCAGCGCAGCTCGACGACGTTGCCGGCCTCATCCTTGACGACCTCGTCGCAGCGGATGACGTACGCGTGGCGGAGCCGGACCTCGCGGCCCGGCGCCAGGCGGTGGAACCCCCGCGGCGGGTCCTCCATGAAGTCGTCGCGGTCGATGTAGAGGACGCGCGAGAAGGGGAGCTTGCGCGAGCCCTCCTTCGGCACGTCGTGCGGCCAGTAGGGCGCGTCGAGCTCCTCGACCTTCCCCTCGGGCCAGTTCGTGATCACGACGCGGAGCGGGCGGAGCACGCAGAGGACCCGCGGCGCCCGATGGTTGAGGTCGTCGCGGATCGCGTACTCGAGCTTCCCGATGTCGACCCGGCTGTCGGCCTTGGCGACGCCGATCATCTCGGCGAAGGCGCGGATCGCCTCGGGGGTCACGCCCCGGCGGCGCAGCCCCGCGATCGTCGGCATGCGGGGGTCGTCCCACCCGCGCACGTGCCCCTCCCGCACGAGCTGGAGGAGCTTGCGCTTGCTCATGACGGTGTAGTCGAGGTTGAGCCGCGCGAACTCGTACTGGCGCGGCCGGCACGGGGTCTCGCCCTTCGCGCGCACGTAGTCCTGCCAACCGTCGACGACCCAGTCGTACAGCTCGCGGTTGTTCTCGAACTCCAGCGTGCAGATCGAGTGGGTCACGCACTCGATCGCGTCCTCGAGCGGGTGCGCGAAGTCGTAGAGCGGGTAGATGCACCACGCGTCGCCCGTGCGGTAGTGGCTCGCGTGCCGGATCCGGTAGAGGACCGGGTCGCGCATCAGCATGTTGGGCGAGGCCATGTCGATCTTCGCGCGGAGCACGTGCGCGCCGTCGGGGAACTCCCCGGCGCGCATGCGGCGGAAGAGGTCGAGGTTCTCCTCGACCGACCGGCTCCGGTAGGGGCTCTCGACCCCCGGCCGGGTGACGGTGCCGCGGCCCTCGCGGATCTCCTCCTCGGACTGGCTGTCGACGTACGCGCGGCCGCGCTCGATGAGGTACTCGGCGAAGCGGTACATCTCCTCGAAGTAGTCCGAGGCGTGGTAGAGGTGCTGGCCCCAGTCGAAACCGAGCCAGCGGACATCGCGCTCGATCGCGCGGACGTATTCGACGTCCTCGGTCTCGGGGTTCGTGTCGTCGAAGCGGAGGTGGCAGCGGCCGCCGAACTCCTCGGCGATCCCGAAGTTCAGGCAGATCGACTTGGCGTGGCCGATGTGCAGGAACCCGTTCGGCTCGGGGGGGAAGCGGGTGACGACCCGCCCGCCGTGCGTCCCTGCCTCCACGTCCTTGGCGACGATGGCGCGGATGAAGTCCTGCCCGCGGCCGACGCCCCCGCCCGCCGCGGTTCCCGCCGTCGCCCCCGTGTGCTCCGCCGTGCTCGTACGCTCGCTCATCCTCGGATCCGGCCCCCCGACCGCTCTTCCGTGCATCCCATTCGTGATCGTCTCGAACCCTGTAATTTAACGAATCTTCCGGCCGTATTGCAGGGCGGCCCGCCCCCCGGAGCGGGGAGCGGGCCGCAAAGGAGCGGGGCTGTCGGCCGCCCGGCGCGCCGGAGCGGCCGATCGCCCGCCTCAGTCGCGCGCCTCGTCGCCGGCGCGGCGGGTCGAGGCGCCCGTCTCCGGCGCGAACGCCGCCCGTCGCCCCTCGCCCGCCATCGCGTTGAAGAGGAGCGGCCACGTCGCGATCGACTGACCCCGGTAGTTGGGCTGGAACCCGAAGAGAACGACGCTGCCCCGCCCGATCCTCGCCTCGAGGATCGCCGCCTTGCCGGCGATCCGGTCGGCGCCGAGGACCCACCCCGAGAGCCGCGGGTCGCCATCGCCGTAGCGGGCCACCACGCGGACCCGCGGATCCGTCGTCTCGTAGGCGGTGCTCGACCGCCAGAACCAGGCGATCGACTCCTCGTCGAGCCCCCGGGCGATCGGGTGGGCCGGGTCGAGGCGCAGGCTCAGGATCGAGCCGGGGATGTAGAACTCCTGGGGCGGGACGCCGTCGGTCAGGTCGCGGACCTGGAGATCGAAGGCGTCGATCGCGAACTCGGCGGCCGACTCGATGGCGACGACGCGCCCGCCCTCCTCGACGAAGCGACGGAGCGCGGCGACCCCCTCGTCGCCGATCCCGCCGCGGAACTCGGGGGGCATCCGGTCGCCGGTCCACCCCTCCAGGATCGAGCGGGGCGACTGGTCCTGGAAGACGATGACGTCGTAGTCGCGCCGCAGGTTGCCCTGGCGGATCCGGGCGTTGTGGAGGGTGTCGTACTTGAGCCCGTGCCGGTCGAAGACCCAGCGGGTCCACCCGGCGGGCATCGTCTCCTGCCACCCCTTGTACATGGCGATCCGGGGCGCGCCGCGGCCGGTGAGCTGCGGCGCCGCGTAGCGGACCTCGGGGACCGGGATCGGCTCCGCGGAGAGGCGGGCCGTGACCGGCTCGTCGACCGCGACCGCCTCGACGTCCATGAGGAGCGGGAGGGTGTGCGCCGTCACGTCGTACGGCCGGGTCGGCGGGCCGCCCGGGTAGTCGCGCAGGTCGGGGTACTTCTGCCGCTCGAGCATCGTCTGCGCGAAGGAGGCGTAGGGCTGGTTCATCGGGATGACCCAGCTCCCGGCGGGGAAGCTCCGCCCCGCGGCGGTGAAGGGCTCGGCCGCGGTGTGGACCTCGACGTCGGCGAGGCGGAGGATGCGGAGCACCGCGTTCACGCCGGTCACGTTCGCCTGGCCGGCGGGGATGACCCAGGCGGCGGGCCAGCTCGGCCAGCGCTCGACCGCCCGGCGGTTGATCGTATAGAAGCTCTCGAGCCAGTAGCGACGGTTGCGCGCGGCGTTGGTCAGGAGCGCCATCGCCGCGGTCTCCTGGTAGTCGACGATCTCGGGGAGCCCCCAGCGCCCGCCCGGCCAGGGGTCGGGGAAGTTCCAGGTCGGTTGAAGCACCTGGAAGCCCCGCCCGTCGCGGAGCCGATCCGGCGGGATCTCGATCGGCGTGGCCAGGTCGGCGGAGGCGGTCTCGGAGAGGATTCGCACCCCGCCGTGGTAGTGCTGGTACGCCCGGGCCGGCGTGAACATGTCGTACTGCGCGTTCACGACCACGCCCTTCTTCCCGGCCGCCATCAGCTCCGCGGCCATGTAGGTGCCGAGCTGGTTGACCCCGGCGATGAGGAGCGGGTCGACGTTCGGCTCCGCGGGGTCGACGAAGGGCGGGACGAAGATCCGCGCGCCGGTGCTCCCCATCTGGTGGATGTCGTGGACGATCTGCGGGCGCCAGGCGTTGTGCGCCTTGGTGACCGTCAGCTCCGTCTCGACCTGGGTGAAGGCGTACCAGTCGCGGTTGTTGTCGTGGCCGACGTACCAGTGATAGAGGAAGGGGATGGGCGCGGCCTCGTAGGGGGTGCCCACGTACTTCCGGTACCACTCGGCGACCCAGTGCGTCCCGTCGGGGTTGAGCGACGGGATCTGGAGGAGGACGACGTTGTCGAGGATCTCGCGGACCTTCTCGTCGTCCGACGAGGCGAGGCGGTAGGCCATCCTCACCGCGGCGAGGCCGCCGCCGACCTCGGTCGAGTGGATCTGGTGCGTGATCAGCACGACGGTGCGACCCTGGGCGAGGAGGCGGTCGATCTCCTCGGGGCCGGAGATCCGCCGGGGGTCGGCGAGCTTCCGGTTGATCTCGCGGAGCTCGTCGAGCCGGGCGTGGTTCTCGGGGCTCGTGATCGTGAGCATGATGAAGGGGCGGCCCTTCGTCGTCGTGCCGAGGGTGTCGAGCCGCACGCGTGGGCTCGTCCGGGCGAGCTTCTCGTAGTACGCGACGAGCTCGTCCCAGGTCGCCAGCTTCCGGTCCTCGCCCGGCTCGAAGCCGAAGTGCGAGGCGGGGGTCGGGACGACGCCCTGGGCATGGAGCGCCGCGGGTGTGATCGCGGTCGCGAGGATGGCCGCGGTCGGCGACGAGGTGGCGAGCGCGGCCGCCGTGAGGAGCGTTCGGAGTCGCATCGTCTACCCTTGGATACGGTTCGACTGCGCGCCCGCGCCGCCCCTCGGGGGCGTGGGTTGGAGCGGGCGTCGCTGGCGGGGAATGGGGCCAATATGGGGATGAGGGCGAGGCGGGACAAGGAAGTCGAGCGACGTCGATCCCCTTTCCCCGACGCGGCTTCCGCCACAGATTCCCCGCGTTCGCCCCATCGCGCCGCCGCGACCCGCGGGATGCGAACGGTTGCCCGCGCGTCCCCGCCGCCCGGAGGTCCGCGGCCTCGCCGGGACGGGTCGGCCGGGCGGCGCGAGTCCATGCACCGGGATCGATCGAGGATACGGAGATGAGTCGTCCCGCCGGAATTCCGACCGCTCGTCCGCGCACCCGCCGCGGAACATCGATGGCCACCCTCGGATCGCGGGGCGCGACGCCTCGCTCCTCCGTGGCCGGTCTCCCGCCGCTCCGGGCCGGCGTCGCCCTCGCCGGTGCGCTCGCCGCCGTGGCCCTCGCCGCGGCACCCGCGCCGGCCTGGGCGCAATCGAAGGCGTCCGCGCCGGCGGAATCGCCCGTCTACCGCTCCCAGCACCACGATTTCCGCGTCATCACCGTCGTCGAGGGGCTGGAGCACCCGTGGGGGATGGCGTTCCTCCCCGGGGGCGACATCCTCGTCACCGAGCGGCCCGGCCGGCTGCGGATCGTGCGCGGCGGCGTCCTCGACCCGAAGCCCGTCGCCGGGGTCCCCGAGGTCGCCGCGGTGGGGCAGGGCGGCCTCCTCGACGTCGCGCTGCACCCCGACTTCGAGAGGAACCGGCTGGTCTACCTCAGCTACTCGAAGCCCGATCCACGAGGTGCGACGACGGCGGTCGTTCGCGGCCGCTTCGAGGGCGACAGGCTCGTGGACGTCGAGGAGATCTTCGAGGCCGACGCCCGGTCCGACCGCTCGGTCCACTTCGGATCGCGGCTGGTCTTCGACGGAAAGGGGCACCTCTTCATCTCGATCGGCGAGCGCGGCGTCATGCAGGAGGCGCAGAACCTGGCGAACCACCAGGGGACGATCGTCCGGCTCCACGACGACGGCCGCGTGCCCGCCGACAACCCCTTCGTCGGACGGGAGGACGCCCGGCCGGAGATCTACGCCTACGGCATCCGCAGCCCCCAGGGGCTGGCGCTCCACCCGGCGACCGGCGAGCTCTGGGAGGCCGAGCACGGGCCGCGCGGCGGCGACGAGATCAACCTGATCCTCCCGGGCCGCAACTACGGGTGGCCGGTCATCACCTACGGGATCAACTACAACGGCCAGCCGATCAGCGACATCACCGAGAAGGAAGGGATGGAGCAGCCGCTCCACTACTGGGTCCCCTCGATCGCGACCTCGGGGCTCGCCTTCTACACCGGCGACCGGTTCCCGCACTGGAAGGGCGACGTCTTCGTCGGCGGGCTCGCGGGGATGCACCTCGCGCGCGTGCGCTTCCAGGGGACCACGCCGGTGGAGCAGGAGAAGCTGCTGACCGAGCTCGGTCACCGCATCCGCGATGTGCGGAGCGGGCCGGACGGGTACCTCTACCTCCTGGTCGACGCGCCGAACGCGCCGATGCTGCGGCTGGAGCCGGCGGGGCGGTGATCCCGGGAGGGCTCCGCCGGGGCGTCGCTCCGGCGGGGCGCTCCCCTTCCGCGGCTTCGCTCCGGTCGCGGAGCCTCCTCGGGCCTACGGCCCTGCGGGGTCTCCGCTCCCCTCTCGCCAAAATGCCGCTGCAGGGGAGCGCCCCGCCTCCGCTCTTGGCGGTGCAGGAGGGAGCGCTCCGCCTCCGCTTTCGGCTGTGCACGGGCGCGCCCAGCCTCCGCTCTCGGCCATGCGAGGGGCGCTTCGCCTCCTCTTTCGGCAGGGCCGGGGAGTGCCTCGGTTTCGTTCCCCGCCGGCCGCCGCGGGGCCATGCCTTCGAGCTCGACCCGGCGAGGCGGGTTAGCGTGGTCGTGGCGCGTCCCGATCGGAGCTTCCAGCCGGCCGCATCATCGCCGGCGCGGTCGCGGCGCCGCGCCGCCCGCCGTACTCAGCGCCTCTACCGTGCTTCGCTCCGACCGCGGCTCTCGACCCTCTTGACGCGATTTTGCGGTGCTGTACGATTCACCCATGAACGAATCTGTTCGGCGATCGAGGGCCCACCCTGGGGGCCGGTACCGGCGAGAACCAGAACGATGTTGGCCGAGGGGGGACGCGACCCCTTGCGGTTACCTTCCGTGCCGTCGAATGCGCGGCGGTGTCCCGATGGCTGTAGCGGACGCAGCAGCTCTTTTCTTTTGCTCTGATGTTTCATAGATGAATTGTCGATTTATCAACGATTGACACGTGAACAAGTTACGCCGCTTCCGCGGCGCAACGGTGCGTGGCCGACCCACGCGAAGGGCGCCGCGAGGAGCGGCGCGGCACAAGGGATGATGAGGAGGCAATCATGGAACCGCTGTATCCTTCCGCCTGGACACCCGACGTCGTGATGTCGAGCATGGGACTGTTGGTCGCGCGGCTCGTTCTCGGTCTCGCGATGGCGGCGCACGGCGCACAGAAGCTCTTCGGGTGGTTCGGTGGTCTCGGGCTCGCGCGCACGGCCGGCTTCCTCGACGAGGTCGGGTTCCGGCCCGGACGGTTGTTCGCTACCGTCGCCGCATTCGCCGAGGTCTTCAGCGGGGTGCTCATGGCGCTGGGGCTGCTCGGCCCCGTCGGGCCGGCGCTCATGATCTCGGTGATGATCGTCGCCATGGGCGCCGTCCACTGGTCGAACGGGTTCTTTGCCATGAACGACGGCGTGGAGGTGCCGGTGCTCTACGCGGTGGGCGCAACGGCTCTCGCTCTGACCGGCCCGGGCATCTTCTCGGTCGACGCGGTGTTCGGGCTGGAATGGCTGTGGGTGCCGCGGATCGCGTGGGCTACCCTGGCGGTCGGAGTCGTGGGCGGTGTCGCGAATCTCGCGATCCGTCGCCGGCCGGTACGGCAGCTCGCGGCTGAGCAGTGAGCCCATGTTTTTCACCGGCCGGACCCTCGAAGGAGAGGCAAACGCCGAGATGGCCCGCTGCAGTGGACGGAGGGTGTCGCCGTGGGTAAGGGGCGACCGCTCGCCGACATCGAGATCGTCGCCGGCATTCTCGAGGGAGCGGTCCGCCACGGTGCGAGGCGTGTTGCGAGCCGGGAACGCCCGGAACGGAGGTCGAGCGGGGGCCTATCGCAACCGTTGACAGTGCCGAGGGCGTGGCGCATCATTCACTTATGAACGATATCCGGAAGAACGACGGGGGGCGTCGGCTCCTCAGGCAGTTGCTCCACGCCGCGGGAGACATCGAGAACCGGCTCGAGCGGGCGGTGGAGGAGACCGGGCTCTCGCTCGCGAAGCTGGGCGTCCTGGAGGCTCTGGCCGCGAAGGGGGGCTCGCTCCCGCTCGGGCGGCTGGCGGACCAACTCGCCTGTGTGCGGTCGAACGTGACGCAGCTCGTCGACCGACTGGAGGCGGATGGGCTGGTATGCCGCGAACCCGATCCCGAGGACCGGCGGATCACGCTGGCGGTGATCACGGCCGAGGGGCGGAGGCGTTACGAGGAAGCTATCCGCGCGCGAGAGGAGGCCGAGCGGAAGGTCATGGGGAGCCTGTCGGCCGAGCGACGCGAGCAGCTCGCGGCGTTGCTCCACGAGATCGGCGCCGGGATCGCCTGATCGTCGGCGAGGAACGTGAGCACGGCCTCGAGGAACCGCGTGCGTCCTCGTTCCGGTCGGTCGAGGTGTACGTAATGGGTGGCCTCGGGGATCACCACGACTTCGACCCTCGGCGCGTGCACCAGCTGCTCCTGGAGGCGCCGGCGATCCTCGGGCCGCGACCAGAAATCCCGCTCTGAGGCGATGATCAGGGTCGCCGCCCGAATCGCCGAGGCATCCCAGAGCTGCCGCCCGGTAGCCAGGTAATAGCTCTCCTCCATTGCTCCACTCGGAGCCCGGAAGCTCGGCGGCGTACGCGAGAAGCTCGTCGGGTCGCTCCGGAGCGCGAGGTCTCCGTATGCATCCCTGATCTGGGGATCCCGCCAGCTCGCCTTGTCCTCCACGGGGATGCTCTCGTCCCACGACGTGAACAACGATTCGCGGGTGCCCAGGCGGTACGCGCCGAAGGCGGCGAAGTTGAAGCGGCCCGGGCGAGTGGGGTCCTCCAGCCCCGATCCGTGACCGAGCCGGTCGTGTTCCGAGCTCCCTGCGTAGAGTGTGTTGTAGAGGATCAGGTGGCTCACGCGATCGGGGTGGAGGCTCGCGTAGTAGCCGAGCCAGTGACCGCCGGTCGCCCAGCCGAGGAGCGCGACCCGCTCGACGCCTCGGCGACGGCGGACCCACTCCACGACGGCCGCGACGTCCCGCACGACTTCCGCGGAGCGGACCAGCGGCGCGTTCCTATCGGGCGGCTCGGACATCTCCGGTGGTCGCGTCGACCCGCCGTACCCGCGGGCGTCCATGAGGTAGACCGCGTGCCCGGCTCGAGCCAGGTCCTCGGCAAGGGATCCGTGCCGGACCGGCAGGTCGAAGGAGGGGACGCTCGGCACCCGTGCGCCGTGCAGGAGGATGATGGGTGGGTGAGTCGGATCGTTTGCGTCCTCGACCGTGACCTCGCGCACGAAGAGCTCGATCCCGGGGTCGCCCGGGACGAGGAAGTCCTCGCGGTGTACCTGCGCTTCGCTGTCGCCCGCATGGAGCGCGATCGCCGCCAGGCCGAGCGCGATCCGGAGGAGGATCGGCCGTGTCTTGCAACCGCAGGGTCGTCCCATTCGTCACTCGCCTTTCGGAGGTCGGTCGTCGTCGGTTCGCCGTGGGCGTTCGCCTGCCGGCCCGCCTGCCTGCCTGCCTGCCTGCCTGCCGTAAGAGCCCGTCGTAGATCTCGCTTCCCGTGAGGGCGGGGCAGGTGTCGATCGCTGCGCCGTCCACGTCGCGTGGCACCCGGCGCGAACGGTCCTCGGCGCACCACCGTACGAGCGGGGCGCGGCACCCGTCCCAATCTGCATCACCCTATCCCCGTTCGGAATGGTCGTCACCGGCGGCCTCGCCTTGCTGCGACCCGCCCCGCCTCCTCCGTCGCGCCCCATGCCTGCGCCAGGGCCGACCCCGCCCGTTCCGCCCACGTCTTGACAGCCCCGCCACGGTTCCGCGATCGTTGTCGTACCCGCCGGCGGCGCCCCGTGGCCGGGGCGCCGGACCGGGCCGGGCCTACTCACCCGCCGTTCAGAGGTCGACATGCGGATGATCCCGATCGGAGTTCACCTCACTGGAACCGACGGGATCGGAGTGCATCCGCATGTCATCCACGACTCGAGCGAGCGACGGGCGCATCGTCGCGGAGCGGCTGGCGTACGCGCTGGCTGACGGCCGCGCGCTCTTCCACGATCTCACCCTTTCCTTCGGCCGGGAGCGCACCGGCCTGATCGGGCCGAACGGGTCCGGCAAGACCACGCTCGTCCGCCTGCTGGCGGGGGAGCTCGAGCCGTCGTCCGGCACGGTGCATCGCGCCTGCGCGGCGGCGGTGCTGCCGCAGGAGTTCCGGCCTCCGCCGGAGGCGTCTCTCGCCGTCGTCCTCGGTATCGACGAGCGGTTGGCGGCGCTCCGTCGTATGGAGGCGGGCGAGGCGACCGTCGCCGATGTCGAGACGGTGGGCGACGACTGGGATCTCCCGGAGCGGGCCGCGACGGTGCTGGCGCGCTTCGGGCTGGCGCACCTCCCGCTGGATCGCCCGGTGGGGGCGGTGAGCGGGGGCGAGGCGACCCGCGTCGCCCTCGCCGGCCTCGCGCTCGGTCGCCCGGACTTCCTCCTCCTGGACGAGCCGACGAACCACCTCGACGCCGCGAGCCGCGAGGCGCTCTACGCCTTCGTCGAGGGGTGGACCGGGGGGCTCCTCTGCGTGAGCCACGACCGGGCTCTGCTCCGTCGGATGGACCGGATCGTCGAGCTCTCGTCGCTGGGGGTGAGGGTCTACGGCGGGAATTACGACGTCTACCGGGCTCGCCGCGATGCCGATGACGCGGCCATCGAGCGCGAGCTGGAGAGCGCCCGTGCCGAGCTGCGTCGCGCCGAACGGAAAGCGCGCGAGGTGCGGGAGCGGCAGGCCCGGCGCGAGGCGCGAGGCCGGCGGGAGCGGGCGAACGCGAACATGCCGAAGATCCTGCTGAACGCCCGGATGTCGCAGGCGCGGGCGACGGGCGCGCGGGTGCGCGCGATCACGGAGCGCGAGGTCGAGGAGCGCCGGGAGCGCGTCGCGGCGGCGCGCCGGCGGGTGGAGGAGCGGGAGCGGCCGCGATTCGAACTCCCCTCCGCCGGCCTCCCCGCGGGGCGCACCGTCCTCGAGATGGAGAAGGTGACCATCCGCTTCCCCGGGGCCGATCGGCCCGTCCTGGACGCCGTTTCGCTCAGGATCGTCGGGCCCGAGCGCGTCGCCGTCGTCGGGCCGAACGGGAGCGGGAAGTCGACGCTGCTGCAGGTGGCGGTGGGCCGCCTCTCACCGGACTCCGGAACGGTGCGCAGGGTGCCGGACGAGGAGACGGCGTTCCTCGACCAGCGGGGCGTGGCGCTGGACCCGACGCGTTCCGTCCTCGAGAACTTCGTCGCCTACCACCCGACAATGGAGCCGATGGCGGCGAGGTACGCGCTGGCGCGATTCCTCTTCTCGGACGAGGCCGCGCTCCAGACGGTGGGGACGTTGAGCGGCGGTCAGCGGCTCCGCGCCTCCCTCGCCTGCGTCCTGGGCGGCGAGCGCCCGCCGTCGCTGCTGGTTCTCGACGAACCGACGAACCACCTCGACCTCGACGCGCTGGATGCGCTCGAGAGCGCGCTCCGCGCCTACGACGGCGCGCTTCTCGTGGTCAGCCACGACGCCGAGTTCCTCGAGGCGATCGGCGTAGAGCGACGGATCGCGCTGGGATAGGTCCTCCGGGATCACGGTTGGTTCGGGATCGTGAGGACGATCGTCTCGCCGGGGAAGACGGAGATCTCGTCGCTGATCGGCGTCCTCCGGCTGCCGACGGGGTCGGCCAGGAAGCGGAGTGGGGTGCCGGACCCGACGATGTCGCGCGGGAGGGTGAAGATCGTCGACGAGCTGGCGGAGACGGTGCCGAGGCGGACGCGGTGCGAGCCGCGGAGCACGTAGACGGTCATGTCGTACCAGCTCTGGTTCTCGACGCGCAGCAGCGTTTCGCCGCGCATGGCGGGGCCCTCGCCGCGGCGCCGCCCGGCGCAGGCGCCGAGGGCGATGAGCAGGACGAGGACGCCCAGGGCCGGGATCGGCCTCGGGACCGCACGAAGGAAGCGCATTTCCACCTCGCTCTCGGGTGATGGCCGGCGCCGGTGCCGCACGGCGTCGGCGTGGGTCGGCGGATGCCGTGGATCCGGTCCGATGTCGTCGCCGATCCGGCCCGGTGTTCCTTTCCCGCAATCCTAACACTCCGGGCCCGTGGATGCACAACGCGCGAGGGGCCCCGGTCGTGGACGTGAGGGTCGCGCCGAGGGCGCGGCCCGTGGCGCGGGGGGCCCGGAGCCGTGATCGCGCGGCATCCGCGGATGTCGAGCGGGTGCTCCGCGGTCGGCCGCGACCTCCGGGCACGCGATCTGCGCCGGCGCAAGCGGGGGCGCGACGGCGGGGCGCGCCCCCGGACCCGGCGCCCGGCGTTGCCGCGGGCGGCGGGCGGTGTCGCGCAACCCGGCGCGGCCGGTCGCAAGACCCCCGCCGGCAGGCAGGGCAGGACGCATGCGCATCTTCAGTCTTCGCGGCCTCCGGAGCTTCTTCAGGCCGGGTGAGCCGGTGCCGGCGGGGAGCGATTCGGCGGGCGTCGGCGCCACGGCCCGGCCCGGACGATCCAGGGCGAGGCCTGGCGCCGCCCGTCGCGGCGAGCGCGCGGCCGCCGCACTCGAGGCCGCGGCCGACCCGGATCCTCGTCCCTCGGCGGAAGCGGGGCTGCACGGCCTCGCCCGGTCGACCGACCTCTGGTTCGCGGCGGAGCTCTCCGTCCTGGAACGTCACGCCTGTGACCAGGCCGCCGCCTGGGCGGCCGCCGGGTTGCCGCGGCCCGACGTCGCCGACGAGGCGCTCTCCGTCGAGATCGCCCTCGAGAAGCGCTGCGCCGAGCTCTTCCGCCGCTGGGCCGAACGGGTCCGCAACGCCGTCGACGACGCGGTCCACGACGCGCTCGGCAGGGCCGGCAACGAGCTGATCGCCTTCCGCAGCCACCTGGCCGAGCTGCGGCGCACGCTGCGGGAGACCGCGCTGGCGGAGCGGGAGCTGGAGCGGGTCCGCAGCGAGCGCCCCGGGGGCGAGGTCACCTTCGGCTTTCCGCGGCTCCTCCCCCCCGCGTGGTTCTGGACGATGATCGTGCTCCTCATGATCGTCGACCTCGTCGCGAACATCCCGATCTTCCACGAGCTCGTCCCGCACGAAGCCAACGAGGAGCTGCTCTGGCAGGAGCTCACGGCACGATCGGAACGCTACGGTCTCTGGGCGGGGGCGTACCGGGTGGCGGCCCGTCTCCTCTTCGCGCCGGACATTACGCTCCTCGCCTTGGGCGTCGTCGCGTTCCTGGTCTTCTCGGCGCACGTCACGGGGGAGGCGCTGCGGCAGCGGATCGCGTTGCGGGAGGAGGATTCGCCCGTCGCGCGGATCGGGATCCGCTCGCACCGTCGGCAGTGGGCGCTCCCCGCGGTCGGCGGCGCCGTCGCCGCGGCGATGGTGATCACATTCCTCTTCGTCTCGCGGATCATCGTCGCGGAGGCGGCGAGGGATCGTTACGACGACGCGGTGGCGCAGGTCACCCGGCTCGAGGGGGATCTCGCCCGCGCGCGTGCCGCCGCCGACCTCGACGCGATCACCGAGGTCGAGACGGCGCTCCCCACCGCCCGCGCGGTCCTGGCCGACCGGGAGCGTAAGCTCGAGTACGCGACGGGGATCGCCGCGATGAACCGTCCGATCCTGATCCTGAACCTCGTCCTCGCGCTGGCGGCGGCGCTGGCGTCGTACCTGGCGAAGGAGACGCGGATCACCGACGGCCGCCGCGAGGACCCGGGGGAGCGGGCGATCGTCGAGCGGATCGCCTCGCTCCGGGTCCGCGCCCGGCACGAACGAGACGCGATCCGCGCCGCGGGGGAGCGGGCGGCGGCGTCGCTCGCCCGGGCGCAGCGTCTCCTCGACGCCCGGCCGCTTCGCGGGTGGGAGGCGAAGGCGGAGCGGCTGCGGGGCGTGATCCCTCTCTTCCGTGCGGAGAACGCGCGGCTGCGCGGCGTCGACCCCGCGAACATCGCCGCGTTCCGGCGCGAGCCGACGACGCCGTTCCCCACGATCGACCCCGAGATGCCGTGCCCGGTCCCGGACGACCTGCCCCGTCGCGCCGCCGAGCTGGAGCGACTCGAGGCCGAGCTCGCCGCCCTCGACGTGCCGGCGGCGGAGGCCGGGGAGAGGGAGGCGGCGTGAGGTCGGGGGTGAACGGGGGGCGGTGGCTCGGCCGGTCGGGGCTGTGCCCCGGCGGGCGGCGCCCGGCAACAGGCATCGCTGGCGGGCTGGATGCGCCTTGCACCCGCGCCCGGCGCCCGCGCGTCGGCGCATGGACCTCGGTGCACGCGGCGGTGCTTGTCGGGATCCTCGGCCTCGCGGCCGCCGGCTGCGGCTCCGGGCCGGGGGGGGAGGGGGCGGGAGGGGCGGCGGAGGGCGCCGCCGGGAGTCGCCGAGGCGACGTCGCCTCCGAGACCGCCGGCGCTCGGCAGGTCATCGTCCTCCTCGACCTCTCGGCGAGCCAGACCCCCGCGATGCTCGCCGAGGCCCGGCGATTCCTCGACGAGCTGGTCGACCGCCTCTCCTTCGGCGACCGCATCGTGCTCCTCGAGGTGCACCGCTCGGGGGTCCGCGACAGCGTCCGCCGGTGGCAGGACACGCTGCCCCGCCTCCCCGACCCCGGCTACGTCTCGTCCCGCGACCGGGCCCGGCTCCAGGGCGCTCGCGACGCGGCCCGCTCCGTCGCCCGCGTCTTCTTCGACTCCGCCCGCGCCGGGAAGGCGCTGCACACCGACCTCTTCGCCACGCTGCACATCGCCGCCGAGTACGCACGGGACAGCGGCGGGAGGGAGACGATCCTCGTCCTCCTCTCCGACATGCTCCAGTCCGCCCGCGGGATCGAGATGGAGGGGCTGCGCCGCATGCCCCCGCCCGGCTGGCTCGAACACCAGCGCGAGGCAGGGCTGCTCCCCGAGCTCGATGGCGCCTGCGTCGTCGTCGTCGGGGCCGACGCGACGACCGCCGACGGCGCCGCCGTCCGCGACTTCTGGCTCGACTACTTCGGCGCCGCCGGCGCCCACCTCGGCCGCGAGGACTACCGCCTCCTGGCGCCGGCGGTAGGGGAGCTGGGGTGCCGGTGAGGTCCCGGGTCGCTAGATCGGCTCGTCCGTGATCACGACATCCGCCGCCCCCACCGCCGACGCCGGAACGGTCACCCGGATGAGCCCGCGGAAGTCGCCGGGGGCGTAGCCGGTGGCCTGGTCGTTGGGGTAGCGTTCAGCGAGGACCTGCCGGACCGCGGGGTCGAGGGACTCGCGCGGGCCGTGGCACTGGGTGCAGAACTCCGCGACGACGATCGGCTTGTAGTAGCGCCACCCCTCGGCGGTGCGCTGGAGGTGGTAGGCGGGGAGGGGGCGGCCGGCGTCGAGCTCGGCGTGGAAGTACGCGAGCGCCTCGCGCTCCAGCGAGTCCGGCGCGTTCGCCGGGTTGCGGATCCGCATCGAGGTGCGCTTGAGCGCCAGCCCCCCGGCCAGGGTGTCCTGCACCGCCGCGGTGATCGGCAGCGCGCGCTCCGAGCAGAATCGGATCGCGTAGGCGGTCCCGCTGTCGCGAACCGCCGCCTGCACCCGCGACATGAGCGAGCGGGAGAGCGCCATCGCCGCCGAGTCGCCGACCGCCACGATCTCGGCCTCGGCCACGGTGTCGGCGGGAGCGGAGGGCGCCCGCGTCGCATCGCGGTCGGGCGGCCGCTCCTCGATCCGGCAACCGACGGCCGCCGCCGCCACCATCAGCGCCGGCACGGCCCACGTCCATCGCATCGCCAGCTCCGCGGTTCTGGGTATGCGGGTGTCTCGGCGTCGGAGCCCCGGTGAGCGCCCCGGGCCGGCGCCCGGCGCCGCATCCCCGATGCGTCGGGACGCGACCGCCGGCCGCCCGACCAAGATAAGGCGGCCCGATGATGTCGGCGAGACGGTGGATCGGCGGACCGATCCGTCAGGGGAAGACATCCCTCACCCGGAGATTCAGCCCCCGGACCACCTCCTCGCCGTCCAGCTCCTCATCCTCGGCGAGCGTCCGGGGCGGGCGGTCCGGGCGGTGCACCGTGATCGTCCGGGAGCGGGGCTCGACCACCCAGATGACGCGGCTCCCCGCGGCCAGGAAGTCGGCGACCTTCTCCCGGATCTCGAGCGGGGTGTTCGATGGCGAGACGATCTCCACCGCCAGGTCGGGGGCGCCGGGGAAGAAGCCGCGGGGGAGGCCCGCCTCCGGGATGCGCTCGCGGGCGACGAACGCGACATCGGGCGCCCGCACCGTCGGCGGATCTCGGAAGAGGATGAACCCGGTCTCGGCCGCGAAGACCTCGCCCAGCCCCGCCTCCCGGGCGCAGGCCCAGATCCTCGCGGCGAGGCCCGCGCCGATGCTCCCGTGCTCCGACCCCGCCGGCGGCTCGCGGACCACGCGGCCCCGCACGAGGTCGGCGCGGTAGGGACCGTCCTCGGAGAGTCGCTCGAACGCTTCGATCGTCAGTCGGGTGCCGCCGTCGCAGGCGGTGGGGCGCCGGTCCATGGAGCCTCCGGGGCGGGGGATCGATCGCGCCACGCGAGCCGTTCGCCCCGAAGATACGCGCCCCCGCCGCCGGATTCCATGTCAGATCGGGTCAGTTGGCCCCGCCCGACCCCCGGTCGTGAAGTCCCGCCTCTCCTCAATGGCCTTCGCCGGGGAGCTCGATGAAGCGCGAAGCCGGCACCCCCCGGAGAACCTCCTCGAGCTGCGACGGAGTCAGCGTGCCGGAGAGCTCCTCGCCGTTCGCCTGCCCGAGCGTGCCGTGCACTGCCTCCGAGCTCAGCACGTACCACGAGCCGGTCGCCGCATCGATGACCACGGGAAGCAGCCCGACGAGGACGTCGAGCACCACGTACGTCGCCCCGACCCTCTTCGTGATCGACGCCGTGACCTCCTCGTGCCCCTCCTTCCGGAAGACGACGACGTAGTCCTTGTTCTTCGGCAGCTCGATGACCGCCGGCGTCGTCCCCCGCCTCACTCCGTCGATCCAGATCTCGGCTCCTTCGGGGGAGGAAGTGAAGGAGACCTTCGCCGGACCGGAGTTGAAGAGGGCGCCGCACCCGGCGACCCCGAGGACCATCGCCACCGCCGCCAACATGCCAACTCCCCTGCGCATACGCCCTCCTTCATCAGAGGTTCATCCCGGCCCGGCCGGGGTGTGGTTCCGCCCTCCCGCACCGGTGAGCCGTGGCCACGCATCCCGCGACGCCGCGAGGTCTCGTTCGCGGACGGGGATGCAGATGGGGACGCGCACCGATGAGTTCACGCCGGGTCGGTGCCGGCTCCCGTGCGGGCGCCTTCCGTAACGAACGCCGGAAGCCTGCCGGATGCGACAGGGGCGGCCCGGCGCTTACGCCGGGACCGCCCCGATCTCGGAGGTGCAGTGGCCGCAGCGCGTCGCCGCGACGGGGATCTTGTAGCGGCAGTAGGGGCATTCCTTCTCGGAAGGGGGCGGCGGCGCCTCCTCCGCGTTCTTTCGCGTCACCGTCTCGATCAGACGGTTGTACGCCCGTACCAGGAGGAAGACCGCGAAGGCGACGATCAGGAAGCTGATCACGTTGTTGAGGAAGAGGCCGTAGTTGATCGTCGCCGCGCCCGCCGCCTTCGCGTCCGCCAGGGACGCGAACTCCCCACCCGAGAGATTGATGAAGAGGTTCGAGAAGTCGACCCCGCCGGTCAACCGCCCGATCGGCGGCATGATGATGTCGTCGACGAGGGATTTGACCACCGTGGTGAACGCCGCGCCGATGATGATGCCGACCGCCATGTCGAGAACGTTGCCGCGGGCGATGAACTTCCGGAACTCGTTCCACATGGTGCCGCTCCTGTCGGGGAGATGGGGTCGAAGATGTCATGGATACCGGCGGTCGGGGCGGGCGGTTCCCACAGCTTCGGCCCCCTCGTCGGACCAGGCTCCGTTGGGCGAGGGCCGCGCCGGCGCGGTTGTAGTCCCCCGCCCACTGCGCCCGGCGCGCCTCGTCTCCGACAGTCGATGGGGTCGCGAGGATCCCCGCAGGCGTGCCCGCCCGTGATGACGTTTCCGTTCGAGCCCGCCGCCGAGATCCCGCCCGGGGTGGCGGCGGGCACCGGCAGGGCGCTAGAGTGTGAAGGGCGTAGCGGCCGGATCCCGGGATCCGGCCGAGGATCGGGATCGGGGGCAGGACCCGGCCCATCCCGTCGAACCACGACGGATTCCCCACAGGGAGGACGGTACCGGGCCGCGCCGGCGGCCCGTTGGAGAGGAATCGATGAGCAAGGCGATCATCGTCGGCGCCGGGCTCGGCGGCCTCGCCGTCGCCCGCGGGCTCCTGGCCCGCGGGTGGGACGTCGTCGTCTACGAACGGGCCGAGGCGTTCCAACCCGTGGGCGCCGGGATCACCCTCGCGCCCAACGCGGTGCGGGCGCTGGATTGGCTGGGCGTCGGCGACGAGCTCCGCGAGAAGTCCTCCGCCCACGGCGCGCTCGGGATCCGCACCCCTTCCGGCCGGTGGCTGCTCCGCACCCCGGTCGAGGCGCTCGAGTCTCTCTTCGGCGTCCCCTCCTTCGCGCTGCACCGCGCGACGCTGCACGAGATCCTCGCCCGCGGCATCCCCGAGGCGGCGATCCGCACCGGGCATCGCGTCACCGCCGTCCGCGATGGCGCCCGCCCCGGCATCGCCTTCGACGGCCCCGACGGCCCGGGCGAGGACGAGGCGGAGCTGGTCGTGGCGGCGGACGGGATCGACAGCCGCGTCCGCGCCATGCTCTTCCCCGACCACCCCGCGCCCGCCTACGCCGGCTACATCGCCTGGCGCGGCCTCGTCGCGGCCGAGGACGCACCGGCCGGTTGCCGCGACTTCGGCGCGACCGAGACGTGGGGGCGCGGGATGCGCTTCGGCATCGTCCCCCTCGGCGACGGCCAAGTCTACTGGTTCGCCGTCCTCACCGCGCCCGCCGGCTCGCACCGCGAGGACACGCTGGACGACCTCCTCACGCTCTTCGGCGGCTGGCACGACCCGATCCCCGCGCTCCTCCGCGCGACGCGCCCCGAGTCGCTCCTGCTCCACGACATCCGTTACCTGGCGACGCCGCTCCCCAGCTTCCATCGCGGCCGCGTCGTCCTCCTCGGCGACGCCGCGCACGCGATGACGCCCGACCTGGGCCAGGGCGGGTGCCAGGCGCTGGAGGACGCGGTGGCGTTGTGCGCCGCGCTCGGGCGCGTAGGCGACGTCGCGCCCCCGCCGGCCCGCTCGCCCGACGTGCCGGCCAAGGGAGAGCTCCCGGCAGCGCTCGCGGACACACCGGCGGCGGCCGTGTTGCCCGAAACGTTCGCGGACGTCCCGACCGCGCTCGCCGCCTACGACCGCGCGCGCATCGCCCGGACCCGCCAGATCGTGCGCGCTTCCGCCCGGATGGGGCGCGTGGCGCAGGCCCGAAACCCCGTGGCCGTGGCCGCGCGCAACGCGCTCATGGCGCTCGTCCCGGCTTCGGCGATGCTGCGCGGGAGTGCGGGGGTGTTGGGGTGGACGCCGTCGGAAGCCACGGGGGAAGCGGTCGGCAGCGCGTAAGATGCGGCGGACGCGGCCGGTATCGCGCAAAGCCCGGCGGACGCGGCCGGCACCGCCTGAGGCACGGCGGGGACCGGGATGATCAGGCGAACGCTCCTGCCACCCGGCGAGCCGCCCGCCGGCGACGCTCCGTGGCCGGCAGGCCGGCCGTCGGCTGATCGCGTAGCGCCTCGGATCGCCCCCGCCGGCGCCGAACGGAGCGCAGCCGCTGAAGGCGTGGTCCGTGCCTCGACACAGAACGTGCCCGCATTCCGCAACCCCGCATTCAAGCCCCACCGCGCGCGCAACTTCCTGCAGGACTCCACCCCCGTAGGGCAACTCCCCTCATCATCGATTAAGGCGGTTCCCCCACAGAAAGATCCGTGATTCCGCCGACAGACGATCCGGCGTACGGCCAATAACTTGCCGGAGGGTGAGGCCCCGATGCGGGTGCCCGCCCCCGGCCCTCACGGGCCGGACCGCACAGACATCGTCCAGGAGGAGGCGAAGGCCATGGCGGATCTACTGAAGGGGAAGGTCGCGCTCGTCACCGGTGGCGGCTCGGGGATCGGAAAGGCGACGTCGATCATCTTCGCCCGCGAGGGCGCGAAGGTCATGGTCGCCGACGTGAACGACGAGGCCGCCGAGCGGACGAAGGCGGAGATCATCGCGCGGGGAGGCGAGGCCGCGGCGATTCGGGTGGACGTCTCCAACGAGGCCGATGCCGAGGCGATGGTCGAGGCGACGGTCGAGGCCTTCGGCGGCCTCCACGTCGCCTTCAACAACGCCGGGATCGAAGGGCTCATCGCGCCCACGCACGAGTACCCGGTCAGGGATTGGCAGCGCATCATCGACATCAACCTGACGGGCGTCTGGCTCGGGATGCGCTACCAGATCGCGTGGATGCGCGAGCATGGCGGCGGCGCCATCGTCAACAACGCCTCGATCCTTGGCCTCGTCGGCTTCGAGAACACGCCCGGCTACACCGCCGCCAAGCATGGCGTGATCGGGCTCACGAAGACGGCGGCGCTGGAGAACGCCAAGCACGGCATCCGCGTCAACGCCGTCTGTCCCGGCTTCATCGAGACGCCCCTCGTCATGGAGCGTGGGGTCGAGGCCGGCCGCCATCCGGAGGTGTACGAAGAGCTCAAGCGCCTCCACCCGATGGGGCGTCTCGGGCAGCCGGAGGAGATCGGCGAAGCCGTCGTCTGGCTCGCCTCCAGCGCCGCCTCGTTCGTGACCGGCCACGCCCTCGCCGTCGACGGCGGGTACCTGGCGCGGTAGGCGAGACCCCGACCCCGCGCCGTCTAGCCCACCCCCGCCGCCGCGAGCGCGTCGAGGAGCCGCCCGGCGTCGCGGTAGCTGTCGCGTCCCAGGCGCAGGTGGAAGCGCGGCCCCGAGACGGCGGCGGTGAGGAGCGCGAGGACGTCGCGGGCGACGGCGCGGTCGACGAGGAGCCAGGGGCTCTGGCGGATCAGCCGGGCGAGGGCGTCTGCGGCGGGGAGCGGGGTGGCGACGGTCGGGCGGTCGGCCTCGACCCGCGGGAAGACGACGCCGGCCAGCCGCGCGCCGCGGCGCCATGGGCCCGGGCCGAACGACTCCGGGTCCACGGCGACGCGCGCGCCGGTCGACTCGCCGGCGTGATAGCCGCGGTCGAGGTGGAAGGCGCGCGGCCACCCTTCGACCGCGACGGCCCCGTCGTCCGTGCGGTCGAGGACGACGGTGTCGTCGGAGACCCAGCCCCATCCGGCCCGGATCAGGTTGACCGTCGTCGTCGTCTTGCCGGCGAAGGCGTCCCCGACGAGGAGCCAGGCCCGCCCGTCCGGCGCGACGACGGCCGCGGCGTGCAGGAGCGCGCGCCGCATGCGGTTGAGGAGGAGCGCCGAGGTCAGGGTGAGGGCGGAGAAGACGGCGGCGTTCCTGGGTTCGAGCGGCGTCGCGACGGGGCGCGCGGCGTCGGGCGTGAGCGCGAGCGTCGCCTTGAGGCTCGCGAAGTCGATGGTTCCTCCGACCGAGCCGTCTCGTGCGCGGAGCGTGATGGCTTCCACCCCGTAGACCCACCCTTCCACGGGGTCGAGGACCAGGTTCGGCGGCGTCTCCGGCCGCGCGGCGACGACGTCGCTCAGATAGACCTCGATCGAAGCGCGCGCCCGCCCCCGGTCGGCGGACCCGGCCGGGAGGCGCGGGAGCCAGTAGCGGACCTGCGCCTCGGTCGCGACGTCGGCGGTGAGGCGGAGCGTGCCGTCCTCGAGGAGTGCGCGATCGAGGGCGGCGGCCGCGCCGCTCGCCGGTCCGCCCGCGCCCGTCACCGGTCCACCCGCGCCTCGAGGACCCGGTACCCCGCATCCGCCGCGGGCTCGTCCGGCGTCCCGTCGATCCACGCGTGCGCGACGACCTCGCCCGTCTCGGGGTCCCGGCGGGTACCGATCCGCACGATCGCGTCCCCGCCGATCCAGCGGATCGCCAGACACGCGGCGACGGCGCGGTAGAGGCAGGTGTCCCGCCACGGCGAGAAGGGGAGGCGGGAGAGGATGCGGATGCCGCGGCGCGCCCAGCGCGCCGCGGCGTGTGCGTCGCTCGCGTCCGGCCGGCCGTCGACCGGGGCGAGGAGCCGCTTCAGGCGACGCCCCTCCAGGTGCCACGGCGCGACGAGCGCCGCGACGGCGCCCACGAACACCGGACGCGGCGGGATCACGAGGCGACGACGGCGGTCACGAGCCCACGCGCCTCGAGCTCGCCGAGGAGCCGGTCGATCTCGGCGCCGGCCACCTCCGGCGTCACGTCGAAGCGCTCGCAGAGCCAATCGGTCAGACCGCGCCGGTCGCCGACGTCCGCCTCGAGCGCGGCCCACACCTCCGCCGCCGTCTCGTTCAGCCGGAAGTAGCGCTTGGTGCCCAGGTGCAGCAGCACCGCTTCACCCTCCAACTGGGCGGCGATGGTGTCGGTGGAGGGAGAGTACGTGGGTTCAGAAGACATGGCGTTCGCTCCTTCTCCCGATCCTGCCGTGCGCCGTCACTCGCCCCGCGTCCCCGCGACGCCGACGGGCGTCAGACGGTCGGTGGTCGTGCCGTCGCCGAGCCGGCCATGGGCGTTGTAGCCCCCGCAGTACGCCTTGCCGTTCGAGCCCTCCGCGCAGGTGTGAGAGGATCCCACGGCCGGAGCGGTGGGCATGACACTGTCCGGCGCCTTGACGGCGTACGGCCGGGTAACCGAAAGGGACTGCCTCGATCCCGAGCTGGCCGCTCGCGCCGGAGCGGACTCGTTCGTGGTGTCCCAACATCATCATCCCGCCGGCACCCCCGCCAGCGGCTCCACCACCACGCCCGCCCGCAGGAAGAGCAGCTTCGCGCGGATCCGGTCGGGGTCGAGGCCGTAGAGTGCCGCGACGGCGTCGCGGTAGGCGGAGAGCTGGGGGCGGTAGAGCGCGGTCCGCCCGGCGATCGCCTCCGCGTCGTCGGGGTGGACGGCGTCGGTCTTGTAGTCGAGGACCTCGGCGCCCTCGACTCGACCGTTCTCGCCCCAGAGGACGAGGCGGTCGATGATCCCCTCGACGATCGCGTCGCCCGCGCGGTGGACGAAGCGGCTCTCGCGCTCGACCCGCGCGCCCGCCGGGTACGCCGCGCGGCGGAGCGCGGCCGCGATCGCCGGCTGGGCGACCCAGCCGCGGAACCGGGCCGCCAACTCGAGCACGTCGGGCCCGGCCAGCGCGGGCGCGAGGCGACGCGCGATCCGGAGCAGGCGCTCGTCATCCGGGAGGCCGTCCTCGAGCCACACGATCTCCTCGCACCAGGCGTGGACGAGGGTGCCGTGCTCACGGGCGGCATCCCCGCCGAGCCGCAGCCGCTCACGGAGGTCGACGGCCTCGCCCGTCTCGGGGCCCGACGGCTTGCGCCGCGGCAGCATCCGCACCCGGCGCGGCGGGCTCTCCCGCAGCGAGACCGCGACCGGCGCCGACGTCGTCGCCAGGTGCCGCACCTCGGGATGTGGCACGGCGCGGTGCCAGAGCGCATCGCCGGACTCGTACAGCAGATCGCCTTCTCGCGCCTCGACACCGCCGGCCAGCGCATGGCGCACGATCATCGCCGGCGAGAGCGACGTGCTCATCCCGGATGCGCCGTCCGGCTTGACGACCATGTGCAGCGCGTACCTCGCTCGGGTCATCGCGACGTAGAGCGTGCTCAGCGCGTCGCGCAGCCCGGCGGCGCGGTGCTGCCGGTACGCCTCCTCGATCTCGGGGAAGAGCGGGCGGAGCTTCTCGTCGACGTAGGGGAAGACGCGCACGATCGGGCCGGTCGGAGTCTCGCGGAACGGGAGCGCGGCCGGCGCGTTGCCGCCCTTGAAGACCGGCACGTCCAGCTCCGGCAGGACGACGACGTCGAACTCCAGCCCCTTGGACTGGTGGATCGTCATGACCCGCACCGGCGCGGCCGTCGGGTCCTCGACGCGCTCGGCCTCGACGAGGCGCACGAAGTCCGTGGGTCGGAGCGTTGCGCGGGCGTCGTAACGGAGCGCGAGCTCGACGAGCTGCGCGAGCCGGCGCGCGTCGCGTTCGCCGCACGAGGGGCGCAGGGCCCGCGCGAGCGCGTCCAGCGTGGCGCCGTAGCCGTCGCGGAGCAGCCGCTCGCGGAAGCGATGCGCCAGCCGCCGCGCCGCCGCGCCGTCCTCCGGGTCCCGGTAGCCGACGGCCTCGCCCACCGGCGTCTTCGCCACATGGTAGCGCGCGATCCGGTCGTCCGGGTGGTCGGCCAGGTGCAGCAAGGCGAGCACCGAGGCGACGGCGGGCGAGTCGGTGAGCGGGTTGCCGCCCTCCTCGCTCGCCTCGATCCCGAGCTTCCTCAGCTCGTGGATCACCCGCGCGACCGCCTTGTTCTCGCGGGTCAGCACGCCGATCCCGAAGCCCGGCGCCTCTTCGTGGAGCTCGCGGACCAGCGCCGCCGCGTGCGCGAGCAGCTTCGGCCGGTGGATCGCGCGGCCGCCATCGTCGGGGCCGACGACGAGGCGAACGTGCCCGGGGAGCGCCTTCGCGGCCACGTGCGGCGCGAAGTCCCGCGCCCACGCCTCCGCCACCTCCCGCCCCGCGTCGTCCAGCGCATCGTTGCCGGCGATGTCGCCGAAGACGGCGTTGACCGCGTCCAGCACGACCTGGCTCGAACGCCAGCTTGTGGCGAGGACCTCGTGGTCGAGGACGTAGCGCTCGCCCACCGCGCGCACCAGCTCGGGGCGCGCGCCACGCCAGCCGTAGATCGACTGCTTCGGGTCCGCCACGACGACGGCCGCGCCCGGCTCGCCCCGCACGATCGCGTCGACCAACGGCTCGAGCGCCGACCACTGCGGGACCGAGGTGTCCTGGAACTCGTCCAGGAGCAGGTGCCGCAACCGCGCATCCAGCCGGTAGCCGAGGTCGGGCCTCGCGCCGGGCGCGCCGGGCCCGCCCAGGAGCCGCGTCACGTCGTCGAAGCGGTAGGCGCCCTCGCGCCGCAGCAGCGCGGCGTACGCCTCGTCGAAGTGGGCGACGAGGCGGCCCATCGCGCCGACCTGCGCCGAGAGTCTCCGCCCGATCACCCGACACGCGACCTCGAGCACCCCTTCGACCGCCTCGACGACGTCGCCCCCGATCGGCACGCGGGAATACGCCTCCTCGCCGTTCAGCACCTTCTGCGTGAGCGTCTGGCCGACAAACGCCTCCCAGTCGCCGCGGCGCACCGCCTCCGCCATGGCGGCGATCGCCTTCGCCCAGGTCGCGTTCGGCGCGCCCTTCGACGTGCGCGGTACGTCGATCGCCTCGATCGCCGCCGCGAGCGCCTCGCGCTCCGCCGCGTCCGGCTCGCCCCCGCCGCCGGCCTCGAGCCCGGGGTAGAGCGTCCACGCCTCCGCCGCGCCCGGCGCAACCTGGTGGTGGATCTCGTACAGCTCGTCGATCCTCCGTAGCAGCCCCTCCGCCACCGACCGCGACGCCTCGCCCTTGTTGGCGAGCCGGACCAGCTCGACGACGGTCCCGGGGTCCGCCTGCCGGAGCACCTCCTGGAGCGCCTCGGCGCGGATCCGCCGGCTCGTCGGCTCGTCGGCGATCCCCCACCCGGGCGGGAGACCGAGGTCGTGCGTGAACGTCTGCGCCGCGCGGACGAAGAGGGAGTCGAGGGTGCCGACGTTGAGGCGGTGCATCGCCCGGGCGAGGCGGGCGAGGATCTCGAGGCAGCGGGCGCAGTCGAGGGGAGGCGAGTCGGGCTCGAGCGACGCGTGCGCGGAGAGCTCCGTCGCCTTCGCCGGATCGAGCGCGGCCTCGGCGAGGCGGACCAAGACGCGCGCCAGGATCTCGCCCGCCGCCTTGCGCGTGAACGTCGACGCCAACACCGCCTCCGGCTCCTCGCCCCTCGCGAGCAGCCCGATGATCCGCGACGAGAGGCGGAACGTCTTTCCCGACCCCGCGGAGGCCAGGATCAGCTCGCGCGGGAGCGTCTTCACCTCATGCATCGCCACCCTCCTCGTCGTCCGCGGCCACGGCCGTGAGCTGCCCGAGCCCGAGCAGCCGGGCAAACGGGTCGCCGGCCCGGACGCTCGTGCGCTCGGGGTCGAAGACGAACCGGTTCTCCCGGAGCGCGCGGACCGCTTCCCTCGCCGCTTCGTCCGCGCCCGCAAGCTCCTCCGGTGACCACTCGGCGAACGCGACACCCACGGCATCAAGGTCGCGTGGGAGGAGGAGGTAGCCGAGCCGGACGCCGGTCGCGTCGTCCGGCGGGACCACCGGCGCGCCGTCGCCGCCCCGGAGCGCCGGGAGGAGGTGGCGGTAGAGCGGGAGCTGGAGGTCGACCCAGCGCCGATCCTCGCCCCACCCCTTCCGATGCGTCTTCTCCGGCCCCTCGCCCGCGTCCGACGTCTTATAGTCGAAGACCGCCCACTCGCCGGTCGTCTCGTTGCGGTCGATCCGGTCGATCCGGCCGCGGAGGAGGATCGGCCGCCCGTCGACGTCGAACGGCACGCCCGGCTCCGGCGGCTCGGCCTCGTACGCCGCGATCCGCCACCCCGCCGCGGCCCACCCCGCCTGCCACGCCGCGAAGGCGTGCAGCCGCGCCCGGAGCTGCTCGACCTGCACGATCACGGCGGGGAGCGCCGAGCGCCCGAACCGGCGCCCCGCCTCCTCGTCCAGGAGCGCGTCCAGCCGCCGCGCGATCGCCGCCGCGTCGGTCGAGCCCGCGACGTCGCTCTCGGCGAAGCGGCGGAGGACGTCGTGGGCGAGCGAGCCGAAGAGCCCGCCGTCCATCTCCCGCGCGTCGTCGGCGATCGCCTCGAGCCTCAACACCCGCTCGAGCGCGAAGAGGTAGGGATCGTTCAGGAGGAGGCGGAAATCGGTGACCCGCAGCGCCTCGATCGGCGCGGGCGCACGGAGCTCGGGCTCGGGTGGGAGGTGGAAGCGGCCGGTGGGGGGCGCGAGAGTAAACACGTCCGCGTTCTCCGGGCCGGCCGCGCCGGCCGAGCGCGCACCGGCGACGGTACCGGAGCCCACCGCGGCATCCGCGCCCGCCACCGCGCCGGTGGCCGCCGTATCGCCGGCGCCCGCAGCCATGCCGGAATCCAACGCCTGCGCCGCACTCGTCTCCGCCCGACTACCGGCCTCGCCGCCGAAGAACCGGCGCACCCGCTCCGCGACCGTCCGCGGCGGCGCGGCGAAGAGGAGCCGGCTCGGGCGGAGCGGGTCGCCCGCCGCGTCCCGCCGCCCCGAGATCAGCCAGACCTCCGGGCACGACGCCACGATCGCCGCCAGGGTGTACGCGTCGCGAGCGTAACGGCGCGCGTTGTCCGGGAGCCCGAGCCGGGCGCGGAGGGCGTTGGGGAGGAACGCGTCGGCGCTCACCGACTCGGGGACGTGCGGCTCGTTCAGCCCCGTGATCACCATCGCCGGCGCATCGTCGAGGTGCAGCTCGAGCCAACCGAGCAGCTCGACCGCAGCATGGTCGCCCTCCGGCGGGACCGCCGCCGCCGCGACCTCGTCCAGCAGCTGGCGGATCGCGGTCACGGCATCGCACGCCTCGTCCGCCGCCACAGGGAGCCGGAAGAACGACTCGGCCGCGTCGCGGATCGCTTCGCATGCGGCGACGATCCCTCGCGCTTCCGCGTCGCCCCGTCCGACCTCGTCGCCGTAGACCTCGGCGAGGAGCTCGAGGACGACGGGCGCCCACGCCGCGAGCCGCCGCTCGCCCTCGAGCCGACCCAACAGCCGGTCCGAATCGAGCGTGCGCACCACCGCCTGGAGCGCCTCCCGCCGACGGTCGGCCCCCGCGGGCCAAGCCCGCACGTGCGCCGGGAGCGACTCCGTGAAGTAGCGGTCGGCGATCCCGAGAATCAGTTCCGAATCGCGCGCAGAGGGTGCGTCCCACGCGCTCGCCCGGGCGCCCGGCTCCCCAGTGCCTCTGGCGTCCCCTTCCGCCGGCGCGTCCCGGCCGCCCACCTGGGCGCTCAGCTCCCCGGCGCCTTCGCCGTCGCGCGGCGCGTCCGCCCCAGCCGCCTCACCCGCCTCCGTCGCGGGCGCCCGCGCGAGCCAGCGCCCCAGGTCCGGGTGGCGGAGGAGCGCCGCGAGCGCGTCGTAGCGCCGGCCGTCCAGGTAGGCCGCGATCGCGGCGAGGAGCCGGTAGGGCGCCGTGCGCGAGAGCGGTGCGCCCCCCGCGTAGCGGACCGGGACGCCCGCCGCCCGGAACTCGCGCTCCAGGTAGGCGACGAGCCCCGTGTCCGGCACGCCGACCGAGATCTCCTCCGCCGTGTACCGGGTGCCCAGCGCCGCCACCGCCCGGAGCGCCGCGATCGCCTGGTCGGCCGGGCGCTCGACGAAGACGAGCCGTTCGTCCGGCACCCGGATCTCCGCGTCCGCCCACGCCTCCGGGACGACGCACCCCAGCGCATCGAACGCGTCCGCCCGCTCCTCGGGCGCGTGCACCAGCGAGCGGACCGGCGGCCCCTCGACCGCCTCGAGCATCCGCCGCACGACCGGCGGCGCGTCCACGATCCCGACGAGCCAGACCTCCCGGTCGGTCGCGACGGCGCCCCGCGCGAGCGCGTCCATCCGTGCCCGTTCGCGGTCGTCGTACCCGAGCCGGGCGAGCAGCGCGAGGTAGGCCTCCTGGACCTCGGCCAGGACCTGCCAGCGCGCGCCGTCGTCGTGGAGGAGCCCCGAGCCGCACCGCTCGGCGACGTCGGCGAAGCCGAGCCCGCCCGCGCCCACCGCCTCGTGGAGCCGCTCGAGCTGCCGCGCGAGCGTCGCCCACCCGCGCGCGTCGTTCGCCGCGGGGAGCGCCGGGAAGACCTCCGCCAGTCGCGCGCGGTCCGCGCCCCGGAGCGCCCGGACCCACGCCCGCCGCGCCAGCACATCGTCGGCCAGCGGGCGCACGGGCTCGTACAACGTCTCCGGGAGCGCGCCGATCGTGGTGACCCGCGGCGGGAAGAGCCGCGCACCCTCCCGCTCCGCCTCCTCGAGCAGCCGCTCCATCAGACGCCGGCCGGCGCGAGCGCCCGGGAGCACCACCGTCGCTCCCTCCATTCGAACTTCGCCACCGTCGCGGTACCGCTCGACGAGGAGCGACGCCGCTCGCTCCAGAGCGGGCGCGGTCCAGCCCAGGAAGATCCGCTCGATCATGCGATGGGATGGGGTCGGGTTCGACAAACGGATGGGCCCGTGGGAGGCGCCAAGATACTCGCCGCGCCGGAGGGCGACAAGAAAAATCCCGGTCCGGTACCGAACCCGGCGGAGCGATCCCGTGCGCCGGTCCGGCCGTATCGTCGTTTCGATCGTGTGCGATTGGGGCAGGGGGCAGGGCGGGATTAGGCGGCGGGATTCCGGATAGAGGGGTCGTGAGGGCGGGGGGGTCGGGGTCGGGGGCGGTACGTCGCTCGCCGCGCCCCGACCCCTGCGCCTCCGCGGGCCTTACTGCTTCACCGCCTCGATGGCGATCTCGATCGTGACCTCGTCGCCGAGCATCGTCATCGACTCGAGGGTCTGGTTGTACGAGACGCCGAAGTCCTGGCGGTTGATCGTCGTCGTGGCCAGGAAGGCCACCCGCTCCTTGCCCCACGGGTCCTTCTGGAGCCGGCCCAGGTACCGACCGTCCAGGACCACCGGCCGCGTCACCCCGCGAAGCGTCAGCTCGCCGTGGACCTTGACCCGATCCCCGTCGACCTCCACCCGGTGGCTCCGGTACGTCATCGTCGGAAAGCTGTCCGCGGCGAAGAAGTCGGGCGAACGCAGATGAGCGTCACGCCGCTCGTTCTGCGTGTTGATGCTCGCGGTCTTGATCGTCACCTCCACCGAGCCGGTCGACGGGTTCGATGGATCGAAACGCAACGTCCCGCTCCAATCCGTGAACGTCCCCGCCACCCGGCCGATCAGGTGCCGGATCCGGAAACTCAGCTCCGAATGCACGGCGTCGATCACGTACGTCGCAGGCTCGATCGCCTCCACCCGCGCCGGAGGCTCCGCCGGCACCACCGGGCGAACCACTGCCAACGCCAACACCGCCGCCACCGGGATCGTCGCCCACGCGGCCACCGATCGCTTCCTCATTCCCTCGTCTCCTCTCTCTCGTTCGTCCGGCCAAAGCTCCCGTCGCGCAGCAGGGAGCCGGCCGATGGGGTTGCCGTGCTGCACGGCGTCCTCGCCGGGGTGCGGGGCCGGCAACACCCGGGACCCCGCCCCATGTTCGCGCGCCCCCTTCCAGGGGGCGACTCGCCTGGCGTCGACAAGCGTCTACGCCGATTCCCGGACCCGACCCAGGAGGTCGATCAGGGTGCGGAGCTCCTCCTCGGCCAGCCCCTCGAACTGCCGCTTGTGGAGCGCCGGCACGGCCTCGTCGAGCTCCGCGAGGACCCGTCGCCCCTCCGCCGTGATGCGGGTCGTGACGAACCGGCGGTCGACATCGCTCCGCTCACGCTCGATCAGCCCCGCCCCCTCCATCCGGTCCAGGAGCCGGGTCGCATCCGGTACCCGGGCGATCATCCGATCCATGATCTCGCCCCGGCACAGACCCTCCTCGCCCGCTCCCCGCAGGATGCGCAAGACGTTGTACTGCGTCGGCGTGATCCCGTGGGGCTTCAACGCCTCGGCCATCCCGTGGTCCAGCACGGCCCAGGTGCGGCCGATGCTGAGGAACGCCTCCTGTTCCAGGCTGGTGAAGGGGCGCATCTGCTTGATCTCGTCGCGTAGCCGCTTGCTCATGGCGGGGATTGTGTGTGTTTGCACACAGGGTGTCAAGACACGGATTGCCGGGGAGGGATCGCGGCGGTGCGGTGGGGCGTGGCGCGAGGTGGATCGGACCGTGCGGTCAGGGGTGGGGGTGGGCGCCGCCACGCGCCCGGATGTCACGCAGGCGTGGCCGCCGCACCCTGGCCACAGGGCCAGGAGGCCTTCACCCCCGGTTGATCACCGACGAAGGCGAGGCGACGGTGCGGTCGACGGAGGAGTTCGTGCGCGGTCCCCCCTTCGCCGGGGCGGGGGCCCGAACCCGTTCCGGACCCCCGCCCGCTCCCTCGGATCAGGTGGACGGCGACTTCGGCACGAAGTAGAGCCGGAGGAGCAGCCCCGTCGTGAACGTACTGAAGCTCGCCGACCAACCGCTCGACTTGTTGGCCGAATAATGGCTCCATCCGTACGTGGTGTTCAACTGCACGCCGGTGTGCGCCGCGACGCTCAGGCGCTCGACCGGGAACCATTCCAGTCCGAGGCCGAGCGAACCGATCAGCCCGGCGGAATGGTTGCTCCGCACGACCGCCGAATCGGAATCATCCTTCAATTGATCCCGGACGCGCCCGTACCCGTACCGCACGGCGACCCCGGTTTCCACGAACGGTACGACGGGTTGCCCGATCTCGATGTAGCGACGGAAGCTCGGCCCTACGGAGATTCCCAGGTCCGTGCGACGCGTCTCGCCCCCCGGACCGACGTCGGGGTCGGTCTCATCACCGCCCAGCTCGGCCTGGAGTCCGATCTCCCACCCCACGTTCATCCGGTCGGACTTCATCCGCCAGAAGCCGACCGTGGCCCCGTTCGTCCCGCCCATGGTGAACGACAGCGACCGCGCCCCGACCGATAGCGACGGCGGCATTGTCTCGGCGACCTGCGCCTCGGCCGGCGAGAAGTCCGAGGAATGAACCCGCCGACACCCCGTGCCGCATCACACTTCCTCCGAAGGAGATGAAGGTCTCCACCGGACGACCCCGTTGCCGTCCGTCGTGCTGCAACCCCTCAAGCCCCCGTCCCTGACATCGGGGGCGTGCGTTCGCCACCGGATCCGTGTTCAGTTCTCGGTTACGCTCCAGAACGCCTGCGTCCTATAACGTGTTTCGGACCCATTCTCTGCCGCCCGGCGTCAACCCCGCACCCCTCGCGGCCTCGGCGAGGAAACGTTGCCGGTTCCGAAGCGAGATCCGGAGCGTTCATTTCGAACGATCCGTTCTCCCGTAATCGACGGCGAGTCGATCGAGAGATCACGCGGGTTGGTCAGGAGAGTCCGTTACGTGAAGTGCTTTGGAGATGGTAGGCATCGGAGGGTTCCAGAGTGATCGAGGCAGCTCCGGGGACGCCCCAAACGACCGGGCCGGGAGTTCGTTACCAGCGCCTCGCCGCGGATGTTCCCGGGTGCCTACGGGAGTGGGCGGACGACTGCCGTCTACCGGCGACCGGCCGCCGGCCGACCGCCACAGCGTCGATCTCCGGCCGTCACGCCATCATCGGCGTGCGACGTCGCCTTCCACCCCCGCGTCGCGCCCCAGCACCCGCTCCGCCGCCCGGGCGACCTCGAGGCGCAACTCCGCCGGTTCGATCACCTCCGCCTCCGCGCCGTGCTGGAGGACGTGCCGCACGAGCCAGTGCACGTCGGCGACGCGCAGCCGCACCGCCACGCTCCCGTCCGGCAGCTCCTCGACCGGCCCGCGCTCCCGGACCCAGCGCGCGATCCGCGGCGAGTAGCGGACGACCGCCTCGACCTCTTCGCCCGCACGGTAGATCCGGCCACCGGCGATGTAGTCGCGCGGATCGAAGTCGTCCGGCACCTCGAACGTCCCGTCGACTGCCTCGGCCGCCACGATCCGATCCAGCCGGAAGAGCCGCACCTCCTGCCGCTTCGTGCAGTGCGCGATCGCGTACCACGCGCCGTTCGCGTAGGCGAGGAGGTAGGGGCAGACGACGCGCTCGTCGGGCCGCGTCGTCCCCGACGCCAGGTACGTAATCCGACAGCGACGACGCTCCGCGGCCGCCTGGCGCAGCACCGCGCGCACCGGGCTGTCGCCGGGCGTGCCGTCGTCGACCGCGAACCGCCTCAGCAGCTCCTCCGGCGGCGAGGATGCGACGGCCCCTTCCAGCCGCCGCGCGAACGCGAGCAGCTCCTCCCGCCGCGCCTCCGACCCGGCCGCGCCCGCCGCGAGTGCCCGGAACCCGAGCCCCAGCGCCAGCGCCTCGAGCGGCGAGAGCCGGACCGGGCGACGGAACTGGCCCGTCGTCCAGACCTGGACCCGCCGCCCGTCGTTCGTGATCTGGAGCGCGTCGACGCTGCCCGCCGGGTGGTAGTACGCCCGTGCCGTCACCTCCTCCAGGTCCCGCGCCACCTGCGACGGCTCGACGCCGAGCGCCTCCGCCAGCTCTGCCAGCGAGCGCCCCGCCTTCCCGCTCGCCGCCGCGACGACGTAGAGGATCCGCTCGAGCTGCTCCCCGGCCGTCGTCCGCGTCGCCCCCATCACTCCACCTCCCCGCCGTGCCGCGCCAACACCTCGCGGGCCATCGCGTGCAACTCCGCCCTCAGCTCCGCCGGCGACACCACCTCCGCCTCGCCCTCGAGACTGAGCAGCCATCGCAGGAACGGGTTCACCTGCTGCACGTCGAAGACGTGCACCGCCGACCCGTCCGGCCGCTCCTCGACCCGCTCGCCGTACCCGTTCCGCTCTGCCCACAGCGACCGCGGGAAGCGGAACAGCACCTCCGCCCGGAGCGGCTCCTCGTCGCCCAGCTCCCACGCCTCCCTGTGCAGGTAGTCGTCGAGCCGGAAATCCGACGGGATCTCGTAATCCGGCGTGTGCGGCGCCTTGCGGTTCGCCTCGACCCGCTCCATCCGCCCCACCCGGAAGACCCGGATCGCGTCCCGACCCACGTCGTGACCGACCATGTACCAGTGGCCTCGCTGGAACATCACCCCGTACGGCCGCACCTCCCGCTCCGTCGCCTCGCCCCGGTAGATCCCGTGGTAGCGAAACCGCACGACCTTGCGCGCAAGGAGCGCATCCGAGAGCGGCCGCAGGCGCTCGAGCACCTCCTCCGCACCCGGCCGGTCCACGTACAGCTCCGGCGTCGCCGCGAGCGCGTCGGCGTCCAGGTCGAACGCCAGCTTGCGAAACGCCGATCGCGCCTCCCGCGCGAACGGGAACGCCGGGAGCTGCGAGGCGACGTGGAGCGCGTCCGCCGCCGCGTGCGCCTCATCCTCCGTCAGCTCCACCTCCTCCAGCGCGTACGGCTTCCGCTCCCCCGACGGCGACGCCTGGCGCACCAGACGGAGGTAGGGGAGATAGAAGTCGCGTTGGCTCAGCCGGTACCCTTCGACCTCCTCCCGGCCGTAGTTGACACGATATCGCACCGTCTCAATCGGGATGCCGAGCGCCCGCAGCTCGTCCTTGTCCCGCTCGAACGTGCGACGCGCCGTCGCCCGCGCCGTCTCGTCCTCCGTGTGCCACTTCTCCGCATACGCGGGGATGTTCTCCATGACGTCCTCGACCGCGACCGGGATCCTCCGGCCGACGAGGTAGGAGATGAGGTCGAGCCAGCGCTGGAGCTTGGTGATCGGTTCGAGCATGGCGGTGGCCCTGCTGTCGGGTTGGGGATGCGCGCAACCGCGTCCAAGATAGGCGAGGATGGCGGCAATGGCCACGACGGTGCGGCTGGCGATATCGCAGCTGAGGCGCCGTCAGCCCGCACGCCCCGAGTTCTCAGCGTGCCGTCGATCGCGGTCCAGAGATCCTCGTGCTGCTCTCGACCACAGCGCTCAACATCTCCGACATGACGACCTTGATCCGGCACTGCTTGTCGATACCGCCGCGAGGGCCGTTCACGTCCTCGATGCGCACACTCGCGCGCTCGATATGTGGGCCGCGAACTTACCCAGCTTCCGCCGGATTGTGTCGTGGTCCACGATATTGAGCAGCGGCGCGCCCGACCGGATGTAGGCGGGAACCTTGAACGGCGTAACACGGGCCGTCTCACGCTTCTGCGCCCACGGGATCCGCTCCGCGAACGGCGCGTTTCATGCTTTCCGGCTTCCGCCCGCAATGCCAGCGGATGGCGCGCGCGCATCCCTGTCGCAGCGCGTCGAGGACGCCAGTTGCCGTGGCGATCCCGACCACCTTCTCGCGCTCCACCACCGGACGCGACCCGATCGGCTCCTTCCGCATGAGCTCGAGCACTTCGTCCAGCGTCATGCCCGGAGTTGCCGTCGGGACGTCCGACGTCATCAGCTCCCGCGCCGTCTTCCCTGTACGGACCGCCTCGCCGCGACGGTCGCCCAGATCCTGTATCGAGCGGACTCCCACCAACCGCCCCTTCTCCATCACGACCATATGCCGGATCCCCTACCGCTCCATCCGCGACCACGCCTCGCCCGCGCTCTCATCGGGTCCGATGATCACGAGGTCGGTGGTCATGATATCGCGAAGGAACATCGTGCTATGTCACTCGCTTGGGACAGCGCACCTGCGAAATTGGCTGCAGGGGCGGATCATACTTCGTGCCGGGCAAGATAGTCCGAGTGGGGCACGGGGACCATACGACGACGCTTAATCCAGGACCCGGCTCACGGTGCGCACCACGTTGCCGTCCGGGTTCAGGGACTCGATGGCCGCCGCGTCGTCTTCCTCGACGATGAGACGAAGGCGGACGTTGCCCTGCCCACCCCTCAGCGCCATCGTCGCCTCCCCCGCCGCGGTGTGGCCGATGAACATGCGCGGCGCGCCGAACGCGCCGCTCCATTCGAACTCCGCGCGAGCCCGCGCCCGCTCCTCTGGGTCCTCGATTGCCTCCAGCCCACGGACCGGCGCGAGCACATCCAGGAACGCGCAGTCGGTCGGGAGCGCGCGTTCATCCTGCCAGGCTTGATCGATGCGGAAAACTTCATGAGACAGTGAGTGGCACCTTGCCAATACACGAGTCACATGACCGTCCGTTGCTCCCCACGTCACCCTGAACTACTTTCGTTTGCGAGCGGCGTACTCCGGGGCCCAGTCGTCCGGCCTCGCATTGGGTCCATCCTCAGCGCCCTGATTCACTTCCGACGACGCTCACTGTCACACGCCCGACGTACTTTGGGTTGAAGCCTGGAAACGGCCTGGCACAGCCGCGGTGCGTTTGCATGCACAGTGGGGCTCGTGCAGCGTGGTTTCTTAGAGATGATACGCGAGTGACGGAGGGAACGTGAGTCTCGCTGAAATGATCGCGATGTTTCTTCACAATCGAGGCCTCCTCTCCCCCGACGGACGTCCCCTGTACGCCTATCGCTGTACCGACGAGGAATTTGCGCGTCTTGGCCACGAGTTAAAGGAAGCCCTAGGCCACAGTACGCGTTGGCACGATCCGGCGCCGTCGGTAAGTCAAGCTTTCTGCTTGTGGGGAGCCGAGTGGTGGCGGCGCAACCATGAGGGCGGCCCCTGGGCGTGGGAAGAGATGTTGGCTGCAATCGAGTGCCCGGACCACGGGCCGACCGGTCCGTATTATAGTCGGCTTCAACGGATCGTTGCCGATGGGATCCGCCGCTGGAACCGAGAATTGTTGCGGTTCGCTACCGGACGCGCATTCCTTATCACACTCGCCTGCGAAGGTGGTCTGCCGCTTAAACTGGTCCGGCGTGAAACCGCTGCGTTAAGGCGCTTTTTTAGGGACCTGCTCGAGGAGGTCCGCATCTTCGGGCCGATGGGCGTACCGGCACGGGACCTCGCCGAGCGCACCGCGTTCCGCCTCCCCAGAATGCTCCGTCACGAGGTTGTCTATGAGCTGAGTGGCGATCTTGCCACTGCGATCTGGCGGCTTCAACGCGAGGTCGGAGAGAGCTCGAACCCGGTTCAAGTGCTCGACAAGATCCGACCGGACTGGCGAAATGACCTCCCCATCACGGTAGATGACACGGTCGCTCGCGCTCTGCTCAACAATCTGCTCCTCGACGCGGTTGACTTGGCCCGCGGGCGCAGGGGCCGGATCAGGTGGGCACGTTCGCTGGCGAAGACCAACGGCGGATATGGGCTGATCGGAAGACTCATCTTGCCAGGTACACTCCAGCTTGCCGACGTGCAGAGTCTCTGGCCAGACGTCCCGAGCCTCCCTCGTCGCTTCGAGATCGGGGTCAAGACGGACGATTCGTTCGAGATTACTGTCTTCGCCACACGGCGCGGGGTAAACGGCACTCACGAAGGCGAACACTTCGTAATTGAGAACGTCCTCGAGGACGGCGGTAAGACCTCCGGCCCGTCCGCGGCCGCAGCCCGCCGACTCGTACTTCGAATGGGCACAGGCTCGACACACACCACCGACGCCTTCACCGGAGCCATGCCGCTCTCGGACCTTCCGTGGGTATTCGAGGACACGGGCGAATCGAACGAGGAACTCCACCTAGCCGGTGAGGGCTCGACCTCGGTTCGGGCGGATTCCGCGGTGGTTGCCTTTGACTTGCACACGACAGTCGAGGCGGACAATGGTGCCGTGATCGAAGAAATCGGCCGTCTCGAAGCGTTCGACCGTCGGTTGGTCCGAGTCCGCGGGACGGCGCGGTTCAGAGACGGAGATGGCAACCTTATCGTTGTGCGTACTCGCGCCGAGCGCGCCTCAGAGGGCGTCGAGTACCGCCTGAGAGGGCGCTCGTTGGTTCTGGGCCGAGACGGATCCACCATATTCCTCGGACCGCCCACGGTCCACGCCTATTACCCGGACGGCTTCATCGAGCAGGTTCAAACAGCCGATCTTCAATGGAAGTCGGATCTAAGAGGGTCACAATGGGAGCCGCTGACCCAGGGGTGTGTTGGGAGTGGCAGGGTACGCTTCATCCGCGGAGGCACGACCGAGTTCTCCCAGAAGATTACCGTGGTTCCCGCAGAGACGGAGGTGCGCTTCCTCCCGAGCCGGAACGAGCACACCGGCACCATCGAATTCAAGGGTATCGGTTCAGTCGAGATCGCTGTCGCCGAGCCCCAAGGGATAGGTGTGGAGTATGAACGGGTCGGAAGCGACCAGCTCCGGTTAGTTTTGTCCGCCACTGGCCAGATCCCCATAGATGTGGATCTACTTCTTCGTTGGCATAGGGGCGGCGAAGCCCGCCTGTCGCTTCCTTTCCCTGCACAGCGTGCGTGGTTCGAGACCGTAAGCGGGCGGCCTCTCCCGAACGAGTCAGCAATCTCCGTCGACAGGCTCGCTCGCGTGCGCGCTGTGGTCGTTGTCCCCGGTACGAAAGCCACCTTTAACGTAGAGGGAGGATATCACGGCGCAGACGTCAATCGGATCGAGTCACGCAACCAGCTTCTCCAGCAGGAAATGCGGGCGATAGCTCCCGGCCTCTACGAATCCGACCTAACGCCGCTCCAGCGAACGATCGAATCGCGGCTCGCCTTCAGCAACGACGAAACCGGCTACATCCGTCTCGTGGTTCGTAGCGACGATGTCAGAGGGATCGACCTCCCCTCACTTCAAGTCTACCGGTACGATTTCCAGTTGGATTTCGACAGCGACCGATCTCAGGTCCGCATTCCTGAAGATGCGCTTGTCTCATTGACGGAAGAGGAGGTGCTCGCGCTTCGCACCGAGGCGATCTCGTTGATCACACCCAGGGACTCGCGTGTGCCGCTCGATCGGCTCTCGGATACGACATGGCGCTTTCCGGAAGACGAGCTCGAACCGGGGCCGTGGCTCGTACTGGCCTGGCACGGCGACTGGTGCCGGGCGCGGCCGCTCTGGCGATTCGTACGACCGTCGGACCTGGCGGGGTACTCTCGCCACCCGTTGATCGAGATCTTTCGGTCGCGCGGGACAGACGAGCCCGGCAGACGTGCTGCTGCGTCAGCCCTTGTACAGCGACTCCGTATGAACGCCGGCGATTTGGTGTGGAACGTCTTCGACGAACAACTTGAGCTGACAGCGCACATCCCGGCCGTCACCCTCGACCTCCTAGTGGCTCTGGCCGAAGACCCCGGCGCCGCAGCGCTAGCGGCCCTGCGCGCCCCGAACGAGATTGCGTTCTCTCGCCTCTGGAGGGCCCTCGAATCACTGCCCTTCTGGTGGCGGGCGATCCCGGCCTCGGTCTGGGACACGGCGACCAGCACCTTCATCGACTCCCTCGAAGAAACCTTGGAGCCGCTGCGTGAAACGCTCGGCGATGAAATCATCGAGCAGAGCATCGCGCAGCGGGTCGATGCGGCTGTGGCCAGAGTCAGCGACGAACTCGCGAGTATTGCCCCCGTCCTCAGACGGGCAGCCGGCCGACGCCTCGGACGCGTGCTAGACGAGCAGGCAACAGCCCTGTACACCCCCGAGGTTCGTGCGCACCTTATGCGCGAAAGGCATCAGCTCACGAGAGATGCGCGAGATCAGTTGAACCAAGTGCCCTGGAGTGTCAACCTCGACTCGGTCGCCGAACTGGCTAGAGCAGTGTTGGAGCGCTCGTGGTCGCGAGATTTCTTCTTCCAAGCCAACCGCTCGGTGGACGACCGGGTGTTTAAGCTGCTCAACGCACCCGTCGTTGCGGCGCTATGTGCGGTGATTGGGCACGAACTCTCGCCTACGGCCGTCTACCAATTGCGGACGTTGGCCAACCTAGTGCCCACCTGGTTTACGGATATCTACGACAGGACATTTTGGTGCGCGATCGGCGTCATCGCTGAAGAGCGCAGGCGCCAACTGTTGGCCACCGACTAGGTTCTGTCTGGTAAGCACCATTCCTGCAGGCGTGCGGCAAGGCACGTCTACGAGGAGGGTGCGAGATGACAACGGGCAAGCGGCACGAGTTGACCGATGCTGCATGGGCGGTGATCTGGCCCTTGCTTCCCCAGCGCAGCCGGGGACGCCCCTGGAAGGACCACCGCCGGGTGATTAACGGCATCCTCTGGGTGCTCGCCACCGGCGTTCCCTGGCGGGATGCACCCGAGAGGTACGGTCCCTGGCAGACGCTCTACGACCGCTTCGTACGCTGGACACGGGACGGTACCTGGGAGAGGATCCTGGCTGCGCTGCTTTCTGAAATGGAGCGGCGCGGCCAGATCGACGGGGAGCTCTTTTGCGTGGATGGCACCAGCATCCGTGCTCTCAAGGCCGCAGCCGGAGCGAGGGGAAAAAACCAGGACCCCGGGCGAGCCCCCAGACCACGCCCTCGGGCGGAGCCGGGGTGGCTTCGGCTCCAAGCTCCACGTGGTATGGGATTCCCTGGGCACGATCACCGCATTTCGCCTGACGGCAGGCAACGTAAACGAGTGCACCGCGTTCGTCGCTCTCATGGAGTCGGTTTCCGTCCCGAGCGGCCACGGCCGGCCCCGCAAGCGGCCCAGGCGGCTTGCGGGAGACAAGGGATACTCCACGCGGGCCATTCGGGCCTGGTGCAGCAAGCACAACGTGCGGGCGGTGATCCCCGAGCGTCGTGACCAGATCGAGCAGCGAAAGCGCCGACCCGGCAGAAAGCCCGCCTTCGACCGCGAGCAGTACCGAAGGCGCAACATCGTCGAGCGGGCGGTCGGGTGGCTCAAGAACCAGCGCCGCATCGCCACACGCTCCGAGAAGCGGGCCGTACACTACGAGTCCATGATCACAATCGCGCTCGTCGCGCGCTACGCCACGAAGTTGTCAGACACGACCTAGCCCAGTCTGCCGGATCACGCTATGAAGCGATACTTCACCTCGCTCGTCGAAGAGCTTGGCAGCCGGTCAGCGACGGCGCTCCTTGGCGCCCTCGCGCCCGTCTCACAACCCCTGCGCGAGTACCTTCGGTCTCGTCTAAGCGCCGCGCCCGGTTCGGACGGAAGCTTCCTCGCCGAACCGGTATTCGAGGCGATCTTCGATTGGACTACGTGCGACGAGACCATGGACCAGCTCGCGGAGAGGGGCCTGTTGAGCCGCGAGTTCGTCCGGGCGATGGATACGACTCCCGAGGCCGAGGAACTCAAAGATTACCGGTTCCCGGCAAACCGCCGGCCGTTCACGCATCAGCTCTCCGCCTGGGAACAGCTCAAGAATCCGGACCCACGATCCGTCGTAGTAACGAGCGGCACCGGCTCGGGGAAGACCGAGTGCTTCCTCGTCCCGATCCTCGACGACCTCGCCCGTGAGCAGCTGCGCAATGGCCGCCTGACCGGGGTGCGCGCCCTCTTCCTCTACCCGCTGAACGCGCTCATCAACAGTCAGCGCGACCGCCTGCGCGCCTGGTGCGAACCGTTCGGCGGGAAAATTCGCTTTGCCCTCTACAAGGGCGACATGCCAGAAACAGCTTCCCCGGCGCGCCGGAAGGAGGCGAGCGCTGCCGAGGTCATTGACCGGGTCACCTTGCGAAACGAGCCGCCGCCGATCCTGGTGACAAACGCAACCATGCTCGAGTACATGCTGGTTCGCCGCGAGGACCAGCCGATCATCCAGCAATCACAACGAAAGCTACGCTGGATCGTTCTCGATGAAGCACATACCTACCTCGGCTCGTACGCTGCGGAGACCGCGCTCCTTCTCCGGCGGGTGCTGCACGCATTCGACGTCGCGCCCGACCAGGTCCGTTTCGTGGCGACCTCAGCCACAATTGGCGACGGCGGAGACGAGAGCCGGGAGGAACTTAGGCGCTTTCTCGCCGATCTCGCCGGCGTCGACCCGGCGCAGGTCAGAGTCATCGAGGGGAAACGGAGAATTCCTAAACTCCCCGATGAATTCTCCAGCCGTGATCACGCCCTGCCGGACACGGAAACGCTGTGGACGTGGGAGCCCGAACAGCGCTACGACACCCTGGCCTCGAACGCAGGCGTGCGTCGAATGCGGCAGCTCCTTCTTGACAAGCAAGCCGTGCGGCTGGATGACCTGGCCACGGCGCTCATCGGCAACCCAATTCGGGTAGGCGAAACGGTCTTGAGCGCCCCCGACCGCCGACGCACGCTTGAGATTCTTGACCTCTGCACGGGAGCATCCCGAGGTAAGGACACCCTACTCCGGCTACGCGCGCACCTCTTCCTCCGAACGTACGCCGGGACGTGGGCATGCCTGAACCCGAAGTGCCCTGACCGTGCTGGGACCGAACTCGACGACCCGGCCTGGCCCTTCGGCAAGGTCTTCACATCCCGCCGTGAATCGTGCGACCGTTGCGGCAGCGTCGTCTTCGAAGTCGCTCTTTGCGACGAATGCGGAGCTGAATACCTGGCGGCAGAGAAGATTTCGGAGGGCGGCCGGACGTATTATCGGCCTCGTAGCTTCGAGCGACCCGATGACGCCGATGTCCTCGAGCTCATCGAAATCGATGAGGACGATGACGCTCAACGTGCAGCCGCCGCGTTCGAGACTGCGAAATCGTCAGACAGTCACGCGGTGCCGCGCCTAATCACCTCCGTGATCGCGTCACGCACCATTGAGGTCTCGATCGCAGTGAGGGACGGCAGCGAAGGCGAGGAGGCCGGAGAGACTTTCGGTGAGTTACTCCCCGATTCGCGCGATGGTGGGTTCCGATGCAGTCGGTGCGGCACGCTGGACACTCCCCAGCGACAGCTCTTCCGGCCGATGGGCCGGAGCGCCGAGTTCTTTCTTCGGACCACGATCCCCACGTTGCTGGAGTACACAACGCCCGCCCAAACCAGAGAAAATCGAAGGCCGGCGCAAGGTCGGCGTCTCCTGACCTTCACGGACAGTCGTCAGGGAACGGCCCGTTTCGCCCTCGATCTCCAGCTGGATGCTGAGCGGAATTACATCCGCAGTTTCATTTATCACCAGCTCGCCGCAACACGGCTCTCTGCCTCGAACGGGCCCAGCGGCGCAGACGAAATCCACAAGCAGGTGGAGGCGCTGCGCGCAGCACTCCGTCAACATGACGATCCGCTGCTTCGCAGCATCCTCGTAGAGAAAGAGCGGCAGCTTGCAGCCGCGACAGCCCCAAGAGTGGGGCAGTTAAGCTGGAACGAGATGGCGACACTTCTCGCTCAGCAGATCGAGTTGGATCACTGGCTACGCGAGCATTGGCGCCACCTCCCACTTTCCGACCTGTCGGTGATCGACCTCGCACACCTAGCGTTGATCCGCGAGTTCGCGCGGCGGCCGAAACGACAGAACTCGCTCGAGACGCTAGGCCTAGCCGCGCTCGATTACCCCAACCTGCGTAAGGCCGCCGCCGCACCCGGGGCATGGAAACTTCGCCGGCGAACGGAGGAAGAGTGGGTCGATTTTCTGAAGATCTGTGTTGACTTCGTGGTCCGAGCCTATACAGCGATCGACTTCGACCGCGAGTTGCTCCGATGGATGGGGATCCCCATCCGCCCCAAGACAATCGTCGGGCCTCACGCGGATGGTCTGGCCGGCCCCGTCGTTCGCTGGCCGACCGTGCGCACATCCCAGGGGAGAAGCAGGCTGGTCCGACTATTGGCCCACCTACTCGGTGTGTCCCCGGACGACAAAGAGGGGGCGGCCGACATTGACGAGTGCCTCTGCGCGGCATGGGAGCAAGTATCGAAAATCCTGACGAACCGCCAGGAGGGAATGGTCCTCCGCCTGAGGGACCAGGCAGTCCTGCGTGAGGTCCCCACCGCATGGATCTGCCCGGTAACCCGCCGGCTCCTCGATACAACGACGGCAGAATTGACGCCGTACCTGACCGCAGAGCTCAAGGCCCACGCTGCCCGGTGCCACCGGGTAGAGATGCCCGTGATCCCACACGCCTATTGGCGCCGAGATGGAGGCGACGCTTACAGCTATCAAGAGATCAGTGACTGGATCAATTCGCAGGAAAACATCCAGGAGCTGATCCGACTCGGGGTGTGGAGCGATCTTAGCACCCGGATCATCTCCTTTTCTCCGTACTTCCAGGCCGCCGAGCACTCAGCCCAGATTGACGCAGCGCGCCTTCGAGAGCTCGAGGCCCGGTTCCGCGAAGGGATGATCAACGTGCTGAGCTGCTCGACCACGATGGAGATGGGCGTCGATATCGGGAACCTCTCCGCGGTCGCGATGAACAACGCGCCGCCCAGCCCGGCCAATTACCTTCAGCGCTCGGGCCGCGCGGGTCGCCGGAGCGAGTCGCGAGCGTTGACGTTCACGCTCTGTCGGAATTCACCGCACGGCGAGTGGGTCTTCCGCAACCCCATTTGGCCATTCCAAACCCCAACTCCGGTCACGCAGGTCACCCTAAACAGTGAACGGATCATACACCGCCACGTAAATGCCCTGGCACTCAACCGCTTCTTCGCGTCTCAGCTCTCAAAGGAGGACCTGCCTAGGCTCACGGCGGCCGCCTTCTTCGAGCCACCGCCAGGCCGGAGTTCGGTGTGCGAGCGGTTCGAAGAGTGGCTTCTCAACGGCGCCGCTGACGACGAATGGCTCCGACGGGGCATCAAACACCTCGTTCGCCGCTCGGCTGCAGAGGCGGCGTCGATCGAACGGCTCCTAGCGGTTACTGGAGAGGCGGCGCGAGCGGTGCGTGAAGGTTGGCTCAGCGAGCTAGAACCGCTCCTAAGAGAGTACGAGCAACTCTCCAGCGCAACGGCGGAGGAGGACAAAAAGGTTAAGCGGGCAGTTGAGTTTCGACTCATCCGGCTGCGGGACGAATATCTCCTCAAGGAACTCGCAGTGCGCAACTTCCTCCCCGCACACGGATTCCCAACGAACGTCGTCCCGTTCGTTACGACGACGATCGAAGATATCGAGCGCAAGAAGCGCCAACGCGCGGACCAGGAGGAGCGTGAAGACAACCTGCGTCGCGTACAGAGCTTTCCCTCACGCGAGCTTACCCTCGCCCTGCGTGACTACGCCCCGGGAACGGCAACGGTCATCGACGGCCGTGTCCTCGAGTCCAGGGGAGTAACACTGAACTGGCGCATACCCGCGGGAGACGAGCAAATCCGCGAAGTGCAGGCAATCCGTGTTGCTTGGCGGTGTAAGCGGTGCGGACGGACAGGCGTGTCGAGCACCTGGCCGCGACATTGCGGATCGCCCATCTGCGAAGGAGCGGAACCTAAACTCGATGTGCGGCGGTTCCTTCAGCCGGCCGGCTTCACGGTTGACATTCGCGAGCGCCCGACCAACGACATAACGTACCGGCGTTACGTTCCGATCGAGGACCCATGGCTCAGCGCCGGGGGAGAACCCTGGCAGGCGCTCGCCAGCCAGCGGCTAGGACGATACCGCTACAGCCCTCGGGGCCAGCTGTTCACCTACTCTCGAGGCGAATTCAATCACGGATATGCGGTCTGCCTGCGCTGCGGGATGGCTGTATCGCACAAGGAACCGGACAAACTCCCGTCTGAGATCGAGCGGCATCGCCCGCTCCGTGGCGGCAGCGACGTGACAGCCGATGGCCTCTGCAAAGGCACGGAGTTGACCTGGAGCATCCAACCGGGTCTGCTGCTCGGTACGTCTCGTGAAACTGACGTATTCGAACTGCAGCTTCGCGACCCGAATACAGGTAAGTTCCTCCAGGACGAAACGGTGGCGACGTCTTTGGCCATCGCGCTACGGCAGGCCCTGGCCGACCGGATCGGCGTCGAAGAGCGCGAGATCGGCTGGGCTACCGCGATCGGCCGCACTGAACAAGGTGAGGTCGTCCGATCAATCTACCTTTACGACAGTCCAAGCGGTGGAGCTGGTTTTGTCGCCCAGGCCCCGAGCGCCCTCGCGCACATGATCAGAGGAGCGCGGCGTGTGCTCCACTGCCCCCGCGACTGCGACGGCGCATGTCACGCGTGCCTCCTCGCCGCCGACACCGAGCGTGTCGCCCAATTGTTGGACCGCAAGAAAGCACTCGAGTTCCTCTCCGACACCTTTGTGCGAGGACTCGATCTCGCTGAGGAACTCCGGTTTTTCGGCCACGGATCGAGCCTCGAGTTCGAGCCACTCATTACCGCGATACGGCGCGAGCTTCGGCGGCCGACCGTCGACCGCATACGGTTGGTCCTCGCCGGCACCGGCGGCGAGTGGGACCTCGATGAATGGCCCGCGTATGACTGGTTGAGACGCTGGGCCGCCGACGGGATCCGCACCGAGATTATCGTGCCTCGCTCAGTCCTTGCCCAGCTTGGCTCGGTCGCCCGCAACCGGCTCGCTGGGTGGACCGAGGCTGAACTCGCCCGGATCTACGCGGTTCCGGACACCGCGATTGAAGTAGGAAATGGCTACCTCATCGCCGAGGTCGGCGCCGAGCCCGCCGTCGTGCGTTTCGCGGTCCCTGACCCGACGGCGCTCATACCCACAAAGCAGTGGGGCGCTGGAGCCGGGGACGCCCTCGTCGTGCAGTGCACGTCCGAGCGCGGCTCTCCCCTGGGCGAGGAGCAGCGGCCCACAGCGCTGCGCGTCCTACCTCCCGGGACGGCCACAGTGATCGAGATCGATAGTGACCTGCACGGTCCAATCCGCAACTTCGGCATACGTTTCTGGGGCGTCGTCGTGACCGCCTCTACCGAAGTTCGCGCACGGCTCCAAGCGGGAACGCCAATTCGAAGCGTCAGCTATCGCGACCGGTACGTCGCAACCCCGCTCGCGCTCCGCTGCATCTTCGAGGTCGTGCGAGGACTCGCTACAGTTGCCGGCCGTGCCCTCGACAGCGAGACAAGCATCGAGGTCGTTACAGTCGAAGCCGCATCAAGTCACCGCGACGCCTGGACGATTGCCGACAACTGGCCCGTAGCCTCTCCGCGAGACCACTTGTTCCGGGAAGCGCTCGCACGCATCGGCCTCTCGGGCAAGCTGGTCGAGCGAAATAAGCAGGACACCCCTCACGCCCGGGAACTGGAAATCGTCTGGGTGGATGGGAAGCGGTTGCTCCTCCACCTTGACGAAGGATTTGGGTTTGTGAAGTGCGTCTCCCGGCCGCGATACGACTTCTACGCCCCTATTGGAAAACAAGTGCAAACGTTGCTAGGACAGATTTACGACGTAGGGACCTGGCGCTCCACACGGATATATGCCACGGCTGTAGGATGACCTTACTCGTCCCGAACGTTTGTCACAGGCTCGAGACAACCTGTTAGACGGATGGGCCTGGTCGCCCTCTCGATGACGCTCAGCCGAGCGACAGCGACGGGACTCGACACGCAGCGGCAGCGAAGTCACAGACCCAAACCGTGCTAGGTTCGCATGCGTGTGGCCACCAATCGAACTTGAACGCTGTTGTCTCGTTCTCTACGCAGCCCAGATAATTAGGCGCTCAGGCGCCGAATCATGTGAGAGAGGTGCGGTAGATTGTCCACGTCGAGAAAAACCATCATTTCACCCAGTGCCGTTCGAAGCGCTCCATCCGCGGTGAATTGTCGTTCGTTCAATTCCTGGGGGGTCGCTTGGCGATAGAATTCGATGCCACGCAGAGCCTCACACTTTGTTCTTCGGTAAGCCCTTAAGCGAACCACGTCGGAACGGGTCCATTCGCAAGCGTAGCATGCCGCTCCTCTTCTACTGGCAACCCGAAAACTACGCCCGTGATCGGGAGTTCGGGTTCGGATTCCACCTGAACCAGTCCAGTCCGGTTATGGCGGCTGCCCGTGACGGCGATAGCGTCTGGGCGTTCACGCGAAGGCGGCGTGACGGCGTGTATGTCCTGGCGGCAGAGCTTGTGGTGCGGGCGCTCACCCGCAACCCTCCGAGCTACCGCTACGGCACCTATCGGATTTGGGGCGACCTACACCGGTCCCGGTACTTTGATGTCGACTTCGGCCCCAATGCTGAGCCACTCATTCGTGCTCTAGGAATCCGGGCGCGAGCGAAACGACTTGGGCAATCATTTCAAGGGGCGAGAGCCGTACGCGAGATCTCTGACGCGGACCATCGGTTGCTGTACCATTTCGCGGCTGATCTGCCAGTCTATCCGCATGCGGCCATCTACCCGGAGGATGAGTTCGAGGCTCAATTAGTTCACGGACCAGCGGCGCGCCGGCTCATGACGCGAGAGACGCGCGCCGCCATAGACCGTCGGCTCCGGTACCTTTACGACACCATGAACATCCACCGGGCACGCCGAAACGTAGAGATTCTCCAAGAACTCTATGACGGCAGATGCCAGATCTGCCTCTTCAATCCGCGCATACGATGCGGCCACCGCCTTTGTCACGGCCATCACATTGAGTGGCTATCCCGGGGTGGGGAGGACGTGCTCGAGAACATGGTGCTCGTCTGCCCGAACCATCACGCGGCCATCCACCGCGATGACGCGACCTTCGACTATGCCGACCTCACCTTCAGGTTTACCAACGGGCTTGTCGAACCCCTGCGGCTAAATACCCATCTGCCACGCGCGCTGTAGGGCGGGGCGACGCCGCGCCAACGGTCACACTCTCGCCACCATACCACCGCGAGCTTCGCTGTGACGGTTTCCGGGGCAGTGTAACAATTGTGGGCGAGACCGTTCAGCAGCTGACCGTATCCCATCCACTACTTCCAGCGTGCACCGCGCCGCGTGGCTCACCTGCGAGCAGTTACAGATCCTCGTCCACGGCATTATCGCATCCCGGTCCTTCCTTCGCCCCAACTCGGTACCGCACGACGAGCGACACCTCCATCTCTTCGTGCTCGAGCGCCCAGACGTGATCCCTTTCGAATGCCAGCAGTTATTGCCCCCCGGTATCTCGAACGACGTAACGAGCTCTCCCCCGGGCGCGATCACCTATGCCTGCCTTGCCCGTCACGGGGCGGCGCTCCAGAGGAACAGGACCCGCCCGCCGGGGTTCACCAGGACGGCCTCGACCCGGGCCGGTGCGACGGGACCGGTACCAAGACGCGGTAGGCTCGCCGGGCCTCGTCAGGGTCCAGGCAACCCTCGAACTGGGTGAAGCGCTGCAACGAGCTGATCCGCTCGCCCCAGATGGAGCCGGCCTCCTGCCCAGGGATCGACTTGAGGGTGGCCGCGATCGATCGCTGCCACACGGTGTCGGCGTCCGCCTCGAGGACAGTGATCCGCACGTGGGGAGCGCCGTTGCCTCGATCCGTTGCTCGGTCGGTGATCGCACGAGCCGATCGTCCGGCGAGTTGCTGATGATTGGCGGGTCCGGCATGGGGTGGGACCCGGTCGCGAAGACGTCGCCTTGCCACCGGATTTGGACCGCAGCGGTGCGTTCGACTCGCGCCACCTCGCCCAGGACCTCGCCCTGGGCGAGGGTGAAGCGCAGGAGCGGGAAGCCGTCGTCCCAGGTGGTCGTACCCGGCGCGTAGCGCGCGAGGGTGAGGGCGACGCCGTCGGGGCCGACGATATCGGGCTGGTCGACGCGCCAGCGGTCGTCCCAGCTCACCTCGGGCATCGGCAGGGTGCGCAGGAACGTTCCTTCCGCGGTGAGGAGCGAGGTCCGCCGTAGCACCGAAATGAGCACCCAGATCGTGTCGGGCGAGCCGCGCCAGATGCCGAGCGGGTCGATCATGAACTCGCCAGTCCCCTATCCCCTCCGCCCCAGGCGGCTGGCGAGGCGACCGTCGCCATCGATGATCCGAATGAGCCGCTCCATGGGTTGCGTGAGCCATGCGCTGCCGCCCGGCAGGGCGACGAACGCGCCCACCCGAGTGAGCGCGTCATCGGCCCGGCCACGCTCCCGGAGGAGCCTCCACTCCTCCGGGGGCGACTCAACCGCCGTCGCCCCCCCGGTCCGCACCGGCGCAGCCGAGCGAGAGGAGGACGGCGATGACGCCGCAGCTTCCGATGACGTGTCGCCGATGCGCCTACTGGAGAGGCATTCACCGACGAGAGAACCGATCGCTCATCGCTCCAGTCATCGACCTGCCGTGGCAACAGGGATATAGATTTCGCGCGTACTGCCGGCGACCACGACCCCGACGCCGATCTCGGAAACGACCAACCGGCTGACGACTCCGATGAGGAGGGCGGGCCCGAGGGAGTCTCGGACCGTTCCCCGCTGATGCTCACCTCACTATGTACCGGCATCGAGTGATTGTCGATCGTTACAAGCGGACATTGGTGAGCGCGGCGATTGGACGCCCGCGAATCGCGATGCGGTCGCTACACGATCTTCGCCAACCTCGGCCCGAACAACGCCCTGAATATCGGCAGGTTCTCAATCGCACAGTCACGGGTTTGCGCGAGCTCCTCATCGGAGTCGTCGATGGTCACATCGCGATGGATCGCGATCCGACTGGCTCGGCGTTCATCGATGCGCTCCCAGCATATGGGCAATTCGATGGACGACTGGATTTCGTCGGCTTGAGCGTGCAGGGCGCCGAAGAACCGCTTGTATTCCTCCCGCGAGCCAACGTCGATGTAGATCTCGACGCGGAAGGCGTCCCAGGAGAACGAGACCGAGAAGCTGATGCCAGACGTTCCGGGCGCGAACGCGTACCAGCCATGCGGCTGCGCGACGCGGACATTGTTGAAGGCGTGGTCCTCGCGGAGCCGGTCGATGATCTCCTGGAAGAAAACGCGGTAGCGTTTCCGACGCCCGTGGGCCCGCGAAGCCTGTTCCGCGTCCTTTCGCTCGCGGCGGAGGAGTACCTCATGCGCCTCGGGAAATGGGATGAGCACGATGGATTCGACAAGGATCTTGCCTCTAATCGTGTAGGGTCGCGGGTGAAAGGCGGAGGTGTCGATGTCGAAGCTCCCGAGACCAGGTCGAGTCGTACGGAAGCCCGGTTAAGCTGGTCGAATTCGCAGGTCGCTTCCGACAGACCTCTGGCGGCGATCGGGTAGCTGCTCCATGATGGGGACTTGGCCGAGCGATCCTGGACCGAATCCTGGAGATCGAGGCATCCCCTTCGTGCTCCGCGGCTGCTCCTATCTTGCTATCCAAGGAAGAGTCGGTGAGCAGCGCAGCCGCCGGGGCCCAGCAGCCCCATATTCCCGCCTTGGAGGCGAGCAAGTATAGAGTGAAAGCGTGACGGTAATGAGAGAGCGCACGCCGGGCATACCGTATACCCGCGACCATCATCGATGGACGCACTCTTATCCGAAGGGATCGAGGTCGTCAACCACGGTGTCGTCGCGATGTGGCAAGATCTCGGCGCAGAGCGCCGTTGTCATTCCCCGATGTTACCTTGGTTGATCATTCGCCTCGACCTGATCTGACTTGAACCGATCACTAACCTCATGGCCCGACACCCCGACCTCGCCCCCGCCCTCCAGGCCGCCGAATACTGGCGGGATCGCTGCCTCCGCCGGCCGGGCTCCGTCTTCACGGACCGGGAGCTGTGGACCGCGGAGAACCTCGACCACTTGGTCCGCCACTTCGTCGAGAACCTGGACGAGGGGAAGGACAGCTTCCTCGACAAGCTCCGGCGCCAGCTCGCGCCCGTACCGCCGGGGGCGAAGCAGCTCGCCGCCGAGATGCTCTGGGTGATGTTCCTGTTCCCCACCAGCAACGCGATGAAGCCGGGCACCAAGCGGCTCCAGGTCCGGCAGGTGTGGGAGTGGTCCGGCGAGGCGCTGCCGCACGACGAACTCCTGATCGACCAGGCGCTCGAGCGGGGTATGGGCAATCCTGGCAGCGCTTTCCATACGCATCGCTGGCGCGAGTTCGCGTTTTTCATCCGCCTCGTGCGAGCGTGGCGCGACCTCGCCGAGGAGGAGCAGCGCCGCCTTCTCGCGGATGGTTGGGTGATGGCCGATTGGATCGACGGTCAGCCGATCGCGAAGAATCGGCTGCTCCGCCACATCCTTCTGTTCCTGCTGTTCCCGGATGAGTTCGAGCGGATCACCTCCATGAGCTACAAGCGCCGGATCATCCGCGCGTTCCGCAAGCACCTGGGCGACGATCCCGAGGCGGTGGACGATCGGCGGCCTACGGCCGTGGACCGTGAGCTCTTGCGCATCCGGCGCCTCATGGAGGAAAGGCACCCGGGACAGGATCTCGTGTTCTGGCTGCCTCCGCTGCGGGACATCTGGATGCGGGAGCAGGACGACGACGGAAAGGACGGGCTTGGGGACAATGCACAGCCGCTGTCGAGCAGCCACGAGCTCGATGCATGGTATCGCGACCGCTTCGGCGACGCACGCGTCTGGGCGATCGGTACGGGCATCGGCGGGCGGCTTTGGCCGGACTTCCGGGACGGCGGGATCGCTGCGCTCGGCTTCGACGCCCTCGGCGACCTCGCCGAGTACATGTCGCGCGAGGAGGTCCACGAGGCGCTCGTGCGGGAGACGGGAGGCGACGCGACCCTGACGACCACCGCCCGCGCCGCCTGGGAGTTCGCCCACGAGATGCGCACGGACGACATCGTGATCGCGAAGGGCGGCCGCGGGACTTTGCTCGGCTGGGGCATCGTCGCCTCCGATTACGTGTTCGACACCGACCGTGATGAATATCCGCACGTTCGCCGTGTCGAGTGGAAGCTCACCGGGGAGTGGGACCTGCCGGAAGGACAGCGGACCACGTCCGCGATTCTCGCGGACATCTCGTTACATAAGGGCTGGCTTCGCTACGCGTTCGAGCTGATGGAGAGGGGGGCGATCCCGCCCGAGCCAGAATCGTCCTACACTGTCGACGACGCTCTCGACGGCGTGTTTCTCCCCCGTGACCAGTTCCAGGACATCCTCGACCTGCTCGGCCGCAAGAAGAACGTGATCCTCGAGGGGCCGCCCGGCGTCGGGAAGACGTTCATCGCGAAACGGATCGCGTGGGCGCTGATGCGGCAGAAGGATCCGCGGCGGCTCGAGATGGTGCAGTTCCACCAGTCGTACGCATACGAGGACTTCGTGCAGGGCTGGCGACCGGCGGAGACCGGCGGCTTCACGCTTCGCAACGGCGTTTTCTACGAGTTCTGCGAGCGCGCCGCACGCGACGACCCAGAGCGACCCTACGTCTTCATCATCGACGAGATCAACCGCGGCAACCTGAGCAAGGTGTTCGGCGAGCTGCTGATGTTGATCGAGGCGGACAAGCGTGGCCCCGGATACGCGATCCCGCTCACCTACTCCCGCGTCGGGGACGAGCGCTTCTATGTCCCGCGCAACGTGTACATCCTCGGCATGATGAACACCGCGGATCGCTCGCTCGCGATGGTGGACTACGCGTTGCGCCGGCGGTTCGCCTTCGTACGTCTGGAGCCGGCATTCGGCAGCGAGAGATTCACGGACTATCTGCTCGGCGCGGGCGTGGATGAGGCTATCGTCGAGCGCATCTGTACGCGCATGGAGGAGCTGAACCGAGAAATCCGGAACGATACGAACAACCTCGGTCCTGGCTTCGAGATCGGCCACAGCTATTTCGTACCCGACGCGCGCGCCGACGAGGTGCTGGACCACCGGTGGTACGAGGCCGTGATCCGCGCCGAGATTGAGCCGCTGCTGCGCGAATACTGGTTCGACCAGCCGCAGCGCGTCGCGGAGGCCGTCGAGCGTCTGCTCGCATGAGCATTCCGGTCCGCAACGTCTACTACATGCTCTGCTACGCCTGGGAGCATTGGGCGGAGGGCGAGAGGGTATCGGTCGACGACGTCGACTTCGACCGCACCCAGGACCTCCTCGCCCACATCCTGGCCGAGGGCACGGCGCGGCTGCTGAAGCGTGGGCTGGACCGCGGCTACATCCCGATCGCCGACGATGTGCAGGGCATCCGCGGCAAGCTTGATTTCGCCAACACGACCAAGCGCGCGCTGCTCGCCCGCGCGCAGACGCATTGCAGCTTCGACGAGCTGCGCCACGATGTGCTGCACAACCGCATCCTCAAGGCCACGCTCGGTCGGCTGCTCCGGCTCGATGCGCTGGACGACGACGTGCGCGGCCGCGTCGCCCGCGTGCACCGCCGGCTCGACGCGGTGTCCGAGGTCCCGATCACGCGTAAGGATTTCCGCAGCGTCCAGCTCCACCGCAACAACCGGTTCTACGACTTCCTGCTGCGTCTCTGCCTGCTGATCCACGACCAGCTCATCCCCGACCCCGAGGCGGGCAACGGCCGCACCCGCTTCCGCGACTTCCGCGACGACGAGGCGAGGATGTGGCAGGTCTTCGAGCAGTTCGTGCACAACTTCTTCCGCCGCGAGCAGCAGGAGTTCCGCGTACGGGCACAGCGGGTCGTAGCCTGGCATGACGTGCACGCCGAGCCCGACCACCTCGCCCGGTTGCCCGAAATGAGGCCGGATCTGGTGCTCGAGGGCGCCGACCGGTGCATCGTGTTGGACACGAAGTTCTACAAGGAGGCGTTGAAGGGCAGGGGCGCGGTCGCCAAGGTCAACTCCGGACACCTGTACCAACTCTTCACGTACGTCCACAACAGCGCAGCCGCGCACGGCAACCAGCCCGCCCACGAAGGCATGCTGCTGTACCCGGTCGTCCGAGACACCTTCGCGTTCGACTACCGGATCGCCGGGTTCCGTTTTCAGGTGCGGTCGATCGACCTGGGGCAGGAATGGCGGAAGATCCACGAGGACATGCTGGCGCTGTTGAATTGAGTGCACCTCACTCTTTCGCGGAGCATAGAGCCGAGTAGATTGCGCCACAGTCGGACGTCGCTCTCTTCTCCTGCAATCCGGCAATGACGCCCATGCCCGCTCTCCCCGCCGACCTGGACCAGCGCGTGCGCCTCGCGGCTTTCCGCTTCCTGGAGGCGCAGACCCAGGTGCACGGGGATGTCCTGCCGCACTCGGTGCTCGCAGAGGGGTTCGTGTTCGAGGGGCGGCGCGTCCCGCTCATCGCGCCGAAGGGCATCTTCCGGCCCGCCGTGCTGCCGGACATGCCGATCAGCATCACAACCGTGCCGCCCAAGCAAGGCGAACCGCCGCCGTACGACGACCGGCTCCGCCCGGATGGGCTGCTCTCCTACCGCTACCGCGGCACCGATCCGGACCACCCGGACAATGCCGGCTTGCGGCTCGCGCTGCACCGCCGCGCGCCGCTGGTCTACCACTATGGCATCGTGCCCGGGCGGTACCTCTCGATCTGGCCGGTCTACATCGTGGGGGACGACCCGGCGCGCCTCACGTTCACCGTCGCCGTAGATGATGCGCGGTTGGCGGCGGACACACTGCCGGAATGGGGCGATGAGGTGCGACGCAGCTACGTCGCGCGCGTGACGCTCCAGCGGCTGCACCAACACTCGTTCCGCGAACGCGTGTTGCGTGCGTACCGCGAACAGTGCGCCGTCTGCCGGCTGCGCCACGCGGAGCTGCTCGAGGCTGCGCACATCCTGCCGGACCGGCATCCGCTGGGCGAGCCGACGGTGCGCAACGGCCTCGCGCTCTGCAAGCTGCACCACGCGGCCTTCGACCGGCACATCCTGGGCATTCGGCCAGACCTCGTCATCCAGATCCGCCGTGATATCCTCGAGGAGGTGGACGGGCCGATGCTGCGGCACGGGCTCCAGCAGATGCACGGCTCGCGCTTGCACGTGCCGCGGCAGGAAGAGCTGCGCCCCCGGCGCGAGTTCCTGGAGGAGCGCTACGCGTTGTTCCGCAAGGCGGGTTGACGCGATGTCATGCCGGGGGTGCCGCCGGCTCCGACCCGGGAGGAACGGCCCCCCTCACCCCTTGTCTCGCACCCCCACCCCGAACAGCCGCAGCCCCCACTGCGTCGCCGGGCCGATGCCCAGCGCGAAGACGAGCGTGCCGGGCCCCACGGTCGCACCCAGCGCCCAGCCGAGGGCCAGCACCGTTAGCTCGATCGTCGTGCGCACGCGCTGCACGGACCACCCGGTCCGGGCCGCGATGCCGAGCATCATCCCGTCCCGCGGACCCTTCCCCAGCCCCGGCGCGATGTAGAGTCCGGTCGCGAAGCCGGTGAGCACCGTCCCGGCGATGTGGTACGCCGGACGCAGCCAGCCGGTCGCGGACGGGAGGGCGGGGAGCAGCAGGTCGATGAAGACGCCGATCAGGACCATGTTCGCGAGCGTGCCGGGACCGGGCCGCACGCCGATGAACCACGTGCCCCCGACGATCGCGACTCCGACCACGATGCTCGCGGCACCCACGCTCATGCCGGTGAGGCGGTGCAGGCCCACGTGGAACGCGTCCCACGGGCCCAGCCCGAACTCGCTCCGGATCAGGAGCGCGCAGGCTAGGCCGTAGACGAAGAGCCCCAGGATCAGTTGCGCCCAGCGCCGCGATTCGCGAGCGAGCTCGGGCGTGCGCGGGCCGACCCGGCGGCCCACGGGCCCGCCAGGCAACTCCCCGAGCGTCGTGTTCTTCGCCATGAAGGCATCCCTCCCAATCGTTCCAAGGCCGTCCCGTTCGTCCCGGATCGGCGCGTCGTCGCTCTCGGCGCGAGCCCCCGCCCGGCCGCCCATGCCCCCGCGCCCATGCGTGGGCCCGCTCCTGGAAATTGCGTTGGATGGCGTCGCCATAACAGATTCACCGATGTTCAACTTCGACCTGCACAGTTGAACGAGGGGAGGGATGGAAGCGGGTCGCGACGCGGCGGAGCCGTTCCTCTACGAGCGGCTGGCCGCAGAGATCGTCGAGCTGATCCGGGTGGGGACGCTGCGGCCGGGGGACCGGCTGCCTTCCGTGCGGCGCATGAGCGCGCGCTGGCGGGTGAGTGTCCCGACGGTGCTCCAGGCGTACCGGCTGCTCGAGGCGAGGCGGGTCATCCGCGCGAGGCCCCGGTCGGGCTTCTACGTGCAGCCGCCGGACCGCTTCCGGCTGCCGGAGCCCGAGCGCACGGAGCCGCCGGGCGAGGCGCGCGAGGTCTCGACGGCCGACCTGATCGTGGATTTCCTCCAGGCTGTGGGCGACCCTGCGCTGATGCCGCTGGGCGCGGCGATTCCGGATGCTGCGCTCCTGCCCGTCGAGCGGCTCGGGCGCCACCTCGCCCGGGCGGCGCGCGTGGCCGGCGCGCGCGCCGCCGTGGTCGCGACGCCGCTGGGATGCGAGGAGCTCAGGCGCGAGGTCGCGCGCCGTGCGTTCGAGGCCGGGATCCGCATCGGGGGCGACGACGTGGTGGTGACCGCGGGGTGTTCGGAGGCGCTGATGCTGTGCCTGCGCGCGCTGACACGGCCTGGCGACGCGGTCGCCGTGGAGTCGCCGGCCTATTTCGGCACGCTCCAGGCGATCGCGGCGCTGGGGCTCCGCGCGGTCGAGATACCGACGGATCCGCGCATGGGGCTGTGCGTGGACGCGCTGGATGCGGTGCTCGCGCGCGGGGACGTCGCGGCGGTCGTGGTCACGCCCTCGGTGCACAACCCGACGGGTGCTGTGATGCCGGAGGAGGCGCGCCGTGCGCTGGCCGATGTGCTCGCCCGGCACGGCGTTCCCGCGATCGAGGACGACACGTACGGCGACCTGTGCTTCGGGGATGCCCGCCCGCGCTCGCTCCGTGCGTTCGACCGTGCCGGGCTGGTCCTGACGTGCGGCAGCTTCTCGAAGACGCTCGCGCCGGCCTACCGTGTGGGATGGGTGATCCCGGGCCGGTGGAGGAGCGCGGTGCTGCGCCTCAAGGCCGCATCGACGCAGGCCACGGCCACGCCGCTCCAACTCGCCCTGGCCGGGTACCTGCGCGCGGGCGGGTACGATCACCATCTCCGCCGGTTGCGGCGGACGCTCCAGCAGAACCTGGCGCGCCTGCGCTGCGAGGTGGCCGCACGCTTCCCGGCCGGCACTCGCCTGACGGACCCGGGCGGCGGCTTCGTCCTCTGGGTCGAACTGCCGCCGGGCATGGACGCCGTCGCGCTTTACCGCCACGCACTCGAACGGGGCATTAGCACCGCTCCCGGTCCCGTCTTCTCCGCGACGGGCGCGTACGGGAACTGCTTGCGGCTGAGCGCCGGACACCCGTGGTCGGAGCGGACGGATGCCGCGGTCGCGGCGCTGGCGGCGCTGGCGAGCGGCGAGCGCGCTTGACGCGGCCGCACGTGACCCACGCGAGCGCCGCGTGCTCCAGGTACATGGGCCCGCCATCGATGCGCACCCGCATCGGGGAGTGGAACAGTGTAACAGGTATTGACGTTCTCGAGGAGGGCGGTGCGGCTCGACTTTGTAATGCGAGGGAAGGGGCCGGGAGCGATCAAAGGGGGGGCCGGGTCGGTGGCGCTCGAGGGCGGCCGCCATCCTCAGCAGCGCGCCCACCGGTCCGCGGTCGGCCCGGCCACGCCGTCGCGGCGACGCGCGAAAGCACCGGCCCGGACTACAGTCCGCCCGTCACCCTGCCAACGCGTGGGCCGGCACCTCGAACACGGCGCCTTGCTGCTCGACCGGCACGAGGAAGTCGGAGAACGGCCCGGGCTGACCCACCACTGCCCTCACGAACGCGTTGGTCACGTTCGTGATCAGCACGCCGACCTTGTCCTCGAGGTTCTCGGCGAGGCCGCTGTGAACGCCGTACAGGTGGATGGTGCGGGGCCAAGTGGTGGCGTAGTGGAAGACGGGCGACCCGCTGGAGCCGGCCTCGGTCTCGTGCACGTAGGCGAAGACGTGTTCCTGCACGTTCATGCCGGTCCAGACTTCCTGGTCTTCCCACTGCCAATAGTGGTGACTACCCGGGTAGCCGGCCACGGAGAGCTCCTTCGGCGGTTCGCTGTTCCCCGTGACCTCCGTCGGCGTGAAGTAAACGCTCCGTTGGATGCCCTGCGCCAGGCGAACGACGCCGATGTCCCAGGTGCGATCGCTCTGTTCGCGGAACGGCGTCGGGTAGAAATACTGGCTGGCAGACACCCCCTGCCCGTCGTCGGGCGCTCGGTCGGAGTGGTAACCGGGAAAGACCCGGATGGCCGTGGCCTGGTACTGCACGGGGGCGCTCCTCCTCGAGATGAGATTGTGCGCGCAGGTCAGCACGTGGTTCGAGCCGATCAGCGCGCCGGTGCCCCATCCGGTGCTGCCGTCATTGTACGTGACCTTCAGCAGGGCCACGCTCTCGTAGGGCGGTATATTGGTATTTACGACACGCGGCATGGCGGTTCCTCCAATCGGCTGATGGTGGCCGCCCATCAGCGGGCGATGGCGAATTCGAACGTGCCTTCACGGGCGTTCGCGGCCTCGCAGCGGCTGTCCGGGAAGCGGCGGCCATCCTCGCTGCCCACGACGTAGTGCTCGCCGACCCGCGGCGCGTGCTCGACCGTCGTGCGGTCGCCCACGGTGATGACCAGCACGCCGCGCTCACGGTCCAGGCGTGCGCGCGCGTTGCGGACGACCACGCGGTCGTGCCCCGGACCGTCCATGACGAAAGCCTGCTCGAACTCGTCGCCAACCGCCGCCTGGACGGGCATGCCCACCGCGGCGCGCAGCGCCGCGACGTCCACGCCGTGGCGACGCATCGCGTATTCCTCGACCTCGCGCACCAGGTCGGCCGCGGTGCGCCGATCCTCGGGGTGGGACTCGGTCAGCATGCGGTCGTTCAGCATGGCGACCAGGGTCTCGAACGTCTTGAGGTCGATCCTACCGTCGATCAGGTGCTGCTCGTACTCCGCGATCTTCTGCTCCTTGGCCACGACCTCGCGGCTGATCCGCTGCTGGAGCTGATGGATCTTTTCCCGGGTGATGCAACCGTTCTCGCCCAGCGTGAGGTCGTGGAACAGGTTCGCGGTCTGCGGTGAGCAGATCATGCCCAGGTTCATCGAGGAGTGGACCTCGATGGTGAAGATGCCCTGGAAGGTGACGACCTCGTCGAAGAGGATGGACTGATTGAACGCGTTGCGGACGAAGGAGAGATTGACGCTGACGGACCAGGGCGCCAGCGAGGCGAACCAGCTCTCCTTCGGATCCTTGGGCACTTGCGGGTTCGGGTTCGGCTCGAACCGGAACATGCCCTCGCCCGTGGTGATCTGCGCGTTGATTGCCTCGAAGACCTTTCTGGTCGACTCGAGGAGCTGGAGGCCGAACTCGGAATCGGCTCGGCCCTCGATGTACTCGATCTGGATGATGTTCTCCTTCTGGAGATTCTGGGCGATGCGGTCGAAGTCGCTCCCGAGATTGAACCAGCCGAGCTTGGCGCCCACGGCGGCCTGATCACGGACGTATTCCCAGACCTGCTTGAGGTCCGCGCGGATGCGGGCCGTAAACTTCTCGCCGAACAGCTCGAGCTTGCCGGTCAGGTTCATGGCCACGGTGGGCGCACTCGCCATGGAGCTGTTCTGGCTCAGGCTGGCGATCAATTGCGGGAAGAGGCTGTTGCCCGAGTCGATGTTGAAGTTGAAGCTCTCGCCCACGGCGACGGCGGTCGGGAAGGCGTACGCGCTATTGCCACCCAGCTTGGCGATGCCGGAGGCGAACACGGGCGTCGCCTTCACGTCCTTGAGACGGGCGGGCACGAGCAGCGGGTCGTCCACACCGTAGAACTTCTGGATCTCGGCGCGGAGCGCGGCAAGCTGCGCGGCCGTGGCATCGAAGCGCGCCTTGCCATCGACTACGCCGCCGGCCAGGTCCAAGTATTTGCCGGGGCCGGCCTGCACCCAATGCGGCTGCGCGCCGATGCCGTAATACTGGCAGTGGAACGACTCGAGCGTCTCGCCCAGTACCGCCTGCGCGCTGCTCGGGAAGTACTCGAACGTTTCCGGCGACTCGCGGTCCTGGAAGGCGATGATGCCCCCCGCGGCGACGGGGCGGTTGATCACACCGGCCATACTCGCACCTCCTACTGTAGGGTGTGGACACGACGCCGCCCCCCACGGGCGGCGTTCGACGGCGGATTCGGCGCCGCACCCGCATGGCCGCGCTCGCCGCATCCCGTCCGGGAACGGCGGTATGGCGCTGACTACGCGCATTCTCGTGCCGCCGAGCGCGCTCGACGGGCGGGGACCCGGAGGAGAACGAGTCGGTACGGCGCTGTGGCGATGTACTGGTGGAGTCTGGCCTTGAAGGAAGGCACCGTCGCTCTTGCAAGATGCCGGCTCAGGACGCCTGCCGGCACCCGGCCGAACTAGACCGGGCCAGACGGCCCCAACCCACGACGGTGGGAAGCGCGCATAATGTAATGAGGCCGGGTGCGGAGCGCAAACCCCCGTGGCAGGGGCGCGGGACAGCGTCGTGAGCAACCGCGAGCGCGGCGCGCCGGAACGGCGCCGCCCGCCTGTCCGCTGTCGGCACCACCGGCTGTAACGGCGGCATTAGGGCGGCCAACCGGCCGTTCGCACGCGTTAACCTTCGACCTGATCGAACTTGGGCGACGCGCCGTCTGTCGTCCCTGCCGCTCGACGCGCCCTCAGCGATCGCCGCCGTGGGGCATGCGTCGCCCGAAGAACTCCGCCTCGAGGAGCCAGGTCGCGCCGCCGTCGGTGGAGCGCTCGCCGCGCCACGTGAACGAGTCGGGCGTGATGTCGACGAACGACCAGCGGATCGGCGAGCCGTCCGCGTACCGACCTTCCTGCACGATCTCGTCGCCCACGCGCCGGCCGACCAGGTGCACCTCCGTGCCGTTCACGGGGTTGATCCAGATGACCTTCCACGCACCGGCCGCCGCGTCGTACACGCGGATCGAGCTCCCGTAGCGGTTGCCCTTCGGCGGTGGGGTCGCGCCGTCGCGGAGCGAGCGAACGGGAACGATGAACACATCCTGCACCGCGCGTCCCTCGAGGACCCAGGCGAAGTGCCACTCGCCGGCGGCCTCGCGGGGAGGGGCGTCCGGCGGATAATCGACGATGCGCATCTCCCAGCTCCCGACGAGCCATCCGTAGACGTTGGCGCCGTCGCCGAGCTCCGGTGCGGGGCCGGACGCATGGAGTGCCTCTACGAAACCATCGGCCGGTGCCGTGGTCGCGACCCGCGCGGGCGCTTCCGATGTGGCGAGCGCCGAAGGTTGTGCCGTCATCGTTGTCGCCTCCAGGAAGGGGTGGGGGGCCGCACCTCTCGCGCCGGCTTGCGGCGCCGGTGTGCTGCGCCGGCGCGAGGGGCGGCGTGGTGCGTGCCTACCCGCGAACGTTAGCGGCAAGACGGCAGGCGCTCTATCAGAATCGTGCGCACTTCACGCGCTTGCGCGGCGCTCGCGCACCGGCGGAAGTGGGCGGGCGTCACGCCGACCATGCGGCCGAACGCGGCAGTGAAGTGGCTGTGCGAAGAGAAGCCCAGCTCGTGCGCGATGGTCGAGAGGCCTTGGCCCGTGTCGAGCAGCAGGTCGAGCGAGCGCGCGAGCCGTACGCGAAGGTGGTACTGGTGCACGGGGATGCCGATCTCGGCGTGGAACAGCCGCGCGAGGTGGTGGGGCGTCGTGTAGGCGAGCCGGGCGAGCTCGTGGAGCGTCCACTTGCGTGCGGGCGCGGCCAGAAGGGCCTCGCGTACGGCAGCCGCTTGCGACTGCCGCCGCGCGCGCGTGCCCGGCCGCGGGGTGCGGCGCACGACGCCTCGCCTCGCGCCTGCGGCAACCGACGCGAGGAGCGCGAGGCCGACCTCGTCGACTTCGAGCCGCCCGGCGATGCCGCGCTCCAGACGCCGCCACAGCAGGTGGCGCACGGCAAGGGCGGCGGGCGCGAGGCTCGCGTGCGGTCGAAGCGCCGTGTCCACCAGACTGTCCGCACCCGCCGTCGCGAGCACGTCGTGCAGCGCGTCCGGCGCGAACTCGAGCGTCAGGCACTCATCGGGCGCGCCGGCGGGATGGCTGACGCGGTACGGCCGGCCGGCCGCGAAGAGCAGCGCCTGCGTCGGTTCCGCCATCACCTCGACGGTGCGCGAGAGGTGCTTGACGAAGACTCCGCGCACCGGCAGGACGACCCGATCCGCCTCGCCGTACTCGATCGCGCCCGCCGCCGTGCCCGAGGGGCGGCAGGCGACGTGGCGGACGGTCACGACGTCGCCACGGAAGAGCGTGCTCGCGGTCAGGGACATTCGGGGCCATTCGAACGGGTGTCCTTCTGGCCGGACGATGCGCCTGCGGCCGCCTTCACGGCCTGCGCACCGGCGCGGCGCTCCGCCGCCCCCGTAGGCCCCATCCGGTGCGCCGCGTACTGCCGGTCGCTCGGCGCGAGGGCGAAGGAGGCGAGGTCCTCGTCGGCGACCCAGGCGAGGGCGGCGTGCTCGAGGCATTCGGGCTCCCCCTCGATCTCGACCGGCACGAAGTCGATGATGAACTGCGAGCCGGGGTCAGCGATGGAGAAGGCGACGCCGCCTGTGGCGACGACCTCGACGCCGAGCTCCTCGCGCAGCTCACGCCGGAGCGCGTCGCCGCGGCTCTCGCCGGGCTCGACCTTCCCACCGGGGAACTCCCAGAGACCGCCATGACGCTTGTGGGCCGGGCGCTCGCAGAGGAGCACCCGGCCTTTTCGCTCGATCACGGCGGCGACGACGCGGATCGTCATGCAGTGCGGGGTCGGTGGAATGGACCGGGTCGGGGGTGGCCAGGCTACGCTACGTTGGGAGGGCGCGTTGCACAAGGCGGCGCGGTGCGGTGGGATTTACGTGAGGAGCTCCAGCGCGCCATCCCCACACCCCGACGATTGCAATTTCGACCGCCACTCCGCCAAGAAGCGGTCCAGTACTCGACATCGAACGGAACGATTTCGAGCGGCGAGTCGAGGATCGTCCTCACGACGGAGCGGCGGAGGGCCGCACCGTCCTTGGGGGGGGGCGAGCAGGGATCGAGGTGACGCACGGCTATCTACCTGCGAAAGATTCTCCGGATCGGCCCGGAGTGCTCGAGCCTCTCGAAGCGGGGCCCGGGCAAGTCGATCGGCGTGGCCGGGGCCCGGATCGGTGTGACGTGGGCCGGTAGGCCGTACTGCCACGCCGGGCGGAACGGCGCGGACATCCGTAAAGAGCATTGGCGCCGCGACTCGCCCCGAACGTGACGGCCGGGCTCGGAGCCAAATCTCCTCTTCGGCGAGGAGGCCAGAGAAACCGGGTCCGTGGGCCGACGATCGGCAAGGAGCGTCGTCCTGATCGCGAACGAACGCCACCCCGCGTGCATTCCGGTTCGATATCGATACCGAGTCGTTGCACCCCACGATTCCCTTGTACGAGTGGCACGGGATGCGTATGCTCGAAGCACTTGCTGTCCCACCGGGCATCCTGCCGGCCTCCCGGGATGGCGCCCCCGGCTTCGCTGTCAGACGGGTTCGTTAGAATCCAGTCGGCTCGGTCAGAGGGCCCGGTACCTCCGGGCTCTGCCGAGCCGTTCGGCCTGGAGTCCTCGGGTCGCGCAGTCGATTCATTGCGAGTCGTGTAGCGGATTGAGTCGATCCTCGACCGCGCCGCGTGTCGTGTGCCGGCGGCGGGAACGTGATCGCATCCGTGAGTGCCATGATCGATCTCGAACTTCGGATACTGGGAGAAGTCAACCGGATACGGGAGTCGAGAGGGCTTCGTCCGCTCGGGCGCGATGACGTGCTCGCGCGCGTCGCCCGATCTTACAGTCGGCTCATGGCCGAACAGGACTTCTTCTCCCACCGCGCTCCGGTTGCAGGGCTGGAGGACGTTGTGGAGCGGGTCAGGATCGAGGGCGGAGCGTTTGACGGACTGGGCGAAAACCTCGCCATGCGCCCGGCTGCAAGCTCCTCTGCCCGCGACTTCGTGGACGGATGGACGGCGAGCCCCGGGCACCGGCAGAACCTCCTCGCCCCGGACTGGGAAGTCAGTGGCGTCGGCGTGTACGCTGCAGGGAACGGCTACGTCTTTGCGACCCAGTTGTTTGGTATCCCTGCTGCGATCACGCTCCGGGACGTGCGGCTCGAGGCACGCCCGGACACGTGGTACGTCCTCCGCTTCGACGTGCGGATCGGCGTCGGGTACGCACTGGGCGCCTTTGTCCGGAACCGGTTCGTGTCGTCCGTCGATGCTGACCCGATGGGGCGCGCGGTGCTCGAGTGCGAGGTGCCCTCGGTGACGGGGCGGCATCATGTCGGCCTCGGCCGGCGCCGGGCCGGATCGCGGGATGACTGGATCGGCGTCTACGATGGGATCGCGGAGATCGGTAGGAATGGCGCGGGCGTGTGGCGGCCTGCGCCGATGTCTGACGACGGCTGTGTCGTTCACGAAGACGGGCTGTATCGGGTCACCGGTTCTACACTGGAGCTCGCGCTGTCGGGGCAGGCGAGGAAGCACGGGATTCTCGTCGTAGACGGCACTCGCGTGTCCGAGTTCGCACCGGGCGCGTTCGAGACCCGGGCGAGCTTCCGCTCGGGTACGGGGCACCATACGGTCGACGTCGGACTTCCGGAGGACGATACGCGCTATCGCGTCGTGCGCCGCTACCGGGTGGACGCTGACCGGGGGGAGCTGCGTGAGGAATGAAGAGGCGCTTCGATCCATGATGAAACGCCCCTACGATCGTGATCGAGCTCGGACGATCCTGGCGCTCGCCCTGCTAGTCCCCATGGCGGCAGGTTGCAGAGCCGATCACACGGCCGCCCACGATCCTGCCACGGATCCTGTAGCCTCCGTGGAGTGCGGGATCAACGGTTTCCCCGCGCCCACGCTCTGCGCTCGGTCAGGGGTCGATTCGATCCTCGATCATGCGACGCATATCGTCATGCTCGACGAGAGCGAGTCCATGGTGAGGAATCGGGAGGGGCGGAATTACTGGATTCCCGCCATCGAGGCCATCCGGACACGGCGCCGGGATCTCCCTCCGACGGCGAGGATGGAGCTCTATCTTTTCGCGGGCCACGTGACGCATCGCGGGGAGGTGACGGAGGCGCTCGTCGACTCGCTGAGGCGGACTGCACCGAGGGGGCTTTACACCCATCTCGGACGTGCCGCCGAGGCGGCGGTGAACGAGACGGTGGCCCATCCCATCGACAGGCCCCTGTTCATCTCCTTCCTGACCGATGGGGAGCATGACCCCCCACCCGGCTCGCCTTACGATACGGGGTGCTCCGGCAGCGCCTGGAGAGAGCTTGTCGAGCGGAGCGCCAACGCCACCTCACAGCGTCCGGTCCTCGTCGATTTCGTGCGTATCGGTGACCGCGCGGCTGTAGGCTGCCTCCACGAGGTCTTCCCCGATGCCCGTGTCTGTAATGCCTCGAGCCCCGACGACATCGCGCGCTGCGTCGCGTGGGGCGAGACGCAGATGGCGATCCGATACATCGAATGGCTATTTGCCAAGGACACGAGTGCCGTCGCAGGAACGATCCGGACCACCGGGACACTCGCGACCACCGGACGCTTGCCTGCCACCGTGGGCCTCCTCGCCGAGGGCGGACGGACCCTCGTCGACACCTGCTGGGATAGCGGCGCCCCTCTGCCGAAGGGGGGGACCCTTTCGGTGCGTGGCTGCTTGCCGGCCGGGTCGGTCGGGCCGGTTGCGCTCGATGGGGTCATCGTCAACGGTAGCGGCCGGTGGTACGACTGGTTCCTCCCCGCCGGCGTCCGCCCGACCCCGGTGGCGGGGAACATCGCTCTCGGGGCGACGTTCGAACCCAGCCAGGAACTTCTCGACATCGGGCTTCCGGCGAGACGCCCGAACGATGCGGTCGCGGTGGAGCTGCACCTCGCTGCCGGCGGTCGGGTTCGGCTGTGGGGTTACATCCTGATCGTTCTCGGGATAGCGTTGTTGGTAGGACTCGTCGTATGGATGCTGCTCCCGCCGATCCCCCCGAAGATCAAACCGCTGTCGAAGCTCGCCGCTCTTGGATACGCAGGGCGGATCGACCTCGAGCGCTGCCGTCTCAGCGGTTCCACGTACGCACTTCCGATGCCTGGAGCGACATCGGATAACTCGGGGTCGCTCATCGTCGAGTTGCGGAGGAAGTCCCGATGGCGCGGCCGGAAGGACGTCGTCATACGGGTTCACCTTCCGGAAACAGAGGGCGTCCAGCTCGGCATTATCAGCAAGAAGGCCAAATCCATGCGCCTGCGTCGGATCCACGGATCGACGGATCTGGAACTTCCCGGCGTGATCGTCTGGGATCCGCCGGCCGTGCGGTGGGACGACCAGCTCACGTACAGGGAGGTCTGCGCGATCTGCGTGGGCTACGAGGTCAAAGCTCGGTGAGCCGGTCTCATCCAGCGTCGAAATCGTTTTCTGTTGCGCCCATCCTCTCCCGGAGCGAGAGCGTATGTCCAAGCTGAGCCTCGAACAGTTCGGGCCATCGTTGTTCATCGGACTCGGCGGCGCCGGCGGGCACGTCGTGGCCCGTCTGAACCGGCTGGCCGACGAAGCCTTCGCCGAGGATTACGACCGTCTCGGCGATTCCCGGCCCTTCCAGTTCCTGCTGCTCGACACTGACGATTTCGAGAAGCTGGACGATTCGGTCCGGAGATCTCTCGATAAGCCGCAGCAGAGTTTCGTCTCGCTGAGCCATTTCAACCCCCGCCGTTACGCAGAGAAGCAGCTCGAACTACCCGATACGGATCTCAAACGCTGGTTCGACAAGGATGCCCTGCCGTACCTGGAGGATGTGACGATCCACGACGGCGCGAGCCGCCTCCGGATGCTCGGCCGCCTCTGTTTGCACCGTCATTACGAAACGGTCGAGCAACGAATCCGCGAGAAGGTCGATGCGGCGCTGGATGCCGGGGTACACAGGGAGTCGACACGGATCCGTCCCGAGCCGCCGCCGCTCCGGATCTATCTCGTGGCCAGCAGCTGCGGTGGCACGGGGAGCGCCATCTTTCTCGACATCGCCTTCCTCGTGAACCGCATTGTCCGCGACAGGGGTTGGTCGCCGGACCTCACCGGGTTCGTCTTCCTCCCCTTCCCCTACATCGAGGCGAACTCGAAGCTAGATCCGGCGTTGGAGGCGTTCTACGAGCACAATGCCTGGGCATTCTTCGAGGAATTGAACTACTTCCTGGCCCATCCGGAGAAGATCCCGGAACACGCCCTCGATCCCGAGCGCCGGTACTGGGACCCCGCGCGTCCGCTGGACGATTACGGGCGGGATCTCATGCGAACCATCTACCTGATCGGCAACCATATCCCGACGATCGGCACGCTGGAGCTCGGGAACCGACTCTACGAGTACGCGGCGAGGGGAATCTTCCATACCTTCCTTACCCCCGATGAGGGCGCGATCCAGTCGCACTACAGCAACATCAAGAGCAAGCTGAAGGACCGGGACCGGAAGTACGGCTTGGTCAAGCGCTTCGCCGCCTTCGGTTACGCCGAGTACCAGCCGAGCGGCGATACCGTGAGCAAGGGTGTCGAGGAACTGGTCCACGGCGAGTGGCAACGTCTGCGCGGCCAGCCAGCGGGGGAGGAGGCGCGGGAGCGGGAAGCGAGAAAGCTGTTCCGGGAATTCGAACGGGGGCTTGATCCGTTCCGGCATCAGGCGGGGGGCTGGAAGCCGGCGCTCGGGATCGAGGACCTCGATGATCCCGTCGGTGAGTTGGATGTCTCGGAGATCCATGGGCTGCTCGACGTGGCGCAGGCCCAGGGGGACAGGCAGCGTGACTCGATCCTTGCCGAGGTCCGGAAGGCGTCGAGGGACCTCATCGGCCGGATCTTGAGGGAGCGTCTGGAGGACCCGGCATGGGGTGTCGAGATGGAACTCGCGGTGGTGGAGCGGCTTCGTCAGGACATCGAGCGGCTTCGCCAGGAGCGGCTCGACCGCCCGCAGCCCCCCGCGTTCGCCTCCGACGAGGTGCTCCGCAAGCAGGTGGCCGAGGTTGCCCGGAGCAAGCCCGTGCCCAAGCGCTACTTCGGCCGCCTTGAGAGGAGGGTCGACGCCGCGGAGCGCGACCGCTTTATCAATGCGTTGCACGATCTGGAGGTGCGAATCCGGAAGGCCGCGGGGGATTGGCTCGCCGCCGCTGTCGACCGCGGCGTGGGCGAGGTGGTGGGCGATACGGTTCTCCCGCTCCTGGACGATCACATCCGCACGCTCAGGACCCTCACCGGCATCCTGCAGGACTACGCACCGCCCCAGCCGCCCCCGGCAGATGGGGCCAAGGTCCCGACGATCCAGGAGGTGCCGCCCGCGGGGTTGCTCGAAGCGTCCGGCTTCAAGGACGATCTCGAGCGGCTTCGCGCGAACGAGGCCGCCAAGAGCGACGTCCGTGCCGCATGGGGCCGATTCATCGCGCGAATCGCGTCAGCCGAAGTTGCGGCGGGAGATGCGGCCCAGCAACTCAAGAACGAACTTGCGGAGATCTGGCGATCGCGCGTCAGCAAGGGCTTCCATTACGAGAACGCCCTCGATGCGGTGAGGGACTGGGCGCGGCGCATGACCGCTTCCGAAGGCGATGTGGAGCGGTGTACGAGGACGCTCCTCGCCCGTCTCTACCCGCTCTCGGCACCGGCCTGCCCGCTCGATGAGGCGGCACTCGACAAGTCGGACTCGGTGGCGAAAGTCTTCGCTGTCGTGGGACCGTTCGACGATGACGACGAGGCCAAGGATCGGCTGCAGATCCCTTACCCTTGTTCCTTGCTTGGGAACACGCGGAACAAGATCGCCGTCCTCCAGAGCTGGTACGCCTTCTCCTCCCGCGCGATCGAGGGAATGGATTCGCTGCGTCGCAGCTACCTGCGTCGCGATCGAACGCTGTCGCTTCCGCACATCGACAAGCGTTGGAACGCGGAGGGGCTCTTCCAGTCGACCGGCGCCGGTGACCTCAACGAGCGGGACGAGATCCTGGTGGCCCGGCTCCTCGCCCTTGGCCCCCTTCTCGAGAGAGCGGATGGCGAACTCGCGTTCGGCCGCCGATTCCGCCTGCAGCGGGACGAGCGTGATACGGCGCCCAAGCGGCTGCTGACGTACCAGGACTCCGGCTACGGTCACACGTTCCACTGGCGGGACGTCCGGCGCCGGGATGGATACGATGGGTCATGGATCGTGCTGCAGTCGATGTTCGCGGCCCGGAACGGGAATCGGGACGATACCCGGGGGGAGTCGGACCTCATCACGGATCTCCGTGCCTATCTCGTGTCCGAGGCGAGGGAACGACACGAAGAGGTGCTTACGGCATTGTCCGAGATCGAGAGGACGGAAGCGGGGACAGCCATCGTAGAGGCCTATCGCCGCTACCTCGACGCGCTGGTTGGGGCCATTGCCGACGAGGAACGCAGGGGCCGCATCAAGTACATTTCGTTGCTCCGCCGGCTTCACGATCGTCTCGACGAATACGTCCGGAGTCTCGATCATGAGGAACCGGTTGGGTTGTAGCCGCCAATTCGCCGATCAGCTCTTCTGGATGGAGCGCTCAGCGTCGGCCACGGATCGTGTGTGATGGCGAGGCCCGCAGTCTCTCCGACATCTTCCGTGTTCCCAGGCCTCACGCTCCTGCTGGCGCGTGCAGTCACCGGGAGTGCGGCGGCTACGATCGTCGATGTTCTCGAGACTCGGCTCGGGGGGGGCCGGGCAGCCGTCGTCCTCGACCTCGACCTCCTCGAGCGGAATGGGCTCGAGCGGGAGGGTCCGTTCTCCGGGGCCAACTTCGAGCGCTGGTTGGCGGATCATGCGCTGGAAGCACTGCGCTCCAGCGCTATCCGGTCGGAAACGCGGACACGCTTCCCGGTTTTCGTCGTCGGCGCATTGGAGGAGCCGTTCCCTCGGCGAGCTGGTCTCGGCCTCCCGACCAGAATCCGCCGTGCACTCGGCAGACTCGCAATGCCGCGTGGATTGGAGCCGATCCCGGTGGCGATCTGGACTCTTCCGGACCGCTGGACGCCGCTCCTGGGCGCAGAACTCTTTGCATGGCTGAAAGAATTCGCGGCAGTCCTCGGTGCCCCCGAGGGCTCGAGCCATGACTATGCTCTGAGCTTCATCCTCGGCCGTAGCGGTCATCATGCTCCCGCACTGGGAGATCGCCTCAGTCATTCTGATCACGCCTTGGCCGAACGAGTGGCGGAATTCATAGCTGCATGCCACACCACGCGGGTACTCGATTGGGTGTTCGCCGCGGTGCGTGGTCTCCAACGCCGCGGCCGCTTCTGCTCCCTCGGGATCGCGCCCGTAACAGTCGAAGGTCGTCCCGGCGACGAGGAGCCGTGGCTGCGGGCGCTGAATGAGAGCGCCATTCTCTGGCCCACCTCGCCGCCCGCGCACGCCCGCGAGGAGCGGGTCGCACACGGCTTGCTCGGCGTCCGGCAGAACGCCTCGGTCCCGGAACGGTTCCATGGATGGGAACGCATCTCGCCAGTGGATGATGCGGCGGTTCCATCGACCCCGTGGATCTGCCGCCTTGGTTGGGGCCTCGAACCTCGTAACCTCCTCGGCGCCTCGAACTGGCGCGAACACTATCTGCGATTGCCGATCGAGCGACGTCGCGAACTCCATGTCATGAGGGGTGCCGTCGATTGGGCCGATCCGCTCGATGCCCCGACGACTGCTACGCCGGTAGCGGAGATCAACGAGCCGGTCCTTCCTGTGCTTTAGCTCCACCATCCCTAAACGGGAAGCGAGTCGCGATGTGGCCTGACCGCACCCACAGTATCGAAGCGAGGGAAGTGGCGACCGTCGACCGGTGGATCCACCCCACGGTCCTCGTCGCGATGGACGACGAGACGGAACACCTTTGCCCCCTGGTCACTCTGGCGCTCGGCCGCAGGCATCCGGACGCGTTGTCGTTCCTCTGCGCGCTCCGTGGTGCCGTAGCGGGCCATGACCCGGGGGAGTTCGATCACGCACTACGTCGCGCGTTCGAAACGGTGACCGATCTCGGTGCGCGCGCGGATGCGATCCTCCGTGGGAACTACGTGGAAGATGCGATCCGGATCTTCATCGCGCTTTCGCTCGGCAGCACCGAAGATGCTGCGGGCCCTGTGGAAGTCGTCGAGGCAATCCACCGGATCGCCACCGAGTTCTTCGACCAGACGCGTCTCGAGGTTCACGTTTTGGCGCTTCTTCCTGACCTGGCGGAGTTCGAGAACCGCGCCTGCCGCTACGCGCTGGCATATCGCCAGCTCGCCACGCTGGAGCGCCTCGGAGATCCTTCGCGCCCTCTAGGGCTCCGTACCGGGGCGCCGACCGACTTTCGCTGGGTCCTCGACTGTCGCACCCGCTCAGGTGCCTACGCTGGGGAGATCGGAGACGTACTCGAGCCCGCCGCCGAGATCATCGCCCTCCTGCTCGAGGGCCGGAACACGGGTCCGATCGTTTCCGCGGACAAGGCCGTCGAACGGCTGGCCCGAACGATCCACGGACGCGTCGCAGGGTACAGCACCTTCGGTGCTGCCATGCTGGTCCATCGTCGCAGGCCGCTCGCCCGCCTCCTCGTGGCATCCGCAGCTCTCGAGTACCTTCGACGCTACGGCCATGGTGATCCGTTGTTCGATCCCGTGGCCGCGGACACACAAGCCACTAGGCCCCCCGTGTCCGCGGCGGATCTGCATGCAAAGCTCCTCGACTGGGCAGACACCATCCGCTTGATGGGGCGGCTTGCCGAAGTCTTCGACGAGCCGCCGCCGGCTGCGGACGCGCCTAGCGTCGTGAGGGATCGATTTCGAATCCGGCAAGATCAACGGCGTGCGGCAGCCATGGACGCCATTCGGACCGAACTCGAAACGGCCGTGAGGCAGTGGCTCGATGATGGGGGTCTGGCGCACGCCCACGCCGCGATTCGCGTACTCCACTCCGGTCACTTGGACGGCGGGGGCTCCGTTACCCTGCCGTGCGCCGTACCGAGCCTTCATGCGCAACTCCGCGGCGACCTCGAGCGGCTACTCCGCCTGACCGAACTTCGTGAACGGATCGAGGACCTCACCCGGGCTGAAGCCGACGCGCGCTTGGCTATGGAGGAGGGCCGCGGGTCGGGGGATGCCGCTGCGGGACTCGCCACTGCGGGCGGTGAGACAACCGAGCTCTCGGCATCTGGCGGCGATTCGGGTGATGTCGATCCTGCAGTCGGTGAACCTTCGGAGGCGATCCCCGGCCATGGTGCCGACCCTGGACCGCCATCGAGGGCGACACTCCAAGCCGAGCTCGAGTCCATCGTGCGTCGTCGGGAGTCCCTCGAACGCGAACTTCGGCGCAGGGAGAGTCTACTCGATCCGTCGATCACGCCGGATCGGCTCGAGGCGGAACTGATCGAGATCCTCAAGGAGGGGCCCAACACATTCATGGCGGAACAAGGATCGGAACCGACCGTCGATCCTGCGCCCGAGCCGGCCATCGCTGGACATCCACCCCTACGGACGCGCTTCGTCCAACGAGCACGTCGCCTTTTCGGAAGAACGGAACGTTCCGGGGGGCTGGCGGTCGCGCCCGCACTGCCCGTGTCAACGAGCCACGAGCCAATACCCGCCGCGAGATTGCTGCCCGAACGCCGGCGCTGGCTAGACGATTATGCGAGGATCGTCGAAGATGTCCGGCTGGCGCTCGAATCACACGCCAGCGCCGTCGCCGAGGCCGCGAAGTACTACGAAAGCACTGTCGACGCCCTGACGGACGCAGTCACCCGAAGCACGAATTTCGTCACATCCACCGTCTCTCCAGCGGCGGTGGAACGTTACCGGTCCTTGTACCTGCCATCGCTGAGGGAGGCGATCGCCTCGCGAAACGCCTGCCATTTGTCTAGCTATTTCCGTATCGAGCCGCCGGTGCTGCAGCCGTTCGAACATCCGCTGAACGTCGTCTTGGACGGCTTCGACGATGCCCTAGACGCCATAGCTAGCGAGTGCCTGGCTCCGCTTCTGGCCGAATCGGTCTCCGATGTTCTCTCCGGCCGGACTCCGGCCGGCGCCATCGGCTCGATCGGCAACGTGGCTCGCATGCTCCTCGAGGCATCCCAGCCCCTCGCACGCCCGGCACCTCTCACGGATCCGGGCACGCTGACCGTCGAGCGCTGGGTCCTTGCGAACGGGGGAGCTCTCGAGCTCTTCGGGACGGACCCCGTCGCCAGAACCGTCCTCGACCATGAAGGGTGCCACGCGCTTCAGGTACCGGACGACGAGGCCATTGTATTCTTCGCTGCGCACCACGGTTTCGCCGCCCAGGCGATCCGCAAGCTCCTGATGTTCCGCTCAGCGAATCTTTGCGAGTCGGACAACACTACGATCGAAGCCGAGCCCGTATCCCTCGATGCACTCGCGGTCGGACCGACAGCGGGAGTACTCCGTGCCCTCGTCCTCGCCTTGCGGCTCGGGCTCGTTGAGCGGGATGAGCGGGAGATCCGGGTGAGCGACGACCTCGCGCTCCCCGCTGACCTCGTCGAAGCCGTGCGTACATTCACGACCTCAGCACATGCTCAGACGGCGCTGCGGATCCTGGAAGATCGCATCGACGCTTGCCTGCAATCGACCGACGGGCTCGATCGGCTCCACGACATCGCGGATGCGCCCGATCTCTCCCCCCTCGAGATGCGGATCATCCTCGAGACGCTCGCGGAAGCCGTACCGGAACGCATTGTGGCTGCGCCCCGGTGAGCCAAGTACCCAAGGAACATGATGCCCGACACGCTTCTGGAACGACTCGAACCCGAACGGGTTGCCGCCTTGTCGGACCAAGAGCTTGCCGCACTCCTCTGCGAACTCTGGTACGAACCCTTTCTGCGGGCCGAGCTCTATGGCTCCCGGCAGTTCATTTATGAGCGTATCCGATTCGTCACCGCGCGTGGATACTTCACCGCTCAGGAGAGACAGGGGATTCTCAGGACCTTCTTCGCGTCGAATTTCCACGTCCAGCAGCGGGTGCAGCGCGCCATAGCCAGGCGAAGAGGCACGATGAAGTGACAGGCACCGACGGTCGCAGGAGCGCTTGCGTGTCCTGTTCGCGCCGCGTGCAATACCGCCGTTAGGCCGCCCCGCCCCTACCACCCCGGATACCGCACCCCCCACCCCTCCCCCTCCGCCACCCGCGGCCCCTCGGTCGCGGCGGCGAAGAGGTCCTCGGCGAGGCGTGCGATCGGTTCCCGCAGCTCGAGCCGATCCAGCCACCCGGCCGGGATCGCGTCCTCGCCCAGCATCGCGCCGAGGATGTTGCCGGTGATGGCGCCGGTGCTGTCGCTGTCGCCGGAGTGGTTGACGGCGAGGCGGAGGCCCGTGGCGAGGTCGCCCTCGGCGGCGAGGGCGCAGTAGACGGCGATGCCGAGGGCTTCATCGGCGACCCAGCCCTCGCCGAGGCGGGTGACAGTGTCGGCCGACGGGGGGCCGGAGCGGGCGGCGTCGACGGCGGCGTCGATCGCGGCGAGGCATTCGTCGGCGCCGGGCCAGGGGGCGAGCTCGTCGCGGGCGGCGGCGATGGCGTCGTCGAGGGAGGCGCCGTGCACGAGGTCGTGGACGATGCGGGCGAGGCAGCCGGCGGCGAGGTAGCCGCTGGGGTGGCCGTGGGTGAGGGCGGCGGTCTCGCAGGCGAGGCGGAAGACGACGTCGTCGTGGGCGAGGAGCCCGACGGGTGCGGCGCGCATGATCCCGCCGCACCCTTTGCTTTCGTTGATGGGGTGCTCGATCGACCCTCGCCTCCCGCTCGCGAGGGCGGAGAGGCAGGTGCGGCCCGGGCCGCGCGGGGCGTTCAGCTCGGGGAGGTGGACGATCCACCCGTCGAAGGGCGGGGCGACGGGGGCGTCCGCGGGGAGCGGCATCCCCTGCGTGTGCAGCCACCGCAGGTAGGCGTTGTGGACGACGACGGGGGTGTCGGCGGCGTCGCGCTCGTGGCGGCGCGTCGTCGCCCGCAGGAGCCCCTCGGCGGTGAAGAGGGTCATCTGCGTGTCGTCGGTGATCCGCGCGAGGCCGTCGGGGCCGGGCTCGGGCTCGGCGATCCCGGGCGGGCCGAACGCGGCGCGGATCCTCGCGAGGGAGAGGCGCTCGACAGGCGCCCCGAGGGCGTCGCCGACGGCGCCGGCGAGGAGGCAGCCGCGGTAATGGGCGGGGGTGCGGCGGTGGGTGGCCATGGCCAAGCTCCTGGGCTTCGTGATGGTCGGGCGCACGCTACCTCCGTCGGGCTGAGGGCACAAGGTGGCGGGATGTCGCGCGGCGAACCTCGTGCCGATGCCCTTGGGAGGGACGCGGAGGCCCGGGAGGCGACGTCGCCCGGGAGGCTTCCTGGGCGACGTCGCCTTGCCGGCGGTTACGGCCGTGCGCTCCGGAGCGCGTGCTCCGTGGGCACCTCGATGAATCTCGATGCGGGGACGCCGCGGCGGACCGCCTCGAGCTGCTCGGGAGTCAGGGTGCCCGCGGCCTGCGTCGAGGCCGAACGCAGGGAGCCGTGCACGCTGCTGGTCGAAAGGGTGTACCAGCTCCCCGTCGCCGCGTCGATGACGACGGGGACGAGCCCGCCGAGGACGTCGAGGATCACCCAGCCGGCGCCGACCTTCTTGCTGATCGTGGCGACGACCTCCTCATAGCCGTCCTTCCGGAAGGTGATTGCGTAGTCCTCGGTCTTCGAGAGCGGGATCGAGAGGGGCGTCGTCCCGCGACGGGTGCCGTTGACGTAAACGTCGGCGCCTTCGGGGGACGAGGTGAAGGTGACGAGCGCGGGGCCGCCGTTGAAGAGCGCGCCACAGCCGGCCAGCGCCAGCGCGGCCAGGGCGATGAACGCCATCCGCCGGGGTGAAGCCACCATGACTTCCTCCTTCCACGGAGTTTCCTTGGATGCGAGGGGGCGGACGCCTGCCTCGCGGGGATCGTGGGGGAAGGGTAACGGGGGGGTCTGACAGTCGGCGGGTGGGGGGGCGGTGGTCGGTCGTGGGGGGAAGTCGGTCGGCGACGTCCCGTTGCGCCATGGCCGGGAGGGCTCGAGGAGCGGTACGTTGTACAGCGCCGTGGCATCCTCCGCGGGTGGCTGGCGCCGTTCCGTGCTGATCGCCGGCGAGATGGCGGCGTCCCTTGGGTCTATGGGGTGGCGGGGCGTCCGGGTTGCGACCTTGCGTCGAACGTGCGCCGGTCACATACTCGAGCGCGCTGCACACGGAATGCTCGCCATGGATGGGGGGCAATGGCTCGCTACGGACGTTGGGCACGACCTTCATCACATCGGTGGTGTATCCATTGCACGACGCGGTGAACTTACCCAGCGGAGGCATCATGGAAACGCGTCAGAAGCGGCCGAATGTAGTCCTCTCGAGGTCCGGAGTGCTCCAGGTTGCCCCCGCGGAGATCTTCAAGAGCGAGGTGGGGCGCGCCGAGATCCGCAAGACGGCAAGGCTGGACGCGGCGAGACAGGCGCGGGAGCGAGCGCGGGAGAAGGCGATCGTAAAGAAATGATCCGTGCCTGAACGGACCGCCATGCCGTTCAACGTACTTCTCCTTCCCCTACTGGGGGGTACGTATTCATTTCCCACTGGAATCACACTCGCTTCGATGCGAGGCGCTACTCCGGCGAGCGCCTGATCTTCCACGCGGCGATCGCCGGGGCGGTTTTCCTTGGGGTGGCATTCGTTGTTACCCGCATTGTCATCCTCTGGAAACCCGGTCTCTACGACTGGTGGCGCCAGCTCGTGCCGTTCGGGTACACGGGGACCTCTCTGCTGGCGTTCGCTCTCGCCGCGTTGACGTGGATGCCGCTGAACCGGTCCGTCAGCGACCGTGACACCGAGCAGGGGAAAGCTGTCGAGCAGTGGGGCGACTACCTGGAACGACTTCTGAATCGCTCGTTGAAGGAGACGAAGCAGGTTTCCCTCACGCTGCGAACCGGCAAGGTCTACATCGGGTTCGTGACCAGCAATTTCGATCCGGCCTACGAGCGCAGATACATCCAGCTCTTGCCGGTGTTGAGCGGGTATCGTGATGATGAGACCAAGGATCTGGTCATAACGCGGGATTACGCCCGTGCCTATCAGCGCATGATCGACGAAGACAGCGCCTACCTCCTCACGATCGCGGATGAGTTCCAGCTCGTGATCCCGACGGCCGAAATTGTCTCGGCCAACCTCTTCGATCCGGACGTGTTTGCCATATTCCAGGACCTCGATGGCGCAGATTCCGGCGATGCAACGATGGCCGTGGCCGGTGGGGCGTCGGGGACTGGGGATTCCAAGGTTCTCGCCTGATCATGCAACGAGCTACGTGATCCTCGGCGGTCGCATCCGCGCTGCGGCGGAGTGAGTTGAAGTGCGGTCGGTACGCTGCCGCAGCGGCCTTGCCCCTTCACCGAGACTGCGCAGGTGCTCGTCCCACCAGATTCCCCTCTCCCGCGACCGGTCTGATACTGCTCCGACGATCCCGAGATTATGAGCGCGATGCGGCGGTATCGGCCCGGGCGGGATCCCCGTGTCCTGCCCGGGCGCCGGGCGCGTTGCGCGGGCGCCCCGGGGTACCCGCGGTGCTCACGCCGGCTGGCGCGTGTGCGCCCCCTGGATCGTGCGGGCGGCGACCTGCGCCATGTCGTGCTTGACGCCGAAGGAGCGGAGCGCGAGGCGGGTGAGGCTGACGGCGAGCTCGCGCTCGGCGACGAGGGCGACGTGGGCGCCGTGCGACTCGAGGAACTTGCGCTCCTCGTCGCTGTGCGTGCGGACGAGGACCTCGGCGTCGGGGTTGACGCGCTTGACGATCTCGAGGATCGCCCGGGCCTGGAAGGCGTCGGGGGTGGCGACGATGATGAGCCGGGCGGTCTCGAAGTGGGCGGCCCCGAGGATGTCGGGGCGGGTCGCATCGCCGTAGATGACGGGGAGTCCGCGCTTGCGGAGCTCCTCGACGCGCTCGCGGTTCTGTTCGACGACGATGTAGGGGATGTCGTGGCGGCCGAGCTCGTCGCCGACGGGGCCGCCGACGCGGCCGCTGCCGATGACGATGGCGTGGCCGCGCAGGCGCCGCTCGTCGACGCAGGTCGGGAGCTCGGCGATCTCGCCGGCCGGGCGCTCGAGGCGGTCGGCCCAGGAGCGCTTGTCGCCGCGGGGGCGGCGCAGCCAGTGCTCGACGGGGCCGACCGTCGCGAAGACGGCCGGGTTCAGCGTGATCGAGAGCAGCGCTCCGGCGACGACGAGGCTCTGGACGTCGCTGGGGAGGAGTCCGAGCGAGACGCCGAGCGTGGCGAGGATGAAGGAGAACTCACCGATCTGCGCGAGGCTCGCCGAGATGGTGAGCGCCGTGTGGAGCGGGTAGCGGAAGGCGAGGACGATTGCGGCGGCGGCGATCGACTTGCCGACCAGGATGATGAGGACGACGGCGAGGACCTCGAGGGGGTGCTCGAGGAGGATCGCCGGGTCGAAGAGCATCCCGACGGAGACGAAGAAGAGGACGGCGAAGGCGTCCTGGAGCGGGAGCGCGTTCGTGGCGGCGTCGTGGCTGAAGTCGGATTCGCTGACGACGACGCCGGCGAAGAAGGCGCCGAGGGCGAAGGAGACGCCGAAGAGGGCGGCGGCGCCGACGGCGATCCCGAACGCCGTCGCCAGGACGGCGAGGGTGAAGAGCTCACGGGAGCCGGTCCCGACGACGCGCCCGAGGAGCCAGGGGATGAAGCGTCGCCCGACGACGAGCATCAGGGCCACGAAGACGCCGACCTTGGCGAGGGTGACGGCGAGGGTACCGATGAGCCCTCCGCCGGGGCCGGTGGCGGCGTGGGGGTCGGCGGTCGCCCCGGGGGGCGCGCCGAGCCAGCCGGCCAGGGCCGGGAGCATGACGAGGGCGACGACCGTCACCAGGTCCTCGACGATGAGCCAGCCCACGGCGATGCGCCCGTCGGCGGAGCCGAGGATGCCGCGGTCCTCGAGGGCGCGCAGGAGCACGACGGTGCTCGCCACGGAGAGCGAGAGCCCGAAGACGAGCCCGGTCCCCCACGACCACCCCCAGAGGTGCGAGACGACGGCGCCGAGCCCCGTCGCCACGGCGATCTGGGCGATCGCGCCGGGGACGGCGATCTTCCGCACGGCGAGGAGGTCGGTGATCGAGAAGTGCAGCCCGACGCCGAACATGAGGAGCATGACGCCGATCTCGGCGAGCTGTGCGGCGAGCTCCTGGTCCGCGACGAACCCCGGCGTGAACGGCCCGACGGCGATGCCGGCGAGGAGGTAGCCGAGGATGGGGGGGAGTCGGAAGCGTGAGGCGACGAGTCCGAGGACGAAGGCGAGGCCGAGGCCGGCGGCGATGGTGGCGATCAGGGCTGTCTCGTGGGGCATCGCAACTCCCGTTTGGCGTGGATGATAACGTACTACGATCACGGAACGGGCGGTGGCGCGCAACCCCCGCTGCCGGCCTACGGGTTTCCCCGCACCAGCGCCCCCGCCTCCTCCGGCCCCAGCATCGCCAGCCGCTGGTTGGTGAACGCGGCGTCGTCGGTGACCTCGCGGAGGAGGGCGATGCCGGCGGGGGGCGGGGGGAGGGGGGCGTTCTCGTCGTCGAGTTCGATCTCGGCGAGGACGAGGCCGGCGAGCTTGCCCTGGAAGACGTCGATCTCCCAGGGGCCGAGGACGTAGCGAACCTTCTCGAGGCGATGATTCCCGGTCATTTCGAACAGCGCCTCCCCGGCGTCGGGGTCGACGGCGACCTCTATCTCCCGGCGGACCCGGCCAGAGCCGGACTTGATGGTCAGGAAGTACTCGCCGTCGCGGTCGCGGATGCGGACCGCGGGACCGTCGGTGGTGAGGTAGCCCTGACGGATGGCGTGGCGGCGCGAGGCCCCGGCGAGGGTGCGGGGGTCGGTGATGCGGCAGAGGAAGCGTCGCTCGATCTCGAACATCATGGGCGGACCCTCCTGTGCGGACCCGGCTCCGGTATCCGGCGTTGCTCCAGAATGCGATCTCGGTGACCCGAAAAAGAACGGGTTGAAGCGATTCTGGCCGGGATGATACCCCGCATGGCGGGGGTTCACCTATGTCTTTAGCGGCCAACTCTGAAAAACGGAACCAGGTCGGGCCGCCCGCCCGTCCGGAAGCCCGCCCGAACAGGTCCGGCAGCCGTCCGGGAGCCGTCCGGCGGCCCACCCCACCAGCCCGTCACTCGTACCTCAACGCCCGCACCGGATCGACCCGCGACGCGCGCCTTGCCGGCAGGTAGCCGGCCCCGAGCGCGACCGTGGTGAGGACCACGGCGGCGAGGGCGATGACCGCGGGGTCGTGCCCGTCCATGCCGAAGAGGAGCGAGCGGGCGGCGCGGCCGAGGGCGAGGGCGGCGGCGGTGCCGATCGCGCCGCCGACGAGGATCAGGCGGCCGACCTGGCGGAGCACCATGGCGCGGACGTCCGCGGCGTCGGCGCCGAGGGCCATGCGGACGCCGATCTCGCGGGTGCGCTGGGCGACGGTGTACGCCAGGACGCCGTAGAGGCCGACGGCGGCCAGCAGGGTGGCGAGGGCGGCGAAGGCGGCGGCGAGCGTGCCGATTATGCGATCGATGTAGACGTTCACACGGGCCTGCTCGTGGAGCGTCGTCAGGTTCTCGATGGGGAGGCTCGGATCCAGCCGGGCGACGATGCCCGGGACCGCGCGCATCACCTCCGCCGGGTCGCCGGCGGTGCGGATGTAATAGGTCAGCTCGCCGATCGTCTCGTCCTGGCGGTACGGGGTGAAGAAGAGCGGCAGGGCCTCGCCTTTCACCTCGTTGTACTTCGTGTCGGGCACGAGGCCGACGATCTGGATGTCGAGTCGGGTCGCGGCGCCGATCGCCATCCACTTCCCGACGGCATCCCTGCCGAGGCCGAACTTCCGGGCGAACGCCTCGTTGACGATGGCGACGCCGGGCGCGCCGAGGTCGTCGCCCTCGTTGAACTCGCGCCCGGCGAGGAGCGGGACCCCGAGGGTGCGGAAGTAGTTCGGGCCGACGAGGTTGAAGTACGCGGTGGCGTCGGTGTCGGGCCCGCTTTCGAACCCCTCGACCGAGACGTTGCTGCCCCATCCGTCGCCCACGAGGATCGGGACGAGGGCGCCGGCGACGTCGGTCACGCCGGGGATCGCGGCGAGCTCCTCCTCGAGGCGCCGGAAGAGGGTGTGGCGCTCCGCGGGGGCGTAGCCGTTCAGCTCGGGGGAGATGCCGAAGGCGACGACGTTCTCGGCGCGGACCCCGAGGTCGATCCTGCTGATGTTGACCAGGCTCCGGAGGAAGAGCCCGGCGGCGACGAGGAGCGCCATGGCGAGGGCGACCTGCGCGGTGACCAACGCGCCGCGGAAGCGGGCGGCGGACTTCGCCCCGGTGTGGTGGCCGGCGTTCGCGCGGATCGAGATGACGAGGTCGCGCCGGGTGCCGTGGAGCGCCGGGAAGAGGCCGGAGAGGAGCCCGGTGCCGAGCGATGTCGCCGCGGCGAAGACGACGATCGAGGGGCGCAGCTCGAGCTGGAGGATCTCCGCGGAGGCTGTGGGCAGGATCGACGCGACGAGGGCGAGGGTCCATTGCGCGACGACGAGGCCCGCCGCGCCGCCGAGGAGGGCGAGGACGCACGACTCCGTCAGGAGCTGGGCGACGACGTGCCGGCGTGTGGCGCCGAGGGAGAGCCGGACGGCCATCTCCAGGCTCCGGCTGGCGCCGCGGGCGAGGAGCAGATTGGCGATGTTGGCGCAGGCGATGAGGAGGACGACGCCGGTGATCGCGAGGAGGAGCGTGAGCGGCGTCCTCGCCTCTCCGTGGAACCGGCTCTGGCCGCGCCAGCCGGGTTCGAGGAGCACCTGCTTCGCACGGAACTCGGCCATCCTCTGTTCGCTCATCCCCGTGTAGAGCGGCGCCTCGACGTCGTTGATGATCGGACGGTAGACGGCGTTGAGCGACGCCTGCGCCTGCTCGATCGAGACGCCGGGCTTCAAGCGCCCGAAGAGGTAGGCCCAGAAGTTCTGCCGGTCGTGGAAGCCGTCGAACCAGGGGGCGACGACGCCGCGCATCGTGATCGGGACGAAGACCTCGGGGCGCAACCCGAGCGTCGTGCCGTGGAACCCTCGGGGCGCGACCCCGACGATCGTGAACGGCCGGCCGTTGATGGTGATCGCCTCGCCCAGGATGGTGGGGTCGCCGCCGAGATGGTTCTGCCAGTAGTCGTAGGAGAGGACGGCGACGAAGTGGCCGCCGATCGTCTCGTCGTCCGAGGGTCCGAGGAGGCGGCCGAGCGCCGGGCGCAGGCCGAGGAGCGGGAAGTAGGAGCCGGAGACGAGGAGGCCCTGGCCGTTCAGCGTCTGGCGGCGGAACGCCAGGTTGAGCTCGAAGTTCCGATGCGCGGCGAGCCCCGCGAGCCCCGATTCGGCGCGCTCCAGGTCCCGGAACATCGGGTAGCTGAAGACGGCGTCGCAATCGCCGGCGTTGCCGCAGGACACCGTCCCGCGCCGCGGCCCGGGCGAGGAGAGGTTGACCAGCCGGTCCGGCTCGGCGACGGGGAGCGAGCGCAGGAGGACCTGGTCGAAGAGCGAGTAGATCGCCGAGTTTGCGCCGATCCCGAGCGCCAGCGTGAGGACCGCGACGCCGGTGACGAACGGCGTTCGGAGCAGCGTGCGGAAGGCGAGCCTGACGTTGCGCATGGTGCCTCGATGAATCCGTGATGCGTGGGCCGGTGTCCATCCTCCCCGCGCCGTCGCCGGCGCGGCTGGCCGCACGGGCAGGCAAGAGCTTGGCCGTTGGGACCGGGAGAGTCAAGCGCCGATCAGAACACGAGTTGGCGCAACCGGCCTGCGCGGGGCCCGGGGAGATGGTTGTCCGGTTCCGGGACCGGCGCGTCCCGCGAGCGGGACGGTGACACCGCCACCCCCGGCGACCGAAAACAAAAGGCCCGGCGTCGCGAGGACGCCGGGCCGGCCTGCCCGCCGGAGCGGTCAGGTCTGAGTCAATACCGCGTCAGGGCCGGTACTTGTAGTTGGGATTCCCGACCCGCTCGTTGAAGTGCGGGATGTAGCACTCCATGGTGCCGTACTCGCCCCAGTTGGGCGTGGGGTGCTCGCCCTTCGGGAAGAGGTCGATCCCGTACCGCGCCTTGTAGCGGCGCAGGTCGCCGAGCCGGTGGCCGTCCATGAAGAAGTCGCGGCGGCGCTGGTCGCGCAGCTCGGCCTGGAGGTCGGCCCCGGCGTACGGGCCCTGGTTGCCGACGGCGCGGCGCTCGTCGATGAACGCGCGCAGCTCGGCATCGGTCATCCCGCCGGCCTCGGCGAGGATGTAGCGGGCCTCGAGACCGGAGGCGAGACGGATGCTCGCCGTCTTCGTGAAGGGCTGGTCCTCGCCATCCGCCGTCCAGTCGCTGTAGGAGGAGGACTGGTAGGGGGTGTAGAGGATCGTCTCCTGGTTGTGTCCCTTCCGGCCGGTCGGGTTGTAGCGGATCCGCGGGTCGTTGAGACCGCGGAACGGCTCATCCACCCCGACGTGGTGGGTGGACCCGGTGGTGGCACCGTAGAAGAAGTTCTCCAGGTAGCTCTTGCTGTCCGAGTGACGGATCCAGGCGACGAAGTCGGCCGGGACGTCCTTGGCGAAGCTGATCGCCTTGGCGTTGTTCCCCACCTGGAGGGCGGCGCGGGCGCCGCCGACGCGGGCCAGGTTGATCACCTGGTCGGCCTTGGCCACGTTCGGGTTGGCCGTCTGCGTCTTGTACGCCTCGGCGACCTGGATCGCCCGCTCGAAGTAGGGGATCGCCCGCTCGATGATGGCATCCGAGAGGATCGCATCCTCGTCGGGGCTGACCGGAGCGTAGCAGAAGGTCTCGCCCAGGACGACGTTGGCGTAGCCCGTGTAGGCGAGGGCCTCGGCGAACCGGATGTCGGAGTTGACCGAGGAGCCGACCGCCTCCTCGACGCGCTTCACGATGTCCTCGCCGAGGGCGCGGGCGCGCTGCACCGGGTTGTAGACCTCGGTGAGCTGGGAGTTCTTCTCGTCGAACTGCCGGAGATCGAACTCCTTGCGCTGGAAGTAGTTGTGGCCGTTGACGAACTCGTCGGAGAGGAGCCCGCCCCAGTACGCGTTGGCGGTGTACATCCTCTGGAACTCGCCGAGGGGCGAGTTGAGGAGCTCGACGACCATCTTGGGGTCGTCCGGAGTGGACTCCGAGATCGCCCCCGGGTTCGTGACCTCGAGGAGGTCGCTGCACGCGCCGAGCGTCGAGGCCAGCGAGAGGGCGGCCGCGGTGCCGGCGAGGCGACGCTTGAATTGGACCGTTCTCATGATTCGATAACTCACGGAATCGAGGATCACCCTAGAAGCGAACGTTGACCGACGTCACGATCCGGCGCAGCATCGGCACGGACATGTAGTCCGCGCGGGTGAAGGTCGCCGGCCCCTCGATGTTCACCTCGGGGTCCAGCCCGCTGTACTTGGTCCAGATCGCGAGGTTGCGGCCGGCCACGGTGACGCTGGCGCCGGACATGCCGAACCGGTTGACCCAGGCGTTCGGGAGGTCGTAGGACAGGGAGACCTCACGGAGCTTGATGAAGTCCGCCTTCTCCATGTACGGGCGGTTGCCGCCGTACGCCTTGAGGTTGTACTCGGACGGGTCGGCGAGGCCGTTGCGCGCCTCGATCGCCAACTTGGTGTTGAGGTCGTCGCGGTCGCGGGTCTGCTCCGTCATGTTGAACATGTAGTGCCCGCCCTTGTAGTCGGCGAAGACGTAGAGCTTCAGGTTGCCGAAGAGGGTGAGCGTGTTCGTGATCGACGCCTCGCGGGTCGGGACCGAGGGGCCCACGTACTCCATCGAGTCCGCGATGATGATCGGGCGGCCGTTGCCATCGAGGACCGGCGAGCCGTCGGCGTTGCGCTCGATCGCCTCGGCCCAGTAGCCGCCCAGGGGATAGCCCTCGGCGTGGCGCTGCGCGCTCCGGTAGCCGACGGCGATCGGCTCCTCGCGGACGCCACCGAAGGAGACGAGCTTGTTCGAGTTGGTCGAGAAGGTCACCCGGGTATCCCAGACGACCGACGGGGTGCGGACCGGGGTGCCGAACGCCGTGATCTCGATCCCGTTGTTGTTGATCTCGCCGACGTTGGCGAGGACCGTCCCGGTGAAGCCGCTGGAAGCGGGGACGGGCACGCCGATCAGAGCGTCGTACGTGGTGTTGTTGTAGTAGGTCAGCTCGAGGCCGGCGCGGCCCTCGAAGAACGAGGCATCGAAGCCCGCCTCGATCTCGGAGCCCCTCTCGGCCTTGAGGTCGGGGTTGCCGAAGGCGTCGGCGCGGAGGACGGGGACGAGGTCGCCGCTATCGAGGATCACGGTCGACGCCGCGTAGGTCCGGTCGGCCGAGAACGGATCCGGCGCGTTGCCGGCCCGGCCCCACGCAGCACGGATCTTGAGCTGGTCGACGTTCGGGACGTTGAAGAAGTCCTCCTCCGAGATGACGTAGGCGGCCTGGACCTTCGGATAGAAGATCCGGTTGATCTCCGAGCCGAAGACCGAGCTGTTGTCCATGCGGAGGCCACCGGTCAGGAAGACGCGGTTCTTCCAGCCGACCTGCTCCTGGACGAAGAAGCCGAGGGTGCGCTGCTCTTCGAAAGACTCGCTCCCGAAGGTCTGGTTCGCCGTGCCGATGAGGCGGACGTTGTCGGAGAAGAGCCCCTGGCCCCACGCCTCGACCGCCTCGAAGCGGTACGCCTTGAAGTCCATCCCGAAGGAGAAGTCGGAGGTGATGTCCTCGTTGATCGCCTTCGAGATCGTCCCGGCGTAGTCGAGGGTCCAGTGCCGCGTCTCCGGCGCGTACTGCGCGATGTAGCCGTTGTGGGTGTTGGCGCCGTAGAAGGTGTTCTTCGGGTAGAAGAGCGTGTTGAGGCGCGTGCCCGCATCCAGACCCAGGGTCAGCCGGTTCTTGAACCAGGAGACGGGCTGGTAGTTCGCCGTCGCGCCGATGATGAAGCGCTCGGCGCGGGTCCGGTTGTCGTAGATCGCCATCTGCTCGGGGCCGAGGCCGCGCCAGCCGGCGGCGAAGCCGCCGCTGAGGTCGCCGGGCCGGCCGCGGTAGGCGTTGCGGAGCCACCCGTACGACGCGTTGTCGTTGAGCGGGAGGCGGGTATCGGTCCGGGAGTACTGGGTCGAGACCGAGATGTCGACCTTGTCGGTCGGGCTCGCCGTGAAGTTGAGCCGGGCCGCGCTACGCTTGAAGTTGTTGTTGGTGAAGACGCCCTCCTCCTCGGTCCGGTCGCCGGAGACGAAGAAGGAGTAGCGGTCGCCGCCGCCCTGGGCGCTCAGGCCGTAGTTGAGGAGATCACCGGTCTGGAGCACCTGCCGGAGCGGGGAATCCGTGATGACGCGGCCCCGGTCGACCGTCGGGAGCGAGGGGTCGATCCCCGAGCACCCCGGGTAGGTCGCGGTGTTCGCGATCATCGCGTTGGTGCAGTAGTTGTAGTTGGTCGGCACGTCGAGCGCCCACTCGAGCTGGCCGTACTCGGCACGGGCGTTCCAACGGATGGCCTGCTGGCCCTTCCGACCCTTCTTCGTGATGATCTGGACGACGCCGGCGGCGGCGTCGGCGCCGTACAGCGTGGCCGCTGCCGGGCCCTTGATCACCTCGATCGACTCGATGTCCTCGGGATCGATCGCGTCGAGGGCCGAGGTCTGCTGCCCGTTGACCGAGTAGCCGCCCTGCGCGCCCGAGGCGATGCGGATCCCGTCGACGTAGAAGACCGGGCTGGTGCCCGCCTGGTACGACGAGGCGCCGCGGATCCGGATGTTCGGCGCGGTCCCGACCGAGCCCGACGGCGTGATCAGCGTCAGCCCCGCGCTCCGACCCTGGAGGAGCGAGGTCACGTTGTTGATCGGCGCGACCTCGGTGACCTGGGCCGCCGAAATGGTCGTGACGGTGTTCCCGAGGGCACGCTTTTGCGTGGCGCCCGGCGTCCCCGTGACGACGACGGCGTCGAGCTCGATGACCGACATCGAGAGCGCGAAGTCCACACGAGCGGTCTCACCCGCGTTGAGCGTCACCGACTGCTGCGCGGCCGTATAGCCCAGCATCTCGGCGCGGAGCGTGACCGACCCCGCCGGGATGTTGCGGATCACGAATTCGCCCGTGGCGTTCGTGATCGCGCCCAGGTTCGACCCCGGGATGTACACCTGCGCGCCGTTGAGCGGGCGCGTCGTCGCCGCATCGGTGACCCGTCCCTGGATGGATCCCGTTGCCTGTGCCTGCACGGGTCGCGCAAAGGCCGCAAGGGCCGTTGCCGCGACCGCGAGAACGCGTACGGCGTTTCTCCGACTGCGGAGCGTCATACATCCTCCATAAAGTGGGAACGAAACGGCACCCTCGACCGACCGTCCGGGAGAGGGGACGGCCAGTCCGCGCCGATCCGACGGCCGGTCCGAGGACCGGGGCCGGGCCGATGCGGTCCCCCCTCGACGGGAGATCGATCGGGGTCCTTACCAGGCACGGCCACCACGCCGCCGTGGGGCCGCCCCAGGACATCCGTTGTTCGATGGAGAGGATCGCCGGGGCGATCGGGGAAGGGACCTGCGCCAAGGTCTCGGGGAAGGGAACCCCTCCGGGATGCCGGCGCGAGGAACGTTTGGGCGCCCGAGCACGGCTCCAGACGACCGCCCCGCCGGCAGGACGGAACCTGCCGCGGGCGAGCCGCGGTAGCACCGGGGGTGGACCCGGCGGTCGATCGCCTTGGGGTCCACGGAGCCGCCGAAACGGGGGCGCCGGACGACAGCACCCGCGCCGGGAGGCGCGAGGGCCGGCGTCGAAGCGGGACCGGCTCCCGCTCGCCGTCGGCGAGGCGGGGTGCCGGGCCGCGGCCGCTCCCCCCGCCAGACCGGGCGGGTCCACGGCCGCGCGACTGCAACAGCAACGTCACTACGTGCCTATCTATTCAACCAGTTACAGCCGGTCGACCAAGAAAGCCGTTGGCGTCGCCCGTCCGACTGCGAGGGCGGGGACGAACCGAAAATCTCGGGTCGTGTGAGCGATGTGATAGCGTTATACGGTGGTTGCGCACAGCCGTCAAGTGGGGGCGCGAGGGAAGCGGTAACTTCCTCGGGTGGTCACGTGTTCGCGTGCCCCCGGCACACGAAGTTCCGGCGCGGGGGGGCGGCGGCCGTGGTGGAGGCGGGAGGACGGCGCCGGGGCCGGCTCGTCCTTGCCCGACGGTTCCCGATGCGTCACCTTCCGGTCATCTCCCGTCGGCGCCGGGTGAGGGGGGAAGGGCGGGGGCGTGGGAGGCGGGCCGGCGGTCGCAACGGCAAGGGAGACGAGCTTGACGGATACGACGAAACTCGCCGGCCCCACGGTCTGGCTCACGCTTTTCGGATTCGCACCGAGCCCCGTGCGGGCCGAGCTGGTGCCTCTCGCCCCGTCGGTCCGGTTCACGCGGGCGATGGTCGCGCTCTTCGTTTGCTGGGCGCTCGCGCCGATCGTGTTCTTCGTGCCGCCGCACCTCCCCTGGGTCCTGGGCGCGGTCGGCGGCGGGGTGTACCTGGCGTGGAAGGAATGGCGGGGGGTCTACCAGGTGAAGCGCCTGGAGGCCGCCTGCCCGAGTTGCGGGAAGGCGCTCTCGATCGAGCCCGGCAAGAGGATCCGCCTCCCGTACACGATCGTCTGCTACGGCTGTCATCAGGAGCCGTTGCTGGAGGCCGCGGGCGATCCGGAGTGATGGTGGGCCCGTCGCGGCGGTCGCCGGCCGCCGCGGCGATCCGAATTTCGGCCGCGTTTGCGGCGTTCCATGTCGCCGGATACATTGCCCAATACATCCTAATCCGTCATCGGGGCGGTTCGCCGGGGAGCCCCGGGGCCGCGGGGTGGGGGAGGGCCGAGGGGTGCCCGGCGCGGCCGTGCGCCCTTCGGGGCGCGCGCGTCGCGGCAGGCGGCGCGGCGGTCCGGCGGATCTCGTCGCACCCAGGAGCGCAACGTTGGGATACAGGAGCCTCGCCGAGTGCGTCCGTGATCTCGAGCGGCACGGGCAACTGATCCGCATCCGCGAGGAGGTCGACCCGTACCTCGAGATGGCGGCGATCCAGCGTCGGGTTTACGCGCGCGGGGGGCCGGCGCTCCTCTTCGAGCGGGTGAAGGGCTCGCGCTTCCCGGCGGTCTCGAACCTCTTCGGCACGCCCGAGCGGGCGCGCTTCCTCTTCCGCGACACCTTCGAGCGGGTCCGCACGCTCGTCGGGCTGAAGTACGACCCGACGGCGGCGGCGAGGAGGCCGTTGCACCACCTGCCGGCGCTCCTGACCGCCTTCTCCGCGCTCCCGATGCGACGTCGCCTCGGGGGCGCGCCGGTGCTGCACGGCCGCACGAGGGTGAGTGAGCTCCCGCAGATCGTGAGCTGGCCGATGGACGGCGGGCCGTTCATCACCCTCCCGCAGGTCTACACGGAGGACGTGACCCGTCCCGGGATCATGAACGCGAACCTCGGGATGTACCGCGTCCAGCTCGGGGGGAACGAGTACGTCGCCGACCGTGAGATCGGGCTGCACTACCAGATCCACCGCGGGATCGGGGTGCACCAGGCCCGGGCGATCGAGGCGGGCGTGCCGCTGAAGGTCAGCATCTTCGTGGGGGGGCCACCGTCGCACACCTTCGCGGCGATGATGCCGCTCCCCGAGGGGCTCCCGGAGCCGGTCTTCGCGGGAATGCTCGGCAACCGGCGCTTCCGTTACCTCTACGACGACGAGGGGTTCTGCATCTCCGCGGATGCGGACTTCGTGATCACGGGGACGATCCATCCGGGGGAGCTGAAGCCGGAGGGGCCGTTCGGCGATCATCTCGGCTACTACAGCCTCGCGCACCCTTTCCCGTACCTGCGGGTCCACCGGGTCTACCACAGGAAGGATGCGATCTGGCCGTTCACCGTGGTCGGGCGCCCGCCGCAGGAGGACACGACCTTCGGCGCCCTCGTCCACGAGCTGACCGGCTCGGCGATCCCGCGGGAGGTGCCGGGGCTGCACGCGGTCCACGCCGTCGATGCGGCGGGTGTGCACCCGCTCTGCCTGGCGATCGGGAGCGAGCGCTACACGCCGTACCTCGACCCGCGCGAGCGGCGGCCTCAGGAGATCCTGACGATCGCGAACCACGTCCTCGGGACGAATCAGCTCAGTCTGGCGAAGTACCTGCTGATCTGCGCCCGTGAGGACGACCCGTCGCTCGACGTGCACGATGTGGCGGGTTTCCTCCGCCACGTCCTCGAGCGGATCGACCCCGCGCGCGACCTGCACTTCCAGACCTGCACGACGATCGACACCCTGGATTACAGCGGCACCGCGCTGAACGAGGGGTCGAAGCTCGTCGTGGCGGCGGCGGGCCCGAAGCGGCGCGAGCTCTGGACCGAGGTCCCGCCGGGGTTCGAGCTGCCCCGTCCCTTCGACCGGTTCCGCCTCGCGCTCCCCGGGGTCCTCGCCGTCGAGGCGCCGCGCTTCTCGAGCTACGACGAGGCGGCGCGCGAGATCGACGCCCTCGCCGCGCGGCTCCGCGAGATCGGCGGGCTGAGCGGGGCTGGGGGGCTCGGCGGCGGGAGGGCGGGGGCGGCCGGCGCCGGCCTCGACGGGCTCGCCCTCATCGTCCTCTGCGACGACGCGGGTTTCACCGCCGCGTCGCTCGACAACTTCCTCTGGGTCGCCTTCACGCGCAGCAACCCCTCGCACGACGTGCACGGCGTGGGCGCCTTCGTCGAGCACAAGCACTGGGGTTGCCGCGGGCCGTTGATCCTGGACGCGCGGATCAAGCCCCACCACGCCCCGCCGCTGGAGGAGGACCCGGCGGTCGAGCGGCGGATCGAGCGGCTGGCGGCGCGGGGCGGGCCGCTCGCCGGGCTATTGTGATCGAACCCTGTCCCGATCCGGCGGCTGACCCACCCACCCCCGCACCAGCGCCGCCCCTTCGTGCATCCCCTGCGCCCCGATGAGGACGAGGAGGTCGCCCGGCCGGGTGCGGTCGAGGGCGAGCCCGACCGCGTCGGCGAGGCGGTCGCGGTGGAGGTGGGGGATGCCGGCGCGGCGGAGCTCGCCGAGGAAGGCGTCACGCTCGGCGGGGCGGACCCTGTCGGCCTCGTCGACCGCCTCGGAGCTGCTGGTGGCGACGAGGTCGTGCACGGGCTGGCGCCGGGTCCAGATCGCGAGGGCTTCCCCGAAGCGGCGGTTGAACTCCGCGCCCCGGCCGCCCCGGATCGCGGCGACCAGGTGCAGGCGCCGGTGCTCGATCCCGGCGATGATCTCGAAGAGCGCGCCGAGGCTCTCGGGGTGGGTCGCCGTGTCGTCGAGGAGGTGGAACCCGGCGATGCGCTCGAGCTGGAGGCGACGGGGCGGTGGGCGGACGGTGGCGAGCGCATCGTGCACCGCGGCCGGCGATGCGCCGAGGCAGAGCGCGGCGGTCGCGGCGAGTGCGGCGTTCTTTGCGTTGAACCGCCCGGGGATTCGAACCTCGAGGGGGAGGCAGAGCGGCGCGACGCGGCCGCCGTTCACCTTTGGGAGAGGGCGCGGGATCTCGAGGAGCATGCGGGTCCCCTCCGGTCGCATGTCGCGGCGCAGCATACGGACGTCGGCGGAGCGGCCGATCCCGCAGCGGATCGGCGTGACGTCGCGCCCTTCGACGAGGGTCCGGATCACGCGGTCGCCGGCGGGGAAGATAAACGCCGCGCCGGGGACGAGGTGGTCGAAGAATCGGGACTTCGCCTGGATGTAGCGTCGGAACGTGCCGTGGTAGTCGCGGTGCTCGAGGGGCGCGATGCAGGTGAAGATCCCGAGGGCGAACTCGAGGCCGTGGACGCGGTTCTGGACGAGGCCCTGGCTGGTGACCTCCATCGAGCAGATCTCGCCGCCCTCCTCGGCGATGCGGGCGAGGGCGCGATGCAGCTCGAGGGGGTCGGGGGTGGTGAGGGAGAGGGGCTCCCGGTGTCGGTCGGGGAGGCGGAGCCCGATGAAGTCGGAGCCGATGATCCCCGCGCGGAGGCCGGCGCGCACGAGGATGGCGTGGAGCATGGAGAGCGTCCCGGTCTTGCCGAACGACCCGGTGATCCCGACGAGCTGGAGCCGGCGCGCGGGCTCCCCGTACCAGGCCGCGGCGAGCTGGGCGAGGGCGCGGCGGGTGTCGGGGACCTGGATGGCGGGGAAGTCGTCGGGGTCGACGCGGCCGCGTTCGACGACCATTGCCGCCGCACCCCGCCGGATCGCCTCGTCCGCGAAGTCGTGACCGTCGGCGCGGTGGCCGCGGAGCGCGACGAAGAGGTCGCCGGGCTGGACCTCGCGGGCGTCGTCGACGATCCGTCGGATCCTGAGGGAGGCGACGGCGGCGGGCGCCCGCCACGCGGTGACGCGGCGCAGCAGGTGGGCGAGGGTGCGGGGCGACCCGTCCGTCATGCGATTACCGGTCCTGGGGCGGGTGATCCGCCGCCGGGGCGGGGATCGCCCGGGGCGGCGGCGTGACGGGGACGGACGGCGCCGGGAGCTCGCTCCCCGTGCAGTCGCTCGCGGGTACGGTGCCGACGAGGAAGTACTCGGTCCGGGCGGCGTCGTCCAGGCGGCATTCGGGCGCGTAGACCCTCCGGCCGTCGACGCGGAGCGCCACGACCGAGGGCGGCGGGACCCACGGCGCCTCGTCTCGCGGCCCGGCCCGTCGCATGATGCGCCCCCAGAGCGCCGGGACGACCCCCTCGCTCGTCACATCCTCGACGATCGGCTGCGGCCGGTCGAACCCGATCCAGATCCCCGCCACCCGGGTGGGCGTGAACCCGATGAACCAGTAGTCCGTGGCATCGTTGGTGGTCCCGGTCTTCCCGGCCGCGGGGCCGCGGTACCCGGCCGCCCGGACGCCCGCGCCGGTCCCTCGGTCGACGGCGTCGCGGAGGATGTCCGTGATCAGGAAGGCGACGCCGGGGTCGAGCACCTCCTGGGACGTCGCCTCTTGCCGCCAGACGACGCGGCCGCTTGAGTCCTCGACCCGCAACACCAACCGCGGGTCCGGCCGACGGCCGAGCGTCGCGAAGGCGGCGTAGGCGGCGGTGAGCTCGAGGAGCGTAGTCTCCGCCGCCCCGAGGGCGAGGGCGGGGACGCGCGGGAGCGGTCGACGGAGCCCCATCCGCTGCGCCGTCGCCACGACACGGTCCAGGCCGACGGCTTCCGCCAGGCGGATCGTCGCGGTGTTGCTCGACAGGACCAGCGCGTCGCGCAGGGTGATCGCGTCGGCGTACCGGCCCCCCATGTTCCGCGGCGCCCAAGTCCTCCCGCCGCCCAGGTTCCTGCGGATCGGCGAGTCGTCGAGCATGTGGATCGGGGTGTAGCCGTGCTCGATCGCCGCGGCGTAGACGAACGGCTTGAAGGTGCTCGCCGGCGGCCGCCGGGCGAGGACCGCGCGGTTGAACCGCGAGTCCGAGAAGTCGCGCCCGCCGACCATCGCCAGGACGTCGCCGGTGCGAGCATCGAGGACCAGGACCGCGCCCTGGAGGTAGCCGGTGCCGGTGGAATCCGCCCCCGCGGGGCCGGCTCCGCGCTCCGCGCGGGGCACGTAGGCCGGGTGTTCGTACCGCCCGAACCGCCCGGCCTCGATCGCCGCGAGCCGGTCGCGCAGCTCGGCCTCCGCCGCCCTCTGCACCCCCGCGTCCAGCGTGGCGTGGACCGTGTACCCCTCCGTGTAGAGCGCCTCGCCGATCTCCCGGTCGAGGAGGTGACGGATCTCCTCGACGTAGTACGGCGCAAGGTCGCCGGCCTCGGCCGAGCCTTCCAGCGTGATCAGCGGAGCATCATCCGCGATGTTGGCCTCCGCCTCCGTGATCAGCCCCTGCCGCCACATCACGTGAAGGACGACCCAGCGGCGGCGGTACGCGAGCTCCGGGTTGACCCGCGGGTTCAGCCCGTTGGGCGCGGTGACCATTCCGGCGAGGAGCGCGGCCTCGGCGAGCGTCAGCCGCGACGCGGGCTTGCCGAAGTACTCCCTCGCCGCCGCCTCGATCCCCCAGGCGCCGCTCCCGAAGTAGATCCCGTTGAGGTAGAGCTCCAGGATCTCGCGCTTGGTGTAGCGCTCCTCGATCGACCGGGCGACGCGCATCTCTGCCAGCTTCCGGGCGATCGTCCGCTGCGTGTACGGCAACCGGTCCGGGAAGGCGTTCCGCGCGAGCTGCATCGTGATCGTGCTGAACCCCTCGCGGACCCTGAGGGAGCGCAGGTTCCGGATCGCCGCGCCCATCGCCCGGCGCCAGTCGATGCCGTGGTGCTGCCAGAAGCGCTGGTCCTCGATCGCGACGAACGCCTGGGGGACGTGGGGGGGGAGGGAGTCGAGGGGGACGAGCTCGCGGGGGACGAGGTGGAGTCGGGCCAACTCGACGCCGTGACGGTCGACGATCTTCGCCGCGCGGTCGGGGACGTAGCGGTCGAGCCGATCGACCGCCGGGCAGCCGCCGAGCCCGCACCGCTCCCAGAGGACGCGGGCCACCCCCAAGGCCAGGAGGAGCAGCAGTGCCAATCCGAAAATGATCCGCTTGCCCGTGGGTCGCTGCATCCGTCCGTTCCGGCCCCGACAACCGCCGGCCGACAGGACGGGCAAGGGTGATACCACGGCGCGGGTGACGCGGGCGATCGGCGCCGGGGAGGAGGCCGCGGTCCCATCCCGTCGGCCGGTGCCGGGTCCGGCCGCGGCGGTGGGGCCGCAGGCCCCGCGCCTGCTCCGCCTTCAACACCTCCGCGGGGTCGACGCGAAGGGTGTGGAGGGCGGGCCAGGCGCAGGCGATGGCCGCGGCCGCGAGGGTGACGACGACGACGCCCGCGATCGTCATGGGGTCGGTCGGCTCGACGCCGAAGAGGAGGCCGCGGATCAGCCCGGCGAGGGCGAGGGCGCTGGCGACGCCGATCGCCGCGCCCGTTGCGGCCAGGGCGAGCCCTTCGCCGACGACGCGTCGGGCGAGGCGATCCGGGCGGGCGCCGAGGGCGATGCGGATGCCGAGCTCGTGACGCCGCTGGGCGACGTCGTAGGCGAGGACGCCGTGGATCCCGACCGCGGCGAGGAGGAGGGCGAGCCCGGAGAGGATCGCGACGAGGATGAGGAGGAAGCGGGGGAGCGCGACCTTCTCGGCGTAGCGCGTCGCCGCGGTCTCGAGCCGGTCGATCGGAAGCTTCGGGTCGAGCTCGCGGACCGCCGCACGGATCGAGGGGAAGAGGGCGCGGGGGTCGCCCGCCGCGCGGATCCCGAGCGATGCATACGCGTGCGTGTCGCCGGGCGCCGCGGGGAAGATCGCCTCGAAGTCGCTCTCGCGGTCGTCGGGGCCCAGGAGGACGAGGTCGTCGATCACGCCCACGACCGTTTTCCACTGCGCGTCGGGCTCGATGCGGAAGCGCCGGCCGAGGGGGCTCGCATCGCCCCAGAGGTGGCGCGCCAGGTCGCGATCGATGATGGCGACGTCGGTCCCCGCATCCTCCGGCGAGAACGCCCGCCCCGCGACGATGCGCACACCGTAGACGTCGAAGTAGTCGGGCTCCGCCCGGGTGATGGGGAGGAGGATCGGGCGGCCATCGGGGCTCGGCGCGCCGCGCCTCGGGAGTCGGCTAGGCGGACACGGGGAGCTGGAGGGTCAGCGTCGCCAGGCCGTCGATGCGGAAGCCCGGGTCGACGCGCATCAGCCGCGCAAAGCTGTGGATCAACAGCCCGGCGCCGCATCGCCCGCGTCCAGTCCCCGTCCGAGGAAGGGACGCACGCCGAGCGTCTCCTCGAACTCGGGCTCGACGATCTGTACGGCGAGCGTCACCGGCTCGGCACCGCCCGTGTACACGACCGTACGCCGCACATGGGCGAATATCCGCTCGAACGGGCCGCCCTCCTCCCGCCACGCCCGCACCACCTCCCCCGCCACGTAACGACTGCCACCGTCGCGAGGGTCGGCCGCCCACACCTCGACCAACCGGTTCGGCTCGGCATAGGGGAGCGGCCGCAGGAGCAGCGCGTCCACCACGGAGAAGAGCGCCACGCTCGCGCCGATCCCGAGACCGAGCGTCGAGGTCACCGCCAGGGTGAAGATTGGACTCGACCTGAGCCCCCGCGCCGCGTACCGGAGGTCCCGGGCAATGTCCTCGACGAGCCGCGTCCCTCGCTCGTCCCGACACGCCTCCTTCGCCCGCTCCACCCCGCCGAAGGCGACCAGCGCCCGGCGACGCGCCTCGGCTGGCGCGAGCCCCGCCGCGAGGTACTTCTCGATCTCCATCTCGAGGTGGAAGCGGAGCTCCTCGTCCAGCTCCGCCTCGGCACGGGCCCGGTGCAGCAGCGCACGCAGCCGATGGCGGATCGGTGCGATCCAGTGCATGACCCCCTGCCTCCGGTCGTCGTTTGCCGTTCGCCGCTCCGGGACCCGCGGTGCTCCTCTCAGGAGCTCGCCAGCACCAGCTCCACGGCGCCCACGAAGCGCCGCCACCCGGCCAGCTCCTCGCCGAGGGCGCGACGGCCCGCGGCCGTGAGCCGGTAGTACTTCGCCCTCCGGTTGTTCTCCGTCGTGCCCCACTCCGCCTCGATCCACCCATTGCGCTCCAGACGGTGTAGCGCGGGGTAGAGCGAGCCCTGGTTCACCTCGAGCACCCCCCGGCTGACCTGCTGGATGCGCTGGCTGATCCCCCAGCCGTGCATCGGCGCGAGGGTCAGGGTCTTGAGGATGAGGAGGTCGAGCGTCCCCTGGAGGACGTCGGTGGTGGTATCCGCCATGACGCCTTCCTGTCGATTGTCGACAAGAACGTGCCGCGGCTCCTGTCGAATGTCAAGGGGAGCGGGGCTACCGGACGGCGTACACCGCGACCGCGACGGCCGTGGCGAGGTTGAGGCTCGAGACGCCGGGGCGCATGGGGATGCGGAGGCGCAGGTCGGCGCGGGCGAGCAGGGCGGGGGAGAGGCCGCGGCGCTCGGAGCCGAAGGCGAGGATCGCGCGGGGCGGGAGGGAGCCGGGGGCGAGCTCGTCGCCGTCGGGGTCGAGGGCGACGACGGGGCGGTCCGAGGCGGGGAGCGCCTCGACGCGGGCGACGGGGAGCGCGTACTGGAGGCCGGCGGCGCCGCGGATCGCTGCGGGGCCCCAGGGGTCGTGGGGTCCGGTGGAGAGGAGTCCGGCGGCCCCTGCGGCGGCGGCGACGCGGATCGAGGCGCCGAGGTTGGAGGGGCTGGTCGGCTCCTCGAGGAAGATGACGGGGGCGGTGCCGGGCTGGTCGAGTGCGTCGCGCGGGTCGACGGCCGGGCGCCGGGCGAGGGCGATGATCCCGGTGGGCGGGGGCGCGGGCGCGAGCTGCGCGAAGAGGTCGGCGGGTACGGGCGTGGCGACGTCGCGGAGGGAGCCGGCGATGTCGGGGGCGAGGTCGCGGGCGAGGCGTTCGACCTGGACGGGGTCGGCGGTGGCGACCTCGAGGAGCTCGGCGCCGAAGCGGAGCGCGTGTTTGAGGGCGTGGAACCCTTCGAGGACCGCGAGCGCGGGGTCGCGCCGGGCGGCGCGGAACCGTTCGACGAGGGTGGATCGACTCATGGGGGGGAAGGATGGGGCGGCGGCGCGGTTGCGGCCAGCCCCGGGCCGCGTCGCGTCGTCCCGGTCTACACGATCGGCAGGGTGAAGTGGAAGGTCGACCCCTGGCCCGTGGCGCTCTCGACCCAGATCCTCCCGCCGCCGGCCTCGACGATCCCCCGTGCGATGGCGAGCCCCAGCCCGACGCCGGCGTTCCGGGCGTGGGTTGCCTGCCAGAAGCGGTCGAAGACGTGGGGGAGCTGGTCGCCGGGGATCCCGGGGCCGGTATCGGTGATGGAGAGTCGGATCTCGTCGTCGTCGGCGCGCGCTTCGACGCGGATCCGTCCCCCCTCGGGGGTGAACTTGATGGCGTTGCCGAGGAGGTTGACGAGGACCTGGTGGATCCGGTCGCGGTCGGCGTTGGCCTGAGGGAGGGGGGTGGGGGCGACGTACTCGATGAGGACCGATTTGCGTTCCGCGAGGGGTTCGCACTGGGCGATGGCGCGGTCGACGAGGGAGGCGACGTCGGTCGGCTCGCGAAAGACCGGGAGCTGGCCGGCCTCGAGGCGGGCGACGTCGAGGAGGTCGTGGACGAGGCGGTTCATCTCCTCGGCCGATGTGCGGATCGCCTCGAGCCGGCGCCGCAGCATGGCGGGGTCGCGGGGCGTCGCCTGGAGGAGGAGGTCGGAGCTCATGAGGACGATGGAGAGGGAGTTGCGCAGGTCGTGGGAGACGATCCTGACGACGTCGTCGCGGAGGGCGATGGCGCGTTGGGCCTCTCGATAGAGGCGGGCGTTGTCGACGGCGATCGCCGCCCGGCCGGCGAGGTCCTGGGCGAGTGCGACGTGGCGGGAGTCGTAGCGGCGTCGGGAGTCGCCGGCGAAGCCAATGACGCCGAGGGGCCGGCCGCGGGCGACGAGCGGGGCGACGATCGCGCTCCTGAGGTCGAGGCGCCGGAGGATGTCGAGGTGCCGCTCGTCATCGGCGTACCCGCGAAGGGCGAGGTCGGTGATCTCGTTGGTGACCAGGGGTTCCCCCGACGCGAGGACCGTGGCGACCTGGGGGGAGGCGGCGGGGTCGACGGGGTAGGACCGTAGCGCCTCCACGAGCGCGTGCATCTCGGGATCGGCGTGCGCGACGGCGACGCGGCGGACACGTCCATCCTCGTCGAGGACGTCGACGATGCAGAGGTCCGCGAGGTGGTTGACCGCGAGGCGCGCGATGGTCTGTAGCGTGGTCTCGTAGTCGAGGGATGAAGCCAAGGCCCGGCTCGCATCGGCCGCGAAGCGGGCGCTCGCTTCCGCCGCGGTCGCCGCATCCCGTAGCCTCGCCTTCCACCGCGAGGCCATGAGCCACTGGCTCAGCAGGGTGATGACGCCTCCGAGGAAGAGAAAGGAGGCGAGGCGCGCGAGGTCGGCGCCGGAGTGGATTCGGATCGAGCCGATCGGCTCCATGAAGGCCCAGTCGGCGGCGATCGCGCAGGCGAGTGTGGCGGTGGTCCCCGACCCGACCCCGCCGTAGAGTGCGCTCGCGAGGACGGCGGTCTGGAAGAGCATGAAGAGGTTCCTCTCCATGAAGCCGGCGAGTGCGAGGGTGAGGGTGGTGGCGGCGAGGCTGGCGAGGATGGCGAGGCCGTAGCGTCGCGAGATGGGGGGGAGGGGCCGGTCGATGGCGTCGAAGATGGCCCGGATACGGGGCGGGATCGACTGCGTCACACCGGTCGGTGCGTGGATCGATGCGCTGGTCTCGGGCATGGAACCCCCCTCCAGCGAGTGGTATGAAGTGGCGGCTCCTCCAGGCGGCGATCGCTACATCCCTGAACCCCGAACCCCGTGTGAACTGCGGGCGAAGGCAAGAGCCCGGCCGGTCCGGTCACGCGCGCCTGCACGCGCTGCGGCGGAATTGTGCGGAGAATCTCGATCGGAGGTCGTGGCCGGGCGGGCGTGGGCCCGCGTCGACCACTCCACTGTCGACAATAGCTAATGCGCCGACCTCCGGCGGTCAAGGAAAGTGCAGCGGCAGCGGGCCGTCCGCCTACGCCGGCTCGAGCGCCCGGGCGCGGTCGGCGAGGGCGGCGGCCGCGGCGGCGACGTCGCCCCCCGATGGCTTCTGGTAGACGCGCAGCCCGAAGACCGGGACCATGGCGAGGATGTGGTCGAAGATGTCGGCCTGGATCCCCTCGTAGACCGCCCAGCGCGTGTCGTTGGTGAAGACGTAGATCTCGATCGGCAGCCCCTCGGGGCCGGGCTGGAGCTGGCGGACCAGGAAGGTCAGCTCCGGGTGGATCCCCGGGTGCTGCCGGAGATAGGCGGCGATGTAAGCCCTGAGCGTGCCGATGTTGGTGAGCCGCCGGGCGTTCGCGACGTACCCCGGCTCCGCCGCGTGGATGCGGTTGTGTTCCTCGAGCTCCCGCTTCTTCTGCGCCATGTAGTCCTTGAGGAGGACGAAGCGGCTGAAGCGTTCGATCTCCTCCTCGGTCAGGAAGCGAATCGTCCCCATGTCGATGTGGAAGGCGCGCTTGATCCGCCGTCCCCCGGACTCTTGCATCCCGCGCCAGTTCTTGAAGGAGTTCTCCAGGAACTTGTGCGTGGGGATGACGGTGATCGTCTTGTCCCAGTTCTGGACGCGGACCGAGTTGAGGGCGATGTCGATGACATGGCCGTCGGCGCCGAACTGCGGCATCTCGATCCAGTCGCCGACGCGGATCAGCCCGTTGGCCGTGAGCTGGACCCCTGCGACCAGGGAGAGGATCGAGTCGCGGAAGACGAGGGTGAGGATCGCCGTCATCGCGCCGAGGCCGCTGAAGAAGATGAGCGGCGAGCGGTCGACGAGGGCGGCGACCATGAAGACCACGGCGACGAGGTGGGCGATGATGCTGAGGACCTGGAGGTACCCCTTGATCGGCCGTTCCTTGGCCATGGGGTACCGGTTGTAGATCTCGTTGACCGCGGCGAGGAGCGCTGCGAAGGCGCGGACGACGACGAGGATGAGCGAGGCGGCGGCGACGCGCTGGACGACGGCCTCGAGCCCTTCGGGGAAGTGGGGCACGAGGCGGATCCCGTGGTAGGCGACGAGGAGGGGCGCGCCCCAGGCGAGGCGGTGGAAGACGGCGCGATCGAAGAGGATCTCGTCCCAGGCGGTCGGGCTGCGTCGGGCCACGGCCGCGATGACGCGGAGGACGATGTGTCGGACAACCGCGAGCGTCAGCCACGCCGCGCCGCAGAGGGCGGCGAGTCCGACCGCGACGGCGAGGAGCGGGTATTGGTCCAGCATCCTATCGGAACGGGCTTCCGGTTTCGGTGTGGGCGCGTGGGGCGCCGGGCCTCGGTTTTCTTGGGTAAGGTAAGCGGATGGGGGCGGGGGGTGAAGGGAGAGGCGGGGGATGGCCTTCGGCGGGGGGGGCCTACGGCGGGAGCGGCCGTTGGCGGGGGTGGCCTTTGGCGGGGGCCGACGGGTGAGGGGGGAGAGGGGGGTGGGGTGGGGGTCGGCGGGGGGAGCCTGTAGCGGGGTGGCCTGCGGCGGGGAGGGGTCTTGGGCGGGGGGCTTGGGGTGGGGGTGGGTTGCATGGAGGGGGGGGATGTCGCATTCTGGGGGGAGATTCCATGCAGCAAGGAAGAGCTCGATGAAGGGTGCTAGCGTTCTTCGGGCGTTGATCGCGCCGGCGGGGGCCGGTGGTGCCGCCTGCGGCGTGACCCGCGGCGTTGGCGCGGGGGTCAGGGATTGCGGCGGGGGGCTGGGCCGTGCCGCGGAGTCCCGGCCGAGGCATCGTGCGCGCCGAACCGCGGTGGCGTCCCTTGCGCTGGCCGGCGCATTGACTGCCGCCGCCGCCTCGCCCGTGGTGGCGCAGGACGAGGTGATCCGTCGGGTCGCGGCGGAGGTGGAGGCGAGACAGCACGAGATCGTGCGGGAGCTGATCGCGTTCCTGACGATCCCGAACGTCGCGTCGGACGCCGAGAACATCCGGCGGAACGCGGAGGCGCTGAAGTCGATGATGGAGCGTCGCGGGATCCGGACGCGGCTGCTGGAGACGTCCGGGCCGCCGATGGTCTACGGCGAGTTGCCGGCCGCGGGCGCGACGACGACGCTCCTCTTCTACGCGCACTATGACGGCCAGCCGGTCGACCCGTCGAAGTGGGTGGGCCAGGACCCGTTCCGGCCGATCCTGCGGACGGGGCGGCTGGAGGCGGGGGGCGAGGTGATCGCCTTCCCGGAGCGCAGGGCGTACGACCCGGAGTGGCGGATCTACGGGCGGTCGGCGTCGGACGACAAGATGCCGATCGTCGCGCTCCTCGCGGCGCTGGACGCGCTCCAGGCCGTGGGCTCGCGGCCGACGGTGAACCTGAAGTTCCTCTTCGAGGGGGACGAGGAGGCGAGCTCGCCGAACCTCGAGCGGGTGTTGCGCGACCACGCGCGACTGCTGCGGAGCGACCTGGTCCTGATGGTCGACGGGCCGGAGCATCCGTCGCTCCGGCCGACGCTCGTCTTCGGCGCGCGCGGGATCACGACGGCGCGGGTCACGGTCTACGGCCCCACCCGGCCGCTGCACAGCGGGCATTACGGTAACTGGGCGCCGAACCCCGCGCAGCGGCTGGCCTCGCTGGTGGCCTCGATGAAGGACGAGTCGGGCCGGGTCCTCATCGAGGGGTGGTACGACGACGTCGTCCCCCTGAGCGACGAGGAGCGGGCCGCGATCGCGGCGATCCCCGGGGAGCGGCCGGAGTCGTTCGGGTTCGCCGAGCCCGAGGGTGGGGCGGGTGCGGCTCGCCTCGAGCGGATCGCGCTCCCCTCGCTCAACGTGCGGGGGTTGGCCTCGGGGTGGGTCGGCGAGGATGCCCGGACACTGGTCCCGGACAGTGCCGTCGCCGAGTTCGACCTGCGGCTCGTCCCCAACGTCGACCCCGACCGGCAGGTCGACCGCCTGATCGAGCACATCCGCCGGCAGGGCTACCACGTGGTGACGGAGTCGCCGGACTCCGCGACCCGGGCGCGGTATCCGAAGATCGCGCGGGTCGAGCGCGGCGATGGCGGATACCCGGCGACGCGGACGCCCTTCTCGCACCCGGTCGCCCGTCGGGTCGTCGAGGCGGTCAGCGCGGCCTCGGCCGAGCCGCCGGTCCTCATGCCGATGATGGGCGGGAGCGTCCCGGCGGTCTGGTTCCCGAAGGTCCTCGGCACGAACGTGCTCCTCCTCCCGCTGGTCAACCCCGACAACAACCAGCACGCGGAGAACGAGAACCTCCGCATTGGCAACCTCTTCGAGGGGATCGCGACCGTCGCGGCGGTGATGCGCCTCGCCCCTTCCGCGGCGACGACGGACCGGTAGGACCGCGAGCCCGCGTTCCCTACCGCCGGACGTCCAGTTGCCCGGTCAGGAGCGTGGTCGGGCCGAAGGTCGGCCGGCCGAGGGCGCCGGCATCGACGCCGAAGCGTCCGTCGAGGCGGTAGTCGACGCGGCCCCGCGTGGCGAAGCGGATCGCCGCGTCGGCCAGCCCCGGGAGGTCGGCGAAGCCGACGGTCACGTCGATCGGGATGATCGTGTCCTGACCCGCCCGGAGCGGGAGCCCGAGCGGCAGGTCGACGACGGCGGCGCGGGCGCCCTCGAGGAGCAGGTCCCCCTGGAGCGTGGTGAGGGTGAGGCCGAAGCCGTTCGGGTTGCCGACGCGCGGCCAGATCCGGATCGCCGCGCCGCCGAGGGGGCGTTCGGCCGAGGGGCCGAGGAGCCGGAGCTCGGAGCGGTTCCCCTCCGCGACCTGGAAGGTCGGCGGCTGCACCTGGAGCAGATTCGCGACCGTCGCGCACCCGGCGACGAGGACCGCGCCGAGGAGGAGGACGGTCGAGAGGAGCTTCGGCGACATTCGCTTCCGGCCCATCGTCGGGCATCTCCATCGTGAGGGTTGTGCGATCCCGCCGCCGCGGGCACCGCGGCGCGGAAGGTGGAGCCGGTGAGCCCGATTCCGCATCCGCCGCGGTACCGCACGGACGATCGTGGAGCGCCGTGCGTCACCGGGGGGCGGGGCGACGGCGCACCTGCGGACGGCGCCGCGTCGTTCCGGGCCTCCTTTGCCTGTCCCGACCCCGGCCGTGCGACCATATTGGTGCACGGCGGAGGGATCCCGACGCTCCGGGGTACCGAAGATACCGGGCGACCACCTTGAATGCGAGGGACGATGGCCGACACGACGACGCGGGCCCGACCGGAGATGAACGAGTACTTCATGCGCATCGCCATGGCGGTGCGGGCGCGGGCCGATTGCACCGGCAACCGGGTGGGTGCGGTGATCGTGCAGGACCGACGCATCGTCGCGACCGGGTACAACGGCACGCCGGAGCACATGCCGAACTGTTCGGAGGGCGGGTGCGAACGCTGCTCGAACCGCGACCGCTACCCCTCCGGCACCGGCTACGACCTCTGCATCTGCGTCCACGCCGAGCAGAACGCGCTCCTCGCCGCGGCGAGGTTCGGGATCGCGGTCGCGGGGGGGACGATGTACACGACGATGCGCCCCTGCTTCGGCTGCACGAAGGAGATGCTCCAGGCGGGGATCCGGGAGGTCTACTACCTGCACGACTGGACGCACCCCGACCCCGAGAAGCAGGCCCAGTACGAGCGGCTGCAGGCGCGTTTCCCCGGCGGGATCCGCAAGCTCGAGCTCGTCGACCCCGACGCCGCGTGGGCCGTCAGCGCCCGCCGCTCGGGCCCCACCGGCGCCCCCGACGAAATCGGCCACGCGCCGGTGTGACGCGTGGCCGTTTCCCGAGGGAGCCGCGCCGTCAGGAGACGGGCTTGCGCCCGTCCAGCTCCTCGATCGTCTTCATCGACGGCCCGCGCTCGCGCTGGAGCCGGCGGGCGACCGCCTCGGCCTGGCGCATGACGCGGAGCAGGTTCTCGCCCGCGAGCTTGCGCAGATCCTCGTCGCTCCAGCCGCGGCGCGCGAGCTCGGCGAAGAGGGCCGGGTAGGCCGAGACGTCCTCGAGCCCGACCGGCGTCGAGTCGATCCCGTCGAAGTCGCCGCCGATCCCGATGTGATCGATCCCCGCGACCTTGCGGATGTGCTCGATGTGCGCGACCACATCGGCGAGCGTCGCCTTGGGCTCCGGGCCCGAACCCCGCTTCCACGTCCTCACCTTCTCGTTGATGAACCCCGGCACGAAGGTCACCATGACGATCCCGCCGTTCTTGGGGAGCCGCCGGAGCACGTCATCGGGGACGTTGCGCGGGTGGTCGGTCACCGCGCGGGCCGAGGAGTGGGAGAAGATGACCGGCGCCTCGGAGACGTCGAGGGCGTCGTGCATCGTCGCCGGCGCGACGTGCGAGAGGTCGACGAGCATGCCGAGCCGGTTCATCTCGCGGACGACCTCCTTGCCGAACTCGGTGAGCCCGTCGTGGCGGGCGGAGTCGGTCGCGGCGTCGGCCCAGTCGGTCGTCCCGCTGTGCGTGAGCGTCATGTAGCGCACGCCCAGCGCGTAGTAGGCGCGGAGCGCGCCGAGCGAGTTCTCGATCGCGTGACCGCCCTCGATCCCGATCAGCGAGGCGATCCGGCCGGCGCCGAAGGCGCGCTCGATGTCGGAGGCGCTGTAGGCGGGCTGGAAGACGTCGGGGTAGCGATCGAAGATCTGGCGGGCGATGTCGATCTGCTCGAGCTGGACCTTGGCCGCGCCCTCCTCGACCGAACGGAAGGGGATGTAGACCGACCAGAACTGCGCGCCGACCATCCCCTTGCGGAGCCGGTCGATGTCGGTGTGCCCGGGCGTCGCCTTGCGGAGGTCGTAGGCGGCGACGTTCCTCGGCGCCGCCTCGTATTCGCGGATCGCCCACGGCAGGTCGTTGTGCCCGTCGATCAGCGGGGTTTCGGCGAGGATCCGCTTGGCGCGGGCGAGGTACGGGTCGTCGCCCGACTGGGCACGGGCCTCCGGCGCGGCGGCGGCCACGGCGAGAACGAGGAGCGGCGCGAACGGCTTCATCCTTTTCATGGGTGTTCCCTGGCAGGTTGGCGTGGGGACGTGGAGGGTATCAATACGTTCGCGCCCGGGCCCCGCGCAAGCGTGCGGAGGCCCGGCCCCTCAGCGCTTCTTCTCCTCGTGCAGCCCGAAGTGGCGCCGGAAGGTGTAGTCGAGGAGCCCTCGGAGGCGCTGGACGCGGCCCCGGGCGTCGACGTTCTGGAGCGCGCGCGTCACCTTGCGGCGGCGCTGCCCCGCGATCTCGAGGCCGTGGACCCGCACGTCGAGGTGCCAGCGGATCTTCTCGAGGAGCCGGGCCTGGTCGACCGGTTCGGGGAGCGCGAGGGCGAAGCGGTAGGCGCGCCAGTAGCCGGGCCCGTCGAGGTCGGGGAGGAGCTCGTCGACCGCGTGGGTGTCGCCCTGGCCGATCGCCCGCTCGAGCTTCTTGCGAGCGACGAGAGGCGCGAGCGGCTCCTTCGCCCCCCGGAGCCGGATCCCCCGCCGGATCGCCTCGAGCTCGAGCGTCGCCAGCGCCGAGACGTAGGCGTCGAGGCGGTCCGCCGGCGCCGTGGCGATCCGCCTGCGGACGTGCCTCAGGAAATGCAGCAGGTCCCCGTCTTCGAGGTGGCGGGCGGGCAGCGTCGCCACCTCGCGGGTCGGGGTGCGGGCCTCGTGCTCCATCGGTGCGACCTCCTGTCGCCGGTTGTGCGCCGTTCTACACCGCCCCCGGCTCGGCGTGCCCTCCGCCGCCCCCCCTCGCCTCCCACCCCCCTGAGCCCCCGCCCCCGCCGCGACCCGGGCTCGACGCCCGCGGCGTGCGTTCGCCGGAGGCGCCCGGCCGAGGCAAGTCCCGGGCCGGGAGCGGAGCGGCACTCTCGGGGTGTTCAGGGGTTTGAAACATCAGCCCCTCGAGTCGGTCGCGGCCCGTCTTTCGGCCGCGGCCGGTTCGTGTATATTGCCGGCACGGCCGTCAGGGTGGCCGTACGCAAGGCGTAGGAACACGGATCACCGGAATCATGCATCGAGTGAAGAACGGGTCCGCGACGTCGCGGGTGGATGCCCGTACCATCGACGGAGTTTGTGAAGAGGTCGCGCGGCTCGTGGAGCCAGGGGAACGCGACCTCGCGGTTCGTTTCACGCAGTTGTTCTTGGCGAAGGCCCCGCCGGAGTACTTCCAGGGCCGCAGCCCCGATGTGCACGCCCGGCTGGCACTGGGCGCGTTCCGTTTCCTCCAGCGTTCCCGCTTCGACCGCGTCGACGTCGAGGTGTTCAACCCCGACGCCGCCGTCGAGGGGTGGAGCGCGCCCGTCACGGTGATCCGGACGAACGTCTCGGAGCGCCCGTTCATCGTCGACACGATCCGCGAGTACCTCCACGCCGAAGACCTGGCGATCGAGCGCTTCGTCTACCCGGTCCTGCACGTGGCCCGGGACGAGGACGGCCGGGTGGTCGACGTCGGGCCCGCGGCCGCCGGCGATCCGCGCGAGTCGCTGATCCACTGCGAGATCCCGCAGGTCGCGGAGCCCGAGCGGCTCGAGGCATTGCGCGAGGCGATCCGCGGGAACCTCGAGGACGTCGTCGCGGCGACCGACGACTTCGGCGCGATGGTCGACGCCCTCGACCGGAGCGTCGACGCGCTGAGCGACTACGCCCGCAAGCTCCCGGGCCGGGAGGCCGAGATCCGGGAGATCCAGGAGTTCCTGCGCTGGCTGCGCGACGGCAGCTTCGTCTTCATCGGCTACCGCGGCTACGACATTCTCGACGACGCGGACGGCGGCCGGTCACTCGTCGTCGAGCGCGGCAGCGGCCTCGGCGTGCTGCGTGACGAGAGCGCCTCGAGCTTCGCCCGGCCGGTCCCCCTCGCCTCGCTGAGCCCCGGCCTGCGCGAGCGCGTCGAGGGCGGGCCGCTCCTCATCATCAGCAAGACCAACGCACAGGCCACGGTGCACCGGCGGGCGAGGATGGATTACATCGGCGTCCGCAAGCTGGACGACCGCGGCCGTATCGTCGGCGAGCGGCGCTTCATCGGGCTCTTCACCTCGCAGGCCTTCTCGGAGGACGCGGAGCAGATCCCGATCCTGCGCGAGAAGCTGCGCGCGATCCTCCTCGATGCCGGGCTCATGCCGGGCTCGCACGACTGGAAGGAGACGATCACGATCTTCAACTCCATGCCGAAGGAGGAGCTCTTCCTCACCTCGGCGGAGCAGATCGGCGACGAGATCCGGGCGGTCCTCGCGGCGTACCACACGAACGAGGTCAAGGTCACGATGCGCCCCGACCCGCTCGACCTCGGCGTCTCGGTGATGGTGATCCTGCCGAAGGAGCGCTTCTCGGGCGAGGTCCGGAAGGCGATCGAGGCCGCGTTCGTCGAACGCTTCGAGGGCTCGGTCCTGAATTATCACCTCGCGCTCGGCGGGGGCGACCAGGCGCGGCTCCACTTCCACATCACGACGACGCACGAGAAGCTGGACGAGGTCGGCGTCGAGGAGCTGGAGCGGATCGTCCGGGGGATCATCCGGAGCTGGACGGACCGGGTCCGCGAGGGGCTGGAGGCGGTCCGGCCGGGCGAGGAGGCGAGGCGCCTGGCGCGGCGCTACGGCGCGGCGTTCAGCGCCGAGTACCGTGCGGCGACGCAGCCGGAGGTCGCCGAGCGGGACATCCTCGAGCTGGAGGCGATGGCCGCCGAGGGGCGCCGCATCGCGATCCACCTCACGAACCCCGAGCCGGCCGAGGGGGTCGCCGGGGGCGAGCCGATCACGCAGCTCAAGCTCTTCCTGCGGGGCGAGCGGCTGGTCCTCTCGGACTTCATGCCGATCCTCGAGAACGTGGGGCTGCGCGTCATCGCGATGACGCCCTACGAGGTGCACGGCGAGGGGGTCGAGGATGCGACGATCGACGTCTTCGCGGTGCAGGACGCGGCCGGCCGGCCGATCGATCTGGCCGAGCGCGGCGCGCTCCTCTCGGAGACGATCCTGGCCGTTCGCGCGGGCGAGGCGGCGAACGACTCGCTCAACGCCCTCGTCCTCAGCGCGGGGCTCGCCTGGCGCGAGGTCGACGTGCTGCGCGCCTATGCGGAGTACGCCTTCCAGAGCGGCGCGGTCCCGAGCCGGCTCTCGCTGCCGACGGCGCTCCGTGCGTACCCGCAGGCCGCGAAACTCCTCTTCCGCCTCTTCGAGACCAAGTTCGACCCGGCGAACGGATTGTCTCCGGAGGACCGCGCCCGGCAGGCCGCGGCGATCCAGGAGGAGTTCATCCGGTCGCTCCGCGACGTCTCGTCCCTCGCCGACGACCGTGCGCTGCGCCGGCTCCTCGCCTTGATCGAGGCGACGGTCCGCACGAACTACTACCGGCACGGCGGCGCGAAGCCGACCTTCCGCTCGGGCGGCGCGCCGTACATCTCGCTCAAGTTCTCCTGCGAGCTCCTCCAGGGGATCACCCGCTCCCGCCTCCTCTACGAGGTCTGGGTCCAGTCGGCCCGGATGGCGGGGATCCACTTCCGCGGCGCGAAGGTCGCCCGCGGCGGGATCCGCTGGAGCGACCGGCCCGACGACTTCCGCACCGAGATCCTCGGGCTCGTCAAGACGCAGAACGTCAAGAACGCGGTGATCGTGCCCGCCGGCTCGAAGGGCGGTTTCGTGATCCGGCGTCGTCCCACGGACCCGAAGGCCCTGGCGGACGAGGGGGTCGAACAGTATCGCACCTTCATCCGCGGGCTCCTCGACATCACCGACAACCTCGTCGACGGCGAGATCGTCTCGCCGCCGGGCGTCATCGCCTACGACGAGCCCGACCCGTACCTCGTCGTCGCGGCGGACAAGGGGACGGCGAAGTTCTCCGACATCGCGAACGCGATCTCGGCCGAGTACGGCTTCTGGCTCGACGACGCCTTCGCCTCCGGCGGCTCGAACGGCTACGACCACAAGGCCGTCGGGATCACGGCGCGCGGCGGGTGGGAGTGCGTCAAGCGCCACTTCCGCGAGATGGGGCGCGACATCCAGAACGAGCCGTTCACCGTCGTCGGGATCGGCGACATGAGCGGCGACGTCTTCGGCAACGGGATGCTGCTCAGCCGTCAGATCCGGCTGATCGCCGCCTTCGACCACCGGCACATCTTCATCGACCCGGACCCCGACCCGGAGGCGAGCTACGCCGAGCGGAAGCGCCTCTTCGAGGCCGGCCGCACGAGCTGGGACGACTACGACCGCTCCGTGCTCAGCGAGGGCGGGATGATCGTCCCGCGCGGCGCGAAGGAGGTCGAGATCACGCCGCAGGCCCGCGCCGCGCTCGGCCTCCCCGACGACGTCCAGGTCATGGACGGCGAGTCGCTGATCCGCGCCGTCCTCGCCGCCCCCGTCGACCTGCTCTGGAACGGCGGGATCGGGACCTACGTCAAGGCGTCGACCGAGACGCACGCGGAGGTCGGCGACTCGACCAACGACGCCGTCCGCATCGACGCGAAGGAGCTCCGCGCCAAGGTCGTCGGCGAGGGCGGTAACCTCGGCTTCACGCAGCGCGCCCGCATCGAGGCCGCGCTCGCGGGGGTGAGGATCAACACCGACGCGATCGACAACTCCGGCGGCGTCGACATGTCGGATCGGGAGGTCAACCTGAAGATCCTCCTGAACCGCGCGGTCGCGACCGGCGTGATGACGCGGGAGGAGCGCAACCGCCTGCTGGAGGAGCTGACCCCGGCGGTGACGCGGCTGGTCCTCGGCGACAACCGGTCGCAGAGTCTGGCGATCTCGCTGGACGAGATCCGCGTCCAGAGCGGGACCGAGGATTTCCAGCAGTTCATGCTGCGTCTCGAGCGCGATGGGCTGGTCGACCGCGCGAGCGAGCACCTGCCGAGCTCGGACGTCCTGGCCGAACGCCGCGCGCGCGGCGAGACGCTGACCCGCCCCGAGCTGGCGGTGCTCCTCGCCTACGCGAAGCTCTCGCTCAAGCGCGCGATCCTCGACAGCTCGCTGCCGGACGATCCGGCGGCCGAAGAGTACCTCTGGGGCTACTTCCCGGCCGAGGCGGTCGAGGCGGTCGGGCAGGGCATGCTCGCGGCGCACCGGCTCCGGCGCGAGATCATCGCGAGCCAGCTCACGAACGACCTCGTCGACCTCATGGGCGCATCGTTCGTCTTCCGGACCTCCCGGGACACCGGCCACTCGCCGGTCGAGGTCGCCCGTGCGTGGCTGATCGCCTCCCGGCTCGCCGGCGCCCGCGCGCTGCGCGAGAACCTGGCGGAAGTCGAGGGCGAGGTCGCGGCCGCCGTCGTCTACCGGTGGCTCCTCGGGCTCGCGCGCGTCCTCGAGCGCACCACGCGCTGGGCGCTCGCGAACGTCCCGGCCGATGTGCCGACGACGGCGGTCATTGAGGAGTACCTCCCGGGCCTCGCCACGCTGCGCCGCCACTTCGACGAGGTCGTCGCGGGCGAGGAGCGGCGGATCTACGAGGAGCGGATCGGCGAGCTCCAGGTGCTGACCGAGCGGCCGGACCTGGCGAAGCGGCTCATCACCCTCCGCTTCCTCGACCAGCTCATGGAGATCCTGCGCGTCGCGAGGGTGACCGGCGCCGATCCGGTCCAGGTCGGCCGGGCGTACTACCTGGCCTCGGACCGGCTCGAGGTCGGGTGGCTCCGTCAGGCGCTCGCCGAGGCGGTGGGCGAAGACCGCTGGGACCAGCGCGCCGCCCAGGCCCTCGCCGACGACCTCGGCCGCGCGGTTCGCGATATCGCCGCGCGCCTCGTCGCGCGGGGCGATGGTGTGACCGCCGACGCCTTCGACGGTCGGGGCGAGCTCGCCAGCTTCCGGGAGCTGCTCGACGAGATCCGCGCCGACGGTCGGGTTGGCCTCTCGGCGCTGACGGTCGCGATCCGAGAGCTCCAGGCCTTCGCCGAGACCCTCTGAGTCGCGGCGCCGGCGCTCGGGCGCCGTCGGCCCTGTCGGTCCGACGGCGCCCGGGCTCCGATGGGAACAGGACGGCCCCGCCGGGAGATCACCCGGCGGGGCCGTCGTGCGATCGGGCGCGAGTGGGGGCGCCTAGATGCGGTGCAGCTTGAGGTAGATCTGGACCGGCTCGCGGCTCTTCGTCCCGTCGTTGTTCCTGAGCTCGACGGTGTCCTCGAACAGCAGGATCACGGTCTCGGGATCGGGCGTCGCGTAGCGGTAGCTCCGGCCGCCGACGTGGATCGAGTCCCCGCTGGCCGACCAGGTCCCCGTGAAGTCGTGCGTGTCGTTGAGCGCGTAGCCCGCGATCCCCGAGGCCAGCGGCGCGCGGACCGCTACGTCGTACTCGACCTGACCCGCGGCCGTGCCGTCGCTCCGGAGCGTGACCCCGGCCGCGATGTAATGGACCGCTCCTCTTGACTGGATAGGGTCTCCGGGGGGCGAACATGATACGGACGCCCCCGTGACGAGGTCAGTGATCTCGTTCTCCGGCGGCACCGGTCATCGGAGCGGTCGCCCAGACCCGTGGCCGGGCTCCCGGAGAATCGACGAAATCGTTGACATCGCACGGGCCACCCGATAGAATGGGCGCCCGCTCTCTCCCCCGAAGAGGCCCGCGTGCCCGGGCCCGGGCCGCTGCACGGCCATGGACGGCATCCCCGGCGTCGCGCGCGCGGCCGCGCCCGATCACGCGAGGGCGTTCGAAGAGCTGCCGGCGTCCGTCGATCGGTCGCAAGGCGCCGCACGGTCCCGGGACATCGGTCCGATCTCCATTTCGAACGGAGACTTGAACGCTATGGTGCGCAACAGCCTGCTGGTCGCGGCGACGCTGGTTGCCGTGACGACGTCGCCTGCCGCTGCCCAGTTCGGGCCCTCGCCCCGGGCCGCCGGGGTGGCCGGCGCCTTCTCGGCTCTCGCCACGGGTTACGAGGCGATCGACTGGAACCCGGCGAACCTGGCGCTCGGCAGGAATCCTTCGTGGTCGGTCGCGTTCCCGCGCCTCGACGCGACGGGGACGATCCTCGGCCCGAACATCTTCGACATCCGTGACATCTTCAACAAGGGCGGCGACCTGACCGACCGGGACCGGACCGAGTTCCTGGCCGACATCCCGGCCACCGGCTTCGATGTCCGTGCCGACGTGCGCATCCCCTGGGTCGCGGTGAGCGTCGGGCCGTTCGCGGTCGGCGCGTCGACCACCGCGCAGGTGGGGGGCTCGATCGGCAAGGAGCTCGTCGACCTGATGCTCTACGCCCGGCAGTACGGCGACATCGACCGGGAGCGGCTCAACGAGTATCGCGTCGGCGACACCGCGCTGCGCGATGCGATCTACACCACGTTCGCGGCGTCGTACGCCCGTGAGCTGAACACGATGCTCCCGCTGCCGTTCCCCGTCACGGTCGGGGTGACGGGGCGGTACGTTCTGGGGCACGATCTCCAGCGCGGCCGCATCTTCGAGCCGCGGGTCGACCTGAACGCCCACGAGATCTACATCACCGCCCTCTCCATCCGCTCCCGGGAGGGCAGCGGCTACGGCCTCGACATCGGCGTCGCCGCGCAGCCGCTCCCGAACCTGACGGTCGGGCTCTCGGTCGAGAACGTCGTCCAGCGGATGAAGTGGGACGAGGACCTCGAGCTCCGCGGCGATGTCTTCGCCGGCGCCGAGTTCTCCGACCTCGAGGTCGAGGACATCTACGACCGGCTCGAGGCGCGCCCCTTCGATCCGAACGGCGTGCCGATCGAGGCGTACGAGCTCGTCGAGGAGCTCCTCGTCCAGTCGTACTTCCCGCGCGTCATCCGCCTCGGCGCCGGGCTCGACCTCGGCTCGACCAAGCTCGGCGCGACGCTCAAGACCACGCAGGGGAAGGGCGAGCTGACCACGGGGTGGCCGACCTACCTGGCGCTCGGCGCCGAGCAGCGGCTCCCGGTCCTGAGCTTCCTCACGCTGCGGGCGGGGATCGCCAGCTCGCTCGACGGCGCCGTGGCGCTCTCGGCCGGGACGAGCCTCAACTTCGGCCCCCTCGCCCTGAGTGTGGCGGCGAGCCGCGCCTCCGGCAACGACGATGGCGGCGACGGCTCCTTCGATCCGGAGCGTTTCGCCGAGCGCATCGCCGCGGGCTCCGGGTACGGGTTCAGCGTGGGGCTGGCGCTGCGGGGCTTCTGAGCGCGGGCCGGCCTCCGGTCGGCCCGGGATCGTCGGGGCGGGGGCGGAGCGGTCATGCCTCCGCCGTCGCGTGCGACGCACGGCAGGGATCAGGCCGGGGTCCCGGCGGATAATGAGGACGGCCGGGTGGAGCGACGCTCGCTCCACCCGGCCGACTCCGTATCTCCTCCCGACTCCCTTACGGCTGCGCCCCGTCCGTTGCCGGGCGCGGCGCCTCGGCGGGCTCGAGGCCGAGCGTCCGGCCCTTCTTCACCGCCGGGATCCCCTCGGCGAGCCAGACCGGCGCGGGCTCGCCCTTGAGGTAATGGTCGAAGAACTGCTGCAGCCGGATGTTCCAGTCCCGCTTGTTCGCCGCGGTCGTCGGCCAGTGCGGCTCGCCGTTGTAGTTGACCAGCCAGACCGGCTTGCCGAGGCGGCGCAGCCCCATGTAGAGCTCGATCCCCTGGTACCACGGAACCGCGCCATCCTCGTCGTTGTGCAGCACGAGGAGCGGGGTCTCGACCTTGTCGAGCCAGAAGAGCGGCGAGTTCTCGAAGTACTGGATCGGTCGCTCCCAGAGCGGGGCGCCGATGCGGCTCTGCGTCCGCTCGTACTGGAACTGCCGGCTCATCCCCGTCTCCCAGCGGATCCCGCCGTAGGCGCTCGTCATGTTCGCGACCGGCGCGCCCGCCGCCGCCGCTTTGAAGAGCCGCGTCTTCGTGACCATGTACGCGATCTGGTACCCGCCCCAGCTATGCCCCTGGAGGCCGATGTTCGCCTCGTCGACGTAGCCGCGGGCGATCAACGCGAGGACCCCCGGCATCACCGCGTTCATCGCGCTCTCGCCCGGGTAGCCGGTGCGGTAGACGATGTCCGGGATGAAGACCAGGTAGCCCCGGCTCACGAAGAAGGTCGGATTGATCCGCGACCGGTGCGGGACCGGCGCGTAATGCGCGTGCAGCAGGTCCGACATCGTCTCGTAGAAGTAGACGACCATCGGGTACTTCTTCGAGGGATCGAAGTCCTCGGGCTTGTAGAGGATGCCCTGGAGCGGGATGCCGTCGGTCGAGGTCCACTCGACGAGCTCGGCGGTGCCCCAGCGGTACTCCGCCTGCTGCGGGTTGAGCGCCGTGATCTTCCGCGGCGAGCGGAAATCGAGGTCGGCGACCCAGAGGTCGGGGAACTCGACGAAGCTCTGGCGCGAGTAGAGCAGGACATCCGCGTCCTCCGCCTTGATCGGCCGCGAGAAGGAACGGTCCATCATGACGAGCCGCTCCGGCGTCGCCGCGCCGGCGACGCGGTCGCGCCAGAAGCCATCCTCCTTCGTCCGGTAATGGAACGCCGAGAGGAGGAGCGGCGCGTCCTCCGCGATCGCGTTCTCGTCGCGGTCCAGACGGATGTACCGGAAGCGCAGGTTCTCGCGGCGGCCGACCCCCTCGGTGATGTTGCGCGGCGACGCCTTCCCGGTCGGGTCGAGCGCCCAGAGGTCGTGGCGGTCGTAGACGATCAAGAGCCGGTCGCCTTCGGTCCAGCCGGCGGCGCCGTACGGCCCCGGCAGCTGAGGCGTGTCGTGCGTCTCGTCGTGGAAGGCGTAGGGGATCGCGCCGGTCAGGTTCGCGATCCGCCGGTTCTTCAGCTCCATCGCGAACCACGCCAGCTCACGGGGGTCGAACCAGTAGGCGAACTTCGCCCCCGGGGAGAGCAGGACCCGCGCCTGCGTCTCCACCAGGATCCGCTCCCGCTCGCCCGTCCGCACGTCGATCAAGTACCAGTCGGCGTAGGACGGCGATTCCCAGTTCATGTGCTCGTACGGCCCCGGCGCCGAGCCGATCGCCACGTCGGCGGCTCCCTCGGCGCCGACGACGACCTGCGGGACCTTCTCGTCCGCGAGCTGGATCACCCGCCCCCGGCGCAGGTCCGCCATCGCGAGGTACGTCCGCCGCCGCTCCTGCGCCGCGCGCCGGAGCTGCATCGGCTGGATCTGTGGGTCCTGCCAGTGCCAGATGTCGACGCGGACCCCGCCCGTCGGGTCCCCGCCCTCCGACTCCGGCTCCGGCCGCGGCGCGGTCCCGAAGTAGAGCCGCCGCCCGTCCGGCGAGAAGCGCAGCGTGCCGTGCTCCGGGATCCACCAACCCGCCGGGATCCCCGCCGACCCCTCCGCCGCCACCTTCGTCGCCTCACGAGCCCCAACCCGCCAGACGTACACCGCGTGCGACGCGGCCTTCGACTCCGCATCGTCCCGCGTGGTCAGGAACGCGAGCTGCCCGCCCGCCTCGTCCCACGCGAGCTTCCGGTACGCACCTTTCCCCGTCAGCACCGGCGCGACCCCGCCGCCCGCGACGTCGACGACGTACACGCCGTCCCCCGCGCCGTCCGCCGTCGACACGGCGTACGCCAGCCGCCGGCCATCCTCCGTGAAGACGTACTCGACGACGTCGTCGTACCGGGTCTCCGCCCCCGTCTCCAGGTTCCGGAGCACCAGCGTCCCGGCGCCGTTGCCCCGCCGCTCGCCCGAACGCTCCGACGACGCCTTGGCCGCCGTGTCCGCGCGCGCCAGCAGGTACGCCACCCGGCCCCCCGCCGCCTCCGGCAGCGCGAACGACTTCACCCCGCCGACGCGGTCGATCCGCCCGCTCCGCAGGTCCAGCACCCCGAGCGTGTCGGCGGGCTCCGCGCCGGAACCCTTCCGCGACCCCCCGTTGCGGAGCGAGTCCTGCGACGGCCGGATCAGGAAGACCACCGTCCGCGAGTCCGCCGCGAACCGAGCGGAGCTTCCCCGCGCGACCACGTGCTCCGTCTCGCCCGCCGTCGCGCGGACGCGAAGCTCGCCGTCCCGGTCGTAGCGGAGCACCGAATAGAGCGCCCACGCGCCGTCCCGCGAGAGCGCCGGCGCGCCGATCGTGTCCCAGACCTCGTAGACGTCGTGGTCGAGCGGCCGCTTCGCCGGCGCCTGCCCGCTCGCCTCGGCCGCCGCCCCGATCCCGACGGCGATCAGGAGCGTGAGGGTACGGATCCCCGTCATTCGTCCCTGCCGGAAAATGTTATCGTTGTTGACGTTTGTGCCGACACGATAGCCCGGCCGGCCGGGTGGGGCAAGAGTCGCGGCGAGAATGGTCGTGGGTTGCACCGACGGGGGCGCCGGCGCAGATTCGGACCCGGCGGCGCCGTTCCCGGGGGTGGCCGGCCCGTCGGCCGGGGCGCTCCTCGCCCTCGCGCCGCCGGCGGGGCCTCCGCGGACCGGTGAGGGGTAGGCAGCCGCCGCGCAGCGGTGTATCTTGCGAGGATCCCCCGAGCCGAAACGAGCCCGCGCCCGCGCCGGCATCGCCCGAGGCGATCGACGCTCGCGGATCGGCGCGTGCGGCGGGCGGGGAACCGAATCCGGTCGACGCATCCCATCCACACCCACGCAACAGGAGACCGCGCGTGATCCGATCGCGAAGCATCCGTGCGCCCTTGGCGCTCCTCGCCGCCCTCGCCTCGGCGTGCGCGGGCGGTTCCGATGCCCCCGTGGCCGACCTGGTGCTGACGAACGGCAAGGTCGTCACCGTCGACGATGCCCGGCCCGAGGCCGAGGCGATCGCCGTGGCCGGCGACCGGATCGTCGCCGTCGGCACCGTCGCGGAGATCGAGGCGTACATCGGCGAGTCGACGACGGTCATCGACCTCGGCGGCAAGCTCGCGATCCCCGGCTTCATCGAGGGGCACGGCCACTTCATGGGGCTCGGCCGGGCGAAGATGATCCTCGACCTGACCCGCGCCCGGAGCTGGGAGGAGATCGTCGCCATGGTCGCCGAGGCGGCGAAGGCGGCGGGGCCTGGGGAGTGGATCCTCGGCCGCGGCTGGCACCAGGAGAAGTGGGACCACGTCCCCGCCGACGCCGTCGACGGCGTGCCCGTCCACCGTTCGCTGAGCGCGGTCTCGCCGAACAACCCCGTTTACCTGATGCACGCGAGCGGGCACGCGGCCTTCGCGAACGCGAAGGCGCTCGAGCTCGCCGGGATCACCCGCGCGACCCGCGACCCCGCGGGCGGGACGATCGTGCGGGACGCGCGCGGCGAGCCGACCGGGCTCCTCCGCGAGAAGGCCCAGGGCCTCGTCGACGCGGCGATCGCCGAGGCCGAGTCCCGCTCGACCGAGGAGGCGACGGCGCAGATGCGGCGGATGGTCGAGCTCGCGGGCGAGGACCTGCTCTCGAAGGGGGTGACGTCGTTCCACGACGCGGGCACCTCCTTCGCGACCGTCGACTTCTACGAACGCCTCGCCCAGGAGGGCGCGCTCCCCGTCCGGCTCTACGTCATGGTCCGCGCGAGCAACGACGAGCTCGCCGAAAAGCTCCCGCGCTACCGCAAGATCGGCGTCGGCGGCGGCTATCTCACGGTCCGGTCGATCAAGCGGCAGATCGACGGCGCCCTCGGGCCCCACGGCGCCTGGCTCCTCGAGCCCTACGCCGACCTCCCGACCACGAGCGGGCTCGCCCTCGAGCCCCCGGAGGACATCGCCCGGACCGCCGAGCTCGCCATGCAGCACGGCTACCAGCTCAACACGCACGCGATCGGCGACCGCGCGAACCGCGAGGTCCTCGACATCTACGAGCGCCTCCTGCGCTCCGCCCCCAAGGGCGCCGACCCGCGCTGGCGCATCGAGCACGCCCAGCACGTCGACCCCGCCGACGTCGCGCGCTTCGCGGAGCTCGGCGTGATCGCCTCGATGCAGGGGATCCACGCCACCTCCGACGGGCCCTGGGTCGCGAAGCGCCTGGGCGAGGAGCGGGCGCGGAAGACGTCGTATCTCTGGCGGGCGTTCACCGATGCGGGCGTCGTGGTCACCAACGGGACGGACGTCCCGGTCGAGGACGTCGACCCGATCGCCAGCTACTACGCCACCGTCTCCCGCCGCCTCAACGACGGCTCGGTCTTCCTCCCGGAGCAGCGGCTCTCGCGGCTCGAGGCGCTGAAGACGTACACGATCAACAACGCGTACGCGGCCTTCGAGGAAGAGGAGAAGGGGTCGCTGACCCCCGGGAAGCTGGCCGACATCGTCGTCCTCTCGAAGGACATCCTCACGGTCCCGGAGGAGGAGATCCCGACGGCGCGCGTGATCTACACGATCATCGGCGGGAAGGTGAAGTACCGGGCGGAGGAGGCGGAGCCGTGACGCGGTGACGGGCCGGATGCGCCGCGGAGCCCGGGGACGGGAGCGGAGGGCGGGACGGAGCGGGCTCGTAACCGAGCGACGGGACCGATGGATCCGATCACGCACACGCTGACCGGTGCGGCCCTCGCCCGCGCCGGGCTCCAGCGCGCGACGCCGCTCGCGGCGGCGACTCTCGTCGTCGCGGCGAACGCGCCCGACATCGACATCGTCGCCTACCTCGGCGGCGAGTACGCGGGGCTCGCCCACCGCCGGGGGTGGACGCACGGGCCGCTGGGGCTCGTCGCGCTCCCGTTCCTCGTCGCGGGCGCGGCGCTCGCCTGGGACCGGTGGGTGCGACGTCGTCGCCGCCCCGACGCGGCCCCCGCCCGCGCCGTGCCGCTCCTCCTCCTTGCCTTGGTCGGCATCCTGACCCACCCGCTCCTCGACTGGATGAACACGTACGGCATCCGGCTCCTGATGCCGTTCGACCGGCGGTGGTTCTACGGCGATGCGCTCTTCATCGTCGACCCGTGGGTCTGGCTGATCCTCGGGGGCGGAGTCTTCCTCGCCGCCGAGCGACGGGCCCCCGCCGCCCTGGTGGGCTGGGCCGCGCTCGCGGCCGCCGCCTCCCTCCTCGTCCTCGTGGTCCCCGTGCCGAGGGCGGCGAAGGTCGCGTGGTGCATCGGCCTGGCCGGGATCGCGGTGCTGCGGGTCCGGCGATCGCCCGTGGGTACGGGGACGGCCGAGAGCCGGGGAGGTGCGGGCGTCACGGGGCGGGAAGGGGAGGGACTCACGGGGCGGGACGTCCATGGGCGCGCCGGCGATGGGGCCCCGTCCTCGTTCGTTCGCGCGGCCCGCCTGGGGCTCGCCCTCGCCACGCTCTACATCGCCCTCATGGTCGCGGCCGATCGGCTGGCCCGGCGGGAGGCGGGCCGCGCGATCGAGGCGATGGGCGCCGGGCCGGTCGCGGAGCTGATGGTCGCGCCGGAACCGGCGAACCCCTTCGCGGGGACGGTCGTCGCCGCCGTCCCGGGCGGGTACCGCCTCGGCACCTTCCACTGGCTAGGGCGGCCACGGGTGCGAATACGGGACGAGCTCCTCCCCAGAGGGCCATCGGGCCCCGTCGTCGACGCCGCACGCGCCGCCGAGGAGGCGAGGCGGTTCCTGGTCTGGTCGCGGTTCCCGTACGTCGAGGTGAGGGAGCTCGAGGAGGGCTACGACGTCTGGATCGGTGATGCGCGATACGTCGACGAGCCGCGGGCCGGAGAGCTGGCCGGGGTCATGGTTCGGCTCGATCGGGAGCTGCGGCCGCTTCGACGTGGGCCTCGTCAAGGCACCCAGATCACCCCGCCGGACATGTCGTCACGATCGTCCGGAGGCGCCCCCTCGGGTTCCATCGAGGGTTCGTCGGGACCGGCAGCATCGTCCAGGGCGCACTCGGGTGGGATGCGGATGGGCATCCAGTAGCGGGTCCAGAGGTCCTGGGGGCCGATCACGGCGGCGCGGAGGAGGCGACGCCACTCCTCCTCCTGGTCCGGTGGGTGGACGGTCGCCGGATCGGGCGTCGGGTGCTCGATGATGCGTCGCCCCGCCTCGATGGCACCGAGCTCGACGAGTGCGTGCCCGATCTCCGTGCGCATCGCCGGGTCGGTGGTCGCGCCGGCGAGCAGAACGAGGCGGGGGATGGCGTACTTCTGCAGCCCCGCTTCTCGGGTTGCGCGGACATAGTCGCCGATCTCGCGTGCCGCCTCGGCCGGCGACCCCCGCCCCACGGCGATGAAGGCCAGGGTGCAGCGCGCGCGCACGACGTCGGGGGCGTAGCGGATCAGCTTGCGGCACATCGCCGCGGCTTGGTCGAAGCGAGCGGCCTCGAGGTAGGCGTCGATCGCGTGCCCGTAATAGCGTTTCGCGAGCTCGCGCTCGCCCGCCGCCGCGCAGAGGTCGCCGGCGCGGTTCATCTCGCGGGCCCGCACGGGCCACGACGACTCGGCCCGGGCCCGCTCCTCTATCTCTTGGAGCGTGGCGGCGAGGTCGATCTCTGCCCGGGCCGCCTCGCCCTTCCGTGAGGCGCCCCTCTTCACGTGTTTTCGCATCCTATCACCCCTGCCACTTCAACAACACCCCGCCGCCTCCGGCGGCCACCCCGCCCCCCGCGGCCCCCCCGCCGCACCGCGGCCACCCCCGCGGCCCCCAGCCGCCCCCGCCGCGCAGCGGCCGCTCCCCGCCGGCCCCGCCGGCCACTCCCGCCGCCTCGCGGCCACCCCCGCCGCGAAGCGGCCATTCCCGCCGCCCTCGGCGGCCCCCCTCATCTCCACCCGATCCCGAACCGATGCGCCCCACCCGGGCCGCCGAACGCCTCGTAGGCGTAGTCGATCGAGAAGCGGTCGCCGATGAACCCGCCGCCGAGCGTCACCGGGCGCTCGCCGTCCCTCGTCGTCCTGCGGAAGCCGATGCGGCCGACGAAGGTCTTCCCGACGACCGGCCACCACGCGAGCTCCGCGCCGATCGCGGGGGCGACGGTCCCGTCGTCCGCGACCGCGACCGCGCCGGTCGTCACGAGGTCGAAGGGGCCGACGATCCGGCTCGGGTGTCCGGCGGCGAGGACGACGCGGCGGGGCAGGTCGTAGCGTCTGTCCCCCACTTCGATGGCATCGCCCAGGTTCTGGACCGCGAGGGCGAGGGTCACCCATCGCACTTCGATCGCGGCGCCGAGGTCCACCGCCGCCGCGTGGTCCCTTGCGTTCCCGGCCTGGTGCTCGATCACCTTGGCTGCCGCACCGACCCGCACCCCGCCGATCGGTCGGGCGTACCCGACCGAGGCGACGAGGTCCGTGGCGAGGACCGGCCCCCGGCGGAGCAACGCCGCCGGTCCCCGACCCGCACCCGTGAGGTCGTCCGGGTCCGCGCCGTACTCGAGGCGTTGCACCCCGACCCCGAGCCCGCCGGGCGCCATCTCGATCGCTGCCGAGACGCTCGCCAGCGTGCTCGACCCTCGGTATCGCTGGACGGCCGCGGCGATCCCTCGGGCACTCCTGAGGAGCGCGGGGTTGTGGAAGATCGCGTCCGGTTCGCCGCCGACGGGGACGAAGGCGCCGCCGAGCCCGAGCGCGCGGGTGCTCGCGGGGAGCTCGAGCAGGATCGGCGCCCGCCCCGTCCCCTGCGCACGCGCAGGGACGGCGAGCAGCGCCACGGAGGCCATGGCGAGGAGAAGGCGGGCGGGGCCGGTCGATCGAATCATGGTGCGCAGATCGTGAGTCGTGGGGGCCCACCGCGGAGGCGGCCGAGGCGCCGGGGCGTGCGGGCCGTCGCCGGGACCACGCCCCCGGCCGCCCGCCGGCGTCCGGTGGACGCGGTGGCCGGGCAAGGCTTCGGCGGGGTCCCGCGAAGATAATCCGTTCGCGAACCCCGCGACAAGGCCGGGGCGGAAGGGGGGGGATGGGGAGGGGTTCGGGCTTGGGGGTTCGGGCTCGGGCTCGGGCTCGGGCGCGGGCTCGGGAACGGGAACGGGAACGGGAACGGGTACGGGTACGGGTACGGGTACGGGTACGGGTACGGGGGAGGGCCTACATCCCTTCCCAGAGCCCTCGCAACTCTTCGGGCAACGCTTCACCCGCTTCCCGGGCGAGGGGTTCGGGGAGGAGGGTGCGGAGGGCGGCCATGGTGGCGGCGGCGGCGTGGCTCGCCTCGGCGAGATCCTCGATGCCGAGGTCCTGGGCGATCCTGCCGATGAAACGCTCCGGCGGTTCGTCGGCTTCGGCGCCCGCCGCCGGCGCGACCCAGTACTCCGCGATGTCGTCGGGGAGCGCGTCGTGGATCCGGCGGGCGAGGTCGCGGGGGAGCCGGCCGTGCAGGTGGGCGAGGACCGAGCAGGCGACCTCGCCGTCCGTCGCCCGGACGCGCCCCTCGAGGCGATCGGAGAGCTCGTCCCAGAACGGCCCCTCCCCCTGGGCGTGGTGCGGGCCCTTCCGCGCGTGGCCGCCACGCCAGAGTTCCTTCAACCCCGACGGGAGCTGCCGCTCGACGTGGTCGGCCTCGGTGTCGGAAATGATCTCGCGGACCGCGCCGAAGACCGCCGAGGTCGCTTTCGCGGCCGTGTCCATGTCCGGGAGCCGCGCCATGTCCTTGACGCCGGTCAGGAACCAGTTGTGGTCCATCTCGACGATGTTGCGGGCGGTGTGCTTCTCGGCGAGTCCGATCCCCCGCGTCGCCCAGAGCTCCTTGAGTTCGTCGGGGAGCTCGGCCTTGAGGTGCTGGGCCTCCTCGGGTCGGATCCTGTGGCGGAGCAGGACCAGCACCGTCTGGGCGATCTCGCGTTCCCGGTGCGACTCGCTCTCGGGGAGCCGGCGCTCCAGCGCTTGCCAGAACTCGCGCGCGTCCCGCGCCATGGGCCCTCCATCTCGATCGGAGTCGATGCGGCGGCGTGCGACGTCGCGGCCGCGTCGTCGCCCGCCTTCGATTCCGGGGAGGTTGCAAGATGTGCTCCGCGGGGGCTGGCCGGGGGCACGACCGGGCCGCCGCCCGCCCCGTGGACCGGCCGCGGCCGGGGCGGCGGTCACGCGACCTTCGCCGGCCTACCGGCGATCTCGCGAGCCGGCGAGCTTCTCGGCGAGCTGCCGGGCGCGCTGCAGCCGGCCGGGCACGCCGGCGCGGGACTCGTAATTTGCCGCGAGGTGGATGTCGGGCGGGAGCGTGAGCCCCTCGAGCGCCGTCCAGCTCCGGTCCCACGCCGGCATCCGCACCCGGGCCACGTGGAGGACATCCGCGGGGCAGCCGGTCACGAGCTCGAACTCCGCCGCGGCGATCGCGCCGATGCGCAGGTCGGGCATGCGGACGAGGTCCGGGTTCTTCGCGCCGCCGAGGTAGGCGGTGTAGACTCCGTCCCGGCCGAAGAGGCTGGCGTTGAAGGTGACGCCCCGCGTCTCGAGTCGCTCGCCGAACGCGACCTGGTAGCCCATCCCGCGGATCGGGCAGTCGGCGCGCAGGTGCACGACCGCGAGCGGGTTGTAGACCAGGCGCTCGAGCCGGGCGGCCGCATCGGGGGCGAGGGGCCGCAGCAGGTCGGCGGTGACATCGGCCGGGGTCGTGAGGACGAGCTCGTCGCACTCGACCCGACCCTGCCGGGTCTCCAGCGCGAGGCCCGACTCCAGGCGATGGATCGCGAGGATCGGCGAGCCGAGCCGGACGCGGTCGCGGTAGCGGTCGTAGAGCGCGGCGGGGAGCGTGCGCATGCCGTCGCGGAAGGAACACGCCGGCGGGCGGGCGCCCCCGTCCCGGCTCCTCCGCGCCAGCGCGCGCAGGATGCTGCCGCGGATCCCGAACTGCTCGAGCGCCTGGGAGAGGGTGTAGCGCATGAGCATGTCCGCGGGGTCGGAGGCGTAGAGCCCCCCGTAGAGGGGGCCAAGCATCGTCTCGTACGCCTCGCGGCCGAACTTCCGGATCAGGAACGCCGCCACGGTCTCGTCGGCCTTCGCCGATCGGGTCAGCGGCTCCAGCAGCACGCGCGCCTTCCCCGGCCACGAGATCAGGTTCGTGGTCAGCGCCTCGCGCGCCGAGAACGGCACGCGCCGGAGCTTGCCGTTGCGGAAGACGAGGAGCGGGAGGTCCGCCGGCGCCGTGATCAGCTCCTCTCCCAGCCCGAGCTCCTCGATGAGCGCCCCGAGCTGCGACGTCAGCCGCGTCCGTTGCGGCCCCAGCTCCAAGACCCGGCCCCCCAGGCGGATGCTCCGCATGACGCCGCCCGGCTCCGGCGCCGCCTCCAGGACCAGGAAATCACGGCCCCGCCGGGCCAGCTCGTGGGCGAGCGTCAGACCGGTGATCCCCGCGCCGACGATCGCGATCATCGGCGGGCCCCCGTCGGTTCGCTTTCCTTCATCATCGCTGCATCGGCGCCTCGGGCGCCGGTCGTTGTCTCCCTCGCCAGGTTCACCTCGTCGTGGCGGCCGGGTAACCTAAGCCGTCCCGCCCCTCCGGGGGAGAGGCGACGTCGCGCCGCCCCGCGGTCTCGCCGACCTCGTGCTCGCGGTTTCCCGGACCGCGACGGCCGCGTACCTTAATTCGGGCTCGGGCTCGGGCTCGGGCTCGGGCTCGGGCTCGGGCTCGAAGCCGGCGTGCATGGGTTCCGGCCGTGGCCCGCGGACCCGCGGTCGCGCGGCCGCGGGCCACGCCGCGTGCGGGCCGCTCGCCGGAGCGCACATCCCACGGGGCGTACTGTACTTACGATCATACCCCGACGATCTCCAACGGAGCCACTGAACCGAGATCCCCACATGAACGGAACGCCATGGGGCGCGATCCCGATCTTTCGGCTCATCCTTGCCGGCGGCTGGGTCCTCATCGCGCCCGCGCTCCTGGCCTGGTGGGCCAAGGGCGACCTCGAGATGGCCTGGCTGATCGCGATCCCTCTCGTCCTCGGCGGCAGCGCAGCCGTTGGCCTTGCCGCCGGGCTCGTCCTCCGCCATGTCGCGGCGACCGGGATGGCCGTCGGCGCCGCGACCGCATTGGGCGCGCTCTACCTGTACATCGCCATGGAGACGCCGCACGTCTGGACCGTCGAGCCGTCGCGCGGGTTCGTCGCCGCCACGGGGATGCTGGCCCGCGACACGGCGGCGCTCGAGGCCGCGGCCCGAGAGGCGACGGGGCTCCCGGTCGAGATCCTGGGCGCGACCCCGGAGTTCCTCCCCGGCGCGATCCGCAAGCCCGGGTTCGCGTTCCGCCTCACGCGCCGCGAGCCCGCGGCCTCGCTCTTCGTCTCCTTCGCCGTCGGCCCTTCGACCCCCCTCCGATTCGACGTGGTCGGGTGGCCGGGCGTCACGTCGCTCCAGGTCCGCGAGCCCGAGCGGGCGGCGGCGGAGGCGGGCTTCCGGCTGCGCGCCGAGGCGTTCGGGCGGCGGCTCCGTGGCTACGACCAGATCGAGATCGGCGGGTCGGGGCCCTTCCGACCCGGGGATCCGGTCCTCGTTCGCGCGGCAAGGAGCGAGACCGACTGGGACCTCATCGCCTACCGCGTCGCGATCGAGGGGGAGCCGCTGCGCGAGGCCCGCCGCTACTCCCGCGACGAGATCGCCGCCGCCATCGCCGCCCGACTCCAGGCGATGGGGCTCGGGCGGCCGCGGGAGATCTCGATCTACTTCCGGCCCGTCGAACGGCCGACGATCACCTTCACCCTGCCCGAGTTCCTCTTCTTCTGCGCGCTCGACCACCCGCGCTACGACCGCGCGAACGTCGTCGCGACGCTCCGCGAGGGCGAGCTCGTACTCGACTCCGTCCGCGTCCTGACCCGCCCGGCGGGGGGTCGCAGGCATCCTGGGGACCGGCCCGGGGAGGGCGGCCGGAGCTGAGAGCGACCCGCGCCGCCGACCCTCGGCCGGGGAGCGGCAACGCTCGACGGGCGTGGGGACTCGGCTCGGATGGGAAGGATCGGTTCGCCGCGATCCGCGGTGCATGGTCCCGGCCGCGACGGGCGATCTTGGCTCGAACGGGTAGGCCGGGCGCACTCCTTGCACCCTCGACCCGCGGGTGCATCGCTTCCGGACCGATCGGTCGAGGGGGCGCGCCGGGGAGTCGTGAGCCTGGAGGCCGGGATGCGTCGAATCGGTGGGTGGATCGCCCTGGCCGTTGCGGCGACGGCATGCTCGCCCGGGGACGCCAGGGAGGCGAACCGGGCGGCGACGCCGGAGGGGACGGCGGGCGCACAGGAGACTGCGCGCGCCGTGATGCGCGACGCCAGGGGGCGCGAGCTCGGGACCGTCACGCTGGAGCAGACGCCGAACGGCGTCCTGATCACCGGTGCGCTGTCGGGGCTGCCGCCCGGGGAGCACGGCTTCCACATCCACGCGGTCGGCCGCTGCGAGCCGGACTTCCAGGCCGCGGGCGCGCACTACAACCCGATGGACCGACAGCACGGCTTCCGGAACCCGCGGGGCCCGCACGTCGGCGATCTCCCGAACATCCACGTCGGGGCCGACGGCCGCGTCGCCTTCGATTTCGTGACCGGCGCCGTCACGCTGCGCGGCGGACAGGCGCCCCTCCTCGACCGCGACGGCTCGGCGGTGCTCGTCCACGCGGGACCGGACGACTACGCGACGGATCCCGCGGGCGACTCGGGGGACCGCATCGCCTGCGGCGTGATCACGCCCTGACGGCGCCCTGGGGCGGTGCGGCGGGGCATGCCGGCCGCCTCCGCTCCGGCCCCGCCCGAAGCCGCCGGTGTCGGCCCGCCGCCGGGCTCACCCCTCCGCCGCAGTCGCCGGCGAGCAGTGCACGTCGAAGGCGCGCGTCAGATCCGCCGCGATCTCCTCCGGACTGCGGCCCTGGATCTCGTGACGCTGCAGCATGAAGACGACCCTGCCGCCCTTGAAGAGCGCGATCGACGGCGAGGACGGCGGGTATTCGGTGATGTACTCCCGCACCCGCGCCGTCGCCTCGATGTCCTGGCCGGCGAAGACCGTGGCCCGCGCGTCCGGCAACGTCGTGTGCTTCAGCGCCAGGGCCACGGCAGGGCGCATGCTCCCGGCCGAGCAGCCGCACATCGAGTTGATCGCGACCATCGCCGTGCGCTCCCGGTTCTCCTCCAGGAACGCATCCACCTCCTCCGGCGTCCGGAGCTCGCGCAGGCCGAGCGATGTCAACTCCCTGCGCATCGGGGCGATCATGAGCTCGGGGTAAGGCATCTTCTCCCTCCTGCAGGTCGGGTCCATGCGGTGTGCGCGTGTACCCCGGGACCTCGACGCGGTTTCCGTGCCCCGGCCCCCCCGGACACGGGCCTCGCCATGGACCCTGCGCGGGCCCGGACCCCGAGCCGGCCGCGCCCAGACCCGGCCCCGGTCGATCGGCTGGCTCCCGCGCCCGGCGGCGTCCCGTGACCTCGCGACTCCCCGGTAAGGTCGCCCCGCGGCGCGACCTTCGCCGTCGGCGATGCGCGTGCGGCGCGTCGTCGCCCACCTCCGCCGGCTGCCGTTGACCCCGTCCGGCGGGGCCTCCATATTCCGGGAGAAGGTGCGCCCCTCGGCGCACCGGGGGTCGCCCTCCAGATCGGTTCCAAGGGCTCCGTTCGGAGCCGGACCGAGGCGAGGCCCGCGACGCCGCCCCCTCGCCGCCGGACCCGACCGGTTCCCGCCGACCTCTCGGAATCCGCATCCAACGACGTCCACCACGCCGCGAGGTGAGCCATGTCCACCATCGCTCGCTCCGCCGTTCGCGTCCGTCTCGGCCACCCGCTCCAGGCCCCCGCCGGTCGCTCCCTCCTGGAGCTCGAGCTCGACGACGGCGCGACCGCGCGCGATCTCACCGAGGCGATCGGCCGGCGCGCCCCGCACCTCGAGCTCCTCCTCCAGCTCGCGCTCGTGGTCGCCGCCGGCAAGATCCTGCGCCCCGACGAGGAGATCCCTCGCGACGAGGAGGTCGCGCTCCTGCTCCCGGCCGCCGGGGGCTGAACCCTACCCACGGAGGTGCCACATGTCGGTCACGATCGCGACCCGTCCGGCCAGCCGGACCCTCTTCGTCTCGAGCTTCACCGATGGAATCCTCGACCCCGCCGGCGAGATGCTCGGGCCGATCCAGGATGGCGGCACCCTCGTCGCCAATACGGCGCCCGGGTGCTGGGGCCCGATGATCACCCCCCGGCTCCGCGGCGGCCACGAGGTCACCCAGCCCGTCGCCGTCGAGGGCGCCGAGCCCGGCGACGCCATCGCCCTGCGCATCCGCGACATCATGGTGACCTCGATCGCAACCGCCTCCGGGCACGACCGCTGGGTCGACGGCCACTACCTCGGCGACCCCTACGTGGCCGCCCGCTGCCCGGGGTGCGGCACGCTCTACCCCGAGACCGAGGTCGATGGGATCGGCAAGGAGGCGATCCGCTGCACCGCCTGCGGCACCGCGGTCCACCCCTTCGAGGTGATCCACGGGTACACCGTCGTCTTCGACGACGCCCGCAGGGTCGGCGTGACGGTCGACCAGACCGCGGCCGAGCGGATCGCCCGCGAAGCCGCCCGCTATGCCGCCCTCCCCGAGAACTCCGTGCAGCACTCGGTCCTGACCCTCGCGCCCCACGACCTCGTCGGCGTGCCGGTCCGGCTCCGCCCCTTCCTCGGCCAGCTCGGCACCATGCCCGGCGTGCGCCTGCCCGACTCCCACAACGCCGGCGACTTCGGCTCCGCGCTCATCGACGCGGCCCACGAGTTCGCGCTCCCCGCCGAGAAGCTCGAGCTGCGCACCGACGGCCACATGGACATCGACGCCGTCCGCGCCGGCGCCATCGTCGTCGCGCCGGTCCGCGTCCCCGGCGGCGGCGTCTACCTCGGCGACATGCACGCCCTCCAGGGCGACGGCGAGATCGCCGGCCACACCCTGGACGTGGCCGGCGTCGTCACCCTCGACGTCGAGGTCCTCAAGGGCCGGCAGCTCGAAGGGCCGGTCCTCTTCCCGGTCTACGAGGACCTCCCACCCCTCGCCCGTCCGCTCACCGGCCTCGAGCGACGCCGCGCCGAGGCGCTCGCCCGCAACTGGGGGCTCGACGGGATCGAGGAGGCCGCGCCCATCTCCGTCGTCGGCACCGGCCCCGACCTGAACGCCGCCACCGCCAACGGGATCCGGCGCGCCGCCAACCTCCTCGGGATGTCCACCGCCGAGGTCCGCAACCGCGCGACCGTGACCGGCGCGATCGAGATCGGCCGCCACCCGGGCGTCATCCAGGTCACCTTCCTCGCGCCGCTGCGCTCCCTCGACGAGGCGGGGCTCCTCCCCCTCGTGCGCGAGCAGTACGGGATCGGCTGAGCACGGGATCGGGGCCGGAGACCGGATCGGGGTCGGATCGGGGTCGGATCCCCGGCGAAGGGCGACGGCCCGACCCTCCGTGCGACCCCGAGTCCACACCCGCCCCGAAGAACGACGCGGGCGCCTGGGAAGTTCCCCGGCGCCCGCGCGCTTGCCGATACGGTCCATCGAGTCCGGACAGCTCCGGCGGCGGCGTTCGCCCGCCCGCGCGTGCGGCCGTGCCGTCCGCCGCGGCCGCCGCGACCCGATCCGTCGCGGCCCGCCGATCAGCGCGGCTGCATCCGCTTCGCCTCCACGTACCGCCGATGCGCCTCCGCGTTCTCGATCCACGGCTTGCGCTCGAAGTAGCTCTTCGTGAGCTGCGCGACCACGGGCGCGAGCAGGACCAGCGCGATCAGGTTCGGCAGGATCACGATCCCGAGCAGCACGTCGCCCAGCGCCCACGCCGCCGCCAGGGGCAGGACCGCGCCGATGAAGTGCATCGCCACGTAGACCAGCTTGTACGGCAACACCGCCTTCGGCCCGAACAGGTAGTTCGCGCACCGGTCGCCGTAGTAGCTCCACGAGATCGCCGTAGAGATCGCGAAGAGGAGTACGCTCAGCAGGACGATGTAATGCCCCCACTCCCCGGGGAGCCCCCGCTGGAACGCCAGCATCGTCAACGGTGCCGCGTTCTCGACCGCAGGACCCCAGAGCGACGTGTAGACGTTGCCGTCTGCGTCCGTCGCCCGACCCGCCGCCGGCTCGATCGTCCCCGTGAACGGCTTCGTCTGCTCCGCGTCCACGAAGAGCCGCTCGACCGGCACCTCGTGCCAGGCGACGAGCGGTGCGCCCGGTGCGGTGTCGACCACGTAGCCATCGTCGATCCGGATCGGCGCCGGCGAGGAGACCGTCGAGTAACCGCCGTTCTCGTTCACCGTCACGTACGAGAGGTCGCCGCCCGTCAGCGTCACCTGCGTCGGCACCCGCTCGGTCCAGACCCCGGTGATGATGATGGTCAGCGCCGTCATCGAGCAGATCACGATCGTGTCGATGAACGGCTCGAGGAGCGCGACCACCCCCTCGGAGACCGGCTCGTCCGTCTTCGCCGCCGCGTGCGCGATCGGCGCCGAACCCTGGCCCGCCTCGTTCGAGAAGAGCCCGCGCTTCACCCCCCACATCATCGTGACCAGGATCGCGCCGACCCCCGTCCCCGCCACCCCGGCCGACGGGTTGAACGCCTCGCGGACGATCAACGCCAGGCTCGGCAGGATCGCGCCGATGTTCGTGAGCAGGATCACCAGCGCGCCGAAGACGTAGATCGCCGCCATCAGCGGCGCCAACACGGCCGTCACCCGACCGATCCGGCCGATTCCGCCCAGGATCACCGCCGCCACGATCGCCGAGGTGACCAGCCCCGTCACCCACGCGGGAATCCCGAACGTCGTCCCCATCGTGTCGGCCACGGTGTTCGCCTGCACGCCGTTCCCCGTGAGGAACGCGGTCAATCCGAGGGCCAGGGCGAAGAACATCGCCATCGGCTTCCACTTCGGCCCGAGCCCCCGCTCGATGTAGTACATCGGTCCGCCCGAGACCGAGCCCTCCCAGTGCTTCGCATCCGTGTCGGGGCGCTCGACCTGCCGGTAGTGCTGCGCCAGCACCACCTCCGAGTACTTCACCGCCATCCCCAACAGCGCCGTCATCCACATCCAGAAGACCGCGCCCGGCCCGCCGAAGTGGATCGCGATCGCCACACCCGCGATGTTGCCGATCCCCACCGTCGCCGAAAGCGCGGTGGTCAGCGCCTGGAAGTGAGAGACATCGCCCGGCTCGTTCGGATCATCGTACTTCCCCGACGTCACCCCGACCCCGTGGGCGAAGTGACGGATCTGCACGAACCCCAGGCGCAACGTCAGGAAGAGGCCCACACCGAGGAGGGCGATGACCACCAGCGGGATCGTCTCGTTGCCGGCCGGGATGCCGAAGCTCCAGACGTAGTAGTTCAGCACGTCGACGATCTCTTGGAAGCGCTCCATTCTTTTCCCCGGGTCGGAGGTTGGCGATGAAGGGGGACCGGATCCCGGCCGGCGTCGCATGCCGGCGCGGGGCGCCCACGGGCGGGTGCGCGGAACCCCGGCAGGTGCTGTCTCGAGAACGCCCTAGAATAGCACCCTCGCCGCCGCGCGTCCATACTGTTCGCGCGACGGCGAGCACGGTGTGGAAACTATCGTCGTAAGTGGCGTTGTGTCAACGGTTTGCCGGGTTGTTTGCGCCGCCGGCGCCCTCACGGCGTCGTCACCGTCTCGCGGAAGACGACGCCGCGCGCCTCGAGCTGGTCCATGACGAAACCGAAACATCCCGGAGCACGGCCGACGAGCTCGGGGGGCGAGATCCCGGGGCGGTCGTAGAGCCCGCGCGCGACGAGCCGCACCATCGCAGTGCAGGTGTATCCGGTCGTCCGGGCCATCGACGAGGTGCGGGTCGCGGGGTCGTAGCGGTCGAGGAGGTCGAAGACGTGGCGGACGGGGCGGCCGTCGCGGCGGCCGTCGACCACGACGCGCATGGCGGTCAGGTCCTCCTCCCCGTCCTCGAGGCGCCAGGCGCGGAAGAGGAGGTGGGCGGAGAGGTCGAGGGGGCGGACCTTCGCGCCGCCGATCTCGAGGGGCGAGGCGTCGAAGAACCCGGTCTCGCGGAGCATCCGCATGCGCTCGGCGTGGCCGGGGTAGCGGAGCGTCTTCTCGACCATCGTCGGGGTCGACATCGTGGCGAGGAGGGTCCGCAGCCCGTCGGTGTTGAAGGCTTCCAGCGTGCCGACGCCGGGGAGGTCGACGAGCTCGACCTCGGAGAGCGCCGGAAGGGTGACGGGGATGCCGTTGCGGCGGAGCCGCGCGGGGCGGGTGTACTCCTCGATGACGTCGATCGGCGAGAAGGGCGCCTTGTACTCGTACGGCCAATGCCTCACCGTCGGCAGCCCGCCGACGTAGCAGGCGAAGCTCTCCGTCTCGTCGAGCACGGTGTCGAGGTGGCCGAGGATGAGGTTGCTGCACCCCGGCGCGACGCCGGCGTCGACGATCGCGACGACGCCGGCGTCGCGGGCGAGGGCGTCGAGCTCGAAGGGGTCGTGGTCGAAGAAGGAGATGTCGACGACGGGTTTGCCGGCCTCGAGGACGCGGCGGAGCGTCTCGAACCCCATGAACCCCGGGACGGCGCCGACCACCAGGTCGTGGGCGCGGACGAGCCGGTCCAGCTCCACGGGGTCGGCGAGGTCCGCGCGCTCTGTCGCGATCCCCTCGGCCGCGAGCCGCTCGAGCGCGGCGGGGGAGGCATCGGCCGCGGTGACGTGGAACTCGCCGTCCTTCGCGAGGTCCCGTGCGATCGCGCCGCCCACGCGGCCGGCGCCGAGTACGATGACTTTCACGTCGCCTCCTGGTTCCGAAGTGCGGATCCGTGGCCCGCGCCCGCGGGCCGCGTGGACCGGCGGGCGCGGTGGGCCGCTCGCCAATATACGGCCGTGGCGGGGCACCGGCAGCCCCAGCGCCGCCTGTGGCGCGAGCCGGCGCCGTGCTTGAAAATCGGGCCGGGCGCGACGATCTTGGCACCACCCGACGATAACCGACGAGGTACGTATGCTACGACGGCTGTCCGGGCCGGGGATCGCCCTGGCCGCATTGAGCGGGACCCTTTTCGCCGCGCCCGAGGACGCCCGGGCGCAGCGGCTCTCCGACGAAGAGCGCCGCATCGTCGCGTACGTAGACGAGCACGCCGAGGAGGCGGTCGAGCTCCTGCGGCGGGTCGTCGAGATCAACAGCGGGACGATGAACCACGCCGGCGTCCGGCGGGTGGCCGAGATCTTCGCCGCCGAGCTCGAGTCGATCGGCTTCGAGACCCGCTGGGTCCCGCTGACCGAGGTGAACCGGGCGGGGCACCTGATCGCCGAGCGGCGGGGGCGGGCCGGGAAGCGGGTCCTCCTGATCGGCCACCTCGACACCGTCTTCGAGGAGGACAGCCCCTTCCAGCGCTTCACCCGCGACGGCGACATCGCCGCGGGCCCGGGGATCGGCGACATGAAGGGCGGCGACGTCGTCATCGTGCAGGCGCTCAAGGCGATGCACGCCGCCGGCGTCCTCGAGGACGCGACGATCCGCGTCATCTTCACCGGCGACGAGGAGAGCCCCGGCGACCCGCTCGAGGTGAGCCGCCGCGATCTGATCGAGCTGGCGAAGCAGAGCGACGTCGCCCTCGGCTTCGAGGGCGGCACCCCGGGCGAGGGGTTCGACTACGGCGTCGTCGCGCGGCGCAGTTCGAGCGAGTGGAAGCTCGAGGTGACCGGCCGGTCGGCCCATTCCTCGGGGATCTTCGGCCCGAGCGTCGGCGCCGGCGCGATCTTCGAGGCCGCCCGCATCCTCAACGCCTTCTACGAGGAGGTCCGGGGCGAGGAGTACCTGACGTTCAACCCCGGCGCGATCCTCGGCGGGACCGAGGTCCGCTACGACGAACAGGAGACGCGCGGCACGGCGTTCGGGAAGACGAACGTCGTCGCGCAGACGGTCGTCGTCCACGGCGGGATCCGCGCGATCTCCCAGGAGCAGCTCGAACGGACCCGCGCGAGGATGCGCGAGATCGTCGCCCGGAGCCTCCCGCACACCTCGGCGCGGATCACCTTCACGGACGGCTACCCGTCGATGCCGCCGACGGAAGGCAACCGCGCGATCCTCGCCCTCTACGACCGGGTGAGCCGCGACCTCGGCTACGGCGAGGTGCGGGCCTACGACCCGGGGTTGCGGGGCGCGGCCGACATCTCCTTCGCCGCGCCGTACGTCGATGGGATCGACGGCCTCGGCCCCCACGGCGACGGCTCGCACACCCCGCAGGAGACCCTGGACCTGCGGTCGCTGCCCAAGGCCACGAAGCGCGCGGCGGTGCTGATCCACCGGCTGACGCGCGGCGAGGCGACGCTGTAGGCCTGCCGCCTCGCCCGGGCCCCGGCCCCACCCCTGGCCCGGCCGCGCACGGGTGAATCGCGTTCGTTCGGGAGTCGTCCCGGGCGATGGCGGCGCCGTGCGGGGGCGGTGGGCCGGGGGTCGGCTCGCCGCGGCCCGCGACCTGCACGTGTCGGTCCTCTCCGGTACCCGAGCGGAGGGGGCCGTACGTGGATTGGAGCCAGCAGGCGCCCGGGGGCGGGGACCCGCTCCGACCCGGCGGGCCGGGGCTGAACCCCCACTATCCCTGGATCGTCGTCTACCAGGGCTACACCGTCCTGGTGTCGAGGCAGGACGGGGTGCTGGAGGGTGTGGGGCGGGAGGGGCTCTGGGACTACGACACGCGGATCCTCTCGACCCACAGGCTCCGGCTCGCGGGGGAACTCCCGCGCTACATCTCGAGCGGGGAGCCCGAGCCCGACCGCTGGGTCGGCCATCTCCGGGTCCCGCGCCCGGGGGGCGATCCCGTCGGCCCGCTCCTCCCTCAGGACGCGCTCACCCTGAAGGTCGACCGGCGGGTCGGGTGCGGGATGCGCGAGCGGCTCACCCTCCGGAACCACAGCATGGTCCCGGTGGACACGGAGCTGGCGATCGAGCTCGACGGCGACTTCATCGACATCCAGGAGGCGGGCCGCGAGGCGCCGCGTCGCGGGCGGACCGACCGCGGGTGGGACGGCGGGGCCCGGACGCTCGTGCTGGACCACCGCGCCGAGCTCGCCGGGCGGGAGTTCCACCGCGGGCTCCGGGTCCGCGTCGTCGCCTGCGACTCGCCGCCGGAGTCCGACGGCCGCGCGCTGCGCTTCCCGCTGCGGCTCCCGGCCCGGGGCGTCTGGCGCGCGACCCTCGAGTACGACTCGCTCGTCGACGGCGAGTGGCGCACCCCCCTCCCGGAATCGCCCGCCGCCGGCACCCCCCGTGACCGGGCCCGTGCGGAGTGGCGCCGGACCCGCACCCGGATCGTCTGCGGCTCCCCCTTCGTCGAGGCCATCATCGACCGCGCGGCCGAAGATCTCTTCTCGCTCCGCGCCTGGGAATACGACGAGGCGCCCGACGCCTGGTTCCCCAACGCCGGCGTCCCGACCTACACCGGCCTCTTCGGCAGGGACGCGCTGACCGCGGGCTGGCAGGCCGCGCTCCTCGGCCCCGAGATGATGCGCGGCGCCCTCGCCCGCATCGCCGCGACGCAGGCCGTCGAGGACTCCGCCTGGCAGGACGCCGAGCCCGGTAAGCTGATCCACGAGATGCGCCGCGGCCCCCTCGCCGAACTCGGGATCACCCCCCAGCGCGCCTACTACGGGACGCAGACCACGCCGGCGATGTTCATGCTCGCGCTCTCCGAGTGCTGGCACTGGACCGGCGACGACGCGCTCCTTCGCCGGTACCGCGACGTCGCGCTGCGGACCTTCGACTGGGCGGAGCGCTACGGCGATCGCGACGGCGACGGGTTCCTCGAATATGTGAAAAGGTCGCCGAAGGGGCTCAAGAACCACGCGTGGAAGGATTCCGACGAGGCGATCCGCTACCCCGACGGGACGATCGTTCCGAACCCGATCGCGACCGTCGAGGAGCAGGCGTACCACTACCTCGCACTCCTGCGCATGGCCGAGGTCCTCGTCGCCCTCGACGAGGAAGACCGGGCCGAGCGCTTCCTCGAGCGCGCCCGCCGGCTGCGTACCCGCTGGCAGGAGGCGTTCTGGGTCGAGGACGACGGCTTCTACGCCATGGCGCTCGACCCCGCCAAGCGGCCGGTCCGTTCGATCGGTTCGAACCCCGGCCACGCCCTCGGCGCGGGGATCATCCCCGGCGGCCTCGCCCGCCGGGTCGCCGACCGGCTCCTCGCCCCCGACCTCTTCTCCGGGTGGGGCGTCCGCACGCTGTCCGGCGACCACCCCTCCTACAACCCCCTGGCCTACCACCTCGGCACGGTTTGGCCCGTCGAGAACGCGACCTTCGCCCTCGGGTTCAAACGCTACGGGCTCGACGACCACGTCGACCGGATCGCGACCGCGCTCTTCGCCGCGGCCGGCCGGTTCCAGGGGCTCCGGCTCCCGGAGCTCCTCGGCGGCGACCCGGCCGACGAGGCGGCGATCCCGACGATCTACCCGGCGTCGAACAGCCCGCAGGCGTGGAGCGCCAGCGCGACGATCCAGCTGATCCAGATCCTCCTCGGCCTCTACCCCTTCGCCCCCGCGCACCTGCTCTTCCTCGTCCGACCGCGGCTCCCGGCGTGGATCGGCGGGCTCGAACTCCATCGCCTGCGCGTGGGCGATGCGACCGTCTCGCTCCGGTTCCGTCGACGCGAGGACGGCCGCGCCGAGCACGAGGTCCTCGAGCGCGACGGCCCCCTCCACATCCTCGAGGCGCCCCCGCCCGACGACGTCGCACCCGAGGAAGCCGGGTGGCTCGACGCCCTCAAGGGATGGATCCTCGCGCACCTCCCGGGGCGCACCGCGAGGGCGCTCCGGATCGCACTCGGCGACACGGAAGGGTGATGGAGATCGCGGGCTTCGGGGTCGAGTGCGCCGGCGATCAGGCGCCGCCCAGCCGGCGGGAGACGATCTCGAGGATCCGCTGCTCGAGCGCGCCCGTGCTCGCGCATGTGATCTCGTGCGTCGTCGCTCCCTCGATCGAGCGGCCCGTCGCCGAGACCATCGTCCGCATCATCGATTTGCCCGCGCCGGACGGCATGACCTGCGTGTGGATGTCGAAGGTGATCAAGAACGACCGGGCGTGTGGCCCCGTGGGGCCGTCGCCGCAACGGACCACGGTCTCCATCGGCATCCCCGCCAGCCGCTGACGCGCCCGGAACCGCGGGTTCCCGATGATCCGCCGGGTCGTGTCGAGCGTCTCGATCGAGATCCCGATCTCCTGGTACGCATCGGCGACCAGCGGGAAGACGGCGTCGACCCCGGCGGGGAGCACCGCCTCGGCGTTGCTCCGGTCCGGCGCCAGGGCGACCGTGTACGTGCCGTCGCGTTGCTCGACGATGCTTGGCCGCACCGGGGCATCCGGCCCGGCCGGCGGCGCGGTCACGGCGCAGGCGGGAACGAGGATCAGCGGCGCAAGACGACGAAGCGTACGTGGCATCATGGCGTCCCCCGGATTCCTTGGATCATGCAAGGGTGAAGATTGCGATGACGCCCGCCGCCGTGCAACGTTCTCCGGGCACCGCCGCCCCCCCCCGACACGGAGTGTGCGATCGTCTCCTCCGCCGGGCCGGGCGCCCCGCTGCGGGCGAGGACGATGCGCCGTATCCTCCCGGGGACGTTTCGACGGCTTCCGGTGTAAGAGGCCTCATCTCCGAGAGATCCGTTCCCCTGGCGGCGCGCCGGCGCTCCATGGCCTCGCGGGACCCGAGGCCGTGGGGCGGACCCGGGCGCGAGCGAAGAGAGCATGCAACCGACGAGCAGTTCCCCGAGGGTGGCGCGGCGGGCGGGAGAGCCCAGGGAGGCGTCCCTCCTCGTCCGCTCGCTGCGCCTGCTGCGGCCGATCCATCGCTGGATCGGCATCCCGCTCGCCTTGATCGTGGTGGTGAGCGGCGTGACGGGCGTCTTCCTGGGTTGGAAGAAGAACGTCGCGCTGCTCCAGCCCCCGACGGCGAAGGGCGCCTCGGCCGACCTCCGGACCTGGCGACCGATCCACGAGGTCGAGGAGATCGGGCGAAAGGCGCTCGCGGGGCGGCTCGGGGAGCCGGATCCTGCGGCCCTCGAACTCGACCGGATCGACATCCGCCCGAAGGATGGCGTGGCGAAGGTGCGCTTCGTCCGCGGCGACTGGGAGGTCCAGGTCGACGGCGCCACGGGCGAGGTGCGGTCGGTCGCACGGCGGCACGCCGACTGGATCGAGAGGATCCACGATGGCTCGATCATCGGCCAAGGCTTCAAGGTCGTCACGATGACGGCGCTCGGCCTCGGCCTCGTCGGACTCACGGTCTCCGGCGTCTGGATCTGGCTGGGGCCGATCACGCTGCGGCGCCGCCGACGGAGCTGAGCGTCACCCGGTCGCGCGGGGCGAGCGCCGCTCGCATCGATCGTCGGCCGGGCCGCGGCCCCGACGCCGAGGTCCGTCGGCGGGTCGACCGCCCCTTTCGCCGGCACGCCTCCTGCGCTCCAGTCCGCCGCCCGCGGCAGTGGAACGGATACGGAGGCGAACGATGGCGCAACGCTCGAACGGGTACGACGGCGAGACGCGCGTGCCCACGGAGAAGAAGCTCCAGGACCTCTACGACCTCATCGACGGGATCGAGGTCGCCATGTTCACGACCCGCCGCCCCGACGGCCACCTGGTCTCCCGGCCGATGGCGACGCAGCAGCGGCATGACGGCTTGGACCTCTGGTTCGTCACCGACATCGAGAGCCACAAGCTCGACGAGCTGGAGTTCGACCCCCACGTCAACCTCGCGTATTACAGGGACCGCACGAAGGAGTGGGTCTCGGTGAGCGGGGTCGCGCGGATCAGCCGCGACCGCGACAAGATCCGCGAGCTCTACGAGCCCGAGTGGCGCGCCTGGTTCGGCGACCAGGGCGGCGAGCGGGATGGGGGCCCCGAGGATCCGCGCATCGCTCTCGTCCTCGTCGACGTCCACTCCGCGGTCTACATGAAGCAGGAGAAGCCGATGCCCGTCGTCCTCTTCGACATCGCCCGGGGGATCGTGACCGGCCAACGCCCGGAGGTCGGAGAGATCCGCGAGATCTCGGAAGACGAGATCGAGCGCCCCGCGGCCTGAGGCGGAACCCGCCGACCCCCCGGCCGCGGCCGGTCCCGCGGCCGGCGCCGGACTCGGGGGCGAGGCTTCGTCCCCGGTCGAGTCCGCGGCCGAATCCATGGCCCGGGCGGGCCCGGGCCCGGACGTCGCCGCGACCGGGCCCGCGCCGGCGCCCGGACCCTGCCCCGACCACCGGGGTATGCAGCGGGCGGCCACGCCGAAACCCAACCGTATTCGACCTCGAGGGAGACGAGCATGCTCACCCTGACCGATACCGCCCGGGCGATGGTCCGCTCGTTCGGCGAGTACGTGGAGAACGCCGCGCTGAGGGTCGCCATCTCCGGAGGCAGCCCCTTCGCGCCCCGCTACGAGCTCGCGATCGTCGAGGAGACCGACAGGGCCGAAGGAGACGTGGTCTTCGACGCCGACGGGTTGACGATCATCGTCGACGGCGCCAGTGCGCCCCGCCTCGACGGCGCGACCATCGACTACGTCGAGGGGCCGACCGGCGCCGGCTTCGAGGTCCGCAACCCCAACGTCCCGAAGCTCGACGAGATCCAGCCGACCGGCCCCCTCGCCGAACGGGTCCGGCGCGTCATCGACGAGCGGATCAACCCCGCGGTCGCGGCGCACGGCGGGGAGATCCGCCTCGTCGACGTCCGGGACGACGTCGCCTACATCACGATGAGTGGCGGGTGCCAGGGGTGCGCCATGTCGAAGATCACGCTGCGGCAGGGCGTCGAGCGCATGATCCGCGAGGCGGTCCCCGAGATCCAGGGCGTCGAGGACGTCACCGACCACCTCTCCGGGACGAACCCGTACTACCAGCGCGCGTAGCGCGGCAAGGAAACGGGCGGGGCCCGGCTCGCCGCCGGACCCCGCCCGCCCACTCGCCGCCGATATGCCCGGCGACCGGCCGCCCACCCCGGGGCGACCGGCCACCCGACCGACGACGATCTTCGCCTATCCCGCCTGCTGCAGGCGCTTGTTGACCGCGTCCCAGTTGACCACGTCCCACCACGCCTTCAGGTACTCCGGCCGGCGGTTCTGGTAGCGCAGGTAGTACGCGTGCTCCCAGACGTCGTTGCCCAGGATCGGGTAGTGTCCCTCCATCAAGGGGCTGTCCTGGTTCGCCGTGCTCATGATCTCGAGCTTCCCGTCACGCGTGCGGACCAGCCACACCCAGCCGCTCCCGAACCGCTTCACGCCCGCGTCGTTGAACTTCTCCTTGAAGGTCTCGAAGTCCCCGAAAGTGCCCCGGATCGCGTCGGCGATCGCGCCGGTCGGCTCGCCGCCGCCGTTCGGGCCCATGATCTCCCAGAACATCGTGTGGTTCACGTGCCCGCCGCCGTTGTTGCGGACCGCCGTCCGGATCTCCTCCGGCACGCTCGCCAGGTCGCGGATCAGCTCCTCGGCGCTCTTGCTCGCCAGGTCCGGGTACTTCTCCACCGCGGCGTTCAGGTTGTTCACGTACGCGGCGTGATGCTTGTCGTGATGCAGATGCATGGTCTGCTCGTCGATCGCCTTCTCCAGCGCGTTGTACGCGTACGGGAGCGGCGGCAGCTCGTAGGCCATGTCGATCCTCCTCAGGTTGAAGAGTGGATGTTCGGATGGCGATCCTCTTCGATCCGGAAGACCAACCGAGAGTCTTGAAAGGTAGGCGATCGCCGCCGCCGCCGCCACCACCGCGCCCTGTCCGCGCACCCGCGGCCTCACCCCCGCCCGCCTCCGTGACCGCCGCCGTTGCCGCCGCCCCCACCGCTTCTCCCACCCCGGGTCCGGCTGCTTCCCGGCTCCGAAAACTGGCCGACCCGATCGCCGACCCGACCCTCGCCCCGGGCATCCGAATTGCGACGACCGGGTGCGCCTCGCGGTGCGCCTGCCGGCGCGTGCCATCGCCGATCCACTCACCCACCCACGGAGCGGGCCATGAAACTCAACAACCTGCAGGATCTCTTCGTGCACGAGCTGAGGGACCTCTACAGCGCGGAACGGCTGATCGAGGAGGCGCTGCCCAGGATGGCGGAGGCGGCGAGCCACCCGGAGCTCAAGAACGCCTTCAACGACCACCTGGAGACGACCCACGAGCAGGTCCGCCGCCTCGAGCAGATCTTCGACTCTCTCGGCGAGAGCCCGAAGGGCCACAAGTGCAAGGGGATGGAGGGGATCCTCAACGAAGGGAAGGACCTCATGAAGCAGGAGGCCGAACCGGACGTCCTCGACGCCGGTCTCATCGGCCAGGCGCAGCGGGTCGAGCACTACGAGATCAGCGGGTACGGCACCGCCCGCACCTTCGCCGAGCGGCTCGGCTTCACCGAGGCGGCCCGCTTGCTCCAGCAGACCCTCGACGAGGAAGGCGAGACCGACCATCGCCTGACCAACCTCGCCGAGCGGCTCATCAACCCCGACGCCATGCAGGCGTGACGCAGCTCCGCCGGGAAGGGCCGGGGAGGGGAAGGGCGGCGGGCCTGGGGAAGGCTCACCGCATCACGAGCGCGCCGGTCCCGACGGCGAGGATCGCGACGCCGACCGCGGTCTTGACGGCGGCGGCGAAGACGCGGCCGAGAACGACGCCCCACCCCACCCGCGTCGCCTCGGGGAGCCGGCGAGTCTGCACGTACGCGACCGCCGCGGCGCCGATGAAGGTGCCGAGCACCCCCGCCAGCGCCGAGCCGACGACCGGGATCGGGAGCCCGACGACGACCCCCGCCACGCCGCCGACGATCGCCCCCCAGAACGCGCCACGCGACCCGCCGTAGCGGTCGCTGAACCGCTTGACGACCAGGAACTCCGCGACCTCGGCGCCGGCCGCGAGGGCGGCGAGCGCGAGGAAGACCGGGACGCCGACCTCGCCGTAGATCGCGGCCACGCCCAGCACGCCCACCATGACCCAGAGCCCGGGAAGGCCCAGCGGGATCAGGAAGAGGGAGACGACCATGACGACGATGCCCAGGGCGATCAGCACGGCGGCCTCCGGGTGAGGGACTCCTCCGGCAAAGCTACCCACCGGGGTCCCGGGCCGCAAAGGTCGTCCGGGTTCCCGCCACGTTGGCACGAAGATCGCCAACCGCCGTCCCACTCCGAGACGACCCCGTCACGGCCCCCGTACCCGTGCCGCCATGCCCGAGATGGTGCCCGAAGTCGTCGAACAGAAGTTCGTCTTTCCGATCCACTACCGGGATGAGCTGTTGGCCTGGGCGACCTATGCCCTCGAGCCCGATCCCGGTCATTCGGGGGGCGTCGTCCACAGCCTCTATTACGACACGCCCGACCTCGAGCTCTACTCGCAGAAGCGCAACAGCGAGTTCCTCAAGTACAAGGTCCGGCTGCGGTGGTACGACGACGCCGGCGCCCTGCCGCCCGACGCGCGGGTCCCGTGCTTCCTCGAGGTGAAGCGGAAGATCGGGGCGGCAAGGCGCAAGCGACGGACCACCGCGGACCTTCCCGCCGCGGTCCTGGCCGGGTCGCCCTTCGACAGTCCGGAGGTCTCGGCGCTCGCCGGCGTCGCCCTCGAGATCGGGTTCGCGGCCCAGGGACCGCTCGTGCCGATGGCCCTCATCCGCTACCACCGCATGCGCTTCGTCGACCCCGCGACCGGCGCCCGCATCGCCCTCGATGGCGAGATCGGCTGCCAGGCGGTTAATCGTGCCTTCCTCCCGGCCGAGGCGCCCATCGTCCTCGACACCGGCGTCCTCGAAATCAAGGGCACCGCCCGTCACCTCCCGCCCTCGCTCGAACCGGTCGCCTTCCTCCTGACGAAGAGCAGCTTCTCGAAGTACGCGCAGTGCCTCGAGCACCTCCTCCACCCCGCGGGAGTAAGGATCTGAGATGAACGACGCACTCGATCAGATCGCTCGCCTCATCCGCGATCCGAGCATCGAAGTCGACCTGATCGGCTTCCTCTTCGCCCTCGTGACCTCGGCCCTCATGAGCCTCGCCGTCGCCGCGCTCTACCAGCTCTTCTACGAGAACCGCGCGACCGGCTCGCAGATCCAACGCAGCTTCCTGCTCCTCGGCCCCTCGATCACCGCGCTCTTCATTGCGGTGCAGTTCTCGATCCCCCTCTCCCTCGGCCTGCTGGGCGCGCTCTCGATCGTCCGCTTCCGCACGCCGATCAAGGAGCCCGAGGAGGTGGGGTTCATCATGCTGCTCATCGCCTGCTCCGTCGTCACGGCCACCTTCCAGTTCATGCTCCTCGTGGCGCTCCTCCTGATCGCCGTGGCCTTCCTCCTCATCCAGAACCGGTTCTCCCGGCTGACCGCGTCCAAGCGGACGGACGGGATGCTCCTCCTCGTCCTCGAGGGGGAGCTCGATCCCGAGACACGCGGCCGGCTCCTCGCTTTCCTCGACGAGCGGCTCATTCGCGGGCGGCTCCAGGGGATGGCCTTCGCCGAGGGGCTGACCACCCTGCACTACTCCTTCACCGGCCTCCCCGAACGGGAGCTCGACCGCATCGAGGGTGGGCTCCGCGCGATCGCGCCGTTCCGGAGGCTGAATCTCTACTTCAACCACCCGGGCGCCCTGGTGTCGTGAGCCGCAGCCGAATCGCCGCCCTCGCCCTCGTCGTCTCCCTCGGCGCCGTCGTCGTCCTGGCCTGGACCTACGACCGCGTGCGCCCCGGTGATGCCGGGCGGAGGCAGCTCTGGGGGCTGGGGCAGGCCAACTACCACGAGTTCCGAGAGAAGCTCGGCGCCCGGAAACTCCCCGGGGCCGCCCCGATCCTCATCCTCGGCCGGGGCCGTCCGGCGCCCGGGGCCGTAACCGCCGCGCCCGCCGGCGGCGCCTTCGACGGGCCGGTCACCGTGACCCTCGAGGGGGAGGGCACCATCCGCTACACCCTCGATGGATCGATCCCCACCCGCCGGAGCCCCGTCTACCGCGGCCCGCTGCGGCTGGATTCCAGCGCCGTCGTCCGCGCCCGCATCCTGCGGCACGGCGCGCTCCCCGGGCCGGTCGCGACCTGGCACTTCATCGTCGGCCCGCGCTCCGGCCTCCCGATCGTCTCCCTGGCCAGCGACCCGGTCGGGCTCTGGGGCCGCTACACGGGGATCTACAGGCACCCGCTCGGTCGGGGACGCGCCTGGGAACGCGAAGCCCACGTCGGCTACATCCCCGCCGGCACGGGCTCCGCTGTCGGCTTCCCCGCGGAGCTTCGCCTCCACGGCTCCTTCACCCGCAATTCCCGCAAGAAATCCTTCCGGATCCGCTACGACGGCGCCGCCCTGCCGGACTCGCTCCTCCCCGGCGCCGTGTTCCCGCGCGGCGAGGGCGATGACGAGAGGGAGACGATCATCCGCAGCGGGGCGACCGATCCGATCAACCGGATCCGTGATGCCCTGGCCACCCGGCTCTACGCCGCGATCGGGGGCACGGTCTCGGGCGCCGAGCCTGTCGAACTCTTCCTGAACGGCGCGTACTGGGGGATCTACGATCTCCGGGAGCGAATCGACGAGGGGTTCCTATACGACCGCTTCGGGCCGGGCCGCCACGAGCTCCTGACGCACGCCCACGAAGGCGAACGGCGATGGCTCACGCCCGTCGTCGGCACGCGCGATGGGTGGGATGCCTCTCTCCGCGCCCTCGAATCCCTCGACCTCACCAGCGACGAGGGACTCGCCGCAGCCATGCGACTCATCGACGTCGATGGCACCATCGACTACTGGATCCACAACATCTACGGCGCCCACGCCGACTGGCCGCACAACAACGTCTACGTCTACCGCCTCGACGGCCCCGACCGACGCTGGCGCTGGATCGCCTGGGACATGGACCTGGCGATGGACACCGTGGAGCACAACACGCTCGCCTGGGCGCTGCGCGACGGCCCGCGCAACGACCTGATCCTGGGCTACGAGCCCGGCGTCATGGAGGACGAGCCCTGGCGCATCGAAAGCACGCTGCCGATCCGGGCGCTCCTGCGAAGTCCGTACCTCCGGGACGGGTTCATCGCCCGCACCCAGGTCCTCCTCGACCTCCACTACACCGAGGAGCGGGTCCTCGCCACGCTCGACTCGGTCCTCTCCGCGACCGCCCCGGCCCGTCGCCGGGACCTCGACCGCTGGCGCTGGCCCGATTCGACCCTCGACTACAGGATCGACGCGATCCGGCGCTTCGCGCGCGAACGCCCCGCGATCCTCCGCACCCACCTCGCCGAGCGCTTCGGCCTCGGCGACGCCGTCCCCGTGCGCATCATCGTCCGAGGCCCCGGCCAGGTGCGCGTCGAGCGCCAGCCCCTCCCCGACTCGGGCGCCACCCTCTCGATTCTGCGCGGCACCCGTCTCCACATCATCGCGCGCCCCGCCGCCAACGCCGTCCTCGCCGGCCCCGTCCCGCCTGACACCGTGATCGAGATCCGGGAGCCGGTCGAGGTCGAGTACCGCTTCGTGCCGCGTGGGGCACTGGCGGGCATTCGACCCGGGAGCGTCGGCGCCGGACGGAGCCGGGGCGCCGATGGCAGTTGAAAGGGATTGGAAGGCGACGTCGCTGCCGGCGACCGGATCCGGTCACTCGATCCCCTCGCGATCCAACGATGTCCGGGCGGACGACCCCGCCGCACTCCGCCCTCCGGCGTCGATCTCCCGGACCACCCGGAATCCATCGGCGTAGTCCCCTGCCGGACCCCATGGGCCGTCCAGTCGGACTACGGCCCGTGATGCGGCGCGGACGGCCCAGGCATACGAGGACCAGGCCGCGCCCCGCCGAATGGGGCGCTGACACGTGCCGTCCTGCCAGTAGGGCGAGCCGTCCAGCCGGGGCGAGCCATCGGTGGGGATGCCCTCGTGGCTCGGGTGCCAGCAGTCCAGGACCCACTCGCTGACGTTGCCGAGCATGTCGTGCAGCCCGAAGGCGTTGGGCGGGAAGGACCCGACCGGCGCCGTGGACCGCTTGTCCCAGCGGCTGCCGCACCCGTCGCACACGGCCAGCCCCTTGCCGACCTCGTCGCCCCAGTACCGGGCCGTCGTCGTCCCGGCACGCGCCGCGTACTCCCACTCGACCTCGCTCGGCAGGCGGTACTTCTTCCCGGTCTTCTCGCTCAGCCATGCGGTGTACCGAATCGCCTGGGATCGATTGACGTGGATCACCGGCCGATTGCCCCGGCCCCAGCCGCGATCGTCGGGGCGGTGGTCACACCCGCCAGCTTCCACGCAACGGTCCCACTCGGCGAACGTGACTTCGTACTTCCCCATCGCGAACACGTAGTCGATCTGCACCTCGACCTGCGGCTTCTCCCAGGCGATGACGTAACGCACGTTCTCCGGGGCCTCGTCCTCCGCCTCGCCGTCCCCGCTGCCCATGAGGAAGCGCCCGGGCGGCAGCACGACCATGATCGGGCACTCCGGACAGTCCCGGAACTCGAAGCCCGGCGTCGGGTCGACATCGTCCGTGATCGGCACCGTAGCGGCGGCCGGCGCCGGCGTGCCATCGCCCTGTGCCCGGTCGTCGGCGGTGAGGGGGGCGTCCCCGTCGGCCGTCGGCTCCGCCCGGTCCGGCGCCGGCGTCGCGGCGGAACGTGCCGGCGCCGACGCAACCCGTCCGGCGGCCTCGCCCATCGCCGATTCTCCCAACGAGTGGAGCGAGACCACCGTCTCCCCGGTCTCGGGGTCCAGGCGGAGGCTCACGAACCGGGATGCCGAGAGGAACCCGACGGGGATCCCGGGCGCGTCGAAGGTGCCGAGGTACGCGCCGTCGCGGTCGAACAGGTCGATCTCGGCCGGGTGGGAGCCGTTCTCGGTGCGCGTCACCCAGAGGCGGCCTTCGGGGTCGACCGCGACGCCCTGAACGGGCGAAATCCGCTCCTCGTACCCGACCGCTCGCACGAGCTGCTCCGCGCCCACGTTGCACAGCCGCATCAGCGTCCGGAAGGGGGTCGACCCCGATTCGACGGCTTCGACCGCCATCGCCTCCGTCACCGTGATCGGCTCGAGGCCGCGCCGGATGCTCTCGACGAGCGCCGCGTCCACGTACACATCGATGCGGTAGTCGGGAAAGGCGAGGACGTAGACGCGGTCGCCTCGGGCGGTCCAGGTGATCGAGGGGGAGAAGATCTTTGGGGCCGCCTGGCGGATGCACGGCAGCTCCAGCATGCTCATCCGGACGGGCAGCTCGTGGATCGTCTCGGTGCCGCCGGAGTGGGCGACGACCAGGCGCTGGTCCATCCCCATCCCCGAAGCCTCCGGCCTGCCGGTCACGGTGACGAGCCGTCCGGACTCCGCTTGGAAGCCCGGGCCCCAGTAGGGGACCTCTGTCGTCTCCTCGCCCAGGAACCGGCCCTCCGGGGACCAGCGGCTGAGGACGCCCCGCCGGGTGTCCCACACCGTCAGCACGCCATCCTCGTCGAGGTCGACCGCCGACGGGTTGCGGAACTCGCCCGGCCCACCCCCGGCCCGGCCGTAGCTCTCGACGAAGGCGCCGGACCGATCGAAGACGACCACCCGCGCTCCGTGCCGATCGGCCACGTACACGCGTCCCGTACCGGGGTCCGCCGCCACGCCCCAGGGACGGGCGTCGAGGGAGCTGTCCGGCGGCACGAGGTCGGCGATGTGGACGAGAACGGCACCCAGCGACCGGTCCTCGGCAGGATTCTCCACGATCCGGATCCCGACGGAGTCCCGGACCACGGTGCGCGTATTGTCGCCACCGGCCCCGGCGCCGCACGCCCCGGCCAGGATCGTGAGTCCAAGAGCCCACAGCCTTCCGCGTGTCGCGATCATCGTCTCCTCCGGGTCCGTTCGAGTGGATCGGGATGCGGGTGCGGCAGAATGGCTCGGTCCCGGACGCAGCGGGTTCAGGCATCCGGTCGAGCGCTGAGCCAATCCCGGTCGACGGTTCGCTCGATCGTCGACGGGCAGGTGCCGAAGCACGGGAGTAGGCGTCGCGTGCGTCGAGGCACCCTCGAAACCGAACTCCGCCGCTCCGCGCCGCGCGGGGCGCTGGCCCGTGGCGTCCTCAGAATCGGATCGTGGGGAACGTCAGCTGGATCGCCGCCTGAAGGGTGTTCGCCAGCCAGAACCGCTCCCCCAGCGTCTGGTGGAAGAGCGGGAGGAGCCACCCGCGGAACGCGGCCTCCTCGCCCACGGCGGCGTTGTACGACAGGGAGGTCAGGAAGGCCGCGTCCCGGGCGCGGAACGGCTCGTACGCCACGCCCCGGTCCCGATCGGCGAGCACCCAACCCGCGACGATCCCGGTGAAGGCGAGGTCGACCCACGTCGTCCAGCGGCCGATGAACTTGACGTCGAACGGCGCGGTGAGCAAGTCGCCCAGGGTCTCGCGCGTCGTCAGGAACCCGTACTTCCCTTCCTGTTGGAGCGCGGGGACCGCTCGGTGGAACGCATCCCACGCGCTCAGGAGGCCGGCGGACAGGACGACGTGCTGGCCCTCGTAGGCGAGCTGGTCCCGCCCGTTCCGCCGCACCTCATCCAGGGTGAACCCCTCGCCGTTCGCGGTTTCGCCGATCACCGCTCCGACCAGGGCAGCGCCCGTGTAACCCGCGCCCGGAAGCAGCGCTCCGTGCATGTACTGGCCGAACCCCGGGAAGGCCAGGCTCCCCAGCGGGATCAGGAACTGGGATCCGCGGCGGGCATCCCGAGGTCCGAGTTCGGCCGTGGGCTCCTGCGCCGGAAGGGGATGCGTGAGGGTCAGGGAAAGCGCCACGACGATGGGAGCTGCGAGGCGATGTCGCATCGGCCTTCTCCGTTTCGCCGCTGAGTGGGGCCATGGGGGGATCCCGCCGATCGCTGCGCGAACGTGCGCTCTAACATAGTGAGATGCACGAAGGACCCGCAGCTTCGCATCCGCCCGACAACCTTGCGGCCGGCCCCGCCTATCCGTAGACTGCACACCGCACGATTCCACTCAGCCAGCGCGCTCGATCCGGCTCCGCCGAGCCGGTTGTTTCCGATCCCCTCGCTTCCCGCAAGGAGCTCCCATGCACGCACGTTTCGCGGGCGCGGCCCTCGCCGTGCTGCTCGGAACCGTCGTCGCCCCCGCGGCCGCGCGGCAGGCCGGCACCACCCGGCCCGCCGCCGAGAAGGCCGCTCCGGCCGTCCCCCAGACCTTCGACTGGTGGCGCGCCGCCGGCGTCCCCTCGACCACGCCCTGGGGCCAGCCGATCGACGTCGCGAGCACGGAGCGGATCCGCTCCTGGACGACGATGCCCGAGTACACCAACCCCCTCGTCGACCACCTCCCGGACCACCCGACCGTCGTCTCGCCGACCGACCACTTCGGCGACCCGGTCGGGAAGCCGGGCATCCTCCACAAGGTCGACGAGATCTACGGCTACTTCGAGGCCCTCGCCGCCAGCTCGCCGCGCGTGCAATTCCGCCTCCTCGGCGAGACCGAGGAAGGGAACCACCTCGCCCTCGCGATCGTCGGCAGCGAGGCGAACCTGGCGAAGCTCGAGGCGGTCAAGGCGGGACTCAACAAGCTCGCCGACCCGCGCGGCACCTCCGAGGCCGAGGCGAAACGCCTGATCGCCGAACTCCCCGCGATCTACACCCTCTACGGTGGCCTGCACAGCACCGAGACGGGCGCCCCCGAGATGCTCATGGAGCTCGCCTACCGCCTCGCCGTCTCCGACGACCCGATGATCCGCGCGATCCGCGACGACGTCATCGTCTTCATCGTCCCGGTCGCGGAGCCCGACGGCCGCAACCGCGTCGTCGACTGGCACCGGCGCTACAACGCCGACGCCTATACGATGGAGGACCGCGTCCCCGGCCCGCCGTACTGGGGGAAGTACATCTTCCACGACAACAACCGCGACGGGCTTCAGCTCTCGGCGCGCCTGACGCAGGAGCTCGTCAACCTCTTCCTCGAATGGAAGTACCCGGTCGGCCACGACCTGCACGAGTCGGTGCCGTACCTCTACGTCTCGACCGGGACCGGGCCCTACAACCCGGCCATCGACCCGATCGCGGTGAGCGAGTGGCAGTGGCTCTCGAACTTCGAGGTCACCGCGCTCACCGCACTGGGGATGCCCGGCGTCTGGACCCACGGCTTCTACGACGGGTGGTATCCCGGATACCTCCTCTGGGTCACGAACACGAGGAACGCCGTCGGCCGCTTCTACGAGACCTTCGGCAACAGCGTGCCGAACACGATGAAGCGGACCGTCGGGCCGCAGACGCAGGTCGAGTGGTACCGGCCGAACCCGCCGCGTCGGGAGACGCTCTGGTCGTTGCGCAACAACATCAACTACCAGCAGACGGGGGTGCTGCACGCGCTCTACCTCGTCGCGCAGAACCGGGAGCGCGTTCTCGAGCAGTACTGGACCAAGGCCAGCAACGCGCTGCGGAAGGGTCGCACAGAGGCGCCCTTCGCCTACGTCGTCCCCGTGGATCAGCCGAGGAAGGCCGACGCGGCGTACATGCTGAACCTCCTCCGCCGCCAGGGGATCGAGGTGCACCGCGCCACGGCGGACGCGAAGTACGGCGAGGTCGAGGTGCGGAAGGGCGACTACGTCGTCCGGATGGACCAGCCGTACCGGAACTTCATCCTCACGCTGATGGATGTGCAGAAGTTCCCGCAGGATGCGCCGACCCCGTACGACGACGTCGCCTGGACCTTCCCGCTCTTCTTCAACCTGACCGTCCAGCCGGTCGACGACGCGGCGGTCCAGCGTCTCGCGATGGAGCCGGTCACCTCCGAGGTCGCGATCCCGGGGATGGTCCGGACCGAGCGCGGTCGCACGGCGTACTGGGTCGTCGAGCCGGCGGCGTCGGCGCACTCGATCGCGGCGAGGTACGCGCTGAAGGACGTCAGGGTCGAGGCCGCGGAGGCCGAGATCCGCGTCGGCGGCCGCACGATCCCGCCGGGGGCGTGGATCCTCGACGCTTCGCAGGTCTCGGCCGAGCGGGTGCGCGAGTGGGCGGGGGCGTACGGCGTCGCCGTCACCGGCGTCCCGGCCGCGGCGCTCGAGGGGGTCGCGCGCCACGACCTGAACCTGCCCCGCATCGCGATCCTCCACACCTGGCGCTCGACCCAGGACGAGGGGTGGGTCCGCTACACCCTCGATCACCTCGGCATCCCGTACACCTACATCGGCGAGGACCGGCTGAAGGAGGGCCGGCTCCGCGACCGCTTCGACGTGATCCTCTTCCCGCACCAGAGCGGGAGCGCCAAGGCGATCTTCCAGGGGATCGACCCGAAGTACTCGCCGATGCCCTACACCCGGACGCCCGAATTCCCGACGCACGGCTTCCCCGACGCGACCGACGACATGACCGGGGGGATGGGGTACGAGGGGCTCGCCGCGCTCCGCGATTTCATCCACGCCGGCGGGACCTTCCTCGCCCTCGGCTCGACGAGCGCCTTCGCCACGGAGTTCGGGCTGGTGCGCGACGTGAGCACGACGTCGCACCCGGGGCTCTTCGTCCCCGGCTCGATCCTGAAGGGGATGGCCGAGCAGCCGCGCCACCCGATCCTCTACGGCTACGATGCGACGATCCCCCTCTACCACCGCTTCGGCCCCTACCTCTCGGTGCCCGACGCGCTGAAAGGGAATGTCCTCGTCCGCTACGCTCCCGCGAACGAGCTGCTGATGAGCGGGCTCGTCAAGAACCCCGGCGCCCTCGCCGGCCAGCCGGCGGTCGTCTCGGTCCCGGTCGGCCGGGGGCACGTCGTGCTCTTCGGGTTCAACCCGCTGCACCGGCACCAGTCCCACGGCAACTTCGCCATGGTCTGGAACGCGCTGATGAACTGGGACGACCTGGACGTCGGGCTGGGGGCCGCGCAGCCCGAGACGGCCGTGGCGGCCGGAGCGCACTGAGGCGGGGCACGGAAGCGCGCTCCCCGGGGAGATGTGACCGCCGCGTCACGTCTCCCCGGGGAGCCGTCGTTTCCAGGGGCGTTCGACCGGCGACGACGGGGCGCGGGGGAGGATCGTCGAACGGCGATCAGCGATCCGCCGGGGGGATCGTGCCGGTGGCGCTCGCGGAGGCGCCGCTCGACGCGCGCTTCACGCGGATGTCGCCGTTGACGGTCTCGATGCGGATGCGATGCTTCCCGCCGGCGACCGAGCCGGAGCCGTAGATGTACTTCTTGGGCTGACGCTGCGAGGTGTCCCAATCGTCGGTGCGCCGCTGCTCCATCGGGAAGTCGCTGATGATGCGGTACTCGCGGCGCGCGTCGCGGGTGTAGGCCAGGGTGATGTCGAACGCCATCGAGAGGCCGTCCGGGACTTCGAGGGTGATGTCGCCGCCCATGGAAGTGAGGGTGACGTGCCGGTCGCCGGCGGCCGGGTCGCCGACCATGCGGACGTCGATGGAGCCGCCCATCGTCGTCGCCTCGACCCACCCGTCGATGGCGCCGATCTCGATCGAGCCGCCCATGGTGCGGGCCTTGACGTGGCCGGCGGCCGAGCCGATGCGGATGGAGCCGCCCATGGTGGAGACGTTGGCGCCGTCGGGCGCGTCGCGGAGGTCGATCCCGCCGCCCATCGTCTCGAGGCGGATCTCTCCGCCCCTGCTATTTCTCGCCGGGTCGGTGACGTTGCGGTAGACGACGCTGCCGCCCATCGACGTTCCGCGCACGTTGCCGACGACGTCCTCGATCCGGACGCTGCCGCCCATGGTGTGGACCCGCCCGTCGACTTGGGAGTCGGTGAGCGTGATGCTGCCGCCCATCGTCTCGAGGTCGACGGTGCCCTGGAGGCCGGTCAGTTGGAGGCTGCCGCCCATGGTCTGCCCGCGGGCCTCGCCCTCGACGCCGGCGATGCGGATCTCGCCGCCCATCGTCTGGAGGCGGAGGTCGAAGCGCTTCGGGACGCGGATCTCGAGCTCCACATCGCACAGAATGGAGTCACGGTCGTCGACGGCCTCCGAGCGAGCCTCGACGCCGTTGGCCGCGGGGCGGAGGTCGAGCCGGACGACGTCGCAGTCCTTTCCGGTCTTCGTGGCGGTGATCGCGACGACCTTCCGGTCCCACCCCTCGACCCCGATCGAGCCGCCGGTCTCCAGGTCCACGGTGAGCCGGCCCCCGCTCGCGGCCGGGAACTCCCGCTCGATCGTCTGCGCCTGGGCAGGCATCGTCGTCGCTGCGGCCAGGATCACCGGGGCGAGGACCCGGGCCGGCGCGAGAAGGCGATGGCGTGTGTTCATGGCGTCGTTCCTGTGGTGGAGGTTTGCCGGGCCCGCGGCTGCGGCTCGCGCCCGGCCACTCGGACCGAACGTTGAGATGGACCGAAGGGCGGGAGGGTTGGAAGGCGACGTCGCCTTCACCGGAGCGCACGGGCAGCCGCCTCGATCCCGGACGCTTTCGCCGCCCGGCTCGCGATCGTACCTTCACCGGGACGGCGCTCTCCGGAGCGCCGGCGCCCGACGCACCCGATCCGCCCCCAGACGCGAGGGACGACCCCGTGCAGGCCCGACCCCTGATCCGAACGCTCTACCTCTACCTCTTCGCCTTCGTCGGACTGATCCTCGTGGCGATCGGCGGGGTCCGCCTGATCGACCTGGCGCTCCGTGCCCTCATCTTCACCGAGGCCGAGGCGCAGGAGCGACTCTTCAGCCGCCAGCCCCCGTACCCCCCGGTCCGATTTCGTGGGGGCGCGGCCACCGACACGGCCGTGCTGACTTTGGAGGAGCGGGAGCAGGTCCGCGCCTGGCTGCAGGAGTACGAGGACTGGCGCCGGCAGGCCGAGCTCGTCGACCCCGTGACCGCACGGCGGCATCGCGATGCCGCATCCAGTCTGGCCATGATCCTCGTCGGCCTCCCGCTCTACCTCTACCACTGGAGGCTGATCCGCCGCGAGGCCGGAACCCCGGCTCCCCCCGGCGCCGCCTAGCGGCGATCCGGCCCGCCCCGCCCCTCCCCCCCCCGCCCCGGACCGTGGCCGACTCCACCCGCCCACCCACCGCCCCTCGCCGCCCCCACCGACAACTCCGGCGATGAGCCGCACCCCTGCGGTGCGGCACGGTTCTTGTCATTCACCCGATCCGTGGGTGGTCTTCACATTCCGGTTCGAGAAGCGCCCGCGAGGGCGCTTTTTCATTGATCGGAAGGCAGTAGGAGAAGGATACATGCGGAACCGGCTTACCTTGGTGGCGTTGGCCGCGGCTCTCCTCTCCGGGGGGTGCGCGCCGGGATTCGGCGGTCGCGCGCCCGATTCCCGCCAGGCGACGCACGGGGATACGATGGTGCGCGTGCGGAACTACAACTGGGCGGACATCACCGTCTACGCCGTGCGGAACGGGACCCGCGTCCGGCTAGGGACCGTCACGAGCATGCGCGAGGAGGTGTTCACGATCCCCCGCGCGCTCGCCACCGGCGCGTCCGACCTCCGGCTCCTCGCCGACCCGATCGGCTCCAGCCGGACCTACTGGACCGACGCCCTCGTGGTCTCGCCGGGCCAGACCGTCGACCTCACGCTCGAGAACAACATCGACCTCTCGAGCTACGCGATCTGGTAGCCGTCACGAACGGTCGCGCCCGTCGGAGCGGGGAGGCGACGCCGCCGCCCCGCGCGGGCCCCGCCGCGCACCGGGGTCGGGCACGGCGCCCCCACGGAACTCGCCCCGCCGAACCGCGAGGACCAGCCACCCGATGAGGGCCACGGCCGCAAAGCCGAACCACTGGACCGCATACCCCAGGTGCGGTCCGTCGTCCAGCGCCGGGGGAGCCAGCCGGATCGGTACCCGCGGCGCCGCCGTGTCCGGAAGCGCCTGCACGTAGTACCCCGCCAGCGGGTACGGCGACTGCCGCCGGATCGCCTCTCCGTCCAACCGATGCCAGAGGCTACGGAACGACGCGCTCCCGCCCGCTCCCGCCCCCTCCTTCACCGTGATCACCGCATCGGCGCCCCGGCCGCGGCCGTCCGAACGCCCCGACTCGGCGAACGGCAGCACGATCCCCGTCAACACCACCTCGCCTGCCTCCCCGAAATCCCTCAGCTCGATCGTCGCCGCATCCGCCGACGGGACGAAGCCCCGGTTCACCAAGACTGCACCACCACCCCCCTCCAGCACAAGTGGCGTGAGGAGGTTCACCCCCGGCGCACCCCGATGGGCCCGCCCCCCCAGCACGATCGATCGCGCATGATCATACTCGCCCCGCAACTCCACGCGACGGTAGAGCAGGCCCGTCGTGTCCTCGCCCACCAAGCTCAGCGACAGCGGCGGCTGCGAGAGCCGCTCCGCCACCGCCCGGTTCCGCTCCACTCGCTGCTCCAGCCGGTCGAGCTGCCAGAAGCCCAACCGGATACACACCGCCGCCACCGTCACGGCCATGAGGGTGCCGATCACGCCCGCGCGCGTCAGTCGAAGGGGAGGCAAAGGCATCTCCAGGTTCAGGTCCGGTCCAGGGTACCGATCCGCGCCGCCGAGGTTCCCGGTGGCGTCGCATGCTCCACGACGCCCCAAGGTGGCGAGTCGGCCCCTCCCCCGAAAGGCTACCCCGCCGCGCCCCCGCTCCTCCCCCCTTTCCCTCTTGGTCCCGGTCCCCCCGTTTTTTATATTACTGATTGGCTAAATAGCTTAGACCCGATCCCGTCCAGCCATGAATCGTCCGCTCACGCCCGAGACCATGGAGATGCTCGCCGCGCGCTTCAAGGTGCTCGCCGAGCCGATGCGACTGCGGATCCTGAACGCCTTGCGCGAAGGGGAGAAGACCGTCTCCCAGCTCGTGGAGGAGACGGGTGCGGGGCAGGCCAACATCTCCAAGCACCTCGGCCTCCTCTACCGGTACCGGATGGTCGCGCGCCGCAAGGAGGGGCTGAACGTCTACTATCGGATCTCCGATCCTACGATCTTCGAGCTCTGCGAGTTGGTTTGCCAGAGCCTGGAAGAGGAGCTGGAGGCGAGGCGCCGGGCGCTCGGCGCGCTGTGAGGGCGCGTCCGTCGCCCACGGCGGCCGGACCCGGTGCCCGCTTCGGTCCGGTCTGGGGGGCCGGATCGGCCGATGCCGCCCACGGGCGCTGGATCACGCATCCCGTTCGGCCTTGAACTGGAGGTTCGGGTCGGCGGCGGGCGGGGGCGGTACCGGCGGCTCGAGGCCGTAGACGCGGAGCTCTTCGCGCGTGGCCGCGCCGAGCGGGTAACGCCAGTAGGTCCACGGCTGGGCGACGATGTGCCGGGCCGCCCGCCCGGCGATCAGCTCGGGGACATCGCGGAGGATCTCCTGGCGGGTTCGCAGCCTCGTCCGGTCGAGCGCCCGCAGGTGCCGCTCGACGTCCTCCTCCTTCGCCCGCTTCCACAATCCACCCGCCGCGTGGACGATGCTCCGGGAGGGGAGCGCTCCCTCGGGGAGGAACGAGATCTTCCGGAAGAAGGGGTAGTGAACGACGAGGTCGGCATCGACCTCGAGGAGCCAGATCCCCGCGCCCCCCTCCCGCATCGCTTCGTCGGCCTTCTCCCGGTTCCGGGCCAGGGTCTCGGGGGCGCCGAGCTTCCCGTAGGGGATCCAGATCTCGCGGTAGTGCAGGTCCGTCACGACCCACTCCAGCCGGCCGGCCGACGGACCGTCGGCCCGGATCCAGAGGTCGACGCGTTCCCAGTCCCGTTCCCAGAACTTGTTGAGCTCCGCGGGGGAGAGGATCAGGTAGCGCCAGACCCAGTAGCTCCTTCCTTCGAGCCAGTACGGCGCGTCCGCGGGTCGGGCGTAGGGGAATCCGGGCTCGTCGGCGGTGTAGAGGAGCAGGACCGGCGGCACGGCGCGAGGGAGGAAGAACCAGTCCACGGCGAGGTAGAGCGTGAAGAGGCCCGCGAGTGCCAGGAAGAACGGCCCCCACCTTCCGCCGGGCTCGGGGTCGAAGACCGCGACGAGGTACCGGCCGAAGAGGATCGGCAGCGCGCCGAGGATCGCGGTGAGCCACTCCCTGTAGGCCAGGTAGAGGATCGCAACGATCAGCGGAACGCCGATCGGGATCCAGTAGCGGATCACCACGTCGAGGAGCCCCGCCGCGCTGAGGATCGGCGTCAGGATCGCCACGACGAGGATCGCCGAGAGCGAGGCGATCGGAAGCTTGTACGTGGCCCAGAAGAGGCTACAGAATCCGACCACCCGGAACGGGTCGATGACGGCGCGGGCGAGGATCGTCGAGCCCTTGCGGACATCCACCCTCCCCGGGCCGGCGGGGTCGAGCTCGAGCCGGTACGGCTCCAACTCCGCGACCGCATCCTCCCCCACCCCCCGCCCCGGCCGCAGCCAGTGGCGGCCGGGCCTCCCGAAGGACCGCAGGGAGAGCAGGATCGGCCAGAGGAGGAAGAGCGGGGTGTAGCGCCCGACCCGAGGCACCTCCAGGTCCGGCCGGTCCAGCGCCAGGCGGAAGAGCGGGGGGTCGACGAACCCCTCCCGGATGTGCCGTGCGGGGATGATCCCGCCGAGCCGGAGGACGCTCGCCCAGTAATCCACGAAGAGGAACGGCCCCCGAAGGAGCCGCCGGTCCCTTAGCCAACCGGCGAGCGAGCCGTCCGCGCCCCCCACGCTCTCGCCGGGGCCCCCCGCCGCCCCCCCCTCTCGGCTCCCCAGCGCCATCGTTCGATCGCGCCATGGTACACGCTCCCCTTTCCATTCCGCGATCCCCGCCCCCGCTCTTCCGCCACCCGACGACAGCGTGGCGAGGCGACGGACCCGCCGCGTGGCGGAAGGGCCGGCCGAGGTCGACCGTCGGCGGGGCGGGGCCGATGCGACGCGGTGGAAAGGCCGTATCGGCGGGGGACCTCGGGTACCGCCACGAGAGCCTTGACCCCGCCCGACGCCGATCGTAGACTCGACCGGGACACGCCCCTGTCGTGTCCGCCGGTTCCTTGCCGGCGGAATCGATTTCCCGTCCGAATCGCTCCGGGCTGGCTGCCGCGGACCCCCCGGTCCGTCGGCCGGCTTCGTGGTCGGGCCTGGATCACACCGGATCCCGAGCGCCGAAGCTCCACGCCGGCCCGGCACTGCCTTCCGGCGCACCGCCACCCGCACGGACCGGCCGGCCCCGCCGCCGGGCGAACCCCGGCACACGGCCTCCCGATCCGCGCGATCCCCGCCCGATCCCGTTCCTCTCCGGCCCCGCGTCGACCCCCGAGGACCCGACGCGGCGCCGTCGATCCACCTCAGCAACGGGAGGGCCGTGTGTCACGAATCGCTACCAAATGCGGAACGCTGCTCCTCGCGCTCCTCCTCTTCCCGGCCATCGTCCGGGCGCAGCAGCGTCACATCACCGGAAGGGTCACCGACGAGTCCGGCGCCCCGATCCCCGGCGCCTCGGTCAGCGTCGCCGGAACCGCGATCGGCACCCTGACTGATGCGGCCGGCAACTTCCGCCTCACCGTCCCGCAGGGGACCGTGACCATCCTGGTCCGTACCGTCGGATACCTCGCCCGCGAGGTCGAGCTCCCCGCCGGCCAGAGCTCCGTCACCATCGCCCTCGCCGCGGACATCCTCGCACTCGACGAGCTGGTCGTCACCGGCCAGGCGACGAGCGTCTCCCGCCGCAACCTTGCCAACGCCGTCGCCACCGTGAGCGCCCGCGAGCTCGAGCGCGTCCCCTCCGAGACGATCGAGAAGATGGTCCAGGGGAAGATCGCCGGCGCTTCGATCGAGACGAACTCCGGCGCCCCGGGCGGCGGCGTCCAGGTCCGGATGCGCGGGGTCACCTCGATCAACGGCCAGGCCGAACCGCTCTACATCGTCGACGGGATCATCGTCAGCAACGCCGCGATCCCCTCCAACCAGAACGCCGTCACCGAGGCCGCCGGCGGCTCCAATCCGTCCCTCACCCAGGACGCCGTCGTCAACCGCATCGTCGACCTGAACCCGAACGACATCGAGTCGATCGAGGTCCTCAAGGGCGCTTCCGCCGCCGCGATCTACGGCTCCCGCGCGGCCAACGGCGTCGTCATCATCACCACCAAACGAGGCCGCATCGGCCCGCCCCGCTTCACCCTCACCCAGCGCTTCGGCGTCTTCGACCTCTCCAAGAAACTCGGGTCCCGCAGATTCGAGACCCTCGACGAGGCCCTCGCCACCTTCGCCGCCTTCGAGGGCGCGACCGCCCAAGACACCGCCTTCATCGTCGAGCAGTACGGCGACGGGCGCGTCTACGACAACGAAGAGGCCCTCGCCGGGCGCAACGACCTCTCCCACGAGACCGTCCTCAGCATCAGCGGCGGCGGCACCGACACCCGCTACTTCGTCTCCGGCGCCTGGAAGGACGACGAGGGGATCATCGCCAACACCGGCTTCGAGAAGCAGTCCCTGCGCGTCAACCTCGACCAACGCCTCGGCGACCGCGTCGAATTCAGCGTCAACAGCGCATTCACCCACACGATGGCCGAGCGCGGGCTCACCAACAACGACAACAGCGGCACCAGCTACTACATGGTCCTGCCCTTCACGCCGAGCTTCGTCGACCTATCTCGGCGACCCGACGGCACCTTCCCCGTCAACCCCTTCGAGCGCAGCAACCCGCTCCAGACCGCGGCCCTCTCCCGCAACGAGGAGGACGTCTGGCGCATCACCGCCGGCGGCGACGTCCGCATCGAGGCGATCAACACCGGCGTCCACACCCTCCGCCTCCTCGCCAACGGCGGCGTCGACTACTTCACTCAGGAGAACGAGCTCTTCTTCCCCCCCGAGCTCCAGTTCGAGCCCCTCGACGGCCAGCCCGGGACCTCGCTCCTGAGCAACAGCTCCAACCTCGACGTCACCCTGGCCGCCAGCATGGTCCATACCTACAACGCGGCGGCGGCCGGATTCACCGCCACCACCTCCGCGGGCCTCCAGTACCAGGACCGCGACCTCAACATCGCGCGCATCGAGAGTCGCAACCTCATCGCCGGGCAGCCGAACGTCGACGCGGGGACGAACGTCGTCATCCGCGAGCAGCGCCAGCGCGTCAAAGACCTGGGCCTCTACGCCCAGGAGGAGGTCCTCCTCCTCGACAACCGCATGCTCCTCACCCTCGGGATCCGCGCCGACCGCAGCAGCTCGAACGGCGATACCGAGAAGTTCTTCTTCTACCCGAAGGCCGCCCTCTCCTACCGCTTCGACGACCTGACCGGCTTCCTCGACGGCCTCAAGCTCCGCGCCGCCTGGGGCCAGAGCGGGAACCAGCCCCTCTTCGGCCGCAAGTTCACGCCCCTCACCGCCACCAACAACATCGAGGGGATCCCCGGCCTCATCTCCGGAGGCATCGCCGGCGATGCCGGGATCGAGCCCGAACGCCAGACCGAGATCGAGGGCGGATTCGACGCGACCCTCTTCGACGGCTACGCCTCGCTCGAGTTCACCGTCTTCCAGAAGAACGTCGACAACATGCTCCTCGAGCGCGCCCTCGCCCCCTCGACCGGGTTCGCCACCCAGATCTTCAACGGCGGGAAGCTCCGCGTCCGCGGCATCGAGATCGCCCTCGCCGCGACGCCGATCCGTACCGACCGCTTCACCTGGGTTTCCCGTACTACCTTCTACCACGACCGCAGCATCATCACCGAGCTCCCCGTCCCGCCCTTCCTCACCGGCGGGTTCGGCACCTCGCTCGGCGCCTTCCGGATCGAGAAGGGCCAGTCCGCCACCCAAATCGTCGCCAACGCCGGGCTCGATGCCGACGGCAACACGATCGTCGCCAAGGTCGGCGACGCCAACCCGGACTTCCGGATGGGCTTCGCCAACGACTTCACCTGGCGCCGCTTCAACCTCTACTCCTTCGTCGACTGGTCCCAGGGGAACATGGTCATCAACCTGACCCGGTTCCTCGCCGACGCCGGGCAGAACTCCGCGGACTTCGACACCGATGTCCGCCCCTTCACCCGCTTGAACCCCGACCTGACCCCGGGGCCGACGATCATGGCGGGTGCGGGGCTGCGGCGCCTCCTCACGCGCGGCGACTACAGGGACAGCCGGCCGTACATGGAGGACGGGTCCTACGTCAAGCTCCGGGAGATCTCGCTCTCGTACGACCTCCCCGAGTCCGTCGTGGGACGCCTCTTCGGCGGCCGCGTCGAGTCGGCCAGGATCACGCTGAGCGGGCGCAACCTCCTCACCTTCACCGATTACTCCGGGCTCGATCCCGAGGTCAGCAACTTCGGCAACCAGCCGATCGCACGGAACATCGACGTGGCTCCCTTCCCGCCGAGCCGCAGCTTCTGGCTCTCCTTCGACGTGGGGTTCTGATGAGCCGCCCGGATGCTTCCGTCGCGAAACCTGTGAGAGGAGCGGATTCCATGAGGACTGCGAGAAAGCGGGTCGTCGGCCTCGCGTTGATCGGCGCCCTCGCCGCCTGCGGCGACGACCTCTTCATCCCCGACTACAACAACCCGAGCCTCGAGGAGCTCGAGACCAATCCGACGCGCACGGCGATCATCACCGCGGCGCAAGGGCTCTTGATCGGAGCCCGGAACGGGATCGCCGCCCAGACGGGGTACGTCGCCCACCTGGGGATCCTCGGCCGCGAGTCGTACACCTTCGACAACTCCGACCCGCGCTACATCGACGAGATGGTGGCGGGGACACTCGACCCGGGGAACGGCGGGTTCGGCGGGAGCGGTTGGGCGCCGCGCTACGCCAACATCCGAAACGCCAACATCCTCCTGAACGCTCTCGAGACGGTCTCGGGGTTCGAGCCCGCGGAGCTCGAGGCGATCCGCGGCTTCGCCAAGACGATCCAGGCCCTCGATTTCCTCCTCGTCGTCAACATGCGCGACACGAACGGCGGCGTCATCGACGTCAACCGCCCCCTCGACGAGGAGCCCGGCCCCTTCGTCACCCGCGACGCCATGCTCGCGCACGTCTCCGACCTCCTCGACGAGGCCGACGCGCACCTCGCGGGGGGCGGCGCCGCATTCCCGTTCCGGCTCAGCAGCGGGTTCGCCGGGTTCGACGACCCCGCGTCGTTCCGTCGTTTCAACCGCGCGCTCAAAGCCCGCGTCGAGGTCTACCGCGGGAACCACGACGCCGCCCTGGCCGCCCTCGACGCCTCCTTCCTCGACCACAACGCCAGCCTCGACCTCGGCGTCTACCACGCCTTCGGCGCCGGCTCCGGCGATGTGACGAACGGGCTCTTCAACCCGCAGATCGTCGCGCACCCATCGATCCGGACCGACGCCGAAACCAAGCCCGACGGCACCCTCGACGATCGGGTCCTCCGCAAGACGACCGTGCTCGATGCCGCCCTCGGCGGTCAGGGCGTCTTCTCCGACATCGGGATCACCCTCTACAACGGTCTCGATGCGCCGGTCCCGATCATCCGCAACGAGGAGCTCATCCTCCTCCGCGCCGAGGCGCTCATCGGCCTTGGCCGGATCGCCGAGGCGGCCGACGAGCTCAACTTCATCCGGGTCAACTCCGGCGGGCTCGCGCCGCGCAACGACCTCGATGCCGGCAACATCGTCGACGAGCTCCTGCGCCAGCGCCGCTTCTCCCTCTTCTTCGAGGGCGGCCACCGGTGGATCGACATGCGCCGCCACGGCCGGCTCGACGAGCTCCCCCTCGCCCGGCCGACCGACCGGGTCCCGAGCGCCTTCCCGATACCGACTCCGGAGTGCCTCGCACGGGGGCTCACGCCGCCCTGCGGCGCGGGGTCGTGACCCGGGACGGGGCTCGAACACGCCCGTAACGGGCCGGCCCCCGGAGCGCCGAGGCTCCGGGGGCCGGTCGCCGGGGGGCCGCTCCACCGGCGCCCCGCATTTCCGTCGGCAGCCGCCGATGCGGTTGCGGGTAGGCTCCGACGGTTCCGACCGCCCCCAAGGCGCGCCCCACGGGCGGCTCCGAACCCTCGGACCGACCCGCTTAGAACGCCGCCGCGCCCGCCTCCGCCACCGCCTGGTCCTGATCGCCGGAGCCGCCGCTCACCCCGATCGCGCCGACCACCCGGCTCTCGCGGCAGAGCGGGATTCCCCCCGCGAAGATCATCACCCTCCCGCCGTTCGAGACGTGAATCCCGTAGAACTCGCCGCCCGGCTGGCTCAGCGCCGAGAGCTCCTTGGTCGAGACGTCGAACGCCCGCGCCGTCCACGCCTTGTCGATCGCGATGGCGATGCTCCCGATCCACGCGCCGTCCATCCGCACGTGCGCCACCAGGTTCCCACCGGCATCGACGACGGCGATGTTCATCGGCTGCCCGATCTCCACGGCTCGCCGCTCCGCCGCCGCGATCACCCGCCGGGCATCCTCGAGTGTGATCATCTCCCGCCTCTCCTGCGCCAGGTCCATCGGTCGTTCGGCGCCTTGCGGTCACCGCACACTCGACGCCAGTCCGACGCCGGCCCCGACCCTACGGCTTCGTCACTCGATCCCCAGCGCCGCGTGCAGGCGCGCCCGGTGGCGCCGGCTCGACCGGACCTGCAGCCCTCCGCGCAGGGTGATCCGGTACTCCCCCTGGAAGAGCGGCTCGAGCTGCGCGATGCGATCGAGCCGGATGATCGTGCTGCGATGGATGCGCAGGAATCGCGCGGGGTCGAGCTTCGCCTCCAGCGCGCCGATCGATTCGCGGATGAGGTGAGAGCGATCCCCGACGATCACGCGGACGTAGTTCCCCTCCGCCTCGAAGGCGTCGACGTCGTCGATCTCGATGAGGACGATGCGGCCGTTCGTCTTGACCGGGATCCGCTCGAGGTGCCGTGGGGCCGGGCGGCCGAGCCCCGCGAGGAGCGAGAGGAGCCGACTGCGGATCGCCTCGCCCGTGCGCAACCGCGTGCGCGCGCGATCGAGGGCGAGACGGAACCGATCGCGGTCGAACGGCTTGAGCAGGTAGTCCAGGGCGTGGACCTCGAAGGCCCTGAGCGCGTACTGGTCGTACGCGGTCACGAAGATGACCGCCGGCAGGGACTCGGCCCCGACCTCCGCGACGACGTCGAACCCATCGGCCCCGGGCATCTGCACGTCCAGGAAGACGAGGTCGGGCGAGTGGGACCGGATCGCCTCGATCGCCTCGGGGCCGTTGCGGCACTCGGCGACGACGTCGATGTCCGGCTCGCCGGCCAGGAGGTCCAGCAGCCGGCGCCGCGCAGGCGGCTCGTCGTCCGCGATGACGGCGCGGATATGCGTACTTTCGATCACCTTACTCCTCCCGGGCCATACCCCGCCCGCCGCTCGTGGCATGGGCCGTCACGGGCGGGACCGTCGCGCCTCCCGGGGGAGCGCCGTTGCCGAACGGCGCCCCGCCCGCGGCGGCGACGTCGCCGGGCGCTGGCCCCTTCGCCGATTCGCCACACCGCGACCCCCCACCCGACGGCGCTGCGACCCGGAACGGGATCGTGAGCTCGACGATCACCCCGCCCCCCGGGGCCGGGTCGATCCGGAAGCCATGCCGATCGCCGTAGAGCCGCTCGAGACGCGTGCGCGTGCTCTTCAGCCCCAGCCCGTCCCGCCCGGTCCGTACGCCATCGGCGGGGAGCCCGACGCCGTCGTCCCGAACCACGAGGCGCAGCATGCCGTCGACACGTTCGGCCACGATCTCGATCCGGCCGGGCTCGCTCCGGGGTGAGATCCCGTGCCGGACCGCGTTCTCGACGATCGGCTGAAGGAGGAGCGGGGGGACGCGGGCCGGGAGCGTCGCCGGATCGATCGACCACTGCACCCTGAGACGGTCCTCGAATCTCGCCTCTTCGATCGCCAGGTACGACGCGACCAGCTCCAGCTCCTCCCTCAACTCGACCGCCTCGGTGCCGTCCCGGTCGAGCGAATAACGGAGCAGCTCGCCCAGCCGCGCGACCATCCGCTCCGCCGCCTCCGGTCGCCCGGCGATCATCGACGAGATCGTGTTCAACGCGTTGAAGAGGAAGTGCGGCTGGAGCCGCGCGCGCAGCGCCTCGAGCTCCGCGCGCACCAGCTCCGTGCGGAGCTTCTCCGCATCCTGCTCGCGCCGGCGGTACGCCTCCGCGTAATGCACGGCGTGCGCCGCGCCGACGAGCATCCAGTAGAGCGACGCGTTCGTCGCGAAGTTCGCGCCCAGGACCCGGGTGAAAGGAGGGAGCTCGGCGTACCAGCCGATCCACCCGTTCAGCGCCACGACGGCGCCCGCCCGGAAGAAGACCACCGCCGCCGCGGCTCCGGCGTGGAGCGGCAGCCGCCGCGCCCAGTGCTCCCGGTCGAGCGGAAACCGCCACGACGACCAGAGCGCGAAGACCGTGACCGGCACCCAGAGGTACGCGCTCGCCATCGACGTGATCAGCGTCTGCGACCACGTCATCGCCGCATCGCGCATTCCGCTGAAGAGGTGGTACTGGCTGGCGGTCGCGAAGCCGTTCAGCGTCCACCACCCGAAGATCAGCGCGCCCCAGAACCGGCGCGATCGCCGGTCGGTTCGTCTTCCCACCGGACGGGAGGTTCGTCGTTCCATACGGACACCTGGGCTCGCACGCCGGCGAGGGATGTGGACGGGGCTGCCCGGCCCCAGGGTACGCGCTTCCCCCGCCGCGCGCAACCGAAGCGGGGCGAGCGGTCGCCGTCGACGGGTGGACGGATCGTCCGGGGCGATGGATGGAGGGGCGCCCCCCGTGGACGCGGTCACGGCGCGGCCGCGTCGTTCGGGATCGCCTTGTAGAGGATCCGGTAGCGACGACCCGCGGCCAAGACCTCGGCCCCCGCCGGTGCCACGCCGCGCTCCCGCGCATACGATCGGATCGCATCCCCCTCGAGGGGCCTGTACCCGAGGGCGCGGTACAGCCGCAGCGCCCGGGCGTTCGCCGATGCTACGCTCAGTGTGAACCTCGACAACCGGTGCGCCCTCGCCGCCCCCTCGGCGGCCGCCACGAGCCGGCGAGCCCACGCAGCGCCCCGGGCTTCGGGGTGCACCGCCAATCGATGGAGGTGCGCGTCGTCGCCGTGCCGGGAGGCGATCAGGAACCCCACCAGCCGATCCCCCCGGAAGGCGCCGAAGCTCAACGCCCACTTTGCCGGTCGTTCCGCGAGGAAGTGGTCGGCGCCCCACCGCTCGTGGGAGTAGGCGTCGCCCAGCTCGTGCAGCGCCGCGGCCTCGATCCCGAGCACCTCCGCGAGGTGCGCGCCCAGGAGGTCGCGGTCGAGCCGTCGCACTCCGTCCGCCGGTCCCTCGGTCCCGCCGACCATCACGCGCGACCGCCCGGCAATCCTCGTTCCCCCCGCGGGCGCCGCGCCCCTCGGTACCCGCGACGCAAGACCGAATGCGACGTGGGGCCGGCGGATCGCGGGCTCGCCACCCGCACCAGCGGTACGCGCTTTGCCCCTCTGGCCCCGTCGTCCAGGTGTGATGCGGAACCTTCGACTGGAGGCCACTCGTGCGAGTCCCCAACGCGTCACTGTCCGGAACGTACGCACTCCCGCGACTTGCCGCGGCCGCACTCGTCCCCGTCGCCCTCGCGGCGTGCGAGCCCTCCCCGCCCGATCAGACCGGTGAGGCGGAGACCCCGCCGGCGGCCGTGCCCGCGCCCGGTACCGGCGCGCCCGAGGCCGCACAGCCGCCGACGGCCGAACAGACCGTCACTATCGTCGTCACCGACGACTCCGTCACCGTCACCCCGACCACTCTCCGCCCCGGCAGCACCACCTTCGAGGTGACCAACCGGACCAGCGTCCCCTACGACGTGGACATCGATGGACCGGGGCCGGACGGCGAGATCGAGCAGCTGCAGCCCGGCGAGACGCGGACCCTCACCATGACGCTCCGAGCCGGGAAGTACGAGGTCGAGAGCTCGGCGGAGGAGGGGCCGGAGCGCGAGCGCAAGACGCGGATCACCGTGCGGTCCTGAACTTGGTCCAGTCCAGGCCGAGCTTGCGCATGCGGGAGCGCAGGGTGTGCGGGTTGATGCCCAGGAGCGCCGCCGCACCGGCCGCCCCCTCGATCCGGCCCCGCGTCCGCCTCAGCGCCGCCTCGATGTGCCGCCGCATCGCCTCGTCCAGCGTCGGGAACGGCTCCTCGGGCCCCGCGGGCGGGGCTCCGCCGGCGGGCGCCCGGGGACGCGTGTCGGCCGGGAAGCCCAGCGCCGCGGCGATCTCCAGGCGACGTCCCCCGCCCAGGATCACCGCCCGCTCGATCACCGCGGCGAGCTCCCGCACGTTCCCCGGCCAGGGATAGGCGATGAGCAGGTCCAGGTCGGCGGGTGAGGGCGCCAGCGGCACCCCGCCCAGGCGCTTCCCCGCACGCCACGCGAAGTGCTCCGCGAGCTCGGGGATGTCCCCCGGGCGCTCCCGCAACGGCGGAAGCCGGATCGGGAAGACGCTGATCCTGTACCACAGATCCTCGCGGAACCGGCCGTCCTGGACCATGGTCTGGAGGTCCCGGTGCGTCGCCGCGACGATCCGGACGTCCACGCGGTGCGTCCGCCTCGCCCCCACCCGCTCGAACGTGCCGTCCTGCAGAACCCTGAGCAGCCGGACCTGCGCCTCCGGCGGGAGCTCGCCGATCTCGTCCAGGAAGAGCGTCCCCCCATCGGCCCTCTCGAACCACCCGGCACGGTCCCGCACCGCGCCGGTGAAACTCCCTCGCTCGTGGCCGAACAGCTCGGAGTCGATCAGCCCCGGCGGGATCGCTCCGCAGTTGACCCGGACCACCGGCCCCTTCGACCGAGACGAGCGCCGATGGATCTCCCGCGCGATCACCTCCTTCCCCGTCCCCGTCTCCCCGAGCAGGAGCACCGGTACGTCCGTATCCGCCACCTGCGACACCCGGTCCATCACCTCCCGCAGCCCCCCCGACGCCCCCACCACCGCATCCGCGATCTCCTGCCGGTCCAGCCGGGAGAGCAACGCCTGCTTGTCCGCCTCCAGCGCCTCCCGGTAACGCTCGATCTCTTGCCGTTGCCGCTCGCTCCGCAGCGCCGCCGCGAACGGCTCCCGCAGCTCGGACCAGAGCCCGCGCGCCTCCGGGCCGAACGACCCCGACGCGCGCAACGCCACGGCGCACCCGATCACCGCCGACCCGTCCAACAAGGAGGCGATCAGCACATCGCCCCCCCAACCCCTCGGGGTGGTCAGCGAGCCGATCTCGCCACCCGCCCCGTGCATCACCCCCCGCGTCCGGCCCCAGGCCACCAAGGCCTCCACCTGGCTCACGGTGAGCACGACGTCGTCATCCTCCGGCACCGGTGACCCGGCGTTCACCCCCACGGCGATCGTGTCCAGCCGCTGCCGCTCCGGCTCCAGCCGCCGGATCATGAGCGCGTCGACCCCCATCGCCTTCGCCAGGAGCGGCGTGACCCGCTCCACCATCTCGGCCAGCCCCGTCCGGCAGCCGACCTCCCGCCAGACCTCCAGCAACAGGTTCATCGCCCCCTGCCCGTGAGATCTCCTGGGTCGCCCCGCCCCCCCGTGGCAGGATCCGGGCCAGGCCGTGGAATGTCACGGAAACGCTCGGGCGATGATGCTCGCGGGGTGCCGTAGCGCGAAGCACCACAACGGGATGTGTCGCAGGGGGCGGCGGGGGCACGCGCTGTGTACCTGGGCCCCGCGAACTCGCCGCCCCCGGAGCGCCGCAGGACCCCGGGGGCCTGCGGCCGTCGACGCTCACGACAACCCGTCGGAGGACTTCCATGGCTGGCAGCCGACCCCACCGCGTCACCGCGATCTTCTTCCTCGTCTTCGGCTCCGGAGCGATCGCCCCGGCCGCGGGGCAGTCGACCCGGCCCACCCCGGATTCGCTGCGCGTCGCGGGCTCGGAGCCGCGGGCCGAGGCGGGGCCCGGAACCGCGGAGGCGGCCGCGCCCGTCGTCTCGGCGGGGGAGGAGGGCTTCGCGCTGCGCTCGGCGGACGGCGCCTTCTCCCTCCGGTTCCAGGGGGGTGCCCAGTACGACGCCCGCTTCTTCCCCGGCGATCGGGGGGACGCCGTCGCGGACGCCTTCGACCTTCGCCGCGTGCGCGCCGACCTGAGAGGGACGGTCTACCGCGACTTCGACTTCCGGGTCAACCTCGATTACGCCGGGAACCGGGTCGATGTGCTCGACGCCTACCTGGATGCGCGGTTCGCCCCAGCGCTGCAGCTCCGGGTCGGGAAGTTCAAGGAGCCGGTGGGGCTGGAGCGGCTGCAGAGCGTGTTCATCCTGACCTTCGCCGAGCGCGGCTTCCCCACGGCTCTCGCCCCGAACCGCGACGTCGGCGCGCAGCTCCACGGCTCGGTCGGCGGGAACCTGATCGCGTACGCGGTCGGGGTCTTCAACGGGGTCCCGGACGGCGGCAGCGGCGATCAGGACGAGTCGGACAGCAAGGATCTGTCCGGTCGGGTCTTCGTGCACCCCTTCGCCCGCGGCGGGATCGAGGCGCTGAAGGGGCTCGGGGTGGGGGTGGCGGGGACGTTGGGGAAGCATCGCGGATCGCCCGCGGCGACGGGGCTGCCGACCCTGCGCACGACCCTCGGCCGATCGACCTTCCTTCGCTACAACGCGGACGGCACGACCGGCGGTACCGTCGTGGCCGACGGGCGGCGCACGCGTATCTCGCCCCAGGGCTACTGGTATTGGCGCAACCTCGGCCTCCTGGGCGAATACATCCGAACCCGCACCGAGGTGAGGCGAGGCGACGTCGCGACGGAGCTGACCCACACCGCCTGGCAGATCGTCGGCTCGTGGGTCGTCACCGGCGACCCGGTCTCCTACCGAGGCGTCGCCCCCACCCGCCCCTTCGACCCCCGGCGCGGCACCTGGGGGGCGCTGGAGCTCGCGTTCCGAATCCAGCGCCTCGAGGGCGACGCCGTCGCGTTCCCGCTCCTCGCCGACCCCGCCCAATCGCGACCCGCGGCCGACGGCTTCACGATCGGCTTGAACTGGTACCTGAACCGCGCGGTTCGCTTCCTCCTCGACTACGAACGTACGCGGTTCGACGGCGCGCCCGGCGGTGGGACCCGTTCCGCCGAGAACGTTCTGCTGAGCCGCTTCCAGGTGGCGTTCTGAGGACTCCATCCGAGCCGCGAGCACCCACCCGAACCCATGGTGAGGACCGCATGACCCGAACTCGTGCCCTTCCCGTCGCGCTGCTCCTTGCGCCGCTCGCCGGCGCCGCCCCCCTCGGCTGCGCGGCCGACCGCCCGGGCGAGGCGGCCGAGGCCGGCACCGCCCGAGCCGTCGAGATCCTGAACGTGTCGTACGACCCGACGCGCGAGTTGTACCAGGAGTTCAACGCCGAATTCGCTCGTTACTGGCAGGAGCAGACGGGCCGCGCCGTCATCGCCCGGCAGTCGCACGGGGGATCGGGGAAACAGGCGCGCGCGGTCATCGATGGACTGGAGGCCGACGTCGTGACCCTGGCGCTCGCCTACGACATCGACGCGATCGTCGACCAGGCGGGGCTCATCGACCCGGACTGGCAGAGTGAGTTCCCGAGCGGCAGCGCGCCCTACACCTCGACGATCGTCTTCCTGGTCCGCAAGGGGAACCCGAAGCAGATCCGCGACTGGGAGGACCTCGTGCGGCCCGGGATCGAGGTCATCACCCCGAACCCGAAGACCTCGGGCGGCGCGCGCTGGAACTACCTCGCGGCCTACGCCTACGCGCTGAAGCGCGAGCTCGGCGACCTCGCCAAGCTCCACGACGATCGGTTCGCCGACGAGGTCGAGCGGGCTCACCGGGCGGCGCGCGACTTCATCACCGACCTCTTCCGCCACGTCCCGGTCCTGGATACCGGCGCCCGCGGCTCGACCAACACCTTCGTCCAGAGAGGGATCGGCGACGTGCTCCTCGCCTGGGAGAACGAGGCCTTCCTGGCCGTCGAGGAGCTGGGGCGGGACCGGCTCGACATCGTCGTCCCGTCGATGAGCATCCTCGCCCAACCCCCGGTGGCGGTGGTGGACCGCAACGTGGACGCGAGGGGCACGCGCGAGGTCGCCGAGGCGTACCTGTCGTACCTCTATTCCCCCGCCGGTCAGCGCATTGCGGCGAAGCACTATTACCGCCCCGTGCGGCCCGAGTACGCGGCGCCCGAGGACATGGCACGCTTCCCGCAGCTCGAGCTCGTCACGATCGACGAGGTCTTCGGCGGGTGGAGGGCGGCCCAGAAGGCGCACTTCGACGACGGCGCCCTCTTCGACCAGATCGTTCGCCCCGCGAGCTGAGCCGATGGCGACGACGCGACCTCGCTTCCGACGGCACAGCGTCCTCCCCGGCTTCGGCCCGACGCTGGGCTTCACGCTCCTCTACCTGAGCCTCGTCGTGCTGATCCCTCTGGCCGCGCTCGCCGTCAGGGCGGCGAGCCTGAGCTGGTCGGAGTTCTGGAGCACGGTCGGCGACCCGCGGGTCGTCGCCGCCTACCGGCTCAGCTTCGGCGCTTCCTTCGTCGCGGCGACGCTGAACGGAGTGTTCGGGTTCGTCGTGGCGTGGGTGCTGGTCCGCTACCGCTTCCCGGGCCGACGGCTGGTCGACGCGATGGTGGACCTCCCCTTCGCCCTCCCGACCGCCGTCTCCGGGATCGCGCTGACGTCGATCTTCGCGAGCACCGGGTGGATCGGCCGGTGGCTGGAGCCGCTCGGTGTGCGCGTGGCGTTCACTCGGGTGGGGGTGGTCGTGGCGCTCACGTTGATCGGGTTGCCGTTCGTCGTTCGCACGCTCCAGCCGGCGCTGGAGGACCTGGAGACGGAGCTCGAGGAGGCCGCCGCCAGCCTGGGCGCGCGCCGCGCGCAGACCTTTCGGCTGGTGATCCTCCCCTCCGTCCTCCCCTCTCTCCTCACCGGGGTGGCGATGGCGTTCGCCCGCGCGATCGGAGAGTACGGCTCAGTCATCTTCATCGCCGGGAACCTGCCGATGAAGACCGAGATCGCGCCGCTCCTGATCGTGACCAAGCTCGAGCAGTACGACTACGCGGGATCGACGGCGATCGCCCTCGTCATGCTCCTCGCCTCCTTCGTCCTCCTCCTCGCGATCAACGGGCTGCAGCGCTGGAGCCGACGTCACCAGATCGCGGAGGGAGCATAATGGCCGGCACGCTCGCGATGCGCCCGGCCACGGCGCACGCCCGGCCCCACGCACGGGCGCGAATCCCCTCGGCCATCGCCGAGCCGCCTTGGGCACGCGCCGCGCTCATCGCCACCGCCCTCGCCTTCCTGGGCCTTTTCCTCTTCCTCCCCCTCGCGGCGGTCTTCGCCCAGGCCTTCGAGGGCGGCGTCGCGGCCTACCTCGAGGCGATCCGGGAGCCCAACGCCCTGGCGGCGATTCGCCTGACGCTCTTCACCGCGGCGATCGCCGTCCCGCTGAACACCGTCTTCGGCGTCGCCGCGGCCTGGGCGATCGGCAAGTTCGAGTTCCACGGCAAGGGCGCCCTGATCACCCTGATCGACCTCCCCTTCGCCGTCTCGCCGGTCATCTCGGGGCTGATCTACGTCCTGCTCTTCGGGCTCCACGGCTGGCTCGGCCCCTGGCTCAGGGCGCACGACATCCAGATCATCTTCGCCGTCCCCGGGATCGTCCTCGCCACGATCTTCGTGACCTTCCCCTTCGTCGCGAGGGAGCTGATCCCGCTCATGCAGGCGCAGGGGACGGAGGAGGAACAGGCGGCCCGCGTCCTCGGCGCCAGCGGCTGGCAGACGTTTCGCCGGGTGACGCTCCCCAACGTCCGCTGGGGGCTCCTCTACGGCGTGATCCTCTGCAACGCCCGGGCGATGGGGGAGTTCGGCGCGGTGTCGGTCGTGTCCGGCCACATCCGCGGCCTCACCAACACCGCGCCGCTCCACGTCGAGATCCTCTACAACGAGTACAACTTCGTCGCCGCCTTCGCCGTGGCGTCGCTCCTGGCGCTGCTGGCCCTGGTCACCCTGGCCGCGAAGGGGCTGGTCGAGCGGCTCGGGGCGCGGCGACTCGACACCGATCTTCCGGAACCGATCCGATGAGCATTCGCGCGCGCAACATCAGCAAGACGTTCGGGCGCTTCGTCGCCTTGAGGAACGTGAGCCTCGACGTCCCCACGGGCGAGCTGGTCGCGCTGCTGGGGCCCTCGGGCTCGGGGAAGACCACGCTCCTGCGGATCCTCGCGGGGCTGGAGCTGCCGGACCCCGGCAGCGGCGAGGTCCTCTTTCACGACGAGGACATGTCGGGCCGGTCGGTCGGCGAGCGCCGGGTCGGGTTCGTCTTCCAGCACTACGCGCTCTTCCGGCACATGAGCGTCTTCGAGAACATCGCCTTCGGCCTTCGGGTCCAGCCGCGGCGCACGAGGCCGTCGAAGCGGGAGATCCGCGCCCGTGTCCGGCGCCTCCTCGCATTGGTCCAGCTCGAAGCCTTCGCGGACCGGTACCCGAGCCAGCTCTCCGGCGGGCAGCGGCAGCGGGTCGCCCTCGCCCGCGCCCTCGCCGTGGAGCCGCGGGTGCTCCTCCTCGACGAACCCTTCGGCGCGCTCGACGCCAAGGTCCGGGTGGAGCTCCGCCGCTGGCTCCGTCGGCTGCACGACGAGATCCACGTGACCAGCGTCTTCGTCACGCACGATCAGGATGAGGCGATGGAGGTGGCGGACCGGGTGGTGGTGATGGGGCAGGGGTGCATCGAACAGGTCGGCACCCCCGACGAGGTCTACCGGCATCCCGCCAACCCCTTCGTCTACCGGTTCCTGGGCTCCGCGAACCGGTTCGACGTCCGGTTCCGCGAGGGGTGCGCCGTCGTCGAGGGGGCGGATGCGGACGAGTCCGGGTGGGGTGGGGCGGGGGACCTCGCCGGCCTGGCCGGCTGGGTCGAGGGAGTGGGCTACGCGCGCCCGCACGAGATCGAGATCGTGCGCGAGCGGGATGGGCGACCGGCGATCGCGGCGCGCGTCGGCTCCACCTACGCCGCCGGGCCGATGGCGCGCGTGGAGCTGATCCGGGAGGGGAGTGTCGATCCGATCGAGGTCGTCCTACCTTACGAGCGCTTCGACGAGCTCGCGCTCCGACCGAACGAGCGGGTCTACGCGATCCCCCGCCGGATCCACGTCTTCCCGGCCGCGGCGGAAGCGGGCGCGGATCCCGCGCGGGTCGGCGCGTCGGCGCCGCCCTGGCCCGGCGGCACCCTCCCGGCTCCGGTCGTTCTGCACCCCGAGCCCGGGGCCTTCGCACGGGCGGAGGTGCTTCATCGGGTGGAGGGGGCGGGGTGAGGTCCGAGGGCGCGGTCGAGGTCGAGGATGGGGTGAGGGGCGAAGCGGAATCGCGAGGCGGGATCGCGAGGTGAGGCGGGATCGCGAGGCGGGGCCGGAAGGCGTGAGGCGGTACCGCGATCCCGGCGAGGGTCGGGTCATTGAACCGAATCCAGGGAGGTGCGCATGCAGACGCGTCAGGAGATGCCCACGATCGAGGTCGCCGCGTTGAACCGCGAAGCGCCGCTCGGCACGCTGGTCGACCCCTTGGCGGCGCCGGGGGCCTTCTACCGGCGCAGCAATCTCGAGGTACCGCGCATCGACGCGGATTCCTGGCGCCTCGCGATCGAGGGGAGGGTGGAGAACCCCCTCTCGCTCTCGCTCCGGGACCTGATGAGCTTTCCCACCCGGTCCCTCGTGGTCACGCTCGAGTGCGCCGGCAACGGCCGCAACCTCATGTCGCCGATCCCCGAGGGTACGCCGTGGGGGCTCGGCGCGGTGAGCACCGCCGAGTTCACCGGCGTCCGCCTCTGGGACGTGCTCGAACGCGCGCGACCGACGGACGACGCGGTGGAGGCCCTCTTCGAAGGCGCGGACCGCGGGCGGCTCGACACCGATCGCGAGATCGCCTTCGAGCGGAGCCTCCCCCTCGACCCCGCCGCCAACCCCGACGTCCTCCTCGCGTGGGCGATGAACGGGGAGCCCCTCCCTCCCGCCCACGGCTACCCGGTCCGGTTGGTCGTCCCCGGCTGGTACGGCATGGCTTCCGTCAAGTGGGTCACGCGGATCCGCCTGCTCGCCGCCCCCTTCCACGGGCCGTTCCAGGGGGAGCGCTACGTGTACCGCGGCGAGCCCGGGCTCCCCGACGGGACCCCGGTCACCCGGATGAGGGTGCGGTCCCTCATAGCCTCCCCGTCCGACGGCGCTTCGGTCCCCGCGGGCTCGGTGACGATCCAAGGCGTGGCCTGGTCCGGGTTCGGCAGGATCACGCGCGTCGAGGTCAGCGTGGACGGCGGCGTCACCTGGCGGCCCGCCGAGCTCGATGAGCCGCCATCCCCCTACGCCGCCGCGCCGTGGAGGTTCGCATGGCACCCCCAGCGGCGGGGCGACTACGTCCTCGCGGCACGGGCCACGGATGCGGCCGGCAACGTCCAGCCGCTCGAATCGGTGTGGAACGAGCTGGGATACGGCAACAACGTCGTCCAGCGGATCCGCGTCTCGGTCGTCTAGCCGGCGGGCGCTCAGTCCTTGTACGGGTCGAACTCGTTCGCCCCGGCCATGACCACGATCAGCGGCTTCAGCACGTGCAGCACCTCGATCGTGCTCCCCTGGGCCGCCAGGACTTCGGGGAGCCTGCGGTAGACGTGCGGGCTCTCGTCGGGCCCGCCGCCCCGGAGGATGACTCCCTTCTCCTTGATCCACGCCCGCATCATCTTGGTGGAGACGAGACCGGGCCGGATCACCTCCCCCGTCCTGCGGTTCCGCTTCCCGGCGGCGGCGGTCCGACTCATGATCCGCCCCGCCCCGTGCACGGTCGAGTAGAGCGCCTCCTTCTGCGCGCGTAGCGTCGCCTCGTCCGCCCGCTCGGCCGGCGTACCCTGCACGATCACAGCGTCGTCGCCCATCGACCCGCCGATGAACCCCTTCTGCCCCGGGAACGCCGGCGTGGCACCCTTGCGGACCACGATGAACTCCTCCCCGTCGTGCGTCTCCCGCCAGGCGAAGTTGTGATGGTTGTGGACCAGCTCGACCTCGACGCCGCCCAGGATCCCGACCACCTTGCGCGCGACCCACTCCCGCCCCGCGTAGGCGTAGCGCCCCGCCAGCTCCATGAGGTGCCAGTAGTCGTGGCCCAGCGGCGATCCGAGAGGGAGCAGCACCTCCCACTCCGGCACCCGATCCCCCCAGCCCCGCCCCTGGCCGAGCGCCAGGAACCCCGAGGCGACGGTGTGGCCGAACCCCCGCGAGCCGAAGTGCACCCCGACCCAGAGCGTGTCGGTCTCGTCGGCGAAGACGTCGACGTAATGGTTCCCGCTCCCGACCGTCCCGAGCTGGGCGCGGGCCTTCGACCGCAGCGACGCACGCTCCTTCGCCGGGACCGCCTCCCACGCCGGGTCGTCGAAGAGGGGATGGTCGACCGGTGCATCGTCCGCGCGGTTCTTCCGCCCGATCCCGAAGCTGACCGTGTCCTGGATCTCGTCGGCCAGCTCGTTCAGCCGCCGCGCGAGCTCCCTCTCCGTCCCGCCGAGGTCGGAGAGCGTGAGGTTCGTCCGGATCGCCGCGTTCCCGCACGCGATGTCGAACCCCACGCCCACCACGCTCACCTTGTCCCGGTACGCCGCCACCCCGCCGATCGGCATGACGTAGCCCACATGGCCGTCCGCCATGAGCGCCGCCTTCTCGGCGCGGCTGGCCACATCACGAAGCTGCGCCAGCGTCGCCTCGTCGTGCTCTCCGAAGATCCTCATTCCGTCCTCCTCGTTCGGCCCGCGCTCCGCGCCCGGCCGCGGCCGGGCGCGGAGTTGCCCCTACTCCTCCCAGGGGCGGGCATCCTGATTCTCCTCCGCCTCGAGCGCCCGACGCAAGCGCCGGTCGAACGCGCGCTGCGCGGCGCTCGACTCGGCCACGAGCTCAATGGTGCCACGACGCAGATGGATCTCCGATCCGGAGAGGTCCCGGAAGTGGATCCATTGCGGCCGCCAGAACCGCCGCAGCTCGCGGATGATCTCGCGCGCGGCTCGCCGGAGCGGCTCCGCCGCCGCCAGCTCGCCCCCGCCGGCGGCACGGTCGGGCGATCGGTCCAGGGCGAAGGGAGTCGCGTTTTCTCTTGCCCGGACCTCACGCCCGCCGGCCACCGGAGGCGCCCGTGCACAGCGAAATCGGTCGTCGATCCAACTAGGCGGGCCCGCCAAACAGAACGCCCCACCTGGCTCGCAGCGCAGGTGGGGCGGGAAACTCTCCGCTCCCGGGGTCGGAGGCGCCTACGGCGCGCCTCCTCCCTTCCTACCTGCGCGATCCATCCGCGAGGGCAGCCCTTCGCCACCCGTCGCTATGTCGTTGTGATCCCCGTCGCGGCCCGATGTCTCGGGGGCGAAGGCTCGTGGCGCGACGACGCCTCGCGGGACCTCGCCTTGCCCCCTCCGGGCGTACGCCGCCCGACCGGCCGGGGCCCAAGTCCCCGCCCGGCGGCTGCACGACGCGCCGCCAAGGCCCGCCGGCCGCAACACGTTCCTCGGCATGGGGTGGAGGAGGTTCATCATCGGTCCGTCTTCATCCCTCGGGCAACCGGCCCGCGGCCGGGATACGTGGGTGCCGCAACACAAAATCGCGCCGCCGATGCTCCTCCGCGGGCGCATGGCGCCTGCGGCCCCCGTCGACCTCGCTCCTCCGGAGCGATGATCGGCAAGTATGGCATCGGGACGCGACTCCCTAATCCATCCACACTAATACGGGGGCTCGCAGGTTGTCAAGAACCTCGTGGCCCGTGCTCGACCCGCCCGCCCGATCCCCCGAAGGGGCGGACGGGTCAGTGCATCCGGCCGGCCGGCCCGGCGCCGGTGGGGCCTTCCCGCACGACCGCGAGAGGCGTGTCGACCAGGTGCTCGGCCACGAACCACACCTGGAGCTCGTTGGTCCGAAGCACGTCCGAGACCAGGATGTCGTTCGTGGCGAGATCGTCGAGCTCCTCGGCGCGAGCCGCGAGCTTGCGGGTCGCCCGGATGATCTGCTCGTGGGCGTCGAGGAGCCGCGACAGCATCGCCGGCACTTCTTCGGCGCCATCCGGCGGGCGCTCGATCCGCGTGAGCTCGGCGACGTGCCGCGGGTCTCCCACGGCGATGGCCCCCAGCGTCTGCACCCGCTCGGCCAGGAGATCGACCAGCTCCTCCTGTTCCTTGGCGTGCTTGTCCATGAGCAGGTGGAGCTGGTAGAACGTCGGCCCGCGCATCAGCCAGTGCGTCTTCTTGTAGAGATCGTGCAGGATCCGCGTGTCGCTCAGGATCCGGTTCAGCTCCGTGGCCATTTCGCTGCGCACGTCCTCGGAGAGGCCGATCGGCATGTCGCGGAGCTGGTCGAACCGCTGGACCTCGCGGCTGTGCTGGTGGAGGTGCGGCTGGCTGGAGCCAGGCGGCGAGTGCGGCCTGGGCGACGGTGCGCTGGCCATGATCCGATCTCCGTCCGGTTGAGGTCGCTCTCTCCATCCCGCCATCCCTCGCGGCTCGGGCGACGGGGGCATCGCCCTATCGACCAGGCGCCGGAATCGCGGGTTCGGGAATGGATCCCTGGAGCAAGCGTCGTGCCACTCCCTGGCTTGCCCGAGGGGGGACGTACTCCTCACCCCCACGCGCGGATGGCGCCCGCGGAGCGCACCGGGGCTCGCCCGGGGGCTGGACTACCTCTTGCCGCATCCTCGATCGGCCACGAGAAGGCGCTCGGATCCTCGGATCCGAGGACCGGGCCTGTGGGTGCGATCGACGTCGCGATCAAGCAGAGAGGAGAAGGTTATGGGCAAGTTCACGACGAAGGACGGTACCCGGATCTATTACAAGGACTGGGGTTCGGGACAGCCCGTCGTCTTCAGCCACGGTTGGCCGCTCAACGCGGATGCGTGGGACGATCAGCTGTTCTTCCTCGCGTCCCACGGCTATCGCTGCATCGCCCACGATCGCCGCGGCCACGGGCGGTCGAGCCAGCCGTGGAACGGCAACGACATGGACACCTACGCCGACGACCTCGCGGAGTTGATCGAGGAGCTCGACCTCGAGAATGTCATCCTCGTGGGCCATTCCACCGGTGGCGGCGAGGTCACGCGCTACGTCGGGCGCCATGGCACCAAGCGTGTGGCCGGGGTGGTCCTGATCGGGGCGGTCCCGCCCCTGATGCTGCAAACGCCGGCCAACCCCCAGGGGCAACCGCTGGAAGTCTTCGACAACATCAGGAGGGGACTCCTCGAGGATCGCTCCGAGTATTACAGGAACCTGAGCGCGCCCTTCTACGGCGCGAACCGGCCGGGATCGACGGTCTCGCAGGGACTCCGGGATGCCTTCTGGCTCTGGTGCATGCAAGTCGGCCTCAAGGCCGCCTACGACTGCGTCAAGGCCTTTTCGGAGACGGACCTCACCGAGGATCTGGAGAAGATCGACGTCCCGACCCTCATCATCCACGGCGACGACGACCAGATCGTGCCCATCGCCGCCTCGGCGCTCCTCTCGTCGAAGCGGGTCAGGAACGCGATCCTGAAGGTCTATCCCGGCGCACCGCACGGCCTGACCGCCACGCACAAGGACCAATTGAACGCGGACTTGCTGGAGTTCCTCGAAGGCGCCCGCGTTCGCAAGGCGGCCTGAGCGCGCGGGGCTCGCCGGATCCTCGAGCCGGCCGGACGAGCGGCGCGGCCCGGTGCCCCTTCGGAAGGGGCACCGGGCCGGCGTGCACGCCTCGGGATCAGGCGTCTCTCGCCACGTAGATCTCGCCGCCGCTCTCCCGGAACTCGCGCGCTTTCTCCTCCATGCCTTCCCGGATCCCCCCGTCGTCCAGGGCGGCGATGCCCGCCCCGGCGCTCGCCCGCAGCTCGTGCGTGATCTTCATCGAGCAGAACTTGGGGCCGCACATCGAGCAGAAGTGGGCGAGCTTCGCGCCCTGCGCCGGGAGCGTCTCGTCGTGGTACGCGCGCGCGGTGACCGGGTCGAGGGAGAGGTTGAACTGGTCCTCCCAGCGGAACTCGAACCTCGCCTTGCTGAGCGCGTCGTCCCACTCCTGGGCGCGGGGATGGCCCTTGGCGAGGTCGGCGGCGTGGGCGGCGATGCGGTAGGCGATGACGCCCTGCTTGACGTCGTCGCGGTTCGGGAGCCCGAGGTGCTCCTTGGGCGTGACGTAGCAGAGCATCGCGGTGCCGTACCACCCGATCTGCGCGGCGCCGATCGCGCTGGTGATGTGGTCGTAGCCGGGGGCGATGTCGGTGGTGAGCGGGCCGAGGGTGTAGAAGGGCGCCTCGTCGCACCACTCGAGCTGCTTCTCCATGTTCTCCCGGATGAGGTGCATCGGGATGTGGCCCGGCCCCTCGTTCATGACCTGGACATCGTACTCCCAGGCGATCTTCGTGAGCTCGCCCTGGGTGCGGAGCTCGGCGAACTGCGCCTCGTCGTTGGCGTCGGCGATGGAGCCGGGGCGGAGCCCGTCGCCGAGGGAGAAGGCGACGTCGTACGCCCGCATGATCTCGCAGATCTCGCGGAAGTGCGTGTAGGTGAAGTTCTCCTTGTGGTGCGCGAGGCACCACTTGGCGATGATCGAGCCGCCGCGGGAGACGATCCCGGTCACCCGGTTCGCGGTGAGGGGGATGTAGCGGAGCAGCACGCCCGCGTGGACCGTGAAGTAGTCGACGCCCTGCTCGGCCTGCTCGATGAGGGTGTCGCGGTAGATCTCCCAGGTCAGCTCCTCGGGGATGCCGCCGACCTTCTCGAGGGCCTGATAGATCGGCACCGTGCCGATCGGGACCGGGGAGTTGCGGATGATCCACTGCCGGGTCTCGTGGATGTTCTTCCCCGTGGAGAGGTCCATGACGGTGTCGGCGCCCCAGAGGGTGGCCCAGCGGAGCTTCTCGACCTCCTCCTCGATCGAGCTGGTCACCGCCGAGTTGCCGATGTTCGCGTTGATCTTGACCTTGAAGTTGCGGCCGATGATCATCGGCTCGAGCTCGGGGTGATTGATGTTCGCCGGGATGATGGCGCGGCCGCGGGCGACCTCGCTGCGCACGAACTCGGGGTCGAGCCCTTCGCGGAGCGCGACGAACTCCATCTCGGGGGTGATCTCGCCGCGGCGGGCGTAGTGCATCTGCGTGACGGCGCGGCCGGGCTTGGCGCGCAGGACGGGGCGGAGCAAGGTCTCCGGCATCTCGGGTCGCGCGTCGCGGCCGGGGCGGGGTGCGGCCGGGGCGGCGCCGTCGGTCGCGAGCCCCGCGGCCGTCCCCGTCTGCCTGCCGACCTCCTCTACGTCGCCACGGGCGAGGATCCACTCGCGGCGCAGCGCCGGGAGCCCGTGGCGCACGTCGTGGCCGCGCGGCCCGCTGGTGTCGTAGACGCGGAGCGGCGGCTCCCCGCCCGAGAGGGTGATCTCCCGCATCGGCACGCGGACCCCGTGCCGCCCTTCGACGTAGACCTTGCGCGAGTTCGGGAAGGCGTCGCCGTAGTCGCCGGCGGCGCTCGCGGTCGCGTCCATACGCTTGCCGTTCGTCCGGGTGCTCATGGCCCACCTCCGTTCGGGTGTGGTCGAGGGCCGGCGGGGCGGGGGCGAGGAACCGCTTGGCGGGCGAAAAAAACGCCGCCCGGCGGAATGCAGGCGGCGATTCGCGGCACGCGGGGTGAGGCTCCCGCGTGCGGGTCATCGTTGGCCGCGCTCCCTACGCCGGTCTCAACCGGATCAGGTTCCAAGGGTGTTCTCTCAATCCCGGCGGCGCCGGGATACCCCTGGCGGCTGTGCGAACGAAGGTAGCCGCATTACGCGCGGCCGTCAACGCCGCGGCCGCGCGTTGCGGCCGGCGGCGGGGCGGCGCGGTCTTCAGCGCTCGGCCCCGCCGTCCTCCCGGATGCGGTAGATCACGAGCTGCTGGACCTCGAGCTCGTCCTGGTCGATGAGGACGGCGGTCGATGCATCGAGGAACGCGTCGGGGAGCGGGTGCCCGGTGAGCTGGCCGACGAGGCGGCCCTCCCGGTCGAAGATGTCGATGCGCTCGGTCTCGCCCGGGGTCTCGAGGGAGACGCCGACCCAGAGTCGGTCCAGAGGGTCGACCCGCAGCCCCGTGATCCGCGGGACGACCGGCGCAAAGGTCATCGCCGCGAGCTGCGCCTCGAGGAGCGACGAGGGCGCCGGGGGTGCGCCGGCGCCACCGCCGCCGCCACTGTTGAAGGTGATCCGAATCCCGCCGCCGCTCTGGAGCCGCTTACGTACTCGCTCCCGCTCGCGCTCCCGGTCGGCCTCCGTCGCCTCACGCGCGGGGAGGTCCCGGTCGATCCGGCGGAGCACTCGGCCGTCGGCGCCGATCAGGCGCAGGATGTAGTCGGCGGTGTCCGAGACGGCGATCGAGCCATCGGAGAAGGCGGCCCAGTGGAGCGCCGGCTCGAAGGCCCGCTGCATCCGCACGACGACCCGTCGGTTGGCGTCTCCCGACTGCACCACATCCGACCGGGGCGGCCGCGAGACCCAGAGGGTGTCGAGCACGTCGCCCGTGGCGCCCAGCCGGAGGATCGGGCGGGGCGGCTCGGATTCGGATTCGTCGCGCGGGCCCGGGCCGAGGCGCAGCTCGCGGAAGTCCTGGATCATCGCCCCGCCCCGCCACTCGAGCGCGGGACCCGGGAAGCCACGCGCGTCGTCGAACGGGAAGCTCCTCGCCTCGCCCCCTTCCGAGGGGTAGATGGTGTAGCGGCGGTTCCCGAAGTCGGTCACCCAGATCGAATCGCCGGGGCCGATCCCCAGGCCGACCGGCATGCCGAGCTCCCCCGGCCCCCCACCGGCCCGCCCGAAGGTCGCGAGATGCCGACCTTCGGAATCGTACTTGAGCACCCGCTTCCCCATCGCGTCCAGGACGTAGAGGTGCCCGGCGCGATCGGCGGCGACCCCCGTGCGCGTGACGCCGTTGAACTGATAGGCATCGTCCTCGACGAGGGCACCGCCGATCCGGGCCACCGTGTCGACCGTCCAGGCGAGCTTGGCGCCGCCGTCGCCCGGGTAGAGCCAGCGTTCGACGCCGGCGATCGTGTCCACGACCGCCGTCGCGACCCTGGCGCCCGCGTCCGGGCCGGCGCCGCACCCCGCGAGCACGGTTGCCGCGCCGACGACGCCGACTGCCCCGATCCATCTCGTCATCCGACCGCTCCGGAAAGTGGTTTGCACGAATCCGACCCAGCGTTGGATGCCGGTCGCGGCGTTTCCGTTGCCCCGCACGAGCCCCCCAACCCCGACCCGACGCGTTTCGGGTGGCACGGATGGTGAACCCTCCACCGTGGAAGCTCTACCGCCCGTCGCCCGGTCCGGTGGAGCCGGGCTCGGGATCGACGGCTACCGTGCGGCGCGGGGGCCGCGGGGATGGTGGCCTGCGGATGCAGCAGGGGAGGATCCATGGCCGAAAGACGGATCGAGATCCAGGGCGGCGGCGTGCCGGGGCGCGACGTCGCCATCCCGATCGATGCGGGCGAGCTCCAGGGCACTCTCTCCGTCCCCGAGGGTGCGACGGGCGCCGTCCTCTTCGCCCACGGCGCCGGGAGCAGCCGGTTCAGCCCGCGGAACCGGTACGTCGCGAGCGTACTGCAGGACGCCGGCCTCGCGACGCTCCTCTTCGATCTCCTCCTCGAGGATGAGGCGGCCAACCGGGCCAACGTCTTCGACATCGCGCTCCTCGCCGAGCGTCTCATCGCCGCGACGGCGTGGCTCCTCGAGAACCCCGCGACGGGCGACCTCCACGTCGGCTACTTCGGCGCCAGCACCGGCGCCGCAGCGGCGCTCGTCGCCGCCGCCCGCCTCCCCGACGCCGTCGAAGCGATCGTCTCCCGCGGCGGCCGTCCGGATCTCGCCGGCGACGACCTCGCGCGCGTCCGCGCGCCGACCCTCCTGATCGTGGGCGGCGCCGACGAGCCGGTCATCACCATGAACCAAGAGGCCCTCGAGCGCCTCGAGGTCGAGAAGGAGCTCGTCATCATCCCCGGCGCGACGCACCTCTTCGAGGAGCCCGGCGCCCTCGAGCGGGTCGCCGCCCTCGCCGCCGAATGGTTCACCCGGCATCTCGGAGGCGAGGCCCGTCTGGGACGCGCGGCGTAGGGATGCGACGAGAGCCCCGCGGGCCATGCGCCCGCGGGGCTCTCGAATCGGCTCGGCCGGTCTTTACGGAGGTCGCGGAGGGCGAGGCGGGGCGGCCGCGCCGCTCCCGTCGACCCCCTCGACCCGGTTACGCGCCGCAGGGCGAGTTCAGCATCGTCCCCGCGTGGAACCGACCCGCCGGCGCCGGCACGCCCGCCTCGGGGAAGATCAGCGCCCCCTCCTGCAGGCTCGCGCCTCGCAGCGCGATCGCCAGCACCTCGCCGAGCTCGGTGACCGGGTGGAAGGTCAGCCGCTCCCGGACCTCGACCGGCAGGTCGTCCAGATCGGCCTCGTTGTCGCGCGGGAGGATGATCTCGCGGATCCCCGCCCGGTACGCGCCCAGGACCTTCTCCTTCACCCCGCCGATCGGCAGGACCCGGCCGGTCAGCGTCACCTCGCCCGTCATGGCGACGTCGTTCCGAACCGGCCGGCGCGAGAGCGCCGAGACCAGCGCCGTCGCCATCGTGATCCCCGCCGACGGCCCGTCTTTCGGGATCGCGCCCGCGGGGACGTGAATGTGGATCTCCACATCCTTCAGGTCGTCCTCGGCGATCCCCAGGCGCTCGTGGTGCGTCTTCGCGTAGGTCAGCGCGGCCCGCGCCGACTCCTTCATCACGTCGCCGAGCTGCCCCGTCAGGATCAGCGCATCCTTCCCCTTCGAAGCGCTCGCCTCGACGAACATGATGTCGCCGCCCATCGGGGTGTAGTACATCCCCGTCGCCACGCCGACGGCATCCGCCGCCGCCGCCCGCTCCGGGTGCACCCGCGGCCGGCCGAGCATCGGCTGGACATCGCCCTCGTCGATCACGATCCGCTCGATCTCGCCCCCGGCGATCCGCCTCGCCGCCTTGCGGGCCAGCTTCCCGAGCTCGCGCTCGAGCTGCCGGACTCCCGCCTCACGGGTGTAGCCGCTGATCACCCGCTGGAGCGCCGCGTCCGTGACCTCCAGCTCCGACGCGGTGAGACCGTTCTCCTCACGCTGCCGCGGAAGGAGGTACCGCTTCGCGATCTCCAGCTTCTCCAGTTCCGTGTACCCCGAGAAGTCGACCAGCTCCATACGGTCGAGGAGCGGCGCCGGGATCTGGTCCCGCCAGTTCGCCGTCGCGATGAAGAGCACCTCCGACAGGTCGAACGGGATCCCCAGGTAGTGGTCCACGAAGGCGTGGTTCTGCGCCGGGTCCAGCACCTCGAGGAGCGCCGAGGCCGGGTCGCCCTGCAGGCTCACGCCCAGCTTGTCCACCTCGTCCAGCAGGAAGACCGGGTTCTTCGTCCCCGCCTGCTTCAGCCCCTGGATGATCCGGCCCGGCATCGCGCCCACGTAGGTGCGACGATGCCCGCGGATGTCCGCCTCGTCGCGCGCGCCGCCCAGCGCGATCCGCACGTACTTCCGGCCCAGCGCCCGGGCGATCGACTTCGCGATCGAGGTCTTCCCGACCCCCGGCGGACCCACGAAGAGCAGGATCGGCCCGCGGCCGACCGCACGCGCCTTCGCCCGCGCACGACCCTCGGCCCCGTCCGAGCCCTCGGCCGCTTGCGGCTCGCCGGCCGCGCTCTCGCCTACCCCGGCACCCGCGCCGGCCGACTCCCCGCCGGCCGCCGCCTCAACCTCACCTTCCGCGGCAACGGATCCCGCCGCCCGCTCCATCTGGAGCTTCCGCACCGCCAGGAACTCGAGGATCCGATCCTTCACGTCCTCCAGCCCGTAGTGATCCTCCTCCAGGATCTCCTCGGCCTCCGAAAGGACGATCCGGTCCTCCGTCCGCTCGCTCCACGGCAGATCCAGGACCCAATCCAGGTACGTCCGGATCACCTGGTGCTCCGCCGACTGCGGGTGCGCACGCTCGAGCCGGCCCAGCTCGCGCTCGACCTCGGCCCTCGCCTCCTCCGGGAGCTCCAGCGACGCGATCCGCGCCCGCAGCTCCTCGATCTCGCTCGCCTCGTCTTCCTCGCCGAGCTCCCGCTGGATCGCCTTGAGCTGCTCGCGCAGCACCATCTCGCGCTGCTTCTCGCCCAGCTCCTCCTGCACCTTCTGCTGGATCTCCTGCTGCGCCTCGATCCGCACCAGGTCGCGCTCCACCGCCACCAGCACCCGACGCAGCCGCTCCTCGACCGCGTTCAGCTCCAGCAGCTCCTGCTTCTCCGCCGCCGGCATCTCCAGGTAGAAGGCGACGATGTCCGCGAACGCACCGGGATCCTCGACCCCCTCCAGCAGCTGGTTCAGCGCATCCTGCGGGATCCCGCGCCGGCGACCGAGCTCCTCCGCACGACGCCGCACCTCGCGATCCAGCGCCAGGAACGCCGCGTCGTCCGCCGGATCGGGCAGCCGTTCCTCCACCGGCTGCACCACGGCAACCAGCATCGCCTCGCCCGACCGGCCGTACGACAGCGCCAGCGCCCGCCGCTCGCCCTGGATCAGGAGCTGCAACCCGCCACGGACGCGCTGCGCCTGGACGACGCGCACGATCACGCCGGTCTGGTACAGCACCTCCGGCGTCGCATCATCCACGTTCTCGCGCTGGCAGACCGCGAACATCCGACGGTCCCCTTCCAGCGCCTCCTGGATCGCCTCCACCGTGCCCGGCCGCCCGGCGCTGATCGGAACCCCGACACCCGGGAAGACCACGGTGTCCCGGAGCGGGAGCACCGGAAGCTTCAGTCGCTCAGCCATCAACTTCTCACCTCAGTTCGCTCGGGAGATGGCGGTCCGGCCGACCGCCGTGCGCCCGTGAAGCAGCAAGCGGGCCACCGGAGTCGATACCCCACCAACCGACACGGGTTACAGCACTTACGCAATTCTTCGGACGGTTCAATCGACGTTGTAATATAACCGTTTCGCTGTCAGAATGGCAGGGGTGCGGCGAATGGCAGGACGGGAAGGCACTCGATCGAGAGGGGCGAGGATGCCCAGAACCGCGGGCGAGCGGCGGCTCGACTCGGTTGCCGGGGGCTTGCGCACGGGGGCTCCCGCACGTTTCTTCCCGGGACGGGCCGCCCTGTTCCCCGAATCGTGGGCAACCCGGTCTTCGATACGCGGGTATCCCGATCCGCGGCTCGCGAACGTTCCGGTCCGAGGATCGCGGGCAGCCGGTTCCTATCCGACTCGACATCGCTCGATCGCCGATCTCCGCCACGATGGACGAATCGATGCGCCGCACGCCTTCCGGGCGCTCGGGGGTGCGCCTGCCCCGCGCCGCTTGGCTCCTCTCCGCGCTCGTCGTCGCGTCGTTGCACGCCGCCTGCGACGGGCGGGGGGGGGCGTAGCGTGGCCGATCCGGATCCCCGAGACGACGACGGGGTCGCGGGAGTGCGCTGCACGGCGAACGTGGTCCATGCCACGCTGGCCTGTGTGCCCCCGGTCGGCGCGTTGCCGCACGCTGGGCGGGGCACCGTCACGATCGGCGATACGGGCGTGTCGCTGCTCGTGGAGATTCGCGGCGTGTGTCTCGAGGATGGATGCGACCCGGCGGTGCCCGCCGGGATCTTCCAGGCGGAGGTGACCGTCCGCAACCCGACGCCTCTGGCGGTGGGCACCGCCGATGGACGCAGCGCGGATGGGAAAGGCGTGCGGGTTTTCTTCCACCACGGCCCCGTGGTGATCGAGACGTCGGACGGGCGACCGGGGACGGTCGCGGTCCACAACGCGGACGGCGTGGATACGTTCACCGCGTCGGGTCAGCCGTACTTCCGATACGACGTCGCATCTCGGCGGCCGGGGCGCCAGAGCGTCCTCGGATCCGGAGCCGGGTGCCCTCGGTCTCTCCCCGGGCGGCCCCCGCCCCGCGGCGGGGCCAGGGACCCGCGCCCCATCTTCGTTGCGCGCCGGGCCGAGCCATGCCCCCTTGAGAATCGACCGCCGGCGTCCCATTCTCCCCCGCGGGGCGTTTCTATCCCGGCCCCGGAGCCCTGGCACCTGGAACCTCACCCCTGGATTCCCATGACCACTCACGCCTCGCGCACGATCCGCGCGCCGCGCGGCCCCGAGCGCACCTGCAAGGGGTGGACGCAGGAAGCGGCGCTCAGGATGCTGATGAACAACCTGGACCCCGAGGTGGCGGAGCGGCCGGAAGACCTCGTCGTGTATGGCGGGACGGGGAAGGCGGCGCGGAGCTGGGAGGCGTTCGACGCGATCGTGCGGACGCTCCGGGAGCTGGAGGACGACGAGACGCTCCTCGTCCAGTCGGGCAAACCCGTCGCGGTCTTCCGGACGCACCGGTGGGCGCCGCGGGTGCTGATCGCGAACTCGAACCTCGTCGGCCGCTGGGCGACGTGGGAGTACTTCCGCGAGCTGGAGCGACAGGGCCTCATGATGTACGGCCAGATGACGGCCGGGTCGTGGATCTACATCGGGACGCAGGGGATCCTCCAGGGGACGTACGAGACCTTCGGCGCGGTGGCGCGGGAGCATTTCGGCGGGACGCTGAAGGGGCGCTGGGTGCTGACCGGCGGGATGGGGGGGATGGGGGGCGCGCAGCCGCTCGCGGCGACGATGAACGAGGGCGCGATCCTGGTCGTCGAGGTCGATCCGAAGCGGATCGAGCGCCGGGTCCAGACGCGCTACTGCGACCGCATGACGGACGACCTCGACACCGCGCTCGAGTGGGTCCTCGGCGCGAAGGATCGGGGCGAGGCGCTCTCCGTCGGGCTGGTTGGGAACTGCGCCGAGGTGCTGCCGGAGCTGGTGCGGCGGGGGATCACGCCGGACGTGTTGACGGACCAGACCTCCGCGCACGACGCGCTGAACGGCTACATCCCGGCCGGGCTCTCCCTCGAGGCGGCGGCGGAGCTGCGTGCGCGCGACCCGGAGGAGTACGTGCGGCGCTCGATGGCGTCGATGCGCGTCCACTGCGAGGCGATGGTCGAGATGATGCGACGGGGCGCCGTTACCTTCGACTACGGCAACAACCTCCGCGGCCAGGCGCGCGACGCCGGCTTCGCCGACGCCTTCGCCTTCCCCGGCTTCGTTCCGGCGTACATCCGTCCGCTCTTCTGCCAGGGGAAGGGCCCGTTCCGCTGGGTCGCGCTCTCGGGCGACCCGGCGGATATCCATCGCACGGACGACCTCGTCCTCGAGCTCTTCCCCGAAGACGAGCACCTGCGGCGCTGGATCACGATGGCGCGCGAGAAGGTCGCCTTCCAGGGGCTCCCGGCCCGCATCTGTTGGCTCGGCCAGGGGGAGCGGGCGCGGTTCGGCGTCGCGCTCAACGATCTGGTCGCGAAGGGGGAGTTGAAGGCGCCGATCGTCATCGGGCGCGACCACCTCGACACCGGCTCGGTCGCTTCGCCCTTCCGCGAGACCGAGGGGATGAAGGACGGGAGCGACGCCGTCGCCGACTGGCCGATCCTGAACGCGCTCCTCAACACCGCTTCGGGGGCGAGCTGGGTCAGCTTCCATCACGGCGGCGGGGTCGGGATCGGCAACTCCCTGCACGCGGGGCAGGTCCTCGTCGCCGACGGCTCGGCCGAGATGCGCGAGAGGATCGAGCGGGTGCTCACGAACGACCCGGGGATCGGCGTAGCCCGGCACGCCGACGCGGGGTACCCGCTGGCGGTAGAGACGGCGAGGGAGCAGGGGATCCGGCTCCCGATGCTGGAGTAGCCGGCGGGGCGGCGTTGCCGTCGCCCCCGGCGGAGCGAAGGAGGTCGACGTGACGGACGAGAGGAGGACCCGCCGCCCGATCGCGGCGAGGATCGAGGCCACGGCCGCGGAGGAAACGCCCGCGCCGACGGGGGTCACCGCCTCGGCGTTGCGGGAGGCGTTCTCGCGTTGGGCGTCGGGGGTGAGCGTCGTCGCCGTGCGCGACGAGGCGACGGTCTACGCGATCACCGCGACCGCCTTCCTCCCCGTCTCCATCGAGCCGCCGCGCATCCTGGTCTCGGTCAACCCGAACGCGACGGTGCTCCCCTTCCTGACCGACGGCGCGACCTTCGGCGTGAGCCTCCTCGCCGAGGGGCAGCGCCGGCTGGCCAGCATCTTCGCGGACACCGGCCCGCTCGCCTCGATGCACTTCCCCCGCGACGGCGACCCGGTGCTCCCCGGCGCCCTCGCCTCCTTCATCTGCCGCGTCGTCCGCCGGCACCTCGAGGGCGACCACACCCTCGTGATCGGCGAGGTCGTGCGGATCGAGATCGGCGGAGATGAGCGGCCGCTCGTCTATTTCCGCCGCGAGTACGGGCTACCGAGGTAGGGGGCGGGCGGACCGACCGGGGGGAGAGCCCGATCGGCCGGCGCACGGGCTTCTCGCCCCCGCCTCCGTAGCGGCGGTATCCTCCGAGGTCCCACGGATCGGGGCTCCGGCCGGGCCCCGCCTCGCGGTGGTCGCTCGTCTCGATGCCCCGCAGGATGCTGATGCCGGCCCCCACCCCCGCGATTGTCGCCCGCTTCGCGCGCCCGTCCCGCCGCTCGTGGCCCCTGGTCCTCGCCCGATTTTGTCCCCGCGCCCTCCCAAACAAATGTCCTCGGTGGAGGACGCGGGAGGGGTGTGAAGGGGCGCATAACGTTGAAAACAAAAGAGTTCGCAGATGGCACCGCGTTTGCTCCCCGCGGGTAGTGTCCAAGGCGACAATCTCGAAGCACAGGGGGGAGTCATGATCCTGAAGCGGGGAACCGGACGCGGGATGCTCATGGCGCTCGTGGGCGCCCTGGTGATGCTGCCGGCGTGCACGGCGATGGGGGGCACGCGCGGAGGGCCCGATCGGCCGAGCTTGCGGAGCGGCACGATCGTGGGCGAGGTCCGGTCGGTCGACACGCGGCGGGACCGGATCGTCGTGCGCGAGTACGACGGCGACATGCGGACCGTGCGTTACGACAGGCGGACGCGCGTGATCGACGGCCATCGGCAGTACTCGGTTTCCAAGCTCTCTCGCGGGGATGACGTCCGTATCCGGGTGGAGGTCGACCGGAACGGGACCCTCTGGGCGGAGCGAGTGGAGCTGCGCGGGCGCGACCGGGATCGGCGTTGGGGTGATCGCGACGATCGGGACGGGCGTTGGAGCGACCGGCGGGTGGAGCGGCTGACGGGCACGGTGGGGATGCTGGAGGCGAAGCGTCGCCTCTTCACGCTGGACGTCGGTCGGTCGGGGACCGTGGTCGTGCGTGTTCCCGACCGTCTGGACCGGGACGACGCCCGGCGGTTGGAGCGGCTGCGCCGTGGGGATCGGGTGCATGTGGACGTGCGGCCGCTGAGCGGGAACACGGTGGAGTTGGTGCGTTTCCGGTAGCGATCGGCCGGTGAGCGGCGCGGTGCCGCGAGCCGTGCCGCTCGCCCCATCGGTGCGGTCGTGCGATAATGTAACTTCTTCGACCTGTCGCGCGGCGGGAGAGCGAGGCGGATACGCCTCCTCCCCCGCCGCGTCGCTCGCCGTTTCCGTGCCCCTGCAACTTGACGAAAGGACGCGCCGATGAAGCCCAGGATCACCGTACTGACGTTGGGCGTGGAGGACCTCGATCGTTCCGTGGCCTTCTACCGGGATGGGTTGGGACTGCCGACGGAGGGAGTCGTGGGGCGGGAGTTCGAGCACGGCGCCGTCGCCTTCTTCGACCTCGAGTCGGGGTTGCGGCTCGCGCTCTGGGCGCGGGACGACATCGCGCACGACACGGGGCTCCCGCGGGGCGCGGCGAGCCCGACCGAGTTCACGATCGGACACAACGTGGGGAGTCGGGAGGAGGTGGACGCGGTGATGGAGCAGGCGGAGCGGGCGGGGGCGCGGATCATCAAGCCCGCGGGGGAGACCTTCTGGGGCGGGTACGCCGGGTACTTCCAGGATCCCGACGGCCACCTCTGGGAGGTGGTCTGGAACCCGGCGTGGGAGCTCGCGTAGTTCGACGTCCCCGCTCCCGGCGGAGCGGGGCGCTCGCCTTGACCCCTCCGCGCACCGGCGCCTAAGTTGGCCTCGCCGTTGGCCCCGCCTCGGTCGTCGAGGTCACGGTGGTCGCGGTCCGCGACGGCCGAACCCCGGGACCCGGCCCGACCGATCGCCCGCGAGGAAGAGGATGCGACGACTCCGCTACCAGGTCGCCTGCAGTCTGGATGGCTACATCGCCGGGCCGAACGGCGAGATCGACTGGATCGTGGAGGAGCCGGGGATAGACTTCGACGCGCTCTTCGCCCAGTTCGACACCCTCGTGATGGGGCGGACGACGTACGAGGAGGTGCGGGCGATGGGCTTCGGTTTCCACGACAAGCGTGTCGTGGTGTTGTCGCGGACGCTGCGGCCGGAGGACCATCCCGGGGTCGAGATCGTCGCCTCAGAGGTCGAGGCCCGGGTCCGGGCGCTCAAGGAAGAGGCGACGGAGAAGGACATCTGGCTCTTCGGCGGCGGGCAGGTCTTCGGCCGGCTCCTGGACGCGGGGCTCGTCGACACCGTGGAGCCGGCGATCATCCCCGTCCTCCTCGGCGGCGGGATCCCGTTCCTCCCGTCGCCCGCGGCGAGGACCGCGCTCGAGCTCCGGTCGCATCGCATCTTCCCGAGCGGGATCGTCTGGCTCGAGTACGACGTGCGTCGGGATGCCGCGTGAGCCGAGGGTGTCGGATTCTGCGATGGAAGGAGGAGAGCGAGTGGAGCCCATGGTTCGTCGACGGATCGAAGTCGGTTCGGTGGCCGCCCGATCGTTCGCAGCCGCCGGCCGCAGGGTCGCCGCCGCGTGGATTGCCGCCGCCGCGATCGCCGGAACGGCCGGACCCCTTGCCGCCCAGACGACGACCTCCCCTCTTCCGTCGTCGATCGAGAGCGTGGAGGGGATCATCGTCGCCGACGTCGTCGAGTTCGCCACGCTCCCCGACGTCGACGGCGAGGCGGCGAGGATGATGCTGCTGGTCGACGAGCCGGCGACGCGGCGGCTCTTCGTCAACGACATGCGTGGTCGGCTCTACTCGGTGAGCTACGACGGGCGGACCGTGGAGCTCTACCTGGACCTCGACGACCCGCGCTGGGGCGTGGCGGTCGAGTCGCAGGGGAGGGAGCGCGGCTTCCAGAGCTTCGCCTTCCACCCCGACTTCGGCCGCGAGGGCGCGCCGGGGTACGGAAAGTTCTACACCTGGACGGACACGCGGAACACGAAGCCGAAGCCGGATTTCAAGCCCGGCGGCGGCGACGCGACGCATCACACCGTCCTCCTCGAGTGGACCGCCCGCAACGCCGCCTCGCCCACCTACGACGGCGGGGCGCCCCGTGAGCTCCTTCGGCTCGAGCAGCCCTTCCGGAACCACAACGGCGGGCACATCGCCTTCAACCCCCTCGCCCGTCCCGGCGACCCCGACTACGGGAAGCTCTACGTGGGCGTCGCCGATGGCGGGAGCGGCGGCGACCCGCTCCGGCTCTCGCAGAACATGCAGTCGCCCTTCGGCAAGGTCCTGAGGATCGACCCCCTCGGCTCGAACGGCGTACGCGGCGCCTACGGCATCCCCGCCGACAACCCCTTCGTGGGCCAGCGGCGCGCGCTCGGCGAGATCTACGCCCTGGGCGTGCGCAACCCGCAGCGCTTCGGCTGGGATCCGGCGAACGGCACGATGTACCTGGCCGACATCGGGCAGAACGTCGTCGAGGAGGTCAGCCGGGTCACACCCGGGGCGAACCTGGGGTGGAACCTCTGGGAGGGGAGCTTCCGCTACGCCGGCAACCGGGGGGTCGACGTCTCGAAGCCGCGGAGCGACCCGGCGATGACGTACCCCGTCGTCGAGTACGCGCACGGCGACCCGCTCCTCCAGCGCCGCGTCGCCGTGACCGGGATCGTCGTCCATCGCTCGGATGCGGTCCCGCAGCTTCGCGGGCGAGTCCTCTTCGGCGACTTCCCGAGCGGGGAGATCTTCCACTTCGACGCCGACAACCCGCCCGAGGGCGGCAACCGGGGCTTCGGCCGGGTGCTGCTCCGGCAGGGCGGCGCGCCGACGACGCTCCTCGAGCTGATCCGCGCGCGTAACCGGGCTCAGGGGAAGCCCCCGGCCGAGCGCGCCGATCTCCGTTTCGGCGAGGATGCGACGGGGCGGGTCTTCCTCCTGAACAAGCACGACGGCACGATCCGCATGATCGTGCCGTCGGGGGCGTGAACCCCGGGGCTTTCCCGGGCGAGGCTCGGCTCCACCGGGTTCGGGCCGTGAGGCGCTCGTGACCGTTCTGATCCCCGATCTGGTCTACGTCGCCGGCCGCTTCGAGGCCGGGCTGGCCGTCGAGATCCGCGAGGCCGACGGGCGGATCGCCCGTGTCGGGCCGGTGGAGGAGCTGGTGGGTGGGGGGCGGGGCCTGCCCGGCGCCGATGGGTCCGCCGGGGGCGCGGGTGGTGCCGGTCTCTCCGATGCGGTCGGCGCCCCAGCCGGCCCCCCCGCCCCGCGCATCGAGCGCCTCCCCGGCCGTGCGCTGCTCCCCGGCTTCGTCAACGCGCATTCCCACGCGTTCCAGCGGCTGATCCGGGGGCGTACGCAGTGGCGGTCGGCGTCGGCTCCGCAGGCGGACTTCTGGAGCTGGCGGGAGGCGATGTACGCGGCGGCGCTCGCGCTCTCGCCGGAGGATGTCTTCGCCGTCTCGCGCGCCTGCTTCCTGGAGATGCTCCGCTCGGGGATCACGGCGGTGGGCGAGTTCCACTACCTGCATCGCGATCCCGAGGGCCGCCGGTACGCGGATCCGAACGAGCTGGCGCATCGCGTGATCGCCGCGGCGGATGCGGTCGGGATCCGGATCGCGCTGCTGAACGTCTGCTACGCCACCGGCGGGATCGGCGAGCCGCTGCGGCCGGAGCAGCGTCGCTTCGCGACCCCGGCGGTGGATGCGTACATCGCGGACACCGACGCGCTGAGCGACGCCTACGTCGGGCACCCCCGGGTCACGGTCGGGGTGGCGCCGCACAGCGTGCGGGCGGTGCCGCGGGAATGGCTCCCGGAGCTACACGCCTACGCCGCGGCGCGAGACTTCCCGTTCCACATGCACGTGAGCGAGCAGCCGGCGGAGGTCGAGGCGGCGGTCGCGGCGTACGGGTTCCGCCCCATCGCGCTCCTGGCGGAGGACGGGGTCCTCGATTCGAGGTTCACCGCGGTCCATGCGACGCACCTCTCGCTCGAGGAGATCGCGCTCCTGGGGGATGGGGGCGCGACGGCCTGCGCCTGCCCGACGACCGAGCGCGACCTGGGCGACGGCTTCCTCCCGGGCGCCGAGCTCCTCGACGCCGATGCGCCGATCGCGCTCGGCACCGACAGCCAGACGGTGATCGACTTCTTCGAGGAGATGCGTCTCGTCGAGTACCACGAGCGCCTTCGGCGGCTGCGGCGGGTGGTCCTGGCGGTTCCCGGGGGCGAGGATCGGCTGGAGGTCGCGCCGCTCCTCCTCGAGCTCGCGACCGAGGCGGGAGCGAGGTCGCTGCGGCTGGAGGCGGGCCGGATCGCGCCGGGCGCGCTCGCCGACCTCGTCGCCGTCGACCTCGACCACCCGGCGCTCGTCGGCGCATCTCCGGAGACGCTCGCCGCGGTGCTCGCGTTGTCCGCGCCCGCCGACGTCGTCTCCGACGTCTGGGTGGACGGGGTCCGGCGCCTCGAATCCCGCCGTCACCCGGAAGATGGGCCGGCGGCCGAGGCGCTCCGCGATGTCGCGCGGCGGGTGGGGTAGGGTCGCCGGGCGAACGGCGGTCGGATCCGGACCGACGCCGGACCGGCCGCGTGCGGCTTCGGGGTGGGCGAGGCGGCGGGCTGCCGCGCCGGATCAGGCGAGGAGCTCGGCCCTGAGGACGGTGACGGCGCGGCCGGCGAGGCGGACCCGGTCGTCGACGACGCGGACCCGCACGACGCCGCCCCGCGCCGAGGCCTGGTAGGCGACGAACTCGTCCTTCCCGAGCCGCTTCTGCCAGTACGGGCCGAGGCAGCAGTGGGCGGAGCCGGTCACCGGGTCTTCGTCGACCCCGACGCGCGGGGCGAAGAAGCGCGAGACGAAGTCGTATTCGGGTGAATCGGCCCGGCTCGTCACGATCACACCCCGCGCCGGGACGCCGCGGAGCCGGGTCATGTCCGGCTGGAGCCCCCGGACCGCCGCCTCGGACTCCACCTCGACCAGCAGGTCGAAATGGCTCCGGCCCACGTACGTCGGGGTGACGCCGAGCGCCCGGACGAGATCGGCGGAGGCGACGGCCTCCTCCTCCGGCTTGGCCGGGAAGTCGAGCTCGATCCACTCTCCGTCCCGCTCGGCGGTCAGCAACCCGCTCCGGGTGTGGAACCGCGCGGGCCGGCCATGCTCCAGGTGCCCATCCTCCCACAGCACGTGCGCGCTGGCCAGCGTGGCATGGCCGCAGAGGTCGACCTCGACGGCCGGGGTGAACCAGCGCAGCCGGAAGCCATCCCCTTTGCGTAGGAGGAAGGCGGTCTCCGAGAGGTTCATCTCGCGGGCGACCTCCTGCATCCAGCGGTCGTCGCGGGGCTCGGGGAGGACGCAGACGGCGGCCGGGTTGCCGCGGAACGGCTGGTCGGTGAACGCATCGACCTGGACGATCTTCAGGGGCATCGGCTCGGAGCGTGGAGGGTCAGGGTCCTCGGGACGCATGAGAATAGCGGGATCGGCGCGATCCGGCCACTCCCGGCGCCCCGGGGACGTGGGAGGCGACGTCGCGCCTTGCTTCCACCGGATCGAACCCCGTATGATCCAGCGTCCCACCCTCTTCCTGGCCAGGCAGCGAAGCGATATGAACGACCGTAGCACCGGTGCCGCTCGGCGGCCACTCGTCAACGCTCTCACGGGGATCGTCGCCGTCCTCGCCCTCGTGGCTCCCGCTTCCGCGCGGCAGGCGCCGCCGACGGGCTTTTCGCCGGCCGCGGCGCAGCGCCAGCGGGAGGTCGAGGCGCGGGCGATCGGCTCGATCCAACCCGCGTTCCTCGACTCGATCTCCCGTGCGCTGACCCGCGAGCCGCACATCGCCGGGTCGCCGGCGCAGCGCCGGACCGCGGACTGGGTCATCGACCGCACCCGGTCGTGGGGGCTGCAGAGCGAGATCAAGGCGTACCATGTTTTCATGCCGTGGCCGACGCAGGTCGAGCTGGAGATGACGGCGCCGGAGCGGCGTCGCTTCGAGCTGCGGGAGGTCGTTCTCGAGGAGGACGAGGCGAGCCTCGCCACGCCGTACCCCTGGGTGAACGGCTACTCCGGGGCGGGTGAGGCGGAAGGCGACGTCGTCTACGTGAACTACGGGCTGCACGAGGATTACGAGCTCCTCGACTCGCTCGGCGTGAGCGTGGCCGGGAAGGTCGTGATCGCGCGGTACGGTCGGTCGTACCGGGGGATCAAGTCGCTCCTCGCGGAGCAGCGCGGCGCGATCGGGATTCTCATCTACTCGGATCCGATGGAGGACGGCTACTTCCGCGGCGATGTCTACCCCGCCGGCCCGTACCGGCACCCCTCGTCGTCGCAGCGGGGGAGCGTCATGAACGGCTCGGGCGACCCGACGACGCCGGGGTGGGCGAGCGTGAAGGGGGCGGCGCGCGTCGCGCCGGGGAGCGCGGAGGGGTTCCAGCTCCCGACGATCCCGGTGATCCCGATCTCGCCCGTGGTCGCGGAGCCGATCCTGCGGTCGCTCGGCGGCCCGGACATCCCGCATCAGTCGTGGCAGGGCGCGCTGCCGTTCCGCTACCACGTCGGGGGGAGCGGCGTGCGGGTCCGGATGCGGGTCGCCGATGATCGCGAGACGAACGGCTACAAGGAGATCTGGAACACGATCGCCTGGGTCCGGGGCACGGAGCTCCCCAACGAATGGATCGTCGCCGGGGGGCATCGCGACTCGTGGAACGCCGGCGCGTCCGACAACGTGAGCGGGACGGCGTCGGTGCTGGCGGCGGCGAGGGCGGTCGCGGAGCTGAAGCGTGCGGGGCTCGGCCCCCGTCGCACGATCGCCTTCGCGACGTGGGACGCCGAGGAGTGGGGGCTGCTCGGCTCGGTCGAGTGGGTCGAGGAGTTGGCGCGCGATCTCGATGCCAAGGCCGTCGCGTACCTGAACCAGGACGGCGTGGTGGGCGGCCCGGTCTTCGGCGCGAGCGCCTCGCCGTCGCTGAAGCGGCTGATCCGCGAGGCCGCGGCGGCGGTCCCCTACCCGACGGGGGGGACGGTCTACGAGAACTGGCGGGCACGGTCCGGGGTCGGGGAGATGGGCGACGTCGCCCTCGGCAACCTCGGCGGCGGGAGCGACTTCGCCCCCTTCTACAACCACCTGGGGATCCCCTCCGCGGGGTGGGGCTTCGGCGGCGGGGGCGGGCAGTACCACGGCGCCTTCGACACGTACACCTGGATGTCGCGCTTCGGCGACCCGGGGTTCGTCTTCCACGCCGCGACCGCGCAGGTCCTCGCCGTCGCGGCGCTGCGCCTCGCCAACGCCGAGGTCTATCCGTACGACTACGTCGAGTTCGCGAACGAGCTGCGCGGCGTGGTCTCGCGGCTGGCGGTGCAGGCCGGGGATCGGCGCCTCGGCGGGGTCGGCCTGGCCGCCCTCGACAGCGCCCTCGCCCGGCTGGGCGCCGCCGCCGCGGAGTTCGCCGCCGCCCGGGACGCCGCCCTCGTCGGCGGGGTCAAGGCGAGCGGCCGCGGGCGCGCCTCGCCCTTCGACGAGGCGAACGCGCACCTGCGCCTCGTCGAACGGGCGATGACCCGCCCCGAAGGGCTGTCCGGCCGCCCGTGGTTCCGCAACCTGATCTTCGCCTCCGACGCGAGAAACGGCTACGCGACGATCGCCTTGCCCGGGATCGCCGAGGCGATCCGCGACGGCGACGGCGCACGGGCGACCGCCGAGGCCCTCGACCTCGCGCGGCGCATCGACGCCGCGGCCGACCACGTCCGCGCGGCGACCGCGGCGCTCCGCCGCTGACGCGCGCCCGTGGAACGACGATTGCCGGTGTAGACCGCGTCGGGTCGAGCGGAGGTGGACGCCCGGGCCGGGCCCGATCGCCGCGACCCGGAGGCCGACGGCCCACGGCGACGACCGTGGGCCGTCGGCCCGCAGCGGGTCCGGACACGGGCAGGGAGACGCGAGATGGGAGATATCCGCATCGGATCGATCTTCGGCGTCGAGATCCGCATCGACTACTCCTGGTTCATCATCTTCTTCCTGATCCTCTGGACCTTCACCTTCGCGGTCTTCCCGGCGAACTTCCCGGGATTCTCGCTCGTGACGTACATCGTCATGGGCGTGGCGAGCACGGTCTTTTTCTTCCTCTCGCTCCTGGCCCACGAGCTCTCGCACTCGCTCGTCGCGCGCTCGAAGGGGATCCCCGTCGAGGGGATCACGCTCTTCATCTTCGGCGGGCTCGCGCGGACGCGGATGGAGGCGGAGAACCCGGGCGACGAGTTCTGGATCGCGGTGGTCGGGCCACTGGCGAGCATCGCGATCGGTCTGGCCCTCTGGGGGTTCGCCTGGGTCGGCGCGCGGGCCGGGTGGAGCGTCGCCCTGACCGGCGCCGCGCAGTACCTCGGCGTCCTGAACATCTTCCTGGCGGTCTTCAACCTGCTGCCGGGGTTCCCCCTCGACGGCGGGCGGCTGTTGCGCTCCGCGGTGTGGAAGGCCACGGGGGACGTGACCAAGGCGACGCGGTGGGCGTCGAACGGCGGGAAGATCCTCGGCCTGGTCCTGATCGGGCTCGGGATCTTCCAGATCATCCAGGGGTTCCTCGTGGGCGGGCTCTGGCTGATCTTCATCGGCTGGTTCCTGCGGAACGCCGCACGGGCGAGCTACCAGCAGCACCTGATGCACGGCCTCCTCGAGGGTGTCCGGGCGCGGGCGGCGATGACGCCCGACCCCGAGGTGGTGTCCCCGGACCTGACGCTGCAGCAGCTCGTCGACGACTACTTCCTGCGCCGTCGGTACCAGGCGTTCCCGGTGGCGGAGGACGGCCACCCCGTGGGGCTGGTGACGCTGCGGCAGGTCAAGGACGTTCCGCGCGAGGAGTGGCCGCGCCGGAGGGTGGACGAGGTGATGACCCCCGCGATCGACGGCGTGACCGTCGCGCCGGACGAGCCACTCGCCTCGGTGCTCGAGAAGATGGAGCGTTCCGGCGCGAACCGCGTTCTCGTGACGCGGGACGGCCACCTCGAGGGGATCATCACCGCGAGCGACGTGGCCGGTTGGCTGCGTCGCATCCGCGAGCTCCAGGGATAGCCGCCGGCCGGCGGCACCGTCGACACGACCCGATCCCGAACGACAAGCGATGTTCGTCATCCCAGCGCATCGACTGCCGCCCGGCTTCGCCGAGCGGCTGGACCAGCCGCCGGTCGAGCCGGCGCCCGCCCGCCCCGCGGCGACGGCGGTTCTCCTTCGGGACTCCGTTTCGGGCCCCGAGGTCCTCCTTCTCCAACGCCACCGATCGAGCGGCTTCGTCCCGGGGGCATACGTCTTCCCCGGCGGTCGGGTCGACGAGGCGGACGCGGACCCCGCGATCCTGGAGCGGGCGGACGGCCTCGCCGCCAGGCGCGAACCGGAGCCGGCCTATTGGGTCGCGGCGGTGCGGGAGGTCTTCGAGGAGACCGGCGTGCTCCTGGCGAAGGACGCCCGGGGCCGCCCGGCGCCGGACGCGGCGAGCGACCCCCGAATCGCGGAGTGGCGCGCGGCGCTCCTCGCCGAAGCCGCGACGATGGTCGAGCTCCTCGACGCCCTCGAGCTTCGCCTCGACTTCGGCGACGTGGTCTACGCCGCGCACTGGATCACACCCGTCGCGGAGCCGCGGCGCTACGACACCCGGTTCTTCCTGGCGCGGCTCCCCGAGGGGCGCGAGGCGAGGCCCGACCCGCGGGAGATGACCGAGGGGATCTGGCTTCGCCCCGCCGACGCGCTCGAGCGGTTCCGCGCCGGCCGGCTCCCGATGGTCTTCCCGACCGTCTCGACCCTCGAGTCGCTCATCGAGTTCGGGGCCGTGGACGAAGCGCTCGCGTCGTTCCGCGGGCGGCCGGTCCCGCCGATCCTCCCGCGCCTCGTGCGGACCGCGGAGGGCGTCGGGATCGTCGTCGACGGCGAGGGGGCCCCGTAGGGGCGGCGCATCACCGGCGGACGCAGCCCGTTGGAGGAGGCGCAACCATGAGCACCGATGAAACCCGCCCCGAGCGGATCGAACGGCTCCCGGAGCGGCTCCCCCTCTTCGGCGACGAGCTCCCCCAGGCGCACGTCTCGCTGCACGCGCTGCGGGTCCGCGACGGCGAAGCCTGGTTCGACGACGAGGCGATCCACGGGCTGAGCGCCGTCATGGCCGGGATCCGTTGGGTCGACTCGCTGCAGAAGCTGGCCTCGCCCGAACGCTGGCAGATCGTCTGGGTCGCGGTCGACCACGGCATCGAGGGCGGGCGCGCCTACACCGGACTCGCCGCCGACGAGTTCTGGATCGACCGGTCGGCCCGGCTCGGGTACCGCGACGTCGCCCGGCACGCGGAACGGATGGATGCGGCGATGCGCGGCCGCATCCTCCTCGCGACGCTGGACGCGACCGCCCGGGAGGCGGTGCGCCGGGCCCTCCTGATGCGCGACCCCGACGCCTGGGACCGGGCGCCCGAGGCGGTTCACCGAGCGCTTCGCCCCGGAACCGATCGGCCGGCGGTGGCGTAGTCCGCAGGGCACGCGCGTCCCGTGCGGCCGTCGGTCGGCGGGAGGCGGGAGCCTCGACGACCCCCGTGGACGACGTCGCACCTCATCAACGTTCCGACCTTCACCGGAAGAGAGCTCCGAATGCCCGAGATCCGACCCCGTACCCTCGGCGACCTGAAGCGCAGCGGCTACCGCACGCGCCCGGTCAAGGACGAGATCCGCGCGAACCTGCTCCGCCGGCTGAAGTCGGGGGAGCCGCTCTTCCCCGGGATCGTCGGCTACGACGACACGGTGATCCCGCAGGTCGTCAACGCCCTCCTCTCGCGGCAGAACTTCATCCTCCTCGGGCTGCGCGGGCAGGCGAAGAGCCGGATCGTCCGACAGCTCGTCTCGCTCCTCGACCCGGAGATCCCCGTCCTCGCCGGGAGCGAGGTGAACGACGACCCGCTGCGGCCGATCTCGAAATACGGCCGCATGCTCGTCGAGGAGCGGGGCGACGACGCGCCGATCGACTGGATCCCGCGCGACGCCCGCTTCGTCGAGAAGCTCGCGACGCCGGACGTGACGATCGCCGACCTGATCGGCGACGTCGACCCGATCCGCGCGGCGCGCGGCGGCCACGTCCTCGCCGACGAGCTGACGATCCACTACGGGCTGCTCCCGCGTGCGAACCGCGGGATCTTCGCGGTCAACGAGCTGCCGGATTTGGCCGGGAAGGTCCAGGTCGGGCTCTTCAACATCATGCAGGAGGGCGACGTCCAGATCAAAGGCTACCCGGTCCGCCTCCCGCTCGACGTGCTCCTCGTCTTCACGGCGAACCCCGAGGACTACACGGCGCGCGGAAAGATCATCACCCCGCTCAAGGACCGGATCGGCGCCGAGATCGTGACGCACTACCCGGAAACCATCGAGGCGGGCGTCGCGATCACGCTCCAGGAGGCGTGGCTGGACCGAGATGGTCTGCCGGTCCAGGTTCCGGAGTTCATCGCCGAGGCGATCGAACGGATCGCGTTCCTGGCCCGTGAGGACAAGCGCATCGACCAGCGGAGCGGCGTCAGCCAGCGGATGCCGATCAGCGTGTTGGAGAACGCGGTCTCGAACGCCGAGCGCCGGGCGCTGCTGCACGACGAGCCGGCGGTCGTCCCCCGCCTCGCCGATCTCTACGCCGCGCTCCCCGCGATCACGGGGAAGATCGAACTCGAGTACGAGGGCGAGCTGGTCGGCGCGGCGAGGATCGCCCGGGAGCTGATCGCCCGTAGCGCGGCGGAGACGCTGGCGGCGTGGGGGGGCGAGGCGGTCGAGGAGTCGCTCGAGGAGGTCGTCGCCTACTTCGACGGCGGAGGCGTGCTCCAGCTCGCGGACGACGCCTCGGCCGCCGCATGCCTCGAAGGGTTCGGCACCGTCCCCGGCCTCCTCGCCGCGGTCGAGGGGTTGGGCCTAGCCCGCGGCGCGACGCCGGGCCACATCGCCGCCGCGTGCGAGCTGGTCCTCGAGGCGCTCGTCGGCGAACGGCGCATCAGCCGGTCGGACGCGGGGCGCTATGGCCGCGCGCCCCGACGGCCGGGGAAGGGCCCCGGGCCGATCCCGCCGATGATGGGGTGACGGGGGCTGGGGAGCGGGGGGCACGGCACCCGTCCATCGGGGCGGTCCGGTGTTCACCGGACCGCATCGCGCTCCCGATGCGTGGGCCGGCTCCGGCCGATCGCGATCGTTGAGCGGCGCCGGCGCCCTCGGGTCAGTCCGGGAGGAGGGCGAGCACCTTCCGCTGTGCAGCGGAAAGGGCGAATCCCGGGAGCTCCGTCGTCCCGACCCAGGCCCGGTCGTGGGCGCGCCCGCCGGGGGTGCCGGCATCGTCGAGGCGCGCGCCGCGCCCGCGAACCTCGTTCGCGACGGAGCCGCCGCCGGCGCCGCTGCGGTTCCCTGCGCCGTCGTCGCCCGCTCCGGCCCCGCCGCCATCGGCTCCCTGCCGAACCTCCGTCGCCCCCGCCCCTGCCTCCCCCAGCGCGAAGAGGAAGGCGTGGTACGTGATCCGCCGGTGCGAGAAGGTGTGGACCACCGCCCCGAGGGGGGTGGCGGGGCCAAGGGGAGCGGGGCCGGGAACGGATGCGACCGCCTTGCCCAGCGCCCGCACCGCCGCCCGTCGCGCCGCGTCCTCGGGCATCTCCCCCGCCGCCACGACCTCGCCCGGGAACTCCCAGAGCCCGCCGAGCAGGCCGTCCTCCGGCCGGCGCACCAGCAGGAGCGCGCCGTCGGGGGCGAGGATGATCGCGGTGCCGACGTCGTCCTCCGGGATCGCCTTCGAGGGCTTCGGCCGGGGGCGCTCGGCCTGGGTCCCGGCGGCCCGGGCCCGGCAATACGAGGCGATGGGGCAGCGGTCGCAACGGGGCGAGCGAGGGGTGCAGACGGTGGCGCCGAGCTCCATGAGCGCCTGGTTGAAGTCGCCGGGGCGCTCGGCCGGAACGAGTTCCGCGGCGAGGCGTCGGAGCTCGGCGGCGCCGGGGTCGGGGAGGTCGTGGAGCCGGCTGAGGACGCGGCGCACGTTGCCATCGACGGCGGGTTCGGGGAGGCCGAAAGCGATGCTCGCGATCGCGCCGGCGGTGTAGTCGCCGACGCCGGGGAGGCGGCGCAGTGCCTCGGGGTCGCCGGGGATCCGGCCGCCGTGCCGCTCGCGGACGAGGCGCGCCGCGCGGTGCAGGTTGTGGGCGCGGCGGTAGTAGCCGAGCCCCGCCCAGGCGTGGAGGACGTCGTCGATCGGGGCCTCGGCGAGGGCGTCGACCGTCGGAAAACGAGCCATCCAGCGCTTGAAGTAGGGGACGGCGGTCTCGACCCGCGTCTGCTGGCACATGACCTCGGAGACCCAGACGCGGTACGGGTCGGGGTCGCGCCGCCAGGGGAGGTCGCGGCGGCGGGCGTCGTAGAAGTCGAGGAGGGCGCGCCGCACGGCGTCGCGGTCGAGGGTGTCGGTCACGTCGTCGCGTACCTGCTCGGGGCCTGCAATGTCGCTCCGGCGGGGGAAGCTGGCTCCCGCGCGGCGGCGATGGAACGGCCGGTCCGCCGGGGTGCTCGCCGCCGGCCGGCGTGCCCGCGCCCCTTGCATCCCGCCGGGCCGCGTGCCACACTCCCTCCAACGTACACCAGCCAGGCGCTTTCGGTCTTCGCACCGTTTGCGGTCATGATCCGCCCGACACGAAGGGGGGCGCTCCCATGCTTCGCCCGATCCGCTCGATCTTCTCCGTCGCGACCATCCTGACCCTCGCCGCCTGCGCGGCCGCGCCACAGGATCCGGCCATGAAAGAGGACCCCGCAGCGACCCGCCCGGCGACGAACCGCCCCGACGTCATGGGGATGCACGGCGCGGTCTCGTCGGATCACCCGCTGGCGACCGCCGCGGGGTACGAGGTGCTGCGCCGGGGAGGGAACGCCGTCGACGCGGCGGTGACGATGGCCGCGGTCCTCGCCGTCGTCCGCCCGCACATGAACGGCGTGGGCGGCGACGCTTTCGCCCTCTTCTACGACGGCAAGACCGGCGGGGTCACCGTGCTGAACGGGAGCGGCCGGGCGGGCGCGCTCGCCACCCCCGAGTTCGTCCGCGCCGCCGGGCACGAGAGGATGCCGTCGGCCGGGCCGCTCACGGTCACCGTGCCGGGCGCCGTGATGATGTGGGAGGACGCCCTGCGCCGCTACGGCACGATCACCCTCGCCGAGGCGCTCGAGCCCGCGATCCGGTACGCGCGCGACGGCTTCCCCGTCACCACGCGGCTCCACCTGGACATCGCCGAGGCGGGGCGCCATCTGAACGACGCCGGCAAGGCGATCTTCCTCCCCGGGGGCGAGCCGCCGCCGGTGGGGTCGATCCTCCGCAACCCGGCGCTCGCCGCGACGCTCGAGGCGATCGCGAAGGGCGGCGCGGCGGCCTTCTACCGCGGCAGGATCGCCGAGCGGCTCGCGGCGTTCCTCGAGGCCGAGGGCGGCGCCCTCCGTGCGGCGGACTTCGCCGCCCATACCTCGACCTGGACCGAGCCGATCCGGACCGAGTACCACGGCTACGAGATCCTCGCGCTCCCGCCGAACAGCCAGGGGGCCGCGCAGCTCCTGCAGCTCCGTATGGCCGCGGAACTCGACCTGGCGGCGCTCGGCCACAACAGCGCGGAATACCTGCACACCCTCGTCGAGATCAAGAAGCTCGCCTTCGCCGACCGCGATCGGTGGATCGCCGATCCCGCCTTCGTCGACGTCCCCGTCGACAGGATGCTCGACCCGGAGTACGCCCGTGCGCGGGTGCGCCTCGTCGGCGACCGGGCGGCGAACGGCGACTCGATCCCCTCGGGGATCGAGGCGGTGGTGGCTCGGGGCGCCCAGCCCGGCGGCCGCGCCGTCGCAAGCATCGCCGCCGCGGCCCCGGCCGATGCCCGGGCCGGCGCCTCCGACGCCCGCGACGACGGCGACACCGTCTACCTCACCGCCGTCGACCGGTACGGCAACGCCGTGAGCTGGATCCAGAGCCTCTTCAGCAGCTTCGGCTCCGGCCTCGTCGAGCCGGAGACCGGGATCGTCCTGCACAACCGCGGCGCCGGATTCCGCCTCGACGAGGCGCACCCCGGCGTCATCGCGCCGGGGAAGCGCCCGTTCCACACGCTGACGCCGCTCATCGCCCTCCGGGACGGGCGCCTCGCCTTCACCGTCGGTACCCCCGGCGGCGACGGCCAGACGCAGACGCTCACGCAGGTCCTCAACAACCACATCCTCTTCGGGATGACGCCGCAGGAGGCGATCGAGGCGCCGCGCTACCGCAGCGACGACGGCCGGAGGCTCCTCCTCGAGCAGTGGTTCCCCGGCGACGTCGTCGCCGACCTGCGCGGGCGGGGCCACGAGATCCGGACGATCCCCGGGTGGGACGCGACCTTCGGCGGCGCGCAGATGATCCGGATCGACCCCGCGAGCGGCGCGCGGATTGCGGCCGCCGACCCGCGCCGCGAGGCGTACGCGATCGCGTACTGAGCCGCAACGCGAGAGCGGGGAGCGGCGTAGGAGGAGACGGGCGGGCTCGGCGCGCACCCGGCGCGACCCGGACATCATCGGAGGGACCATGCGCTTCACCACCTACCGCAAGTACGACGGCGGGATCCTCGACGCGCTCAACCTCCAGGAGCTCCTCGACCGGCTAGCGGACTTCCTGCTCCGGAGCGGATTCGCAGGGACCCCGGAGGACCAGCCCTGGTGGGCGGAGTGGGACGAGCTCCACGAGGGCGATCGCTCGCTCGATGCGCTCAAGGAGGCGATCCTCCGGGCGCTCATCGAGAGCGGCCAGCTCACCCCCGAGATGCTCCGCGAGCTCGGAGGCGAGGGGGAGGGCGACGAAGAGGTCCGCGAGCGGATCGCCGAGCTCCTCGACCAGATCGTCCAGCGGCTCGTCGAAGAGGGCTACCTCGATCTGACCCAACCGCCGCGAATGCCTGAAGGGCACCAGACGATGGTGGGTACGGGCCGGATCGACGAGGGCGCCGAGGCGGCGAGACAGGTCGACTTCCGCTTGACCGGAAAGGGGCTCGATTTCCTCAGTTACCGGACCCTCAAGGACCTGCTGTCCGCCATCGGGAAGTCGAGCTTCGGCAGCCACGACACCCCGCACCTCGCCACCGGGATCGAGGCCGAGGCCGCATCGCGCCCCTACGAGTTCGGCGATGCGATGAACCTCGACATCCCCGGCACCCTGACCCGGGCGCTGCGCCGGGGCGGGGTGAGGGTCCCCCTCGACCTCGACTACGACGACCTCCTCGTCCACCAGGCCGAGTACCGCAGCTCCTGCGCGACGGTCCTCCTCCTCGACGTCTCGCACTCGATGATCCTCTACGGCGAGGACCGGTTCACCCCCGCCAAGAAGGTAGCGCTCGCGCTCTCGCACCTCATCCGCACCCGTTACCCCGGCGACACCTTGCGCGTCATTACGTTCGGCGACCGCGCACAGGAGCTCCCCCTCGGCCGGCTCGCGGAGGCGAGCGTCGGGCCGTACCACACCAACACCGCCGAGGGGCTCAAGCTCGCGCGGCGCCTGCTTCTGGCCCAGAAGAAAGACATGCGCCAGATCATCATGATCACCGACGGCAAGCCCTCGGCGATCACGCTCGAGGATGGCCGGGTCTACAAGAACCCGGTCGGGCTGGACGCCCGCGTGCTCCGCGAGACGTTCCGCGAGGTCGCCGCCTGCCGCAAGGCCGGGATCCTGATCAACACCTTCATGCTCGCCCGCGATCCCGCCCTGGTTCAGTTCGTCTCGAAGGTCTGCGAGCTGGCGCGCGGGCGCGCTTACTTTACATCGACGATGACGCTAGGCCAGTACATCATGCGGGACTTCCTGCGGCGGCGGACGCGACGAGTGTGAGGCTCGGGGCGCCCGACAGCCCGGCGCCGGGGTGCGGGTGCTTCGATCAATCTTGACACGTTGCCCTCCCCGGTGACTATTTGGGTGTGCCTAACCGCGGGGGGCGTGCTACGTGCGCGCGCATCCCGTACTCCGCCGGGTCACGATCCCATCCGTCCGTCCGTCGCACCCCCAGCATTCATCGGGATCGGCCGGCCGAGTTCCAAGCCCGAGTCACCCGCTGTGAGCCTTGCCACGGGATCCCCATCCGGGCGCGCGAGCGCATCCGGGATCCCCGACCCGTTCGCGAATCTCCGTGCGGGCGCCGCCCGGCGCCTCCGTGTGGCGCTGTCCGGCGGGTGGAGCAGCGAGGCCTCCGACCCGCCGTAGCCCCAAGCCTCGCGATTCGGTAACCCTCACAACCCGGGAGGCACGATGAGACCAAGGTTTTGGTTGGGATCGTTGCTGATGGGCCTGCTGGCGATCGCGCCGGGAGCGGCGATCGCGCAGGAGGCGGTCCAGGTGACGGGCCAGGTCACGGCCGCCGCCACCGGCCAGCCGATGCCAGGGGTCTCCGTCGTGGTGAAGGGCACCACGATCGGAACGCTGACGGACGGGAACGGGAACTACGTGATCCGGGTCCCGGCGGGGCAGCGGATGCTCACCTTCTCGTACATCGGCTACCGCTCGGTCGATGCCGAGATCACGGGCAGCACGCTGAACGTCTCGCTCGAGATCCAGCCGATCGGTCTCGAGGGCGTCGTCGTGACCGCGCTCGGCATCGCCCGCGAGAAGCGGGACCTGGGCTACTCCGTCCAGGATGTCCAGGGTGATGCCCTCGCCGCGGTGCCGAAGGCGAACCTGGTCAGTGCGCTCTCAGGCAACGTGGCCGGCGTGCAGGTCACGAACGCGGGGCCCCCGGGCGGCTCGGCTCGCATCGTGATCCGCGGCGCGAGCTCGATCAGCGGGAACAACCAGCCGCTGATCATCGTCGACGGCGTGCCGATCGACAACACCGCGCCCGAGACCGACGGCTACGCCGGCGGCGAATTCGGCGGGATCGACTACGGGAACGCCGCGGCGGACATCGACCCCGCGAACATCCAATCGATCAGCGTGCTGAAGGGGCCCAACGCCGCCGCGCTCTACGGCTCGCGGGCCGCGAACGGCGCGATCGTGATCACGACGAAGACCGGGCGGGGCGCCTCGGGCGCCGGCCGCTCGATCGGCCTCTCCGCCACCACCAGCGTGATGTTCGACACGCCGCTGCGCCTCCCGCAGTACCAGAACGTCTACGGCCAGGGCTTCAACGGCCAGTTCTCGTACGTCGACGGAGATGGAGGCGGCGTCTACGACTTCGTCGACGAGAGCTGGGGCCCGAAGCTCGACGGCAAGCCGCGCGACCAGTTCACCGGCAAGGGCCAGCCGTGGGTCGCGCACCCGAACAACGTCCGCGACTTCTTCGACCTCGGCCGGACCATCAACACCAACGTCTCGTTCGCGCGGAGCGGCGAGCAGACCGACATCCGGCTCGCGGTCTCCCGCATGGACATGGACGCCATGGGGCCGGGGAGCATCATCAAACGGACCGGGATCCTGATCAACGGGGGCGTCGACGTGACCGAGCGGTTCCGGGTCGACGCCGGCGCCAACTACGTCCTGACCGAGGGCGAGAACCGCCCCGGCACCGGCTACGACGAGAACAACTTCCTCCAGCAGTTCGTCTGGTTCGGCCGGCAGGTCGACATCTCCCGTCTGAAGAACTACAAGGCCGAGGACGGGACCCAGCGCAACTGGAACCACAGCTACCACAACAACCCGTACTGGATCGCCTACGAGAACTGGAACAAGGACACGCGTGACCGGATCATCGGGCACGTCGACCTGAACTACCAGTTCACCGACTGGCTGAGCGCCAAGGTGAGGACCAGCCGCGATTGGTACGAGTTCAACAGCAAGCGGGTGCGTGCCGTCAACAGCCTCGAGGCGCCGGAGGGCGGCTTCGGCGAGGAGGTCCTCGCGCGGAGCGAGACGAACACCGACGTCATCGTGACGGCCACGCGGGCCCTGACGCCGGATCTGACCGTCTCGCTGAACGCGGGCGCGAGCCGGCGGGACAACGAGTACCGGATCCACGACGTGGAGGTCAACTCGCTGACGGTCCCGGGGATCTACAGCCTCCAGAACGCGGGCTCGACCCCGATCATCTCCGACTACTACGAGCGGAAGCGGGTCAACAGCCTCTACGGCTCGGCGAGCTTCAACTACCGGGGCTTCCTGAACATCGACGTCACGGGCCGCAACGACTGGTCGTCGACGCTCCCGGAGGAGCACAACTCCTTCTTCTACCCCTCGATCTCCGGCGCGCTGGTCTTCACGGACGCGTTCGGGATCCAGAGCAGGTTCCTCTCGTCGGGGAAGGTGCGCGCGAGCTGGACCCGCGTGGGGAACGACACGGATCCCTTCCAGCTCGCCTCGGTCTATACCGCCGGCGTGCCGTGGAACGGGATCCCGCGCTACAGCGTGCCGAACGAGTTGCCGAACGCGGATCTGAAGCCCGAGGAGACGACGGCGTGGGAGGTCGGGACCGATCTCGGCTTCTTCAACGAGCGTCTCGGCTTCGTGCTGACGTACTACGACAGCCGGACCCGCGACCAGATCCTGGGCGTGCAGGTCTCGCCGGCGAGCGGCTTCACGAGCCGGGTCCTGAACGCCGGCGAGGTCCGCAACTGGGGGTGGGAGCTGCTGCTGAACGCCACCCCGGTCCGGCTCTCCAACGGGTTCCAGTGGGACATGACGATCAACTTCGGGCTGCCGAAGAACGAGGTCGTCGATCTCTACGGCGGCGTGGAGAGCTACCGTCTGGGGAGCTACTGGAGCCTCGACATCGAGGCGCGCAAGGGCGAGCCGTACGGCACGATGTACGGCAACGGCTACCTGCGCGACGAACAGGGGCGGATCATCGTCGAGGACGGGATCCCGGTGACCAATCCCCAGAAGGAGGTGCTCGGGAACTACAACCCCGACTGGGTCGGCGGGATCAACAACCGGCTGCGCTGGGGGAACTGGGACCTGAGCTTCCTCATCGACACGAAGCAGGGCGGCGAGGTCTTCTCGGTCACGACCTGGTTTGGCCGGTACTCGGGCGTCCTGAAGGAGACGCTGAAGGGGCGTGAGAACGGCGTCTGGATGGAGGATGCCGACGGCGACGGGATCGAGGAGGAACTGCACTGCGATCCCGGGATCGTCTTCCCCGGCGTGAACCGGGATGGCACGCCGAACACGACGGCGGTCTGCCCGCAGAACCTCTACCACGACCTCTTCGGCAACCACGAGTCGGGGATCTTCGACGCGAGCTTCATCAAGCTCCGCGAGCTGAAGCTCGGTTACACCCTCCCGTCGTCGTGGGTGAACCGGCTGGGCTTCTCGAGCGCGTACGTGGCGCTCATCGGTCGCAATCTGTGGATGCACGCGAAGACGGATCACATCGATCCCGAGACGGCGTTCGATGCGAGCAACGTCCAGGGGCTGGAATTCGGCCAGTTCCCGACGGCGCGGAGCATTGGCTTCAGCGTCTCGATCCAGCCGTGACGTGACCCAGGGAGAAAGAGACCGATCATGAGACCCTACAAGATCGCGAGCGGCATCGTCGCCGTGGCCATGGCGCTGGGCGTCGCGGCGTGCGGTGAGGACCTTGCCGGGTTGAACGACAACCCGAACGCCCCGGATGAAGTCTCGGCCGAACTGATCCTCCCCCAGGCGATCCAGTCGGCGGTCGACCTGGTCTACGGCCGGGGGCTGAACATGAACATCGGGTCGCTGTGGGCGCAGCATTTCGCCCAAATCCAGTACCCGGACGAGGACCGCTACAGGCTCCGCCCCACGGACATCGACAACTTCTGGCAGAGCTTCTACGCGACGTCGCTGAAGGACATTCAGACGATCATCGAGAAGGGGGAGGAGACGGGGAACGCGAACCATACGGCGGTCGGTCTGATCCTGAAGTCGTGGGAGTTCGGGATCGTGACCGACCTCTGGGGCGACGTCCCGTACTCGCAGGCCCTGCAGGCCGAGAAGGAGAACGGCACCTCGGAGCCGGTGTACGACCCGCAATCGGAGATCTACCCGGCCCTCCTCGCCCACCTGGAGCGGGCGGTCGGGATGATCGACCCCGGCGCCGAGTCGTTCGGCGATGAGGACCTCATCTACGGCGGGGACATGGCGGCGTGGCGTCGCTTCGCCAACTCGCTGCGCCTGCGCCTGGCGATGCGGCTCTCGAAGGTCGATCCGGCGACCGCCGCGGCGGTGTTCGCGGCGGCGGCGGATGGCGCGTTCACGAGCAACGACGACAACGCGGTGCTCGTCTACGCCGGCAGTCCGCCGAACGAGCACCCGATCTTCGAGGATTCGTACCGCGGCGGGCGCGACGATCATGCGGTCAGCAAGACGTTGATCGACATGCTCCTCGGCCTTTCGGACCCGCGGATCGCGGTCTATGCCGACCCGATCCCGGCGGACAAGGACGGTTCCGACGGTTGGACGTACATCGGCTGGTACAACGGCGTCGACGACCCGGTGAAGGCCGACTCGGTCTCGCGGATCGGGGCGTACTGGCGCAAGACGGCGTCGGCTCCGGCGGTGCTGATGTCGTACGCCGAGGTCCTCTTCCTCAAGGCCGAGGCCGCGGCGCGCGGGTGGATCCCGGGCGATCCCGCGGAGTTCTACGCGGACGCGATCCGTGCGTCGATGGAGCAGTACGGGATCTCGGGCACCGCGGCGGACGCGTACCTGGCGCAGCCTTCGGTGGCGTACGACGCGGCCACGGGGCTCGAGCGGATCGCGACGCAGAAGTGGATCGCGCTCTACGGGAACGGTTTGGAGGCGTACGCCGAGTGGCGGCGCACGGGGTACCCGGCGCTGGTGCCGGGGCCGGATAACCTGAACGGCAACAGGATCCCGCGGCGTCTGCCCTATCCGACGATGGAGCAGAACCTGAACGGCGCGAACCTGAAGGCCGCGCAGGACCGGCAGGGCGACACGGGCCTGAACGGCCGTGTCTGGTGGGACCCGTCGTAAGCGAGACGCCCTGACGGCGCGCCCTTTCCGAGGCCCCCGGGGATCCCCGGGGGCCTCGCTCCATCTCCGCGGGTCGCGGCTTGGTGTGCGGCGCCGGCGGCCGTCCCGGCGGCGCACCGCGGACGCCCGGGCGCGGGCGCCCGCCTCACGCCCTCCTGAGGAAGACCAGGATCAGGCCGTGGCTGCTCCCTTCGTACCCCGGCCGGGTCGTCGATCCGCTGGAGTAGACCTCGACGCGCTCGACGTCGAGTGCGCGGAGGTCGTCGAGGATGCAGGTGTCGAGGGCGCGCGTGCCGTCGACGTAGACGCGAGGGTCGGTCAGCCCGGGCACGGTGTTGACGCCGCGGATCGCGAGAGCCGGGCACCGCCCCGTCGGGGAGACCTGGAGCCCCGGCACGCGGCCGATCATGGCCTCGAGAAGGGAGCCGCGGGCCCCGGCGAGGTCCTCGCGGTCGAGGACGAAGGCCCCCGCGGAGTAGTGCGGATCCTCGGCGCCGAGGTCCGACCCGCCGGCCGGGGCATCCATCCCGAAGCACCCCGCCAGAAGCGCGAGGGCGAGCCCTGCTGCCGGAGCCGTCCATCCGATCATCGTCCTTGCTCCTTCCGTTCAGCCCACGGGGCTTACCCTCCGGAGGGCTCCGACGGGCCGGTGCCCGCGAGCCCGAGCGGTGAGCCCGGGTAGCGAGCCGTGCAGGGAGCGCGCCGGTCGCGCGCCCCAGATACGAATGAATTGCGCAACCGAGGTCGGCGCCGTAACCTACAGAACTCCTCAAAGGATTCCGGTGCGGCGCGTTTCCGCTCGCGGTGGGGCGGTGACGGCCCGGCCCTCGGATGTCATCAAGGGACACCAGCCATGGAACTCTCCTCGATTCGACGCCGGTCTCGGCTCTGTCGCGGATGGATCGCCTACGCCCTCGGGGCGGCGGTCTTGCCCGCGCCGCTGTTCGCCCAGGAGCGCCCCGAGCCCGCGGGCGCCGACACGGCCCGGGCGGACAGCGTCGCCATTGCGCTGGAGGGGTTGGTCGTGCGGGTCGGCCGGCCGACGGCGACGGCGGGGGGCGCCAGCGCGCTCGAGGTCCGGCTCGACTCGATGCGCGTCGGCCCGGCGCCGACGCTCGACCAGGTGCTGCGGGCGATGCCGCTGGTGCAGGTGCGGGCGAATTCGCGGGGCGAGATGCAGTTGTCGCTGCGCGGCGCGGAGTCCCGCCAGGTCGCGGTGCTGTTGGACGGCGTGCCCCTGACCCTCGGGTGGGATCACCGCACCGACCTCTCGATCGTGCCGGTCGCCGCGGCGCAGGCCGTCACGCTGCACCGCGGGCTCCCTTCGGTGCTCCACGGGCCGAACGTCCTCGGCGGGGTCGTCGAGGTCGGCGTCGCGCGGGGCGAGGGCGGGCCGCTGGAGCTCGTGACGCCGGCATCGCTCCAGGGGAGCCTCGGCATCGACCACCTCGGTGCGCGGGCGCTCGCGGCGACGGCGGCGCGGCCCGTCGAGGTCGGGGCGGGGAGCCTCCTCGTTCGCGGCGGGATCGGTTACCGCGAGCGGGGCGGGGTGGCCGTCCCCGGCGAGATCGAGTCGACCGCCGGCGATGGGGATGGGCGGCGTCTGAACAGCGATCTTCGCCAGTTCGATGGTTTCCTGGCGCTCCGCTACCGGTCGGCGAGGGGCGCGTGGCTCTCGGCGGCGTCGTCCGGCTACCATGCGGAGCGAGGGGTCCCGCCGGAGATGCACACGGCCGAGCCGCGGTTCTGGCGCTACCCCGAGGCGAGCCGGCTCGTCGCCGCGATCTCGGGAGGGACGGGCCAGCGCGCGACGCCGTGGGGCGAGGGCGACCTGGAGGCGAGCATCGGGATCGACCTCGGGAGGACCGAGATCGAGAGCTACGATGGGCCGTTCTTCACCACCATCGACGGGACCGAGGATGCCGACGACCGCACCCTCACGTTCCGCCTGCTGGGCGACCATACGCTGGGCGAGAGGGGCGAGCTGCGGGCGGCGGCGACCTTCGCGGATGTCCGGCACGACGAGGTCCTCGACGGCGGCGCGCCGATGGCCTACCGCCAGCGGATCTGGAGCGTCGGGGGCGAGGTCGCCTGGCGCCTCGCGCCCGCCGCGGCCGGCGGGTGGCTCTCGGCGACGCGGTTGACCGCCGGCATCGCGTACGACGGCGCGGACACGCCCGAGACCGGGGACAAGCCGCCGCTCGATCGGCTCGGGGCGTGGGGCGGGCGAGTCGGCATCCACTCCGTCGTCGCCGACGGCGCGGTCATGCTGCACGCCGGGGTGAGCCGCCGGGCGCGTTTCCCGTCGCTACGCGAGCTCTATTCCGGCGCGCTCGGCCGGTTCGCGCCCAACCCCTCGCTGCGCCCCGAGGAGCTCGTCGCGGCCGAGGCCGGGGCAACGGCTCGCGTGGGGCGCGTCGAACTCCAGGCCGTGGGCTTCCACCAGCGCCTGTCCGACGTGATCGTCCGCGCGAGCACGGGCGATGGCCGGTTCCGCAGGGAGAACCGCGACGAGATGCGGAGCACGGGGATCGAGATCCTGACCGGGTGGCCGCTCGGCCCGACGGGCGTCGTCGCGGACCTCACGCTCCAGCGCGTCCGCCTCCTCGACCCGACGGCGTCGGGCGGGACGCGGCGCCCCGAGTACCAGCCCTCCGTCGCGGGACGCCTCGACTGGACCGTGCCGCTCCCCCTCGGCGCGCGCGCCGACGCCGGCGTCGTCTACACCGGCCGCCAGTGGTGCGTCCACCCGGATCTCGACACCGATGTCGCCATCGACCCGACCACCCGCGTCGATCTCGGTCTCGGCCGGTCGTGGCGGCGCGTCGACGCAACGCTCGCCGTCGACAACGTGGCCGACGGCGCAATCTACGATCAGTGCGGCCTGCCGCAGCCCGGGCGGACGCTGCGGTTCCAGCTCCGGTTGCGGTGATGGGCGGAGGCCCGACCCCGTTGTCGGGCCTCCGCCGCCGGGCATCTCGCCCCCGTCTCGTGTGGGGCCGCGGATCGCGCCGATCGTCAACGCTATTGACACCCGCATCCCCGGGGTTTAGATGTAGGCCACTCCACGCAAGAGATCACCCCCGCACGACCCGCGAACGGTCGTCGGGCGCATCGCCCGACGGAGTTTGACGCATAGACAGGCCCTGATGCCGGGCAACGGCGTAGGGCCTTTATTGCGTTGATCGAACCTCACCGGTCGGCCCCCCGGGCTTCGGCCCCAGCCATTCGTGTCCGGGCCGTCGCGGTGGCAAGGTGCAGCGCTCCCGAGTCGTATCCACCTTCGAAGGGGGAATGTCTATGCGCCTTCCATCCATTCGCGTCGGGACCCTCGTGATGCTCGGTCCGCTGATGGCGATCGCCGCGCGGGCCGCGCCGCTCGCCGCTCAGGCGACGGGCACGATCACGGGCGAGGTGGTCGAAGCGACGACCCGGCGTCCGCTGGCCGGGTCGCAAGTCTTCATCCCGGGGACGGGGCTCGGCACCGTGAGCAACGCCGAGGGGCGGTTCCTGATCGTCGGCGTGCCGGCCGGGGGCGTGACGGTGCGCGTGCAGCTGATCGGGTTCGGCACCGTCGAGCAGCAGGTCACGGTGGAGGCGGGCCAGACGACCCGCGTCGACTTCGAGCTGAGGCAGTCGGCGATCGCGCTCGACGAGATCGTGGTCACCGGCGCGGGGATGGCGACGGAGCGGCGCAAGCTCGGCAACACCGTCGCCGCGATCGACGTCTCTCGCGTACAGGATGCGCCGGTCGCCAACGTCTCGGAGATCCTCCAGGGACGCGAGCCGGGGGTCGTCGCGAGCTTGACCGGTGGCGGTGCGGGCGAGGGCGCCAACATCCGCATCCGGGGAGGGGCGTCGCTGTCGCAGTCCAACGACCCGATCATCATCGTCGACGGCGTGCGGCTCGACAACGGGATGGGCCTCGGCGGCCTGGGGCCGGGGGGCGGGTCCCCCTCTCGCCTCGACGACATCGATCCTGCGGCGATCGAGCGGATCGAGATCCTCAAGGGCGCGGCGGCGGCCACGCTCTACGGGACCGAGGCCTCCAACGGGGTGATCCAGATCTTCACGAAGGGCGGCACGGCGGGCGCGCCGACCTGGACGCTCAACATCGAGCAGGGGATCTCCCGATACCCGGAGGGCCGGTACAAGCGTCACGCGGGCTTCGCCCGCACGGAAGAGCAGGCCGCGCACCTGAGCCGGTTCTGGGGGCGGGAGATCCGCCCGTTCGAGGTCTTCGAGGTCGACATGTGGCCGAACTTCTTCGAGACCGGCCGCTACGGCAGCTACTCGCTCTCCGTGTCCGGCGGGAACGAGGGGGTCACGTACTTCGTCTCCGGGCGCTACCTGAGCGAGAACGGCCCCTTCCGGAACGACGGCTTCGGCCCCCCCGTGAACGGCCTCGAATACGTCGAGGACGCGAACAACAAGAAGCAGGTCAGCGCGAACGTCACCTTCTACGCGACGGACAAGATCCGCGTCCGCGCGAATTCGATGTTCGTGGACGGCTACGTCGAGATCCCGGAGAACAACAACAGCATCTACGGCACGATCTCGAGCATCATCAACTCGAAGCCGGAGAATGCGGACGAGCGGAACCCGACGGGTGCGGTGACGACCTTCGGCTCGATCCGCGAGATGATGTACCGGCATGCGTCGCAGAGCACGCGGCGTTTCGCGGGGAGCGTCGGGGCCAACTACACGCCGGTGCCGTCGGTCTCGCTCGATCTGACCTTCGGCGCCGACGTGGTCGGCGAGCAGAACGTCACCTTCGTCCCGTTCGGGTGGAACGTGGACGGACTCTCGGCCGCGACGCCCGAAGGGACGCGGTCCGTGCGGGATCGCAACCTCCGGATGTTCACCGTCGATGGCAAGGCGAGCTGGACCGACGCTCTGACCGATCGGATCAGCTCGGCGCTCGTCGTCGGGGCGCAGGCGTACTACCAGGAGAACGCCCGCGCCGGCGGCACCGGCGCGCGCTTCGCCGGGCCGGGTCTGGAGGTGATCGTCGCCGGCGAGGACCAGAGCGTCTTCGAGCAGCGGGTCACCGAGGTCAGTGCGGGCGTCTTCGCGCAGGAGCAGATCGGATTCGACGACTTCCTCTTCATCACCCTCGGCGCCCGCTACGACAAGCACAGCGCCTTCGGCGAGGCGTCGGAGGGCGCGCTGTACCCCAAGCTCAGTCTCTCCTTCATCCCCACCGACCTGCCGGGGTGGACGCCGAGCGGCCTGCTCTCCTCGGTCCGGCTGCGTGCGGCGATCGGACAGAGCGGCCTACAGCCCGGCGCGTTCGACAAGCTGACGACGTTCCAGCCGCTGAACTCGTCCAGCGGCGCGGGGGTCGCGCCGGGCAACCTCGGCAACCAGAACCTGAAGCCGGAGGTCTCGACGGAGATCGAGGTCGGCACGGACCTGGGGCTCTTCGGCGACCGGGTGAGCCTGACGGCGACGTACTGGGACCGTACGGTGAAGGACGCGCTGGTCGCGCGTCAGTTCCCGCTCTCCGGCGGGTTTCGGAACACCCAGCTCGACAACATCGGCGAGATGAAGGCGCACGGTCTCGAGCTGGGTCTCCGCGGGATCGTCCTCGACCGCCCGGGCCTCTCGATCGACCTCTTCGCGAACGCCGCCTACCTGAAGCAGGAGGTGACCAACCTGGGCGGCGCGCCGCCGATCAAGCTGGGCTACTACCGGTACGGCAACTGGATCATGGAGGGGTACGCGCCGGGCGCCTTCTTCGGCCCGAAGCTGATCGACGCGCGGTACCCGATCGACCAGAACGGCGACGGGCAGCCGGACAGCGAGGCCGAGCTGCTGGCGTACTTCGCCCAGCCGCGCGACCCGGGTGTGGTTCGCGTTCTCCTGGTCGACGAGGACGGCGACGGCGACCCGCTCGACCACTACCTCGGCAAGCCGATCCCCGACTGGACGGGCTCGTTCGGCGGGACCGTGACCTTCCTGGAGAACTTCACGCTCAGCACGCTCTTCGAGTGGAAGGCCGGGAACTACCAGGTGCACAACCTGACCGACGAGTTCCGGCGGTCGAACCCCTCGATCGGCCGAAACATCCGTGAGTCGGCCGAGCTCGAGGCGATCCTGTTGAATCCGGCGTCGACGGCCGAGCAGCGGGTCGAGGCGGCCCGGCGCTGGGCCACCGAGATGGCCGGCCTCTCCCCGCAGGACCGTCTGAACGCGATCGAGGACGCGGACTTCATCCGCTGGCGCGAGCTGAGTCTCAGCTACCGGGTGCCGACCTCGCTCATCCAGCGCTTCGGGATGAATCGCCTGGAGGTCACGCTCGCGGGGAGGAATCTGGCCCTCTTCACGAAGTACAGCGGCGTCGATCCCGAGGTGAACGTCATCTCGGGTCGGGGCCCGGGGATCACCGAGGAGAACAACTACCTGATCGGTATCGAGGGTTGGAACTTCGCGATTCCTCGCCGTTTCACCCTCTCGGCGACCGTGGGCTTCTGATCCAGTCACCTCCGCCACTCCGCCGGGTGCGCGGAGTGGCGGTCACCCGAATGCGTGGGAACGAGCCATGATCGAAATGAACGAGCCGCGCCATCCCGATGCCGGACGCCTCCGTGCGTGGCTGCGGATCGCGGCGGTCCTCGGGATCGCGGGCGCCGCCGCGTGCGACGGCATCTTCGATGTGGACAATCCGAACGACCTGGTGCAGGAGGACCTCGAGCAGCCCAGCGCGTCCACGGCGCTGGTCAACGGAGCGGAGGCGACCGTCGCCCGGGGGCTGAACGACATCGTCCTGGCCATCTCCGTGGCGACCGACGAGTTGACCTGGCGCGGGACCTACGACGCCGGCCGCGAGCTGGATGAGGGGTTCCTCTCCAACCCGGTCAACGAGTTCAGCAACGCCGAGGCGTGGGGTACGTTCAGCGAGGGCCGCTTCATGGCCGACGAGGCGGTCCGGTTGATGGAGGGGTGGGCGGCGGACGGCAGGCTCTCCCAGCCCGCCCACCTCGTCCGCGCCTATCTCTACAGCGCCATCATGTACGTGGCGGCCGCGGACTACTGGGACGAGTTCGTGATCTCCGACCGCAAGGACCCGGCGCCGCCGATTGCGGCCGACGCCATGTCGCAGCTCTACGACACGGCCATCGACCGGTTGACCCGGGGGCTGGCGATCGCGCGGTCGATCGGCGATGCCGGCCTCGAGGCAGCGACCCTCGGGATGCGCGCCCGCGCACACTTCGCCAAGGCGGTGTGGGAGAAGCTCAACCCCCCGGGGACGACGCCCGCCGACCCGCTCGTCGCGAGTGCGGCCGCGGCCGCCGATGCCGAAGCGGCGCTCGCGCTGGTCGGGCCGGACTGGAAGTACCAGTTCCAGTACGGGGCGACGACGGTCTCGAGTCAGCTCGGCTCGTGGATCAACTCCCGCCAGGAGTTCCGGGTCGACACCGCCTACGGCGTGCCGAACGCGGCCGGCAACCGGATCACCGCCGTCGCCCTGGCGGATCCGATCGACGGCGTGCCCGACGCGGCGTTGAACGCCGCGTTGACGGAGTTCGGCGCCTTCGACGCCACGACCCAACTCTACCCGCCGTTCACGATCGTCTCCGCGCGCGAGCTGCACCTGATCGCCGCGGAGGTGGCGCTCGCCAACGGGGACGAGGCGACGGCGAGCGCGCACATCAACGCGGTCCGCGCCCTGAACGGCCGCACGCCGTACAGTGGGCAGATACCGATCCTGGATCTGCTCCTCCACGAGCGCCGGGTGAACCTCTTCCTCCAGGGCCGGCGCCTCGCGGACATGTACCGCTTCGGGATCGTCGACGCCCGCTGGCACGCGAACTCCGACGCGCGGACCCGGCCGGGGACGTTCTTCCCCATCGCCGACGACGAGATCAAGTCGAACTGTTTCGTCACGGGCACCTGCTGAGCGGAGGGGGGCGACGCCGCGGCCGATCGGGATCGAGGTCGGAGGGAGTTCGCCGGCGGGGCTCCGGCCTCGATGCGCGGCACCGCCCCTCGCCGGGCCGCTCGACGGACCCGGCGTCAGGGGCGTACGTCGACGATGATCGTGAGCTGCGGCGTCGAGCCCGGCGGCGGCGGGGTGCCCCCGGCTTCGCCGCCGACGTCGATCCAACGGAGCAGTGCGTAGAGGAAGGCGGCGGTGCCGACCAGGCCACCCGCCAGGGCGGCCGATCGGCGCCGCGCGGCGAGGCGGCTCTGGTACGCATCCCGGTAGCTCGTGAGGTCCTGCGGATCGACGAGCTCCGGGGCGGGGTCGGGCGGGAGCTCGATCCCGCCGGAGCCGGCGCGGTGCACCACGTAACCGGCGCCGAACGGGCCGGCGAGCGCGCCGCCGACCAGGCCGCGGGTGAACCATCCCCAGGACCAGCCGCCCGCGGCCGCCTCCCCGGCAAGGCGCGCCGCCGCCGCCCGCTCCGGGTCCGGAGCCGAGCCGCTCTCCCCGGCGAGGATGGGGCGAAGCGCCCCGACGGGCGCATCCCGCAGCCGCACCATCCAGTCGCCGTCCGCCTGGATGTCGAGGAGGTACGACCCGCTGCGCGGCACGCGGACGGCCTTCGAACCGGTGAAATCGCCGGACGCATCGGCCAGCCGCGCGACGACCTCGGCACGGTCGTCGAGGAGCAGCACGACGAAGCGATCCCTGCCGCGGTGTTCGAGCTCGAACACCGCGAGGCCGGCTTCGAGGCGGAAGAGCGGCGTGGCGTGCTGCCCGGTCCCCGTCAGCGCCTGCGCCCCGACCGGCGGGGCCGTGAATGCCAGAGCCGCCGCTACAACCGCCGCGCCTGCGTGGATCCGTGCCATGGCTCGCCGCTCCGTCTCGAGGGTCCGTAGCGACATCGTTGACAGGGAACAGGATAGGCGCAACGTTGCGGGCGTGCAAGCGAGATCTCGGCGGACTCGCTCGCCGGTCGCCACGGTCCGAGCCCGGGGCCGGGCACCCGCGCCGGCGACGGTGGAGCTCGTGCTCCCGGCGACGTCGCCCTCAACGTATATCGGGCGGGCCCCGCGATCCATTAGAATCAGGGGCACTCGTGTCGTCTCATCCACAGGAGGACCATTCATGCACCGTGTCTGGAGCGTCACCCTCCGGGGTTGGGCCGCGGCCGCGCTGCTGCTGGCCGGGGCCATCGCCGCGCCGGGGGCGTGGGAGCCGGCGTGGGCCCAGCAGGCCCCGGCGGCGTACGATCCCGCCCTCTTCCAGGGGCTGCGTTGGCGCAACATCGGGCCGAACCGCGGAGGCCGGTCGATCACGGTGGCCGGCAGCGTGAGCCGGCCGAACGAGTACTACTTCGGCGCGACGGGCGGCGGCCTCTGGAAGACGACGGACGGGGGGACGACCTGGCAGCCGGTCACGGACGGCAAGATCAAGAGCTCGTCGGTCGGCGCCGTCGCGGTCTGCGAGGCCAACCCCGATATCGTCTATCTCGGGATGGGCGAGGTCCAGCTCCGCGGCAACATCATGCAGGGCGACGGCGTCTACCGCTCGACCGACGGCGGGAAGAGCTGGACGCACCTGGGACTCGACGACACCCACGCCATCGCGCGGATCCGGGTTCACCCCACCAACTGCGACGAGGCGTTCGTCGCCGCACTCGGCCACCCCTACGGTCCCAACGCCGAGCGCGGCGTCTTCCGCACGAGGGACGGCGGGAAGACCTGGACGAAGGTCCTCTACCGCAACGAGAAGACCGGCGCGGTCGACCTGACCTACGACCCGACCAACCCGCGCGTCCTCTATGCCGGCTTCTGGGAGGCCTTCCGGACTCCCTGGATGCTCTCGAGCGGCGGGCCCGGGAGCGGCCTCTTCAAGTCGACCGACGGCGGCGACACCTGGACCGAGCTCACCAAGAACCCCGGCCTCCCCAAGGGGATCTGGGGGAAGGTCGGCGTCTCCGTCTCCGCCGCCGACCCGAACCGCGTCTACGCCATCATCGAGGCCGAGGAAGGCGGCGTCTTCCGCTCCGACGATGCCGGGAAGACCTGGGAGCGCGTCAACGATGAGCGCAAGCTGCGTCAGCGCGCCTTCTACTACACCCGGATCTACGCCGACCCGGTCGAGAAGGACCGCGTCTACGTGCTCAACGTCGGCTTCTGGCGCTCGGACGACGGCGGCAAGACCTTCGACACCCAGATCCGCCCGCCCCACGGCGACAACCACGACCTCTGGATCGCGCCGAACGACAACCGCCGGATGATCAACGCGAACGACGGCGGCGCGAACGTCTCGCTCAACGGCGGCCAGACCTGGACCGACCAGGACTTCCCGACCGCCCAGCTCTACCACGTGATCACGACGAAGCACCTGCCGTATCACGTCTGCGGCGCCCAGCAGGACAACAGCACCATCTGCGTCCCGAGCAACGGCCGGGGCGGCGAGTGGTACGTCGTCGGCGGCGGCGAGAGCGGCTACGTCGCACCCGACCCGAAGGACCTCAACGTCTTCTACTCGGGCAACTACGGCGGGCTCCTGACCCGCCTCGACCGGGCGACCGGCCAGATGCGGAACGTCAACATCTGGCCGGACAACCCGATGGGCCACTCCTCGGAGGACATCCGGGAGCGCTTCCAGTGGACCTTCCCGATCGTCTTCTCGCCGATCGACCCGAACGTCCTCTACGCCAGCTCGCAGCACCTCTGGCGCACGACCGACGGCGGGCAGAGCTGGGAGCGGATCAGCCCGGACCTGACGCGCCACGACCCGAAGACGATGGGCCCCTCGGGCGGGCCGATCACCAAGGATCAGACCGGCGTCGAGACGTACGCGACGATCTTCACGGTCGCGCCGTCGCCCCACGACATCAACACGATCTGGACCGGCTCGGACGATGGGCTCATCCACGTCACCCGTGACGGCGGCAAGAGTTGGCAGAACGTGACGCCGCGCGACCTGCCGGAGCAGACCCGGATCAGCCTGATCGAGGTCTCGCCCCACGAGCCGGGCGCCGCCTACGTCGCCGCCAAGCGGTACCAGATGGACGACCGCTCGCCGTACATCTACAAGACCACCGACTACGGGAAGAGCTGGACGAAGATCGTCGACGGGATCCCCGCACACGACTACGTCCACGCCGTCCGCGAGGACCCGGTGCGCCGGGGGCTCCTCTACGCCGGGACCGAGCACGGCGTCTACGTCTCCTTCGACGACGGGGCGCACTGGCAGTCGCTCTCGCTCAACCTCCCCGACGTCCAGGTCCCCGACCTCGTCGTCGAGGGGAACGACCTGGTGATCGCGACGCACGGCCGGTCGTTCTACGTCCTCGACGGCATCGAGCCGCTCCGCCAGCTTTCCGCGACCGTCGCCCAGGCCGATGCGCATCTCTTCGACCCCGGCGACGTGATCCGCTCCGTCGACGACGGCGTCGCGATCTACTACTACCTCGGAAAGCCGGCCGACACCGTCACCCTCGAGATCCTCGACGCGAGCGGTCGGTCGATACGGACCTTCACCGGCGTGCGGGACACGGCTCGGGCCAAGGCCGCGGGCAACGAGGCCGACGGCGGCTTCCGCGGCGCGCCGCCCGCCCGCGTCGCGACCGATGCCGGGCTCCAGCGCTTCGTCTGGGACATCCGCTACCCCGGCTTCACCGATTTCCCGGGGATGATCCTCTGGGCGGCCGCCAACCGCGGCCCGCGTGCGGTCCCGGGGACCTACCAGGTTCGCCTGACCGCCCACGGGAAGACGATGACCCAGTCCTTCGAGATCCGGAAGGACCCGCGCCTCACGAACGTCACCCAGGCCGACCTCCAGGCCCAATTCGACCTCGCCATGCGGATCGTCGAGAAGACCAGCGAGGCGAACGAAGCGGTGATCCTGATCCGCGCGCTCCGTGAGGAGATCGACGGGCGCGTCGGAAAGACCAACGACCGCCGGGTAGCGTCGGCCGCCGACGAGCTCAAGCGCAAGCTCGCCGCCGTCGAGGAGGAGATCTACCAGGTCCGCAACCGGAGCAATCAGGACCCGCTCAACTACCCGATCAAGTTGAACAACAAGATCGCGGCGCTCCTCGGCGTGGTCGAAACCGGCGATGGTCGGCCGACCGCGCAGTCGTACCAGGTCTTCGACGAACTGTCGGCTCGCCTGGCCGATCAGCTCCGCACCCTCGAGACGGTACTCGGGCGGGACCTCGAGCGGTTCAACGACCAGCTCCGCCGCGCGGGGCTCGAGCCGGTCCGGCGGCCGGAGCCGCCGGCCCGCCGCCCCGTGGCGGAGGACTGAGCCGCGCCGCGGGTTCGGACCGGACCGAGCGGTGAGAGTGGACCGGGGGCGGGCGCCGCACGGCGCCCGCCCCCGTCCGCGCTTGACGCATTGCGTCCGGATTTGTATACTGCCGAAACAACTGAAAATACAAGAAGCGAGCTGGGGGGGCGTTGCAACGCCGGACGGCGGGGCAGGGCAGGGGGGCGCACGCCCCTTTTTCGTTCGACCCCCGGACGGCGCATCCTCCTCGGCGGTCGGCGTCTCCGGCCGCCGGCGCGGCGTCTCGTCCTAGTCGAAGATCCGGTTCATCAACAGCCGCAGGCCGACGAGGCCGAGGACGGCCACGCCGAGGGCGCGAACGGGGTTCTTCTCGACCTGCCTCGCGACCGGCTCGAGCGCGGTGCCGTGGAGCGGCCGTGCGAGGGCCTCCCCCATCCGTCCCTCGAGGACATCGACGCGGTCGGAGGCGAGGAGCAGGGCCCAGTGGCGGGCCTTGTGCTCGGGGATGTGGTAGGCGATGCGTCGCATGATCCCGCTGAGGCCGCGCGGGGGTTGGGCGGTGCCGTAGACGGGGGTCAGGCGGGGCAGGCCCCTGCGGCGGGGGCGGAAGCGACGCTCGGGTTGCCGTTCAGGAGTCTGCCAGTGTGCGCCGCTGTCGATGGCGGGCTCGGCTTCCATCGGGACGCCGGGCCGCCGTTCGAAGGCCTCGTCGATGCCGATCGCCGACGGCTGCTCCGCCGGTCCCCTCGGGATCTCGATCGCTTCCCTCATGCTCCTGCATCCGGCCGCTGGGTGAATCGCGCGGCCCGCCGTCGCCGGGGCGGGCGTTCCGCGGGTGAGGAGGGCAACGCTCATGCCAACCCCGCCGCGCGGGCGCATGCATCTTGCTCGGTCGCTCCCTGATGATCCGGCGACGGGGCACCCTGCCGCCATCGTATCCGCCGACCCAGCTCGAGGAGGCGTTTGTGAAGGCAGTATCGTACCGTGGCCCGGCGGACCTCCGGGTGGTCCAGAAGGACGATCCCCGCATCGAGCATCCGAACGACGTGATCCTGCGGGTGACCGCGGCGGCGATCTGCGGCTCGGACCTGCACCTCTACCGGGGCCTGGTCCCGGACACGCGGGTCGGCTGCACCTTCGGGCACGAGTTCACGGGGGTGGTCGAGGAGGTGGGGCCGAGCGTCCGCAATCTGCGTCGGGGCGACCGGGTGGTGGTGCCGTTCAACATCTCGTGCGGGAGCTGCTACTACTGCCAGCGCGACCTCTTTGCGCTCTGCGAGAACACGAACCCGAACAGCGAGGTCGCCTCGGGCGTCTTCGGTTACTCCCACACCACCGGCGGATACGACGGCGGGCAGGCCGAGTACGTCCGCGTCCCCTTCGCGGATGTGGGGCCGATGAAGATCCCCGACGACCTCCCGGACGACGAGGTGATCTTCCTCTCCGATGTCTTCCCGACCGGTTACCAGGCGGCGGAGATGGGGGAGATCAAGGGGGGCGAGACGGTCGTCGTCTTCGGCTGTGGGCCGGTCGGGCTCTTCGCCCAGAAGTCGGCGTGGCTGCTCGGGGCGGGCCGGGTCATCGCGGTCGACCACGTCGACTACCGCCTCGCCTTCGCCCGGGAGTACAACAACGTCGAGACGATCAACTTCCGCGAGGTCGACGACATCGTCATGCACCTCAAGGAGATCACCGGCGGCCGGGGTCCCGACGTCTGCATCGACGCCGTGGGGATGGAGGCGGACGGCTCGCATCTCCACACCTTCCTCGGTCGGAAGGCGAAGCTGGAGGCAGGAGCCGCGACGGTGATCGGCTGGGCGATCAACGCGGTGCGGAAGGGCGGGAACGTGGTGCTGATCGGGGTCTACGGCCCGCCGTGGAACCTGATCCCGATCGGCACGGCGATGAACAAGAACCTGACGCTGCGGATGGGGCAGTGCAACGTGAAGCGGTACATGTCCCACCTGCTCGAGCACATCCGGGAGGGCCGCGTGGACGCGAGCCGGATCATCAGCCACCGCCTCCCCCTGGACCAGGCGCCGCACGGTTACGAGATCTTCGCGGGGAAGTTGGACGAGTGCCGGAAGGTGGTGCTCTACCCGGGGAGGGTGGCGCAGGCCTAGACGCCGTCACGCGCGTTGCACGGCCCGCCGGCCCTCGGGGAGCCCCGGGGCGCCGGCGGGCGCTGCCGTTACGGTCTGCGGGGCAGTGCCCTGGCCGCGAGGAACCCGATCGCCGCGGCGGCGAGGAGCGTCTCGAGCGGGATGATCCGCATCACCTCGCGGATCGTGAATCCTTTGATCCCCCGTCCCGACCAGCCACCTCGGATGGACGGCCGTCGCCACGTCATCGGCGCCTCGATGTTGTCGCCGTCGGCGGGGAGGTCGCCGCGTGCGAAGCCGATCGTGTGGTGCAGGAACCAGTCGGCGAAGCGGGGGGTCAGGATCCCGAGGTTCAGGTAGAGGTGGCGGAAGAGCCCGAGGAAGGCGGCGGGCTTCGGCTCGACCGCGAGCTCCGCGATCTTCTTCGCGGCCTCCTCCGGGTCCGCCACCGGCGGGACGGGTTTGGGCTTCGTCGCGAAACAGGTCCGGGCGTGCTGGTAGATCGGCGTGTCGACCGAGGGGAGGTAGAGCGTGGCGACGTGCACGCCGGAACCCCACGTCTCCGAGCGGACCGCGTCGCAGAACCCCTCGATCCCGGTCTTGGCCGCGGAGTAGGGGCTCGCGTAGGGCGCGCCCCGCCGCCCGACGATCGACGAGATCTGGATGATCACCCCCGAGCGGGCCGGGAGCATCCATCGGAGCGCCTGGCGTGTCCCGTTGATCACGCCGATCAGGTCGGTCTCGAGGACTTCGCGGAAGTCGTCGAGGGTGAGGTCGAGGACCCGCCCCTGGATGTAGACCGCCGCGTTGTTGACCCAGGTGTCGATGCGGCCGAACCGTTCGACCGCCGTATCGGCGACGCGGGCCATGTCCTCCTCGACTCGCACATCGCCCGGGACGGCGAGAGCGCGGCCGCCCCGGGCCTCGATCTCGGCGACGAGCCCCTCGAGCGCCTCGGCCCACCGGCCGGTGACGACGACGCGAGCGCCGCGGGCGGCGAGGTGCAGCGCAGCGCATCGGCCGATCCCCGTCGACGCGCCGGTGATGACGACGACCTGTTCGGCGAGGGGGCGGGGCAAGGGGCGCCTCCTTGGGGTGAACCTGCGACGGCGAGGGCAAGATCTGCACCGGTCGGGCACGCGGGCGGCGCACGCGGTGCGCGGTCGGCGGGGCGATCGCTTCACCACTCGGGCGACGTCGCCACCGATCGCGACGGCCCCTTGAACCTCCCTGGCCGCGGCCTCAACTTCCGGGGCGGGCGACCGGGGGGGGCGGGGGAGAGGGTCGGCCGGGGGCCACCGGTGGGTATGCGCCCGAGATGGTGCGAGGTGGACGACGATGACGCTCAGGTTGGAAGAACGCGGCGGCGGGGTCCGCATCCCGGTACGGGCCGTTCCGCGCGCATCGAAGAGCGAGCTCGCCGGCGAGCACGATGGCGCGCTCCGGGTCCGGCTCGCGGCCCCGCCGGTCGAGGGCGAAGCGAACGCCGAGCTCGTCCGTTTCCTCGCGAAACGGCTCGGGGTGCCGCGGTCGTCGGTGCGGGTCGTCTCCGGGGAGACGGGTCGCAACAAGGTCGTCGAGGTGGACGGCGTCGACCTCGAGACCGCCCGCAGGGCGCTCGGCGTTGGATCGTGAGGCGCGCCGTCCACGCGCCGGCCGGTCCGGTCCTCTTCGTCTTCGTCGACGGCGTCGGGCTGGGTGAGGACGATCCGGCGGTCAACCCCTTCCTGAAGGCTCGGCTTCCGACCCTCGACGCGCTCCTCGACGGGCGCCGGCCGACCGCCGCGGCCGCGCCGATCCACACCGCGGAGGCGAGCGTCGTCGGGCTCGACGCTCGCCTCGGCGTCGACGGGCTCCCGCAGAGCGGCACCGGCCAGGCCGCGCTCCTGACCGGCGAGAACGCGCCCCGCCTCTTCGGCCGCCACTACGGCCCCTGGACGCCGACGGCGCTCCGCCCCCTCGTCGCCGAGCGGAGCATCCTCGCCCGCGCGGTCGCCGCCGGGGTCCGTGTCGCCTTCGCGAACGCCTACCCCGAGGAGGTGTTCGAGGCGGACGACGTCGCCGCCCCGCGCGGCCGCTCGCCCCTCCGCGCCGGCCCGCCCCTCGCCGCCCGCGCCGCCGGGCTCCTCACCCGCCACACCGACGCCCTCGCCCGCGGCGACGCCGTCGCCAGCGAGATCACGAACGACGGCTGGCGCGAGCACCTCGGGCGACTCGCCGTGCCCGTCATCACCGCCGAAAACGCCGGCCGGAACCTCGCCCGCATCGCGGGCGGCCACGATCTGACTTTCTTCGCCCACTACGCGACCGACACCGCCGGCCACCGCCGCGACATGGCCGATGCGGTCGCGGCGCTCGAGCGCGTCGACCGCTTCCTCGCCGGGATCCTCGACGCGCTCCCCGACGACCGACTCCTCGTCGTGGCGAGCGACCACGGGAACCTCGAGGACATCCGCGCCGGGCACACCCTGAACCCCGCCCTCGCGTTGGTCGTGGGGCGCGGGCACGCGGAGTTCGCGGCGTCGCTCCGCTCGCTCACCGACGTGGCTCCGGCGATCCTCGAACGGCTCGGCGCGTGAACGGGTCGGGGGTCACACCTCCCGCCGCCGCAGCGACAGCGCGGCGAGCACCAGCATGACCACTCCGTAACCCACGACGTAGAGGAACGCGTCCCAGGGGATCGGCTCGATGGCGCCGAAGGCCTCCTCCAGGCGGAAGAGCGCCGCCTGGGGCGGGAGGACGAAGGCGACGAAGTCTCGCACGCCGGGGGGGAAGGGGAGCGCGCCGGCGCTGCGCAGCGCATCCCAGACGAGGGCGGCGAGGGCGAGGAGGAGCGCGATCCAGCCATCGCCGCGCGTCCAGACGGAGAGGAGCGCGGTCAACCCGCCGAAGAGCACGACGTTGGCGAAGATCAGGACGAGGGTGGCGGGGCCGGCCCAGGTCCCGAGCATGAGGAGGTCGAAGGCGGGGAGGAGGATCGCGCTGATCCCGAAGGCGAGCGCGGCGAGGACGGCGAAGCGCGTGCCGTAGACGGCGAGCGGGGCGACGGGCCGGACGGCGTAGAGCCGGGCGAACCCCTCCGTCCTGTCGCGGCTGACGACCCCGGAGACGAGGACCAGCGTCGCGAGGAGCGGGAACCGGCCGAGGAGCCAGCCGAGGAGGAGGAGCGCGGAGACGAGCGGGTAGCCGCCGAGGAGGTAGAGGCGGTCGGCGTCCACGTGCCCGCCCTCGTCGGCGACGAGGAGCCTCGCCGCGGTCCCGGCGGCGAGGAAGACGGCGGCGAAGGCGAGGAGCGCCAGCACCCGCCGGCGGCGGTCGCGGAGGGTCAGCCCGGCCAGGGCGAGGGCGGCCTTCATGCGCCACCTCCGCTGAGGACCCGCCGGACCCGATCCTCGAGCGCCTCGGCGGCGGGGTGGACGGCGACGAGGACGGCGCCCGTGGCGAGGAGCGCGGCGAGGCGGCCGCTCAGCTCCGCGGCGTCGGCGACGGTCACGACGTACCGCGCCCCGCCCTCGGGCGCCGGGACCGCGCCGGGGAAGGCATCGGCGAGGGACGGCGCGGGGGCGGCGAGCTCGAGGAGGTACCGTCGCGGCTCGCCCTCCCCCCGGGCGATCTCCAGGACCTCGCGGACCCGCCCGCCCTCGAGGAGGACCGCCCGCTCCGCAATCCGCTCGACCTCGGCGAGCTCGTGGCTGGCGACGAGGACCGTGCGACCCTCGCGGCCGAGCCGGGCGACGAGCTCGCGGAACCGGATCCGCCAGAGCGGGTCGAGCCCCTCGGTCGGCTCGTCGAAGACGACGAGCTCGCGGTCGGCGAGGAGCGCCTGGGCGAGGCCGACGCGCTGGAGCAGCCCCCGGGAGAGCGCGCCGAGCGGCTTGCCGGCGTGCTCGCCGAGCCCGAATTCGCCGATCACCCGATCGACCGCCGCGCCCGCAGCGGCGCCGTGGAGCCCCTCCAGCCGCGCGAGGGCGAGGAGGGCGCCGCGAACCGTCCACTCGCCGGGGAGCCGGAACCGCTCCGGGAGGTACCCCGCGCCCCGGCGCCGCAGGTAGCGCCTCGGCGACTCGCCGTCGATCCGCACCGCCCCGGCGGTCGGGTGCAGGAACCCGAGCAGCACGCCGAAGAGCGTGGTCTTCCCCGCGCCGTTCGGCCCGACCACCGCCCACGTCTCGCCCCGCGGCACCATGAGCGTGATCCCGTCGAGCGCGACCACCGGCCGGCGCCCCCGACCGGACCCCGGCTCGTATTCCTTCCTGACTCCACGCAGTTCGATCATCGGGCTCCCGGGCATGCATCCTGCTTGCCATGCCGCCAACGTATGAAGGATACACCCGCCGAGCGACGCCGTCACCCGCCCGGCCGCCGGGGACCCGGCCGTTGAACGCTTCGGCTGCCGGCGCCGCGCCGGCCTCGCTCCGCGAATGGCTCGCCCGGCTCCCCTGGCCCCTCCTCGGCGCCGGATGGGGACTCGCCTTCGCCTCGGGCGCGCTCCTCGCCCTCGCCATCCAGGCGCTCGGGTGGTGGAGCGACGGCGCCGCATGGGAACGCGCCGCCCTCGTCGCCGCCCAGCGGACCGTCTCGCCGACCCTCGACCTCGTCCTCCTCTACGTCCCCCTCATCGGCACGAACTACAGCCTCGCCCCCCTCGTCGCCGTCGCCGTCATCTGGCTCTGGCGACGAGGGCGACCGGTTCCCGCGCTCCACCTCGGGGTCGTGCAGCTCGGGAGCTGGACCCTCAACCCCGCGATCAAGTTCGCGATCCCCCGGCCCCGCCCCGACCTCTTCGAGCTCCGCGGGCAGTTCGCCTTCCCCGCCTACCCGAGCGGCCACTCGATCGCCGTCGTCGCCGTCCTCGGCACCGCCGCCTACCTCGTCCACAAGAGCGGCCACGGCACCTGGGCGTACTGGGTCGTCGGAGGGTTCTACCTCCTCAACTCGTACTCCCGGATCTACCTCGCGGTCCACTGGCCGACCGACGTCGTCGGCGGGACCCTCGTCGGCGCGATCTGGCTCGCCGCGACCCTCAGGGCGTTCCACGGGCTGCACCGGTGAGGCCGAGCCCGCGGGCGGCCGTCTCGGGTCCCCACACCTCCCCGCCCGCACGCGGGCCCCCGTTCGTCCCACCGCGCCATGGCAGCGCCCCGGCTCGCACGACAACGTCCGGGCCGTACGGGCTGCGCACCGGTGTGGATCGATCCGATCGGAAAGGAGAGGAGGCCCGAGGTGATCCAGGCGGCCGTACCCGGGGCGGGAAAGATCGATACGGAGGGAGAGCAGCGTCCGGCGACGACGGCCGGGCCGCCCTCGCGCCTCCTTGGCCGGCTCCTCGTCGCGGCGGGCGCCGTCCGCGAGACCGAGCTCGCCGCCGCACTCGAGGAACAGCGCGCCACGCGCGAGCGACTCGGCGAGATCCTCGTGCGACGGGGCGTCGACCCGGAGCAGATCGCCCGTGCCCTCGCGGCGCAGCTCCGGCTCCCCTACGCCCCGCCGCCGCTCCGCGTCGAGCCCGCCGCCCTCGAGCGCGTCGACCGCGCCCTCGCGCTCCGGCACCGGATCGTGCCCCTCTCCCTCTCCGAGCGCGCGCTACGGATCGCGACCGCCGAGCCCCTCGACCCCGCGGCCCCCGACGACCTCCGCTTCCAGACCGGGCTCAGGATCGAGCCCGCCGTCGCGACCCCCGCCGCGATCGATGAGGCCCTCGCCTCCGCCTATGGCGCCGTCGTCGTCCAGGCGCTCCTCGATCGCCTCCCCGCCCACGCCCGGCGCGCCGACCCCGCCGAGACCCCCGGCGACAGCGCCGCCGAGAGCCCCGAGCTGCGCGCCCTGCGCCGGGCCTCCGAGGCGCCGCCGATCGTCGCCCTCGTCGACCTGATCCTCCAGCGCGCGGCGGCCGCACGCGCCAGCGACATCCACATCGAGCCGGCAGGGGAGCGACTCCGCGTCCGCGTCCGCGTCGACGGCGTCCTCCGCGAGATCCTCGACCTCCCCGCCCACGTCAGCGCCGCCGTCGTCTCCCGGCTCAAGATCACGGCCGGGCTCGACATCGCGGTGAAACGCCGGCCCCAGGATGGACGGACCACCGTCACGGTCGAGGGACGCCACCTCGCGCTCCGCGTCTCGACCCTCCCGGCCCAGGGCGGCGAGAAGGTCGTGCTCCGGGTCCTCGACCCCGACAACGCCGGCCGCCCCCTCGACGACGTCGGGCTCGATCCCGTCGAGCTCCAACGATTCACCGGCCTCCTCGGCCGCGGCCACGGCGTCATCCTCGCGACCGGACCCACAGGGAGCGGCAAGACGACGACGCTCTACGCCGCCCTCGCCGCCATCGACCGCGAGCGCCGGAACGTGATCACCCTCGAGGACCCCGTCGAGTACCGGCTCCCGGGGCTCACCCAGGTGCAGGTCCACCGACGCGCAGGGCTCACCTTCGCCGCCGCGCTCCGCGCCGTGCTCCGGCAGGACCCGGACGTCATCATGGTCGGGGAATTGAGAGACCGCGAGACCGTCGAGGTCGCCATGGCCGCCGCGCTGACCGGCCACCTCGTCCTCTCGACGCTGCACGCCAACGACGCGCCCGGCGCCGTCGCCCGCCTCGGCGAGATGGGCGCGGCCCACTACCTCATCGCCGGCGGGTTGATCGGCGTCCTCGCCCAGCGCCTCGCCCGCCGCCTCTGCAGCCACTGCAAGGTCGAGAGGGTCGCCTCACCCGACGAGCTCGCCGGGCTCGGCCTTCCCCCGGGTACGCCCCGCCTCTTCGAGGCCCGCGGCTGCAACCGCTGCGACGGCACCGGGTTCCGGGGGCGGATCGGGATCTTCGAGCTGCTCGTCGTCGACTCGCGCATCCGCCAGCTGATCCTGCGCCAGGCCTCCGCCGACAGGATCCGCGACGCCGCCCGCGCCGCCGAGATGCGCACCCTCGGCCAGGACGCCTGGGCCAAGGTCCGCGCCGGGCTCACCACCCTCGACGAGGTCCGCCCCCTCCTCGCCCTCCTCGCCGACGAGGCGCCGGCCTGCCCCCACTGCGGGACCGGGGTGCGCACCGACTTCTCGGCGTGCCCCGGTTGCGGCCACATCCTCCGCCCCCGTTGCCCCTGCGGCGCACGGCTGGAAGAAGGCTGGCGTTGCTGCCCCGCCTGCGGCGAGCCCCGACCCGAACCCCGCCCCGCCTACCCGTCCGCCCTCGCCTCCGACGAGTGCTCGACCCCGTCGTAGCTCATCACGACCGGTTCGTCGTTGACGTACGTCTCCAGATGCACCGGCCGCTTCCAGAGGTGGTGGACGTTCTCGAGCGTCTCCCGCGCAAGGTCCAGCTTCAGCGGGACACCCTCGTAACGGTGCGACAGAACCAGCTCGCCGCGGTTCAGGAAGTTGGCGTCGACCACCTCGATCCACGGCTGGCCGAAGTTGGTCAGCGAGAAGAGGAGCTTCTCCTTGACCGCCTTGAAATCCCGGTCCGTGATCACGTACTGCCCCGTCATCGGGTTGTAGTCGTACGTGAAGAGACCGTGCTTGCGGACGAAGTCCGGGGTGAGGAACTCGTCGAGGAAGGTCACGTCGTTGTAATGGCGACGCACCTCGAAGATCTTCGCCCGCCCCTCCCGCGCCCCCGTGTCCCAGTTCTGCCGGGCGTGATAGTCGTCGCACGCCTCCCAGTCCGGGCCGTGGCGGCCCTTGTCCCAGCGCTCCTCGATGTCGCGCCAGAGCTCGATCCCGAGCTTGTACGGGTTCAACCGCCCCGGGTACGTGGCCATCGTCCCGGAGTGGTGGTCGGCGTAGTCGATCAGCTCCGAGGGGTCGAGCAGCTTCTCGGTCATGATCTTGGAGTGCCAGTAGCTGGCCCACCCCTCGTTCATGATCTTCGTCCGCCCCTGCGGCGCGAAGTAGTACGCCTCCTCGCGCACGATCCCGAGCACGTCGCGCTCCCAGTTGCGGAGCGGGGCGTGATCGAGGAGGAAGAGCATGACGTCCTTCTCCGGCCGCGGCGGGAAGTTCTCCTGCCGCCTGTGCTCCTCCTCGAGGCGACGTCGCTCGGCCTCCAACGCGTCCGCCGGGTTGATGTACTCGTCCATGTACTCCTTCGCCCGGAGCTTCTTCGGCTCGACCCGCACCGCATCCTCCTCCGTGTCGTGCGGCGGCTCCCAGCGCTGTCGTTTGATGTACGGCGCGTTGTAGTCGATCAGGTTGTCCAGCGAGAGGCACCGGTCGAGGAAGGTCTCGACCTCCTCCTCGCCGTGCAGCTCCATGTAGCGGCGGATCCGCGCGGCGTGGTTCGCCATCTCGTCGACCATCTTCCGGTTCGTGTGGGCGAAGGAGAAGTTGTGCTTGAAGAAGTCGCCGTGCCCGCAGACGTGGGCCATGACCAGCTTCTGGTCGACGAGGTGGTTCGCGGCGAGCAGGTAGGCGTACGTCGGGTCGTTGTTGATGACCATCTCGTAGATCTTCGAGAGGCCGTAGGCGTACGAGCGCGAGAGCTCGATGTACTCCATCCCGAAGCGCCAGTGCGGGTAGCGCGTCGGGTACCCCCCGTACGCCGCGACCTCGTTGATCTCCTCCCAGTCCAGGACCTCGTAGACGATCTCGAAGAAGTCGAGGCCGTACGCCCGGGCGTGGTGCTCGATCTCCTTCTGGAGCGCGCGCAGGTCCGGGGTCAGTGTGTGGGGCATGGTCGACTGCCTCTGCTGCGGTTCGACATGGCTGCCGGCGGGGCGCGGGGGCGGGTCGGCGACGCGGGAGTCCGATCTCGCGCGGCCTAGCGTCCCTTCCCCAGGAACTCCTTGATCGACCCCAGGATCCCGTCCCTGTCCGGGATGCGCGAGAGCACCAGGTTCTCGGCCGAGACGTGCGTCTCCAGCGAGTGCAGGAACTGCCCACTCCCGTAGCGGCTCTCGACCTGGCCGTACCCGAAGAGGTTCGCCACCGGGAGGAGCTTCTCACGCAGGAGCGCGAAGCACTTCTCGTCGTCGCCCCCGCCCCAGTTGTCGCCATCGGAGAAGTGGAAGAAGTAGATGTTCCACTCCTCCGCCGGGTAGTCGCGCTCGACGATCTGCGCGGCGAGCTGGTATGCGCTCGAGATGCGCGTGCCCCCCGATTCGCGCGTCGAGTAGAACGTCTCCCTGTCGACCTCGTGCGCCGCCGCGTCGTGAACGATGTAGCGCGTCTCGAGCCCGGCGTAATGCGCGCGGATCCACGTGTCGATCCAGAACGACTCGATGCGGACGATCTCCTTCTGCTCGTTCCCCATCGAGCCGGAGACGTCCATCATGTAGATGATCACCGCGTTGGCGACCGGCTCCGGCTCCTCCTTCCAGGTGCGGTAGCGCAGGTCGTCGCGCACCGGCACGACTTGCGGCCGACGGGGGTTGTACGACCCGCTCGCGAGCTGGCGCTTCAAGGCTTCCTTGTACGTCCGCCGGAAGGCGCGCAGGCTCTCGGGACCGGAGCGGTGGATCCCCGAGTAGCGGGGCTTCGCCGTCTTGAGCGTCTCCACGCCCTTCGGCCGGATGCGCGGGAGCTCCAGCTCCTCGCCCATCAGCGTCGCGAGCTCCTGGATCGTCAACTCGACCTCGCGCAGATGGTCGGCCGGCGAGTCGCCCGCATCGCCCTGCCCGCCACCGGGCTGGCCGTCCGAGCCGATCGGCGTGCCGACATCCCCGGGACCCTGGCCCACGCCGCCCATCTCCCGGCGGCCGTACCGGAATCGCGGGAGCTCGATCTGCGGCACCGGGATCGAGACCAGCTCCTTCCCCCGCCGGCCGATCAACTCGCCCCGGGTCAGGTGCTGCTTCAGGTCCTTCTTGATCTTGCCGCGGACGATCTCCTCGAACCGCCGCCGATCACGTTCGATCCGTTTGACCATGACTCCCGCTTCACTTCCTGCCGTCGACCCCGGCGCGGCCGCCCGCCACCACCGGCCTCGACCCGGCACTCAGCGGACCGCCGACGCCGGTGCACTCCGTTCTACCGCTCCCCCGCCGACGGCCGAAGGGAGCTTCCTCCCCAGCGCCGCCAACACCTGCGCGAGCGCCAGGAAGACGACGATCCCCAGCAACACCAGGCGCTGGAGCCGCGTCAGCCGCTCCGCGCCACGGACCGGGACCGGGCTCTGCGCCGGCGCCGTCCGCCGCAACCCACCCGACTCCTGGAGCGCCAGCGTCATGTCGGCGCCGCAACCGCCGCAGAGACGCTGCGCATGGGGGTTCACCCCCCAGCAGTGCGGGCAGACCGCCAGCTCGCCCCCCGCCGGCGCGCTCCTCGGTCGTAGATCCGTCCTCGACACCGGGCTACCTGCGCGCACTCTTGCTGTCACCACGGGCAAAGATGCTCGCCACGAAGTTCAACACGTCCGTCGCACAGACCTCGCAGTACCCGTGCTCCCGGATCAGCCGGGTCTTGACCACGTCGATCTTCTCCTGCGCATCCTTGTCCATCACGCTCGAGACGAGACTCGTCAGCTTGATCGAGTCCTTCTGGTCCTCGAAGAGCTTCAGCTCCAACGCCTTCTGCAGCCGGGCGTTCGTGTCGTAACGGAACTTCTTCCCGTCGACCGCCAGCGCGCCGATGTAGTTCATGATCTCCCGGCGGAAGTCGTCCTTCCGGCTCTCCGGGATGTCGATCTTCTCCTCGATCGACCGCATCAGCCGCTCGTCCGGCTCCTCGTACTCGCCCGTATACTTGTTGCGGACCTTCTCCCGCTGCGTGTACGCCTTGATGTTGTCGATGTAGTTCGCGCAGAGCCGCTGGAGCGCCTCCTCGTCCCCCGAGATCGCCCGCTGGACCTCGTTCTTCACGATGTCCTCGTACTCCTCCCGGACCACCGCCAGCAGCTCCCGGTACCGCTCCTTCTGCTCCTCGTTGTTGATCAACGAGTGGTGCCGGAGCCCGCTCTCCAGCTCCTTCAGCACCATGAACGGGTTGACACAGCTCTCCTCCACGTCCGCGACCAGGCAGTTCGAGATCTTGTCCTGGATGTAGCGCGGGCTGACCCCCTCCATCCCCTCCCGCTCCGCCTCCTTGCGCAGCTCCTTGACGTTGTCCTCCGTGTAACCCGGCAGCGTCTTCCCGTTGTAGAGCTTCAGCTTCTGGAGCCGCGTCAGGTTCACCTTCTTCGGCTCCTCGAGGCGCGTCAGCACCGCCCACATCGCCGCCATCTCGATCGTGTGCGGCGCGATGTGCTTCCCCCGCACCCGCCGGTTGTTGAAGTCCCGCTCGTAGACCTTGATCTCCTCGTCCAGCTTCGTGATGTACGGGATGTCGATCTTCACCGTCCGGTCCCGGAGCGCCTCCATGAACTCGTTGTTCTGGAGCCGCCGGTACTCCGGCTCGTTCGTGTGCGCGATGATGACCTCGTCGATGTCCGTCTGCGCGAACTTCTTCGGCTTGATCTTGTGCTCCTGCGAGGCGCCGAGGAGGTCGTAGAGGAAGGCGACGTCGAGCTTCAGCACCTCGATGAACTCGATCAGCCCCCGGTTCGCCACGTTGAACTCGCCGTCGAAGTTGAAGGCCCGGGGGTCGGAATCCGATCCGTAGATCGCGATCTTGCGGTAGTTGATGTCCCCCGTCAGCTCCGTCGAGTCCTGGTTCTTCTCGTCCTTCGGCTGGAAGGTGCCGATCCCGACCCGGTCGCGCTCGCTGATCAGGAGACGCCGCACCCGCACGTGCTGGATCACCTGCGTCCAGTCGCCGTCGTAGCGGAGCATCAACTGGTTGAAGACGTGGCGGCACGCGGGGCAGAGGTCGCCCTCCACGACGATCTGCCGATCATCCGGGAGCCGCTGGTTCAACTCCTCGAGGAAGAGGGCGCGATGCTCCTCGGGGATCAGGTGCAGCGGCTCCTCGTGCATCGGGCAGGGCATCGTCTCCCCGGTCGGCGCGGCATCCGCCATCTCGATCGGCACGCCGAGCGCCGAGAGCCCCTCCCCGACCCAGAAGTAGGTGTAGAGCGCGCCCTCGCGGGTCCTCGAGTAGTGTTCGAGCCCCTTCTTCAGCAGGCGGCAGATCGTCGACTTCGACGAGCCGACCGGGCCGTGCAGCAGGATCACCCGGCGCTCCGGGCCGTACCCCAGCGCCGCGGCCTTCAGCACCTGCACGAACTTCATGAGCGGGATGTCGAGCCCGTAGATCGCGTCCTTCCCGTTCCCGATCGGGTCGTCGAAGAAGTTGTAGTGGATGATCTCCTTCTTGTACTCCGTGTACTTCCGCGTCCCGAACGAGAGGATCATGTCGTAGAGCCGCTGGAACGCGTTGCGGGCGACGTGGGGGGACTCGCGGACCAGGTCGAGGTAGTCGGCGAACGAGCCCTCCCACACCAGATCCTGGTGGAGGCCGGGGTCGTGCCGCTCCCGGATGTGCTGGATGATGTCGACGACGGGGGTGCCCATGAATGCTACTCCTTCAAGGGACAGAAATGCGGAGGATGTGGGGAGTTAACGCGACGTACACGGCGGGCCGGAAACGTGTTCCCGCCCGCCGGCCCGTCAGTTTCGCTGCGCTTCGGTGTCCAGGCGGAACCGGTCGGCGATTTGGCGCAGCAACCGGTCGATCGGGTCTCCCTTCGTCGGAAAGAGATGCCGGTCGGCGATCCGGTTGAGCGCGATACGAAGGGCTGGAAAGTTGGACGCGAACGTGAGATAGAGGTGGTCCAGCCCCCAGTTCTCCGCGTCGGCGCTCTCTGCCGCGAGGCGGTAGCCGGTCGCGCCCATCTCCTCGTAGTACCGGATCCCCGGCGCGCCGCGTCGCTCGACGCGGGCGGTGATCCAATCGGGGAAGAGGCCGCTGAGCCAGAGGGCGAAGTTCCCCAGGTGAGCCCGCAGGAGGAACGCCTCCCTGCCCGTCGCGGACTCCAGCGCTTCGACGATGTCCACCAGGTAGTCGTACCGCCGCTCGTCGTCACTCGTCACCCCATGGGCACGCATCCCGCGGCCGAACTCGAGGAGCAGCGCCGCGAGGTAATCGGCGACCACGGGATTGTTGATGCCGTCCTCCAGGAGCGCGTGCCGGACTAGCAAATAAAAGACCAGCCGTGCGGGGGCGGCGGCCATCCCGGGGGACGTGAGGATGGCGTTGAGCGTTCGCGGGTCGTCGAGGATGGCGTCGATCCCCTCCTCGCGGAGGCGTTCCTCCTCCCGGCGCCGCGCCCGCTCGTCGCCCCGGGAGAGGAGGGCGAGGAGAGCACCGGCCTCGGCGCGGCCGAACGAGGCTCGAACGTTCGGGAGAATCATGATCGTCCTCCTTGGATCGCACCTTAATCGCGATCCGACGCGAGGTTACCCGCCTTGCTCCGGGTCGGTCTCGCGTCTACCTTTCACGGGAGACGACGTCGGCCCCGGACGGCTGCATTGCATCCGTCGTGCCCGGGGTCGGAAAGAGTGAATGCCACGGCACTTCCGCGAGTGTCGGACGGGACGGCCGGTCGCGGGGCCAGGGTTCGGGTTGAGGGTGAATTCGGACTTCCGGGGCGGAAGAACTCCCGTGCGGCGCCGCCTCCCGAGGGCGAGCCTGCCAGCGGGTAGGCAGGGGGAGGGGCGGATACACTACCGCACTCTTCGCTAAGCATACCTCCCCGGCACGTGGGGTGTCAAGGTGCCGGATTCGAGATGAGGAGCTTCATGCTGCGACGCCACAGCCTGGAACGCCGCCTCTTCGGGTGGATGCTGGTGCTTGCGCTGGCGCCGGCGCTGGGCTTGCTCGCCGCGGGGGCGTGGATCTGGGCCGGGTCGCTCGATTGGTTCGGGACGCTGGGGCCGTGGGACCGGGTCGCGGAGTCGGGGCGAGTCGTCTTCGACGCGGCCGAATCGGCCGCCGCGGCGGACCCCGCGCTCGCCGCGGCGCTCGACCGGCACCGGGAGGAGCTCTCCGCGTCGCTCGTGCTGGCCCATCGGGGGGCCTTCCTCGGCGACCGCGTCGCGGCGGTCCTGCCGGCGATCACGCTGGCGCTGGCGCTCTTCCTCACGGGGGTCGCCTACTTTTCCAGCCGGCGCCTGGCCCGGGAGCTGGCTCGCCCGATCGGGGAGCTGGCCGAATGGGCCGAGCGGCTGGGGCGCGAGGAGGCGCTCCCGGAGCCGTGCGCCGGGGAGTCGCGCGAGGTGCGTGAGGTGAGGGCGCTGCGCGCGGCGTTCCGCCGGGCGGCGTGTGAGCTGGCGGAGGCGCGGAAGCGGGCGATCGAGGCCGAGCGGATCCGGATCTGGGGGGAGATGGCCCGGCGGGTTGCCCACGAGATGAAGAACCCGCTGACGCCGCTCCGTCTTGCCGCGCACCGGCTCGCGCGTTCTACGGTGGGCGACCCGGCGTACGTGGAGCCGTTGGCGGTGATCGAGGAGGAGATCGGGCGGCTCGAGGAGCTGGCGCAGCAGTTCGCCGCCCTGGGGCGGCCGCCCTCGGGGCCGACGAGTGCGATCGACCTGCGGGAGCTGGTCGCCTCGCTCCTCGAGACGGATGTCCCGCCGCCCGTCGAGGCGGAGCTCGAAGCGGCGGGCGAGGTCCCCCTGGTGGAGGGGCACCACGAGGCGCTGGTCCGCGCGTTCCGGAACCTGATCCGCAATGCGGTCGAGTCGATGGAGGGGATGGATCACCCGCGGCGGGTCGAGGTGCGGATCGGGGTGGTCGTGGCCGGGGCGGAGTCGGGCGCGGCGGCCGGCGGAGGTGGTGGGGGCGCCGGGGAGCTCGACGCGGCACTGCGCATCGGGAGCGAGGACGGCTCCTCCCGCGACGCGAGCCCGGGCGGCTCGCCGGGCTCCCCCGCGCGGGAGTGGGTCGAGGTCCGGATCGCCGACCGGGGTGTGGGGCTCCCGGCGGGGGTGGGGGACCGGATCTTCGAGCCCGACTTCACCACGAAGTCGAGGGGGACCGGGCTGGGGCTGGCGCTGGTGCGCCAGGCGGTGGCGGCGCACGGCGGGGTGGTCCGCGCGGAGGCGCGGCCGGGGGGCGGGACGGAGTTCGTCGTGCGGCTCCCCGCGACCGCGGAGCGGGTCGCCGCTACGGTCTGAGCGGGAGGCCGGCCGCCGGCAGATTTCCTGCGGACGGGGCGGTGGCGGTCGTCGCGGACCGCGTGAAAAGGACCGGACCGCCGTGCTTCGGCGGCCCGGCATGACAACTCTTGCGATGAGCCAGGTATGATCGGCAGAGCATGGTGGATCGGGGCGCTCGTCCTCTTCGTCGGCGGGTGCGCGGTGCGGCTCGGCGGGCCGAGGCCGGTGGAGTACCGGACGGTCGCGCTGAGCGCGGCGGGTGGCGCGACGCCGGCGCAGATCGCGGCGTACTTGAAGGAGACCGGAGCGAACGTGGTGCTGCTCGCGGCCCCGGCGGACAGCGCCTGGTTCGCCGAGGTGGCGCGCCGGGTCGAGCTGAAGCTGAGCGGCCCGGGCTCGGCGGGGCAGACGGCGTTCGCCTTCCTGGCGACCGAGCCGGTGGGCGATACGACGGTCGCACTCGGGCTTCCGGATGGCGGTGAGCTCGTGGTGCACGACGCGCTCTACAGGGTGGACAAGAACCGGTACCTCGACCTTCTGGCCACGCACATCGGTTCGGCCGATTCGTCGTTGGAGTCGATCCGCGCGCTCCTTCGCTACGTCGCGACCGACGTGATGACGCGTGCCGCCGTGGTCCTCGCGATCGAGGTGCCGGACGCCGAGACGGGAGACCGGGTCGCCCAGCTCCTCGAACCGGCGTTCCTCGACGCGAGGGAGTGCCTGCCGGAGTCGGCGCGTGCGGCCGCGGCGGGCCCCGGGATGCGCCTCTTCTACGGCCCCGAGGCGAGGCTCCGCTGCGAGAGTGCGAGGGTGCTCGAGGGCGATGCCGTGACGATGCTCGCCAGGCTGATCGTCGGTCGCTGAGCCTTTTCGATGCCCGAGATCCTGGTCGTCGACGACGAGGCCAACATCCGCCGGATGGTGGGCCGCCTCCTGGAGACGGAGGGGCACCGGGTGCGGGAGGCGGCGCACGGCGCCGCCGCCCTCGCCGCCGTCGCGGAGGAGGAGCCCGACGTCGTGCTCCTCGACCTGGCGATGCCGGAGATGGACGGGCTCACCGCCCTCCGGTCGCTGCGCGAGGGGCGCCCGGACCTGCCCGTCGTCATGATGAGCGGCCGCGCCACTCTGGCCGATGCCGTCCAGGCGACGAAGCTCGGCGCGTTCCACTTCATCGAGAAGCCCCTGAACCCCGAGGCGGTGCTGTTGACGGTACGGGGCGCGCTCGAGCTCAGGCGGGCGCGGGAGCTCTCGCGCGCCCTCGTCGCCGAGCTCGGGACGGGGCACGACATGGTCGGCTCGAGCGAGGCGATGCGCCGCACGCGCGAGCTGATCCGGCGGGTCGCGCCGACCCCGGCTCGGGTGCTGGTGACGGGGGAGAGCGGGACGGGGAAGGAGCTCGTCGCGGCGGCGCTGCACGCGCTCTCGCCGCGGGCGGCGGGGCCGTTCGTGCGGGTCAACAGCGCGGCGATTCCGCGGGATCTGGTCGAGTCGGAGATGTTCGGCCACGAGAAGGGCGCCTTCACCGGGGCGACCGATCGGCGTCGGGGCCGCTTCGAGCTGGCGGACGGGGGTACTCTCTTCCTCGACGAGGTTGCCGAGCTGGGTGCGGAGGCCCAGGCCAAGCTGTTGAGGGTGCTGGAGTCGGGCGAGTTCCAGCGCGTCGGCGGCCAGGAGACGATCCGGGTCGACGTGCGGGTCGTCGCGGCGACGAACCGCGACCTCGAGGCGGAGGTCGCGGCGGGTCGGTTCCGCGAGGACCTCTACTACCGGCTCAACGTGATCCCGATCCACCTCCCCCCGCTCCGCGATCGGCTGAGCGATCTCCCGGAGCTGGTCGCGCATTTCTTCGGCCGGCTCCAGTCCCGGCACGGCCTGGTCCCGCCGTCGCTGCGTCCGGATGCGCTCGACCGGCTGGCGGCGTACGGGTGGCCGGGCAACATCCGGGAGCTGGCCAACCTCTGCGAGCGCCTGGCGATCCTCTACCCCGGGCGCGAGCTCGGGGCCGCGGAGGTCGCGCGCGTCCTGCCGACGGCGGGGGAGCGGGGGGCGGCGGGGGCCGGCCCGGCCGTGGCCGTCGCACCGGCGCTGCCGGCCACGGGCGAGGAGTCGCTGGCCGACGCGCTCGACGCGTACGAGCGCCGGCTCATCGAGGCGGCGCTGGAGGCGGCCGGGGGAAACATCGCGGAGGCGGCGAGGCGGCTCCGCACGGATCGGCCCAACCTGTATCGCCGCATGAGGCGGCTGGGAATCGACCGATGATGCGAGTGGATGCACGGCGGCAGCGGCGCCGGTCGGGGCTCGGGCTCGCCCTGGGGTTCGTCCTGGTGGCGGCCCCGTTGGCGGGCCAGGAGCCGCCCGACTCGGAGGGCGAGCTCCCGCGCGAGGTCGCGCTGGAGGTGATCGAGTTCTTCAACCGCCGCGAGACGGTGCGCATGTCGGGGGACGTGCGGATCGCGCCGGGGAGCGAGCTGGTCGGCGACATGGCCGTGCTCGGCGGACCCGTCTCGGTGGCGGGGCGGATCCACGGCCGCCTCGTCGTGATCAACGGGAACATCCGCCTGGAGCCGGGTGCCGCGATCGAGGGGGACCTCACGGTCGTCGGCGGGACCGCGACCGGGTTGGGCCATGCGCGGATCTCGGGTGCGATCGTCCTCTACCGCGCGCCGCTGCGTTTCCGGGTCGTGGGCGATCGGCTCGAGCCCGCGCCGGAGGGCGGCGACCGGGAGCTGACGGCGAGTCGCGAGTTCGGGTTCGGCCGCACCGACCTGACCCTGGCGACGCACCGGGGTTACAACCGCGTCGAGGGGCTCCCGATCGTGGCGGGTCCGCGCTTCGAGACGCGGGGCTCGAACCCGACGCGCGCGGAGGCGCTGGTGATCTACCGGACGGAGTCGGGGCTCGACCCGGACCTCGACGATTTCGGCTACATCCTGCGGCTGGAGCAGTACGTCGGCGGGCGGCGCGCGGTCCGGCTGGGGGTGTCGCTGCATTCGGAGGTCGTGCCGATCGAGGGGCACGGCCTTTCGGACCGCGAGAACTCCCTGTCGACCTTCCTCCTGCACCGCGACTATCGGGACCATTACGAGCGGACCGGGTGGACGGCCTACCTGCGCGTCGCGCCGCGCGGTCGGCCCCTGGATGCGACCCTCGAGTACCGCGACGAGCGCCACTCCTCGCTCCCGGCCCGGGAGCCGTGGACGCTCTTCGACATCGGCAATTGGCGGCACCAGCCGATGATCGCCGAGGGGACGCTCCGTTCGGTCGCCGCGCGGGTCCGGTTCGACACGCGCAACGAGGGGGCGGACCCGACCGCGGGGTGGCTCGTCGAGGCGTCGCTCGAGCGAGGGCTCGGCGGCGCCCTCCTCCGACCCGCGTTCGGAGCCCCCTTCTCCGAGCCGGACCCCGTGATCGATCCGGGGGCGAGGCCGGGGAACGAGACGTTTACCGCGGCGTCGATCGATGCGCGGCGCTACGCGCGACTCGGGCCGACCTCACGGCTGGGCCTCCGGGCGCTCGTCGCGGGCTCCATCGACGACCAACCGCTTCCCCCGCAGCGCCAGCACGCACTCGGCGGGGAGGGCACGCTCCCGGGGTACGCGCTCTTCCGCTTCGACTGCGGGGCTCGCCGCGTCGCGTTCCATCGGGGCGACGACGTCTTTTACCCGTACTACGGGTGCGACAGGATCGCGCTCTTCCAGCTCGAGTACCAGAACGACTTCCCCTTCGGCCACGGCTGGGGGCGCAAGCTCGGATGGGATGTCGACCTGGGGGAGACGCCCGGGTGGGTCGTCTTCTTCGACGCCGGCCGCGCCTGGAACGAGCGGGAGGCCCGCGACGGCCGCACCGACGGGATGGACGATTTCGCCGCCGATGCGGGCCTCGGGCTGCGCATCGGCCGGATCGGCCTCTACTGGGCCGTGCCGCTCTCGGGCCGGGACCAGGGCGTCAACTTCTTCATCCGCTACGGCTCCCGACTTTGATCACCGCGCTGGTCGCCTGGGCCTTGCTGAGTGCCTCGCCGCTCCCCGCCGGGGGGGCGGTAAGGCAGGTGGCCGCACTCTCCGTCGCCCCGGACCCCGCCGCCGGGTACCGCCCGGTGCTGAAGATCGGCGAGGTGCTCGGCGACCCGGCGCTCGAGGAGGCCGCGCGGTCGGGGCTCCCGCTGCGCGTTCGCCTCCGCGTCGAGCTCTGGCGCGATGGCTTCTTCGACAGTCTCGAGGGGAGCCGCACCCAGTCGTTCGTGCTCTTTCACCAGCCGCTGGAAGAGCGGTTCGCGGTCCGCATCCAGTCGGAGCGGCACACGGAGCTGCGAAGCTACGGCACCTTTGCCGCCGCACGCGCCGCGCTGGAATCCACCTTCGCCCTGGACCTCCGTCCGTCGCGGGAGGGCCGGTACTACTACACGGCCGTCCTGGAACTCGAGACGCTCTCCCTCTCCGATCTCGAGGAGCTCGAGCGGTGGTTGAAGGGCGAGCTGCAGCCCGCGATGAGCGGGGAGGGCTCCGTTCCCGGCGCCGTCGGGCAGGGGATGAAGCGCCTGCTCATCCGCGTCCTCGGGCTCCCGGCGCGGCGGTTCGAGGCGAGGAGCGGGTGGTTCCGCATCGATTGACCGGGGGCACCCGACGGCCGCCTTGGTTCGCAACTTGCAATGATCGCCGGGGTCCGAACCCGCGTCGTTCCATGGGAGGCGTCTTGGATCTCACCGGCGAGGTTTGCGGCAGCGTGCCGATGAACGGCGCCGGCCGGGCGGCCGTGGCGACGGACCCACCGCCGGAGACGCCCGCCGAGCCGACCCCGGCGGGGTCGCCGGGGGGCGGCCGCGATCCTGAAGCCGCCCTCGAGGAACGGCTGCGCGGTCGGCTCTACCAGGAGCTCGACCTCCTGGCTTTCGCCCTCGAGATGGAGGCCGCCGAGGCGCTGGAGCGGGGACGGGAGGAGGAGGCGGCCCGGGCGCAGCAGACCCGGCTGGGCATCCGCCTGGCGCAACGGCTGGTCGGCGCGGTCTCCGCACCCGAGGTGGACCGCCGCCTCGACCGCTGGCGGTCGGTCTACCTGAAGAAATTCCCGAGCTGATCCGAATTCCCCGCCTCCGCGGCACCCGCTCTGGCCCGACCGCCGCGGAGGGTGTATCCTGAGCCCGGTCCGGGCGGAGGCATCCGCAGGGCCGGGCGACCCACGCCCGTCGTCGAGTCCGCATCCTATGACCGAAGCATCGTCGTTCCCGTCGCGCCCCGACGGGTCGCAAACCATCGCCTGGCGCCCGTGGGGCAAGGCTGCGTTCGAGGAGGCCGAACGGACCGACCGTCCGGTGCTGCTCACCTTGACCGCCGTCTGGTGCGCGTGGTGCCGGCGGATGGATGAAACCACGTTCTCGGACCCCGAGGTCGTCCGCCTCGTCGGCGAGTCGCTGGTCCCGGTTCGCGTCGACGCCGACCGGTACCCGCACGTCCAGGAGCGCTACATCATGGGCGGGTGGCCGACGCACGCGTTCCTGACGCCCACGGGCGAGGTCCTCTGGGCGGGGACCAACGCGCCGCCCGAGCAGTTCCTTGCCGTCGCCCGCCAGGTGCTGACGGCGTGGCGGGACCGGCGCCCCGAGCTCGAGGCGGAGATCGCCCGGCGACGTCGCGCCCTCGAGGCGGCGAGGGCGCGCCACCCCGCCGTCGGATTGGTCCGCCGCGAGGCCGCCGACGACGTGCTGACCGCCGTCCAGGAGACCTTCGACCCCCGGAACGGCGGGTTCGGCAACGCTCCGAAGTTCCCCCAGCCCGACGTCCTCGAGCTCCTCGCCGTCCACGCCGAACGGCTGGGGGACCGGACCGCGCTGGAGATGGTCGAGCGGACCCTCGACGGGATCCTCGCCGGCGAGCTCTGGGACACCGTCGAGGGCGGGTTCCACCGCTACGCGCTGGAGCCGGACTGGACCGAGCCTCGCCACGAGAAGATCCTCGAGGTCAACGCCGGCCTGCTGCGCGCCTACGCCCTCGGCGCCCGCCTCGACGGCCGGGACGACTGGCGCGAGGTCGCCGAACGCACCGTCGAGTGGGTCGAGGCGCGACTCGGCCTCGAGGACGGCCTCTGGGGCGGGAGCCAGGCCGCGGACGAGGCGTATTACCGGCTCGACGCCGTCGGCCGGAGGGACCGGGAGCCGCCGTACGTCGATCCCGTGGTCTACACCGATGCCAACGCGAGCTGGATCCGCGCCCTTGCCGAAGCGGGCTCCCGACTCGGCCGCCCCGACTGGATCCGACGCGCGGCGGACGCGTTGACCACGCTCCTCGCCGCGATGGCCGCCGACGACGGCCTGCTCCACCACTTCCGTGCGCCCGGCGGCGAGCCTTCGCTGCCCGGGCTCCTGGTCGACAGCGTCGAGGCGGCCAGGGCGTGCGTCGCAGTCGCGCAGGCGACGGGGGAGGGCGAGTTCCTCGACCGCGCCCGCCGCCTCGCCGACGCGATGGAGAAGCACCTCTGGGCCGGCGATGGCGGGTTCTTCGATCACCTGCCCTCCGGCGAGGCGATCGGGGCGCTCCGGTACCGCGACCGCCCCTTCGACCGCAACGCCGCCGCGGCCCGGCTCTTCCTCGACCTGGCCCAGGCGACGGGGGAGCGGAGCTACCGCGCCGTCGCCGAGCGCACCCTGGCGCTCCTCTCGCCCCTCGCCGGGCGCTACGGCGCCGCCGGCGCCGAGTTCGCCCTGGCGGTCGAGGAGTTCTTCGAGCCGCCGCTCCACGTCGTCGTCGTCGGGCCGGCGGCCGAGGCGGCGCCGCTCCGGGTCGCGGCGCTCGCCCTCCCCGTCGCCGCGCGCAGGGTCTGGAGCCTCGAGCGAGGCGGGCGGATCGGGGCGCTCTCGTTCCCGGAGTCCACGACGCCGGCAGCCTACGTTTGCGGCGGGCACGCCTGCTCGCCGCCGATCACCGAACCCGACCGGCTCGCCGCCGCCGTCGCGGCGGCGCGCTGAGCCTCACGACAGCATGCTCGATCTCGAAGGCCGGGCCCTGGCGGCCGAGCTCGTCGACCTCTTCGGTCGCGGGGTGGATGCCCCGCTCTCCGACGATGCGTTCGACGACCTCGCCCGACGGGTCTTCGTCTACCAGTTCGAACACAACGCGCCGTACGCCGCGTACTGCCGCCGCAGAGGGCTGCTCCCCGACGTCGTCGACCACTGGAGCCGGATCCCCGCGGTGCCGACCGCGGCGTTCAAGGAGGTCGCCCTCGTCTGCGGCGATCCCCGGGAGGTCGATGCAGTCTTCCGGACCAGCGGGACGACGCTCGGGCGGGAGCGGCGGGGCGAGCACTACATCCCCGACCTCTCGCTCTACCACACCTCGCTGCTCCCGAACTTCGTCGCCCATCTCTTCCCGGATGGCGCGGAGATGCCGATCCTCTCGCTGATCCCCTCCGCCCGGGAGATGGTCGACTCCTCCCTCGCCCACATGGTCTCCGTCGTGATGGACCGGCTCGGCGGGGCAGGGAGCGGGACCTTCGCGACCGTCGCCCTCGGCCTCGATCTCGACGGCCTCGCCCGCGCGCTCCGCCGCTTCGAGGCGGAGCGGACCCCCGTCTGCCTGCTCGGGACCAGCTTCTCCTTCGTCCACCTGATCGACGGGCTGCGCGAGCGGGGCGAGAGCTTCCGTCTCGCCGCGGGCTCGCGGCTCATGGACACCGGGGGCTTCAAGGGGCGCAGCCGCGAGGTCCCCGAGGAGGAACTCCGCGCGGCCTACGAGGAGCTCCTCGGGATCCCGCCGGACTACGCGGTGAACGAGTACGGGATGACCGAGATGTGCTCGCAGTTCTACGACAACGTGCTGCGCGACCGGGTCCGGCACGGCGCGGTGGCGCCCCGGCACAAGGTCGGGCCCCCCTGGGTCCGGACCGTGGTCGTCAGCCCCGAGACCCTCGAGCCGCTCCCCCCGGGCGAGGTCGGGATCCTGCGGCACTACGACCTTGCGAACCTCGGCTCCGTGATCGGGATCCAGACCGAGGACCTCGGGCGCGCCGTCGAAGGCGGGTTCGTCGTCCTGGGGCGCGCCACAGGCGCGCCGCCCCGGGGGTGCTCGATCGCCATGGACCTGCTCCTCCAGGCCGTGGAAGGCCGCGGCCGATGACCGCGATCGACGCGTACCACCTCCCGGGACTGCGGGAGGGCGACGTCGCACGCTGGAACATCCGCGAGTACGGCGGCGGCGAGGTGCGCCTCCGCGTCCCGGTCCTCGAGCCGCCGGTCCTCGAGGCGGTCGTGGAGCGGCTCCGCGTCGCTCGGGCGAACTACCTGGAGGCCCGACCCGTCGGCGACGTGGTGCGCGCCATCGACCTCGCCGCGCGCCGCCTCGCCGACCGCGGCGACCCCCGCCGCGAGCTCGCGGAGCGCGCGCTCCCCGCCGTGACCGGGTACTCGCCGCCGATGGTCCGGCTCGTTCTCGACAGGATGGCGGCCGACTGGACCGAGCCCGCCCTCGCCTCGCTGCTCCGCTCGGAGTTCGGCGACCCCGCCGTCCTCGACACGTTCCGGCCTCGTCCGGGTGGGAACGGCAGGGACCGCGTGCGGGCCTTCGGCCCCGCCCTCGCGTTCCACGTCTTCGCGGGGAACGTCCCCGGCGTCGCGGTCACGTCGCTCGTCCGGTCGCTCCTCGTCAAGGCCGCGACGCTCGGGAAGACCGCGTCCGGCGATCCGCTCCTCCCCGCGCTCTTCGCACGGACCCTCGCCGAGGTCGACCCGGAGCTCGGCGAGTGCATCGCGGTCACCTACTGGCCGGGGGGGAGCGCGGAGCTCGAGGAGATCGCGCTGCGCGCCGCGGAGACCGTCGTCGTATACGGGGGCGAGGAGGCGGTTGCGGGGGTCCGGGCGCGCACGCCGGCAGGGACTCGCCTCGTCGTCCACGGGCCCCGGATCTCCCTCGTCGCCCTCGCCCGGGAATCGCTCGCCGCGGACCGCGCCCCGAGGGTCGCCGAGGAGGTGGCCCTCGCCGCCGCCATCTTCGACCAGCAGGGGTGCGTCTCGCCGCACCTCGTCTACGCCGAGCGCGGCGGAGACGTCCCGCCCGAGGACTTCGCCGGGCTGCTCGCGAAGGCGATGGAGGGGGTGGAGCGAGAGCTGCCGCGCGGGCGGATCTCCGCCGCGGAGGCGGCAGCGATCCAACAGCTCCGCGGCGCGGCGGAATGGCGCGCCCTCGGAGGTCAGGACGTCCGCCTCCTGGCGAGCGAGGGGACCGAGTACACCGTCCTCTACGAGGCCGACCCCGCCTTCGCGGCGTCGTGCCTCAACCGTGTGGTCAGGGTCAAGCCGATCGACTCGCTCGACGCCATCGTCCAGGAGCTCGCCCCCTACGCGGCGTTCCTGCAGACGGTCGGGGTCGACGCGCCGATGGCGCGTCGCCTGGACCTCGCCGAGCGGCTCGGCAGGGTCGGGGTCTCCAGGGTGACGACCCTCGAACGGATGCCCTGGCCCCCGCCCGACTGGCACCACGACGGCCAGGAGCCGCTGCGGGAGCTCGTCCGCTGGGTCGATCTCGAAGGGTGAGCTCGGGAGGACGCCGGTCCGTATCGGTTTCGGGACCGGCGGGATCGCGCGCCGGATGCGCGGAGGCGGTCGAGGCCTACGGTTCCTCCGCGGGCTGCCGCTCCGCGCGCCAGATCACGAGCTGGCGGGATCCGTCGCTGCTCTGCTCGACTCGGACGGTCAGCAGGTCGCCAGCCCCGATCCCGAGGTCCTCACGGATCTCCTGCGGGATCGTGATCCGGCCGCCCACCCCCACACCCACCTCCCCGTAGTAGAGTGTCCTGAAATACGCCATGGAGCCCTCCCCCGGGTACCGTTGATGCGGCCACGCGGCGATTTTGCGTAACCGACCGATTTTTCTTCATTTTAGTGCGCTGCGACCCCCGGGGCAAGTCGCGGCGCCGACAACCGGTAGGGCTCGCCTCGATCCTGCGCACGCGTGGAGGGGCGCTCACGGGGGGATTCCGCCGCATGGCCGTCGTCCTCGATCCCGCGTGCGCGTGGAGGGGCGCCTGCGCTGATCATGAGGCGCCGGAAAGCTTAGGTCCCGCGTGCACCCGGAGGGGCGATGCCCCGCGGATCCGGCATCAGGCCGGCTCCGACCGGTCCAGGATCGCCTGCGCCTCGGCCGGGCCCACCGACCGCCACCACGCGTCGGCCTCGGCCGCCGGGACGTCCACCCGCGTCACCCTCTTGAGCTCGCTCGGTTGGTCCCGACAGTAGAAGATCACCTCGGCGTGCTGCTCGCCCCCCGCCAGCGTCCCTGACCGCACGCTGCCGATCCAGGTCCGGCCTCGGCGATCGGTGAGCTCCCGCTGCTCCATCATGGGCGTCTCGTCCTCGTCGCGTCGCGCCCAGGTCATCGGCCCTCCTTGCTCGGGTGCGCTCGTCGGACGAGGGTGCAACCGGCATACCGCGGTCGTGCGACGGGGCGCGACGGCCGTGGCGCGGGCACCACGCCCGAACCCCGAAGGATGGGGCGGATTCGGTCGGCGCAAGGTGCGTTCGCGCAGGAGATTACGGAGATCGTGACGCGAAGGGTACGGCCCTTGCCCATTCTCCGCCGCGATCCGGGCGGCCGTCCGAAAGGCCGCCCCGTCGATACAGGGCAAGGAGAGAACGAATGGTCGAACCCCGAGGTGTGTGGACGGACGCGCGTTCGGGCCGGGAATGGCGGGATCGCGGTCGCGTAGTGCTCGCCGGGCGGGTTCTGGTTCTGTGCATGGCCGTGGCGGCGTGCACCGAGGGCGCTGCCGCCACGGCGGAGCCCGCCGACGGCGGGGTGCCGCCGACGACCACGGTCGACGCGTTGATGGAGCGTGCGGAGCGGGCGCAACGGCTCTGGCGGGGCGTGGAGCTCTACCATGAGAGGGAGATCGCGCCGCTGGAACGGGTGCTGCTGAGTTACCGCGACGATCCGGAGCTGGCGCGCCGGATCGCCGTGTCGCTGGTCGTCGAGGCAAGGCGAGTGAAGCTCGATCCCCGGATGCTGCTGGCGGTGCTGCTGGTGGAGAACCCCTGGCTGGACCCCGAGGCGACGAGCCCCGTCGGTGCCCGAGGGTTGATGCAGGTCATGCCGACGCACCGCGGGAACTGGCCGCCCTGTCCCGCCGACCTGGAGTCTGTGGAATCGAACATCTGCCACGGCGCGAGCATCTTCGCCCACTACCTGCGCCTCGAGACCGGCGACGTGGAGCGGGCGCTGCTGCGTTACAACGGTTGCGTGCACGGGACCAACACCCCGGATTGCCACCGCTACCCGACCCACGTCTATGCCCGTGCCGGCCGCGCGAGCATGCTGGCCTGGCTGGAGCCTCGGGCGGGGCGGACCGCATCGCCGTAGGCACGGAGAAGGAGGATCGCGATGCCCGGCAGGAGCCTGAACTTTCCTAGCGAGCGCGACGAGGGACTGGAGGCGCCGGGCCACCATCCGGCTCGCCCGCCGCAGAAGATGGACCGGCGCCGCGCGGGCGGGGAGCGCGGGAGCGGTCGATCGGCGAAGCACGGTACGGGGCCGGAGACCCGGCGCTCGACGGATGAAGTGGAGCGGGCCCGAAGCCCGCGGCCCCGCCGGGCCGATCGGCGGTAGCGACCCGGCAGGGGCGAGGGGACCGCCCGGTCAGACGGTGAGGGGGGTCTCGGGGCGTGGCCGGACCTCCGCGGACCGCCGCTGGACCCGCGATTCGATCTCCTCCCGAACGATCTTCAGGACGTGTGCCTCGTCGAGGCGCTCCGCGTCCCAGAACCGGGTGAACGCGTTGCCGCGACGCCCCTTCCGGTCGCAGTCCACGGAGCCGGCATAGCCGCGACGGTAGCTGAGGACGCACCCGTCCCAGGTGCCGCGCTTCACGGCCTTGCGCTCGAGGTCGGCCGCGAGCTGGATGAGCCCGTCGTACGCGAACTCCTTGAGCTCGGCGCGTAGCTCATTGTCCGCGTCGGCCGTGCGGGGGCTGGAGAGGAAGGAGAAGAGCCACATAACGAAGCCTCCTACGTGGGGGACCAACATGGCGGGTGGTGGGGCCCGCTCTGCAAGAAGCGTGCGTGGGGGGGATGGAAAAGAGGAGCCCCGCGGAGGCGCATCCTCGCGCGGGGCTCCTCATCGACTGGGGCGGCAGGGCTCGAACCTGCAACCTGCCGGTTAACAGCCGGCTGCTCTGCCAGTTGAGCTACACCCCAAACGAAAGCCCTCGCCCGTCGGGAGGGCTCTCTGTGTTTCGTCCGATTCTTCTCGGCCGTTTCATGGAAAGATAACGGCGGGGCCATGGAGGGTCAAGGTCGACGTGCGCGGCCGAGCTCGAACTCCGGCGGGAGGAGCGAGCGGTGGATGGCGAGGGCGGCGCGGGCGCCGTCGGCCGCGGCGCTGACGGCGAGGTGGGGGTGGCCGGAGAGGTCGCCGGCGGCGTAGATGCCGGGGACGGAGGTCTGCTGGCCGTCTCGGGTGAGGATCGATCCCGACACGTTGCTTTCGCAGCCGAGGCGGACGCCGAGGTCGGAGGCGGGGCTCGATCCGAGGTGGACGAAGAGGAAGGGGATGGCGAGCCGCGGGCCGTCGGCGAGCTCGATGTAGCGGATCCGCCCGTGGTGCTGGACGATGCGCGCAATCCTCTTCGTGCGCACGGCGACCCGGCATCGATGGAGGAGGGCGAGGACGGGGGCGTCGAGATCGGGGGCGTGGCCGTCGGTGAGGAGCGTGACGCGGCGGCTCCAGGAGAGGAGGTAGAGGGCGAGCTCAGCGGCTCGGTGGTCGTGACCGATCACGGCGACGTCCTCGCCGCGGAGGGTGGGGCCGTCGCAGTCGGGGCAGTGGAAGACGGAGGTCCCGAAGGCCTCGCGGAGCCCGGGGATCTCGGGGAGCCGGTCGCTGCAGCCGTAGGCGAGGAGGATGCGGCGGGCGGCGACGACCTCGCCGTGGGCGGTCTCGACGGCGAAGTCGTCCTTCTCTCCGTGGATCGCGCAGACGACGCCGAGGTCGATCCGGGCGCCGGCGCGGCGGGCGTGGTCGGCGATGCGGGCGTGCAGCTCGGCCGGCGAGATCTCGGGGAGGCCGGGGAATCCGTGGATCCGCCGAGCGGGGAGGTTCCTGGGGCGCCCGGCGTCGAAGAGGCGGACGCTCCGGCCGAGGTGTGCGAGCCAGAGCGCGGCGGTGAGCCCCGCCGGCCCGCCGCCGACGATGACCGTGTCGAGATCGGAGTCGTCGTCACGGGGTCGCCGGATCACGCCGGCGAGCGGCGCAAGAGGCGGGCCCTCAGGCGGCGAGGCGTGCGGCGAGGGTGCGGCGGGTGAACTCCGTGGTGGAGAGGGGCTTCCCCGTGGCGCGGGTGATCAGCTCGTTCCAGGGGTAGATGGCGCCGGGTCGGAAGAGGGCGTCGTGGAGGAAGTCGCCGAGGCCGGGGCCCGTCAATCCGCGGCGCTCGACCGTCCCGCGCAACTGGGCGGCGAAGAGCTCGCCGAGGAGGTAGTTGTGGTAGTAGACCGGGGCGACGGCGAAGTGGATCTTGGTCGCCCAGTCGTGGCGGGCCTCGGCGCCGGGGGGTGGCGTGAGGCGCTGGTACCGGGCGACGAGGGACCACCATAGCGTGTTCAGGTCGTCGCGGTCGGGGTTCCGGTAGAACTCCCGCTCGAAGCGGATCATTACCATCGCCCAGCGCGCGAAGATGAGGAGGTTGCGACTCCGGCTGCGCTCGAGTGCGGGGGCGAGGGCCTCGGCGCGGGCGGAGGGGAGGTCGAGCATCGTCCGGAGCCATTCGGCGTCGCGGATGAGGGCGCCGAAGTACATGGCGACGGCCTCGGTGGTGAGCGTGTGGGCCGGCATCCGCAGGAGGAAGGGGAGGGAGTCCGGGGTGCCGGCGTCGTAGACGGCGTGGCCCAACTCGTGGAGGAGGGTGCCCATCCACCGGGCGTTGTCGCGCACGTTGCAGAGGATGCGGACGTCGCCCTCGCGGTCGATGTCGATGCAGAAGGCGTGCTGGTCCTTGCCGGGTCGCTCGTGGAGGTCGCTGCGGGCTAGGATCGCGTCGACGGGGAGGCCGACGGCGGCGAAGTATCGGCGGGCGATCTCGACGACGTCGCGCCCGCGGAAGAGGGGGTCGAGGTCGATGTCGCCCGTGGCGGGCGGCTCCTGGAAGAAGGGGTCGGCGTAGTGCCAGGGGCGGAGCGCATCGGGGGGGAGGCCGAACCGGGCGCCGAGGGCGGTGTCGATCTCGGCCTTCGTCGCCGCGAAGAGCTCGTCGGTGCCGCGCTCGAGCGCTTCGGTGATGCGGCTGAGCTCGACGGGGCGGATCTCTTGGAGCTCGAGCTGCATGACGTAGTAGTCGGGGTAGCCGACCCGGCGCGCGGCTTCGTTGCGGCGAGCGGCCAGGGCGCGGAGCGGCCCGGCGACGCGTGCGCCGATCGCCTTTCCGGCCTCCCATGCCTCCCGGCGGAGCGAGGTGTCCCCCTCCTCCTCGAGGAGATGCCGGAGCTCGTTGTCGGTCGTGCTCCGGCCGCCGACCTCGGCGCGGTAGGTGTAGAAAACCTGTTCGATCTCCTTGGCGCGCGCCTCGATCTCGTCGATCAGGGCGGCGGGGAGCTGATTCGGCGTGTACTGGTGGTCCAGGAGCTGGAGCTGGCGCCGGGTCAACGGGTCGAGGTCGTCACGACGGAGCCAGGCGCGGATCCGGGCGAAGGCGTCGGGATCGGCGTAGAACTTCCTGAGCTCCGCGTGGGCGGATGCCGCGCGACGAACCGCCGCCTCATCCCCCGTGGTGCTCGCCGCCCACGCGGCGAGTCGGGCCTCGACGAAGAGGGGGCGCAGCGCCGTCAGGTGTTCTTCGAGGAATCGGTCGATGTCGTTGTGGATCATGGGAGGGCATTCGGGCAGAGCCGGCCGGGATGCTCCGCCCAATGTAGGGTCCGACGGTCGGTCGGCCAAGGATGTCATGCGGCGTCCGCGAGGATCAACCCCCGCGTCTGCCTCCGGACCAGGGAGGCGTAGTAGCCGCCCCGGGCGACGAGCTCCTCGTGCGTCCCGGTCTCGATGATCCGCCCCTCCTTGAGCACCAGGATCCTGTCGGCGCCGACGACCGTCGAGAGACGGTGCGCGATGACGAAGGTCGTGCGGCCTCGGACCAGCCGCGCGAGCGCCTCCTGGACCAGCGCCTCCGACTCCGCATCGAGCGCCGACGTCGCCTCGTCGAGGATCAGGATCGGCGGGTCCTTCAGGAGCGCACGCGCGATCGCGACCCGCTGACGCTCGCCGCCGGAGAGGAGGTTGCCCCGCTCGCCGACCATCGTGTCGTACCCCTTCGGGAGCGCCATGATGAAGTCGTGCGCGTTCGCCGCCCTCGCCGCGGCCTCGATCTCCGCCCGCGTCGCGCCCGGCCGGCCGTACGCGATGTTGTTGCCCACCGTGTCGTTGAAGAGCAGAGCATCCTGGAGGACCACCCCGATGTGCCGCCGCAGCGAACGCTGTTGGAGCGTCCGCAGATCCATACCGTCGACCCTGATCACGCCCTCCGTCGGGTCGTAGAGGCGCTGGAGCAGCGCCATCATCGTGCTCTTCCCCGCGCCGCTCGGGCCGACGAGGGCCACGAGCTCGCCCGGCCGGACCCGCAGATCGATCCCCTGCAGGATCGGTTTCCCCTCCTGGTAGCCGAAGCTCACGTGATCGAAGTGGACCTCCCCTTTCAGCCCATCCACCTCGCGGGCGTCCGGCGCATCGCCCAGGCCGTCGCGGGCGTCCAGGATCGAGTAGATCGCGTCCAGCGAGACCGACGCCTTCCGGAGCGTCTGATAGACCCCCGTCAGACCCTCGACCGGACCGAAGAGACCGCCGATGTACCCCAGGAACGCGATCAGGGTACCCAGCGTCGCCTCGCCCCGGACCACGAGGAAGCCTCCCAGCGCCAGCGCCGAAATGCGCGCCAGGAGCGCGATCCCGTTCCGCAGCGCACCCGTCGCCGTATCCCTGCGCACCCCTCGGATCACGACCTTGTTCGCCCGATCCACCTCGCCCAGAAAGCGACGCTTCTCCTCCTCCTCCATCGCGAAGCTCTTGACCGTCACGATCCCGGAGAGGACCTCGTTGAACCGCGAGTAGATCTTCGTCCAGCGCTCCAGGAGCACCCGCTCCCGCTGCGTCTGCTCCCTCGCCGCCCACGCACCGATCAGCGCGGGGAGCGGCGCGAAGAGGACGACCAGCAGCGAGAGCCGCCAGTCCAGGCGGAACATCACGACCAGCGAGATCGCCAGATAGACCACCGAGGGGAGGATGCTGAAGGCGATCGTCGAGAGCGCATCCACGAACCCCGCGATCCCCCGATCGAGGCGGGTCATGAGTCCCCCGACGCTCTCCCCCCGATGGAACGACACCGGGAGCGAGTGCAGCCGGCCGACCGTCGCGGAGAGGAGCTCGTAATGCACCCCGATCCGGACGCGCCAGGTCAGCCAGTTCGAGAACCCGCTCACCAGCTCCCGGCCGACCCCGAGCCCGAGGAGACCCAGGACCCCCAGAGTCAGCGCCTTCATCCCCGCCTCGCCGCCGAGCTGGTCGAAGAGGTACTTCATCAGCAGCGGCTCGACGGCGTTGACCCCCGCCATCGCCAGGGTGAGCGCGAGGATGATGCCGATGGCGCCGCGGTACGGACGTACGAACGCGAGGGCGCGGCGGGCGCGTCCCCGTCGCGTCCCGTGCGATGGTTCGGCCATACGACTCGCCTCCTTCAGCGATCGGCCGGCGCACCATGCCCGACCGAAACATATGGTTACACCGAGAGGTGGGTGGGGTTTCGGAAATTGTTGTGGGGGAAGGGGTTGGGGATGAGTGGTGGGGGTGGAGGGCGTTTGGGGGGGCGGGTGGAGGGGTGGGGGACTGGGGTGGGGGGCACAGGGGTGGAACGGGGGTGGGAACGGGGGCGGGGACGGGGATGGGGACGGGAACGGGGACGGGGATGGGGACGGGGATGGGGACGGGGACGGGGACGGGAACGGGGACGGGAACGGGGACGGGATTCGGGCGCGGGCGCGGGCGCGGGATTCGGCCTCGGGCGCGGGCGCGGGGTCAGATGGCGGTGCCGGCGGGGTGGGCGGTGGGGTGGAGGGGGAGTTCCATGTGCATGGTCGTGCCGCGGCCGGGGGTGCTCTCGGCGAGGATGCGGCCGCCGTGGGCTTCGACGACCTCGCGGGCGATGGCGAGGCCGAGGCCGGAACCGCGGGTGCGGTCCTGGGCGCCGACCTGGTAGTACTTCTCGAAGATGTGCGGCAGCTTGCTCCCCGGGATGCCGACGCCGGTGTCGGCGACGGTGATGCGCAGGGCGTCGTCGGCGGAGACGCGAACGCGGATCCGGCCGCCTTCGGGTGTGAACTTGAAGGCGTTGGAGAGGAGGTTGCCGAGGACCTCGTTGCGGAGGCGGTCGGGGTCGCCGACGATCGTCGGGGGGACGGAGGGGTCGATCTCGACGGTGAAGGTGATCCGCTTGCGGATCGCGAGGGCGCGGAAGGCGAGTTCGAGCCCTTCGAAGAACGACCGGAGCGGGATCTCCTGCATGGAGATGGGGAAGTTTCCGGCCTCGAGGCGGCTGAGGTCGAGGAGCTGCTGGACGAGACCGGCGAGGTTGCGGGCCTGTTCGCGGATGGCGCCGAGGACCTCCTTCTGGTCCTCGGAGATCTCGCCGTAGACGCCGTCCTCGAGGAGCTCGGAGTAGCCGCCGATCACGTTGATCGGGGTCTTGAGCTCATGGCTGGCGATGCTGACGAACTCGGCCTTGAGCCGGTCGAGCTCGGCGAGGCGCTGGGTCATGGTGCGGAAGGATCGGGAGAGGTCGCCGATCTCGTCCGCGCGGGCGTAGGGGAGGTCGTCGGGGGCGACGAGCTCGCCGTCGGCGACGGCGGCGGTGGCGGCGCGGAGCCGGCGGAGCGGGCGCACGAGGGCGCCGGTGGCCCAGAGGGCGAGGACGATGGCGCCGGCGAGGGAGGCAATGAGCGCGAGGAGGGTGGCGGCGGTGGCGGTCTCGCTGATCTGCTGGGCGTGGGCGACGGCGGCGGTGCTGCGGCTGTCGACGGTGATGGCGATGGGGTCGAGGGCCTCGGTCGTCGCGGCGAGGACGGGTTTGACGGTTTCGAAGTAGGCGGTCGCCTCTTCGACCTGGCCGGCGTCGACCATGGCTTCGAGGCGGTGTGCGGCGTCCTCGAGGGTGTCGAGGCCGCGTTGGACGTCGTCGGCCTCGGCGCCGTAGCCGGCTTCCCTGAGGTTGCGGAGCTCGAGGCGGGCTTCGGCGATGGCGCGGCGGACGCGCTCGCGGAAGTCGGGGGTCGGGACGACGAGGTAGCTGCGTTGGTAGCGGTCGAGCTCGACGAGGGCGGCGCGGAGCCGGCCGAGGGAGAGGAAGGCCTCGGCGTGCCTGCCGCGGAGTTCGGCGGCGATGTCGCGGAGCTCGGCGAGCTCACCGATCCCGTAGACGGCTGGGCCGGCGACCAGGAGTGCGATCGCGGTCATAGCCCAGAGCAGCTTCGCTCGAACGGTCATGAGGGGCGCGCTCTCGGTCGAGGGTGATCGCGCTTAGTGCTTCAGGGTCTTGCGGATCCGTTCCAGCTCGTTGCTCAGCTTCTGGATCTCCTGGTCCTTCTGCTTCAGCTCCTGCTGGAGTCGCTCGATCTCGTGGCGTCGCGCCTCGAGCTCGTCGAGGAGGGAGCGGACGCGCGAGGCCAAGGTCGTGCCGGGGAACGCGGGGAGCGACTCGTCCGGCTCCGGCGGCTGGGCGCCGACGTCGAGGGCGAGGAGGTAGAGCGTCTCGGCGAGGGGGCGCGAGTGCGAGCTGTCGCTGGCGGCGGCGATGGCATCGGCGAGGATCGCCGCGCCCATGTCGAGGCGGCGCTGGGGGTTACGCGGGTCGAGCTCGATGCTGGCGGCGAGGAGTCGGGCCTGCTCGCCGGTGCGGGTGCCGGGGTGGAGGGTGGCGAGGAGTGCGAACTCGCCGAGGGCGCTGGTGTGGTCCCCGTTACGCCACGCATCGAGGCCGTGGCCCAGGTTGGGCTCGGGGGTCGGCGTGTCCGTCCGCGGCTGGACGCATCCCGCGAGGATGGCCAGGATGGGGAGGAGGAGAATGCCTCTCATGGTGGGCACAGCCGGCTCCGTTGTCTGCACTTCTCAAAGCTGTCAACAACTTAAGCGCGCGGGTCCTCCGGTACAATAGGGTCGGGGCGGCGGGCGGGTCGGGGGCGGTCGAAGGGCCGGGCGTACCGGTCCGGACCGTCGAGGGACGGTGCCGGGGGCGAAGGGCCGTTCGGGGAGGTGGATGGAGGGGGGGCGTGGGGTTGCGCGGCATGAGGAGGCGTCCCAAATTGCCCCGGCTCTGCGCCGGGCGTCGAACGGACGAGGGGGCGTCCCTTGCGGAAGGGGCGGAGGGGACGTATCCTGGCGGCGCGGGCTCCCCCGAAAGGGGGCGTGGCCAATCGTGGGACAGAGATCATACCTCACTACCAGAGGCTCGATGGTGCGAGCGAAGTGGGCCGTGCTCGGCATCGTCGGCGCTTTGGCGCTGGCGGGATCCGGCATTGTGGCGGCGGGCGGGAGCCCGCTCGGAAGAGGGGAGGCGCAGCCGATCGCCTTCCCTCATGACGTGCATGCGGGGACGCTGCAGATGCCCTGCATGTACTGTCACTACTCGGCGGATCGTTCCCAGGATGCGGGGATCCCGCCGGTGCAGACGTGCACCGGTTGTCACATGCCGACGGGGGTGCTGCTGTTCCGGCAGGACAGCCCGGAGCTGCAGAAGCTGGCCGCGTACGCGCAGCAGGGGGTACCGATCCCGTGGAAGCGCATCTACCGCGTCCCGGACTACGTGCGGTTCCCGCACATGATGCACGTGAACGCGGGGCTCGAGTGTCAGCAGTGCCATGGCCAGGTGCAGGAGATGTCCGAGGTCGAGCTCGCGCAGCCGCTGTACATGGGCTGGTGCATCAACTGTCACACTGAGCGCAAGGTCCGGATCGACTGTACGGTCTGTCACTACTGAGGCACTGATCTTCTCGGGCAGACAGGCGCGGTGGGCAGCGGCGCGGGCGGCGACCGGCGGCCTCCGCCCGGAGGAGCGAGACGATGGCGAATGGCATGGAGAGGCGAGACTTCCTGAAGGTCCTCGGTGCGGCCGGGGCCGGAGCGGGTCTCATCGGTTGCGGCACGCAGGGGCCGGAGCGGCTGATCCCGTACGTGACGCCGCACGAGGAGATCGTGCCGGGGCTCGCTACGTGGTACCGCACGACCTGCCGGGAGTGTCCGGCGGGGTGTGGGATGAACATCAAGACGCGGGAGGGCCGTGCGATCAAGGCGGAGGGGAACCCGCTCTCGCCGATCGCGCACGGCCATTTGTGCGCCCGGGGGCAGGCTTCGCTCCAGGGGCTCTACAACCCGGACCGTGTGCCGCAGGCGCTGGCCCGCGGCGCGGATGGCGGGTGGACCAAGCTCAGCTGGGATGAGGCGGAGCAGCGTCTGGCGACGGCGCTCGCGCAGGCGCAGGGGCGGAAGGTCCTCCTGACGCAGACGCACACCGGTGCGCTCGACAGTCTGATCGACGCGTGGGCGGCGGCGGCCGGGGTCGAGGTGGTCCGGTCGGACGGATTCTCGTGGGAGCCGGTGCGCGCGGCGAACCGCCTCCTCTTCGGGGTGGACGCGGTGCCGGTCCACGACTTCTCGAACGCGGAGGTCGTGGTCTCGTTCGGCGCCGACTTCATGGAGACCTGGCTCTCGCCGGTCGACTACACGCACGGCTTCGCGCAGGCGCGCTCGTACAAGGACGGGCGGCGGGGTCGGTTCATCTCGGTCACGCCGCACCAGTCGCTGACGGACCTGAACGCGGACGAGTGGCTCCCGGTCCGTCCCGGGACGGAGCACCTGGTCGCGCTGGCGATGGCGAAGGCGATCGTCGAGTCGGGGCGCGGGCAGGCGGGGAGCGCCGCGGCGTTCCTGAACGGCGTCGACATCGGGGCGGCCGCGGAGGCCGCGGGGATCCCGGAGGAGCGGATCCGCGCGGTCGCTCGCGAGTTCGCGCGCAACGGGCGGTCGCTGGCGGTCGGCCCCGGGGTGCAGACGACGCACTCGGCCGCGACGTCGGTCGCCGCGGCGGTCGCGCTGCTGAACCAGGTGGCCGGCAACATCGGCACGACGGTCCGCTTCGACCAGGTCGAGAACTTCGCGGGGCGGGGCTCCTATCGTGAGCTCCAGCAGCTGATCGCGAGCATGCGTGCGGGCGAGGTCGGCGCGCTGCTCGTCTACGGGCCGAACCCGCTCTACGGGATGCCGGGCGAGGCGGAGGCGGTCGCCGCGCTGGATGCGGTGCCCTTCATCGCTTCGTTCTCGACGTACCTCGACGAGACGAGCGAGCGGGCGCACCTGCTCCTCCCGGACCACCACTTCCTGGAGGCGTGGGGCGACTACGTGCCGCGCACCGGCGTCTACGCGCTGATCCAGCCGGTCATGATGCCGGTCTTCCAGACGAAGCAGACGGGGGATGTCCTCCTCTCCGTCGCGCGGCGGATGGGGCTCTCGCTCCCGACGGCCGCGACGACCTTCTACGACTACCTCCGCGAGGTCTGGGCCCGGGACGTCTTCCCGCAGGCGGGCGCCGGCGCGACGTCGTTCGAGGGCTGGTGGCGCGAGGTCCTGACGCTCGGCGTCGTGACCGTCCGGCCGCCGGCGCGGGCGGTGTCGCTGAACGCGGCGGGGCTCGGCCAGCTCAACTGGGAGGTCCCGCAGTTCGCCGGCGGCAACGGCGCCGACTTCTACCTGACGGTCTACCCGTCGTACCGGTTCTACGATGGGCGGACGGCGAACCGGCCGTGGCTGCAGGAGCTGCCGGACCCGGTGAGCAAGATCTCGTGGACCTCCTGGGTCGAGGTGAACCCGGCGGATGCCCAGCGGCTGCGCGTCGACACCGGGAGCATGGTCGAGGTCGAGACGGCGAACGGCCGGGCGACGCTGCCGGTCTGGGTGCACCCCGGGACGCGCGAGGGCGTGATCGCGGTGCAGCTCGGCCAGGGCCACGGCGCGCTCGGCCGTTACGCGCAGAACCGGGGGGTGAACGCGGTTCGGTTCCTGGCGCCCGAGGTCGAAGCGGCGTCGGGCTCGCTGGTCTGGATCCAGACGCGTGCGGCGGTGCGGCCGACGGGGACGTGGGAGCGGATCCCGTACACCGCGGGGAACCCGAACGATGCGGGCCGCCATATCGTGCGTGCGATCGGCCTGGACGAGGCGAGGCGTGTCGACGCGGCCGGCGTGGTGCCGGTCGGCGTCGGGCAGGGGGCGCATGCGGAGGGCGAGGGCGCGGCGGCCGGGCAGGCCGGCGAGCACGCCGGGGGCGACGTCGCCTGGGAGCTCCAGGAGGCGGGCGGATTCGCGCCGGCGCTGGTCGAGGCGCGGCCGGCCGATTATCCGCCGCCGGGGACGCACTACGGCGAGTATTCCGAGGCCCAGCCGCGGTGGGCGATGGCGATCGACCTCGAGCGTTGCACGGGGTGCAGCGCTTGCGTGACCGCCTGCTACGCCGAGAACAACATCGGGATCGTCGGGCCGGAGCAGGTGACGAAGGGCCGGATCCTCACCTGGCTGCGCGTCGAGCGGTACTTCGCGGAGGAAGAGGGCGAGTACGACGGCGCCCGGTTCCTGCCGATGCTCTGCCAGCACTGCGGCAACGCGCCCTGTGAGCCGGTCTGCCCGGTCTACGCGGCGTACCACACGCCGGACGGGCTGAACGGCCAGGTCTACAACCGCTGCGTGGGTACGCGGTACTGCGCCAACAACTGCCCCTACAAGGTGCGGTACTTCAACTGGTTCAGCTACGAGTGGCCGGAGCCGCTGAACTGGCAGCTCAACCCGGACGTGACGGTGCGCGAGAAGGGCGTCATGGAGAAGTGCACCTTCTGCGTGCAGCGGATCCGGGAAGCGCAGCATACGGCGCGGCTCGAGGGGCGGGATGTGTCGGATGGCGAGATCGTGCCGGCATGTGCGCAGACGTGTCCCGGCGAGGCGATCGTCTTCGGGAACATCAAGGACCCGAACTCGCGGGTGGCGCGGCTCGCCGCTTCCGGCCGAGGCTACCGGGTGCTGGAAGAGCTGAACACGCAGCCCGGGATCGTCTATCTGAAGAAAGTCATCACGGAAGCATCGGAGGCGTAGGCGAGCATGGCGACCGCGATTCGCTCCGAGACACACCCGGACATCGCTTCCTACCAGGAAGTCAACCGGGATGTCCTGAAACTCCTGAGCAAGCCGGGCCGCGGGTACTTCATCCTGCTGGCCGGTGCGCTCGCTATGCTGGCCCTGGGCGTCTATGCCTGGTTCGCCCAGATCTATCTCGGCATCGGGATGTCGGGGCTCCTCAACCCCGTGGGGTGGGGGGCCTACATCACGACGTTCGTCTTCTGGGTCGGCATCGGTCACGCGGGGACGCTGATCTCCGCGATCCTCTACCTCTTCCGCGCGCACTGGCGGCAATCGATCTACCGCGTGGCGGAGGCGATGACGGTCTTCGCGGTGATGACCGCGGGGCTCTTCCCGATCATCCACCTGGGGCGGCCCTGGCTCTTCTACTACCTGCTGCCCTACCCGAACCAGCGGCAGCTCTGGCCGAACTTCCGGTCGCCGCTGGTCTGGGACGTCTTCGCCGTGAGCACCTACCTCACGGTGTCGGCGACCTTCTTCCTCCTCGGGATGATTCCCGACATCGCCGCCGCCCGCGACTCGACGACGGTGCCGTGGCGGAAGAAGCTCTACACGATCCTCTCCTTCGGGTGGCGCGGCACCGACCGGGAGTGGAAGCACTACACCCGGGCGTACCTCTACCTCGCCGCGCTGGCCACGCCGCTGGTGCTCTCGGTGCACTCGGTCGTGTCGTGGGACTTCGCGATGTCGATCGTCCCCGGTTGGCACACGACGATCTTCGCCCCCTACTTCGTGGCGGGCGCGATCTTCAGCGGCGTCGCAATGGTGATCACGATCGTGGTCCCGCTGCGGAAGATCTTCGGCTGGGAGAAGTTCTTCACGCCGAAGCACTTCGACGCGATGGCGAAGCTCCTGCTTCTGACGGGGCTGATCGTCACGTACGCGTACGCGACGGAGTACTTCATCGCCTGGTACAGCTTCGAGGTCCCGGAGCGGGCGGCGTTCTGGAACCGCGCCTTCGGCGATTACTGGTGGGCGACGTGGATCATGATCACGTGCAACGCGTTCGTCCCGCAGCTGCTCTGGTCGAAGCGGGTCCGGACGAGCATCCCGGCGCTCTTCACGATCACGATCTTCATCAACATCGGGATGTGGTTCGAGCGCTTCGTGATCATCGTCACGAGCCTCGCGAGGGAGTACGAGCCGTGGCAGTGGCGCCCCTATCTGCCGTCCTGGACGGAGATGGCGATCCTGGTCGGGAGCTTCGGCTGGTTCTTCATGTGGTTCCTGCTCTTCCTCCGGGTGCTGCCGGCGGTGTCCGTGGCGGAGCTGAAGGAAGTGTTGCCGGCGCCGTTGCGGTTCGCGCCGGGGCGGCAGCGTGAGGCGAAGGCGAAGCGCGAGGTCCTCGGCCCGCAGCAGACGGGCGGCGTGGAGGAGTACGAGCGATGAGCGAGAAGAGAGAGCCCGGTTACCTCGCCATCTTCGGCGAGGTCGACGCTGCGGCGATCGCGATCGAGAAGCTGCGCGAGAAGGGGTTGAAGGACATCGTCGTCTTTTCGCCGGTTCCGCGGCACGAGCTGGAGCACGCGCTCCACGCGCCGGAGAGCCCGGTCCGCATGTTCACGCTGGTGGGTGCGTTGACCGGGACGGCGACGGGGTTCGCGCTGGCGATCGGCACGTCGCTGGACTGGCCGCTGATCACCGGGGGCAAGCCGATCATCTCGTTGCCGGCGTTCGTGGTCCCGGCGTTCGAGTTGACGATTCTCTTCGGCGCGCTCTCGACGGTTCTGGGGCTGCTGATCAACGCCCGGCTTCCGCACGTTCGGAAGTCGGTCGTCTACGACCCGTCGTTCTCGGTGGACAAGTTCGGGGTGTTCGCCGCGCCGCCGCCGGGACAGGAGGAGGAAGTCAAGGCCGTGCTCAGGGAGAGTGGCGCACTGGAGGTGCGGGAGCAGCCGCGGGAGGTGCGCATTGGTTAAGCTCGATCTCGGTCGGACGCGGCGGGGGCTGGTCCTCGCCGGCGTCGCGGCGGCGGCGCTGGCCAGCGGCGGTTGCACCGCGCTGGACGACGCGTTGGCGAAGGTGCCGTTCTTCAGTTTCATGACGCATTCCCCGGCGTTCGACCCGTACGAGGCGCCGAGGCCGGCTCCGCCGAACACGGTGCCGTTCGAGTCGCCGTTGGGCGCGCCGCTGGAGCCGCCCCTGCCGGCGACGGACGCGGCGCTGCGCGCCTTCGGCGACACGGTGGCGAATCCGTTCCCGATGTCGGAGGAGGTGCTGGCGGCCGGTGCGGCGGCGTTCCAGACGCACTGCTTCGTATGCCACGGACCGGCGGGGGAGGGTAACGGTCCCGCGACGGGCCCGAACCGGTTCCCGCTCGGGCCGAGTCTGATGACGCCGAACGCGCGGAGCCTGTCGGACGGCTACATCTACGGGATCATCCGGGTCGGCCGCGGTCTGATGCCGGCGTACGGCGGCCGTATCCCGTACGCCGAGCGCTGGTACATCGTCAATTACGTCCGGCAGCTACAGCAGCAGGCGTCGGGCGGTAAATCGGCCGCGACGCAGCCGGCGGCGCCGGGGAGGGAGTGATCGATGGCGCACGACACTTTCGAGATGGAGATGCCGGTGCGCCGGCTCGAGGGGATACCGAATCCCGTCAAGACCGCGATCGCGGCGCTTCTCGGCGTCGGCGGTCTGGCGCTGGTCGGCGCGTTCCTGACGGACCCGACCCGGGCGTGGCGGGCGTACCTCTTCAACTGGCTCTTCTGGGCGAGCCTCGCGCAGGGCGGGGTGATGCTGGCCGCGGCGGTCACGATGACGCGGGGCGTGTGGGCCCGGCCGGTCCGCCGGATCGCGCTCTCCTTCGTGGCCTTCGTGCCGATCTCGTTCCTGCTGCTGCTCCCGCTGCTCTTCTTCGGCGGCGAGTCGATCTTCCCGTGGTACGGCCACGACCTGCACGGGAAGGAGGCGTACCTGAACATGCCGTTCCTCACCGTCCGCAACATCGTGTTGATGGGCGCGTTGACGGTGCTGTCGCTCTCCTACGCCTACTGGGCGATCCGCCCGGATGCCGGGCTGCTGCGTGACAAGGTCCCGGAGCGGCTGCGCGGGTTGTACGGCCGACTCACGCAGGGGTGGAGCGGCCAGGAGGCCGAGGAGGCGAAGGCGACGAAGAGGCTGGCGGTCCTCGGGCCGATCCTCGGGTTGACCTGGGCCGTCGCGTTCAGCGTCGTCGCGTGGGACTTCGTGATGTCGCTCGAGGAGCACTGGTACAGCACGCTGATCGGCCCGTACTACTTCATGGCCGGGTTCCTCGGCGCGATCGCGCTGACGGCGGTGCTCACGTCGACGTACCGGTCCAAGCTGGGTCTCGAGGGCGTGATCGAGGGGCCCCAGTTCCACGACCTGGGGAAGCTGACCTTCGCCTTCGCGATCTTCTGGACGTACCTGCTCTGGTCGCAGTACATCGTGATCTGGTACGGCATGCTCCCGTGGGAGCAGACCTTCCTGGTCCATCGGATGCAGGCGCCGTTCGCGGTCCTGTTCGCCGCGGTCTTCATCTTCCTCTTCGTGCTGCCGTTCGCGCTCCTCCTGGGGATCGCGCCGAAGCGGTCGCCGAAGATGCTGTCGACTGTGGCGGCGATCGTGCTGGTCGGCCTCTGGCTCGAGCGGTACGTGCTGGTCTATCCGTCGTATTACCACGGCGCGGAGTCGCTGCCGCTGGGTTGGCAGGAGATCGGGATGGCGCTGCCGTTCGCCGGGCTCTTCCTCCTGGCGCTGATGGCGTTCGCGACGCGTTTCCCGATCATCCAGCTCTGGCAGCCGTTGGCGGACGAGGCGCTGCTCGGGAGCACGGAGGAGCCGCCGGGGACGGCGGCGGTCACGGCCGAGTAGCGAGCCGTTTCAGGTAGTTCTGCACTTCGAAGGCCATCGCCCGGAGGAGTCCGGCCTCGCGTGAGTCGAGGCGGGCTCTCCGGGCGATCGCTCTTACGGTCCTCATGATCGCGTCGGGGTTCCTCGTCTTGAAGAAGTCGATGGCGGCGAGGGCGCGCTCGACCTGCTCGAAGAGGGAGAGCATCTCCTCGGCGGCGGCGGGAGGCGCGGACTTGCGCGCGCGCGGGAGCGCGGCGGCGGCGCCGGGCCCGGCGAGCCAGAGCTCGTAGCAGACGAGGAGGACGGCCTGCGCGAGGTTGAGGGAGGAGTGGCGCGGGTCGGTCGGCACGGTGAGGACCCGATCGCAGAGGTCGAGGTCCTCGTTGGAGAGTCCTTTGTCCTCGCGCCCGAAGACGAGGGCGACGGGGCCGCCGCCGGCCCCGGCGAGGGCGAGGATGTCGGGCGCCGCATCCCGGGGGTGCTGCCAGACGAAGGTCGCCGTCCGTCGGCGGGCGCTGGTCCCCACGACGTGGGAAGCGTCGGCGATCGCGTCACGGAGGGTGTCGAAGAACTCGACGCGCTCGAGGACCGGCTCGGAGCCGTGAGCGATCCCCGCGATCCTGTAGGCGTCGTACTCCACGGGGCGCACGAGCCGCAGGCGGCGGATCCCCATGTTCATCATGGCGCGGACGGCGCCGGCGATATTGACGAGATCCTGCGTCTCGTTGAGGACGACGACGATATCGTCCTGCGGGAGCGGAATCGTCGAAGCGGTATCGATGCTCATTCCGGGAAGGTGGCGCTCGCACGGCCCCGGCGTCAAGCGACGGCACCGGCGCCCCGGCGCCCCGACGCCGGCGGCACGGGGCGAGGGGGCGAGGTCTCCTTTCCGGGTTCGCGGTTCTCTTTTCCGGTCGTCGGATCCTCCAGGATCCCCTCACGGAGGGCGTCCATCGGGCGCCGGCTTCCGACCGCGTCGGCCACGCGAGGCGGTAAAGTGCGTTGATTCAAGCGCATGCGACGCCCGGTTTGGGACCCGTTCTTGCGGTTTTGTGCATCGCGAAGGACGGCGGAACCGCCCGTCCCTTCACGCCGAAGTCGACGCGGGAGGAGGTATGCGTTTCCTGATAAATACGATCTTGGTCCTGGCGCTCGCGGCGCCGGCCGGCCTGAGCGCACAGGAGCCGGGGAACGCGCCGGCGTGCCGCGGCAGCCTCGACGGCGACCAGCTCACGACGACGATCGAGTTCCCGGACGGCTACGCCGTGGAGGCGCCGTGGCGCGTGACGTGGGACCGTGCGGCGTCGCTGGAGGATGGCCGACGGGGAGTGGTCGCGTCGGCGAAGCTCGATCGAATCGTGGAGGTCGATCCTTCGACGGGCCAGCGGGTGGTGACGCCGTTCCCGGACCCGATCGAGACGACGTTCGAGGGGCACTCGGAGGAGGAGCTGGTCTACCGGGCGGCGCAGATCTGGTGCCTCACGGTGATCAAGGCTCAGGAGCAGAGCGCGAACGGGACGCGCCAGCCGGCGACGCGAGAGGTGCCGAACCGGACGATCGGCGACTGAGCCGGGGGCGCGAACGGGCACGGCGGGGTCGGGTCGGGGCGGCCCCGCCCGTGCAAGATCCTGTCCTCCCTAGTCAGGATCGCCTACTATGGAGCCATGTCCAACCACGCGAGGTGGGGTCCGGCGGAGCGGCGGATCTTCGCCGCCGTGGTGAGCGGGGCGATGGGGGTGGAGGCGGGGGAGGCGGTGGCGGATGCGATCGCGCCCTTCGTCGCCGCGCTCTCCGAGGCCGACCGGCGGCGGCTGCGGTTCCTCCTCCGGGCGATCGAGTACGGCGCACCGTTCGTCACGGGTCGGCTCCGTCGTTTCACGCGGCTCTCCGCCCCCGAGCAGGCGTCGTATCTACGGCGGTGGGCGGAGAGCGGCCTCCAGCCGCTGCGGCAGGGTGCGGCGGCGCTGAAGGCCCTTGCAGCGATCGCGCATTACGGACTCGAGTCCTCGTGGCCCGCGATCGGCTACGACGGCCCCTGGCTCGGCCGCATGTCCGTCCCCGTCCTCCCCGCGCCCTCGCCTCCCATCTCGCCGACCCCTGCCCCCGGCACCGGCATTGGCCCGGGGATCACGGCGGCCCGCAACGCGGCGGGGGACCTCCGGATCCGGGCCCAGGCGTGCGTGATCGGGCTCGGCGCCGGCGGCGCCGCGGCGTTCGCGCGGCTCGCCGAGCGCGGGGTCGACGTCGTCGCGATCGAGGCCGGGGGCGCGGTCGCCGCGGACGAGTTCAGCCAGCGGGAGCTCGAGATGCTCCCCCTGCTGTACCGCGAGGCCGGGCTTCGCGCAACGGCGGACAAGGCGATCGGGATCCTCCAGGGGAAAGGCGTCGGCGGGTCGACCCTCCACAACACCGGGCTGGTCTACGCGCCGCCGAAAGGGGTCATCGACCGGTGGCGGCGAGATCACGGATTCCACCTGGATGACGCCGAGCTCGACCGTCGCGTCGCCGAGGTCTTCGAGACTCTCCGCGCCACGCCGGTCCCGCCGGAGGCGATCAACGGCGCCAATGAGGCGATCCGCAGGGGCGCCGAGGCGCTCGGCTGGCGCTACCGCGTCACTCTTCACAACCGCGCGACGTGTTCGGGGTGCGGGTACTGCATGCTGGGGTGCGCGTACAACCGGAAGTACAACACGGCGTTCACGTACGTCCCGCGGGGCGTGGCGGCGGGGGGGCGGGTGCTGGCGGACGCGGCGGCGGTGCGGATCGAGGGGCGGGCGGGGGCACGCCGCGTCGTCTGCGACCTCTTGGACGGGGCGGGCCGACGGACGGGGCGCCGCGCGATCGTCGAGGCGGAGCGGGTCCTCGTCGCTGCGGGCGCGCTCGACTCGCCCGCGCTCCTGCGCCGCAGCGCGTTGGGGACGGACCGGGTCGGACGCGGGCTCCGCCTGCACCCGGCCGCGACGGTCACGGCGGTCTTCCCCGAGAGGATCGAGGCGTGGCGCGGCGTGCCGCAAGCGGTGTTGGTCGAGGAGTTCGCGACCTTCTTCGAGACCGGGCGCGGCGGGTTCCTCCTGATCCCGAACGCCGCGACAGCGCCGGCGATGATGGCGGTCCTCGTCCCCGGCCTCGGGCGGCGGCACCGCGCGGTCATGCGTGCCTACCCCCGCCTCGCCGCCGCCGCCGTGCTGCTGCACGACGAAGGCGAGGGCCGGGTGACCGCGGGGCGCGATGGCCGCCCCGTTGCCCGGTACCGCCCCGTCGCGGCCGACCTGGCGGAGCTCCGGCGGGGCGTCGAGGCGCTGGCCCGGCTCTACCTGGCCGCAGGCGCGCAGACGGTGCACCTGCCGTACGTCGGAACGCCGCCGGTCCGGACGGAGGCGGAGCTCGCCGCGGCGATCGAGGCGGCACGGTCGGCGCCGCACCGCGTCGCCCTCAATTCCGTGCACCCCCAGGGGAGCTGCCCGATGGGCGACGACGCCCGGAGCGCGACGACGCCCGAGTGCGAGCTCCGAGGCACGCCCGGCGTCTACGTCTGCGACGCATCGATCTTCCCGACCTCCATCGGCGTCCCACCCCAGGCGACGATCATGGCGCTCGCCACGGCCATCGCCGACCGAGCCGCCGACGGGATCCGGTGACCGAGCCCGCCCTCTTCCGCCACGCACCCGCCCTCGTGGGCCGGATCCCGTGGATCCCCCTCGCCACGATCCCCACACCCGTCGAGCCGCTGGGGCTGTCGGCGCCCGAGGCGCGTGGCGCCGACCTCTGGATCAAGCGCGACGACCTCACGGGCCGGCCGTACGGCGGCAACAAGGTGCGGAAGCTCGAGTTCCTCCTCGGCGCGGCGCGGGCGGCCGGGGCGGGTCGGCTGATCACCGCGGGCGCCGCGGGGTCGCACCACGCCCTCGCCACGACGATCTACGGCCGCGCCGTCGGGCTCCCGGCGACCCTCGTCCTCTATCCCCAACCCCTCACCGACCACGTCCGCGACGTCCTGCTGATGGACCTCGCATTCGGCGCCGAGCTGCGCTATTGCCCCCGCATGGAGCTCGTTCCCGCGGCGATGGTCGCCGCCCGCCTCGCGCGCCGCCGGGACCGCCCGCTCCCGATCGCGCCCGGTGGCTCCGATCCCGTAGGCACCCTCGGCTACGTCAGCGCCGCGCTCGAGCTCGCCGAGCAGGTCGAGGCGGGGCTCGCCCCCCGCCCCGACGTCATCCACGTGACCGGCGGGACCCTCGGGACCGCCGCCGGGCTCGCCATCGGCCTCGCCCTTGCCGGGCTCGACGCTCGCATCCTCGCCACGCGGGTGGCAAGCCCCGTCGTCACGAACGAGCGGCGGCTGCGCGCCCTGGTCACGCGGACGGCCCGACTGTTGCAACGCGCCGGGCTCCCGTGCGCCGGCGCCGAGGACGCGTATCGGCGGGTCGAGATCCGGCACGGGCAGGCGGGGCCGGGCTACGGCCACGGCACCGCAGCCGGCCGCAGGGCCGCGGAGTTCCTCGCGGCGGCCGGGATCGCCGCCGACCCAACCTACATCGCCAAGACGGCGGCCGACCTGCTCGAGACCCTGCGCGACGGCCCGCGGGGCGTGCACCTCTTCTGGCACACCCTCAGCGCCGTCGAGCCGGTCGAGGCCACCGAGGCGGTCGACGAAGGGATGCTCCCGCCGGCGTTTCGACGCTACCTGGCCCGCCCACGCACGGGGCGGGGCGTGTGACGGCGCGGGCGAGTGGGTGGGCTCGGGGCGGGAGGCGCCAAGGACGGGAACGGGGATCGGAGCGGGGGAGGGTCGAAGGGAGGATCGCATGGATCGCACGCTCGCGGCACGGCTCGGATTCGTCGCCCTCGGGATCACGCTGACGGGGTGCGCCTCCGGGGGACGGGGGGAGGTGGGGGCGCCCTCACGGGCCCAGGCGGCCGTCGTCGGCGAGCGCGCTCCGCTCCAGCCCTCGGAGGCCGCGCTGCGCACCGCGGACCGCGTGGAGCTGACCGGCACCGAACTCGGGACGATGTGGACCTTCGAGAACCCGCCGCTCGAGTACTGGCAGGAGCGCTACGGCTTCACGGCCACGCCGGAGTGGCTCGAGAAGGTGCGCCTCGCCTCGGTCCGCTACGGCGAGATCTGCTCGGCGTCGTTCGTCTCGCCCGAGGGGCTCGTCATGACGAATCACCACTGCGCCCGCGACTGCATCGAGGCGGTCTCGACCGAGCAGCGGGACTACATTGTCGAAGGATTCTACGCCCCCCGCCGCGAGGACGAGCTCCTCTGCCCGGATCTCTTCCTCGACCAGCTCGTGCAGATCGAGGACGTCACGGCGAGGGTCCAGGGGGCGGCGCCGGCCGATGCACCGCCCACCCGAGTGGCCGCGGCCCGGGATTCCGCCCAGGCGGCGATCGAGGCGGAGTGCGAGGCGACGAGCGACCTCCAATGCCAGGTCGTCTCGCTCTTCCACGGCGGCCAGTACAAGCTCTACCGCTACCGCCGCTACTCGCCCGTCAAGCTGGTCTTTGCGCCGGAGCTCCAGGCGGGGTACTTCGGCGGCGACCCGGACAACTTCACCTATCCCCGCTACGCCCTCGACGTCGCCTTCGTGCGCGCGTACGAGGCGGGCGGCCGCTCGCCGGCAAGGACGCCGCAGTATTTCCAATGGGATGCCGACGGCGCGCAGGAGGGCGAGCTCGTCTTCATCACCGGCAACCCCGGGTCCACGAGCCGGCAGATCACGGTCTCGGAGCTCCTCTACGAGCAGCAGTACCGGCACCCGTTCACGATCGCGATCCTCGAGGGTCAGCGGGATTTCCTCCGCTGGGTCGCCAGCACGAGTCCGGAGGCGGAGCGCGACGTCCGGGACCAACTCTTCGGGATCGAGAACTCCCTCAAGGCCTACGGCGGCCAGTACGCGGGGCTCCGGGACACCCTCCTCGTCGGGCGGAAGATCCGCTGGGAGCAGGAGTTCCGCGCGCGAGTCGAGGACGACCGCGCCCTCCGCGACCGCTACGGCGACGTCTGGGACCGGATCGAGGAGATCCAGTACCGCAAGCTCGAGGTCAGCCCCCGCCTCAACATCAACAACGTCGAGTTCATCGGCGGGCCGCACGTGCAGGTCGCCGGGATGCTCGTGCGGTACATCCGGGCGGCGTCGCTCCCCGAGGCCGAGCGACCCGAGGCGTTCCGCGGGGAGCGCCTCGCCGAGGTCGAGCGGCTCCTCCGCAGCCCCGTTCGGCTCGACGACCAGATCGGGATCCGGCTCCTGACGCTCCGCCTCGACCTCGCCCGTCGATTCCTCCCGCCGGACGACCCGTTCGTGCGCGAGGCGTTCCGCGAAGGCGAGGATCCCCGCCGGGCCGCGGAGCGGATCATCGGCGGGACGCGGATCGGCGACGTCGCGTTCCGCACCTCCCTGATCGAGGGGGGCGAGCGCGCCCTCGCCGCGAGCGACGACCCGCTCGTTCGGCTCGTCCGCCTCATGGACCGCACCTACGCCGAGCTCCTCCCCCAGTGGCAGGAGCTGACCGCCGCCGAGAGCGTCGAGGAGACCCGACTCGCCCAGGCGCTCTTCGCCGTCTACGGGACCCGGCTCCCCCCCGATGCGACCTTCACACTCCGCATCAGCGACGGCGTCGTCAGCGGGTACCCGTACAACGGCACGATCGCGCCGCCGCACACCACCTTCTACGGGATCTACGACCGCTCCGCGAGCTTCGACAACGCGATGCCGTTCACCCTCCCGCCCTCCTTCGCCCGGCGCCGCGACGCGATCGACCTGGCGACCCCCTTCGACTTCGTCACCACGAACGACATCACCGGCGGCAATAGCGGGAGCCCGATGATCGACAGGGAGGCCCGCGTCGTCGGCGTCGCGTTCGACAGCAACATCGAGGGGTTGCCGAACGAGTTCCTCTTCCGCACCGAGACCGGCGCCCGCGCCGTCGGCGTGCACTCGGCGGGGATTCTCGAGGCGCTGCGCGGCATCTACCAGGCGGACGCGCTCCTCGCGGAGCTCCTCGGCCGGCGCTCGCCCTGAGGCCGGCCGCGTGTAGGGGTTTCCCCTACATCCGGTATCATCCTTTCCCCGATCGTTTTCGCAAACTGCTCCCGACAGACAACTTCGGGCCACGGACGTATCGTGGAGTACGACGGCGCCGGGCCGGCGTCGTCGCCGTGGCGAGACCCCGTCGATGGGCTGGGCGGGGCGCCGGGCACCGCGACGCCGGCCCGGCTTTCTGAATATAGATCGACCCGGGAGCACAAGCCCTATGGGCAAGTTACTCATCTCGTTGCTCGGCGTTCTCGTTGTCGGTGCGCCGCTGGTGCTTTTCACGTGGCACACGCTCAGCGAGGCGCTACTCGGCCGGGTCTACCCGGACCGGTTGGCCCTGGCGGCGGTCGCGCTGGTGGGGCTGCTGGTCCTGCTGAGCCGATTCGGGCGGTACCTCGCCCGGCTGGAGGAACGCGAGGGGTGAGGCCGGGGGATCCCCGGCCGCCCGAGCGGCCCGTGGCGCCGCTCGCGCCACGGTCGTGCAATCACCCTTACCACCGGGGGGATTCATGAGCAGAGAGGTGTTGGGGACGGATCGGTCCCCGGAGGCCGAAGACGGCCCGGCCGAGAACATCGCATGGGTCGAGGAGGAGGAAGCGCCGACCGGCACCCTCTTCTTCATGGTCATCTTCCTCCTGTTGATGGTCGGGCTGTGGGCGACCGTCTACTGGATGCTACTGAACCGGTGACGCCATGGACATCCACAAATACGAAAAGGCGTTCCTGACACTCGCCGGACTGATCCTCGTCTCGTTCCTCGGCGCGGTCTTCTATTCCGCGTTCGCGATGGGGATCACGCTTCCATCCAACTCGGGCCAGATCGACGTGGCGAAGGTGCGGACGACGCCCCCGTTCGACAACCCGGGGGTCCGCGAGATCGCGCCCGGCAAGTACGAGGTCGTGATGATCGGTCAGGCGTGGTCCTTCACGCCGAACGAGGTTCGAATCCCGGCGGGCGCCGAGGTGACGTTCAAGGCGACGTCGGCCGACATCATCCACGGCTTCGGGATCGAGGGGACGCGGGTGAACATGATGCTGGTCCCCGGGCAGGTGTCGGAGATGACGTACCGATTCCGCGAACCCGGTGAGCACCTCCTGATCTGCCACGAGTACTGCGGCCTCGGCCACCACATGATGTCAGGAAAGGTGATCGTCGAATGAGCACGCTCGTCGCCACACACCCCGCGACCGGCACACCGGTCGTCGACAATCCGGCGGCGTTCACGCTGCCGGCATCGCAGAAGGCGGTGATCCGGTGGTACCTCTACATCGGCTTCGCCGCCATGGGGATCGCCGTCGTGCATGGCCTGGCCCAGGCGCTCAGCTACGCCGGCAAGGACGTGCTCGCCTGGTTCCCCGGCCTGAAGAACTACTATCAGGGCCTGACGATCCATGGCGTGTTCAACGCGATCGTGTTGACCTTCGCGTTCACCAACGGGTTCCTGACGCTGACGACGGCGCGGGGGCTCGGTCGCCCGGCGCACAACGGGCTGCTGCACGCCTCGTTCTGGACGCTCGTCGCGGGGGTCGCGCTGGCCTCGTACGCGATGTTCACGGGGAAGGCGAGCGTCCTCTACACCTTCTACCCGCCGCTCCAGGCGCACTGGGCGTACTACCTCGGCCTGGCGCTGCTGGTCGTCAGCACCTGGATCACATCGGTCAATCTCTTCGTGATGCTGGCCGGGTGGCGGCGGGAGCACCCCGGGGAGCGGATCCCGCTCATGGCGTTCGTCTCGATCGCGACCTACGCGATGTGGGACCTGGCGTCGATCGGGATCGCCGTCGAGGTCGTGGCGCTCCTGCTCCCCTGGTCGCTCGGGCTCCTGGCGGGGAGCGACCCGCTCTTCAGCCGGACGCTCTTCTGGTTCAGCGGCCACCCGATCGTCTACTTCTGGCTCCTCCCGGCGTACATCTCGTGGTACCTGATGGTGCCGAAGCAGGCGGGGGGCAAGCTTTTCAGCGATCCGCTGACCCGGGTGGTCTTCCTCCTCTTCCTGCTCCTCTCGATCCCGGTCGGGTTCCACCATCAGTACACCGACCCGGGGATCGCGCAGTCGATGAAGGTGGTTCACGCGATCTTCACCTTCGGCGTCTTCTTCCCGAGCGTGATCACGGCCTTCTCGGTGGTCTCCGCGCTCGAGATGGGGGGCCGGAACCACGGCGGCCGGGGGCTGGTCGGGTGGTTCTTCAAGCTGCCGTGGAGCGATCCGTCGCTCGCCGCTCAGCTCCTCGCGATGCTCGTCTTCGTTCTCGGCGGGGTGACGGGGCTGATCAACGCGAGCTACACGATGAACCAGGTCGTCCACAACACGACCTGGGTGCCGGGGCACTTCCACATGACGGTCGGGACCGCGGTCCTGCTCTCGTTCATGGGGATCGCCTACTGGCTCATCCCCTGGCTCAAGGACCGGGCGCTCTGGGGGAAGAAGCTCGCCGTCCTCCAGTCGTGGCTCTACTTCGTGGGGGTGTTGATCTTCGCCCGCGGGATGGTTTCCGGCGGTCTCGAGGGCCTGCCGCGGCGCACCTTCCGCGCCGGTGCGACCTACACGAAGGAGTCGTGGGACCTGGCCGGGATCTGGACCGGCGTGGGCGGCACGCTGATGTTCGTGAGCGCGATGCTCTTCCTCCTGATCCTGGGGATGACGGTCTTCTTCGGAAAGAAGGGCGAGGCGCCGGAGGTCCCCTTCACCGAGACGGTCAAGCCTCCGAGGAAGACGGGGTGGGAGCCCCGCCTCGACCACTTCAAGTGGTACATCGTCGCGACGATCATCCTGATCGTGGTCGCGTACGTGCCGTTCCTGATCCAGTCGTTCCCGCCGAAGCTGACGTCCCCGGCGTTCAAGGTCTTCTGACCCCGGGCGAGGCCGGCCGGACGGGACACCCCCGCCCCCGCGATCCACCCCACCGGGTGGTTCGCGGGGGCGGAGCCATTCCGGGGCGCCACCCCGCTTGCATCGCCCCCCGGGTCGCGGTAACGTCGTCGGCGACCTGGCGACCTGGCGACCTGGCGACCTGGCGACCGGCCACAGGCCACCGGCAAACGGCACCGGCGACCCCGCACCCCGCAATCCGGCGGGCGCGGCCGGGCGCGCCGGGCCCCGCGGCGGCGCAGCGAGAAACTTCGAGAGGAGCACGGCATGAGCGCGGTCCACGACTACATCGACGCGAACCTCCCCCGATTCCGGGAGGAGCTCTTCGAGTTCCTGCGGATTCCGAGCGTGAGTGCGCGGAGCGAGCATCGGCAGGACATCCGCCTGGCGGCGGAGTGGCTCGCGGCGAAGATGCGGGAGGCGGGGCTCACGGTGGCGATCGAGGCGACGCCGGGGCACCCGATCGTGGTGGGGGAGTGGCGCGGGGCGGGCGAGGGCGCGCCGACCGTCCTGATCTATGGCCATTACGACGTCCAGCCCCCGGAGCCGCTCGAGCTCTGGACCTCGCCGCCGTTCGAGCCGACGCTCCGCGATGGGCGGATCTACGCCCGGGGCTCCGTCGACGACAAGGGTCAGCTCTACCTGCACATCAAGGCGATCGAGGCGCACCTCCGCACCGCCGGCCGCCTCCCGGTCAACGTCGTCGTCGTGGCCGAGGGGGAGGAGGAGGTCGGGAGCGAGCATCTGATCCCGTTCATCGAGGCGCACGCCGCCCGCCTGAAAGCGGATGCGATCGTCATCTCCGACACGACGATGGTAGGCGCGGGGATTCCGACGATCAGCGCGTCGCTCCGCGGGATCGCGTACTTCGAGCTCCACGTCGAGGGGCCGTCGACCGACCTGCACTCGGGCGCCTACGGCGGCGCGGTCGTCAACCCGGCGGTGGCGCTCGCCCGGATCCTCGCCTCGCTCCACGACGACGAGGGCCGGATCACGATCGAGGGGTTCTACGACGACGTACGGGTCGACCCGGAGTACCGACGGGAGCTCGCGCGGGTCCCGTTCGACGAGGCGAAGTTCCGCGAGGAGACGGGGGCGCCGGCGCTCGGCGGCGAGGCGGGGTTCAGCACCGTGGAGCGGCTCTGGATCCGGCCGACCTGCGACGTCAACGGGCTTCTCTCCGGCTACACGGGCGAGGGCTCCAAGACGGTGCTCCCGGCGCGGGCGATGGCGAAGGTCAGCTTCAGGCTCGTCCCCGACCAGGACCCGCGGCGCGTCGAGCGGCTCTTCCGGGAGCACGTCGAGCGGGTCGCGCCCGCGGGGGTCCGCGTCGCGGTGCGGGCCCTGCACGGCGGGGATCCGTGGCGGGCGCGGCTCGGGGGGCCGCTCTACGAGGCGGCCGCCCGGGCGCTGGAGAAGGCGTTCGGTCGGGCTCCGGTCTACGCGGGTGAGGGCGGCTCGATTCCGATCGTGCCGGCGTTCGAGCGCGTGCTCGGCGCGCCCGTCCTCCTCATGGGGTTCGGGCTCCCGGGCGAGAACGCCCACGCCCCCGACGAGTGGATGAGCCTCGAGAACTTCGAGAAGGGGACCCACGCCGCGGCGGCGCTGCTGGCGGAGCTGGCGGGGTAGGGGAGCCGGCGCGACGTCGCCCGGCGGCGCCACCGGCGGGGCCGTTCGTGGCGCCTTGGCCGGGCGGCCGGGCCGGCATCACGCGAGCGTCGCCGGCGGCATGGGGGCGTGGCGGCGCCCCGCTCAGGGCGCCGCCGCCGGGACCGCCAGGGTCGGGCGGTGCCGGCTCCACTCGGCGAGGATCTGCCGGCGCAGGCGGAAGACCTTGTCGGGGTAACGGGCGCAGTCGGGCGTGTTCGTCCCCCGCACGCAACCGTTGTAGGAGAGGAGGGCGCGCCGCTCATCCCCGCCGTAGCGACGGAGGTTCCAGGCGAGGATGCTCGTGCCGTTGCAGAGGTTGTCCTCGATGTCGTAGAGGTCGTGTCCGCAGTCGCGCCAGTGGCCGGCCCAGGCGGGCATGACCTGCATGAGGCCGCGGGCGCCGACGTCGCTCGTCACCGTCGGCCGACCGTTGCTCTCGACGAGGAGGACGGAGAGGACGGTCGCGGGGTCGAGCCCTCGGCGGTAGGAGTATTCGACGAGGGGCCACGCGACCTTGCGGGCGGTCTCGCCCGGCACGCCTCGGCGGCGGAGCGACTCCTCGACCGGCGCTACGTGGACACGGTAGAGCGCGACGTACTCCGCGGTGCGTTCGCCGTCGCTGCGGAGTCCGTCGAAGTGTTCGCTCAGCTCGTCGAAGCGGATGCGCCGGGGCTTGCCGTCGTCGTCGACGAGGACGGGGGCATCGTCGGGGAGGTCGAGGGCGCGGGCGGTCAGCTTGCCCAGCCCGATCCCTCCGAGGAGGAGGATCGGTGCGGCCAGCGGGAGCGCAGCCACCCGCCGGACGAGGCGCTCCAGCTCCGCGATCGTGTCGCGGCGCCCGCCTTCCGTGGGCGCCGCGGCTTGCTTTCGGAACAGACCCATGTCGTCAGCCGATCGGCTCCGGGGGTGGCCCCAAGATGGCTTGCCGCCCCGGAGCGTCGCAAGCGCGTCGCTCGGTCGGCGACGGGCTATCCCGCCGCGCGCGCCGTCTCGATGAGGGCGTCCAGCTCGGCCAGGGTGAAGCGGTACTTCTCCTTGCAGAACTGGCACACCAACTCGCTGTATTCCCGGCCTCCCTGCTCTCCGCGCATCTCCTCGAGCGTTGGCGCGCCGAGGAGTACCAGCGCCCGCTCGGCCCGCTCCTTCGAGCACGGGCAATCGAAGCGGACCGGCTTGCGTTCCAGGACCTCGTACCCCGCGGGGAAGACGCGGCCGAGGATCTCCTCGGGGGTCTCGCCCGCGCGGAGCATCGCCGTCGGGTGCGGGAGCCTGCGGATCGCCTCCTCGAGAGAGACGGTATCCGCGTCGTCCAGCCCCGGCATGACCTGCACGATGTAGCCGCCCGCCGCCTCGACGGCCCCGTCGGCCTGGACGAAGACGCCGATCCCGACCGCGGACGGGATCTGCTCGCTCCGTGCCAGGTAGTAGGCCAGGTCGTCGCCGATCTCGCCCGAGACCAGCTCGACCGTGCTCGAGTACGGCTGCCGGAGGCCGAGGTCGCGGGTGACCGTCAGGAACCCGTTCCGGCCGACGACCCCCGCCACGTTCAGCTTCCCGCCCGCCGCCTGTTCGACGTCGGGCCGCGGGTTCTCGACCAGGCCCCGCACCCCTCCCGCCCCGTTCGCCGAGGCGAGGATCGTGCCCGCGGGGCCGTCGCCCTGGACCCGGATCGTGACCAGGTGGTCCGACTCCTTCAGCATCGCGCCGAAGAGGAGCGCGCCGGTCGCGACCCGGCCGATCGCGGCGGTCACCGCCGGGTCGGTCCCGTGACGGCACCGCAGCTCCTCGACCACGGCGGTCGAATCGATGGCGAAGGCCCGCACCAGACCGTCGTAGGCCGCGGCCCGGACCAGGTATTGGCGATCCTGCAACGTCGTGCTCCTGATCTCGTGGATTCAAATCGAAACGGCCCCGGTGCCCGGGGCCGCGATGGTCGTGCGACGTCTCCTTCTACCCCCCGGCTCCCCGCCGGTGCCGGACCCGGCGCCTACCAATCCTCCTCATCTTCGGGGTGCGGCTCCCGGACCAGCACCAGGATCGCCGCCTGGGGGACGACGAGGTAGGCCTTCCCCTCGAAGGTGATCTCGACCGCCGCGCGGCGGAAGAAGATCGCGTAGTCGCCGACCTTCGCCTGGACCGGGAGGTAGCGGCCCTCGCCGCTCCCGATCTTCCACGGCTCGTCGTTCAGCTCGGTCGGTGCCGAGACCGGCGTCCCGGGGCCGGTCGCCACCACGGTCCCACCCTGGACCGCCTGGCTGTCGACCGCGGTCGGCGGGAGGTACAGCCCGACGCGGCTCCTGCTCTCCTCTTCGGGGGAGATCAGGACCCGGTCGCCCACGACGATCAATCGTTTCCGATTCGCACTCATACTTGAATGATGGCGAGATTCAGCCGTTTCGGCAAGCGTCCTCGGGCCGGTGCCGGCCCGCGTCGGGAGGGTGGGAGGGCGCGGCCGCGGGGCCGATTCCGCCATGGACCCGCCCCGGCGACGGGGTCACCTTCCGCGCGACCGCCAGGGGGCGGGAGCGCGAAACCGAGCGAGGTGCGACGATGAGGGACGCAGCGAATCCGGGGCCGCCGGGCCGGCGGCCGCGGGGCGAGGCACCGACCCGCCGGCCCTTCACCTTCGTGCTCGACCCGGTGCTGGTCGAGCGGGCGCAGCGCGAGGTTGGCGAGCGGGACATGGTGCGCAGCATCGAGGCGGCGCTGGCGGCGGCGATCGACTACCAGCTCTGGGTCCGGGAGGTCACGCGGGGGAATCGGAGCGCGCTCTCCTGAGGGGGCGGACGGCGATACGCGGCAACGTCAGCTCGCGGCCGGGACCAGGCGCTCGCCGAGCGACTCGAGCTCGGTGGCGATGCGCCGCGCGACGGCGCCGGGATGGCCGCGCGCCACGGCGCCGCCCGCGACCCCGGCCGCCTCGCGCTCGAGGCGGACGAGGAGCTCCTCGGCCCGGCCGAGCACGTCCGCGTAGCGGTGTTCCTTGGCCAGCCGGATCGCCTCGCGGAGGTGGTCGCTCGCCGCGTCGGCACGGCCCTCGTCGGAGGCGAGGCGGGCGCGGTGCAGCAACGCCTGGGCGCGGGTGTGCGGCCGACGGGCGCCCGTCGCGGCCAGCTCGAGGCAGCGGTCGGCGGCGCGGGGGATGCCGGCGAGGAGGAAGATCTCGCCGAGCGTGCCGAGGACCTGGTACCGGTCCTCGGGGTCGGTCAGGAGGCCGAGCGCCGCCCAGCCGTGCTCGAGCGCTTGCTCGGCATCGCCGGCATCCAGGGCGACGAGGCAGAGCCCGTTGAGCGCCTGAGCCGTGATCGCCTCGTCGTCCCACTCGCGGCCGCGCTCGAGCATCGTCTCGTAGAGCTGGCGCGCCCGATCGACCCGCTTCTGGTGGCGGAGCGCGAGGCCGAGGCCGTCGAGGGCGCGCCCCCACTGCCGGCGATCGTCGAGGTGGAGCGCGATCTCCGCCGCTCGCTGGTACGACCGCTCCGCCTCCTCCCACGCTCCGACCTTGCGGAAGACGCGGCCGAGCAGACGCAGGGCGATGACCTGCTCCGGGGCCAGGTTGTAGGCGTCGGCGAGCTCGAGCGCGGTCCTGTAGAACTCCTCGGCCGCGCCGAAGTGACGCGACGCCTCGGCGACCTCGCCGAGGTCGAGCGTCGCGGTCGTCAGCGCCAGCGGCGTGCGCTTCCGGATCCGGTGGAGGTACTGCGCCATGCGGATCCGCTCCGGGTCGCGAGCCGGGAGTTGGCCGAGCTCCTCGCGCACGCCTTCGATCTGGCGGTCGAACGACTCGGCCGGCACGTTCTCGATCCCGCGCTGGACGAGGCGACGCACGGGGCGGAGGGCGAGGAAGCGGAGGCGGGCGCGTCGTCCGAGGTCGACATCGCGCTCCCGGCCCGCCAGGTCACGGAGCACCGTCCAGGCATCGAAGGCGCGGTCGCGAGGCGGCGAGTCGAGGGGGGCGATCCGATCGTATCGGGCCATGGGCTCACACCATCGCGGCCAGCCGCTGGACCGTGCCATCGCCCGGGCACTCCGCGATGAACTGCTCCAGGGCGCGGTCGAAGCCGCGGCGGTTGCGGAGGGGAGAAGGGCGCCCGCCGACCGTGGTCTTGATCGCCCGGCGGAAGGCGGCGCCCGAGGAGTAGCCGAGCTGGTCGGCGACCGACTCGACGCTGCGGCCCGGCTCGAGGAGCCAGCGCAGGCCGTAGAGGACGCGGAGCCAGAGGAGCAGCCGGCCGGGGGTCGGCAAGCCCCAGCGCTCGCAGCGGCGCTCGAGGGTCGAGACCGAGACGTCGTGGGCCGCCGCGAGGCCCGGCACCTGGATCTGGCTCGGGATCCTCTCGGTCGCGTAGCGGACCAAGCTCCTCGCCTCGTCGGCGACGCGGCCGCGGAGCCGGCCGTCGATCAGGGCGGCGAGCCCACGGTCGAACGTCGAGTCGAGGAGCTCGCCCACGAGCTGGCGGTCGTCGGCGTCGCGGGAGAGGATGACCTCCGTCGCACCCGCCTTCCCGAGACGGTACAGCTCCCGGCCGTCCATGTCGCCCCAGACCAGGATCGGCGTGAGCGGGAAGCGCTGGGCGAAGCGGAACACACGGAGCACTCCGTCTTTGCGCGGTTCGGAGTGGAGGTCGGCGATCGCGATCGAGACCGGCTGGCGGCGCACGAGTCGACCGAGCTCGCGCCAGGATGTCGCCCAGAGGACCTCGTGCGAGGGTGCCGCCGTCAGGAGGGATTCGCGATCCGTCGGATCGGGCAGGAGCGCGGCGATGAGCGCCATGGGCAACCGTGGTGAGGGGACCACGTTACCTCGGGGGCCCTAGTTTAGCTTTGCGCCCCGACGATTGCAAGATCGATCCCGAGCGGAAGCGGCGAAAAAACGGCAGGCGGCGAACCGTGGAGATCCGCCGCCCGGCCGCAACGATCCGCCGTCCGTCCGCCCGGCCGGATGCGCCCGTGCCCCGGGCCGGAACCGGCGCCGACGCGGCCCGTGGCCCGTGCCGGCAGCCGACGTTCTGCTAGACCCCGGCCTGCAGCGGCTCCGTCTCGGCAGCGCGCTCGGGGGTGAAGGGCGCCGCTTCCGGGAGCCCTGCCTCGAGCCAGGTGTGCTCGCCGGCCAGGATCCGCTGCGCGATGCGGTAGGTCACGACGTCGTCATTCCCGTGGACCGCCGCGAAGTGCCGCGCGATGCGGCGGCGGGCGCCGCGGGCGAAGAGATCCGCCAGGGCCAGCGGCCCCTTCTCGCCGGGGTTGGCCCGCACCAGCGCCTGCGCCCGCACGCAGGTGGCGGCGATCGCGAAGAGCTCGGCGCCGACATCGACGAGGCGGAAGAGGAGCGACTGGCGCCGCTCGAGCCCCGGCCCCTGGCGGGCCATCAGGTAGGCCAGCGTCCGGGCGAGCTTGCGGGCGGTCCGGTCGGCGTAGCGAAGGTGCTTGGCCAGGACGCCGTACCCGCCGTAGCGCGGCCAATGGCCCCACCCGACCAGGTTGCTACCGACCCAGCCGGCCATGTGCAGGCCCAGCCCGATCGCGCTGCCGGCCTTCGCCCCGAACGACGCCTCCGGGTCGAAGAGCGCGCCCGCCCGCTGGAGGTGAGGATCGACCGCCTCCCGGGCGATGAAGAGGCGCATGATCTCGCTCGAGCCCTCGAAGATCAGGTTGATGCGCAGGTCGCGCATGACCTTCTCGACCGGGATCGGTGCTTCCCCCCGGCCCGCCAGCGATTCCGGCTTCTCGTAGCCGCGGCCGCCCCGGATCTGGATCGTCTCGTCGATGATCCGCCAGGCCGCCTCGGAGTTGAACATCTTCGCGACCGCGGCCTCGAGCCGGATGTCGAACTCACCGCTGTCGGCCATCGCCGCCGAGAGCTCGGCGACCGACTCCATCGCGAAGGTGAGCGCCGCGATCTCCCCGATCTTCTGCGCCACCGCGTCGTGCTTCCCGATCGGCAACCCCCACTGTTGCCGCTCGTTGCTCCACTCGCGCACGACCTTGAGGCACCACTTCCCCGCGGCCGCACAGGTCGCGGGGATCGTGAGACGCCCCGTGTTGAGCGTGATCAGGGCGAGCTTCAGCCCCTTCCCCTCGCCCCAGATCACGTTCTCCTTCGGGATCCGCACGTTCGTGAAGCGCAGGACGCCGTTCTCGATCCCGCGCAGCCCCATGAACTCCGAACGGTGCACGACCTCGACGCCCGGCATGTCCCGCTCGACGATGAACGCCGTGATCGACCGCCGACTCTTCCCGTCCTTCGCCGGGGTCCGGGCCATGACGACCATGATCTCGGCGATCGGGCCGTTCGTGCACCACAACTTCTCGCCGTTCAGGATGTAGGCGCTGCCATCCTCCGTCGGCTCCGCGGTCGCGCCGATCCTCGCCGGGTCGCTCCCGACATCCGGCTCCGTCAACGCGAAGGCCGAGATCGCACCGCGGGCGAGGCGCGGGAGATACTTCCTCTTCTGCTCCTCCGTTCCGAACATCTTCAGCGGCTGCGGCACGCCGATCGATTGATGCGCCGAGAGGAGCACGCCCAGCGGGGTGCAGTACGCCCCGATCCGCGAGATCGCGCGGTTGTACCCGCGCTGCGAGAGCTCCAGCCCGCCGTACTCCCGAGGGATCTTCATCCCGAAGGCCCCCAGCTCCTTCAACCCCTCGATCACCTCGGCCGGAACCCGATCGTCGCGCTCGATCGCGTACGGGTCGACCTTCTCCCGGAGGAACGCCTCGACCCGCGCGATGAACTCGTCGGCCCTCGCCTCCTGTTCCGGGTCCGCGGCCGGCATCGGATCGATGAGGTCCATGCGGAGCCGCCCGAGGAACAACTCACGGACGAAGCTCGGCCTCGCCCACTCGGTCTCCCGGGCCGCTTCCGCGACCGCTCGGGCTTCGCGCTCACTGACCTGGACTGACGAGCTCATGGTATCCCCCTGACGGAGCTTGGCTGCGCTGATGGACGTCGGCGGAAGGATCGGGATGCCGCGGATCGCGGCATCCCATCGGCGAATCTACTTCGCTGGCCGGAGGGCGGCAACGTTTAGCCGGCACATGGAGTTGCCCGCCCGCCGACACCCGCCGCGATCCCCGCGGGCTTGACTTCAAGTGCACTTGAAGGGTTAACCTCGCGGGCGGACGAACTCGAAGGGTTAACCTGGCGTGCGGCCGCAGATGTCCATCTCCAGCTCGGCCGCTCGTCTCGTCATCGACATCGGAGCGCACGCCGCGCGACGGCTGCGCGACACGCAAATCGCACGGAGGCATTCATGTCGCATCTGCCGCTGCTGTCGCAGCTTCGCACCGGAATCCGCGGCCGGGTGATCGGACCCGAGGACCCGGAGTACGACGCCGCCCGCACCGTCTTCTACACGGGGTTCGACCGCCGGCCGGCGGTGGTCGTGAGGGTCGCGGACGCGGCGGACGTCGCCCGAGTCGTCACGGTGGCGCGCGAGTCGGGGGCGGAGCTCGCGATCCGCGGCGGCGGCCACAGCCTCGCCGGGCACGGGGTCACGGACGGCGGGATCGTGATCGACCTCTCGGCGATGCGGGGGTTGGAGATCGACGTGGCCGGGCGCACGGCCTGGGCGGAGACGGGGCTGACGGCCGGGGAGTACACCGCGGCGGTCGGCGCGCACGGCCTCGCGACGGGATTCGGCGACACCTCTTCGGTGGGGATCGGCGGGATCACGTTGGGCGGTGGTCTCGGCTTCCTGCATCGCCGTTATGGCCTCACCATCGACAACCTCCTGGCTGCCGAGGTAGTGACGGCGGATGGCGAGCGGATCCTCGCCGACGAGGCGTCGCACCCGGACCTCTTCTGGGCGATCCGCGGCGGCGGCGGAAACTTCGGTGTAGTCACGCGGTTCCGGTTCCGGCTGTACGAAGTGGGCGAGGTGCTGGGGGGAATCCTGGTCCAGCTCGCGACGCCGAGCGTGATCGTGGACGTCCTCGCCGCGGCCGTCGAGGCGCCGGAGGGGCTTGCGGGCGTGATCAACTTGATGCCCGCCCCGCCGATGCCGATGATCCCGGCGGAGTACCACGGGCGCCCGGTGGTTGCGATGCTCCTCGTCCATTCCGGCCCGATCGAGGAGGGGGAGCGGGTGATCGCGCGGCTGCGCGGGATCGCGCCCCCGGTCGTCGACGCGATACGGCCGATGCGGTACCCGGACGTCTTCCACGCCGAGCCGCCCCGGCCGCCGCGGGCCGTGGGCCGCTCACTCTTCCTGGACGCGGTGGACCACGTCGCCGCGGAGCTCATCATCGAGTCGCTCGGGAGCTCGACGGCGCCGATACGGCTCGCGCAGTTTCGGGTGATGGGGGGCGCCGTCGCCCGCGTGGCGCGGGATGCCACGGCCTTCGCCCACCGCGATCGTGCGATGATGGCCTTCGTCTGTGCGGGCTTCGCCGAACAGGGGGAGGCGGCGGAGCACGAGGCGTGGGTCGGGCGCTTGGCCGCGGAGCTGCGGCAGGGCGAGCCCGGCGCGTACATCGGCTTCACGAGCGACAACGGGCCGGCCGCCGTCCGGGAGGCGTACCCCGGGGCGACCGGCGACCGTCTGGCGGCGATCAAGGCGATGTACGACCCGACCAACCTCTTCCGGCGCAACCTGAACATCGCGCCCGCCCCGGTGGCCGCCGGGTGATGCCGGGGCGGGCTACTCCCGGGGATCGCCGATCCAGTACCGTGCGCCCGGGCCTCGCCGCCCCGCGCGGTCCGCGGGGTTCGCGAGCCGGCAACGGTCGAGGGAGAGGCAGCCGCATCCGATGCATTCGGTGAGCCCGGCGCGCAGCCGCTCGAGCTCGGCGATCCGGTCTTCGATGCGGCGTTGCCACCCGGACGAGAGCACGGCCCAGTCCTCCCGCGTCGGCACGCGGTTCTTCGGGAGCTTCGCCAGCTCGTCGGCGATCTCCTCGAGGGTGAGCCCGATCCTCTGGGCGAAGACGATGAAGGCGACGCGGCGGAGCGTCGCCCGCGGGTACCGCCGGTGCCCGGCGGCGTTCCGCTCCGCGTGGATCAGCCCGCGCTCCTCGTAGAAGCGCAGTGCCGACGGGGCGACGCCGCTGCGCCGGGCGAGCTCGCCGATCGTGAAGGAGTGGTGGGCGGGCGAGTGGGGTGGGGCGCCCGGCGTGAGGCCGAATCCGGTGCCCGGCGCGACGTGGAGCCCGGGTGCGTTCGTCGTCGTGTCGTGGGTCGTGCTCACAGCGGTTCCTCTCCGATCCGAAGGACGACCTTCCCGCGGCCGTGCCCGCCTTCGACGTCGCGGTGCGCGGCGGCAGCGTCCTCGAGCGGATAGACCGCGCGGACGTGGAGCCGGAGCCGGGCGCGGGTGTGAAGGTCGACCAGCTCGGCGAGGCGCGCCGTCGATCGGCGGCTCCGGATCCCGCGTACGCCGAGGTGCCGGGCGAGCTCGAAATCGACGATCGTGCCGACGCGGGACCGGTCCTTAGCCAGCTCGACCGAGGCGTGCAACGCTTCGCCGCTCCCGGCGACGTCGAGTGCCACGTCGACGCCGGCCGGCTCCAGCGCCCGGACCCTCTCGACGAGCCCGGGGCCGTACCTCACCGGCTCCGCGCCGAGCGACCGCAGGTACTCGTGGTTGGGCTCGCTCGCCGTGCCGATGACCCGTCGGGCGCCCCACGCACGGGCGAGCTGCACCGCGATCGTGCCAACCGCGCCCGCGGCGCCGTGGATCAGGACGACGTCGCCCGGCCCCGCGCCCAGCTCGCTCAGGGCGGTGTGCGCGGCCTGCCCCGCGCCCGGGAGCCCGGCCGCCTCCTCCCACGACATGCTCGCCGGCTTCGCGACGAGATCCCCCGCCGGGACGACGACGAACTCCGCATAGCAAGCCATGGTGCGGGACCCGAGCACCGCATCGCCAATGCGCACCTCGGCCACGTCCTCGCCGACCGCATCGACGATGCCCGCGAACTCATTGCCGAGCTGGAGGGGAAGCGGGGCGTCCTCCGGGCCGCCCGTCGCGAAGTAACCGCTTCGAACTTTGCAGTCCACCGGCTGCACCCCCGCGGCGACGATCCTCACACGCACCTCGCCCCTCCCGGGGACCGGATCCGGCAGCTCCCGCAGGGCGAGCGCCTCAGGCGGGCCGTACTCGGGCACGACGATCGCGCGCATGCGGGTCGGTCTCCCGTCCGAAAAGGCCGGCCGGGCACACCGGCGCGGCTGGTCCGATCGCGGTACGCGGCGACACCCGCGACGATCGCGCCGGCTAGGAGGAGCCCACCGGCGAGGCCGAAGGCGGCCCCGAGCCCGACGCGCGCGGCGACCGGCTGGACCACCAACGGCGAGAGGAACTGGCCGAGGAAGATCGACGTCGTCAACCCGCCCAGCGCCCGGCCCCGCACCGCCTCGGGCGCCACCGCCGTGGTCCAGATCGTGAGCGACGGCATGATGAACCCCAGCCCGACCCCGCCCAGGGCCAGCGCCCCGAGGACGCCCGGGTAGCTCCCGGCGGAAGCGACTCCGAGATAACCGACCCCTATGAGCCCGCACGCCAACCCGATCATCCCCCGGGGGCCCCCTCCCATCCATTGGCTGACGCGACCGTACCCCGCCGAGCCGATCGCCGAAAAGAGCGTGCTCGCCGCGATCGCCGTACCGCTTCGCTCCGGCCCCGCCCCCGTTACCGCCTCGAGATGGAAGGGGATCTGCGACGGCACCATGTAGAACGCCGCCATCAGAGCGACCCCGGCGAGATAGATCGGCGCGAACACGCGGAGCGCCGGGGCCGCCGCGTCGATCGCCGCAGGGCCGGCGGATTCACCGGTCCGGCCAGGTCTCCCCGACACCCGGGTCGCGTACCGATCGCGCACCACCGCCACGACGAAGGGGAGCACGCCCAGCGCCGCCAGATAGACCAGGAACGGAAGCCGCCAGCCGATCCCCGCCAGCGCGCCCGCGCCCGTCAGGAACACGACCCCCCCGAGCGCCATCGCCGCCGCTTGCTTCCCGAGGAATCTCGCGCGTTCGGCCTCGTCGAAGTAATCGGCAATAAGCGCCGTCACCGCCGTCGAGATCACCGCGACGGCCAGCCCCAGAACGACGCGCGTACAGAGGATCAGCGGGAGCGAATCGAGGAAGTACGCCCCGGGGCCCACAACGCCGTAGAGGAGGACCGCGATGGCCAGCAGCCGCTTCCGCCCCCAACGGTCGAGCGCCCACCCCGCGAACGGCGCGGTCAGCGCGATCGCCAGCCCCGGGAGCGTGAGCGCGAGCCGCGCGAGGAGCTCCGCGTTCGGGACCGCAGAGAAGTGGGCGGCCATCGCCGGCAGCGACGGCGCGATCGTCGCCCCCGCCATGACCGTCAACGAGCTCGCGGCGAGGAGCGTGCCGCGCAGCAATGGCGACGGCCCCGCCGCCGCCCCCCTCACCACCGACGCGCCGCGCGTACGCCCCCACCCCTGTGCCCCGTCCACGAGGCGCCAACCCCGACGAACGTCCAACCGACGACCTCCTCGCGCCCGTTCGATCGATCCTTCACCCGTGCGAGGAGGCTAATACTTCAAGTAAACTTGAAGTCAAGGGCGGGTGCAACACCGTGACGACGGATCGGTTCGCAGGGCCGCAGGGGCGGGCGGGAGCGCCGCGGCGGGCGACGGTCAGCGCCGTTCCTCGACCGGCTCCACCGATCCCGGAGCTCCGCTCACGCCGTTCAGGAACGGCAGAACGGTGTGCACGAGGGCGGGGGAGTAGAAGATGTCGTAATGCGTCGCGTCGGGCAGGATCGCGAGTCGGTTGCGCGGCATGTGCTCGCGCATCCACCCGGCGTCCCTCAGCCCGCCGCCGAGGAGCTTGTAGAACTCGACGATGTGCTCGGGCCGGTACATGTCGCCGTCGCCGAAGACGAGCATGACGGGCATAGAGAGCTTCTTCACGTCCTCTCGCCAGTCGTAGGGTCGGCGTATCAGCGCGCCCAGCCTGTCGAGGAGCTCCGGGAAGTCGCCCGGCTCGGGCGCGACGGCCGCGTACGCCTGGTACAAGGGCGTGTCCTTCATCGACTCCGCGATCGTCGCTCCGAGGTACATCTGCTGGGCGAGGATCTCGGGGTGGTAGCCGTCCCTCGCGAACCCTGCCGAGACGAGGACGAGCCGACGCACCCGCCCGGGGTGCTGGACCGCGAGCCGGAACGCGACGCCGCCGCCGAGGGAGTAGCCCAACACATCGACCTGGTCGTAGCCGAGGCGATCGAGGATGATGGCCAGGTCGTCGGCCATGTCCACATGGCTGAGCTCCCGGTTTCCGAGCGGGGTCCGTCCGTGGCCGTGGAGGTCGACGCCGATGACTTGGCGCCGTGCGGCGAGGATCGGCAAGATGGGCGCGAACATGTCGATCGTGCCGAGCCCGCCGTGGAGGAGCAGGAGCGGCTCGCCCTCGCCGTGGATCTCGTAGTGGTAGGCGATTCCGTTCGCCTCGACGCGGCCGCTGGCGGCCGGCGTCGGCTTCGCCGGCAACTGCATCGTCGTACCTCCCTGGGCGTGACTGGGGTCGGGCGCGGCGAGTGCGGTCGCGGCGGCCAGGGGGATCGCCATCGCCTTCCGGTTGAGTCGGAAGCTCTCGAGCATTCGCCCTCTCCGATCGTGACGTGAGCGTTCGGGGCGCGGTTCGCAGCTCCCGGTACCGGGGGCGCGTCCCGGCCACGGAGCTTCCGGGCTCGCGGCGCGCACCGGCCGCCCCGTACATCGTCGATCGACGGAAGGCGAGATCGACACGTGAGCGTAAGGAGCGCCCCGGCCGCGCAGGGGCCGGGGCGCTCTGTCGTCGCCCCGGGACGTGCCCGCAGGCCGGTCCCGGGAGCTTGCCGTGCTCGAAGAGGAGGGGGAACGCGGTCAGAGGCCCACGACGACCTCGGCGCGCAGGACTCGGCGCATCCGAGTGTCGATCCCCGCGTTCCGCTGTGTGGTGTAGACGCGATCGAAGAGGTCGCGGGCCGAGAGCCGGACCGGCATCGGCCGATCCCGCAACGTGCAGGAGGCGAACGCGTGGGTCACCGTTCCCTCGAGCCGGAGCGGCGAGCCGGGCCCGAGCCGGCTCAGCCCGTCCGCCGCTTCTTCGCCTTCGGCTCCGGGAGCTCGGCTTCCGTCGCCCGGAGGAGGGTGGAGAGGAACTCCGCGTCGTCGATGTACTCGTCGATCACGTAGTAGGGTTTCGCGCCGGGGTAGGGCGGAGCCTCCACCGGGGACCCGAGGAGCGCGAGGCCGGCGGTGGTCGGCTTCAGGAAGAGCCGGTTGTCGCAGACCAGGGCGACCACCTTGTTGCCGACGTAGATCGCGTACTCGCCGAACATCTTCCGATGCGAGACCCCGCCCACGCCACGAACCTGCTCGCAGATGAACTGCACGAACGAAGGATCGGATGCCACGGTTTTCTCCTCGGAGGTGGGCCTGCCTGGAGGTCAGGGGATGTTGCTCGCGGTCCTCGCCCCTTTCGGTGGGCGCCGCCGGGAAAGGTACATTCGGAATGCGGTCTCGACCATGTTCCCGCGGCAGGGACTGGCCGCCGAACGGTCGGCGCCCCGCCCTTGTGGTCCTCCACCCGCGCGTGCCGTCCGTAGGCGTGCCGGCCGTAGCATGGACGCGAGCGTGTACGAACGCCGGCTCTCGTCGTCCGCGCGCGCTTCGATCTGCAGGCACGCGGCTCGCTCGCGCCATCGGGGACCCGCCTCCCCCCGACATCCCCTCCCCATGTTGCGCTGTCCGTCCATACGTCCTATGATCCACAACGGACCCCTGTAGACAACGGAGGCGCGATGTGCGGAAGCGTATGAGGATCCGGCGAGTCTCGCCGGCCGAGCGTGGAGGCATGAGGCACGTCCACCGGGTGGCGGCCCTCGTCGCGGGACTCGCCGTCGGCGCGTGCGCCGCGCGCGGCGGGACGGGTGCGGTCGGCGGCGAACCCGAGGCGCCGACCGCGCACGCGTCGACCCCAGCCCACGACCACGGGCCGTCGCACGACCACGCGGCGATGCATGGGGCGGCGATGCAAGGGCACGACCACGCGGCGATGCACGGGCAAGGCCACGGGGCGTCGCACGGGAGCATGCTGCCGGCGACGGCGGGCCGGGGCTACACCGTGGCCGACGTGCAGTTCATGCAGCACATGATCGCGCACCACGCCCAGGCCGTCGTCATGGCGGGGATGGCCAAGACCCACGGCGCGGGTCGCGAGGTCCAGCAGCTCGCCGAGAAGATCGACATCTCCCAGCGCGACGAGATCGAGTTCATGGAGCGCTGGCTCGCCGAACGGGGCCAGGCGGTCCCGACCGAGGAGCACCTGCGCGAGATGCACATGCCCGGGATGCTGACCCCGGAGCAGATGGCGCAGCTCGATGCTGCGCGCGGGAGCGAGTTCGACCGCCTCTTCCTGACGTTCATGATCGAGCACCACCGGGGCGCGCTCGAGATGGTGAAGGACCTCTTCGCCGATCCGAACGCGGGGCAGGACCCGGAGTTGTTCCAGTTCGTCACCGACGTGGATGTCGATCAGCGCGCCGAGATCCACATCATGCGGAGCATGCTCGCCATGCTCGCCACCTCTGGACGGAGCGAGTTCTGATGAAGGAGCAAGCAATGAGGGTCGGGCACGGATGGGGCCGTGCGGCGATGGTCGCGCTCGCCGTCGCCGCGACGGCGATGCCGCTCGCCGCGCAGCAGAAGGCGCAGCCGCCGAGGGACACGATCGCGACGATGGACGACCCGCGCGTCGGCCTCGGCCCGGGTTGGGGGAACTCGGCGGGGATCGCGCTGCACAACATGCGCCTCGTCTCGTATTCGCCCAAGCCCGTGGAGTTCGACTCCGCCCAGGGCCTGACGTACATCAACTCGGACCTGGCCTTCCGCGGTAACATCGTCTACCAGGGCAACTTCAGCGGCTTCTCGATCTGGGACGTGAGCGACCCGACGAAGCCGGTCCTGCTCAGCACGGTGGTGTGCGCGACCGACCAGGGCGACCCGTCGATCTACGGCAACCTGCTCTTCATCTCGGCCGAGTCGCCGCGGTCGCGCAAGGACTGCGGGACGCAGGGGGTGCAGGACGGGAAGGACCGCATGCGCGGCGTGCGCATCTTCGACGTCAGCGATCCCCGCAACCCGCGCCTCATCAAGAACGTCGAGACCTGCCGGGGCTCGCATACGCACACGATCGTGCCGCACCCCAAGGACCCGCGGGTGATCTACATCTACGTGGGCGGGTCCGCCGGCGTCCGCGACGCCTCCGAGATGCCCGAGTGCTCGGACGGAACGGTCGAGGAGAACCCGAACACGGCGCACTACCGCGTCGACATCATCCGCGTGCCGCTCGACCGGCCCCAGGATGCCGCCGTCATCGGGTACGCTCGGATCTTCGAGGGCCTGCCGCGGCCGCCGGGGCGCGCGGGTGTGGCGGCCGGGCCCGACATGGATGAGGATCGCATCCGCGGCCCGCGCGGGTGCCACGACCTGACCGCGTACCCCGCGTACAACCTCGTCGCCGGCTCGTGCGGGAGCTACGGGATCCTCCTCGACGTGACCGATCCCGAGCGCCCGGTGCGCCTCGACGCGAAGTCGGACGTCAACTTCTCGCTCTGGCACACCGCCGTCTTCAGCAACGACGCCCGGTCGGTCGTCTTCACCGACGAGTGGGGCGGGGGGACGCAGCCGCGCTGCCGCGCCACCGATCCGCTCCGCCTCGGCGGCAACACGATCCTGACGATCGACGAGAAGGGCAAGATGACCCAGCACGCCTACATCAAGATGCTGGCCGCGCAGCACGAGATGGAGAACTGCGTCTCGCACAACGGCGGCCTCATCCCGGTGCCGGGGCGCGACATCATGGTGCAGGGGTGGTACCAGGGCGGCGTGAACGTCTTCGACTTCACCGACCCGGACAACCCGTTTGAGATCGCGTACTTCGACCGGGGTCCGGTCGACCTCGAGCAGCGCGTGATCGGCGGGTCGTGGGGCGCCTACTGGTACAACGGCTACATCTACTCCTCCGAGCTCGCGCGCGGGCTCGACATCCTCGAGCTGGTGCCCAGCGAGCACCTCTCGAAGAACGAGATCGAGGCGGCGAAGCTCGTCCGCATGGAGGAGTACAACCCGCAGACCCAGCCCAAGCTCGTCTGGCCGCCGGCCTTCCCGGTCGTCCGCGCGTACCTCGACCAGCTCATCCGGAACGAGGGGCTGCCGAAGGCCCGGACCACGGCGATCGCCGCCGAGATCGACGCAGCGGAGGCGGTGACGGGTGCGGCCCGGCGGGATCGGCTCATGAAGCTCGCCGCCGCTCTCGATGCCGACGTCCAGCGCGCCACCGACAAGAAGCGCGTGCGCGCCATGGCCGCCGCCGTCCGGGAGCTCGCGGAGGCCTCGCGGTAAGCTGGACGAATTCGCCCGGCGCGGCCGCAGCGTCGACGCTGCGGCCGCGGGGGGATGCTGACGACGGACCACGTTTCCGTTTCCCGGTTTGGCCGGGAATCCCATGGACTCGCCCCGGATCCGGAGGCATCCTCCGGCCATGGGACGACGAAGGCGGCCATTTCACCCGGGCATGATCTTCCACCTGGCCTCGCGAACCCATCGCCGCGAGGCCTGGTTCACCGCGGAGTTGCGCTCGGTCATCGTCGACCTGATCCGTTCCACGGTCGCACGAACCGACGCGCAACTCCTGGCGTATGCGGTCATGCCCAACCACCTGCACATCGTGTTGCGACAAGGCTGGATGGAACTCGCCCAAACCATGCAGCCGCTCATGCGCCGCATCGCCGTCCGGGTCCAGCGCACACACCAATTCGAGGGCACCGTCGTCGAGCGACGATATCGCGACACCCCATGCGTCAGTCCGGACCACATCCGAAGCGCGATCGTCTACACGCACCTCAATCCCTGGAGAGCCGGACTCTGCGACGACGACCTCGCCTATCCGTGGACGTCGCATGCGGCTTATCTCCCCGGCGCGGACCCGACACTCTACGGCATTGACCCGGCGGCCCAGGAGCAGGTTCTCGAACTCTTCGCGGACGAGCCGGACCTCGATCGCGACCAGCTCGCCGAACGATACCGGGCGCACGTGCGCTGGCGTATGGACCACGACCGGTACCTGGCGGCGCTGGAGGTAGGTCTCCCGCCGACGACCCTGCCGCCCGCGCCGTCGACGGTGGCCGGCGACAGGGCGTGGCTCCGGATCTTCTCCCTGCCTGAAAGAGGAGCGCCCAACGGTGCGATGCCCCTGCCCGACCTCCGTGATTTCATCAGAAGCTTGGCGGCCTCGTACGATCCCGGCCTCTCGATCGGCGATCTGCGAGGATCTTGGGTGCCCCGGTCGGTCGCGCGGCTGCGCGCGCGCCTGATTCGTGCCGCGGCCGACCGCGGGTTTCGCACGTGCGAACTCGCTCGGTTCTTCGCGATCGCGCCGCAGTCGGTATCGCGAGCGAAGTACGATCGCGCGAGTTGACGAACGCTGCCTCAGTTTCGATCGGTTTCCCGAGACAAGCGGGAAACGGAAACGTGGTCCGCAGCGAGACGCGCCGTCGCCCAGGTCCCGGGGTCCTCCAGCGTCGCCGTTCGCGGCCAGAACGACCAGACCTCGCGGGTATCGGTCACGTTGAAGGCGATCCCGATCTCTCCGGCCCTTGCGGGGTCGAGTCCGATCTTGTCGAACGAGATGCGAATCTCGACGACGCCGGGGGGCTCGAGGGGGAAGTTGTTCGCCTCCCAGCCCGGCTTGGTGGGCGAGCACTGGTAGTTGTTGAAGATCCCCTGCCCTTCGCAGTCCTGATACGAGGCGTGAAACCACCAGTCGCTCGCAGACCAGCCGCCTTCCCTCGTTCCACGTACCGCCAGCAGCACCTCGGGATACCGCTCGGCCTCCTCCGGCTTCACGTTGACGAAGGCCACGTAGAGGGCATGGTCGTCGCGTTTGACGCGGACCGGGACGGTCCACCCCGGCTCGACGACGATCTCGACCACGGCGGCGTCGTCCCACTCCCCGGGCGACATGACGCCGTCCACCACCACGGGCGAGCGGCCCCTCGGGATATCGATCTCCGCCACGTCGACCGCTCCCTCTCCCGCGAGGTCCAGGCCCCCCGGCACCCGCGTCTCCTGCGATTCCGGCGCGCCGGCCGCGCACGCGGCGAGCAGGGACACCACGCTCATCCAGCTCAACCGCCACCGCAGCATCGCCACCTCCAGACTCGTGATGGACACTTCGTGATTCGTGCTCCCGGGCGGCCGTCGCCGGTCGGGTCGTGAGCCGACGACGGTCGGCGGAAGACAACTGTCGATTTCCACTCCGGCCGTTCGACGTTTTGGGTGAGAGCACCGCAGGACGGCCCTGCAGGCAGCAAGAGAATGCGTACGTCGGCCGTCTTGCGGACACCATGTCCGCCGATTCGTCGATGAAGAGGAAATTATGCGACGCGCCGCCCTTCTCAACCTTGCCCGGCTAGCCGTACTCCTGCTCGTGCCCAGCGCCACGCTCGCCCAGTCCGCACCCGTGGGGGCTCGGGTCGAGGTCAACGGCATGTCGATGTACTACGAGGTCTCGGGCGAGGGTGAGCCGTTGATCGTGCTTCACGGCGCCTACATGAACATCCCGGCCATGGGGCCGATCATCCCGATGCTCGCCAAGACCCACCGGGTCTACGCGCTCGAGCTGCAGGGACACGGCCGCACCCCCGACATCGACCGCCCGATCACCTACCCCAACCTCGCCGACGACGTCGCCGCCTTCATGGACGCCGTGGGGCTGCGCAAGGCCGACGTCTTCGGCTACTCCATGGGCGCCGCTGCGGGGCTTCAGCTCGCCATCCGTCACCCCGAGAAGGTGAACAAGCTGGTTGCCGCCTCCGTCGCCTACGACGTCGAAGGGTGGCAGCCGGCGTTCCGGGAGTTCCTCCCGCACCTCGTCCCCGAGATGATGCTCGGCACCCCTCTGGAGGAGGAGTACCGCAAGCTCGCCCCGAATCCGGACGGCTTCCGCGCCCTGGTCGAAAAGCTGATCGCGCTCGAGCACGAGCCGATGGCGTGGGAGGACGATGTCAAGAAGCTCGAGGTTCCGGTGCTGATCATCGCCGGAGATGCCGACGTGGCGACGCTCGAGCACACGGTTGCGATGTTCCGGCTCCTCGGCGGCGGCATCATGGGCGACGTGGGCGCGCCGCTCCCGCCCTCGCGCCTCGCCATTCTGCCTGCGACGTCCCACACGGCCGTCATCAACCAGCCCGAGCTGCTTTACGCCTTCATCGAGCCCTTCCTCAAGGGCGAGACGCCGAAGGGTATGGCGTTCTGATCACCCCTTCGAGGTCCTGCGCCGCGAGCGGCGCGAACGGAGCGACGCGCCGCCGCACCTCGTCGCTCATGAGTGCGGCGGCGGTCGGCACGAGGGGGCGCGGCCCGCGGGACCTCAGGCCGCCCGCGGCGGCCGGCGCACCTCGTGCTCCTCGAATTTCCGGACGATCCGGTCGATCTGGTCGGTGGTGAGACCGAGCTGCCGGATGATGTCGAACGTGTCGCGGACGCGCATGAGCCAGGCGATCTTCCCCCGGCCGTCGACGCGGGCGAAGACGGCGCCGGCGACGTCCAGCGCCTTCCCCGCCGTCGGCAATGTCTCGCCGAGGATCTCGAGATCGCCAGCGAATCGGGCGCGAATGCGGACCAGGGCGGCGAGCTCCGGCCCCTCGGCCACCGTCATGCGGCGCTCGACATCGATCGACTCGTAGGCGTCGAAGGCGTGGGCAAGGAGACTGCGCATCGTGTCCTTGCCCTGGAGCGGCTCGTCCAGCAGCTCGGTTTCGATCGTGACGTCGTCGCTCAGGGCATCCAGGATCCCCTCGCCGTCCCTGGCCTCGATCGCCTCGATCATCCGGTCGAGTGCGTCGCGTGCGTCGTTCACTTGGGCCACCTCCCGGGCGTTGCGGTCCATGGCCCGGAGGTTCAAGCGCCGTGCCGACGACCCGACGGAGCGGCGGTCACCGGGGCGGGGCCCCGATTCCCGGCATGACCTGACCGACCGGACGCGGCGTCCCTCGCCACGCCGGCAGGCGCCTCACCGGCGGCCGCGCGTCAATCCGTAGATCCCGCCGCCGATCGCGCCGAGCACGAACCCCAGCGGCCCCGTGTACAGGATGCCGAGCAAGGGCCCCTGGTTCGACTCCGGCACGACGATCATCGGCCCGAAGAAGCCGATCGCGAAGCCCACCGCGCCGGTGCCGACGGCGCCCACGAGGATGTAGGCGAGGACGCCGCTGAGGGGCGACGCCGTCTTCACCCACGCGAACCGCGCCGCGAGAATCGCGCACCCGAGCGCAGCGAAGTACGTCAGCAACGCCGGCACCGCGGCCGGGAGCATGACCGCGAAGAGGATCTGGAAGGCGAGGTTGCCGAGGATCGCGACGACGATGACGAAGAGGATGCGGAGGATGGGATGCATGGTCGTTGCCTCGTTCTCGATGGGCTGCGCCGTCGCGAAGATCGGTCTCCGAAACGGTGGGCGCGACGCATTTCGATATGCTCGCGCGCCATTCAAACTTGATCGAATGGGGAGAATCGGTAAAGGATTTCGGTACCGACCGAAACCGTTCACGCCTCGCGGAGGTCCTCCGGCGCGCAGTGGAGCGCAAGGGCATCGGAGTCCTTGTCGACCCCGAGGCCGAGGCGCGCGCCGGCAACCCGCTCGCCCTCGCCGGGCTCTCATCCCCCGCGCCCTTCAGGAAGACGTACACGTTCTCGCGAGGGACCGGCTGGGACCCGTACTCCCGGGTCAGAACGGATTTGCTCACGGAGACGCAGCCCGTCACCGCGGCGCAACTCGCGATCAGACCGATGCGGCGCATCATGGCAGCCCCGAGACAGGATTAGGGTCCGCTGCTCGCGGATCCCGAGGGCTCGTTCCCCATGTCGATCCGGGTCGATGGCATGACGGGAAGTCGCAAATCCGGACAACGGTGCCTGGTCCGGTGAAGCTCCTGGTCCGGTGAGCCCCGTGCCCGGTCCGGTGAGGAGCACCCCCTACGCCAGCCCCTCGACCACCTCCTCGTACGCGCACGTCAGCGCGCCGCGCGGGTTGGGCGGGCCGAACGGGCCGTACGCCTCGAACCCCGGCAGGGGCCCCGGCAGGGCGAGGATCTCGTCGCGGGAGCGGCCGGCCCGGACCTGCGCCTCGACGAACGTGAGGAGCGCCTCGAAATAGTCGCGGAAATGCTCGAGCTCCGCGCGGCCGCCGACGACGGGGACCCCCGTGTTCGCGTGGCCGAAGATGTAGACCGTATCGGACGCGTGATCGTGGACCGTCCGCTCCAGCACGGTCATCCAATTCCGGATCGTTGCGCCGGCCGCGCGATCCACGACGGGGTGGCGCCGGTGGAACATCAGATCGCCCATGTGCACGACGTTCGCGCGCTCGAAGGTGATGACCGCATCGCCGCTCGTGTGCGCGCGCCCGTAGTACCGCGCCGTGATCCGCTCGTCCCCGACGTCGGCGGACCAGCTCTCGGCGAAGGTCGTGTCCGGGAGGAGCTGCTCCTCCGGCGCCGGGGCGCCCCCCGGCGGGTGCCGCAGGTGCTCGGCCGCCTTCTCGTGGGCGACGACGCGTCGCGCCACGCCGCGGAACGCGCTGTTGCCGCCGGTGTGGTCGCCGTGGTGGTGCGTGTTGAGGAGGACGTCGACCGGCCGGCCGCCGGTGCGCGTGGCCAGCCCTTTCAGGAACGCCTCGGCCGAGTCCGGGAACTGCGTGTCGACGACCACGACGCCGTCGTCGTTCACGAGGTACCCGATCGTGCCGCCGCGTAGGGTGAAATAGCCCACGCCGCGGCGGATCGGCGTGAACGCCGGCTCCTGCCCGGGGCGCGGCAGTACGCGGGCGAGGTCGGGACGGGCGAAGGCTGCGGAGACGAGCGCGGCCAGGGAGGTGGTCAGGAATTCACGACGCGACGTCGGCATGAAGGCCTCCTCGAGGCGGGGTCCATCGCGTTCCGAGGCCCGCGGGCGCCTCGCGGCCGGGGTGACCGGCCGACGGCGCCCCGGGGTGGGCTCGGAGAGCCGGGGCGTCCCCAGCGTAACGCGGCCGGGGAGGGGAGGGCAAGGGCGGAGGTCCGTCCCGCTTAGGACGGCAGGCCCCCACGCCCCTTGAATCCCGGGCCCTCGGATCCTACCTTCCGCCCCTCTCCCCGACGCAACCTTCTGGGCTGCAGGTTTGCGACGATGCTGAATGGATTCGACGCCTGCGGCGGCCGCCCGGGCCGTCGTCCTACGATATCCCTCGCCCTTCGGCTGATCGCCGCGACGACGTTCCTGGTCGGATGCGCCGCGTCCGACGACGGCGGCGTCATCCGCCTCGGGGTCGCCGGGCCGATGAAGGAGGCCTCGGGGAAGGGGATGTACCAGGGCGCGCTCCTCGCCGTCGAAGAGATCAACGCCCGTGGCGGGGTGCGCGGCCGCCCCCTCGAGTTGGTGGTCCGCGACGACGAGATGAACTCCGTGCGCGCGATCGAGGTCGCCGAAGAATTCCGCGACCGGACCGACGTCGTCGCCGTCGTCGGACACCTGAGCTCCGGCGCGAGCATCGCCGCGTCGGAGATCTACAACGAGCCGGGGAACGGGCTCCTGGCCATCTCGCCCGGGGCGACGAGCCCGGAGATGTCGACGACGGGCGAATGGACGTTCCGGGTCTGCCCGAGCGACCTGCAGCAGGCCGCCGCCCTCGCCGAGTGGGCCTTCAACGGTCTCGGTCGTCGGCGCACGTTGATCGTGTACGTCAACGATGCCTACGGGCGGGGCGTGCGCGACGCCTTCACCCCCGCGTTCGAGCGACTCGGCGGCACCGTCGTGAGCGCCGACCCCTACCTCCCCGACCTGCTCGAGGACGAGCGCACCCTCGACCCGTACCTCGAACGCGGCATCCGCAACGACATGGACGCGCTCGTCCTCGTCGGGATGGGCGACGAGGTGACCGCCATCCTCCGCGCCGCGCGGCGCCTCGGTTTTCGCGGGACCGTGATGGGCACCGACGGGCTCATTGGGATCGCGGAGGCGGGGAGCGTGGCGGAGGACGTCGTCGTCACCTCGGGCTTCCTCGTCGACCGGGCGACGGAGTCGGCCCGCGATTTCGTCCAGCGCTACCAGGCCCGGTTCGGCGAACTCCCGCGCGACGGCTCGGCGCACGCCTACGACACCGTCATGCTCCTGGCCCACGCCATCGATCGGGTCGGGACGGACCGGAAGGCCGTACGCGACTACGTCGCCTCCATCGGCGACGACGCCCCCGCCTTCGAGGGCGTGACGGGCACGATCCGCTTCGACCCGAACGGCGACGCCGTCGGCAAGGACGTGATCATCGGCGTCGTGCGGGATGGGCGTGTGGTGACGGTGGGTGAGGCGCACTGAAAAGGGCTGATCATAGAACGGGATCGAAAGTCGCCACGGTGGCTCCGACCCACGGTGGCCGCTGGCTATCGCCACTCCGTCGCGCTCAAGTCGGACGGCACCGTGGTGGCCGTGGGGGATGACCGATACGGGCAGTGCAGAGTCGGCGACTGGCGTGACATCGTTGCGGTAGCGGCCGGCAACGGCCACACGGGCAACGCGCACACCGTCGGCCTGAGGTCGAAGGGGACCGTCGTCGCCGTGGGGTGGAACAAGCACGGCCAGTGCGATGTGGAGGACTGGAGCGACATCGTGGCCGTGGCTGCGGGGTGGCGCCGCACTGTCGGCATCCGGTCGGATGGCACCGTGGTGGCCGTGGGCCGCAACAACGATGGCCAGTGCGATGTCGGCGGCTGGCGCGAGATCACGGCGATCGCGGCAGGCAGCCATCACACCGTCGGCCTTAGGGCGGATGGCACCGTCGTCGCGGCGGGCTGGAACGAGTACGGCCAGTGCGACGTCGACGATTGGCGCGACGTCGTGGCGATCGCGGCCGGCTGCGTTCACACCCTAGGGCTGCGAGCTGACGGCACCGTGGTGGCCGCGGGGGACAATCGCTTCAGCCAGTGCCATGTCGGCGACTGGCGCGACATCCGATTTCCCGAGCTGCGCGCGCACCATCGTACCGGCGCGTTAGGGTCGGACCCTCTGGAGGCGCGTTGAGAATGGAATGGTGAAGAAGGCGCGTTCACGGAATGCAGCCCGTTCCGGTGAGCCGCGGATATCGGACGAGGCGGTCCGTCGCGCAACGGGACGAACCTGGGGCGAGTGGATCCGCTGGCTCGACGAGCGCGGCGCGGCGGGCATGTCCCACAAGCAGATCGTGACGATACTCAGGGAAGAGGGCGGGGTGGAGAGCGGATGGTGGCAGCAGTCCGTCACCGTCGGGTACGAGAGGGCGAGGGGGCTGCGGGTGGAGGGTCAGACCGCGGAGGTCGGCTTCGAGATCGGGGTGAGCCGGACCGTCCCGCTCCCGGCGGGCGAGGTCTGGCGGCGCCTGACCAGCCCCGACGGCGTCCGCGTATGGCTCGGCGACGGCGCGTCTCTCCGCTTCGAGACCGGCGAACCCTACCGCATCTCCGATGGGACGACGGGCGAGGTCCGCGTGGTCGTCGCCGGCGATCGGCTGCGCATCACCCGGCGCCCGGACGGCTGGGCGCGCCCCGCGACGATCCAGATCCGCCTGGCGCCGAAAGGCGAGAAGACCGTCGTCACCTTCCACGAAGAGAACCTGCCCGGCGCCGACGAGCGCGAGGCGCGGCGGGCGCACTACCAGGCCGCGCTCGTGGAGATCTTCTCGGGCGACGGCTGAGGAGCGCGCTCACGCTCCAGGGATTCACTGCCGATACTTCCTCGATTGGACCGCGCACGGGATCGCAAAGCCCGTGACACTCGATCTCTGAGGTCTGAGGATAGATCACGCATGCGCAGCATCGATCTGAAACATCGCGGGCGCGCCCGGCCGCGAATCGGTCCGGCGCTCGCCCTGCCTGCACTCTTTGCATTCACCCTTGGCCTCGCCGCGTGCGCGGACGAGCCCACCCGGCCGAACGCCCGTGGTGGAGACGAAGACGGCGGTCGCACGCCGCCCCGCCCGCTCGGGGTGGTCGAGATCACCATCTCGGGGCTCGGCTCCGGGCACGTCACCTCGAGCGCGCTGAGTGCGCCCACCGTCGCCGAGCTCGACCGGCTGCGCGCGCTTCGCGACGCCGCCGGCGCGAGTGCGGCGGGGCCCGGCGTTCTCGCGCCGCAGGCCCTCACGCCGCCCGACCACACCGGGGGCGGAGGCGATGGCACGATCCAGCTCGAGCTGCTCTCGACCGGGAGCTTCACGGACGGTGCGCGAGGGGCGGGCGGCTACCGCTATCTCTGGGCGACGTACCGGGTGCGCAACGCGCAGAAGGACGGCACCGCCTACGATACGCCGCGCAAGAACCTGACCTTCTACGCCGTCGACACCGACGAGACGATCGGTGAGACGGCGATCTCGAGCCTCACGCTCTTCGACGGCAGCCCGGCCGATCCTGCGCTCGCCACCCAGCTCATCCCCACGGGTGCGGTGGCCAAGCACCCCGGCAGCAACACCGTCCACCCCACGGATCCCGATGTCCTCCAGGTGGTGACGGAGGCGGAGGCGGATTCGATCCGGGCGCTGGCGGGCGAAGGCGTGACCGATGTCTTCCCCTACGGCTTCGTGGTGCGCCGCGTCGGCAGCACGACGACGCGCGAGCTCCCGGCGAACCCGGACGAGGACCGGTTCGACGGGGTGGTCACCTTCGCCTACAAGGTCCCGCTGCAGGAGACTCCGGCGCAGGACCCCTTCACCGTGACCATCATGTTCCTGGCCGTGGATGATGACGAGGTGAAGATCACGCAGTCGGTCGAGGAGGCGACGTCCGCGGGGATCGCCGCGTTCGATGCGCGAGCCACGTCGCTCGGAGCGACCAGGATCCGGCTCCTCCCGTGGGGCACGTCCGCTTCCTCGTCGCACGAACGGTTCTGCAGCGTCCGCATTGCGGGGCCGGCCTCGAACCCGACGGCCTATCTCGCGAGCGCGCCCGGGAACCTCGTCTCGCTCTCGCCGCACCCCTTCACCGCGAGCGCGAGCTCCGTTCCGGTCAGCGCTCAGTTCACGGCTACGTTCGACAGGGCGGTGAGCGGCGTGTCGCCGCGGCAAGGCCTCGTCGTGCACGGGAGCCAGAGCGGGCGACGCTTCGTGGGCGAAGTCTTCGCGGGGCACGGGACGACCACGATCTCGACGCCCGTCGCCCACTTCTTCCCGGGCGAGGAGGTGGAAGTCGGCTTCGCGCCCTCGATCCGCCGGTCCGCCTGCGCGGACGCCGGCTTCCCCGGGACCTTCCGCTACCGCGTCGCCACGAGCCCGAGCACGGGAAGCTTCACGGCGGGAAGCCCGATCCAATTCGGCCAGGAACTTTGGTCTGTCGCCCTGGGCGATCTGGACGCCGACGGCCATCTCGACATGGTCGTGGCAGACAAGGGAGGAGCCCAGGTCCTCGTGTGGCGCAACCAGGGCGGGGGGACGTTCGCGCAGACCCCCGACGTGTATTCCGTCCCGTCTCCCTCCAGACTCGCGCTGGGCGATCTGGATGGCGACGGCGACCTGGACGTCGTCGTGCTGCTCTTCTACGAGAGGAAGGTCCACGTCCTCCTCAACCAGGGGAACGGCACGTTCTCTCACCACGCGACGTCGTCCACGGCTCCGGTCATTCCTCGCGTCCTCTCGCTGGGCGACCTGGATGGGGATGGCGACCTCGACCTCGTCGTTCACGACATCTACAAGACGGACATCTTGGTCTATCCGAACGCGGGAGACGGCACGTTCGACGAACCCGCGCAATACACCGCCAAAGATCTTGTCGGAAACCATGCGCTCGGCGACGTCGACGGGGATGGATACCTCGACCTGGTGGTGACGCTCGCCGGGTCGCACGAGATCGAGGTGTTCCGCAACCGGGGCGACGGGACGTTCGAGTCCGATGCCGTGTTCTCCGCGGGAGGCGACCGGCCGATACCGGTCGCGGTGGGCGACCTGAACCAGGACGGCTTCCCGGACCTCGTCGTGGGGCACGACCTGTCGTCCACGGTCTCGGTGTTCCTCAACGACGGCAACGGCACGTTCGCCATGGCAGGAGCTCCCTACCCGGTGGGCGACGAGCGAGACCCGTGGTGGATCGTCCTCGGCGATGTGGACGGGGACGGCGATGTCGACATCGTCGTGACGAGCGCCTACGCGAGCGAGATCCACGTGCTGCGCAACGAGGGGAACGGTCAGTTCACCGTCGAAGGCCCGCTGACATTCGCGCCGGGCGGGGCCGACGCGTCCGCACTCGGCGACCTGGACGGCGATGGGGACCTCGACCTGGTCGTCGTCTCCTCGGGCAGCGGCTCCGTGGTCGTCTACACGAACCAGTGACCCTGTAGCGGCCGGGTCGCCGTGCCCGCCGAGCGGCGGGCCTCCCGGCGACACCGGCCGGCAGGATCGTGGCTGCGCCGCCCGCCCAAACATGGCGGACGGTGCGGGCCGTCACAACGCATTGCCAGCCGATCGCCCGTGCATAAATTCCCGGCCCATTCGCGCGCGCTGTGGTGCTGCGGCGTCTCGCCTCGGTGATCCGGTCGCGTGGCGAACCGGCGGCGGCCGCGTCCGTTGCGGCCGCGCCGCCGGGGAACGGACCTCCACCGGGATCCGACACGATGAGACGCACGACGCACTCCCCCGCGCGCGCCCGCGGACCGTGGCCGCGGCGCATCGCCCGACTGCTGCCCGTCGCGGTCCTCGCCGCCGCCTGCGCGGACGAACCGACCAGGCCGGCCGCCCGCGACGGCGACGACGGACGTCCGGCGCCGCGCACCCTCGGCCTCGTCGAGGTCACGATCTCCGGCCTCGGCACGGGACAGGTGACGTCGAGCGCGATCAGCGCCCGCACCGTGGAAGAGCTCGAGCGGCTCCGCGCGCTCCGCGACGCGGGTGTGGCCGGGAGCGCCGCCAACCTGGCCGGGAGCGCGAACGCCGGTGCGAGCTCCGCCTCCGCAGTGGGCGCGGCCGGGGGCTCGATCCCCGCGGCCAGCCACGACGCGCGGTTCGCGTTCACCCGCCCCGCGAACGCCGACGACTCCGGCGACGGCACCATCCAGCTCGAGCTCGCCGCGACGGGGAGCTTCACCGACGGTGCGCGCGGGAACGGCGGGTACCGCTACCTCTACGCGATCTACCGCGTCCGCAACGCCCGCAAGGACAAGACGCCGTACGACACGCCGCGCCGCAACCTCACGTTCTACGCCGTCGACACGAACGAGACGATCGGCGCTACGCCGATCTCGGCGCTCCTCCTCTTCGACGGCGACACCGCCGACGCCGCCCTCGCCGCCCAGCTCATCCCCACCGGCGCGGTGCACCGCGACCACGCCGCGCACGGCATCGTCTCGACGACCCCCGACGTCCTCCAGGCGGTGACCGAGGACGAGGCCGACGCGATCCGGGCGCTCGCGGGCGAAGGGGTCGACGACGTCTTCCCCTACGGCTTCGTCGTCCGGCGCGTGGACGACCCGACGACGCGCGAGCTGCCGGCGAACCCCGCCGACGACCAGTTCGACGGGATCGTGACCTTCGCCTACAAGGTGCCGCTGCAGGCGACGCCGGCCGACGACCCGTTCACCGTGAGCGTCGTCTTCCTCGCCGTCGACGACGACGAGGTGAAGGTCACCCAGTCGATCGAGGAGCAGACACTGGCCGCCGCGGCGGCGTTCGAGGCCCGCGCCGCCGCGCTCGGTGCGGACGTCCTCACGATCCTCGGGCCCGATGGCCTCATCGGCGGCGTGGATCCCTCATCGCTCCGGATCCTCTGCGACGTGCGCGTGGCGGGTGGGGCCGGCGCCGGCGCCGTGACGATCGCCGACGCGCCCGGCGCGGTGCCGTGGTTCAGGACGCCGTCGCCCGCGGCCTCCTCCGAGGCGATCCCGGCCGCGACGCGGTTCGAGATCGCGAGCTGCGGGACGATCCCCACGGCGGACGGGACGACCTTCGCCGTGCACGGCTTTCAGCGCGGGCGCAACGTGGTCGATCCGTATCTGGGCGCGGGCACCCAAATCGTCCGCGCGCCCGCGCCTCCCGGCGGGAGCTTCTTCCCGGGCGAGGAGGTCGAGGTGACGCGGTCGGCGGCGCTGGGCGGAGCGAAGGCCAACGTCGCCCGCTTCCGCGTGGCCACGGCCGGCGGATCCGGGACGTTCCCGTCCAAGACATCGGCGTTCGGAATCAACAGCGTGGTGACCGGGATCGCGGTGGGCGACCTGAACGGCGACGGACGCCTGGACATCGTCGCCGCGAACGAGGACTCGAGCACGGTCTCCGTGGTGCTCCACCCGGCGAACGCCACGTTCGACACGAACACTCCCGTCACCCGATACGCCACAGGGAACGCGCCGAGGTCCGTTACGCTGGGCGACGTCGACGGGGACGGCGACCTGGACATGATCACGGCGGACTTCGACGGGCACACCGTCTCGGTGTTCTTCAACCAGGGGGACGGGACGTTCGGGGCCCCGACGACGTACGCGGAGACCAACGCGGCGTTCGTCGCCCTGGGGGACATCGACGGCGACGGCGACCTGGACATGGTCGTCGCGAGATCCAGCCGGGTGTCGGTCCGGCTCAACCAGGGGGACGGGACGTTCGGCGCCGGGATGACGTATTCCACCGACAACCGGGCGTGGTCCGTCGCCTTGGGCGACCTCGACGGCGATGGGGACCTGGACATGGTCGTCGGGAATTACGGCTCGTCCAGCGTCTGGGTGCGGCTCAACGACGGGAACGGGACGTTCGGCGCCCAGACATCGATCTCCGTCGGCAACTACCCGCGGCACCTCGCGCTCGGCGATCTCGACGGGGACGGAAACCTGGACCTGGTCGTGGCCCACGGATTCAACGCGAACTACGTGACCGTCCTGAAGGGCGGAGGGGACGGGACCTTCGGGGGCGCCGCGACCTACACCGCGTCGACCTGGCCGACGACCGTCGCGCTGGGCGACCTGGACGGCGACGGCGATCTCGACCTGGTCGTAGGCCCCAACGCCGGCAGCTTCGCCGTCCTGATCAACGACGGAACCGGGAAATTCGGCCCGGCGGTGACGTACTCCACCCTGGGTTCCCAGGCGCAGGCGGTCGCGCTCGGAGACATGGACGGCGACGGCGACCTCGACGTCGTGGTCGGCAGCCCGGTTCCGATGGGCGTGTTCGGGACGAAGAACATCCACGTGTTCTGGAACCAGTGACGTGGACGCTGCGCGGTGCGCCGCCCGCTGGGGCGACGGCGGGCGGTGCCCCTACGACGTCAGTGAATGGCCGGTCGCCTACACCCTCTCGAGGGGCGTCGCCGCGCCCATCGGCAGCGCCCCGCGCGCGACTCCGAGCCCCTCTCCACCCTCTTCCCTGGCTCTCCCTTGTCAGGGAAGAGCCAGCCATTCACCCTCGTGTGGGTTTCCCAACGGACCGCGCGCCCGGTAGCAGCGCGGACCGCTCGTGGCCTCGCGGAGATCGAGATCACTCCGTGACCACGCTCCCGGACGCAAGGCCCGGCTAGAATTCGACCCCATGACACAGGAGACGACTGTGACGACGCACACACGATCAAGGAACCGGTGGCCCCGGCCCTGGCGCCTCTGGATCGCCGCGGTCCCGGTCATCGCTCTCGCCGCGTGCATGGACGAGCCGACCCGGCCCGGCCCCAAGAACGACGAAGACGATCGTCCCGGCACCGCGCCCTCGGCGCTGGGTCTCGTGGAGGTCACGATCTCGGGGCTCGGGACGGGGCAGGTGCGCTCGAGCGCGATCAGCGCGGCCACCGTCGAGGAGCTGGACCGGCTGAGGGCCATGCGCGATGCGGCGGAGGGCCGCAAAGCCCACGTCGGAGCGAGCGCCGCCGACCCCGGCGCCAGCTTCGCCGTCTCCCGTCCCTCGAACTCGGACGAGACCGGTAACGGCTCGATCCAGCTCGAGCTGGTTTCGACGGGCAGCTTCACGGACGGCAGTCGGCAGAGCGGCGGCTATCGCTACATCTACGCGACGTACCGCGTCCGCAACGCCCAGCAGAACGGTACGCCCTACGACACGCCGCGGCGGAACCTGACGTTCTACGCCGTGGATACGGAATCGACGATCGGAAACACGGCCATCTAGAAACTCGAACGCTTCGACGGCAGCCATGCCGACCCGGCTCTCACGGCCCAGGTCATCCCCACCGGCGCCGTTGCACGCAGCCTGGCCGGTGAGATCGTCTCGCTCGGCCCGGACGTGCTCCAGGTGATCACGGAGGACGAGGCCGCCCAGCTCCTCGAGAACGTCGCCCCGACGGGGGTGCAGGACGTCTTCCCCTACGGCTTCGTCGTGCGCAACCCGAACGACCCGTACAGCCGCACCCTTCCGGCCAACCCCGCCGAAGATCGGTTCGACGGAGTCGTCACCTTCGCCTACAAGGTCCCGCTGCAGGCGAACCCCGCGGACGACCCGTTCACCGTCAGCATCCTCTTCCTCGCCGTCGACGACGACGCGGTCAGGATCACGCAGTCGCCGGAGGAGCAGACGCCGGCCGCCGCGGCCGCGTTCGAGGCCCGCGCCGTCGCGCTCGGCGCAGACCTCCTCGCGATCCTCGGTCCCCAAGGCGTCGCCGGCAACGCCGATCGCTCCTCGCTCCGGATGGTCTGCGACGTGCGCGTGGCGGGCGCGGCGGGCGCGGCGGGCGCCGGCGCCGTAACGATCGGCGATGCGCCCGGCGTGGAACCATGGCTCAGCACACCGTCGAGCGCGGACCCCGCCCACGCGATCCCGGCCACGACGCGGTTCCAGATCGCGAGCTGCGCGCCCATCCCCACGGCGGGCGGGACGACCTTCGCCGTTCACGGCTTCCACGGCGGCCGCAACGTGGTCGAGCCGTATCTGGCGGGCCCCCATGTCGTCCGCGCGTCCGCGCCCCCCAACGGGAGCTTCTTCCCGGGCGAAGAGGTCGAGGTGACGCTGACCACGACGCTCGGTTTCCCGAAGCCCATCGTCGCCCGCTACCGCGTGGCCACGAACCCCGCCCCGGCCAGGTTCGAATCGATCAGCGGTCAAGCGCAGTTGGACGGCGACCCCCGCCATGTCTCGGTCGGCGACCTGAACGGCGACGGGAAACTCGATCTGGTCGTGCATCACTCGTACTATGCGGGCGTGTTCCTCAATCCGGGCAACGGAACGCTCGGCACCGTCACGCGCTACAACGCAGGCTACTACACCAACATCGGTGCGCTCGGCGACCTGGATGGCGACGGCCACCTGGACATCGTCACCACGAGAGATACCAGGGATAGCATCGCGGTCTTCTTCAACCACGGGGATGGGACGTTCGCCGGGCCCACCTTCGTCCCCGCGGGCAGCTCCGCCACGTCCATAGCGTTGGGAGACATCGACGGCGATGGCGACCTCGACCTCGCTACCGCGTTGCGGGCGGACACCATCCTGGTGGCCCTCAACCAGGGGAACGGCACGTTTGCAGCCCCATCGACCTATTCCGTGGGCCAGGGGCCGAAAAGGCTCGTCCTGGCCGACCTGGACGGGGATGGGGACCTGGACGTGGCCGTGGCGAAACAGCAGTCGAACGACGTTTCCGTGCTCATCAATCGGGGAGACGGCACATTCGAGGATCATCGGGTCTACGGGACGGGTCAGCGTCCAACAGACGTGGTCGCCGTCGACATGGATGGAGACGGCCACCTCGATCTCGTCACGACGAATAATGACGGGGGGTCCGTCTCGATACTGCGCAACCGTGGAGACGGGACGTTCGACGCCGCAACGAACTACCCTATCGCGGCCGGTTCCCCGTACGCGCTCGCGGCCGGCGATCTGGATGGGGACGGCGACGTGGACCTGGCGGTGGGGCTCTTGTACTCGAAGACCGTCGTGATCCTGCTCAACCTGGGAAACGGCTCGTTCGACGTGCGTACGTATACCTCGGGTGGCTCCGTGTGGGATATCGCGCTGGGCGACCTGGACGGGGATGGAGACCTGGATGTGATCACAACGAGTCCCCTTTCCACAAGTGACCCGGAGGTGTCCATCCTACGGAACAATTGAGTCGGGCGGGGAGGGGCAACACCTGAGAGGAGCGTGGGGGAGGAGGTGGGGGCGGGGGCTGCGTGCTGACCCGGTGGAGACGCTCGGGGGACGTCGTCTTCGGGGGAGGACACGGGACGATTGGGAACTTCCCGAGCCCCCCGCGGTCGCCCGCGTCGCGGGCGGGGTCTATGGGGTGGGCAGCGTCGTCGCCGCGGTCTGCCACGGCCCCTCGATTGTGCGTCGTCGCGAAGCTCAGTTCGGATGCGCCGGCCGCGACGCGCGAGGCCGCGGCATGGCCCTGCGCGAGCTCAGGCGGAGGTGCAGCGTGACGGCGCCTGCGACGACGACACCTGCAGGCCGTCGCGGTGGTGGGGGAGGTGTGGGGTGGCGTTGGGGCAGGCACGAGGCGTGAATCAGCAATCATGAACCTTCGTCAGGGTAGAGCGGTGCCGATGGAGCACCCAGCTTTATTAACACTTGCGGCCGCTTGTGTTAATAAGCCCCGATCTTGTTCACGCGAGTGAAAACAAGGACCGGTCGGGTCCCGGCCCGCGTAGATCTACAACGTAGTCACGCGCCCCTAGGCGGCGCTTTGTGGCAGGCTGAACTCGCGGGAGACCTCCCCAACCTCGCCCGGCAAGCCTTGACGGCGTGCCGGGCGTTATTAACACTTGAGGCCACTTGTGTTAATAAGTCCGGGCGCTATTCACGCGAGTGAAAACAAGACTCCCATGAATCGCGGTGCGACGGGCAGGTACGAGGTCACGACGACGGCGGGCGAGGCAGTGCGCGCGTTCATCCCCGACCCGCTGCCGCCCCGACCCGCGATCGACTTCACACCCGAGCGCCAGCGGCTCCACGAGGAAGCGCTCCTCGCCTGCGGCCGGCTCGATGCCATCACCGCGCTGTTGCCCGAGCCGGAACTGTTCCTGTACACGTATGTTCGGCGCGAGGCGGTGGTCTCGAGCCAGATCGAGGGCACGCAGTCGTCGCTCTCCGACCTCCTATTGTTCGAGCTGGAGGAAGCCCCCGGCGTCCCATTCGACGATGTCGTCGAGGTGTCCAACTACGTCGCGGCGCTCGAGTACGGCCTTCGTCGTCTGCGCGAAGGCTTCCCCCTCTCGAATCGGTTGATCCGCGAGGTGCACGGCGTGCTGCTCTCGCGCGGCCGCGGCGCGGACAGGCGACCCGGTGAGTTCCGAACCAGCCAGGTCTGGATCGGCGGCACCCGCCCCGGCAACGCCCAGTTCGTGCCCCCGCCGGCGCACCACGTCGCGCCTTGCATGGTCGACCTCGAGCGTTTTCTGCACAATGGTCGTGACTACGGCGCGCTCGTGCGTGCGGCGCTCGCGCACGTGCAGTTCGAAACGATCCACCCCTTCCTCGACGGGAACGGGCGCGTTGGCCGCTTGCTGATCGCGTTGCTGCTGCATCACGACGACGTACTGCGTCAGCCGCTGCTCTACCTGAGCCTCTACTTCAAGCAGCACCGGGCGGAGTATTACCGGCTGCTGGATACCGTCCGCACCGACGGCGACTGGGAAGCGTGGCTCGACTTCTTCCTGGAAGGCGTGCGGGAGACGGCTACGGGCGCGGTGCAGACTGCCCATCGCCTGCTCGAACTCTTCCGCACGGACGCCGAGCGCATCCGTGGGCTGGGCCGCGGCGCCGCCAACGCTCTGCGCGTGTTCGACGCGTTCCGCTCGCGCCCAGTCGCGACGCTGACGGAGCTCGCAAACCGCACGGGGATCTCCTTCCCGACCGCGTCGCGTGCAGTCGAGGCGCTGGCGGGACTCGGCATCGTGCGCGAGATCACCGGCCGCCAGCGCAACCGCGCGTTCGCGTATGATCAGTACGTCGCAGTGTTGAGCGAGGGGGCGGAGCCGTTCTAACACGTTGGCACACGCCATCAATATAGCACCGCAGTTGCTCCGCAATAGTTACTTCTTTTTCAATCTCTCAAGACGAGGAGTTCCCAGGATTGCTTCACCCCTATTCTTGGAGGGATTGCATTATAGTAACACGAAACCATGCCCATATCCGATGGCGATGATTTCAGTGCCATGGCTGCCTGTCATCCACCGGCAATAACCGGCTCGGCAATTCTTTCAGCAATCTTCAACAACCAGCCGCGAAGATCGCCATCAGGATCCCGCTCGTTAATCAGGTCAACAGTCATACGAGCCGCTGCGTCGCTGCTCAGACGCCGCTTCGCACTCGATACCTTCTTCCTCTTCTTCTCCTCATCCAGTAGACTTCTGGCGGAATAGCACGAAAGATGCGGGAGAGGGGGAGGCGCTCGTCCCCTCGACCCGGAGTTGCCGGATGATCACGTACCGGAGCTTGTCGCGCACGCCGGCCGCCTTCAAGAGTCTGAC